>Ga0326721_10000001_pt1 | contig 642930 bp, 675 predicted proteins | sample SGPome_FD_203951 | JGI IMG/M metagenome (GOLD analysis project Ga0326721, IMG submission 203951) | Soil microbial communities from Southern Great Plains, Lamont, Oklahoma, United States - SGP_1_2016 | ecosystem: Engineered > Artificial ecosystem > Soil microcosm > Unclassified | place: USA... | reverse complement strand
TGGGAAGGCAGCCCGGCGCCGAGCCGGCCGGCGACGAACTTGACCATCGGCGAGTAGGCGACCACCAGCCGCTCGCGGGCGGAATCGTCCCCCGCGCCCTTGTAGCGGCGCCACAGGTCGCGGAGCTGCTCGGCTTTGAGATCGGCTTCGGGCACCGGAGACGCCTGACCGGTTTTCCTACGCTTCCTTCACGCTTTTGTACAGCGTCAAGGCCGCGATGAGGAACCCGAGCAAGAGGAGCGCCGGAGCGAGCTTCAGGAGGAAGGGAGGGTCTTCGGGGCCCACCGAGGAGTAACCGATCACCCCGGTGAGAACCGCGAGGACGAAGCTGAGAACCGCGAGGAGGACGTTGACGAACAGGCCGAGGTCATGGAACACAGCCTCTGGCAGACTGAGCCCGCGGACGTTGACCGTGACCTCCGAGCCACCCAGCGCGTCGATCGACGCCTGTGACAGGCAGAGGCCCTGGGCGCCGGCGTCCGCGCGTTTGTCCGCCTTCAGGGTGATGCTCTTCTTCTGCTCGCCGGTCGTGGTCAGCTTGACGCGAACGCCCTTCGGCGGATCGCTGGAGGGAGGGAAGAGGACCACTCCGTTGGCCGGGGGCGAGTTGCAGTGGGTGGTCACGGAGAACTGGTCGGGGCTCATTTCCAGTACCGATCACCCAGCAGGCCGGCGAGTTCCTTCGCGACCAGCGGAGGGGGCATCTCCGGGTCAACCGCGGATCGCACTGCATCCTCAGCGAGGGGAGTGAGCGCGCTGCCGAGCAGGATCGCCTCGGTGAGGAGATCGGGGTCGGCGCCGGTGGCCCCCGATGCGATTTCCCGCGCCTCTTCGGGCGAGGGGAGTGGGATCTCTTCCCCACTCCTCACCGCGAAGAAGGACTTCGAGGAGCCGCGGCGAGAGGTCAGGGCGGAGAGGGGAAGCCTCTCGCGGAAATCCTCAGCCGAACTGAACGTCAGGTTCGGTGGGAGGTCGAGCTGCTGGTCGATCCCGGCGCTGTAGGCAAGTGCGTTCGCGACGCTGGGCAGGCAGAGCCACTTCCCCGACGCCCGGTCTTTCTCGGCGTGACCCTGGCAGCCGAACACGTGGCAGTCCCAACAGGTTCCGACGGGATCCGCCGGAACCTGCACTCCCGCCAGCGGAGGAATTGCAAGGGCACATCCCCAGCATTCACAACTCATCTGAGCAAGCATCACATCTGGGGCCTCGCCGATCAAGTCCCCGGAACGGCGCCCCCCGCGACCTATGGCCCTGCGGAGGGTTGCAGTAACCATGCGACGCGCGTCCACCCTTCTGGCGACCGGCTTGGCCCTGCTCGCTCTCTGCAGTCCGCAGGCCCCGGCCGCGGTCCCGCCGAAAGCGGTCCTCGATCCCACCTTCGGCGGCGACGGCCTGGTGATGCTGCCGGGCGAACCGCTGGGCTGGGAGGCCTACGGCCAGGCGGCTCCCGGCGGCGACGTCTTCGTCAGCGGCGGCCCGCTCCTGCAGCTGCTCACGGGCTCCGGGGACCCCGCGAGCTCCTTCGGCGCGGTGGGCACGTTCAGTCCCCCGCCCGCCGAGGGAGGTGAGTTCTCGCTCGCCGATTTCACGATCGACTCCAAGGGCCGGCTACTGGTCGTCGGTACCTCTCACTTCCCCCTGGCCGAGGAGGATCGTCCGCGCGGCCCGAACGGCAGCCCTTTGGGGATCGAGCCTTCGGCGGTCAGGATCCTCCGCTTCCTGCCCGACGGCCGCCTCGACCCCACCTTCGGGCAGGGCGGGGTGGTCGAAACCGACTTTGGCCTGCCGCCGCCGCACGACGGGGAGAGGCAGCCGATGCTGCCGCGGGCGTCGGTGGCGGCGACCGGCCTCGCCGTCGACCCCCAGGGCCGCATCGTGGTGACCGGCAGCGCCGATCTCTACCTCGGCCCGGCCTGCGGGCGCGGCCTGCACGAACCGACTGTGATCGCGGGCGGTTTCGTTGCGCGGTGGACGGAAGACGGCGCGCTCGATCCCGGCTTCAGCGGCGACGGTCTCGTCGGCGGCCGCAAGCTGAGCGAAACCCCGCTTCGCGCCAAAGTCCTCGACGAACCCGTGCCCGGCCCGCACGGCGAAGTCACCTATCGCTCGACCAACCTCAACGCCTGCGGCTGGGGGCACGGCCGCTGGGGGATGGCCCAGTTGACGCCGGAGGGAAGAACTCGATGGAGGTTGGGTAGGAACGGCGCGCTCGGCGGTTACTTCAGGGCGTTCGCCGCCAAGCCCGACGGCTCCGTGGTCGCGCTGGCGCGGATGCGCTGGAACGGGAGGGAGGCCTTCCGGGCGCGGGTGGTCCGGATCACCCCGGACGGGACGGTCGACCGCTCCTTCGGACGCGACGGCAACACCGTGGTCAAGCTCGGCTTCCATTTGGGGAACGAACCCGACGCGCTGGCGCTCGACGCCCGGGGCCGAGTCCTGCTCGGCGGCACCCTCGTGACCCGCAAGGGCCGCTCGACCTGGATGGTGCGGCTGAGCGCCAGCGGGCGGCAGGAAATGAACTTCGGCCCGGAGGGGCGGGTCGTCACCCGGCTGCCGAACCTGGTCACATTCGGCCCCAGCGACCTGTTCCTGGACCCCAAGGGCCGCGTCGTCACCGTGCACCGGCGCGAACACAGGTCCCAGACCGCTGAACTCTCCGGGCTGGTGGTCGCGCGCTATCTGCTGCCGGACTGAGTCGTCAGATCAACCTCTGCTCGCGCAGCCACCGCTCGGTCCGCGCCATCCCCTCGGCGAGATCGACCCGCGGCTCGTAGCCGAGCTCGCGGCGGGCCTTCTCGATCGAGTAGGTGCCGCGGCGGGTCATGTAGCGGATGGTGTCTGGGTTGACCTCGGTCGTCCCGTCGCGGAAGCGGTAGGCGATCTCGTTCAGCTTGGCGAGGAAAAGGGCGACCGGCGTCGGCAGGCAGATCGGACCCCGTTTGCCGAGCATGCGGAAGTAGTGGCCGAAGAACTCCCTGGTGGTGACGCCGACGCCGTCGGAGAGCGTGTAGACCTGACCGGCGGCGCGGGGCTCGTCGATCGTCAGCAGCACGCCATCGACCAGGTTCTCTATATAGACCGGGCTGAACACGCTCCTGCCCATCGCCGGCAGCGCGAAGCGGTTGGCCCGGATCTCGGCCAGCGGCAGCACCGTCCAGGGCCTCGAGTTGGGGCCGTAGACGTCGCCGGGCCGGATCACGGTGACCGGCACCTCGCCCGCCGCGTGGGCCTGCAGCGCCACCTGCTCGGAGGCGACCTTGGTGTCGACGTAGGGGTTGCCGTTGGTCCGCACCGGGTGCTCCTCGCCGACCCCGTCGGGGAAGTCGACGTCGGAGAAGGCGCGCACCGAGGAGAAGTGGACGAAGCGGCTTGCCCCGGCCCGCGCGGCGCCCTCCAGAGCCAGCCTGGTGCCGAGCACGTTCAGCCGCCAGGACGCTTCGAGCCCGGCGGCGTTGGAGACGAGCGCGGCGGTGTGGACGACCACGTCGCAGCCGCCCATCGCCTGCTGCCACTCGCCGGGGGCGCGGACGTCCCCGGCGATGACTCCCGCCGCCTCGTCGGCGACGAGGTCGACGCCGCGCACCTCGGCGCCGCCGCCGCGCAGCCGCGCCGCCAGGGCGCGGCCGATGAACCCGGAGGCGCCGGTGACGAAGACGCGGCTGGGCATCAGCGGCGGTAGACGAGGTGGGTGACGTGGGCCGTGGCTCGGCTGCTGACCGGCGTCAGCTCGATCTCGCCGACTCCGTCGAACACTCGCTCTCCGCCGCCGGCGACGAAGGGCGCCACGTGCAGCCGCAGCTCGTCGACGAGGCCGGCTGCGAGGTACTGGTTGAGGACGCTGGGACCGCCGGCGATCGAGACGTTCTTCTCGCCGGCGGCATCCCGGGCTCGTTCGAGCGCCGCCTCGATCCCCTCGGTGACGAAGTGGAAGACGGTGCCGCCCTCCATCTCGATGCTGGGGCGCGGGCGGTGGCAGAGGATGAAGGTCGGCGCGTGGTAGGGAGGGTTGGCCCCCCACCAGCCCTGCCAGTCGAGGTCCCACTCGCCCTCTTCGGACCCGAACATCTTGCGTCCCATCACGTACGCGCCCGCGGCGGTGATCGCCGCCTTCTCCTCGGCGTTTTCGGCGGCGTGGTCGAACTGCCACGCGTGCAGCCGGTCCGCGTCGAGGTCGCCGAACGGCCGCTCCCGGCTCTGGTTGCGGCCGCTGCCGTAACCGTCGAGCGTGATCGTCATATCTGCGGTGACCTTCGGCATGTCTCCTCCTGTCGTGGGATCGCTTCCAGCATCTTCCACGAGTCGCTCTGAGAGGGTTTGGCGATGACTCGATCCGAGGCCCTGCCCTCACCTGGAGCACTGGAGGAGGTGCGGCGCCTGGCGGGGTCGTCGGCCGCGGTCGCGAGCGTCGCCCGCCTCGCAGGCGGCCAGCACGCGGTCACCTGGAGGGTCGACACCGAGAACCCGGCGACCAGCGTGGTCGTCCGCCAGTTCCCGGTCGGCGACCCCGCTCCCTCGGAGGAGCAGCGGGTGCTGCGGGCGCTCGACGGGCTCGGCGGCTTGGCCCCGGTGTGGCTCGGGGGCGACATGGACGGTCGCTGGTCGGAGCACCCGACCTCCTTGACCAGCTGGCTCGACGGTCGGCCGGAAATCACTCCCGCCGACCCCGGGGAGTGGGCGCGCGAGCTGGGCCGCGGGCTCGCCGCGGTGCACTCGGTGCCGGCCGAGCGGCTGGCGGAGCTGCCGAGCGTGTTCGACGGCAGCGGCGACTCCCGGGAGATATTGGGCGGCCCGCTGGCGGCGGAGGTGCGGTCCCGGTGGCCGGAGGTCGTCGCGGCGCCGGCGGTGCTGACCCACTGCGACTACTGGTCGGGCAACGTCGTCTGGCGGGACGGAAAGCTCGCCGGCATCGTCGACTGGCCGGCCGGGGCGCGCGGGCCCCGGGGCTTCGACCTGGGCTGGTGTCGGCTCGATCTCGTCCTCCTCTTCGACGAGCGGATCGCCGACGACTTTCTCGAGGCCTACGAAGCGGAGACCGGCCAGGCGGTGGGGGAGGTGCGCCTCTGGGACCGCTGGGCCGCCGCCCGCTCCGACGACCTGGTCGGGTCCTGGGCGCCGAACTACCAGCCGCTGGGCCGCCCCGACCTCGACGAGGCAGAGCTGCGCCGCCGCCACGCGCAGTGGACGGCGCGCCTTCGCTCAGGCGGGCTCGGGGGCGGGTGACATGACCGAACCCTCCGCCGGCTCCGCTTCGACCGGCGCTTCCTCGCCCGCCCCGGCGACCGGGACGTGGCGGAGGAAGCGGGCGGTGATCGCGGCGGCGGCGACCATCGCCACCGCGCAGACGGCGGCGGCGGCGTGGAGGCCGCTGGCGAAGGCGAGGTTCGCCGCGTCGAGGACGCCGGGCGGGAGCTGGCCGGCGACCGCGACCGCGCCGCCGAGGGTGTCGTGGGCGGAGGCGGCGGTGCCGGCCGAGACGTTGGTCGGGATCTCCGCGGCGATCTGGTCGCGGTAGATCGCGGTGCCGAGGGTGCCGAGCAGGGCGATGCCGAGCGCGCCGCCGAGCTCGTTGCCGGTCTGGGCGACGCCGGAGGCGGCGCCCGCGCTCTCGGGCGGGGCGGAGCCGACGATCAGGTTCGTGCCGAGCGTCGAGCCCGGGGCGATGCCGATGCTGGTGATCGTGCTGGCGAGGACGAGGAGGGCGAGGCCGTCGGCGGCGTCGAGCTGGGTCAGCAGCGCGAAGCCGACGGCGCAGATCGTCATCCCGCCCGCGACCAGGTACCCGGGGCGGACGCGGGTGGCGAGCCGCGGCACGATCGCCGAGGAGACGACCATCATCGCCGCCAGCCCGGGGAGGCTCCAGAGGCCCGACTCGAGCGGCGACATGCCGAGCACGAGCTGGAAGTACTGGGAGGTGAAGAAGAAGATCCCGTACATCACGAAGGCGCCGAGGACGTTGCCGCCGAGCGCCGCGCTGAAGGCGCGGGTGCGGAACAGCGAGACGTCCAGCAGCGGCTCGGCGAGCCGGCGCTGGCGGGCGACGAAGGCGATGCCGAGCACCACGCCGACGGCGGTCGCCAGCAGCGAGCTCAGGTCGGCGCCGTGGGTCGCGACCTGCTTGATCCCGTAGATCGTCGGCAGGATCGCCGCCACCAGCAGCGCCCCGCTGGCGAGGTCGACGCGGCCCGCCTCGGGGTTCTTGAACTCGGGCAGGAAGCGCGGTGCGAGGACGAGCAGCAGCAGCGCCACCGGCACGTTGATGAGGAAGACGGAGTTCCAGTCGAAGAACTCGAGCAGCGCGCCGCCGATCAGCGGGCCCGCCGCCGCGCCACCGATGAAGCAGCTCATGATCACGCCTAGCGCGGCCGTGCGCTTGCGCTCGTCGGGGAACATCGCGAAGACCAGCGACATCGTCGAGGGGACGAGGGTGGCGCCGGCGAGGCCCTGGATCGCGCGGGCGACGATCAGCTGCTCGGGGCTCTGGGAGAGGGCAGCGAGCAGCGAGGCGGCGCCGAAGGCGGCTCCGCCGATCACCAGCACCTTGCGGCGCCCGACGCGGTCGCCGATCGAGCCCATCAGGATCAACGCGCCGGCGATCAGAAAGCCGTAGATGTCGGTGATCCAGAGCTGCTGGGTGGCGCTCGGGTCGAGGTCGGCGACGAGCTTGGGCAAGGCAAGGAAGAGGACCGTGAGGTCCATCGTCACCAGCATGCAGGGCACGGCCAGCACTGCGAGGCCGATCCATGCACGCCGCTCCGCCTGCTCTGCGGTGGTGCTGGTCGTGGGGGTCATTGCGTGTCCTTTCGAGTCGGTTTTTCCTGCTCTCATGGACACGACGAACGGGACGAGGCGAAATCGACACCCTGGCGGAGAGATTTCTTACGCTGCGGCAGGTGGCCCGAACCAGGTGGTCAGCGCGTCGGTGAGCCCCTCGTCGGTGCCGTCTCCGACCCAGGCGACGTAGCCGTCGGGGCGGATCAGCACGGCGGTGGGGGCGGTGACCGCGCCGAGCACCGGTAGCTCCCAATTCCCTCCGTAGCGCGCTTCGACTAGCTGGATCTGGTCCGCCCAGAGGGCGATGTCGAAGCCGCCGGGCTCAATGAAGTTGAGCAGCAGCGGCTGGGCCTCGTGCAGCAGCTCGAAGACGCGGCGCGGGCCGTCGGCGGTGACTAGGTCCAGATCGGGCATGCGCCGGCCGAGCAGGGGGTGGCCCTCGCCGAGGTCGTAGTGGATGTCGAGGCCGGAGCTGATCCCGACGAGGCGCTTGCGCGGCTCGTCCATGGCCGCGAGCTCCGAGACGAGATCGACCACGGGCACCATCCGCTCGTCGCGGCGCTGCAGCGTGCCCAGGGCCATCGTGTGCTGGAGGACGCGGGCGACGACTGGATGGCGCTCGTCCTGGTAGGTATCGAGGAGGCTCTCGGGGGAGACCTCGCTGACCACCTGCGCGAGCTTCCAGCCCAGGTTCACCGCGTCCTGCACGCCGAGGTTGAGGCCCTGGCCGCCGGCGGGGTAATGCACGTGCGCCGCGTCGCCGGCCAGGAGGACCCGCCCCGCCCGGTAGTCCGCGGCCTGTCGGGTCATGTCGGTGAACCTGGAGATCCAGGTGGGGCTGTGGGCCCCGAAGTCGGTGCCGAAGACGGCGATCAGCGCCTCGCTGAGATCGCGCAGGGTCGGCTCGGTGTCAGGGCCGATCTCCTGCTCGGTGGTGACGACCCGGAACGTCTCACTCTCGCCCATTCTGGTGAGGCCGTGGACGCCGGCGGCGTCGTGGTGGACGCCCGGCGGCGGCTCCTCGGTCAGCTCGACCTCGGCGATCAGGTTGCTCTTGGTCGGGTCCCACCCCGGGAACTCGATGCCGGCCGCTTTGCGGACGAGGCTGCGCCCTCCGTCGCAGCCGACGAGGTACCGCGCCCGCAGCTGCTCGCCGTCGGCGAGCTGGACGCCGATCCCGGCATCGTCCTGCGCGAAGCCCACCACCTCGCTCCCGTAGTAGACGCGCACCGGCAGTTCGGCGATCCACTCGGCCATGATCCGCTCGATCTGGTTCTGGAAGATCCCCAGGTAGTACGGGTGGCGCGTGGGGAAGTCGCCGATGTCCAGCAAGGTCGCGCCGAACGGCATCGCTTCGTGGGTTTGACCCTCGGCGAGGAACCGATCGGCGACCCCGCGCTGGTCCAGTACCTCGATCGTGCGGGAGAGAAAGCCGCCGGCGCGTGAGCCGGCGAGCTCGTGGTCGGGGCGCCGCTCGACGACCGCGACGTCGACCTTCGCCAGGGCCAGCTCGGCCGCCAGCATCATCCCCGTCGGACCTCCCCCGGCAACCACCACCGCGTGCTCTCTCACAGCCAAATTCACAACACCCTCTCCGTCGGCTCCCGCTTGCGGCCGGCGTTTATACAGACGGACCGGGCCTTGTTACAAGCCCTTGGTGAGGTATAAATTGAAGGTGGAAAGAGGGCTTGGCCCTCTTTTTTTTGTTCCGTTTTCACTTCGTGGAGCTGCCTCTATGGCAAAGACGGTCTACTACTGCGCCGCCTCGCTGGACGGCTACATCGCGGGGGCCGACGACAGCCTCGACTGGCTGACCGGCTACGAGGGCAGCTTCGAGGGCGAGGGCGCCGAGCCTGGCCCGATGAGCGAGGGCGGCGCCTACGAGGGCTTCTACGAACGCGTCGAGGCCTTGGTCATGGGCTCCGCCACCTACGAGTGGATCCTCGACCACCTCGACGTCGCCGGTGGGGGAGGGTGGCCGTATCGGGGCAAGCCATGCTGGGTGCTGAGCTCCCGTCAGCTGCGCCGGCCCGAGGGCGAGGGGGTGGACGTCCGGGTCGCGAACGCCTCGGTCGCCGAGCTCTACGACGAGATGGCGGCCGCCGCCGGCGACGGCCTGCTCTGGATCGTCGGCGGGGGAGGGGTCGCCTCCCAGTTCGCCGACGAGGGCCGCCTCGACGAGGTGCACCTGACCGTCGTCCCCGTCGTGCTGGGCACCGGCAAGCCGCTCTTCGAGCGCCCGCTCCCAAGCGGCTCGATGCAGCTGACCGGCACCTCCACCTTCCGCAACGGCATGGTGGAGCTGCGCTACGCGGCCTCTCGCTGAGGGATCAGGCGCTCGAGCGCCGATCGCCCAGCAGTGGCCAGGCGAGAGCCGCGCCGATGAAGGCGACGGCGGCGGCGACCGCGAGAACCGAGTCGAGGCCGGCCACGATCCCGGCCCGCAGGCCCAGCCCCTCGCTCGCCTGGTGCTCGAAGATCGCGCCGAGGCCGGCGATGCCGATCGCGATCCCGAGCTGGCGGAAGGTGTTGTTGATCCCCGAGGCGAGGCCGCTGCGCTCGACCGGCAGCACGCTCACCATCGCCGCCGCCAGCGCCGGGCTGATCACCCCGATCGCCAGCCCACCCACCAGCAGGCCGGGGAGCAGCGCCGTCCACTCGCTGTCGGCGTCGACCGCGCGCATCAGCAGCAGGCCGATCCCGATCAGGACCAGGCCCGCCGTCAGCGGCACCCGCAACCGCAGGCGGTTGGTGAGGCGGCCGGAGATCGGCGCGACGACGACCAGCACCAGGGTCAGCGGCAGGATCCGCAGGCCGGTCTCGGTGGGGGAGAGTCCGAGCCCGGCCTGGAAGTAGATCGCGACGAAGAGCAGCAGCGGGTAGAGCGCGACCGACTGCGCGAAGGCGACCACCGCCGTCCCGCTGAAGGCGGGGATGCGGAAGAGCGAGAGCGGCAGCATCGGCGCCTCGGCGCGGCGCTCGACCGCGACGAAGGCGGCGAGCAGGGCGGCGGCACCGGCCAGCGAGCCGGCGATCGGGAGGCTCCCCCAGCCGTCCTCGTTGCCGCGGATCAGGCCGTAGGTGGCGAGGAAGCAGGCGGCGCCGAAGGTCACCATCCCCGCGAGGTCGAGCGGGCGCGGCTGCTCCTCGCGCGACTCCGGCAGCGAGCGCAGCGTCAGCCAGATCAGCAGGCCCCCGAGTGGCAGGTTGACGAGGAAGATCCAGCGCCAGTCCAGCTCGTCGGTCAGCACCCCGCCGACCAGCGGGCCGATCGCCAGCGCCGCGCCGGTGACGCCGCCCCAGACGCCGAGGGCGAAGCCGCGCTCGGCGTCCTGGAACTCGTTGGCGAGCAGCGCCAGCGAGGAGGCGAACATCGCCGCGGCGCCGACGCCCTGGGCGGCGCGGGCGAGGTCGAGGAAGAGCGGCGAGGTCGCCGCCGCGCAGAGCGCCGAGCAGGCGGTGAAGAGGACGAGCCCCCAGGCGAAGACCGCCCGCCGCCCGATCCGGTCGGCGAGGGCGCCGGCGCTCAGCAGCGTCGCCGCCAGGGTCAGCGCGTAGGCGTCGATCACCCACTGCATCTCGGCGAAGCTCGCGTCGAGGTCGTCGCGAATCGCCGGCAGGGCGACGTTGACCACCGTCACGTCGAGCAGCAGCATCGCCGTCGCCGCCGAGACGACCAGCAGGGTTATCCAGCGCTCCCGCGTCACCAGAGGTGAAGCTTCCCGCCAGCGGCGGTCGAGTTCCCAGCAGGCGAGAATGCCCGGCATGCCCGAGCTCGTCGTTCTGGTCCTCGCCGCCCTCGCCACCACTCTTGCCACCGGCCTCGGCGCGATCCCGGTCTTCCTGCTCGGGCGCCGCGCCGAGGCGCTGACCCCGTTCCTGCTCGGCTTCGCGGCGGGGGTGATGGGAGTCGCCGCCGTCGCCGGGCTGCTGATCCCGGCGAGCGAAGAAGGGTCGGCCGCGGAGGTGCTCGCCGGGCTGGCGGTCGGCATCGGCTTCCTCGCCCTGGTGCGCTGGCGCCTCGATCCCGACGCGGGCTTCATGGGCCGCACCGGCCCCGGCGCCCGCACCTCGGCCCTCGTCTTTCTCGTCCTCTTCGTCCACAGCCTGCCCGAGGGACTGGCGATCGGCACCGCGTTTGCCTCCGACCGCGCCGGGCTCAGCCTCTTCGTGATCCTCGCGATCGCGATCCAGAACGTCCCCGAGGGAACGAGCGTCGCGATCCCGATGGCCGCAGCCGGGTTCGGCCGGGGGCGGCAGTTCTGGGCCGCGGTGGCGACCAGCGCCCCGCAGCCGGTCGGCGCCGTCGTCGCCTATCTCGCGGTCGAGGAGATCAGCGGCCTGCTGCCCCTCTCCTTCGCCTTTGCCGCCGGGGCGATGCTCGCCCTGATCGCGGTCGAGATGCTGCCGAAGGCCTACGCGACCCGGCGCCACTTGCAGCCGAGCACCGGGATCGCGATCGGTGGCGCGATCATGCTGGGGCTGAGCTTCGCGCTGGGCGTCTGAGCGGCGCCGGCGCAGCTGCTCAGGACGCCGGCCGGTAGGTGAGCAGGACCACGCCCGAGTCGAACCGCTTGACGTCCTCGAGCTGCATCCGCACGGTGCCCCGGTCGCCGAGCACGTGGACGTTGCCCTCGCCCCAGACGAGCGGGTTGAGGTAGACCTCGTAGACGTCGATCAGGCCCCGCTCGGCGAGGGCGTAGGCGAACTCGCCGCTGCCGTGCATGAAGAGGTCGCCCTCGACCTCTTCCTTCAGCTTCGGGATCGAGTCCTCGAGCTCCCCTTCGAGCGCGGTCGCGTTCCACTCGAGCTCGCCGGAGAGGGTGGTGGAACCGACGTACTTCGGCATCGGGTTGACCATGTCCGCCCACCTGCCGGTCTCGTTCGGCCAGTAGCCCGCCAACCCTTCGTAGGTCTTGCGGCCCAGGACCAGGCCGCTGGACCTCGTCTGGCGCTCGAACGAGTGGTCGCCGTGGTCTCCGTCGGGCTGCACCCACTCGCCGACCGGGTCGATGACGCCGTCGACGGTGGCCTGGGTCGTTGCGATCAGCTTGCCCATCTCAGTTCTCCTTCGGTCACGGGAGCTCCGTCTGAGCACCCTCTACCCAGGTGACGAAGGGGGGCGCACGAAATCGACATCGGCTGTTCAATGCCGAGCATGTTCTTCTCCAGCCCCGGCTCTTGATGCGGACCCTGCGCACCTGGACGGTCCGGCTCCTGGAGGGGATCCGGAGCGGCGACGAGGCCGACATCGCCCGGGCGATCGAGGACCTGAGCCGGTCACGGCGCTACCTGGCGCCGCTCGCGCTGGCGGTCGGCGGGGTCGCGATGCTGCTCGGCGGGGTGCGGCTGCTGTTCTCGAACTGGCGGTTGACGCTGATCCAGGTGCTGCCGGCGGTCTGGATCTGGCTGGCGATGTACGACCTCCGCGTGCACCTCCTCCACGACCGCGAGTTCCGCGACTGGGAAGGGGTGTTCCTGGTCCTGCTGATCCTGCTGGTCGCCGCGATCACGGTCGCCGTCTTCTTCTTCAACGCCGTCTTTGCCTTCGCGATCGCCCAGAAAGGCCGGCCCCGCGTCCGCCCCGCGGTTGACGAAGCGCGGCAGCGGCTGACGCCGATCGTCGCCACCGGGGGAGCGCTCGGTCTCGCGCTCGGCCTCGCGGCCCTGGTCGCCCCCCGGGCTGGGGAGACCTGGTTCGCGGTCTCCCTCGGCACGGTCGTCGGCCTGATGATGGTCGCCTACGTCGCCGTCCCCTCGCGCCTGATCGGGATCCAGCCGGCCGCTTCGCGACGCGACCGCCTCGCCGCCAGCGCCGTCGGCGGCCTGCTCGGGGTCGCGCTCACCGCGCCCACCTACCTCCTCGGTCGCATCGGCCTGCTGATGATCGGCGTGCCGGTCCTGCGCATCCCGGGGTTCGCGATCTTCCTCGTCGCGGCGACCCTGCAGGCGGGCGCGACCAGCGCCGTGCGCGCGGTGAAGATGGGCGCGCGACTGGGCGACGGCTCGGCGTCGACCTGAGAGGATCGACCACCGTGAGTCCGAGAAGGTCCGCTCGATCGCTTCGACGGCTGGTTCCGATCCTGGACTGGCTTCCACGCTACGACCGCAAGCTCCTCGGCGGTGACCTCGCGGCCGGCATCGCGGTGACGGCGATGATCGTGCCGAAGGACCTCGGCTACGCGGCGATCGCCGGGGTGCCCGTGCAGAACGGGCTCTACGCGGCGGCGGCGGGAGCGATCGTCTATGCGCTCTTCTGCACGTCGCGGCAGATCTCGACCGGTCCCAGCTCCTCGCTGGCGGCCGTCGCCGGGGGAGCGGTGCTGGTCACCGGCATCGCCGGGGACGCGGCCGCCGAGCTCGTGGCCGGGATCACGCTGGTCACGGGCGCCCTCTTCCTCCTCCTCGCCCTGCTGCGGATGGGGTGGATCGCCCAGTTCCTCTCCCGGGCGGTCGTGACCGGGTTCCTCGCCGGCGCCGCCATCGACGTGGCGATAGGCGAGCTGCCGAAGCTGACGGGAACGTCCGCGGACGGCGACACCGCCTGGCAGGAGCTTGGCTCCTGGATAGGCGGCCTCGGGGACGTTCACGGGACCACGCTCCTCGTCGGTCTCGCCGCGCTCGCCGCGATCCTCGCGCTCCGGTTCTTCCGTCCCAGGTGGCCGGGCGCCCTGGCGCTCGTGGTCGGTGGGCTCGTCGTCGCCCATCTGTTCGATCTCGACTCGCGCGAGGTGGCGCTGGTGGGCACCGTTCCCGGTGGGCTGCCGGCCCCGGAGATCCCCAGCCTCGACCTGATGGCGGACAACCTGGCGACGATCGCGATCGCGTCGGTTGCCCTCCTCCTGATCGGGTTCTCGCAGACGGCCGGGGACGCCCGCAGCTTCGCCGCTCGACACCGCTACCGCATCGACGTCAACCAGGAGTCGGTGGCGCAGGGGATGGCGAACGTCGGAGCGGGGTTCTTCCAGGGCATGCCGGTGTCGACGAGCCTCTCGGCCAGTTCGCTGAACGAGTCCTCGGGGGCGAGGACTCCGGTCGCCTCGCTGACCACCGGCGCCCTGGTCCTGGCCACGCTCGTCTTCCTGGCACCCCTTTTCTCCGACCTGCCCCAGCCGGTCCTCGCCGCGATCATCATCGATGCCGTGGTCTTCGGGATGATCGATCTGACCGAACTGCGCCGCCTGCATCGGGTCACCAGATTCGACTTCTGGATCGCCGCGGCGGCGATACTCGCGGTGCTGTCCTCCGGTGTCCTCGCCGGCGTGGTGATCGGAGTCGCGCTCTCCCTCGGCTGGCTGATCTACGTCGCGACGCGCCCGGCGATTCCGATCCTGGGACGCGAGCCGGGCACGCAGGTCTTTCGCGACCTGGTCGAGAACCCCGATGACGAGACGCTGCCGCGCCTGGTCGTGCTCCGGCTCGACGGGGGACTCTTCTTCGCCACCGCCGAGGCGCTCGAGGACCGCATCCGAGAGCTTCATGATGGAGCCGATCCACCCCTGCGGACGCTCGTCCTCGATCTCGAGGGCGTCAACTTCATCGACGCCCAGGGAGCGGCGAAGCTGGCCGAGATCGAGGAGCTCACCGGCGCGGAAGGGATCTCGCTGCGCCTTGCCAGGGTGAAGCCGAACGTGCGGAGCGTCCTGCAGGCCGATGGGCTGATCGAGAGGATCGGGAGCGATCACATCCACGGCAACGTCCATCGCGCCGTCGAGGCAAGCTCGGCAGATGGAGGAGGATGGTCCGATGGACGCTGAGCGGAGCGACGCCGAGCGCACCGCCCTCGCCGGCGAGCGGACGATGCTGGCGTGGTGGCGAACGGCCCTGGCCTCCCTGGCGGTGGCGCTTGCGGTGGGGCGCTTCCTGCCGGAGATCGCGGCCGTGGATCACGCCTGGCCCTACGTCCTGCTCGGTCTGGGCTTTGCGGCATACGCGGCGGGGCTTTTCGTCTTCGGTGCCGTCCGCGGGGGGATAGGCCGCCACCCGGTCTCCAGCGGCAGCGTCGTGGCGGCGGTCTTCGGGACGTTGCTCGCGCTCGGGACGATCGCGCTGATCGCCGCGCAGTAGGCGGCGACGGTTTGCTGGACGCTCAGCCCACCGTTTCGCCTTCCGGCGGCGCCGGGTCGGGCAGCCGCATCATCCGGAATGAGCTGAACAGGCCGATCAGAGCGGCGAGGAGCGGGACGAGCAGCGCGATCTGGAGCGCCAGCGGTCTCGCGTCGGTGTTGATGCTGACGATCTCCTCGCGAACGTCGGCGGGCTGGTCGACGAGCAGTTCTTCGAGCTGGGCGTTGCTCATCACCTGGGCGTCGTCCTCGAGCGCGTCGGCGACGCGCTGCTGCTCTGCCGGCGCGAGCACCTCGCTCGATTCGGCCTTGTCGGTGAAGGCGATCGAGAGCGCGGCGAGCATGATCGCCCCGGCGAACGCCAGTCCCAGGGAGAGGCCGAAGGACCCGGTCGCCGAGTTGATGCCCGCCGCCTCCCCGGCCCGCTCCTCCGAGATCGGCGAGAGCGTGTAGTTGTTGAGCTGCGAGACCAGCAGCCCGAGCCCCGCTCCGGCGAGAACCAGCGGAACCACCAGGTACCAGCCCGAATCCGCCTCCGGGACGATCGGGATCAGCACCGCGACGGCCACCAGGAGCAGCCCGAAGCCGGCCCGGATGAGACTGGCGGGACGGCGTTTCCCCGCTCTTTTCCCGGCGAGCAGGGCCACTCCGAACATCGTCAGCGACAGGGGCGCGAGAGTCAGGCCGGCCTCCATCGCGTTGTAGTCGAGCACCATCTGCAGGTAGATCGGCAGCGCGATCAACATGCCGCCGAGGGCGATCTGCTGGAGGATTCCCTGGGAGATTCCGAAGCTGAACCTCTTCGATTTGAAGAGATTCGGATCAAGCAGGGCCGGCTTTCCTTCGCGGACGCGGCGCAGCAGCCAGTAGACGAGCCCGGCCATCGCCAGCAGGCCCACCGCCATCAGCGCGCCGACGGACTCGGCTCCCTCCTGCCAGGCGAGGATGCCGAGGACGAGGCCGCCCATGCCGAGGACCGAGAGCCCCGCGCCGACCCCGTCCACGCCCCGCTCGCCGGTGTAGGGGACGTCGCGGAGGAGGCTCCGGCTGCCGAGCAGGACGACGACGATCACGACCGCCTCCAGCGCGAAGCCGACCCGCCAGGACAGGTAGGTGGTGAGGAAGCCGCCGAGCAGCGGCCCGATCGCGGCGGCGATCGCGGCCGAGGCTCCGACCACGGCATACGCCTTCGCCTGCGCCGTCCCGTCGAAGTTGCCGTGGATCAGGGACTGCATCGCCGGCAGGTAGAGCGAGGCGCCGAGGCCGCCGATCACGGCCCAGAAGAGGATCACCGGTGCGAGGCTCTGCGCGAACAGCATCGCCAGCGCCCCGGAGATGTACATCAGGAGCCCCACCACGTAGGCCCGCTTGCGGCCGAAGAGGTCGCCGAGCTTGCTGCCGATCAGGATGAAGGCGGCGGAGACAAGCGCCTCGATCGCGACCGCCGACTGGACGCCGCTGACGGTCGTGTCGAGGTCGTCGACGACCGCCGAGATCGAGACGTTCATCAGCGAGGTGTCGATGACGAAGACGAACATCGCCATCGCCAGCAGCAGGGCGAGCCGCGGGGTCTGCGCGGGACTCTCCTCGTCGGACTTCACTTCCAAAGGTCCCGCTGGCTCTCGATCGCGCGCGCTTCCATCTCGGAGCCGCGGGCGATCAGGTAGACGACGCACCCGAGCAGCGGAACCAGCAGGACCAGCACCCATAGCGCCTTTCGCCAACCTGAGAGTTCGTGGTCTCGGATGAGATCGGCGAAGCACATGAACAGGGCCCACGTCCAGCCCATCAGGATCGAGACCGCGACGAGCAGAAGCAGCGACTGGACGAAGTCGATCTCCGCGAGAGGCACGCGTGCGAGCGTAAACGTCGGGTCGGGCGCCCGGCGAGCAGGGAAGCCTCGGTTAGGCTGGCGCCGTGGCCAAGCGAGGGATTCTCACCGTGCTGGCGGCGGCCCAGTTCCTGATGGTCCTCGACCAAGCGGTGATGAACGTCGCGATCTCGCAGCTGGTCGCCGACTTCGACACCACGGTGACGACGATCCAGGCGGTGATCGCCTTCTACGCGTTGGTGATGGCGGGGCTGATGTTGACGGGCGGCAAGCTGGGCGACCTCCTGGGGAGGCGACGCGCCTTCAGGATCGGCCTCTGCATATACGCGGTCGGCTCCGGGCTCACCGCCGCCGCGTGGAGCGTGCCTTCCTTGATGCTGGGCTGGTCGGTGCTGGAGGGGATCGGCGCCGCCCTGGTGCTGCCGGCGATGGTCGCCCTGGTGGCGGCCAACTTCGAGGGCCAGGACAGGGCGATGGCCTACGGGGTGCTCGGTGGGGTGGCCGGCGCCGGGATCGCGGTCGGCCCGATCCTCGGAGGCTGGGTCACGGCTGAGCTCACCTGGCGACTGGTGTTCGCCGGAGAGGTGATCGTGGCGATCGGCATCCTGCTCGGGACGCGGATGATCCGCGAGGCACCCCGCGAGGAAGCGAGCTCTGGACTCGATTGGATCGGCAGCATTCTGTCCGCGGTCGGTCTCGGCCTCGTCGTGTTGGGGGTGCTCCAGGCGAGCAATTGGGGCTGGCTCCACCCGCGTAGCTCTCCGGTCGAGCCCTTCGGTTTCTCGCTGACGCCGTTCGTGATCGCGGCGGGAGGAGTTCTCCTTGCCCTCTTCGTGGCGTGGGAGCGCCGTCGCGAGGAGCGCGGAGGAGACCCGCTTCTGCATCTGCGACTGCTTCGCCTGCCAAGCCTGCGCGGAGGCCTGGGAATGCTGCTCGCTCAGAACCTGATCCTGATGGGGATCTTCTTCACCGTCCCACTCTTCCTGCAGATCGTCCAAGGGCTCGACGCCCTGGAGACCGGAGTGCGAATGCTGCCCGCCTCGGCAGGCCTTTTTGCCAGCGCGCTTCTCGGCTCTGCGCTGGCGAAGCGCTTTCCCGCGAAGACCCTCGTACGCGTCGGCGTCGCCGTCGTCTTCGTCGCGGTTCTCCTCCTGCTCGACACGATCGAGCCCGAGCTGGACAACGCCTCCTTTCTTGTCGGGATGGGCATCCTGGGGGTGGGGATGGGACTGATCGTCTCCCAGCTCGGAAACGTCGTTCAGTCCGCGGTCTCGGATCGAGACCGCAGCGAGGCCGGGGGCCTCCAGAACACCGCCCAGCAGCTCGGGTCCTCGCTTGGGACGGCGTTTCTCGGCGCCGTCGTGCTCACCGGCCTTTTGGGGTCCTTCTCCGCCAATGTCGCGTCCAATCCCCGGATCGCGGACGAGGTTCAGGCGCAGGTGCAGACCCGCCTGAGTGCAGGCGGCAGTTTCGTCGCGTCCGCCGAGGTCGAGGCGGCGGCGAGGAAGGCCGGGCTCGCGGAAGAAGAAGTCGCGGAGGTCGTCAGCAACTACGAGGACGCGCAGTTGGAAGCTTTGAAGACCGCCCTGCTCTTTGCCGCCCTTCTCGTCCTCGCGTCTTTCTTCGCGACCCGGAACCTGCCGGGGCGGCGCTTCGATCAGCTCGCGGCGCCGGACTAACCCCGAAGGGGAGGGACACCCGACCGCGGCGGGCGCCAGTTCGCGTCCGGCCGGATCGTGAGCCTTGGCAGCATGAACGGCCGGGTTCTGCCCGATCATCCTGTGGAGCGACGGCGAGTCCTGGCCCGCTCGGCCCTGCGCATTCTCGGGATCGCCGTGGGGATGCTCGTTCTCTACGCGGTCGTCCCCGTCCCCGGCACCTCGGGAGCGGCGGCGCTCCTCGGAATGGTCGCCGGCCTCGTCTTCTTCCTCGTGCTGGTCGGCTGGCAGCTCCACACCATCGTCCGGGCCGAACACCCGGTGCTGCGAGCGGTCGAGGTCGTCGTCTTCGCGCTGCCGATGCTGATCGTCATCTTCGCCTTCACCTTCCTGACGATCTCCCGCGCCGATCCGCAGAGCTTCTCGGAGGACCTCGGGCGAGTCGATGCCCTGTACTTCACGGTCTCGACCCTCGCCACCGTCGGCTTCGGCGACATCACCCCGACCTCGCCGGGGGCGCGCCTCGTCGTCACCTTTCAGATGCTGTTCGACCTGGCCCTGCTCGCTGCGCTGGTGCGGCTTGTGGTTCTCGCCACGCGAACGGGTCTCCGTCGGCAGGAGGCCGAGACCCGCCCCTGACGGCGGCGGGGAATCGTCAGTCCTGAGGCTTTGCCGACTCCATCGCGGCGGTGAGCTGTCCCTCGACCTCGGCGCCGAGGGAAGTCCGGATGAGGTGCCCCTGCTCTTTGATCTCAGGCAGGACTTTCTCTGGATCGACTTCGGTGGCGAGGAATATCAGCGCGGCGCGTCCGGGCTCCAGATGTTCGCCTAACTCGTTGACGAAGTCCTCGGCAACCCCCGCGTCCCCGAACATGCTCTTCCAGACCGCACCGCCCGCCAGCGCTCCGGCGGCGATGCCGAACAGCGGTGCCATCAGCACGTATCCGATCAGCCCTCCCGCGAGGCCGCCGCTGGCGGCGGCGGCGCCGACGCCCGTGCTGCCCTGGCGGATCTCCAGCTTGCCGTCCTCGTCGCGGAACATCACCACGGCGTCCTCGACCCGGATCAGCCCCTCGCTTGCGCCTTTGCGCAGGTTCTCGCGAGCGCGCTCAACGGTGGCCTTGTCGGGGTATGCGATTGCGATCAGCTCGCTCATTCGGTCCTTCCGTTGCGATGGGGGTCAAGCCGGTCCCCCATCCTAGAAGCGAATCTAAATCGCGCAAGACTCGTGAGGGCGTGGCTCCGCGGCTGCAGGTGGGCGTTAATTGCCAGGTTTGCTTTTGGAATAGACAGGTTTTATGTTCCACGGATATCAACGAATTGTCGGCGGACGCCTTCCGCGACCTGACCGCAATTCCAAAGAAGAAGAGAGGCAATATGGAGAGCGCATCGGGCAGGGATTACGAGCGCCGGGTGGGGGAACGCCAGCCGACCGGCTGGACCGTCTTCGCCGGCGCATTGATGTTGATCGTCGGATCGCTCGACGCACTCTGGGGTCTGGCGGGGATCCTCAACGACGAAATCGTCTTCGTCGGGGGTCAGGGAGTGATCATCGCCGACGTCACCACCTGGGGTTGGATACACCTGATCCTCGGTTCGATCGTCGCCATCACCGGCCTCGGGCTCTTCGCCGGCGCCGAGTGGGCGCGCATCGCGGCGATCTTCTTCGTCTCGATCAACGCGGTCGCGCAGATCGTCTGGTTCCCGGCCGCGCCGCTGTGGGCGTTCCTGATGATCCTGCTCGACGTGACGATCATCTACCAGCTGACCGCCCGCTGGGAGGAATAGGCGATGGTCATCGCCGACATCAGCTTCGGGGAAGCGCTCCTGCTGATCCTCGAGTTCTTCCTCTTCGTCGCCTGGCTGTGGATTCTCTTCGCGATCATCGGTGACCTCTTCCGCGATCACGGCCTGTCTGGGTGGGGGAAGGCGGCGTGGATGTTCGTCCTCCTCTTCCTGCCGTTCCTGGGGGCGCTGATCTACCTGATCGCCCGCGGGGACGGGATGCGCGACCGCACGATCAAAGAGCAGGAAGACGTGAAAAGCCATTTCGACGCCTACGTCCGTGAACAGGCCCACAGCTCACCGGCCGACGAGCTGCACAAGCTGAGCGAGCTGAAGGCGAGGGGCGACCTGTCGAGCGAGGAGTTCGAGCAGGCGAAGGCGAAGCTGCTGACCTGACGGTCAGCCTTGCGGCTCGCTCTCTGCGGCCGCGGTGAGATCGGCGGAGATCTTCACCGCGGCCGAGAGGAGCGGGGCGGCCAGCACCAGGCCGACGGTGCCGAACAGGCAGCCGCCGGCGATCGTCGCGATCAGCACCGCCAGCGGGTGCAGCTTCAACGCCGCCCCGTAGGCGATCGGCTGCACGAGCTGCTGGAGGACCCCGTTGGCCAGCAGGACCAGGACGGCCATCGCTGCCGCTGCCTCTGGCCCCGATCCGCCGAGGGCGATGAGGACGGCGAAGCCGCCTGCGGTCCAGGCGCCGATGTAGGGGACGTAGCCGCCGAGGAAGGTGACGACGGCGATCGTCCCCGCCAGCGGCACGCCGAGCAGCAGCGAACCCGCTCCCACGATCAGAGCGCTCCAGGCGGCGACGATCGTGACCCCGAGGAAGTAGCCGCGCATGCTGCCGGCGACCCGGCCGAGGATCGAGCGCGCGACCGGGACCGGAACGCCGAGGTGGCGCTCGACGAAGCCGCTGATCGTCGGCGCGTCCTTGAGCAGGAAGAAGAGGCTGAGGGCGGTGAAGGAGAGGAAGACCGCGAGGCCGGCGAGCCTGTCGATGCCGCCCAGCAGCCCCTGGGTGAGGGCGCCGAAGGCGGCGCTGATCGAGGCGCTCGCCCCGGAGTTGGCGTCGGCGGCGGTGGGCGCCTTGACCCCGAGGTCATGCGCCCAGGACTCCAGTTGCCGCGCTCCGTCCTGAAGCCTTTCGGAGAGGCTGTCGGCCTGGCTGGCGATCCCGGTGAGGACGATCAGGCCGACGCCGAAGGCAATCAGGATGATCAAAACCAGGACGAGTGCGGCGCCGATCCCCCGTGGCAGGCCGCGCCGGCGCAGCCAGTCGACCAGGGGCATGGCGACGGAGGCGATGATCCCGGCGGTGATGACCGGCATCACGATCGTCTGGGTGAGGGAGAGCAGCCAGATCAAGCCGATCAAGGCGGCGCCGACGCCGACGAGGAGCCACGACGAGAACCCGAGGTCCCGCAGCCATTGCGGGGAGGCGAAGACCCCGCTCAGCTCGCCTGGCTCGATCTCGATGACTTCCTCGCCGGCCTTCCCCTCGGCCGGCCTTCTGGCCCATACTCGACGCTTCATGAACGGTCCGGACACTGTCACCTATGTCGGACACGGCACCGTGCTGATCGACGTCGACGGCACGCGCCTGCTGACCGACCCGGTGCTGCGGAAGCGGATCGGCCCGCTCGTGCGCCACGGGCCGGAGCCGGGCCCGGAGGCCGTCGAGAACCTCGACGCGGTGCTGATCTCCCACCTGCACCGCGACCATGCCGACCTCGGCTCGCTGCGCCGGCTCGACCGCGGCACGCCGCTGCTGGTGCCGCCGGGGTCGGGGAAGTTCTTCGAGCGCCGGGGCTTCGCCTCGGTCGGCGAGCTGGCACCGGGAGAGTCGGCCCGCGTCGGCGGGCTGACGGTGGGAGCGGTTGAGGCTGACCACGACGGCGGGGGGCGGAGGCACGCGAAGGAGTCGCAGGCGGTCGGGTTCCTCGTCGATGGCACCCAGCGGCTCTACTTCGCCGGCGACACCGACTACTTCCCGGGGATGGAGGACCTTGGCCAGGGGCTTGACCTGGCGTTGCTGCCGGTTTGGGGCTGGGGGCCGAACCTCGGCGAGGGGCACCTCGATCCCGCCGGGGCCGCCCGCGCCGCCGCCGCGCTCTCGCCGCGGCTGGCGGTGCCGATCCACTGGGGCACGCTCTACCCGCTCGGCCTCCGTCGCCTGCGCGAGAACCCGCTTCGCCTACCGGGCGAGGAGTTCGCCGCCCGGGTGCGCGAGCTGGCGCCTCAGGTCGAGACCCGCGTGCTCTCGCCGGGGGAGTCGACCTCGCTCGCGTAGGCGGTCTGCCCCAGCCCCGCGAGCCAGCCGCGGAAGATCCGGTGCACCTGCTCGGCGCCGACTATTTCTTCATCCGGCCACTCCAAATCGGCGGGATGGAGCACGAAGGGGAAGCTCTGGGTGCCGCCCATGCCACCGTGGGAGCCGACCAGCTCCTCGAAGGCGGCGACCTCGCCGAACTCGGGCCAGTAGGTGCTGTTGAGCATCAGGTCGGCGCAGTGGGGAAAGCTGTCGGTGCGCAGCAGGTGGTAGGCGGCATTCGCGCCGAAGGGCGCCAGCGGGTCCTCGCCCTCCACCCGGCCCTGTGAGAGGAAGCGGATTCCCCTGGGACCGATCGCCATCGGGCCCTCGTGCTCGGAGCGGACGAGCATGAAGCCGATGCCCGGGTGCTGGCGCAGGGCCGGGAGCAGGCGCGGGTAGAGCGCTTCGATCCGCTCCAGGCTGACCCGCCCCGGCTCGCGCGGGAAGCTGATCAGGCCGAGGCAGCCCGAGGCCATCACCGAGAGCTCCGGCAGCTCCTCGCCGTCATGGGTCGCCTCGATCTCGCGACGGTCGTCGGGGTCGAGGGCGACGGCGCCGTCGGCGCGACGGTCGCGGGTCGCCGTCCGCACCGCGCGGGCGGCGACGGTGTCGTCGCGCGCCACCTCGGTGAGGCCGGCGCTGAGGTAGGAGAGGGCGTCGTCGTCGCCGGTTTCGGCCGCGACGACACTGTCGGGGTCGCAGGCTTCCCGCACCAGCTCCTCGAGCGTCTGGTCGTAGCGGTCGCGGAAGGTTTCCCCCTGCGACTGGCCGTGGTCGGAGAGGACGACGAGCTGGTAGGGACGAGGGGCGTCCTCGCAGGCGCGGGCGATGCGGGCGATCTGGCGGTCGAGGTCGCGGAGCACGGCGAGCGCGTCGTGGCGCTCGATCCCCGAGTGGTGGGCGACCTCGTCGTAGGCGAGGAAGGTGGTGTAGATGACCGGGCGCCCGCAGAGGACGTCGCCGATCACGGTCGCGACCTGGAGGTCCCGCTGCACCACCGTGCCCCAGGCGCGGGCGAAGACGTAGGAGCGGCTGCGGTGGATCCGCGGGCGGACGTCGTCGCGGACCTGGCTGCGCGCCGCTCGCCGCTCGCGGGCGATCTCGGCGATCGAGAGGACCAGGGTCCGCGCCGCCGCGTAGGGGCGGGCGAAGTAGGCGGCGTAGTCCTTGCCGATCGGCCGCCGCCGGCGCAGCGCCGTGCTCATCGTCAGCATCGAGTGCGGCGCGTCGCCGGAGAGGATGTTGGCGCGGCTGGCGCCGTCGGCGTGCAGGAGGCCGCGGCCGTCCGAGTGGCGCCGCTCGATCTCTTCGGCGTCGCGGGGATGGTTGGTGACGATCGCTTTGCCGCGGTCCTTCTCCCACCAGCGGAAGGCCGGCATGTCCTCGTTGGAGCCGTGGAGGAGGCCGGCCTGGCAGGCGCCGGTCTGCGAGGACCAGTCGGTTTCCCAGACCCGCAGCTTGTGCGAGCCACCGCGCACCCAGGAGGCCAGGTGGGGAGCGCTGCCGTCCTGCAGCGCCCGCATCAGGACGTCGTGGGCGAGGCCGTCGATCTCGAGGAAGAGCACCCCCGGCACGTCGGTCTCGGTCACCTCGCCGCGGCCGCGGGCCGCCCGGCCGACGACGTTGCGCTCCCAGGCGTCGTCCTCGTCGATCGCCAGCAGCGAGTAGACGGCGTCGGTGACCGCGGTGAGGACGATCGTGATCAGGATCCCGTCCCACACGGTGGCGACTTCCCCGCGCGGCAGGAGGTCGATCGCGACGTAGACCAGGACGCCGTTGAGGACGAGCGAGGCGATCCCCAGCGTCAGCACCGTCAAGGGCAGGGTGAGCCGGACGAGCAGCGGCCAGACGAAGGCGTTGAGGAGGCCGATCAGGGCGGCGGCGCCGAGCGCGGTGGCGGGGCCGTCGAGGACGAACCCGTCAAGCACCTCGGAGAGCAGCAGGAGGATGAAGGCGTCGAGCAGGAGGACCAGCGCCCCGCGGCGGATCATCACCAGGTTCACGACGGCAGTTCCTCGACCGCGATCTCGCCGGCCTCGGTGGCCTCGACCATCCGTTCGAAGTCCCGCTGGTTCTGGTCCGCGTAGGCCTCGGCGAAGCGGGCGAGCGCCTGGTCGAAGGCGTCCCCTTTGCCGAGGTAGTCGGCGACGCCGATGCGGTCGCCGGAGCGGGCGTGGGCCCGCGCCAGGGCTTCGCCGCAGAGGGCGCCGTAGGCGGCGAGGTCCGGGGCCGACATCCGCTCGACCTCGGCCGACCCCTTGCCGTCCCAGAGCTGGCGCACGTAGAAGCAGCGCGGCTCGCCGTCGGTCCCCTTCGCGGTGACCCAGCCGAGGAAGGCGTCGCCTGCCGCCTGCATCAGCCGCTGCCCTTCGACGACGCGGCGGCCGTGGTCGGGGGAGGGGCTCTCGCTGACATAGGGCTCGAGGACCGAGGTCCCCGCTTCCTTCGCCTGCAGGAAGAGCGGGTCGCTCGCGTCCCGCCCGAGCAGCAGCACGATCCAGGCCCGGGTGCCGACGCTGCCGACGCCGACGACCTTGCGGGCGGCGTGGACGTAGCGGTAGGAGCCGACGAGGTGCTGCCGGTCGGGGCTCAGCGTCTCGCGGTAGGTGGCCAGCACCGCCTGCAGCTGCTGCTCGGCGTCAGCGGCGTCGGTCAGCTCCTCCAGCGGCGTGATCAGCGGCGGGTCGCTGACGATCCGCAGCTCGCCGTCCTTTTCGTGGGTGAGCTTGCCGAGGGCGCGGAGGCTGTCCTTGGCGCGGGCCTTGGCGAGGTTGCGCTCGAGCCGCCGCAGGCGGCGATCGTCGAGCTGGGGTCGCAGCGCCTCGACCGCCGGCTCCACGTCGAGGCGCGAGTACCAGACGTCGAGGTTGCGCATCGCCGCGAACTCGCGCATCGAGCGCCGGTAGGCGCCGACGGTGGCGAGCGCCACCCGCCGCCGCTCGCGCTTGCCGAAGCCGCGTTCGCGGCCGGCGACGACGACGCTGGCGGCGAGCCGCTTCACGTCCCACTCGAACGGGCCGGGGCAGGTCTCGTCGAAGTCGTTGCAGTCGAAGACGAGGCGGCGGTCGGGGGCGGAGAAGACGCCGAAGTTCGAGAGGTGCGCGTCGCCGCAGAGCTGCACCGTGAAGTCAGTCGTCGGCGTCCGCGCCAGGTCGGCGGCCATGATCGCCGCCGCGCCGCGGAAGAAGGTGAAGGGAGAGACGAGCATCCGCGCGTAGCGGATCGGGACCAGCTCCGGCACGCGGCTCTCGTCCTGGCGGCTAAGGATCTCCAGCGGGTCGCGCTGGCCGATCTCCAGCTCCGCGTGGCTCGAGCGCGGGGTTTCGCCCCGCGCCGCCTTGCCAGACGGCATGACTCTCCCTTCCTAGAAGGCTCTTCTGTCCTCCAACCTAGCTTGGCAATGCCAGTTCAGACAACTATCTTCATCCAAATGTGCGAGCACAAGGACGCGAGCGAGTTCACGAAGAAGATCAACGAAGCGGTGCTGGGTGAGTTGCCGTTCGACTACACCAAGGACTTCGAGGACGCCGCCCGCGGCTTCATCGCGCCGCTGAACAACGACGGCATCGCCACCACCGAGGACGGCATCCCGGTCTACAACGGCGCCGCGCTCGACTTCGTCGAGGAGGGCGCGCCGGCGCCGCCGACGGTCAACCCCAGCCTCTGGCGCAACGCGCAGCTGATCAAGAAGGGCGGCCTGTTCAAGGTCGTCGACCGCCTCTACCAGGTGCGCGGCCAGGACCTCTCCAACCTGACGATCATCGAGGGCGACACCGGCCTGATCGTGATGGACCCGCTGGTCTCGCCGGAGACCGCGAAGGCCGCGCTCGACCTCTACTTCGAACACCGCCCGCGCAAAGAGGTGGTGGCGATGATCCACTCCCACAGCCACGTCGACCACTACGGCGGCGTCAAGGGGATCATCAGCGAAGAGGACGTGAAGGCGGGCAAGGTGCGGGTGATCGCCCCCGTCGGGTTCCTCGAGGCGGCGGTCTCCGAGAACGTGATGGCGGGCACCGCGATGAGCCGGCGGGCGATGTACCACACGGGCGTGCTGGTCCAGCCGGGGCCGAAGGGCCACGTCGGCGTCGGCCTCGGGATCAGCGTCTCGGCGGGGAAAGCGACCCTGATCCCGCCGACCGAGGAGATCACCGAGACCGGCCAGAAGCTGGAGATCGACGGCCTCACCTTCGAGTTCCTGCTCGCGCCCGACACCGAGGCGCCGGCGGAGATGCACTGGTTCGTCGAGGAGCTCGGCGCCCTGACCGCGGCCGAGAACTGCTGCCACACGCTGCACAACACCTACACCCTGCGCGGCGCCCCGACCCGCGACCCGCAGGCCTGGTCGCAATACCTCAACGACACGATCGACCGCTGGGGCCACAAGACCGAGGTTTTGTACGCGATGCACCACTGGCCGGTCTGGGGCAAGGAGGATGCGCTGCGGATGCTGCGCAACGGCCGCGACGCCTACCGCTTCATCAACGACCAGACCCTGCGCCTCGCCAACCACGGCTACACCCCTGTCGAGATCGCCGAGATGATCGAGTTCCCGCCGGAGCTGGCGCGCGAGTGGAGCTTGCGCGGCTACTACGGCACCGTCAACCACAACGTCAAGGCGACCTACGTCAAGTACCTGGGCTGGTTCGAAGGCAACCCGGCGCACCTGCACCGGCTGCCGCCCGAGGAGGCTTCGAAGCGCTACGTCGAGCTGATGGGCGGGGCCGAGGAGGTGCTGGCGAAGGCGCGCGAAGCCTTCGACGAAGGCGAGTACCGCTGGGTCGCCGAGGTCGTCAACCACGTCGTCTTCGCCGACCCACAGAACCGGGAGGCGCGGGAGCTGCAGGCCGACGCGCTCGAGCAGATGGGCTACCAGGCGGAGTCGGGCAGCTGGCGCGGCCACTACCTGACCGGTGCGCAGGAGCTCCGCCACGGCATCCCCGACGTCCCGTTCCCAGGCACCGCCACCCCGGACACGGTGCGGGCGATGAGCCTGCCGCTGCTCTTCAACTACATGGCGATGCGAGTCAACGGGCTCGAAGCAGCCGGCAGACAGATCACGCTCAACGTCGAGTTCACCGACACCGGCGAGACGGCGGTGCTGGAGCTGCGCAACGGCTCCCTCAACCACTCGCTCGACCGCACCGCCGAGGACGCCGATGCGACCGTGACCCTCGAGCGCAAAGACCTCGACGCGGTGATCGTCGGCGAGACCGATCTGCTGGAGGAGGCGAGGGAGGGGACGATCACGGTCGAGCCCTACGTCGCCCCGCTGGCCGAGCTGGTCAGCCTGCTGGACACCTTCAACATCTGGTTCAACATCGTCGAGCCGTAAGGAGTAAGAGATGATCGAACGGATCGAAGACATGCCGGCCGGGACGATCGGCCTGCGCGCCTCCGGCAAGCTGACCCGCGAGGACTACCAGGGGGTGCTGGAGCCGGCGCTGCAGGAGGGGGTCGAGTCGGGCGAGCTGCGGCTGCTCTTCGAGATGCCCAGCTTCGACGGCCTGGAGCCGGGGGCGGTGATCGACGACGTCGAGACCGGGTTGCGGACCTGGGTACGCGACCACAAGGCCTGGAAACGGTTCGCCTTCGTCACCGACGTCGAGTGGCTGGCGCGGACGATGCGCGCCTTCGCCTGGATGGCGCCGGGCGAAGTCCGCGTCTTCAGCCTCGGCGAGCTCGACGTGGCGCGCGAGTGGGTCGCCGGCTGACCCTCTTCGGAAAGGCACCACTAAGCGCGAATTACCTCGACGTTCTCGAACGACGAGAAATCAGCATCCTGAGTTAGGACGGCGGCTTCGTGTTTCATCGCGGTTGCCGCGATCCAGGTGTCGTGGAGGCGGCCGCGGCGGCCGCGGGCGCGCTGGGCTGCGGCGATGCGAGCGAAGCAGCTTGCGACCTCCGGACCGATCGGCAGAAGGGGGTAGATGGACTGCACTCGGGAGAGAGTGGAGAGACGACGGGCGCGAGCGTCTGGGTCGGTCGCCCGCAGAACCCCTAGTTCCAGCTCTGCCACGGTGATCACCGAGACGGCGATCTTCTCGGGGAGCTCTCCGAGTTCGCGGCCCGTCTCCTGGGCGATGAAGATCGAGGTGTCAGCGACCGCTTTGTTCAATCGTCCAGCTCTGCGCCGCGGATGTCCTCGAGATCGTCGAGCAGACCAGGATCGGCGGATGCCTCATGCACGATCCGCCGAAGCTCAGAGGAGGGGACCCAGGGGTCGCGCTTCTCAGCGTGGGGAAGGATGTCGGCGACTGGCCGCCGATTAACGGTGAGCGTCAAACGCTCGCCGGCTTCCAGCTCCGAAACCACGTCTGAAGTGGAGTTGCGAAGTTCGCGAATCGAGATGTTCCGAGCCATGTGCACGACTGTAGCACTCGATGCTACGGCGCAAGGGAAGCCCTGCACCAGGCTCGGAGTTTCCGGCCAGCGCCCGGAGGGAATCCCGCTGGGGTGAGCAAAGTGCTTTGGCCGACGACGCGCGTTGCCGTCAACCTGCTCCTGATCGCGGTGGCGATCATCGGCGGGCTCTGGCTGCTCGGCGAGCTGCGGGTCGTGGTCGTCCCGGTGCTGGCCTCGGTGCTGGTGGCGACGCTGCTGATGCCGCCGGCCGACTTCCTGCGCCGGCACGGGTGGCCGAGCGCGCTGGCGACGGGCGTGGTGATGGTCGCCGCCGCGGCGATCTTCGGCGGGATCGTGGCGCTGATCGCACCCGCCTTCGTCGACCAGCTGGGCGAGCTCGAAACCTCCGTCGACGAAGCGGTCAACGAGGTGGTGCGGTGGCTGGTCCAGGGCCCGTTCGACCTCGAACGCAAGCAGATCGACGAAGCGGTGGAAAACGGGCTGGACTCGCTGCGCTCGAACGCCGGCGGCATCGGCAAGGGCGTCCTCACCGGCGCCTCGATGCTGGCCGAGGTGATCGCCGGCCTGCTGCTGATGGTCGTCCTCGTCTTCTTCTTCGTCCATGACGGCCGCGGGATGTGGAACTTCGGCCTCTCGCTGGTTCCACGGCAGCGGCGCGAGCTGGTCGACGGCGCCGGCCGCGAGGTCTGGACGGCGACCGCCGGCTACATGCGCGGCGTCGCCCTGATCGCGGTGGTCGACGCGGTGCTGATCGGGATCGCGCTGGCGCTGATTGGCGTGCCGCTGGTCGTGCCGCTGATGGTGCTGGTCTTCTTCGGCGCCTTCATCCCCCTGGTCGGCGCCGTCGCCTCCGGTGCGATCGCCGCCCTCGTCGCCCTGATCAGCAACGGCGTCGTCGACGCCGCCCTGGTCGTCGCCGCGATCGTCGCCATCCAGCAGATCGAGGGCGACCTCCTCTACCCGAACGTAGTCGGCCGGATGATCCGACTGCACCCGGTGGCGATCCTCCTCGTCCTCACCGCCGGCACCGTGGTGGCGGGCATCGTCGGCGCCCTGCTCGCGATCCCGGTCGCCGCCGCCGTCTGGACCGCGGTGCGCTTCGTCCGCGAACGCGGCGCTACGCTCGTGTCTTGACGCCTCGGAGCGGGGTAACCCGGTTCACCCGAACCGAACTGGAGGCCTTCCGGGGCCATGAAGTCAACGACCTCATCGGGCCGGGGCTGAAGCTGCTGTTCGTCGGGATCAACCCCGGCCTGTGGACGGCCGCGGTCCAGACCCACTTCGCCCATCCCACCAACCGCTTCTACCCGGCCCTGGCCGAGGCCGGCATCACCGACTACGAGATCGACCGGGCGGCCGGGATGAGCGACGCCGATCGCGCCCATCTGATCGAGCGCGGCGTCGGGATCACGAACCTCGTGCGCAGGGCCACCGCCCGCGCCTCCGAGCTCTCTCGCGAGGAGCTGCGCGAGGGAGGTGAGCGGCTGCTGCGGTTCGTCGCCGACCACAGTCCCAAGGTCGTCGCGATCGCCGGCATCTCCGCCTACCGCGAAGCGTTCGGCGAGCGCGGCGCGGTGCTGGGCCGGCAGCCGGAGACGCTTGAAAGCGCGGCAACGTGGTCCGGCGCAGCGCTCTGGGTGGTCCCCAACCCAAGCGGGCTCAACGCCCACGAGACGGTCGCAACCCTCGCCGCCGCCTACGCCGCGCCGGCCGTTGAGGCCGGCGTGGTTGCCCGTTGACACAATCGCGGATCGTGACTTCGCAGGAACTCGAGGACCTCGCGCATTTGCGCCGCGCCCGCGACTTGATGGACCGTGAGTACGCGAGCCCGCTCGACGTCAACGCGATCGCTCGCGCGGCGCTGATGTCGCCGGCGCACTTTTCGCGGCGGTTCCGTGCGGCGTATGGGGAGACGCCCTACGGCTACCTGATGACGCGGCGAATCGAGCGGGCGAAGGCGTTGCTGCGGGGCGGCGACATCTCGGTCACCGAGGTCTGCATGGCGGTCGGCTGCACGTCGCTGGGCTCGTTCAGCGCTCGCTTCACCGAGTTGGTGGGGGAGACGCCGACGGCCTATCGGGCCCGCGACCACGGGGCGCTCGAAGACCTGTCGGGATGCATCGCCAGGGAGGTCACCCGTCCGAACCGAAACGAGCAGGATCGGAGAAACGGGAGTGACCCCCGCTCCCTAGCCTTGCGGGCATGAACCTCTCACTCTCCCAATGCTTCGTGATCGTCCATGACTCCGAGCAGGCCCTGGCCTTCTACCGCGACGCGCTCGGCCTCGAGCAGCGCAAAGACGTCGGCAAAGGCGAGTTCTTCTGGGTCACCGTCGGCGCCGCCTCGCAGCCCGGCGTCTCGATCGTCCTCACCAACTACCTGAACGGCAGCCCCGCCGACAACGACGCGGTCGCGGCTCTCGTCGCCAAGGGCGCTCTCAACGGCGTCCACTTCCGAAGCGACGACCTCGATGCCACCTTCGAGCAGCTGCGCGAGGCGGGTGCCGAGATCGTGCAGGAGCCGACCGACCAGCCGTGGGGCACGCGTGACCTCGCGGTGCGGGACCCCTCTGGCAATCTGGTGCGCATCGACCAGCCGCCCGCATCGTCTTGACGAAAACGCACGCCGCCGACAGCCACGACCTGATCCGCGTCCACGGGGCGCGGGTCAACAACCTCAAGGACGTCAGCGTCGAGATCCCGAAGCGGCGGCTGACGGCGTTCACCGGCGTCTCCGGCTCGGGCAAGAGCTCGCTCGTCTTCGGCACGATCGCGTCGGAGTCGCAGCGGCTGATCAACGAGACCTACAGCGCCTTCCTGCAGGGGTTGATGCCGGCGCTGGCGCGGCCCGACGTCGACGTGCTCGACGGGCTGACGACGGCGATCATCGTCGACCAGGAGCGGATGGGTTCCGACCCGCGCTCGACGGTCGGCACCGCCACCGACGCCAACGCGATGCTGCGGATCCTCTTCAGCCGGCTCGGCAAGCCGCAGATCGGCTCGCCGCAGGCGTTCTCCTTCAACGTCGCCTCGGTCGAGGCGTCGGGGATGATCAAGAAAGGCGACGAGAAAGCCGAGCGGGTGACCTTCTCCCGCACCGGCGGCATGTGTCTGAACTGCGAGGGCCGGGGCCAGGTCACCGACTTCGACCTCTCCGCCCTCTACGACGAGGACAAGTCGCTGAACGAAGAGGCGCTGACGATCCCCGGTTACAGCATGAAGGGCTGGCAGGGCCGGATCCTCAGGGGCTGCGGCTTCTTCGACCCGGACAAGCCGATCAAGAAGTTCACCAAGAAGGAACTGAAAGATCTGCTCCACAAGGAGCCGACGAAAATCAAGGTCGAGGGGATCAACCTCACCTACGCGGGCCTGATCCCGTCGATCCAGAAGTCGTTCCTCGCCAAGGACCGCGAGGCGATGCAGCCGCACATCCGCGCCTTCGTCGACCGGGCGATCACCTTCACCACCTGCCCCGAGTGCGAGGGCACCCGGCTCAGCGAGGCGGCGCGCTCCTCGAAGATCAAGAAGTTCAGCATCGCCGATGCCTGCGCGATGCAGATCAGCGACCTCGCCGAGTGGGTCCGCGGCCTCGAGGAGCCCTCGGTGGCGCCGCTGCTGGAGGCGCTGGGGGAGACCCTCGACTCGTTCGTCGAGATCGGGCTCGGCTACCTCTCGCTCGACCGCTCTTCGGGGACGCTCTCCGGCGGCGAGGCGCAGCGGACGAAGATGATCCGCCACCTCGGCTCCTCGCTGACCGACGTCACCTACGTCTTCGACGAGCCGACGATCGGGCTGCACCCGCACGACATCCAGCGCATGAACGACCTGCTGCTGCGGCTGCGCGACAAGGGCAACACGGTCCTGGTCGTCGAGCACAAGCCGGAGGCGATCGCGATCGCCGACCACGTCGTCGACCTCGGCCCGCGCGCCGGCAGCGAGGGCGGGGAGGTGGTCTTCGAGGGCACCGTCAAGGGGCTGCGGGGGAGCAAGACGCTGACCGGGCGCCACCTCGACGACCGCGCTTCGCTGAAGGAGTCGGTGCGGGAGGCCAGCGGGGCGCTGGAGATCCGCGGCGCCGACACCCACAACCTGCAGGACCTCGACGTCGATATCCCGCTCGGGGTACTGGTCGTCGTCACCGGCGTCGCGGGCTCGGGCAAGAGCTCGCTGATCAACGGGTCGGTGGCCGGCCGTGAGGGGGTGGTGACGGTCGACCAGACCGCGATCCGCGGCTCGCGCCGCAGCAACCCGGCGACCTACACCAAGCTGCTGGAGCCGATCCGCAAAGCCTTCGCCAAGGCCAACGGGGTGAAGCCGGGCCTGTTCAGCGCCAACTCCGAAGGCGCCTGCCCCAACTGCAACGGCGCCGGCGTCATCTACACCGACCTCGGGGTGATGGCCAGCGTCGCCACTCCCTGCGAGGAGTGCGAGGGAAAGCGCTTCCAGGCGGAGGTGCTCGAGTACGAGTTCGGCGGCAAGGACATCAGCGAGGTGCTGGAGATGTCGGTGGCCGAGGCCGAGGAGTTCTTCGCCGACGGCGAGGCGGCTCTCCCGGCCGCGCACAAGATCCTCGAGCGCCTGGCCGACGTCGGGCTCGGCTACCTGAAGATCGGCCAGCCGCTGACCACGCTCTCAGGCGGCGAGCGGCAGCGGCTGAAGCTCGCCACCCGGATGGGGGAGAAGGGCGGCGTCTACGTCCTCGACGAGCCGACCACCGGCCTCCACCTCGCCGACGTCGAGCAACTGCTCGGCCTCCTCGACCGCCTCGTCGACTCCGGCAAGTCGGTGATCGTGATCGAGCACCACCAGGCGGTGATGGCCCACGCCGACTGGATCATTGACCTCGGCCCCGGCGCCGGCCACGACGGCGGCCGCGTCGTCTTCGAGGGCACCCCCGCCGACCTCGTCGCCAAACGGTCCACTCTCACCGGCGAGCACCTGGCGGAGTACGTCAGGGGCTGAGCGAGCCTGGGGGTCAGCGGCTTAGCGGGCCATTGGGTCGTACCAGCCCTTATCGCCGTCCCGGTCCCAAACTAGGTAAGCGCCTTTCATCGCCTCCAGGTCGAGAGCTCTAAGCGCTTCGAAAGCTTCGTCTGGTAAGTCCGCCGAAAGGACCAGGACCGTCGAATCCTGGTGATCCTCCCGATCCTCGACGACGATGCTGCCGTCATGGCCGTCTCGGGCTGATCTGATGTCGCGAATAAACCGCTTCAAGTTGTCATAGGCATCTTTTCCGGCTGCCGCCGCGAAAGCAGTGAGAAACGCCGTAACCGAAATAGAGACGTAGATCACGAAGGGGATCTCGCCGAGACTTCTGCGCTCGACGTCAGCCGAGATCGGCCCATCGAATCCTTCTCTTCTGAAGATTTCCGCGACCGCCTCCACTTCGGCGGCGCTGGCCTCTACGTCCATTGAAACCTCGACTTTCATGACATCTCCTCCTGAATACAAAAGATTGCGTCCGGATGCGAATCTAGGCTCGCCGAATGGTGAGGCAGTCAGGAGTTTGGAGCGTCGAGTTCGACGGCGACGCAGTCGTCGACTTCGAGAAAGTGAAGGCGCGCGGAGACCGTAAAGCGGTTTTCAATGTCGTGCAGAAGCTGATGGATTTGGGGCCGGATCTTCCATCGCCGCATATGAAGTCATTGAAGGGAAAGGCTGACTTGCTCGAGCTGAAGCCGAGGCAAGGACGCTGCGAGACTCGGCCGATTTACGTGCGACTAGGGAATCGATTCGTGATCTTGGCGGTTGCCGCCAAGAAGAAGGACTTCGAGCGCGCAGTAGTGGAAGCAACTCAACGCCTGCGACGACATCAGACCTCTCGATAATAAATTTATTATCATCCCAGTAATGGCAGCCTCAAAGAAAAAGAACTTCGAGACGCTGGTCGCGGAAGAGCAGTTGGCGGACCCCGGCTTCAAGGCGGAATGGCAGAGGCTCGCGCCGGCTCGAGAGTTCGCGGCGACCCTGCTGCGGTACCGCGCGGAGCACAAGCTGAGTCAGCGGGGGCTGGCAGAGAAGCTCGGGGTCTCTCAGCCGCGTATCGTCAAGCTCGAGGCGGGGGAGCACAACCCTGAGATCGACACGATCATCAATGCTGTCAGGCGCCTGGGAATCGAGTTCGTGCTCGACGTTGCACCGGCGGACCGGAAGCCGGCACTCGTGACCGCCTACGTCCGAAAGCAGGCCATCGCTCACGGCGACGTCACCGTTGCGGCTGCTTCTTCGCTGTAGGGGTGGCGGATTACGTCAGCCGGTAGCGGAAGGTCACGACATAGGCGCCTTTGTCTCTGCTGCAGCGGACGGCGCCTCCGGGGCCGGGTGGGTTGCTGCGCACGCAGCGGAAGTCGTCGATCCGCTCGACCCGACCGCCGCCCGAGGCAACCGTCTCGGCCCACATCGCGGCCAGGGTGCGGGCCTCGTCGCAGGGCTGGCCCTTGGAGCGGAGCTTGGTGATGGTGTCGCCGATGCCCGCACAGCTCTTGGTTCGAGCCGCGCTGGCCGAAGTGGGTAGCGCGACGGCAACGAGGATCAGGCTGAGCAGCGCGATGCGGAGGAGCTTCATCAACCGCCCCCTACCCGCACGGCTTTAGTTAGAACTCCTTACGCTTTTGCGATGGGCAAGTGGTACGTCGGGTTCGACAGGCGGTGGCAGGAGTCGTTTCATGATCTCGACGAAGCGACAGAGTGGGCGCAGGAAGTCGCGGCGACGGGGCGGACGGTTGACGTGGCGCAGCGCTACTTCTTGATCGGCAAGAAGTTCGTCACCGCCTTCCCCGAGTCCGAGCGCGAGTTACGCGAAGCGATCTGGAAGGCGGGGTCGCGCATGTGGGTAACGGACGGTTCGTAGTGGTTCGGACGATCGACTCGTCTTCAGGAAAGAGCTAAGTTCTCGACCGGTATGAAGACCGTCGGCCCGTTCGCGCGGCTCCAGCTCGCAATCGGGCAGTTCGCCAGCGAACGCGGCGTCTACCTGGGGCGGCGATCGACCCGGATCCACGTGGCGATCTATCGCTGGACGCGGGGAAGGCTGGGAAAGCGCGTCCCCGGATTTCCCGATGCCCGCATCGCGCTCGTCGATCACGTCGGCGCCAAGAGCGGCGTGCACCGGACCTCGCCGCTGATCTTCCTCGAAGACTCGGGCAGCGTGGTGGTCGTCGCTTCGAAAGCGGGTCAGCCGACCAGCCCTGCCTGGCTTCACAACCTGATGGCGCACCCCGAGACCAAGGTCCAGGTAGGTGGCGAGGTCCGCCCCGTCCGCGCCCGCGTTGCGAGCGACGAGGAGCGGGAGCGCCTGTATCCGAAGTTCGTCGCGGTCTACCCGGCCTACGAGTTCTACGAGCGCCACGCGGGCCGGCGAAAGATCCCGGTCGTGGTCCTCGAGCGGCGGTAAGGGGACGGTGGGGGAGACTCCGTTGGTGGCCCCCTACCTGCACCAGCGCTTCCCGGCCCTGGTCGAGACGCTTCCCCACCTCGCGCTCTCCCAGCGGCCGACGCCGGTCCGTGAGCTGTCCGGGCTCGGCATCTGGGTGAAGGAGGACGGCGCCTTCGGCTCCGGGGGCTGGGGCGGCAACAAGGTGCGGAAGCTCGAGTGGCTGATTCCGGACGCCCGGCGCCGCGGGCGCCGTTCGATTCTCACCTTCGGCGGCCTCGGCACGAACTGGGGGCTGGCGACGGCGCTGTACGCGCGTGAACACGGGCTCGAGACCGGGCTCGCCCTCGTCGACCAGCCGGTCGACGATCACGTCCGGGCCCAGCTTGCCCGGCTCGAAGCCTCGGGGGCGCGCATCCACCGGACCCACACCAAGGCGCGGACCGTGGCGATGCTGCCCTGGCTGCTAGCCCGCAACGCCCGCGGCGGCCGGCCGCCGTATCTGTTGCCGGCCGGCGGCTCCTCGCCGGTCGGAGCGCTCGGCTACGTCGAGGCGGCGCTCGAGATCGCCGCCCAGGTCGAAGATGGCTCGCTGCCGGAGCCGGCGCACGTCGTCGTCCCGGTCGGCACCGGCGGCACCGCCGCCGGCCTCGCGCTCGGCTTCCAGCTCGCCGGCCTGCGCACCCGGGTCGTCGGGGTCGTCGTCAACGACCAGCTCCGCCTCGACCCGCCGGTGCTCGCCCGCCTCGCGCGGCGCACCGCCAAGCTGCTCGAACGCCGCGGAGCGCGCCTCGGCCAGCTCCGGCTCGAGCCGGACATGCTCGACCTGACCCGCGAGCAGATCGGCGCCGGCTACGGCCATCCCACCGAGGCGGCCAAGCGCGCGACCGACCTCGCCGCCGAAGACCGTCTCCCGCTCGACCCCGTCTACACCGCGAAGGCGATGGCCGGCCTGCTGGCGTTGCGCGCCGAGGACCGTCTCGGCGATCCCGTCCTGTTCGTGCACACCGACGGCCCGCGCCAGCTCACTGCAGGAGGCCGAGCTCGCCGGCCTTGAGGCTGGCCTCGACCCGGGAGCGGCAGTCGAGCTTGGCGAGGATGTTGCGGACGTGCATGTCGATCGTCCGCTGGCTGAGGAAGAGCTCGCCGGCGATCTCGCGGTTCGTCCTTCCTGCGGCGACGAGTCGCAGGACCTCGGTCTCCCGCCGCGTCAGCGAAGCAGTGTCGCCGTCGGCGGCGCGGCCGAGCCGCTGCTCGACAGACTCGCCGAGCTCCTCGATCGCGCTCGCGGCACGGCCTGCGAGCGGGCGCGCGCCGAGCTGCCGCGAGAGCCGGTAGGCCTCGGCCTGGCGCTCAACCGCGAGCTCGCGCTCCCCGGCCGCGGCCAGCGCGACCCCGGCCCGGTGCAGGATCTGGGCTCGCTCGGCGGGGATCCGCAGCGAGCGGTGCAGCTCGACGGCGCGCCCGAGCTGTTCGGCGGCGAGCTCCGGCTCTCCCTCGGCAAGCGCGATCTCGCCAAGCGTGTGGGCGAGCGCCGCCAGGGCATCGCCGTGGCCGGAGCCGGTGGCGATCCGGGTAAGGCCCTCGGCGCAGGCGTGCGCCTCCTCGGTCTGCCCTGCCCGCGCGAACAGGGACGCGGCCGCCCGCAGCCCCCAAACCGCGTAATGGTGGTCCTCGCTCTCCTCCCAGCGCCCGAGCACGAAGCGGCTGCGCTCGATCGCCTCGCCGAGGTCGCTGTCGAAGTCGGCGACCAGCGCCAGCGACGCGGCGCAGTCGACCTGCATCGAGAAGATGTCGAGCCGGCGCGCCGTCTCCAGGCCGGCGGTGAGGTGACGTCGGGCGGGGCCGAGCTCGCCGCGGATGGCGCGGATGTAGCCGAGGGCCCCGTCGGCGATCGCCCGCACGCCGTTCCCCTCGTTCTCGGCGATCAGCTCACGCGAGAGCTCGATCGTCCGCGGCCACTCGCCGAGCTCGCGCAGCACATAGGCCATGCAGGCGACGCAGCCCGCCTCCGGCTCGTGGTTGTCGGTGATCTGGCAGAGATCGAGCGCGCTCGAGAGAGCCTCGCGGGCGTTCGCGTAGTCCCCGGCGGTCTCGAAGGTCGTGCCCATCCTCTGGTAGGCGTCGACCGCCTCGGCGGTCAGGTTGTGCTCGAGCGCCAGCGAGAGGCCCTCCTTGACGAGCTCCATGCCGGCCTCGAACTCGCCGCGCTTCGCCATCACCACGCCCTCCGCCGCCAGCGCCCGCGACTGCAGGTCCTTCCTCTCGGCGGTGCGGGCCTCCTCGCCGGCGCGGCGGCTGAGTTCCAGCGAGGCGCTGTGGCGTCCGGCGAACTGGAGGAAGTCGGCGGCCGCGAGCCGGTCGCCGGCGGCCGCGGCGAGGTCTCCGCTCGCCGCGAAGGCCTCGGCCGCCCCGCTCAGGGCCTCGATCGCGCCCGCGCGATCGCCCTGCAGCGCGCAAATCCGCCCCAGCCGTCGTTCGGCGATGCCGAGAGCCGCCCCGTCTTCGGAGGCTCTTTGCAGCGAGGAGACCTCCCGCCAGGTGCGGGCGGCGTCGTGCAGCTCGCCGGCGAGCTCGGCCCAGGCTCCGTGGCGTTCGAGCGCCTCGAGCCGCTCCTCGGCCCCCTCGTCCTCGGGCCAGAGCTCGAGCGCCTGCCTGGCCATCCTGGCCGCGTCGCGGTAGGCGTGGACCGACTCGAACTCGCCGGCGGCCCGCAGCAACTGGCGCCGCGCCCGCTCCTCGTCATGGGCGCCGAGCCAGTGAGGCGCGACCTCGACCCCGGGGGCGCCCCGCGCCTCGAGGTGCTCGCCGAGCTTCCGGTGGAGCGCCCGGCGCCGCAGCCAGGGGACGTCTCGGTAGAGGGCCTCGCGGACGAGGGCGTGGCGGAACGCCGCCCGGCCTTCGCCGTCCTCGGCGACCAGGCCGGCCTCGATCAGCCCGCCGATCGCACCCTCGCTCGCCATCTCCGCCAGCGACTCGAGCTCGAACCGCTCGCCGGCGACCGCCGCGGCCTCGGCGGCCTCCCGGCCCTCGGCGCTGAGGTCCCCGAAGCGCAGGAGGACGGCGTCGCGGACGGTCTCGGGCACCGCGACCTCGCTGCCCTCAGCCAGCTCGACCCCCGCCGCCCCCTGCTGCAGTCGTGCTTCCTTGGAGAGCGCGCCGGCGAGCTCCTCGACGAAGAACGGCAGCCCCTGCGCGCGGTCGTGCACGGTGCGGACCAGCGGCGGCGAGGGCGTGTCAGCGAGCTCGCGCTCGAGCAGCGCCGCGGTGCCGGCTTCGTCGAGCGGTTCGAGGGAGATCTCGTCCACCCCGCGCCTGCGGCGGAACTCGGCGCGGGTGCGGCGCAGCTGGTGCTCGCGCGGCAGCTCGTCGGAGCGGTAGGCGCCGACGATCAGCAGCGGAACGTCCGCGAGCGACGGGGCGAGGTCGCAGAGAAGCTCGAGCGTTGCCGCATCGGACCACTGCAGGTCGTCGAGCAGGACGAGAGCGCCGCGCTCGCGGGCGGCGGCGACCAGCGCGCAGCGGATCGCCTCGTGCAGGGTGGCGGTGTCGACCGCGTCGGGCGCGGGCCCGAGCTCGGGCAGCAGCGCTCGCAGGTGCTCGCTCAGCGGCCCGCAGTCGTCCAGCCCACCCGGGTCCTCCCGCAGGTAGGAGCGCAGCGCCGCGACCACCGGCCCGTAGGCGGGGGTGGCGTCGCGGCTCGCACCGCCGCGGAGGACGGCCGCCGGGGTCGAGGACGCAAGTGCGGCCATCAGCCTGGTCTTGCCGACCCCACCCTCGCCGGCGACGAGGACGATCCCACCCTCGCCGGCCAGCGCTCGATCGAGGCGCTCCCCGAGCCGGGCGCGCTCGTCGTCGCGCCCGATCAGGTCACGATCGGCCATCTCGCCGGATTCGAGTTTCGGCTCCAAAGGGTCTTCCAGTGATCGGCGGGCGCCACTGGGCATTGTCGCCCAGCGGCGCCCGGCCCGCATCCTCCGATCAAGCGGCGGCCGCGTCCGCTACCGGGTCGTCGCGGACGATCACGGTGTCGGCGACCTTGACGATCTCGTCGGCAGACATGCCGGTGTTCTCGGCGTGGCGGCGGATCGCCTCCGGGCTGACGGCCTGGTAGACGCAGACCGTCCCCAGCTTGCCGTCGGCCTCCTCGACGACGTAGCTGCGGATCCAGCGCACCTCGTCGCTCATCTTTTCGCCCTCGGCGCTCGATTTCGCCGCGGTCGCCTCCAGCTCGGCGGCGCCGCTCCAGTTGCTGCGGCGGCGGATTACGTACAGGTCCATCGTGTCTCCTTCTCTCAGCCATCGGGGATGGGTTTGTTCGATGGAGACAGCCTCGCCACTGCGGCGGGAACCAACAACGGCAATCCCACCGTATTGCCGTGCTTGCCGTGCCGGGAAGGGGGCTACGGCGTCGGGTCGGTGACCTGGCGGACCTCGATCTTGCCGTTGCGGGAGCGGGTCTCGTAGGCGGGTTGTGGGGAGGAGGCGGGGCCTTTCTCGACGCTGCCGGTGCGGAGGTCGAACTCGCTGCCGTGCCAGGGGCAGGTGACGCGGCCGTCGCCGACCTCGCCTTCGTGGAGCGGGCCGCCTCGGTGGGTGCAGCGGTTGGCGAGGGCGTGGATCTCGCCTCCTTCGCGGAGGAGGAAGACCGGCACTTCGTCGACGAGGGCGCAGGCGGGGCGGCCCTCGACCAGATCCCCCTCCGGCATCGCCTCGGCCCAGTCGGTCGCTCCCTCTTCGAAGGTGGTGAAGGCGACGCCCTCGCCGTGGACGTAGGAGAGGTGCCCGCCGAGGTGGCCGCCGACGGCGAGGGCGGAGGAGCCGGCGAGGGCGAGGGCGCGGCCTTTCGCTCGGCGGCCGCGCCTCCGCGCCAGGTAGGAGGCGGTGAAGAGGGAGAGGGCGGTGACGTTCGAAGCGGCGTGGGCGAGGCCGACCCGCCGGGTGGCGGCCCTGCCGCCGGCGCTGTCGGCCCACTCCACCCATCCCGTCGCCGCGGTGGGGACGGCGGCGAGGATGCCGAGCCCGACCAGCTTGCGCGCGGCCCCCTCGGATTCGCGCCCGCCGAAGTTGTCGAGAAGGACGGCGCTGGTCCACGACCCGATCGGCAGGTCGGTCATCAGCGGGTGCAGGGCGTGGCCGAGGAAGGTGCCGCTGAAGGCGTCCTTGGCGGGACCGGGCTTGATCACCTTGTCTGCGAGCCCGAGCAGCTTCCGCGCCGGCGGGTCGAGCGCCTCGATCTGCCCGACGCGTTCGGCCAACCGGTGGAGGACGGGGCGGCGTGGCGCCTTCGCGGTCTGGACCGATCCCTCCATCTGGTTTAGCTACCCGCTTCCGCTGAAAAGGTGTAACTAGATAGCAATCTTGCTATACATAGCAGTATTGCTATGGGACGTCGCGGGGGGATCAACCACTTGCGGGACCGTTTGGCGGGAAAGGCCGCGGGCGAGGAGCAGGAGCTTTTCGCCCGGATCGCGGCCGAAGTCGCCAAGCGGCGCCAGGAGTGGTCGCTTTCCCAGCGCGAGCTGGCCGAGCTCTGCGGGACCACGCAGTCGGCGATCGCTCGTCTCGAGCGCGGCTCGCGGCCGCCGCGGATCGACACGCTCTGGCGGATCGCGAACGTGCTCGATTGCGACCTGAGGGTCGAGCTGCGCCCGAGGACCGAACCGAAAAGCGGAGCAGGAAAGAGGAGGCAGTCGCGATGACCGAGGACTCGAAGCCCGGGCGCGCCCGGGCGATAGGCGCGGAAGAGATCGAGACCACTGGGGGCGAGAAGCTGCTTGCCGTCGTGCTGGGGATCTTCATCCTGATCGGCGCGGGTTGGGCCTACGACCGGATCGACCACATCGACCGCCCCGCCGGTTCCCAGGCCCCCCAGGTGACGCGGGAGGATCGCGCTGCGCTCGAAAAGGGTGGGGACAAGAGGGCGGCGAGGATAGTGGCGACCCGCCGGCATACGCAGGCGGTGGAGGCGATGGAGCTGCGGCGCGAGGCCTACCGCACCGCTCTCGACGCCGGCGAACCCGCGGAGGAGCTTCGTCAGCGCTACCTGGACGCGCAGGCCGAGCTGGCGGCCGCGACGGCGACGCTGCGGAACGCGAAACGCGCCGAGCAGGATGCCGCGCCGGCGGCTGCCGGCGCGCAGCGCCGGATCGACCAGACGAGGGCCGCGGCCGCTCAGCGCTACGACGACGAACGGCGCAGCCACGACCGGCTCGTCTTCGTCCTCCGGCTCGCCTTCGTGCTGGCCCTGCTTGCCGGGTCCTACAAACTGCTCAGCCGCCTCCGCAACCGTAACTCCAGGTATCTGCCGGCGGCGTTTGCGCTGACCTTTGCCGCCGCACTCCTCGCCCTGGGGATGGCTGCTGAGTACGCCGGCAACTACATCGAGTTCTCGAGCGTCGGGCCGCTGGCGATCTCACTGGCCGGCATCGCGCTCACGCTCGCCGCCTTCGTCGCGCTGCAGCGCTACCTGCGAAGGCGGGTTCCGCTGCGGCGGGTCCGGCGCGGCGACTGTCCGTTCTGCGGGTACCCGGTGCGCAAGGGCCGGCACTGCGAGGGCTGCGGGCGCGAGGTGGTGGCCGATTGCTCCACCTGTCACGAGTCACGGCGGGTCGGGGCCCCTCGCTGCGCCGCCTGCGGCAACGCGTAGTCCCGGCGCCGGGCCTCAGGCGGATCGCGGCGACCGTCGGCCGACGGTCGCCCGCTCCAGCGCCCAGAGCAGCAAGCCGAGAGCGAGCAGTGCCCCGGCGCGCAGGAAGGTCACTCCTTCGACCTGGCTCATGACGACGATGCAGGCGACGATCCCCAGTACCGGCAGGGCCGAAGGGACCTGGAAGTGGTCGTGGTCGACCGGGTCCCGGCGCAGGACGAGGACCGAGACGTTGACGGCGATGAAGACGCCGAGCAGGAGCAGGACGGTGGTGTCGGCGAGCTCGCCGAGGTCGCCGGTGAGGATCAGCCCGAAGGAGATCGCGGTGGTGAAGACGATCGCCACGACCGGAGTCCGCCATTTGCTGAGCCGGCCGAAGGCGTGCGGGAGCACGTCCTCCTCGGCCATCCCGTAGAGCAGGCGGGAGGCCATGATCATGTTGATCAGGGCGCCGTTGGCGAGGGCCAGCAGCCCGATCGCGGAGAAGACCTTGGTCGAGATCGCCAGCGGGCCGAGCTGGACGACCTCGAGCAGGGCGCCATCGGAGGCGGCGAGCTTTTCGGTCGGCACCGCCATCGAGGCGATCACGGTCACCGCGATGTAGATCAGGCCGGCGGCGGCGAGGCCGAACAGCAGCGCGAACGGGTAGGAGCGGCGCGGGTCCTTCGTCTCCTCGGCGATGTTGACCGAGTCCTCGAACCCGATCAGCGCGTAGAAGGAGACCGTGGCGCCGGCCAGGATCGCCGCCAGCGGCGCGATCCCCTCCTTGAACTCGAAGGCCCGCGAGGGCTCGCCGACCCCGTCGCCGAGGGCGAACGCGCCGATCAGGACGACGAGCAGCAGGCCGCCCAGCTCGACGATCGTCAGGACGACGTTGAGGCGGACCGAGAGCAGGATCCCGACCAGGTTGATTACGGCGATCACGGCGATGAAGACCAGCGCCGCCACCTCGACCGGCATCTCGACGAATTCGGAGAGGTAGTCGCCGCCGAAGCCGCGGGCCAGGGTGCTGGCCGAGGCGATCCCGGAGGCCATCACGGCGAAGGCGATCATGAAGGCGACGAACTGGTTGGAGAACGCCTTCTTCGCGTAGAGGGCGGCGCCGCCGGCCCGCGGGTACTTGGTGACGAGCTCGGCGTAGGAGGCGGCGGTCAGCGCCGCGAGCACGAGCGCGACCACGAACGAGGCCCAGATCGCGCCGCCGACCTCGGCCCCGACCTCGCCGACCAGCGCGTAGATGCCGCCGCCGAGGATGTCGCCGAGGATGAAGAAGAAGAGCAGGCGGCGCGAGACGACCCGGCGCAGCCCCGTTCGTTCCTCGCTTCGACCTGCATCGGATTTCGGATCCATCGACACCCCTCGACTGGTTCGCCATCTTCTACCCAGATCGGCTCGTTCGACGCTTCTAGGGGATGCTTCCCGGATGGATAGCCCGCTGATCGTCTCAGTGCTGCTGCCGGCCGCGATCGCGGTGATCATGTGCAGCCTCGGGTTGACCCTGACCCGGGAGGACTTCCGCCGCGTCCTCACCGCCCCGCGCGGGGTTGCGATCGGGATGCTCAACCTGGCCCTGATCTCGCCGCTTTTGGCGCTGGCGATGGCGGAGCTGTTCGAGCTGCCGCCGGAGCTGGCGGTCGGCCTGGTCCTGCTCGGGGCCTCCCCCGGCGGGATGATGGCCAACATGCTGACGCACCTGTCGCGCGGCGACACGGCGCTCTCGGTGACGATGACGGCGATCAGCAGCGTCGGCGCGGTGATCACGGTGCCGCTCTTCCTCGGCCTCGCCAGCAGTCACTTCGACGCCACCGAGGTCGGCGACGTCGGCATGCTCGGGATCGTCCTGCGCGTGTTCGCGATCACGGTCATCCCGGTCGCGCTCGGGATGGAGCTGCGGCGGCGCCGGCCCGAGCGGGTGGAGGAGGTCTACCCGCGGGTGCGGCAGGTCTCGCTGACGCTCTTCGCCGTGGTCGTGCTCGGCGCGATCGCCAGCGAGCACGACACGGTGATCGAAAACCTCGCCGAGGTCGCCGCCGCTGCCCTCGCCCTCAACCTGGTGGCGATGGCGCTCAGCTTCACGATCTCGAAGCTGGCCCGGCTCGACGACCGCCAGGCGACCGCGATCGCGCTCGAGCTCGGCATCCACAACTCGGCCCTGGCGATCGCCGTCGGCGCCTCGCTGCTCGACGAGCTGGCGATCCCGGCCGCCGTCTACAGCTCCTTCATGCTCTTTACCGGCGGCGCCTTCGCCTGGGTGATGAGCCGCCGCAACGCGGCTTCGGCGCCGGCGCCCAGCTAAACGTCGCAGCCGAGATCGAGCACACTCCGCTGTGTCCAAAGTCGGAGGCGGGTGCTGACGACAACGAAAAGCAGGATCTAAAGTGAAGGTATGGCATCGAGTCCAAACCTTGCGGTCGAAGCCAGCGGCCTGGTCAAGACCTTCGGCGAGGTGCGAGCGGTCGACGGCGTCGACCTCGGCGTGCGCCGCGGTTCCGTCTACGGCGTGCTCGGCCCCAACGGCGCCGGCAAGACGACGACGATCAGGATGCTGGCCACCCTGTTGCGGCCCGACGACGGCTCGGCCCGGGTGTTGGGCCACGACATAGTCGCCGAAGCCAACGAGGTGCGCGGGCGGATCAGCCTCACCGGCCAGCTCGCCTCGGTCGACGACGATCTCACCGGCTGGGAGAACCTGGTCCTGATCGGCCGCCTGCTGGGCTTGAAACGAGCGCCGGCGAAGGGGCGCGCCAACGAGCTGCTGGAGGCGTTCGGGCTCGAGGAGGCGGCCGGGCGGCTGGTCAAAAACTACTCGGGGGGAATGCGGCGCCGGCTCGACATCGCCGCCAGCATCGTCATCACTCCCGAGCTGATGTTCCTCGACGAGCCGACGACCGGGCTCGACCCGCGCTCGCGCAACCTCGTCTGGGACATCATCCGCGCCTTGGCCGAGGAGGGGGCGACGATCCTGCTCTGCACCCAGTACCTCGAGGAGGCCGACCAGCTCGCCGAGGGGATCGCCGTGATCGACCACGGCCGGGTGATCGCCGAGGGGACGCCCGGCCAGCTCAAGGCTTCGGTCGGCTCCGGTTCCCTGCAGGTGCGGCTGCTCGACCCCGAGCAGCGCCCGGAGGCGGAGCGCCTGCTCGGCCGCGAGCTCGGCTCGGTCCACCTCGAGCCCGACCCGACCCTGCTCAGCAGCCCCTGCTCGGACACCGAGCGGGCGGCTGAGGCGGTCGCCGCGCTGAGCCGGTCGGGGGTGGGCGTCGCTGCCTTCACCCTCGGCCAGCCGAGCCTCGACGAGGTCTTCCTGGCGCTGACCGGGCATTCGGCCGAAGAGCCGGACGCCGCCCCCGAGGAGCAGGTCGCATGAGCACCGCCGCGCCGACTCCCGAGCGCTCCGGACAGGCGATCGAGACGCAGGCGGTGCGCCGCGCCCTCGCCTCGGCGCCGCGGCCGCGGCGGGCCAGTGCCCTCGGGGCCACCCTCGCCTTCGCCTGGCGGGGAATGTTGAAGGTCAAACACGTGCCCGAGCAGCTGCTCGACGTGACGATCACGCCGGTGATGTTCGTGCTCATGTTCACCTACCTGTTCGGTGGCGCGATTGCCGGCTCGACCGGCGCCTACCTCGACTACATCCTGCCCGGCATCCTCGTGATGTCGGTGCTCTTCACCACCGTCTACTCGGGGGTCTCCCTCAACACCGACCTGACCAAGGGGGTCGTCCACCGTTTCCGCTCGCTGCCGATCTGGCGCCCGGCGCCGCTGGTCGGCGCCCTGCTCGGCGACACCGTCCGCTACCTGCTCGCCGGCATCGTGATCATCGTCCTCGGCCTGATCCTGGGGTTCCGGCCCGAGGCCGGCCCCGCCGGCGCGATCGCCGCGCTCGCCCTGGTGGTCGTCTTCTCCTTCGGCCTCTCCTGGGTCTTCACCACCCTGGGGCTGTTGATGCGCTCGCCCAACGCGGTGATGAACGCCGGCTTCATGGGCATCTTCCCGCTCACCTTCCTCAGCAACGTCTTCGTCGAACCGGAGACGCTGCCGAGCGCGCTCAAGGCGTTCGTCGAAATCAATCCGATCTCCCACCTCGCCACCGCCTCGCGGGGGCTGATGGAGGGCAACGTCGCAGCTGGCGACGTCGCGATCGTGCTCCTCACCGCGCTGGCGCTGACCGCGATCTTCGCGCCGCTGACGACGCGCCTGTACCGCAGCCGCTAGCGAAGTGGTGGGCGCTGACTTGGGCTGTACGATCGGGTCATGACCAAGGCGGAGCTGCACGCGCAGATCGAGTCGATGACCGACGAGGAAGCGGCGCAGGTCAAGCTGATCTTCGCGCCGGAGTGGCCTTCTAAAGCGACCGCCGTTCAGGAGATCCGCAAGCGGACCGGTACCAGGCCAATGGACCCTGGTGACTTCGATCGGCATTTCGGAAATCTGCCTACGGATGGCGAGGGATAGCAAGCCATGAGTACGGGCGCGAACCTGTGCTTTGAAGCTCGAGTCTTCGACCGGGTGCTGGCGGAGGATCTTCCGCGCTGCACCAAGGCGGGGCAGGCAGCAATCGAACCGGTCATAGACGGAGTGCGCCGCGAAGGCATCCCTCGGGAATGGCTTCTACGTTGCGAAGAGGAAGGTCACGACGGAACGCGACCGTGGAGGCCGAGCGTCTACGAGATCGCGCATCGCCGGCTCCACATGAGGGACTGAGACCCGCAGACCCTCACTGCTAGCCCGCGCCGGCCGGATCGAGCGCGCCGGCCACCAGCTCCACAGAGCGCAGGCGGTTCGGGACCGAGTCGGAGTAGTGCGCCGTGATCAGCTCGTCGGCGTCGGACTCCTTGGCGAAGTTCTCCAGGTAGGTGGCGACCTCGTCGGGAACGCCGACGGCGGTGTAGGCGAGCATTTCGTCGACGACGGCTGCCTGGGGTGAGTTGAGGAGGGCGGTGATGTCCTCCTCGCTGAGGCGTTTGCCGCGGCCGAAGAGGGCGCGGGCGCGGATCCGGCGGGCGGCTTCCAGCTGGGTGGCGGCGCTCTCCTCGGTCTCGGCGGCGATGACGCCGACGCCGGCGATCACGTAGGGCTCGCGCAGCTGCGCGGACGGTTTGAACTCCTCGCGGTAGAGGGTGATCGCCTCGCCCAGGAAGCGGGGCGCGAAGTGGGAGGCGAAGGCGTAGGGGAGGCCGAGCTGGGCGGCGAGTTCGGCGCCGAAGAGGGAGGAGCCGAGGATGTAGAGCGGCACCTGGGTGCCCTGGCCGGGGATCGCCTTGATCCCGGGGAGCGGGCTCTCGTCGCTGAGGAACTTCTGCAGCTCGACCACGTCCTGGGGGAACCGCTCGCTGGCGTGCGGGTCGCGCCGCAGCGCCATCCAGGTCCGCTGGTCGGTGCCCGGCGCGCGGCCGAGCCCGAGGTCGATCCGCCCGGGATGCAGCGTCTCCAGGGTCCCGAACTGCTCGGCGATCACCAGCGGCGAGTGGTTCGGCAGCATCACCCCGCCGGCCCCGAGCCGGATCGACTCGGTCTGGGCGGCGACGTGGGCGATCAGCACCGCCGTCGCCGAGGAGGCGATCGAGCTGATGTTGTGGTGCTCGGCGTACCAGACCCGCCGGTAGCCGCCGCGCTCCGCCGCCCGCGCCAGCTCGACGCTGCCGGCGAAGCTCTCGGCGATCGTCTCCTCCCGCCCTACCGCGGCGAGGTCGAGGATCGAGAGGGGGACGGAGACTTTGGCCATCGCTCCGAACGCTAGACGGTCAGCTCCGCGAGCCAGCGATCGAGGTCCCTGACCCAGAGGGCGATCGAGTCCTGCTCGCCATCGTCCCTGGTCCAGGCGACCTTGAGCAGGGGCCGGCCGATCCACTTGCCGAGGTGCGTCTTGGCCTTCGACACCTCGACGATCGAGCTGCGCGGGATCCGCAGCAGGCGCTTGGGCACCCACTGCGCGAAGAGGAGCTCGTCCGCGGTCAGCGCCAGGTTGCCGTTGCCGCGAACCTGCCACGGGCCCGCCGACTCGACCCCGAGGCTGTTCGCCCCCGGTTCCTCGAGCAGAAGGTCGAGCCCCTGCAGGTGCTCGCGGTGGGCGCGGCGGCCGAAGAAGCCGGTGATCAGTCCCATCTGGTCAGATTATTCGGCTCGTTGTCGAAATCGGCACGCCTCGTTCGTCTCCCTTGTAAAAGCAAAGTCGCAACAAGTGAAAGGAACGCAGAATGGCCAAGTTGATCGTCAGCGAGTTCGTCAGCCTCAACGGGATCATGGAGGCACCGGGCGGGGAGAAAACGCACCCGCACACCGGCTGGACCTTCAAAGCGATCTACGGCGAGGATCACTACGCCTACAAGATGGAGGAGCTCGAAGAGGCGGGTTCGCTTCTGCTCGGGCGCAAGACCTACGAAGGCTTCGCCGCCGCCTGGCCGGAGCGGGAGGGACCCTTCGCCGACAAGTTCAACACGATGCCGAAGTACGCCGTCTCCTCCACGCTTTCGGACCCCGGGTGGGAGAACACGACCGTCCTCTCCGGCGACCCGGTCGAGGAAGTGCGACAGCTGAAGGAGACCGCCCCGGACCCGATCCTGCTCAACGGCAGCGCCCAGCTCGCCCACGCGCTGACCGAGGCCAACCTCGTTGACGAGTTCCGGGCGATGGTCCACCCGGTCCTGGTCGCCGACGGGCTGCGGATGTTCCCCGACCCGGCCGAGATGCAGAAGCTCAAACTGAAGGATGCGATCTCCTACGAGTCGGGCGTGGCGCTGCTGATCTACGAGCGGGCCGAGGGCTGAGGACGCTTTGGCCGAGCAGGTCCCGGCGGTATCCAACGTGCTCGACGCGATCGAGCGGCGCGACTGGGCGCGGCTGGAGGGTCTGCTGGACCCCGAGGTCCACTGGACGACGGCGGTGGAGGAGCACCTGCACGGACCGGGGGAGGTGATCTCCCTGCTCTCGAAGGACCCGCCGCCGGCGCCGCCGGCCTACCACGAGGTGCGCGACGGTCTGATCGCCCGCTGGATCGATACGCCGGGCTAGACGCCGGAGTTGCGATCGCGCGGCAGCGAGTAACGCCAGACCGGCGTATCTCCCTCGTGGGTCGCTTCTGCGAAGCGGAAGCCGACCTTCTCGAGGACCCGGTTGGAGGCGTTGCGCTCCGGCAGGGTGTGGGCGACGACCTCCGTCACCGCCGGGTCGGCGAGGGCTTCTTCCACCATGGCTTTTGCCGCTGCGGTGGCGAGGCCTTGCTCCTGGCGGGACTCGGCGATCTCGTAGCCGATCTCGATGGCCCCGTTCTCCGGGGCTCCCTTGAAGCCACCCCAGCCGACCAGCTCGGGCGGCTCGCCGGTGAGGAAGAAGCGCGGTCCCCAAGGGTTGCCGGGGTTGGCCGCGATGCCTTTGCGCGCGTGGGGCAACGCCTCGACGAAAGACGCCCAGCCCGGCGCGACGTCGTGGCCCAGCGCCTCCGCCAGCGCCTCGTCGCCTTCGATCGCGGCGTCGAAGTGCTCCGTCGTCGGACGCATGAGCCGAACCATCGCGCGGACGATAGCGGCATGTTTGGGGACCGCCTGAACGGGCAGCTTGTTCTCCAGAAATGCCTGCGCGTATCCGTCATCTGGCCGCAGTCATCGCCGTTGCCGTCTTCGCGCTCGCGCTTGCTGCGCAGGCGGCCGCCGCTCCACTCCGCTACGTCGCCCTGGGCGACTCCTACAGCGCCGCTTCCGGCGTCCTGCCACCCGATCTCTTCGCGCCGCCCCAGTGCCTGCGCTCGATACGCAACTACCCGCACGTGATCGCCGCCAGTACCGGCGCCCAGCTGACCGACGTCACCTGCGGCGCGGCGGAGACCAAAGACTTCTTCGAGCCGCAGTACCCGGGCGTGGCGCCGCAGCTCGACGCGGTCAAAGCCGACACGCAGCTGGTGACGATGACGATCGGCGGCAACGACAGCGGCGTCTTCATCAACGCGATCCTCTCCTGCGGAACGGCGGGCCTGCTCACCCTCGGCCAGGGCAGTCCCTGTAAAGACCGCTACGGCTCCTCGTTCGAAGACACGATCAGGACCACGACCTACCCCGCGCTGGTGAAAGCGCTGCAGGCGGTGCGGGACAAAGCGCCGCAAGCCCGGGTCACGATCCTCGGCTACCCCTGGATCATGCCGGCGACGGGAGGCTGCTTCGACAAGATGCCGGTCGCCACCGGCGACGTCCCCTACCTGCGGGAAATCCAGGCGACGCTCAACGACGCCGTGCGGCGCGCCGCCGCGGCGACCGGAGCGATCTACGTCAACCTCGGCAAAGTCTCCGAGGGCCACGACGCCTGCAAGCCGATCGGCGTCCGCTGGGTCGAGCCGGTCCTGCAGGGCACCAACCCCGTGATCGTCCACCCGAACGCGCTGGGCGAGCGCGAAATGGCGGCGCGGGCGATGACCCTGCTGGGCCTGTCTTGACGTAGGAGGAGCCGCAATCAGTCCCCGGACGGGGAGCGGTTGAACCGATGGCCGAGGCTAGGCTCTTCGGGTGCCTCCCGACCGATCTTCATTTGTCGCGACTCTCGTGGGGGTGGGGCTCACCCTGACCACTGCCGCCGCGGCGGAGTTGGGCGCTCCTAAAGGAGTATGGATCGGCGCGGCGATCATGGGAGTGCTCTTCTTTGCAGCTGCGATATGGCTGCACCTTGGAGCGTCGCGGACCGAAGCGATCTCGCGGGCGGTTGGTCCACCGACGAAAGGCTCGAAGCGCCATGTGGGAATGAGGATTCAAGTAGTTGCGGCTTTAGCCACGATATTCATGGCAGGGGTAGCGCTAAGCCGCAATATCGACTTATCTTCCTCGCCTGGCAACGCTGTGATCGTCTGCATCGATTCGAGCGCCTCTGTCGAGGAGGTGCGACGGAGTTACCTGCCGGATCTTGGTGAAGTAATCCATGAAGCAGCGGTTCGGAGAGCCACTTTCTACGCCTCCGACTGTGGCTTCAATGCGACTGGAGAAGTCACTTGGCCGATTCGGGAAAACTTCGATTTCCCCTACAGCGGAGAAAGCTCTACCCAGGCCGCAGTGCACTTCAAGGTCGAAAGGCTCGTTCGCCAGAACTGGAATGGACGACTCACTGTCCGTTCGGGAGGAGGCACTCCACTCGGAGAAGTGCTGGCGGTGATGGCACGCCAGTGCAATCAGGCCGGGGGGAATTGCACTCTCTATCTGTTCACCGATGGAGAATGGATGGACCGCACCCTCGCGGTTCGCGACGGGGTTAGCGAGGAAGAGCGGCGTAGTTACCTCGAGACCTACCTTCCACAGCTACGGGACCTAGCGGGTAGTGAAGTCAATTTCATCGGGGTCGGGTATGGCACCTCGATGGGAGAGGTGCATCTTGGAGAAGCGCGAGAGATCGCGGCCGAGCTAATCGAAGCAGCGGGGGGGAAAATGGGAGCATGGACCACGCGCCTCTAACCAGGAGATCAAGCCCATGAGCGACAGCGAGACCTCCGGGGCGATCTCGCCGACCGCCCACTACACGGGCGAGACCTGGGTCCGGAACGGCCTCTCCCACCCCGAGCTCGCCACCTGGCAGGGTCGGGCTCTGCACCGCACGCTGGCCCTGCCGATCGCCGCCAGCAAGGCGGTCGGCGGCCCCACCCTGGAGGGGCTGCTGCTCGCGCGCCACCGGATCATCGACGCGATCCTCGAGGAGAAGATCGAGGGCGGCGTCGGGCAGGTGGTCGAGGCCGCCTGCGGGATGTCCCCCCGCGGCTGGCGCTTCAGCCAGCGCTATGGCGACAGGCTCACCTACATAGAGGCGGACCTGCCGGCGATGGCGCGACGCAAGCGCGAGGCGCTGGCGCGGATCGGGTCGCTGAGCGACCATCACCGCGTCGCCGACCTCGACGTGCTCCGCGACGGCGGGCCGGGCAGCCTCGACTCCCTGGCCGAAGAGCTGGACCCGGCGAAGGGCCTGGTTGTCATCACCGAGGGTCTGCTGACCTACTTCGACGACCCCACCGTGGAGGCGTTGTGGGCGCGCCTGGCCAGGGTGCTCGGGCGCTTCGACCAGAACGCCTACCTCGCCGACCTCCGCTTCGCCCACTCCGACCGGGGGATCCCCGAGCGCGCCTTCGACGTGATCCTCGGCGCCTTCGTCCGCGGCAAGGTCCATGCCTACCGGGGCGACGAGGCCACCGCTGCGGCCTCCCTGCGCAGCGCCGGCTTCAAGGAGGCGCGGCTGCATCGGGCCGACGGGCACCCGGCGGCCGCGGAGGCCGGGGACGACCCCGGTGCCGCGGTCATCGGCATCGTCGAGGCAACCGCGGGCTGAGCGGGGCCAGGGGGTCATAGCGGCGGAAGCCGCTTGTGATCGGAAGTTGGCGAGCCGACGACCGCGGGTAGCTACAAACCAGTGATGCGGTTATTGCCAGTAGTCGCCGTATTCATCTTCGGCGTGGTCGCAACTGCTTGGGCGGGGGGTGAGTCCGAGCGGACCGCCCGTTGCCAGGGCCAGGCCGCGACCCTTGCCGGCTCGCCGGGGGCCGATCGCCTGCGCGGGACGAAGGGCCCCGACGTGATCGTCGCCGGCGGCGGCAGCGACGCGATCCAGGGCCGCGGCGGCAACGACCGGATCTGCGGCGGCGCGGGCGCCGATCTCATCCTTGGCGGGCGCGGCGTCGACCGGCTCTGGGGTGGCGCCGATCGCGACCGCATCAGGGGCGGCAGGGCGAGCGACAGGATCGCCGGCGGCTTCGGCCCCGATCGGCTGATCGGCGATCGCGGCAACGACCGGATGCGGGGCGGCCCCGGTGCCGACTTCCTCGATAGCGCCCTTGGCGACGACACCCTCGGCGGCGGCGACGGGCATGACGTGCTGATCGCCGGCCTCGGCATCGACCACCTCTTCGGCCAGGCCGGCAACGATCTGCTCAGGGGCGACTTCGGTCCCGACGAGCTCGCCGGCGGCCGCGGCCGCGACGTCGCCTCCTTCGCTCTGGCGACGCCACCCGGCCCGGCCGGGATCGACGGCGTCCTCGTCGACCTGCGAAACGGATGGGCGCGGGGCGACGGCCGCCCCGACCTTCTGCGCGGGGTCGAGGACGTCGCCGGCTCCGCCTTCGACGACGTGATCCGCGGCGACGCCGGCGACAACCGGATCGACGGCGGTCCCGGCCCCGACGAACTGCGGGGCGGCGGCGGCCGCGACGAGGTGGACCACGGCAGCGAGCAGGTCGCTCACCGGGCCACGGCCGAGCTGGTCGGCGGCCGCGCGCCCGTCCTCGTCGTCACCGGCGGCCCGCGGGGAGACCGGATCGCGATCGCCCGCCGCAGCAGCGGTTACGCGGTGAGGGGGGCACGGGGTTCCTCCGGCTGTGTTGGCAGCGCCAGTGCCCTGTGCCGGGTGGGGAACGGCGCTATCACCGGGCTGCTCGTGTTCGGGGGGTCGGGGGGCGACCTCGTGCGCGTCGCCAACGACCTGCCCGCCAGCCTTGGGGTGAAAATCGACGGCTATCAAGGCAACGACCACCTCGTCGGCGGCGACGGCATCGACGTCCTCGACGGCGGTCCCGGCCACGACTATCTCAGCGGCAGGGGCGGCGGCGACGCCGTGATCGCTCGCTCCGACGGTGATCGCGTAAGCGGCGGCGCGGGGTCGGACCTGCTCGTCGTCGCCGATCCCTGCGAGGGGCACCGGCTGGGCGGCGGACCGGGAATCGACAGCGCCTCTTTCTCACGCCTGCACTACGGCAACCGCGACCGCGGGATCGAGGCGCGGATCGGCGGCAGGGCGATCACGCGCAACGCTCGCTGTGCCCAGGCCGACCACATCTCGAGGTCCGTCGAGAGCCTCGAGGGATCCTGGGGGCACGACATCCTGATCGGCGACGGCCGCGACAACACCCTCCTCGGGCGGGCCGGCAACGATCTGCTGCTTGGCAGGGGCGGCGCCGACCGGCTCATCGGCGGCTCCGGCCGCGACGCCCTCCACAGCGGACGGGGTCAGGACCGCGGTTTCCAGTAACGGTTGGTGAGCAGGGTTGAGACCGGCAGCTCTCGCCGGATCATCCCTTCCTCCTGCATCCACTCGATCAGCTCACGCGCTCGCGCGGGATTCATGCTCCCGGTGCGTGAGAGGAGGGGGGACGTCGCTTCGACCGCAGTTTCCACCGCTTTGCGGTCCGCTTCGTCAGTCGGATCGAGGGTCGGATCCCTTTCGGCGACTCCTTCGAGAATCGCTTGGGTAGCGGCTTCCGGGTCTTCGAGCGCGGCAGCGTTGCCGCGCTCGACCGCCGCGATGAAATCGCCGATCGCCTCTGGCCGCTTGTCGAGGAGGCCACGCCTCGTCACCAGCACAAGTTCTTCATAGGCGGGGATGCCGAGGTCCTCCACCCGGGTGATGACAGGCTCCAGCCCGCGGGATTCGAGTTCGGCCCCCTCGACGTTCCAGGAGCCGCCGAAGATGGCGTCGACGCGGCCGCCGAGCAGGTCCGGCACCAGCTCGTATCCCACGTCTTCGACCTTCACGTCGGCGAAGGTCAGGCCTGCCTGCCCCAGGGCGCTTTTCAGGAACTCCCGCTGGAAAGGTAGGCCGGGGACCCCGATCGTCTTCCCCCTCAGCTCGGCGATGCCGCCGATCTTCGACCTCTTCAGCCAGATCATCGCGGCGGTGGGATCGGGGACGAGGCTGGCGACGGCGACGAGCGGCAGGCCGCGATCGTTCGCCAGCGCGACCTGCGGCTGGTGGGAGACCGCGAAGTCGACTTCTCCTTCCGCCAGGTACCTGATCGGCCGAGGCGGGATGATCGGCTTGCGGATGGTGATTTCCAGCCCGGCCTCGGCGAAGTAGCCCTGTTCCTCGGCCATCAGGATGCCCACGTTCTCAGGGTCCGAATAACCGTTGATCGTGATTTCCAGCTGCTGCTTCGGCTCCGCGTCTTCCGCTCCTCGCCCGGCCGTGTCCGTGTCGCTTCCCTGTCCACACCCCGCCAGGAGCAGGATTCCCAAGCCCACCATCGCTATCCGGCGAACCGTTCCCACTCAAGCCCCGGTCTTCGCGAGAAGCGGCAGCGTCGCCTCGAGCTGGGCTTCGATCGCTTTGCGGCTGGGATAGCCACTCTGGTTGAGGGTCACTTCGGTAGCGGCCTCGGGGTCTTCGATCGCCGCTGCGTTACCGCGAGTGAGCGCTTTGGTGAAGGCGCGGATCGACTCCGGGTCCTTGGTGAGGCGGTCGCGCCGCGCGATCAGGATCAGTTCTTTGTAGGCGGGGAGGTCGAGATCCTCCACCCGGGTGATGACCGGCTCCAGGCCGCGCGCGTCGAGCTCGATCCCCTCGACGTTCCAGGAGCCGCCGAAGATGGCATCGGCCCGTCCGCTGGCCAGGGCGGGCACCAGCGAGTATTCGACCTTCTCGACCTCGACGTCCGCCAGGGTGAGGCCGGCTTCGGCGAGCACGTCCGCCAGGAGCTCTTCCTGGAAAGGGAGGCCGGGGATCGCGATCGTCTTCCCCTTCAGGTCGGAGAGGCCGCCGATCTTCGATTTCCGCAGCCAGATCATCGCCGCGGTCGGCTGCGAGATCAGGCTCCTGACGGCAACGATCGGGACGCCTTTCTCCTGCGCGATCACGAGCTGCGGCTGATGCGTGATCGAGAGGTCGACGTTGCGGTCGTTGACGTATTTGACCGGCAGGAGCGGGCCGGCGGGGGTGTGGATATGGACCTCGAGGCCGGCGTCTTCGAAGTAGCCGCGTTCCTGGGCCATCCAGACGCCGACGTTCTCGGCGTTGGGATAACCGTCGAGGGTTATTTCGACGCTCTTCAGGTTCTTCTTCGGCGGCTCGGCGCGCACCGTCTGCTCCTGTTGATCCGTCTGAGCCGCCGTGGTCTCCGCGCTGCCGTCGTCGCCACATCCCGCCAAGAGCAGGACCGCCGCCCCCACCGCCAAGATCCAGCGAATTTCCCTCACCACTCAAACTTATGCGGTGGGGGCGGCTATGTCATCTTCGCCTCAGTCGTAGGTCTTGATCATCCGCACGTTCAGCGCCAGCATGATCGCGCCGAGGACGGCGACGACGGCGAAGCCGGGGAGGATCTTGCCCCAGTCGAGGTCGGTGAGGATCAGCGAGCGCAGCGCCTCCATCAGGTAGGTGACCGGGTTGACCGTGGCGGCGACCTCCATCGGCTCCGCGAGCATGTCGCGGGGGACGAAGTTCGGCGTCAGGAACAGCAGCGGGAAGAAGATCAGCCCGCCGGAGTTGGTTGCCGCGGCGCTGCGGGTCTTCAGCGCGATCAGCTGCATGAAGCCCGCGTAGACCACTCCCCAAAGGGTGCTCAACAGGATCAGGAGGACGAAGCCGAGCGGCCCGCTGGCGATCGTGATCCCGAAGGGGAGGGCGAGGAGGACGATCACCGAGGAGAGGACGAGCCCCTTCACCGCCTCGGCGGCCAGCCGGCCCAGCACGATCGAGGTGCGCGGGATCGGCATCGCCCGCAGCTTGTCGAAGTAGCCGCCCTCGATTTCCTCGACCAGGAACAGCGCCGCCATCCCGAACGAGGCCGCCAAGAGCAGCGTGATCGGCAGCTGGAAGGCGCCGTAGCCCTGGCCCTCGAGGAACCCGGTCGAGTCCGAGGGGAAGACCTCGGCCGCCTGGCCGGTGTTGACGACCAGGAAGAAGATCGGGATGAACATCGTCATGAACAGGGCGTCCGGCTGCCGCAGCGCCTCGCGCAGCGAACGGGCCCCCAGCGTCAGCGTCGAGCTCATGCGCCCACCTCCTGGACCTCGCCGGCGGCGCGGTCGCGGGTGCGGCCGGTCGCGTCGAGGAAGACGTCGTCGAGGGTCGTCTCTTCACCGCCGCGCCGCTCGCTCAGCTCCGCCTTCAGGTTCGCCGGCGTGCCTTCGCGGACGATGCGCCCGTCGTCGATGATCGCGAGGCGGTCGCAGAGCTGGTCGGCCTCCTCGAGGTACTGGGTGGTGAGGAAGACGGTGGTGCCACGGTTGTTGATTCGCCGCACCTCCTCCCAGACCGTCAGCCGGCTGGCCGGGTCGAGCCCGGTCGTCGGCTCGTCGAGGAAGAGGACCTCGGGCTCGTGGACGAGCGCCGCCGCCAGGTCGAGCCGGCGCTGCATGCCGCCGGAATAGCCTTTGGTGACGCGGTCGGCGGCCTCCTCGAGTTCGACCAGCTGCAGCAGCTCCTCGGCCCGCGTTGCCGCCTCGGCCTTGCCGAACCCGAACAGGCGCCCGTGCAGGGTGAGCAGCTCGCGGCCGGTCTGGCGCGGGTCGAGCCCGGCCTCCTGCAGGGCGACGCCGATCCGGCGCCGGACCTCTTCCGGGTCCGCGGCGATGTCGATCCCCGCCACCTCGGCCCGGCCGGCGGTGATCGTCAGCAGCGTCGTCAGCATCCGCACGGTGGTCGACTTGCCGGCGCCGTTGGGGCCAAGGAAGCCGAAGATCTCCCCGGTTTGAATTTCAAGATCGACGCCGCGAACGGCCTCCACCGTCTCGTCGCCGCCTTCGTAGTGCTTCACGAGGCCTTCGGCCCGCACGGCCGGAACTCCTTGCGTCATTTCAACTCCTTGTTTCGGGCTTACGACTGGTTAGACCGCGACGAGCGCCCGAACTCATCGCTGCGGGGCGAATCTAACGATCCTCGGCCGCACCAGTGGTCAGGTGGGAATGTAGAACCGAGCGTTCCTATACATTGCCGTGGGCGTGCGGCTGAAGGGGAAAAGCGGCTTGAACGCGGGAGCGTTGCGGTGGTTGCTCCTGCTTGGCTTGACTCTCTTCTCGTTCGCCCTGATGAGCGGGTCGGTTTCCGCCGACCCCGCCTCCGATCTCAGCGCCGCGGAATCACGGGTCGCAGATGCGGAAGCCGAAGTGGCGGTGGCGCATGAGCGACTGGAAGGCGCCCGAGCCGACTACGCGGCTGCCGCTCGCCAGGCCGGCCCGTATGCCGAGGCCGCTCGCGTGGCGCGCGAAGAATCGCGGGACTTGAGAACTGAGCTCCTCGACCGTCAGCAGGAGGCGCGCGACGAGATCGCACGGCTGGAAGCGGCGAAGCAGCAGGAAGAAGAGGATCAAGACGACGAAGTAACCCTTGGGATCGGGCTCGGAATCGGCCTGTTCATTGCGGCGGCGATTGCGCTGGCGTGGAGCTGGTTCCGTGCCTCCGCTCCGGTTGCCGCGCTGGTACGGATGCAGCTTGGGCAAGCGGTTGCTTTGTGCGTTGGTGGCGGCTTCCTGCTGCTTGTGGTCGGCGCCGCGATGGCTGATGCAGACGGCTTTGTCGCTGCGCTCGGCAGCACGATCGCGACCCTCGGTCTCGTCTTGCCGGTGGCGCTGCTCCTGGCTCGGCACTCCGTGGAAGTCGAGCGCGGCAGAGCCAAGCCAGTCCTGCGACGCAAGCGGCTACCGCGCTGGGTGCCGCGGGTCACCGCCGGCCTGCTTCTCCTGTTCGGGCTCGTGATGCTGATCGGCGGGATCGCCACCGAGGATCCCGATGCCCCTCCGGTTTCAGCGCAGCTGCGAGAAGAAGCGGAGGATCCGGAGCAAGGTCCCGAAGCCTCCCGCCTTACGCAGGCGAAGACCGAAGCCGCCGGGGCCGGCAAGGAAGCGGCGGGACCCATCGCCAAGGAACGCGCTCTGGCTCAAGTGGCCCGCAAAGCGGCTCGCGAGCTGCGGCGTGCGAAGAGTCGCCTGGCCGATGCACATGCAGATGAGCGGCGCTTCGAACGCCGCTTGGCGGTATTGGTCGCGCGGGAAGAACGCGAAGCCGAGAGGCAGGCCGAACGGGAAGCCGAAGAAGCGGAAGAACTTGAAGAAATCGAAGAAGAATCCTTTGAAGAAGAAGGATCAGGCTGCGATCCGAACTATTCAGGCTGCGTCCCGGCCTATCCACCGGACGTCGACTGCGCGGAAGTAGGCGAATCGGTCTCTTCCTACGGCACCGACCCGCACGGCCTCGACGCCGACGGTGACGGGATCGGCTGCGAGTAGCGATTGGTGAGTTTTGGTCCCTATAGGGGCCTCAACTCACCAATGGTTACTCGCCGATCCCCTCCATCAGGTTCTCGAGGAAGCTCTTTTTCTTCGACTTCTTCGGCTTGTGGCTGCGCTTGTCGTCGTCGCGGCGATCGTCGTCGCGGTCGCGGGGCGGGCGCTCCTCGTAGCCGCTGCGGTCGGAGTACTCGCGCTCGTAGTGGGAGTTCTCGGCGTCGATCAGGCGCTCGAGCTCGCCGCGGTCGAGGAAGATGCCGCGGCACTCGGTGCACTGGTCGACGGTGACGCCGTTGCGCTCGTAGCTGCGCATCTGGCCGCCGCACTTGGGACAGGTCAGGGTCTGGGTGGGTCCGTTCATGCCGCGTAACTTATCTGGGCGCGAAATGCTCAAAATAAATTGATAAACAGGTTCTTTTCTGGTACCACTCAGTTCAGCCGGTGCCAGTCCCGGTCAGGCAGGGCCAAATTGAAATCGGGAGGCACCAAATGAGAAACATGAAGATCCTTGGCCTTTGCCTGCTGGGCGTTATGGCGGCAATGGCCATCATGGGAGCGGGCACCGCGTCGGCAACCAAGCTGTGCTCGGTCAACACCTCGCCTTGTCCGGCTGGCAACACCTACGGCAAAGGCACGGCGATCAAAGCGCAGCTGGCCCCGGGGGCGACCTCGACGATGACGTCCGGGTTCGTGAACATCTCCTGCACGGAATCCACGATCAGCGGCAAAACGACCAACGAAGGCGGCGCGGGCGCGGTGACCGGCTCGATCAGCTCGGTCACCTGGAAAGGCTGCACCTCGGGCCTCGGCGCCTGCACGGCCTCGGCGCTGAACACGCCCTGGTCGGCCGAAGTGACCGGCAGCGGCGGCAACGGGACGATGTCGATCAGCGGCGCCGGCGGGAAATTCACCTGCGGCGGCGTCACCTGCGAATACGCGGCGAGCAAAGCCTCGGTCTCGGTCAGCGGCGGCAACCCGGCGACGATCAAAGCGAGCAACATCAGCTTCAGCAAAACCGGGGGCGGCTTCCTCTGCTCCTCGACGGCGAGCTGGAGCGGCACCTACGAAGCGACGGCACCGAAACCGCTGTTCATCGTCAGCGGCTAGCGGCACCGGGGGCGGCTGCCAGGGGTCGCCCCTCTCGATGTTCCTTGGCCGCGAGAAGTCCACCGAGCGCGCCCAGGGCGGCGCCTCCGAGCAGGAAGGCGAGGAAGACGCTGTCCCCCGTGGGGTTGCCGACCACGTCCTTACGGGCGAGGGTCGTCAGCAGCACCATCGCCAGCGACCACACCGGCCCGACCAGGGCGCCCCAGGCCGCGGCGCGGTCCGTTCGACTCTCGCCCACCTGCCGGACCACGGTAGAGCCGGCGTAGAGGGCGAGCAGCGCCGGGACGCCGATCAGGACGATCAGGATGAGCGCAAAAAGGAGATCCGGCATCGTGTCGCTGTAGTCGAAGAGGTTGGAGCTGGGGGAGGAGCCGGACCCGGTCCCAGGATCGCCCAGCTTGGAGTGGTCTTCGGATTCGATCGGGAGCGCCGGCGTCGATTCCAGCCGCTCGTTCGCCCCGGCGCCGAGGGGAAGGATGGCGATCGCGTGGTCGCCGGCATAGGCGACCTGCTCACCGGTCGTCACCCAGTGCGATGCGGAGGGGTTCACCGAGAGCGCCCCGCGGGTGGCCTGGGCGACCCAGGCCATCGTTCCCAGCACGCCGACCACGGCGAGGGCGAGGAGGAGCGGCCCCAATGCGCTCCAGCCGATTCGGGCGAAGCGGGCCGCCGTGGAGGTTAGAAGGACCGGCACCGGCTCACCGGACCTGCGGAGGGCGAAGAGCATCCCCAGCGCTCCGCCGAGGCAGCCCCAGATCGAGGAGAGCAGCAGGACCATCCCGAACGAGAACTTCACCTGCCTTTCGAATAAGAAGACGACCTCCCCGGCGACGACGGCGAAGGCCGCGATCAGGATCGCGAAGGGCAGGCCCGCCGCTGCCGCCCAGAGGAGGCGCTCCCGCGCCGGCATCCCGCCGGTCCGCGGGGCGAGGGCGGCGACGCCGGTGGCGACGCCGAGGATCGGGATCAGGACGAACAGCACCGGCACCGTCCGAACGCCGAATCCTTCGACGATCATCTCCGCCTGCGAGAAGGAGGCGGCATGCGCCAGGGTCTGCTCGAACAGGCTGGAACCGCCGCCGATCGCGAGCAGGCTTTCGTCGGGGAACGCAAGCGCGAGGAGCAGCCCGGCCGCCAGGCAGATCCCGGCACCGATCAAGCCGGCAAGCCCGGCAAAGGTTCCTCCCGCGCCCCGCATCGGGGAGAACCTATCCGCCTCGCGGGCGTCTCGCCACGAGCCGCGGCAGATGCGAATAGCGTCCCCGCATGGACGTCGTCTGGACCCTGCTCGGGATCGCGCTGCTCCTCGTCGCCCTGCGCGACATCTTCGACGTGCTCTTCCACCCGGTCGGCCGCGGGATCATCGCCCGGCGGGTGGTGCTGGGAGTTGCCGGGATAGCGCGGCGGCTGCCCGGCGGGCGCGGCACGATTGGGCTGCTGGCCGGGCCGATCGGATACGCCGCCGTGGTCGCGACCTGGGCGACTCTGCTGGCGGTCGGCTGGGCGCTGATCTTCATGCCGCACCTGCCCGAAGGCTTCACCTTCGATCCCGGCCTCGACCCCGAGCAGCACTCCGGCTTCTTCGACGCGCTCTACATCTCCCTCACCAACCTCACCAGTCTCGGCTACGGAGATATCTCTCCCGCCTCCACCGGGCTGCGGCTGCTGGGGCCGGTGGAGACGATGTTCGGCCTCGGCCTGCTCACCGCCAGCATCTCCTGGCTGATCTCGATCTACGGCGCGATCTCCCGCCGCGACTCGCTGGCCCACGAGGTCCACCTCGTCAAGCAGGCGGAGGAGCGGCTGGGGGAGAAGCTGGCCGACGCCGACCCGGAGCTGCTGGAGTCGCTGCTGGCCTCGTTCGCCGAGCAGCTGATCCGGGTCCGCCGCGACGTCATCCACTTCCCGATCACCCACTACTTCCGCACCGAGGACGAGGAGCGGGCGCTCGGCGGGCTGCTCCCGTTCCTCAGCGACCTCGCCGAGGAGGCCGGGGAGGAGAACCGGCCGCTCTCGCTGCGGGTGCGGGCGGACATCCTGCAGGAGACGATCGACGACTTCGCCGAGACGCTGCGGGCGCGACTGCGGCTGCGGGGCAGCTCGACTGACGACACGCTCCAGCACTACCAGTCCGATCACGGCCCGCTCCGCTCCTGAGCTTCCGCTTCGAACCGTTCGGGTAGCCGGATGGGGTGAACCCCTACCGAACGCTCTCGCGCCTGCGGCGCAAGCGCGGCTTTCACCCGTTCGGCGTGGGGTTCGCCGCCGAGCTGACCCCCGTGGGCGACCGGGGCTTCGGAGCGCCCGCCCTCGAACGCGAGGCGGAGGTCGAGATTCGGCTCTCGCGGTCCCTGGGTCTGCCGGAGTGGTTGCCCGAGCCCTACGGGCTGGCGCTGCGGATTCCGGATGCGTACGGCGCCGGCATGCACCAGGACTTCCTGCTGGTCACCTCGGCGGCGGCGCCGGTCGGCCGCCATGCGCTGCTGCCCGCCCGCGGCTTCTGCGACCTGCCCTACTCGACGCTCCTGCCCTATCGGGTGCGGGGCGAGACGGTGCTGATCGGGGCGCGGGGCCTGGCGAGTCGCCCCGGGCCGAAGCTGGGAGACCTGCGGGCACGCGAGCGGGGTGGGCTCGAGTTCGAGCTGGCGATCGCGGGGCTCACCGGCGGCTGGCGGCCGGTCGCGCGGTTGGCCCTGGGTGAGCGTCTGCCGCCGGAGCACACCGAGCGCCTCCACTTCGATCCCACCAATACGGGTGGCGGCCTGGAGCTGGTGGGCCTGCTCAACAAACTGCGCGGCCCCGCCTATGCCGCCAGCCAGGAAGGCCGCGAGGCCGCTTATCGGCGTTTCGGAACTCCCGAGTGATTGTTGTGATCCGAACGGGGGTAGCTCTTCGTAGGAGTTCTCGTCCAAAGACAGCTGCGAAGGAGGAGCTGAACCATGCGTGACGACACTCGTCGTGATTCCACCCCTGCTGTGCTCTACGCCGGTCTGATCGGTGCCACCCTGTTGGTGGCCGGCATCATCGGCTTCTTCTACAGCGCCGCCTTCGGAAGCCCCGGCAACGTCGATGCCGTGCTCGGCATCCTCGACGTCAACGGCTGGCACAACCTCGTCCACATCGCCAGCGGCGTCCTCGGCCTGCTCGCTTTCGCCTCGGGGCCGGCTGCCTCGCGCACCTACGCCCTCGTCTTCGGCGTCGTCTACATCCTCGTCGCGATCTGGGGCTTCATCATCGGCAGCGGAGAGGCGATCCTCAGCATCATCCCGGTCAACACCGAGGACAACATCCTCCACGTGATCCTCGGCGTGCTCGGCGTCGGCGCCTACGCGGCCAGCGACCCGGCCGCCCGGCGGACGGACCGCCCCGCCGCCACCCGCGCCGCCTGACCCAAGCCGATTAGGGCACGACGGCGTCGGCTATGCGCCGGCGCCGTCACCTTCCGGCGCCCCGTACTCGCGGTAGGGGTACCACCATTCCTTGCGCTCGATCCGCGACTCCATGTGGACGTGCTTGGTCTCCTGGAAGGCCTCCAGGCCCTCGCGGCCGAGCTCCCGCCCCAGGCCCGACTGCTTGAAGCCGCCGAAGGGGCCGGCATCGTTGTCGGTCAGCGGGTCGTTGATCCAGACCGTGCCGGTGCGCAGCTCGCGCATGCAGCGGACGGCGTTCTCGAGGTCGGCGGTGTAGACGTTGGCGCCGAGCCCGAACTCGGTGCCGTTGGCGAGCTCGATCGCCTCGTCGAGCGAGGCGACGGGGACGATCGGCGCAACCGGGCCGAAGGTCTCCTCGCGCAGCAGGGCGCTGTCGGGGGCGGCGCCGGTGACGACGGCGGGGGAGAGGAAGTGCCCGCGCTCCTGGTCGCCGCGGTCGCCGCCGACCAGCACCTCGGCGCCGGCCGCGGCCGCGGCTTCGAGCTGGGAGACCACCTTCGCCCGCTGCGGCTCGGAGACCATCGGGCCGATGTCGGTGGCGACCTCGAAGGGGTCGCCGAGGACGAGGCTGCGGGTGTGGTCGACGAAGGCCTCGACGTAGTCGTCGTAGACCTCGCGGGCGACGTAGAAGCGCTCGGCCGAGGTGCAGACCTGGCCGGCGTTGAGGAAGGCGGCCCAGGCGCCGCCGCGGGCGGCGACCTCGAGCTGCGGGGCGACGTCGGCGCAGACGATGAAGGCGTCCTTGCCGCCCATCTCCAGGTTCATCCGCGCCATCCGCGGGACGCACGCTTCGGCGACCTTCTTGCCGGTGGCGACCGAGCCGGTGAAGGCGACGCAGTCGACGCCGGGGTGGGCGGCGATCTGGGCGCCGACCTCGCCGGCGCCGGCGATGATGTTGACCACCCCGGGCGGCAGGTGCTCGAAGACCGGCGCCAGCATCAGGGTCGAGAGCGGGGTCAGCTCCGAGGGCTTGCAGACGACGCAGTTGCCGGCGGCCAGCGCCGGCGCCACCTTCCAGGCGAGCAGCAGCAGCGGGTAGTTCCAGGGGACGATGCAGCCGACCACCCCGAGCGGGTCCTTGACCACCATCGCCAGCTGGCTCGACTCGATCGGCGGGATCACCCGGCCGGCGTGGTCGCGACCGATCTCGGCGTAGTAGTCGAAGGCCGCCGCCGTCCACTCGAGCTCGTCGCGGTTCTCGATCAGCGGCTTGCCGCCCTCGGCGGTCATCGTCCGCGCCAGCTCCTCGGTGTTCTCGCGCAGCCGCCGCGCCACCTCGTGCAGCAGCTCGCAGCGCTCACCGGCGGTCATCCGCGACCAGCCCGTCCAGGCCTCGCGGGCGCTGGCGACGGCGGCGTCGACCTGCTCGGGGGAGGCGGCGCCGACCGCGGCGATCGTCTCGGTCGTGAACGGGTTCTCGACCGCCAGCGGCTCGCCGTGGCCGGCGACCGACTCGCCGCCGATCAGCAGCTGGATCGGGTGCTCGATACCAGTGGTCATCCCGACTCAGGCTAACGTCCGGTGAACTTCGCTTAGATTGACCGCGTGTCCACCGGCGAATTCGCAAAGCCAAGGGTCGAGGAAGCCCCCGATTTCCGCTTCGCCTCCTGGGCGGTGCTGCGCCCCTACGCGCTCGCGCTTTACGTCGTCGCGCTGATCGCCTGGAGCGCCGTCTACGGGATCCCGGTCCAGCGCGAGCTGGTGATCCTCTGGACCTGCGGCGCCCTCGCCTGCGCCTCGATCGGGCGGCCGCCGCGGGAAATCGTCCAGCTGGTCCTCGACTGGGGACCGATCGTCGCCATCCTCTGGCTCTACGACCTCACCCGCGGCGCGGCGGACACGATGGGGATCGCGGTCAACGTCTCTCCGATGATCGACTTCGACAAGGCCGTCTTCTTCGGCGAAGTCCCGACCGAATGGCTGCAGGACCGCCTCTACGAGCCCGGTGTCGTCAGCTGGTGGGACGTCGTCTTCACCGTCGTCTACACCTCGTACTTCATCGTCCCCTTCGCCCTCGCCGGCTACTTCTGGGCCCGCGATCGCCCCGCCTTCAAGCGCTTCATGCGGCGCTTCGTCACCCTCACGCTCGCCGGGCTCGCCACCTACATCCTCTTTCCCGCCGCCCCCCCTTGGCTGGCGGCCGACTGGGGCGCCCTGGAAGAGGTGCACCGGACCACCGGCAACGGCTGGGAGGTGATCGGCTTCGGCACCGCCTCGCTCTTCTCCAAGGGCCAGGCGGGCAGCAACCTCGTCGCCGCGGTGCCCTCGCTGCACACCGCCCTCGTCACCCTGGTCGCCCTCTTCATGTGGGGCCGGGTGCGCCCGTGGGTGCGACCGCTGCTGCTGCTCTATCCGCTGGCGATGGGGGTGACCCTGATGGCAACCGGCGAGCACTACTTCTTCGACGTCTTCCTCGGCTGGGTCTACGCCGGCGCGGTGATGGCGGCCTGGGGCTTGTGGGAACGGCGGCGCGGCGAGCGGCCCGAAGCGAGCCGTTTAGCGCCGGAGGTGTAGCCGGCGCTTCAGCTCGACCGGTTGCGGCCGTCCCGAGTCGGCTAGCCGGAGCCTGACCCGGAAGGAGCGCTTGTCGGCGCGGCGCTGGGCGGCGACGATCCTGCGGCCCGCTTTCGTCAGCCGCAGACCGACCCGTTTCTTGTTGCCGTCGGCCAGGGAGTAGGAGCCCTGAGCCAAGGTCCGTTTGCCGGCGGTGAGCGTCAGCTCTCCCTGGCAGGAGCCGCCGCCGCACTTCAGCGGCACCCCGACCGCTTTGCGGGCGGCCCGCAGGCGACCGGCGAGACCGGCGGCTCCCGAAAGCGCGCCGGGTCCGCCCGCCGGCCGAGCGCGCCCCGGCGTCGCGGGGCTCTGGACCAGACCGCCGAGGGACCCCGGCTGCTCGAGCACCGGCAGCCGCAGCTCGAGGTTGGAGACGGTGATCGGCCCCTGCGCGTTCGACGGGCGCGAGTAGGGGGCGTCGGAAGGGAGCAGCTCCAGCTTCACCTGGTGGCCGCCGGCGATCCGGTAGCCCTGCGGGTGCAGCTGGAAGACGACGTCTTTGCCGTCGCTGCCCGGGCGCAGCAGGCCGCGCGCGACCAGGCGCTCTTTGCCGTCGGGGGCGACGTCGAGCAGGCGGGCGGCGAGCTGGGATTCGGGGCTGGCGGTGGCGAGGTCGGCGATCGCGGTCGGCGAGCCGAGCAGGGTGAACCCGGGCGCGGGCACCGCCAGGCGATAGCTGGTGGCGCCGGCCTGGTCGGCGCCGGAGGCGGTGGCGCAGGCGCCGCCGCCGGCGATCGGGTCGAAGGCTTGCCCAACGGGCGCGTCGCTGGGCACCGAGGGCGCCACGGTCTTCGCGGCCGTATCCCCGAAGCGGATCTCGCCGGGCGAGAGGTCGTGCCAGGTGGCGGCTTTGTAGGGGCCTTCGGAGGGCGCGTCGCAGGTGGTGGTCAGCGCCTCGGCGCTTGACTGCGGCGCCGTCCCGAGCCCCTTCAGGTAGTGGTCGAACCAGGCGTCGAGGCGGTCCTGGAAGAGGGCCTGGTCGGCGGGCTTGTTCTGGCTGCGGGCGTGGCCGTCGTCGCTGAGGAAGAGCGAGATCGGGTCGCCCGGGTACTGCGCCCGGGTCCGGTTGTAAAAGCGGACCGCCTCGTCGACCGGGAAGAGGTCGTCGTTCCAACCGCTCTGGATCAGCAGCGGCGCCGGCGGCTGCGAGTGGTCGATGTAATAGGAGGAGTGGTGGGCGGTGATCTCCTCGATGATCGAGGCCGCCAGCGGGTTGGTCTCGTAGGGCTCGCCGGCGTTGATCAGGCCGTACCAGGTGAAGAGATCCGCATCGGGGTCGGTGCCGGGCGGCGCGTAGTTGCTCGTCGCCAGGCCGATGCCGAAGAGGCCGGTGACGTAGGAGGCCTTCTCGACCCCGATCCGCGCTTTGCCGTCGGCACCCCGGTAGGGGTTGTCGGGGAGGTAGTCGAGCGTGCTGCCGTTCGGCATCAGCGAGTACGCGAGGTCGCTCCAGGGCCACTGCGGCGCCGCGGCCGCGAGTTCCATCGGCGCCCCTTCCGGGCTGGTCCAGGGGACCAGCGAGCCGTCGGGGAGCATGGTCCGGTTGCGCAGCGCAGCCAGCGCCATCGACATGCCGCCCCCGTAGGAGACGCCGGTGGCGCCGATCTTCCGCGGCTCGGCCACGCCTTCGTCGGCGAGGACCGCGATCAGGTGCTGGGCGTCGCGGACCTCGTAGCGGCTGTCCATCAGGTGGTTGTAGCCCTGGGCGCAGGCCGCGGTCAGCAGGTCGGCGAGGTCTTCTTTGCCGCAGGATTTGCCCCAGCCGCGGTCGCTCATGCTGAACACCGCGTAGCCCTCTTCGGCCCACTCCTGCAGCCGCGCGTCGCCGAGGCCGATCTTCGAACCGCCCCAGCCGTGGAAGACGCCGATCAGCGGATAGGGCCCGTCGTCGCCGGAGACCGGCTCCGGCGGCAGGACGACGTTGACGTCGATTTTCGTCTGCCCGTCCCAGGTGATGGTCTCGCCGCCGCAGAGGCGGACGTTCCCGTTCGCCGGCTGCTCGGCGCAGACGACGTCGCCGTCATAGACGGAGGGAAACGCGGCTCGGGCCGAAGGCACCAGGGTGAGCGCGGCGAGCACAGCGGCTGCCACCATCCCCAACATCCAACGCACTCTCTCGACTCCCAAGCCAACGCCCTCCTCGTAGCGAGACGAGGTGCCTCTACCCGGGATCGCTCAGGTCAAGCGTCGGGAGAAGCTTTCTTCGAGCGCCTCTTTGCCGTCTTCGCCCGGGACCGTCTTGTCGAGGCGCATCAGCGCGTCGCGTCCCTTGATTTCCAGGGTCGCGACCTGGTTGTCGAAGCAGGGGCCCTCGAGGGTGCGCCAGCGGATCCCCGGGTCGTCGGCTCCGGCGGCGCGGGCCAGCAGCGCGGCGATGATCGTGAAGGTGCGGGTGAAGCCCCAGCGCACCACCCGCCGCTCTTTTTCATCGAGCGGGTTGCGGTAGGGCGAGCAGACCGCCTGGTAGACGGGGGCGCGCTCGGCCGACCCCCCGTTCGCCGATTTGGGATAGGCGACCTCGCTGAGGTAGGCGTGGTGGACGTCGCCGGAGAGGACGACGACCGAGGCCGGCTTCTCCCCGCGCTCACCGCTGGCGACCTCGTAGAGGAGGTCGCGCAGTTTGTGGAAGGACTCGCGGAAGGCCGCCCAGTGGTCGAAGTCGAGCTCGCGCCGGATCTTCTCCGAGGCCCAGGCCGGCAGCCGCCCCCAGTTGCCGTTGGCCAACGCCTCGTTCCAGGCCTCGAGCCGGTTGAAGGCGGGGGAGAGGAGCCAGGGGATCGTGGTGCAGACCAGCAGGTGGTCGAAGTCCCCTTCGCTGTGTTCGACGATCCATTCCCACTCTTCGTCATCGACGATCGCCCGCCGGTCCTCTTCCAGCACCCGCGCCGCGCGGGCGTCGATGAAGATCGCCCGGGTGCGGCCGAAGTCGCGGCAGTAGCTCCAGCGGGTCCCGTCCCCCATCGTCTGGATCCGGTGCGCCCAGGCGAACAGCTCTTCCTCGCCCTTCTGGTTGCCGCGCACCCGCTGGTAGATCTCGTTTTCGGCGAGCTCGCGCGGCGAGAGGTTGCCGATGTGCTGGTAGATCCAGTAGCTCGAGATGCAGCCGACCACGCGCCGGTGCCACCAGGACTTCTGCTGCATCTCCAGCAGCCAGTCGCGGGAGATGTTCCAGTCGTCGCTCATGTCGTGGTCGTCCCAGAGCATCGAGACCGAGACGCAGGAGAAGAGCCAGCGGATCAGCGGCTCCTCCCAGCTCTCCTGGTAGAGCCAGGTGTACTCCTCGAAGTCGGTCACCTCGTCGAAGGGAGGGGTGTCGGTGCCGCGGCGTTCTTTGATCTTTTTGCGCGTCTTCGGCGAGCCCTCGTCGACGTAGACCTGGTCGCCGAGCAGGAACAGCAGCTCCGGCCAGTCGTCGCGGTCTCCCTCGGCCATCTGCTTGGCGAGGACCCAGAGGGCGTCGACCTCGTGGCCGATCTCGGTTTCGTCTTTCGGTTCGGTGAAGGGCGCCTCGTGCGGCACCGCGACCCGGCAGGAGCCGAAGCAGATGTCGAGGTCCTTCTCGGCGTCGACGGTGCGGATCGCGCTCGGCGGCAGGTCGGAACCGGGCTGCGGCCAGTGGACCTCGCCGTCCAGCTTCACCTCGTACTCGTAGCGGGTGGCCGGCTCCAGGTCCTCGATGCAGACGAGCGCGTAGTGGTGGCCCTCGACCCGGAAGGTGTGCTCGCGGCGGCCGAGGATCTCCACCTCGCAGGCCTCGCTCGTCTCAACCCAGACGGTCGCCTCGGTCCCGGAGACGTAGCGCAGCAGCGGCCCGAGTACGAGCTCACTCATCTTCTTTCAGCTCCCATCCGGCGGACCACTCTAGCGGCGGGCTTCGCCAGCTCCGTTTGGATCGATTCTCCTGTTGAACGGGTAGGGAGATAGTCCGTCAGGTGGTTTCCAAAAAAGCGCTGACAGTCATGGGGTTGCATCCGTTTAGGGAAAGTCAGGCGTACCTATCCTTTGATCGGATGGCCCCCGATGGGAAGATCAACAAATGAACGCAACGGCAGCTCCGGCGGGATTCAACCGCCTGCTCTCCGACGAGCGCCTGACCCAGCGGGCGGTCGGGGGGGACGAGCGCGCCTTCGCGGCGATCTTCCGCCGCTACCACCAGAGCCTCTATCGCTTCTGCCTGGCGATCGTCGGCAATTCCGAGGACGCCCAGGACGCGCTGCAGAACACGATGATGAAGGTGCTGCGGGCGCTGCCCGGCGAGGAGCGCAAGATCGAGCTGAAGCCGTGGCTGTACCGGATCGCCCACAACGAGTCGATCGACCTGTTGCGGCGGCGGCGCGAGACGCGGGAGCTGGACGCCGAGCAGGCGGCGCCGGGCTACGGGCTGGCGGAGGACGCGGCGACGCGGGAACGACTGCGGCAGCTGATCGCCGACATGGCGGAGCTTCCCGAGCGCCAGCGCGAGACGCTGGTGATGCGCGAGCTCGCCGGGCTCGACTTCGAGGAGATCGGCACCGCTTTGGACACCTCCGGCGCGGTCGCGCGGCAGACGCTCTACGAGGCACGGCTGAGCTTGCGCCAGATGGAGGAGGGGCGTGAGATGAGCTGCGACGCCGTCACCCGCGCCCTCTCCGACGGCGACGGCAGGGTGACCCGCCGCCGGGACGTGCGCGCGCACCTGCGCTCCTGCGTCGACTGCCGGCGTTTCCAGGAGGAAATGCAGAGCCGGCAGCACGACCTGGCGGCGCTGTCGCCGCTGCCGGCAATCGCGGCAGTCGGGATCCTGCAGGGCGTCCTGGGCGGGTCCCAGGCCGCTGCCGGCGGCGGTCTTGCCGCGGCCCTCGGCGGCGGCGCCGCGCAGACCATCGGCGCCTCGGCGGCGGCGAAGGGGCTTGCCACCGCCGCGGTCGTGGCGGCGGTCGGCGTCGGCGCGGCGGATCGCTCGGGAGTGATCCACGTCGGCCTGCCGGGCGAGGACCGGTCGCGGTCGAGCCAGCCGGCGCCGGGAGCGGGCGAACTCGAGCCGGCAAAGCCGGCGGCCGGTTCGCCCTCTGGCGCCGGGGGCGAGGCGAACGCTCGCGCGGACGGCGGGGGCGATTCCGGGAAAGCGGCATCGCCTGCTGCGGCGGGAGGGAACGCGCCGCCGGCAAAGGCGCCCGGTCAGGTCGAGAACCGGGCTGATCCGCACCCCCAGGGATCGCCGAGCGGGCAGGCGAACGGCCACGGTCACGAAAAGCAGCATCCGAGCGCGGCGGCCGGCGGGCAGGAAACCGCCGCCGAACACAAACCCGCGCTCGAAGAGCCCGGTGGCACCGGGGGCAAGAGCGAGGAACAGGGATCGGCGCCGCCCGCCAATCCTCCTCTTCCCGAACCGGGGCAGGGGGCGGGGGCGAACGAGAAACCGGTGAATCCCCCTCCCGCCACCCCCGACGGGCCGCCGCAGGCGCAGCCCGAACCGAAGTCCGGTGAGGGGGCGGCACCCGAACCCGCTCCGACTCCCGGCAAAGCTCCTGAGCACAGCAGGGCCTCGGAAAACAGCCGGGCGCCCGAAAACAGCAAAGCGGCCGAAAAGGCCCCCTGATCCTTTAGGGCCCGTCGGCGAGAGCGGTCATCGTCGCGACCACCGACTCGGCCAGCGCCTCGAGCGCGTAGCCGCCCTCGAGCACGGCGCCGACCGGGGCGTCCCACCCGACCGCCGCCTCCCCGACCAGCGAGGCCATGCGGCCGAAGGACCCCGCCTCGAGCCGGCACTCCGCCAGTGGGTCGTCGCGGTGGGCGTCGAATCCGGCGGAGATCAGCACCAGCTGAGGCTCGAACCGGGCGGCGGCGGGCAGCACCTCCTCCTCCAGCAGCGAGAGCCAGAGGTCCTCTTCGCTGCCGGCGGGGACCGGGAGGTTGATGGTGAAGCCCTCGCCCTGGTCCGAGCCGGTGTCCTCGCGGGCGCCGGTACCGGGGAAGATCCCGCCCTGGTGGATGCTGGCGAAGAGGACGTCGCTGCGGTGGCGGAAGATCTCGGCGGTGCCGTTGCCGTGGTGGACGTCCCAGTCGAGGATGAGGACCCGCTCGACGCCGAGCTCGGCGATCGCCAGCGCCGCCGCGACCGCGACGTTGTCGAAGAGGCAGAAGCCCATCGCCCGCGCGGGACCGGCGTGGTGGCCGGGCGGCCGCCCGGCGCTGAAGCCGACCCGCGTCTCGCCGCGGAGGAGGGCGCGGGTCATCTCGCAGGCTCCGCCCGCCGAGCGCAGCGCCGCCTCGTAGGAGGCCGCGCCGGCGAAGGTGTCGACGTCGATCGCGCCGCCGCCGGAGCGGCAGAGCTCGCGGATCCCCTCGACGTGCTCGCGCGGGTGGACCAGCAGCAGCTCCTCCTCGCTGGCCGCCGGCGCCTCGCGCCGCTCCCAGCCGAGCCAGCCCCGCTCCGCCAGCGCCGCCTCGACCGCCCGCAACCGCTCCGCCCGCTCGGGGTGCCCGGGCAGCCCCTGCCCCGGTTCGTGCTCGAGGCAGGCCGGATGGCTGAAGTAGAGCATCGGCGTGAATCTACTCGGGAGGTTCGAGGCTGGGGAGGTCGAATGCCCCGACATGGAACAGAAGCTCGGAGTTGGAGAGACCCTTAGCGATTCCTTTGCGATCTATCGCGACCAGGCGGGAGTGCTGCTGCCTGTCGCGTTCTGGCTCTTCCTCGCGGTGGGGATCGTCGAAGCGATAGCCGCGGGCAGCCTCGGCCTGGGCCTGCTCGCCCTCGTCATCAGCCTCGCCGTCTCCACCCTGTACCAGGGAATGGTGGTGGAACTGGTCCGTGATGTCAGGGACGGCCGGCGCGACTACTCGATCGGAGAGCTGGTGCGCTCGGTCGCGCCAGTGGTCGGGCCCCTGCTCGGCGCCGGCCTCCTCGCCGGCCTGGGAGTCGCCGGCGGCTTCCTCCTTCTCATCCTTCCCGGCCTCTACCTGCTGACGATCTGGGCGGTGATCGCACCGGCGATCGTGATTGAGCGAAAGGGCGTCTCCGACGCCTTCGGGCGTTCCCGCCAGCTGGTCAGCGGCCACGGCTGGACCGTCTTCTGGACGGTCATCGTCGCCTTCCTGATCACCTTCCTCGCCGCCATGATCTTCACCGCGATCGCGGTCAGCATCTCGGATGAGCCGATTCTGGAAGTCGTCCTCTTCACCCTCGCCACCACCTTCACCGCTCCGATCCCGGCCCTGGTCGCGGCTGTCCTCTACTTCCGCCTGCGGGAGATCAAGGGCGACCAGCCGCCTGGCCAGCCGGCGACGGAGGGCCTGACGGCCCCCGAGCCTCCCACCGCCCCCTCGGCGGGCCCGCCCCCGTCTTCTCCACCGCCGCCCCCGCCACCGCCGACCAGCAGCTGATCGCGAAACCGCAAAAATGGCCCCTGGAGGGCCATTTTTGCGGTCTCAGTGCTGGAGCAGGCCGGCGACGGCTCGCGCTACGCGCTCGCCTCGCGGAGTCAGCGTGTACTCGGTGTGGGGTGGGCGGCCTGGGATCAGGTGCCGCTCGACGATCCCCGCCGCCTCCAGCTGCTCGAGCCGCTCGGAGAGGGTGGTGGGGGAGACGCCGGGGAGCGACTGGCGGAACTCGTTGAAGCGGGCGGCGCCGCTGGAGCAGGCGTAGATCGTCGCCATCGTCCAGCGGCGCTCAAGGAGCCCCGCGGTGACGCGGAGCTCCTGGGGGACCGGGGTGCAGTTGCGGCAGCGGGGGGACACGATTCCTCCTACGCCGCCACCTCGTGGCCCTGCTCGGCCGGCTCCAGCGCCAGCCCGAGGACCTCGTCGATGCTCATCACCGGGTGGAAGGTCATCTGCTCGCGCACCTCCTCCGGCACTTCGTCGAGGTCGCCGCGGTTGCGCTCGGGCAGGATCACCTCGGTCAGCCCGGCGGCGTGGGCCGCCAGCACCTTCTGCTTGAGGCCGCCGATCGGCAGCACCCGGCCCTGCAGGGTGACCTCGCCGGTCATCCCGACCGTGTGCTTCACCGGCCGCCCGGTCAGCAGGCTGACCAACGCCGTGGTCATCGCGGTGCCGGCGCTGGGGCCGTCCTTGGGGATCGCGCCGGCCGGGACGTGGAGATGGAACTCGCGCTGGAACTTCTCGGCGTCGATTCCCAGTTCTCCCCGATGCGCCCGCACGTAGGAGAGGGCGATCCGCGCCGACTCCTTCATCACGTCGCCGAGCTGGCCGGTCAGCACCAGGCCCTTGTCGCCGTCCATCGCGGTCGCCTCGATGAAGAGGATGTCGCCGCCGGTGCCGGTCACCGCCAGGCCGGTGGAGACACCCGGGATCGCCGTGCGCTCGACCGACTCCTGGAAGAACTTCTGGCGCCCGAGCGCCTCGCGCAGGGCCTCGACGTCGATCGCGATCTTGCCCTCGGCCTCGCCGGCGGCGATCTTCGTCGCCGCGGCGCGGACGACCTTGCCGATCTCGCGCTCGAGCCGGCGCACGCCCGCCTCGCGGGTGTACTCGGAGATCACCGCCCGCAGGACCTCGTCGGAGACCTCGATCTCCTCCGGCTTCTGGCCAGTGCGCTTCTGCTGCCGCGGCAGCAGGTAGCCCCTGGCGATCGCCAGCTTCTCCTCGGTCGTGTAGCCGTCGAAGGAGATGATCTCCATCCGGTCCAGCAACGGCGCCGGGATCGTGTCCGCCAGGTTCGCCGTCGCGATGAAGACGACCTCGGAGAGGTCGACCTCGACGTCGAGGTAGTGGTCGCGGAAGGTGTCGTTCTGCGCTGGGTCGAGCACCTCGAGCAGGGCCGCCGAAGGGTCGCCGCGCCAGTCGGCGCCGACCTTGTCGACCTCGTCGAGGAGGATCACCGGGTTCATCGTCTTGGCGTCGCGCAGGGCGCGGATGATCCGCCCCGGCATCGCGCCGATGTAGGTGCGGCGGTGGCCGCGGATCTCGGCCTCGTCGCGGATGCCGCCGAGGCTGATGCGGACGAACTCGCGCCCGAGCGCACGGGCGATCGACTCGCCGATCGAGGTCTTGCCGGTGCCGGGCGGGCCGACCAGGGTGAGGATCGCGCCGTTGGCGCGCGAATCGTCCTCGATCTGGCGCTCCTCGCGCAGCTTGCGCACGGCGATGAACTCGGTGATCCGCCGCTTCACGTCATCGAGGCCGGCGTGGTCGGCGTCGAGCACCTCGCGGGTGTGCGTTGGGTCCAGCCGCTCCTCGGAGCGTTTGCTCCACGGCACCGCGATCAGCCAGTCGAGGTAGCTGCGGATCATCGAGCTCTCCGGCGACTGCTCGCCCTGGCGCTCCAACCGCCGCAGCTCCTTCTCGGCCTGCTCGGCGACCGCCTCCGGCATCTCCGCCTCGGCGATCTTGCGCTCGTACTCGGCGATCAGGTCGGCCTCGTCCTCGCCCAGCTCTTTGCGGATCGAGTCCATCTGTTTACGCAGGAAGTAGTCGCGCTGCTGTTTCTGGGCGCCCGACTCGACGTCCTCGCGGATCCTCTCGCGCACCTGCAGCTCCGCCAGCCGCTCGCGCTGCAGCTCGACCGCCAGCTCGAGGCGGGCGGTGACGTCGATCTTCTCCAGCAGGCGCAGCTTGTCCTCGTTGGAGATGTCAGGGGAGAGGCCGGAGGTGTCGGCCAGGGCGCCGGGCTCGTCGATCGAGCGCAGGAAGGCGGCGATGCGGCCGTCGTCGCCGCGGTGCTCGAGGATCTCCTCGACCACGGCGCGGTATTCACGGGTCAGCTCGCGGGTGTGCTCGTCATCTGGGTGACCGTCGCGGATCTCCTGCACCTCGACCCGCAGCACGTCGCCCTCGTCGGCCTGGGCGCCGCCGGCGATCAGCCCGCGGTGCAGGCCGACGACGGTGGCGACGGGGCGGCCGCGGCGGGAATGCCCGGTCTCGATCACCTCGGCGACGACGCCGACGCGGCCGTACTCGCCGTCGCGACGGGGAATGAGGAAGACGCGCTCGTCGGTGCCGACGTCGATCGGCAGGGTCGCGGTCACGGTGGGGAAGACGATTGCCTCGTCGAGCGCTATCAGCCGATAAGTCATAATCAAGTCCACTTTCTGTAGTTAGTCCTCAACCAGGATAGCGCTAATGGTTTCCACGTCAAGTGATTTCCCTCACCGAGGCCGGGTACGGTTCCGGCATGGGCGCCGGCGACGGTGACGTCGGAGTCGGCGGCGGCGGAGAGACGATCCAGCAGACGATCCGCGCCGGCCTGCTCGACGAGCTGATCGTCAACCAGGTCCCGGTGATCCTCGGCGGCGGCGTCCGCCTCCTTGACGAGATCCCGCCAAGCGTGAAGCTCGAGCAGACGCGGGTGGGCGACGCCCCCGGCGTCGCCCACCCGCGTCTGCTCGCTCAGCTAATGAGCAGCGGCTAGGAGCCGAGCAGCTTCGCCTTCTGCGCGGCGAACTCCTCCTCGGTGAGGATGCCCTGCGCTTTCAGCTCGCCCAGTTCCTTCAGCTGGTCGATCATCGAGCTCCCGCCGCCGGCGGGGGCGGGAGAGGCCGCTGCAGTCTGCTGCGGCGGGGCTTCCTGCGCGTACTGCTGCTGTTCCTGCGCGGCCCAGCGTTCACCCTGGCGTTTGGAGACGCGGTTGCTGACGGAGGTGGCGGTGCCGGCGACAACCGCGGTGCGGGCGACGCCTCGAAGTAGTCCTGGCATGGGGCGTTCCTCTCTCTAGGCGGTGGCCTCGGCCGCGTCGAGCGCGGCGAGGACGTCTTCGACGGGGATGCGGCCGCTGGCGACGAGCTGGCCGCCGGAACGGCGGACGGCGGCCGCGAAGGGCGCGGCCCAGGTGTTCTCGAAGACGAGGATCGCCGCGGAGGTGCCGGGCTCCAGCGCGGCGGCGGCCTCCGTCAGGTCATCGTCGCCGAGCAGGCCCGAGGAAGCGCCCTCGAAGACCTCCAGTCCTGCCGCGCCGTCGCCGAGGTCGGCGAGCTCCAGGCCGGCCACCGACCCGTCCTCGTCCTTGGCGACGAAGGCGAGGTCGAGGATCCGGATCAGGCCGCGGTCGACGAGGTCGACCAGGTGCGGAGCGACCTCCCCGTTCGGCTGGCGGCCGGGCCACTCGACCAGGATGTAGTCGATCGGGCCCATCTCCATCGTCTCGTCCATCGCCCCTCCCTCTCTTTGAAAAAAGAAAACCTGACTTGAGGAATCAACCTACCTTGGGCTGGGCGAAGGTCAAGGGGAGGTGAAAGTCAGCGCCCGGCTTGCTCCTCGCGGCGCTCCGCGGCCGCCTCCCGGCGCTCCTCGCGCGCGTCGACCCGCTGATCGATCCGCTCCTCCCGCCCCTCCAGCTCGGCGTGCGAGGTGGGGCCGAAGTGGGCGGTGACGACGGCGACGGCGACCGCGGCGATCGCCAGCGCCACCAGCAGGGAGCCGACGATCTGGGTCATCTGCGAGGGCGGCTCCCGCATCAGCCGACCCCGAGGAAGTCGCCGGCGGAAGTCCACCAGGTGGCGACGAAGAGGCCGAAGAGCGCGATCCCGATCCACGGCAGCAGCGGCGAAGAGGAGCCGGCGATCCGCACCGCCAGCACTTTCGCCGCCAGCGCCCCCAGCAGCAGGCAGCCGAAGAGGGCGTGGGCGCCGCCCTCCTCCCAGCCGTAGAAGCCGATGCAGGCGATCGCGACGAGGACGGCGAGGACGAGGATCGTGTCGCCTGCCGCCCGGTGCGCCCAGGTCGCCGGCCCCGACTCGAGCAGGCGCGGCCGCACCTTGCCGTAGGAGACCGCGGCGAGCACCAGTTGGTAGACGGCGAGGGCGACGATCACGGTCGCGAGCACCACCTTGACCTCGGTGACGTTGCCGCGGGTGAGGTCTTCGATCAGGCCCTCCACTGGTGCCTGACTGATTCCGCCAAGCGGCGGGGCCTAAACCTCGACCGTGACTTGATCTCCGATCGGCAGCCAGCGGACGCTGCGCCGGAAGCCTTCGGGCGCCACCGCGAACTCGGCTTCGATCGCGTCGCGGCCCTGGCGGAAGTGCTTCCAGCCCTCGTAGTGGATCGGGATCACTGTCTCCGGGGAGACGGCGTCGCAGAGCTCGATCGCCTCGCCCGCGGTCATCGTGTAGCGCAGGGGGCCGGTGGCCGGGAAGCGGACGCCGCCGAGGTGGAGGACGGCGGTGCCGACCCGCAGTCGCTCGCCGACCTCGCGGACGCCGTCGTAGAGGACGGTGTCGCCCGAGATCCAGAGGCTGCCGTGCTCCTGACCCTCCCAGTCGAGCGAGAAGCCGATCACGTCGCCGACGAGCGGTCGGCTCAGCGGCGGGCCGTGCCGGCAGGGCGTCGCCGTGATCCTGATCGTCGGCCGCCCCTCCTGCGCCAGCTCGGTCGTCTCCCACGGCGCCAGGCCGCGGACGTTGCCGCCGAGCCGGCGGGCGCCGGCTTGGGTGGTGAGGACCGAGCCGGCGGACGGCAGCAGCGCCCGGCCGGCGGCGTCGAGGTTGTCGTCGTGGTGGTCGTGGCTGAGCAGGACCGCGTCGATCTCCCCGATCTCCCCGGGGCCGATCGCCGGATCGGCGAGCTTCTTCGAGCCGGTGCCCCAGCCGAACGAGTACTTGCCACCCGCGGGGTCGAAGGTGGGGTCGGTGAGCAGCCGCCAGCCGCCGACCTCGATCAGCAGGGTGGGGCCGCCGAGATGGGTGAGGCGGGTGGTCACGCCGGCGCAGTCGCCTGCTCGCGCGCCCAGGAGAGGGCGTAGTCGGCGACTTCCTCCCAGCCCGGCGTGGCGATCGTGGCGTGATCGCGCCCCTCGAAGTCCTTCACCTCGGTCACCGTGTCGGACTTGTAGTGCTTGGCGTTGCTGTGCTGGACGCTGGGCGGCATCAGCTTGTCCTCGCTGCCGGTGATGAACAGCAGCGGCGCCCGCTCGTCGTTGTGGTAGTCGACGTAGGTCGCCTGATGCCCGGGCTTGACGTTGGCCAGCACGCTCTCCCAGAAGATCGCCCCGGAGGCGGGCACGTGGTAGCGGTCGTACAGCTCTCGCGACCCCTCCTCGTCGAGCGTGGTGGCGAACGCGTAGTGCCACTGCTCGGGGGTGAGGGGGGCGGCTTCGTGCCTGGTGCTCGGGTGGCTGAGGATCGAGAAGGTCGCTTTCAGCTGGCTCGGCGGCAGCACCCTCACGCCCTCGGTCGGGGCCGAGTTGATCGCGACGGCGGCGGCGCCGAAGCCGCGGTCGAGGAGGAGCTGGGTGAAGACGCCGCCGGCCGAGTGGCCGATCAGGATCGGCGGCTGCTCGAGCGGTGCGATCACCGATTCGAGGTGCTCGAGGATCCCTTCGACGGTCAGCGCTTCCAGCGGCGACGGGTCGGCGTTCAGCGACTCGACCTCGGCCTCGAGGCCGGGATAGGCGGGGGCGAGCACGGTATGGCCCTGGCTCTCGTAGCGGGCAACCCAGTTCTCCCAGCTGCGGGGCGTCACCCAGAAGCCGTGGATCAAGACGATGGTCGGGTCGGACGGCATTGCGGCTCCTAACTATTGGAATGGAATCTTGATCTAAGGCGCCCCGCGCGGACGCTACTACGCAGGAGGGCGCCTGTCACGCGGATAGGCTCGCTCGGTCCAGTCTCCGACGAAACGAGCGATGCGATGAGTGACCTCACCCCCGAAGAAACCGCCCTCCTCTACGGCAACCGCTTCCTCACCGAGGACGCGCCCGACAAGGAGTTCCCGCAGCACGGGATGACCTCGCTCGACGCGATGCGGATGGTCGACGAGGAACTCGTGCTGGAGGGCGACCCCTGGCGCAACCTGGCGACCTTCGTCACCACCTGGATGGAGCCCGAGGCGCAGCGGATCGTCGCCGAGAACCTGCACCGCAACTTCATCGACCACGCCGAGTATCCGATCACCGCCGAGATCGAGCAGCGCTGCGTGCGGATGCTCGCCGACCTCTACAACGCGCCGGGGGAGACGACCGGCTGCCGCACCCAGGGCTCCTCGGAGGCGATCATGCTCGGCGCGCTCTCGCTGAAGTGGAAATGGAAGGAGCGGCGTGAAGCGGCCGGCCTGGGGGCCGAGAAGCCGAACCTCGTCTTCGGCGGCGACGTCCACGTCGTCTGGGAAAAGTTCTGCCGTTACTTCGACGTCGAACCGCGGATCGTCCGCCTGCGCGAGGACAAGTACGTGATCGGGCCCGAGGACGTCGAGCCCCACGTCGACGAGAACACGATCGGCGTCGCCGCCGTCCTCGGCACCACCTTCACCGGCCACGCCGACGACATCCCCGGGATCAACAAGCTCCTGCTCGATCTCAAGAGCGAGAAGGGGATCGACGTGCCGCTGCACGTCGACGCCGCTTCGGGCGGCTTCGTCTGGCCCTTCCTCTACCCCGACTCCGAGTGGGACTTCCGGCTCGAGCAGGTGCGCTCGATCAACGTCTCCGGCCACAAGTTCGGGCTCGTCTACCCGGGGATCGGCTGGCTCGTCTTCCGCGAGAAGAGCGACCTGGCCGAGGACCTCGTCTTCTACGAGAACTACCTGGGCAAGACCGACGCCACCTTCACCCTCAACTTCTCCACCGGCGCCTCGATGGTGCTGGCGCAGTACTACAACTTCGTCCGCCTCGGGCGCGGGGGCTACAAGCACGTGATGGAGGCGATGGAGCAGAACGCGAAGGCGCTGGCGGCCAAGCTGGAGGCGATGGGGGACTTCGAGCTGATCGGGGCTGACAAGGAGCAGCTGCCGCTGGTCGCCTTCAAGCTCGCCGGCGAGAAGCCCTACGACGAGTTCGACGTCTCCTGGCAGCTCTCGGCCGAGCGCGGCTGGATGCTGCCCGCCTACACGATGCCGCCCGAAGCCGAAGACGTGAAGATCATGCGGGCGCTGGTCAAGGAGACGCTGGGCCGCCAGCAGGTCGACCGCCTCGCCAACGACATCGAAGAGGCCTGCGCGACGCTTCAGGAGAAGGGCGGCGCCCACCCGCATGAGCGCAAGCGGATGAAGCGCAGCCCGGGGATGTAGGAGCCCGGCTAGCTGCCGGGCGGACCGGCGCGCCCCGGCCACCAGGCGCGGTCGCCGAGCCGGTAGGTGATCGCCGGGATCAGCAGGGCGCGGACGAGGAAGGTGTCGAGGAGGACGCCGACGGCGACGGTGGCGCCGACCTGGACCAGCTCCTCCAGCGGCAGCAGGGTCAGGGTCGCGAAGGTGCCGGCGAGGATCAGGCCGGCGCCGGTGACGACCCCGCCGGTGCTGACGAGGGCGGCGAGGGTGCCCTCGCGGGTGCCGCGGGCGGCCGCCTCCTCCCGCGCCCGGGTCATCAGGAAGATGTTGTAGTCGACCCCGAGCGCTACGAGGAAGATGAAGGCCATCAGCTCGAGGTTGAAGGCGAGCCCCTCGGCCCCGAAGAGCTCGGTGAAGGCGAAGGTGGCGAGGCCGAGGGTCGCGGCGAAGGAGGCGACGACGGTTCCGATCAGGTAGGCCGGCGCGACCAGCGCTCGCAGCAGCGCGATCAGGATCAGCCCGACGACGAGCAGGACCAGCGGCACGATCAGCTTCGTGTCCCGCGCGTTGGTCTCCTCGACGTCGAGGTTCTCGGCCGGGACGCCGCCGAGCAGGCCACCGGGCGCAAGGGCGTGCAGTCGTTCGCGAATTTCCTCGACGTCGGTTTCCGCCGCGCTGCCGTACGGATCGCCGTCGAGGATGAGGAGGACGACCGTTTTCTCCGCGTCGCTCGGCACCGGCGCCGGCAGGACCAGTTGCACGCTTTCCAGGTCTTCGAGGCCCCGCGCCACCTTCGGCGCCGCGGCAGTCTTGACCACGGCGGTCAGCGGCGAACCGAGCCCCGCGGGGAAGTGCCGTTCCAGCGCTTCGGTGCCGCGGCTGGAGTCGGTCGCCTTCGTCACTCCCTGGCCGAAGCCGAGAGTCTTGTGGTCGGTCAGGTTGCCGAGGCTGAGGACCGCGAGCAGGGCGAAGACCGCGACGATGATCGCCAGCGAGCGTCGCCGCACCAGCCCCGCCACCCGCTCCCAGACGCCGAGTCTGTCTGAGTCCTCCGTATCCGGGGTCGGAGACAGATTCGGTGTGGCGGGCCAGAAGGCGCGCTCGCCGAGGATCGAGAGCAGGGCGGGGAGGAGGGTGAAGGCGGCGACGAGCATCACCGCGATCCCGATCGCCAGGACCGGGCCGAGCCAGCGCGTTGACTCCAAGTCGGCAACGAGCAGGACCAGCATCGCGGCGATCACCGTCCCTCCCGAAGCGAGGATGGCGGGGCGGCTCTCTCGAACTGCCTTGTTCAGGTCGCCCTCTTCGCGGTAGCGGTGGACGAGGAGGAGGGAGTAATCCGTGCCGGCACCGAAGATGAGAACCAGGAGGAGCATCGTGCCCTCGGCGTTGACGACGATCCAGCCGGCCTCGATCAGGAGATAGGCGATCCCGATCGCGACCAGGTAGGCGGCGCCGACGACGAGGAGCGGCAGCAGGGCCAGGACCGGGGCGCGGTAGACGGCCAGCAGCAGCAGGAGGACAAGGCCCAGGGTGGCGATCAGCAGCGTCTGGCTGGCGTCGGCGGCGATCGCCTCGAGGTCGGCGGCGATCCCGCCGGGGCCGGTGACGAAGGCCCGCAGCCCCCGCCGTTCGTGCTCTGCCAGGTAGCGGCGGATCCGCTCGACGCCGGTGACGATCGCGCCGCGGTCCTCGGCGTCGATCGCCAGCACCAGCAGCGCCGCTTCGCCGTCCTTGGAGATCGGCCCGATCCCGTTGGCGATTCGCGCCACCTTGCTCAGGTCGTTGCGGTAGCGGCCCGAGAAGGGGTCGACGATCGGGGTCGCCCCCGCCAGCTCCAGGCGCCCGAGCCCGTCGCCGATGCGGCCGATCGCGCTTACGTCCGCCCGGCTCAGCCCGCCGCGCCGTTCGAAGACGATCACCACCGGCACGTCTTCGCCCCCGGAGGAAGCGTGCTGCAGGGCCTCGATCGCGCGGGTCGATTCCGAGTCGGCCGGCAGGAAGCTGCTCTGCCCGGCGGCGGTGACGTCGTCGATGTGAGCGTGGGCGAGCAGGCCCGCGGCGCCGATCAGAAGCCAGACCGCGACCGCCACCCAGCGTCCGCGGGGGCCGGTGATCACGGGCTCAGACTAAATCGGTCGTCCGACTGATTCCTCCTCGCCCAGATGGGTATGGAAGTGACACATGAGCTCGAAGCCGCTGTTCGCCGCTGCCTTGGTCGCCCTCTCCCTCGGCCTTGCCGCTTGCGGGGACAGCGGCTCCGACTCAACCACCGACGCCGAAACCACGCCTCCGGCAAGTGAAGAAACGACCGAATCCGGGGCGGAGGAAACGAGCGAAAGCGAACCCGCGCCCAGTGGCGAGGCGTCGAAGTCCGAAAAAGTGGACATCGTCGAATTCACCTACCAGCCCGACCCCGTCGTGGTCGGAGTCGGCGGCAAGGTGATCTGGCAGAACCAGGACGCCGCGCCCCACACGGCGACCGCCGACGACGACAGCTGGGACACCGGCACGATCGAGAAAGGCAAGATCGGCTCGGAAACCTTCAAAGAGGCGGGCACCTTCGCCTATTTCTGCGAGATCCACCCCGACATGCGCGGCACCGTCGAAGTCGTCGAGTAGGCAGGAATCGGATGCCCTGGTGGATTGCGCGCAAAGCCGCGCCTCACGTCTGGAAGCGAGTCCCCTGGGCGAAAGTCTGGGTGGTGACGCTGTGGGTGCTGAAGAAGGGCCAGGACCGGATCCAGCAGAACCTCAACCAGCACGAGCAGAGCGAGTTCTGGAACCTGATGAAGAAGTCGAAGGGCCGGCCGGGCAACCTCAGCAAGCGGGACAAAACCCGGGTCAAGAACCTCGTCGGCAAGGCGATCCGGGGCTGATCCGTAAAGATCCCCCCGTGGCCGAGGGGGAGCGAGACGACCTGGCGGAGCTGCTGGCGCGGCGCGCGCTGACCGAGGACCCGGCGCGGCCAGACGCGGTCGAGAAGCGCCACGCCGCCGGCGGCCGCACCGCGCGGGAGAACGTCGAGGACCTGGTCGACCCGGGCTCCTTCGTCGAGTACGGCCGCTACGCGATCGCCGCCCAGCGGGGCCGGCGCGAGCTCGAGGACCTGATCGCCCGCACTCCCGCCGACGGCCTGATCGGCGGCACCGCCCGCGTCAACGGCGACCTCTTCGACCCCGAGCGCGCTGCCTGCGCGGTCCTCTCCTACGACTACACGGTGCTGGCTGGGACCCAGGGTGCGCTCGGCCACCGCAAGAAGGATCGCCTCTTCGAGCTGATCGAGCGGATGCGGCTGCCGGTCGTCTTCTACGCCGAGGGTGGGGGAGGGCGGCCCGGCGATACCGACTACCCGGTCGTCTCCGCCCTCGACACCCGCGCCTTCGCGCTCTGGGCGAAGCTCTCGGGGCTGGTGCCGCGGATCGCGGTCGTCCACGGCCGCTGCTTCGCCGGCAACGCGGTGATCGCCGGCTGCGCCGACCTGATCGTCGCCACCGAGGGCAGCTCGCTGGGAATGGGCGGCCCGGCGATGATCGCCGGCGGCGGCCTCGGCGACGTCCATCCGGATGAGGTCGGGCCGCTGGAGACGCAGGCGCGCAACGGCGTCGTCGACGTCGCCTGCGCCGACGAGGCCGAGGCGACCGCGGCGGCGAAGAAGCTGCTCGCCTACTTCCAGGGCGCGACCGCGCCAGGGCCCGAACCCGACCAGGCGCGGCTGCGCGAGCTCGTGCCGGAGCGCAAGCGCCGCGCCTACGACCCGCGCCCGATCGTCGAGACGCTCTCCGACGAGGGCTCGGTCACCTTCCTGCGCGAGCGCTTCGCGCCGGAGATGGTGACGGCGCTGGCGCGGGTCGAGGGCCGCCCACTCGGAGTGATCGCCAACGACACCCGCCACACGGCCGGCGCCGTGACCAGCGAGGCGGCTGACAAGGCGGCGCGGCTGCTGCAGCTCTGCGACGCCTTCGGGCTGCCCGTCATCTCCCTCGTCGACACCCCCGGCTACATGGTCGGCCCCGAGGCCGAGGCGACCGGGCTCGTCCGCCGTGCCTCGCGGCTACTGGTCGCCGGCGCGGCGCTGCGGGTGCCGCTGGTCGCGGTGGTGCTGCGGCGCGGCTACGGCCTCGGCGCCCAGGCGATGGTCGGCGGCAGCCTGCACGAGCCGCTGCTGACGGTCGCCTGGCCGAGCGCCCACCTCGGGCCGATGGGGCTGGAGGGAGCGGTGCGGCTGGCGCTGCGCAAGGAGCTGGAGGCGATCCCTGACGAGGCCGAGCGCGAGCAGCGCGTCCGCGACCTCACCGCCGCCGCCGAAGAGAACGCCAAGGCGCTCAACGCGGCGGCGCTGTTCGAGCTCGACGACGTGATCGACCCGGCCGAGACCCGCGCCCTGATCGCCTCGACCCTCACCGCGGCCGGCGACACCCGCCCGCCCGGCGCCCACCGCTTCGTCGACACCTGGTAGCGGGAAAGATCACCAGACCGCGTCGTGTTCCTCCATCACGCCGAAGCCCTCGCTGAGCTCGACGCCGCCGAGGGAGCCGCTGAAGCTGCCGAAGCGGTGGCGGTAGCGGGAGCGGATCAGGAGGTAGTTCTCGTCGTGGGCATGGGCGGACTCGGAGCTGAAGTCGAGTCGCTGGCCTTCGGGTAGGTCGATCCCCTCCATGCCGCGGAAACGGACCGGGGGTGGCTCGGTGGGCTCGCCGTCGACCCAGATCGCCCGCTCGCTGCCCTCGGGCGGGTCGTTGATCCCCTCGACCAGGTTCCAGGCGAGGGGTCGCCCGTCGGCCGCGGTGCCGACGCCGGCCGACCAGCGCCAGCTCGTCTGCCGCTGGTGGTGCCCGGCCGACTCGTCGTCGACCCCGCGCCCGCTCACCTGCCAGCGCCGCCCGGGCACCTCGACCGTCCCCTCGATCGGCATCCCCGCCCGCTTCCGGGTCCAAGCCTGCGACTTGCCGCTCGGGCAGGTCGCCTCGATCGGGGTCACCTCGCCGATCCGCAGGCTCGCGCGCAGGTTCGGCCCGTCGATCTCCAGCGTGGGCCCGTCCAGAATGACCTCGCGGCTGCCGGGAAGGAGTGAGGTGTGGGCATCGTGCCGCCGACCCTCGCGGTCCAGGAAGACCCAGAACGACTGGCTGAGCGGACCGACCTCGGCCCGCGCCGCGCAGAGCATCAGCTCCTCGGCGAAGAGGCCGACGTAGCGCCAGCGCTTGCGCAACTGACCGTTGTCGAAGAGCGGGAGGGAGGCCGGATCCATCGCGCGAAGGTACCCGGCATTGGCGTTTTTGTCTTCCATGAGGAGACAAAAACGCCATGTCACTAGGCTCGCCGCGTGGACCAACTCGTCCAGATCGTCGGCGCCCTGTTGATCCTCGCCGCCTTCGCGGCGGTCCAGTTCGAGCGGATGCGCCCCGACTCGCGCGTCTATCTGGCGCTCAACCTCGTCGGCTCGGCGATCCTCGCCGTGCTCGCCCTGCACGAGTCGCAGTGGGGCTTCCTGCTCCTCGAGGGAGTGTGGGCGATCGTTTCGGCGTGGGGTCTAGCCCGCGTTCTGCTCTAGCCGCTCCGCGAGTTTTTTCATCCCGCGCCCCCGCGCCCCCGCGGCCGCACCCGCCCAATCGGTCACTCGATCTGCCGGCCGCTCGACGCCTGCGTCGCGCAGGGTCGCGATGTCTTTGAAGACGAGCAGATCGTCCTTCCCCTCGATCAGGGCGCCACGCAGCGCCGGCCGCCGCTCGCGGATCGCGTTGTCGAGGATCGCCTCCAGCGAGCCGTGGGTGCGCAGCAGCTCCGCCGCCGTCTTCGGCCCGACGCCCTTGGCGCCCGGCAGCCCGTCGGAGGGATCGCCGCGCAGGGCGATGAAGTCCGGGACCAGCTCCGGGTCGATGCCGTAGCGCTCCCGCACCTCCGCCGGTCCAACTTCTTCTGCGCCTTTACCGCCGCCGGTGCGGACGTAGAGCACGGTCACGTTCTCGGTCGCGCACTGGTACATGTCGCGGTCGCCGGTCAGCAGCAGCGCCCGCCCGCCGGCCTCCGCCTCGAGCCGCGCGTAGGTGCCGAGCAGGTCGTCGGCCTCGAGGTCCTCGCCCGTCGCCACCGTCCACCCGAACGCCTCGAAGAAATCGCGCGAGTCGGCGAACTGGTGGGGGAGCTCATCCGGCATCGCCTCCTCGCGCTCGGCGTGGTAGGCGGGGTAGAGCTCGGTCCGGTAGGCGGCGGCGTCGGGGCCGAAGCAGAGGACCACCGCCCGCGGCTGGTGCACTTCGACCTCGCGCAGGATCAGGTTCGCCGTCCCCAGCAGCGCGTTGACCGGCCGCCCGTCCGGCCCGACGATCTTGCTCGGCAGCGCGTAGAAGGCGCGGAACAGCATCGAGGGGGCATCGACGACAAGCAGCGGCGCGGGCACGAACTAAGCCTATGGCTAGAGTCGTCGGCGCATGAAGGCTCTCGACATCAAGAACCTGGAGAAGCGCTACCCGACCGGCGTGGAGGCGCTGCGCGGCGTCTCGGTCGAGATCGAGCCGGGCGCCATCTACGGCCTGCTGGGCCCCAACGGCGCCGGCAAGTCGACGCTGATCCACTGCACCACCGGCCTCGCGCAGCCGACCGGCGGCTCGATCGAGATCTTCGGCCACGACGCGATCGACCACTACGCCGAGGCGCGCCAGGCGGTCGGCCTCGCCCCGCAGGAGCCCAACCTCGACTGGTTCCTCACCGCCGAGGAGACGCTCGACTACCACGCCGGCTACTTCGGGATGCCGCGGCGCGAACGCCGCGAGCGCGCCAAGGAGCTGCTGGAGACCTTCTCGCTGACCGAGAAGCGCGACGAACGCACCCGCACCCTCTCGGGAGGGATGAAACGGCGGCTGATCCTGGCGCGGGCGATCATGCACCGGCCGCGCCTGCTGATCCTCGACGAGCCGACCGCCGGCGTCGACGTCGAGCTCCGCCTCGAGCTCTGGCACTACGTCCAGAAAATCAACCAGGAGGGGACGACGATCCTCCTCACCACCCACTACCTGGAGGAGGCCGAGCAGCTCTGCGACCGGATCGCCTTCATCGCCGAGGGCCAGATCGTCGCCGAGGGGACCAGTCCCGAGCTGGCCGCGCGCTTCGACGTGCCGAACCTCGAGGACGCCTACCTGGCCCTGGTCGGGCGCAAAGAGCTCTCCCGCTCGCACATCGAGCTGACGCCGGAGGTGGAGGCGTGAGCGCCGCCCAGATCCGCTTCGCGACGCTCTGGCGCCGCGAGGTCAACCGCTTCATGAAGATCAAGAAGCAGACGATCGGCGCGCCGCTGCTGGAAACCTTCCTCTACATCTCCGTCTTCGGAGCCGCCCTCGGCACCCGGATCGACAAGCTGCACGGGATCGACTACGTCGTCTTCGTCATCCCCGGCCTGATCATGATGGCCTGGGCGATCAACGCCTTCTCCAACAACTCCTCCTCGATCCTCCAGCAGAAGTTCCAGGGGGCGATCCAGGACCAGCTCTCCTCGCCCGCCTCGCCGGCCGAGCTGCTGCTCGCCTTCTCGCTCGGCGGCTTCATGCGCGGGCTGACGGTGGCGGTGCTCACCTTCATCGCCTCTTCGCTGCTGGTCGACCTGCCGGTCGAGCACATCCTCGTGCTCGTCCCGTCCCTGTTCCTGGTCGGCTTCTTCTTCAGCCAGCTCGGGGTGTTGATCGGGGTCCGGGCCGAGCAGTTCGACGACGTCGCCTTCGCCCAGACCTTCATCCTGACGCCGCTGATCTTCCTCGGCGGCGTCTTCTACTCGGCGACCCTGCTGCCGGAGCCCTACGAGACCCTGACCCACTTCAACCCGATCTTCTACATGATCAACCTGGTCCGCTACGGGTTCGTCGGCTACTCCGAAGTCAGCATCGCCCTCTCGCTCGTGGCGCTGACGGCGGCGACCGCGGTCCTCTTCCTGATCAACCTCCGCCTCTTCACCAAGGGCTACCGCCTGCGTGCGTAGTTACTCGAACTGGGAAATTCAGCGCTCGCTGAATTTCCCCCTTGGAGGGGCAGAAAATCAGCGAGCGCTGACGTTTTCCTCGATCCAGGCGAGGTAGCCGGCGGAGCCGGCGACGATCGGGGTGGCGATGATCTCCGGCTCGTCGTAGGAGTGGACCTCGCGGATCGCCGCCTCGACCGCCTCGCAGGCGGCCCACGTCGTCTTCACCAAGCACTGCCACTCCCGCTCCTCCTCGATCGCCCCCTGCCAGCGATAGCGACTAACGACCGGCCCCACAACCTGCACACAAGCCGCCAACCTCCGCTCGACCAGCAGCCCAGCAATAACCCCAGCCTCCTCCTCAGACCCCGCCGTGGTCAGAACCTGGATGTGATCGGTCATACGACCCGAGCATAAAAGGGGCGCCGGGTGACCCCCTCCAGACACTCAACCTCGAGCCATAGCGAGAGGTGTCTGGAGGGGTCACCCGGCGCCCCCACAACGCCAGTCCTAACCCGGATCGCCGACCGGCACCACGACCTTCTCGTGATCGTCCGGGAGGAGCAAGATTGCCCCCTCGCCGGTCACATAAGCCTCCTCGCCATGCTGCGTGACGTCAAGGCCCGTGGCCTCGTCGCGACCGCCCACCCGCAGCGGCATCAACGCCCCGATCACCTTCAGCAGGACGAAGGTGGCGACGAAGGCGTAGGTGGGCGCCGCCAACACGGCCAGCACCTGATCCCAGAGCTGGGCCGCGTTGCCGTAGAAGAGACCGTCGGAGATCCCGTTCCAGCTTTTCTGGGCGAAGAAGCCGATGAAGAGGATCCCGAACAGGCCGGCGGTGCCGTGGGCGGCGAGGACGTCGAGGGTCTCGTCGACCCGGGTCCGGGTCCGGTAGGCGATGATCCCCCAGCTCGGGATCGCCCCCAGGGCGCCGAGCAGCATCGCCCAGCCGGGGCTGATGAAGCCGCCGGCGGGGGTGATCAGGACGCAGCCGACGATGATCGCGGTGGCGGCGCCGATCGCGGTCACCTTGCGCCCGCGGATCACGTCGAGCAGGAACCAGACGACCAGGGTCGTGGCCGGGCAGAGCAGCGTGTTGACGAAGGCGAGGACGCTCGCTTCGCCCGTGTTGAAGCCGCTGCCGCCGTTGAACCCGAACCAGCCGAACCACAGCAGCCCCGCCCCCAGCAGCACGTACATCGCGTTGTGAGGGAGGAGCGCCTGGCGGCCGTAGTCCTTGCGCGCGCCGACCACCAGCGCCGCCGCCAGGGCCGAGAAGCCGGAGGCCATCTCGACCGGGACGCCGCCGGCGAAGTCGAGGGTGCCGCCCTCGATCAGCCAGCCGCCGCCGAATGCCCAGTGGGCGAGGACGGCGTAGACGAGCACCGACCACAGCGCCGAGAAGAGCAGGAACGCGCCGAACCGCATCCGCTCGACCACGGCGCCGGAGATCAGCGCCACGGTGATGATGCAGAAGGTCGTCTGGAAGGCGAAGAAGACCAGCTCCGGGATCGTCCCTTCTCCTCGCGGTTCGAAGTCGACGCCCTGCATGAAGGCGTGACCGAGGCCGCCGATCAGATCGCCTTCGCCGTCGAAGGCCAGCGAGTAACCGACCGCCGCCCAGGTGACGGTGGCGATCGCGATCGCGGCGACGCACATCATGAAGGTGTTGAGCGTGTTCTTCGAGCGCACCAGCCCGGCGTAGAAGAGCCCCAGCGCCGGCGTCATCAACAGCACCAGCGCCGTCGCCATCAGCATCCAGGCGGTATCCCCGGTGTCGATCGCGGCGATCATTTGCCCACCGGCGTCACGGCGCCTTCGTCGGTGTCGCCGGTGCGGATCCGCACCGCGCGCTCCAGCGGAACGACGAAGATCTTGCCGTCACCGACTTCGCCGGTGCGCCCGCCTTCGCAGAGCGCCGCCACGGTTTTGTCGACGAAGTCGTCGGAGACAGCGAGCTCGAATCTGATCTTGTCCGAGAGCCCCATCTGCACGGTCGTGCCGCGGTAGGTCTCGACCCGGTCCATCTCGCCGCCGTGCCCTTGGACGCGGCTCATCGAGAAGCCGCGCACGTCGGCTCGATGGAGCGCCTCCAGGACCTGGTTCGCCTGCTCGGGGCGAACGATCCCGATTACCAGTTTCACTTTTTCCTCCCTCTCCGCTTTAGCTGCCGCTGCGGTGCGCGAGCCTATGGCATGGCAAGCGGGATTGCGCGCCCGCCGCCCGGTCACGGCCGGTTCCGGCTCCTCCGTACAATCCGAGCGAATGTCCCCTCGGGTCCGCAGGCGGCGACGCGCGCCGCACCATCCCATCTGGCACAAGGTCGCGATCCCGCTCGGGGTTCTCGCCGGTCTCGTGCTGATCGCCGGCGGCATCGGCGCCGCCTGGGCGCTGAGCGTCTACAACTCGGCACCGCGGCTCGCCAGCCTGAAACCGGTGGAGAAGGGGCGCTCCTCGGCGATCTACGCCGCCGACGGCAGCCTGATCGGGTTCATCCGCTCCGAAAACGTGCGCCAGCCGCTGCCGATGAAATCGCTGCCCAAGGTGCTGCGCGAGGCGACGGTCGCGATCGAGGACAAGAACTTCTACGAGCACGGCGCCCTCGACTACGAAGGCATCGCCCGTGCCCTGATCAAGGACATCGAAGCCGGCGCCCCGGTGCAGGGAGCCTCGACGATCACCCAGCAGCTGGTCCGCAACCTCTACATCTCCAACCCCGAGAACACGATCGAGCGGAAGCTGAAGGAAGCGAAGCTCGCGGTCGAATTCGACGAGAAGCACAGCAAGGAGTGGATCCTCAAGGAATACCTCAACACCGCTCCCTACGGGACGGTCGAAGGGCAGACGGCGGTGGGGGCCGAGGCGGCGGCGCAGACCTACTTCAGCAAGCCGGCGAAAGAGCTGAACCTGACCGAGGCGGCGATGCTCGCCGGCCTGCCGCAGGCTCCCTCCGAATACAACCCCTTCCTCGATCCGAAGGCGGCTTTGAAGCGGCGCAACGAGGTGCTGCGGGCGATGGCCGACGAGGGCTACATCACCGAGGCGGAGCTGCACGAAGCCACCACCCGTGGCCTCGGAGTCGACGCCGGGGAGAAGTACCGGGACATCAAGGACCAGTTCCTCTTCGACCTCGTCCAGAACGAACTGATCGAGCACTACGGGATCAACACCGTCCGCAAAGGCGGCCTCAAGGCCTACACGACGATCGACCCCGATCTGCAGCAGAAGGCCGCAGAAGCGGTCGAGAACTACTGCTACGTCTGCTACCCCGAAGGCGGCCCCGCCGCCGGCCTCGCCTCGGTCGACCCGGAGACGGGTGCGATCGTCGCCCTCGCCGCGACCGAAGGCTACGAAGACGAAGAACAGTTCAACTACGCCTGGCAGGCACACCGCCAGCCCGGTTCCTCGTTCAAGACGATCGTCCTCGCGGCGGCGGTGAAGGAGGGGATCGACCCGGGCAGCACCTACTACAGCGGTGCCTCGCCGATGACCCTGGAGATCCCCGGCGGCGGCACCTGGACCGTCAACAACTCCGAGGGCGACGGCGGCAGCACGATGTCGCTGGAATCGGCGACCTGGTCCTCGGTCAACACGATCTTCGCCCAGCTCGACCTCGACGTCGGCCCCGAAGACGTGACCAAGGTGGCGGAGGAAATGGGGATCGAAGCCGAACTGGAATCGGTCCCTGCGGAGGGCCTCGGCGGCCTCGGCTACGGCGTCACCCCGCTGGAAATGGCAAACGCCTACGCGACGCTGGCCAACGGCGGCGTCCATCACGACGCCACCGCGGTCAGCCGCGTCGTCTTCCCCGACGGCAAAGTGGACGACTTCGAGAAAGATCCCGGCAAGCGCGTCTTCACCGAGGGCCAGGCCTACGAAGTGACCCGCATCCTCGAGGGCGTGATCACCCAGGGCACCGGTGCCGGCTACACCTCGATGGGCTGCTCCGACGCGGCCGGCAAGACCGGCACCTCGGAGGAGCTCTCCGACGCCTGGTTCGTCGGCTACACGCCGCTGTTCTCGACCGCGGTCTGGGTCGGTCACCCGACCTCGCGCGAATACACCGGCTACGGCGGTCCCACCGCCGGCCCGATCTGGGCCAACTACATGTCCTCCGCCCACGAAGGCGAATGCCCTGAATTCGAGACCCCGAGCTCACTGCCCGACCTCGACGGCCTCGACAGCGACGAAGACACCTCGGACTCCGAATACGAAAGCTCCGAAGGCGAAGAGGAATACGGCTCCGAAGACGAAGACACCGAGAAATCCGGGGGCAAAGACGGGGCGGCAGGCGAAGAGGGCGCCGAAGAAGAGGCTGCGACCCCGGAGCCCGAACCCACTCCGGAACCCGAACCCACTCCGACCCCCACGCCCGCACCGCCTTCGGGCGGCGGCATCAGCGCCGGCTGATCAGTCTCCGATCAGCTCGATCCGGTAGCCGTCGGGGTCTCTGACGAAGCAGATGCGGTGGCCCTCGGTGCGGCCACCGGGACGATAGGGGGGCTTTTCGGGCTCGATTCCCAGCTCGGCCAGGCGCGCCAGGGTGCCGTCGAGGTCGTCGACGCCGAGGGCGATGTGGTTGTAGCCGGTGCCGTGGTCGTACTCGGTGACGCCGTGGTTGTAGGTGAGCTCGAGCCGGGGGTCCTCGCCGGGCATCGCCATGAAGACGTTGATCGCCTCGTCGCCGATCGGCATCCGCCGCACCTCTACGAAGCCGAGCTTCTCGTAGAAGTCGACCGAACGATCGATCTCGCCGATCCGGTAGCAGGTGTGGAGGAACGTCGGCACGGGTCGCTCTAGATTACCGGGGGCGAAATCGACCCAAAAGCAGGTAGCAGCTTCTTCTTCTGTTGAAGTCGCCCGACCCGCGTATTACCGTCCCACGTTCGGCCGCTGGGGAACCTCTTTAGGCCGTTCGGAAATTTCCTCGAGAAAGGCACGCTTTGCACACGCTTTCAAGCCGCGCCCGTCTGCGCGCACTCGTCCTTGCGACTTCTGTCGCCGCCCTCGCCCTCGTCGCCATCGGCACCGGGTCCGCCAGCGCCGCTGACCCCGTGGCCATGGAGCTGTCGAAAGGGAAGCTGATCTTCAGCGGCCCGGAAACCGTCATCGCCGGCGAAAAGCTCGAAATCGTCAACAAGACGAACCCGAAACAGGTCGGCCCGCACACCTTCTCGCTGGTCACCAAAGGCTCGCTGCCGAAGACCCGTAAAGCGATGAACGGCTGCTTCGCGCCGAAAAAGATCTGCCTGGCGATCGCCATCTGGCACGGGTTCAACCCGAAAACCGAACGGATCACGAAGAACGTGGTCCGGGTCGGCCCCGCCGGCTGGAGCACGATGGGCGACGCCACCAGCAAGAAGGGCGACTCCTGGTTCACCGAAAAGAAGGGCGCCACGATCTCCCAGGTCGTAAGTGCCAAGGCCGGGACCACCCTCACCTACATCTGCGCCGTCCACCCGGAAATGCAGGGTGAAGTCGAAGTCCAGGCGCCGCCGGTCACCCCGCTGCCCACGCCGACCAGCTAGCAGCACGTCTGGTCAGCCCTCAAGTACTCCCCGCTTCGGGCGCCGGGCTTTGCTCGGCGCCCTTGGCGGCGGCACTGTGGCCGCGCTCCTGCCCCTCCGGGGCGGGGGCGGCGGTCTGCTGCCACTGACGGCGGAGCCGACGCCGGCGCTCGCCGCGACCCCCTTCCGCTCGCGGCTGCCGATCCCGCCGGTCCTCGACTCCGACGAGATCCGGATCCCGATCCGCGCGGCCGAGCAGCAGATCCTCCCCGGCCGCAAGACCAAGCTCTGGACCTTCGGCGGCAGCTTCCCGGGGCCGACGATCCGCCGTCGCGCCGGCCAGCGCACCAAGGTCACCTTCGATCACGAGTTGCCGGAGGAGGCGGGGGAGCTCTCGATCCACCTCCACGGCGGCCACAACCGCACCCAGTTCGACGGGCAACCGGGCGGCCTTACCAAGCGCCAGCCGATCTCCTACTTCTGCCAGATCCCTCGCGGCCTCTCCGCCAGGGAGTCGGGCAACAACCTCCTGCTCGAGCCGGGCGGCAGCAAAACCTACGTCTACGACCTGGTCGAGGACGGGCGGCCCGAACGCGCCTCGTTCCAGTGGTACCACGACCACCGTCTCGACCGGACCGCACAGAACGTGTGGAAGGGGCTGGCCGGGATGTTCATCGTCGACGACGGGTTCGAGGAGTCGCTGCCGCTGCCCGCGGGCGAGCATGACCTGCCGCTGATGATCGGCGACCGCAGCTTCGACCGCCACAACCAGCTCACCGACCCCTTCACCGAACGGCGCCCGCCCAACGACGGGATCAACGGCGAGTGCATCCTCGTCAACGGCGCCTACATGCCCCACCACCCGGTCAGCCCGCGCCGCTACCGGCTGCGCCTGCTCAACGTCTCCTCCTTCCGCAGCTACAACTTCCAGCTCTCCAACGGGGCACCGATGATCCAGATCGCGACCGAGAGCGGGCTGATGCCGAAACCGATCCGCCGTCACGAGATCCTCCTCGGCCCGGGCGAACGGGTCGAGGTGATCGTCGACTTTGCCGGGATGGCGGGGGAGAGCGTCGAGCTCCGCAGCACGAAGCGCCACGCCGGCCGCAACTCGGCCGGCGCCCGCACCTACGGCGGCGCGCTGATGCAGTTCCGGGTCGGGACCGACCGCGTTACGGACCGGGCGAAGGTGCCGCGGCAACTGCGGCCGCTGCCGGGGTGGACGCGGAAGGTCAAGCACAAGCCGGACAACCGCTGGGAGATCACGATCGGCGGCCTCTTCAAACCGACCTGGCGGATCAACGGGCGCACCTTCAACCCCGCCCGCTCGGAGGCGTTCCCGCGCCTGGGCTCGACGGAGACCTGGGAGATCGTCAACAAGACCAGCGTCGCCCACGTGATGCACCTGCACCACAGCGACTGGCTGCTGCTGGAGCGCAACGGCGAGCCGCCGCCGCCCTGGGAAAACTGTCTCAAAGAGACCTTCTTCGTCTTCCCCAACGAAAAAATTCTCCTTGCCGGTCATTTCGCCGACCACGCCGGCAAGTTCGTGATCCACTGCCACATGCTCGACCACGAGGACCACGGCTTGATGAGCCAGTTTCAGGTGGTTCGGCCCTAAAGAAAACAGCTGCGTTTGCCGATGTCCTCGGCATGGAGCATCCCGAAAATCGGGTAAGCATTCGTCCCGCCAACCGGACCCGCGCGCGGGCGGCTGCGGCCCTCCTCGTCGCCGGCGCCGCCCTGGTCGCGATCTCCCTCGTGCTTCCCCATCCGGAGGGGGCCGACGAAGTTGCCCTCATCCTCACCGCTTTGGCGATGGCGGTGACCGGCGGGGTCGTCTGGTTCGCCGCCGACCGGATCCCGATACTCGGGGTCCACCTGCTCCTCGGCGGCTCCTCGGTTGTCACCTGTCTGCTGATCTACGAGAGCGGCATCTCGGTCGGTCAGTACGGGACGATCTTCACCTGGGTGACCCTGATCACGTCCTGCTTCTTCCCGCGCCGGATCGCCATCGCCCAGCTCGCCTGGCTGCTGGCGACCTACGGCGTCACCCTCCTCCTGGTCGAAAACACCGCCGGCTATTCGCCGCTCACCCGCTGGCTCTTCGCCGCGATCTCCCTCACCGTCGTGATGCTGCTGATCACCGGGATCGTCGCCCGCCGCGCCCGCGCCGACGAGCGCGCCCGCCAGTTCTTCGACCTCTCGCGCGACATGCTCTGCACCGTCAACTCGGACGGCTACTTCGTCGAGCTGAACGACGCCTGGACCGAGCGCCTTGGCTACAGCCTCGAGGAGCTGCGTTCGACCCCGTTCATCGAGCTCATCCACCCCGACGACCGCGAGCGGACCGAAGCCGAGGCCGTCGCTCTCTTCGAGGGGGGCGAAAACCTCAGCTTCGAGAATCGCTACCGGGCGAAAGACGGGACCTGGCACTGGCTGCGCTGGAGCTCGTCGTTCTCGCCGGACGAGTCGATGATCTACGCCCGCGGCACCGACGTCACCGAGCTGAAGCAGATCGAGGCCGAACGCGAGGAGCTGCTGGGCAAGGTTCAGGAGATGGCCCGGCACGACTCCCTCACCGGCCTGCCGAACCGGCGGGCGCTGGAGGACCAGCTGCCGCAGGCGATGGCCCGGGCCCGCCGCAGCCGCTCGCCGCTCAGCGTGGCGATCCTCGACATCGACCACTTCAAGGACTACAACGACACCCACGGCCATTTGGCCGGGGACGAGGTGCTACGCGCCTGCGCCCGTGCCTGGGACTCCAACCTGCGGGGAGGGGACACGATCGCCCGCTTCGGCGGCGAGGAGTTCCTCGTCCTGCTTCCCGACACGACCGCCGAGCAGGCGGGGGAGATCGTCGAACGGCTGCGGATGGAGACACCGATGGGGCAGGCCTGCTCGGCCGGTCTCGCCACCTGGGATTACGCCGAGAGCATCGACGATCTCCTCGGCCGCGCGGACAAGGCGCTGTACCTGGCGAAGGCCAGCGGCCGCAACCAGCTGGCGGAGGCTCCGCTGTCCCAGTAATGATTCGGGGATGGGCCGCGAAGAGCACGAACGCGCCGTGCGCTTCCGCACCGGCCGCCGCGATCCCGAGCTGACCGTCGTCGAGGGCTTCCACGCGCTCAAGCACGCGCTGCGGTTCGGCGCGGAGCTGGTCGAGGCGGTGGCGGTCGATCCTCGGGCGCTGGAGGCGATGGCGGTCGAGTTCGCTCCCGACCTGGCGGGTCAGATCGGGGGCCGGGTCGAGACCGTGGACAAGGCGACGCTGGCCGACCTGGTGCCGCTGGTCCCGCACACCGGCGTCGTCGCGATCGCCCGGCGGCCGCGGGTCGACCTCGCCGCCGCGCTCGCCGATCCGGCGCCGGCGGTGCTGCTCGAGCAGCCGAAGAACATGGGCAACATCGGCGCCTGCATCCGGGTCTCGGCGGGTGCCGGCGCGGCGGCGCTGATCACCACCGGCGAAAACGATCCCTGGCACGCCGACGCCGTCCGCGGCGCCGCCGGCCTGCAGTTCGCGCTTCCCGTCGCCAAGGTCGAGACGCTGCCCGAGAGCGACCGGCCGCTGCTGGCGATCGACCCGGAGGGGGAGGAGCTGGCGCCCGAGCACCTGCCGGCACGTGCGATCCTCGCCTTCGGCACCGAGCGTCACGGCCTCAGCGACGAGGTTTTCCAGCGCGCCGACGCAAGGATCTCGATCCCGATGCGCGAAGGTGTATCCAGCCTCAACCTCGCAACCTCGGTCGCGATCGTGCTGTTCACGATGAAACTGGCCGCGGGAGCCAACTAGAAAGGAAGTTCATGCTCCTCCCAGTTGCCGACATCAGCTTCGGGGAAATCCTCCTCGTAACGCTTCAGGTCTTCCTCTTCGTGATCTGGATCTGGATCCTGATCACGATCCTCAACGACCTCTTCCGCGACCACGAGATGTCGGGCTGGGGGAAGGCCGCCTGGGTCCTCTTCCTCGTCTTCATCCCCTTCCTGACGGCGCTGATCTACTTGATCGCGCGCGGGGACGGGATGCGCGACCGCACGATCAAAGCCCAGGCGGACGCGAAAAAGCACTTCGACGAATACGTCAGCCAGCAGGCCCACTCCGCCTCCGCGGCTGACGAACTGCACAAGCTCTCCGAGCTGAAGGCGAAGGGCGACCTCTCCCAGGAGGAGTTCGACAAGGCGAAGGCACGACTGCTCGCCTAAAAGTCCTGCAACTGCAAGGAAACTTGCGGATTATCGACCCCTTCTAAGGCGGCGCAGGCCCTCCGCTAGCCTGCGCCGCCGTGCTGTTTTCCTCCGCTACGAGCACGGTTCGCCGCCGTGCCCTGATCTTTGCCGCGCTTCTCCTCGCCGCTCTCTGCGCGGTCGGCGCCTCCTGGGCGGCCAGCGCCCCCGCCGACCCGCGGCAGAAACTGGAAGAGACGCGGGACAAGCTCGAAGACGTCCGCGCCCAGGAGAGCGAGCTGGCGGCGACGATCGCCGAACAGAACCGGGCGATCGACTCGATGCTGGGCGAAGTCTCGAGGCTGCGCTCCGAACAGGAAGCGATCGAGGCCGAACTGGCCGCGAAACAGGCGGAGCTGGACCGGGCCACCGCGGCGCTGGAGAAAGAAGAAGCGCACCTGGAGCGGGTGCGGGCAAAGCTGCAACGTGCTCTCGACGTGCTGGGCGATCGCCTCGTCGCGATCTACGAAACGGGTTCGCCCGACGCCCTCGACGCGGTGCTCGAATCGGAGGACTGGTCGGAGATGGAGGCCAGGACCGAGTACCTGCAGGAGATCCAGAGCTACGACGACGCGGTCGTCGAGCGGGTGGAGACGCTGCGCAACGAAGTCACCGCCGCGGTCGAGCGGCTCGAGGAGCAGCGGGCCGAGATCGAAGCGGCGCGCGACGCGATCGCCGCCAAGGAGCGCGAAGTCCGCGCCGCCAGCCAGGAAGCTCACGCGCGCTTCCAGGAACTGAAAGCCGCCCAGGCGGAGCGGCAGGAGGCGCTGGAAGGGCTGCAGTCGCGCGAATCGGCGCTCAGCGACAACCTCGCCTCGATCTCCGAACAGCTCGCCTCCGAAGGCGGCGACGCGACCGAAGGCCTGATGCCGGCACCGCTCAACCCCGGCCAGGAAGCGGAGCTGATCTCCGAAAGCGAAGCCAGTGCCCCGGCCTCGGCCCCGCAGGCGGTGAAGGAAGTGATCGCCGCCGCCAACGCGATCGCCGACACCCCCTACGTCTGGGGCGGCGGCCACGGCTCCTTCGAATCTTCGGGCTACGACTGCTCGGGCGCGGTCAGCTACGCGCTGCACGGCGGCGGCCTGCTGGAAAGCCCACTCGACTCGACCGGCCTGACCACCTGGGGCGAACCGGGCCCGGGCCGCTGGATCACCGTCTACGGCAACTCCGGCCACGCCTGGATGGTCGTCGCCGGCCTCGCCTTCGACACCAGCGGCGGCGCCGGCCCCCGCTGGCACAACCCCTGGCCGAACTCGCCAGAAGGGTTCATCGCAAGGCATCCAGCGGGTCTCTAGGCGCTCAGGTACTTTTTCCCGATGGGTCTGGAGCGGGAACTGGAGGAGCTGCTCGAGGTAGAGAAGTTCGAGCCGCCGGCTGAGTTCCGCGCGAACGCGCTCTGGTCCGACCCGAATATCTACGAGGAAGCGGCTGCCGACCCTGAGGCCTGGTGGACGCGGCAGGCGAAGGAGCTGCTCGACTGGGACGTCGAGCCGGGCGAAAGGCTCGACGACTCCAACCCGCCCTTCTACAAGTGGTTCGCCGACGGCCGGCTCAACGCCAGCTACAACTGCCTCGACCGCCACGTCGCCGCCGGCAACGGCGACCGTGTCGCCTACCACTGGCGCGGCGAGGAGGGAGAGGAGCGCGACGTCACCTACGCCGACCTTCACCGCGACGTCCAGCGCTTCGCCAACGCGCTCAAGGACCTCAACGTCGGCAAGGGCGACGTGGTCGGGATCTACCTGCCGATGATCCCCGAGGTCGTCGTCGCGATGCTCGCCTGTGCCCGCATCGGCGCGATCCACAACGTCGTCTTCGGCGGCTTCTCGGCCGAGTCGGTGCGGGAGCGGATGGAGTTCTCCGAAGCGAAAGCGCTGGTCACCGTCGACGGCGCCCGCCGCAAGGGCAAGACGGCGCCGATCAAGCCCCAGGTCGACGAGCATTTGGGGGACCTCGGAACGCTGGAGACGATCGTCGTCGTCCGCCACACGGGGATCGATTGCCCGATGGAGGTCGAGCGAGACGTCTTCTACGACGAGGTTATGGCCGCCGCCGACCCCGAGTGCCCGGCGGAGCCGATGGAGGCCGAGCACCCGCTCTACATCCTCTACACCTCCGGCTCGACCGCGAAGCCGAAGGGGATCCTCCACACCACCGGCGGCTACATGGCCGGCGTCACCGCCACCCACCGCTACGTCTTCGACCTGAAGCCGGAGTCAGACGTCTACTGGTGCGCCGCCGACGTCGGCTGGGTCACCGGCCACTCCTACATCGTCTACGGCCCGCTCTCCAACGGCGCCACCTCGGTGATGTGGGAGGGGGCGCCGGACTACCCGCACAAGGGGATCTGGTGGGAGGTCGCCGCCCGCTACGAGGCGACGATCCTCTACGCGGCGCCGACCGCGATCCGCACCTTCATCAAGTGGGGCGCCGAGATTCCGGCTGAACACGACCTTTCCTCGCTGCGGCTGCTCGGCTCGGTCGGGGAGCCGATCAACCCCAAGGCCTGGCTCTGGTACCACCAGGTGATCGGCGGCGGCCGCTGCCCGATCGTCGACACCTGGTGGCAGACGGAGACCGGCGCGATCATGATCAGCCCGCTGCCGGGGATCACCGCGACCAAGCCGGGCTCGGCGACGACGCCGTTCCCCGGCGTCGAGGCGCAGGTGGTGGACGAGAGCGAGGGCGAGCCGGTGGAGGAGGGACAGGGGCTGCTGGTGCTGGAGCGGCCGTGGCCCTCGATGCTGCGCGGCCTCTACAAGGAGGACGACCGCTTCATCGAGACCTACTTCTCGAAGTTCGGCAAGGAGCGCTACCTGGTCGGCGACGCCGCCCGCCGCGACAAGGACGGCTACTTCTGGGTGATCGGCCGGATCGACGACGTCGTCAACGTCTCCGGCCACCGGCTCTCGACCGCCGAGGTCGAGTCGGCGATCGTCGCCCACCCCGACGTCGCCGAGGCGGCGGTGATCGGCCAGTCCGACGAGGACACCGGCCAGGCGATCTGCGCCTTCGTCACCCTCCGCGGCGGCACCGAGGAGAGCGAGGAGTTGGTCGAGGGGATCCGTGCCACCGTCGCCGAGCGGATCGGCAAATTCGCCCGGCCGAAGCGGATCGTCTGGGCCGACGACCTGCCGAAGACCCGCTCCGGCAAGATCATGCGCCGCCTCCTGCGCGACATCGCCGAGGGCCGGGCGCTGGGCGACGTCACCACCCTGCGGGATCCGGAAGTGATGGGGGAGCTCGAGGCGAAGATCGCCGAGGAGCAGGCAAAGGGCGACTGAACGCACTTGTTCCCGGTATGCGGGAACAACTACGTTCGCTCAGGCTCCCGTTTCGCCATCTTCTCGATCGCGACCTCGAGCGCCTGGATCTGCTGCTGGACGCTGTGCAGTTCGCGCAGCGCCAGGGCCTCGGCGCTCAGCTGCTCCTCCTCCAGCTCCTGCTCGATCTCGGCGATTTCGGGGGCGAGGAAGCGCTGGGCGAAGGAGCCGGTGAGGAGGGCGACGAAGCCGATCCCGACGAGGAGGACGACGACGGAGACGATCTCGCCGCCGGTGGTGGAGGGCTGGATGTCGGAGCCGAGCGTGGTCATCGTCGTGATCGCCCAGTAGGTGTCGTCCCAGAAGTCGAGGTCCTGCCGCTGCTCGAAGGCGTCGAAGAGGGCAGCTCCGCCGACCACGGTGAGGATCGCGAGCAGGGCGGCATAGCGGACTCCCTCCAGGGAGAAGACCTCGCGCGAGAGCTGGGCCAGGCGCAACAGGCGGAGCAGCCGCAGCAGCCGCAGAACCCGGAGGCTCTGCAGGCCCGGGGGCAGGACCGGCGGGGTGAGGAAGACGATGACGAGGTTGAGCGGGTTGTGCCGGAGCCACTTGCGGCGATCGGGGACGACCGACAGCATCACCACCAGCTCGACCAGGAAGGCGGTCCAGGTCACCCAGTTGAGGAGGATCGCGATGTCCTCCAACAGGCCGCCCGGCTCGGACTCGGTGATCGCCACCGTCGGCAGCGTCAGCGCCGCGGCGATCAGCATCGGCGTCTTCAGCCGTTCCGCCACCCGCGCGCTGCGCGCGTCCATCCCCGGCCCGTAACGGACGTGCTTCTCAGCGGCTACGCGCTCCACCGCGACTGATTCGACGGCGAACCCAGCTGCCCCTTGTCTGGCCCCAGAAACGACAAGACCCGCCGCGAGGCGGGTCGAGTCTGGTGAAGCGGGGAACCACCCCGCAAGCGATTGATACCCGTGCCCTCAAGTTAGCACGCCGCCCTCCGTTCTCGACCCGCTTTGCCGCGGTATTTCTGCGGAGGGCGCCGGACTCGAACCGGGCCCGGCGGTTAACCGGGTAGAGCGGGTATCAACCGCTTGGAGGCACCCGCCTCCATCACCCTCCGGCGGCCGATCCTAGGGACGAATTTCGCCACTTCAATAGGCGTTACTGAATTGATTCAAAGAAATGACACTTCTGTGTCATTCGGCTCACTTCGGTGACTTAAGAGCTGGATTCCGTCGCCGGCTCGGACCCCAGCTCCACGTGCGCCTTGCTGTCGGAGCTGCGGATCAGGAAGAGGGTCGCCAGCAGGCCGAGGACGGCGAAGCCGGAGCCGACCAGGAAGGCGGAGGAGAAGCCGTCGGTGAGGACGGCGGGGTCGCGGGAGGTGCCGATCTCGGAGTTGGCGATCGCGGCGAGGATGGCGAGGCCGAGCGCGCCGCCGACCTGCTGGGAGGTGTTGATCAGGCCGCTGGCGAGGCCCTGCTCGCGGTCCTCGACGCCGGAGACGGCGGCGATCGTGACCGGGACGAAGGCGAAGCCGAGGCCGACAGCGGCGAGCAGCGAGGGGCCGAGGATGTCGGCGAGGAAGGTGCCGTCGGGGGAGATCTGGGAGAACCAGAGGAGGCCGGTGGCGATCAGGACCATGCCGGTGGCGAGGATCGGCTTGAAGCCGACCTTGGTCACCAGGCCGGAGGCGATCCCGGCCGAGAGGATGATCGCGATCGCCAGCGGCAGGTAGGAGAGCCCGGCCTTGATCGCGCTGTAGCCGAGCACCTGCTGCATGTAGAGCGAGATGAAGAAGAACATCGAGAAGAGCGAGGCGCCGACGAGGACGCCGACGACGTTGGCGCCGGTGATCGTCCGCAGGCGGAAGATCCGGAAGGGGACGAGCGGCGCTTTCGAGCGCTGCTCGATCGCAACGAAGGCGATCAGCAGGATCGCCGCGGCGACGAGGATGCCGATCGTCTGCGCCGAGCCCCAGCCGGCGTCTTCGGCGTCGAGCAGGGCGAAGACCAGTGCCGAGAGGCCGAGGGTGATCGTCGCCGCGCCGGCGACGTCGAAGTGGCGGGTCTCGCCCTCGGCCCGCGTTTCGGCGATCAGCGACGGGGCGACCGCGGCGGCGGCGATCCCGATCGGCACGTTCACCCACAGCACCCACTCCCAGCCCAGGTACTCGGTGAGGATGCCGCCGAGGAGGACGCCGGCGGCGCCGCCGGAACCGGCGACCGCGCCCCAGATCCCCAGCGCTTTGTTGCGCTCGGCGCCGTCTTTGAAGGTGGTGGCGACGATCGAGAGCGCGGCGGGGGAGAGGATCGCGGCGCCCAGCCCCTGCACCGCGCGGGCGGCGACCAGCTGCCCCGAGGTCGTCGCCAGGCCGCCGAACAGCGAGGCGATCGCGAACAGGACGAGGCCGAACATGAAGACGCGGCGGCGGCCGAGCAGGTCGGCGAGCCGCCCCCCGAGCAGGAGGAAGCCGCCGAAGGTCAGCACGTAGGCGTTGACCACCCAGGGCAGGCTGCTCTCGGTGAAGTCGAGCGCTTCGCCGATCGTCGGCAGCGCCACGTTGACGATCGAGGCGTCGAGGACGACGACGAACTGCGCCGAGCAGAGCAGGATCAGCGCGATCCAGCGCTTGTCGCGGGCCTCGGCGACGTCGGTCATCGACGAGAGGATTTCACATGCCTATGATCGGGCCATGTGTAGAAACATCCGCACCCTCCACAATTTCGATCCGCCCGCGAGCGACGAGGAGATCCAGGCCTCCGCGCTGCAGTACGTGCGCAAGATCAGCGGCTCGACCAAGCCCTCGCAGGCCAACGCCGAGGCCTTCGACGAGGCGGTCGAGGCGGTGGCCGCCGCCACCCATGAGCTGCTCGAGCGCCTTGTCACGAAAGCGCCGCCGAAGAACCGCGAGGTCGAGGCCGCCAAGGCCAAGGCCCGCTCCGAAGCGCGCTTCGCTGCTTAGGCCGGTCACTCAACCCGTTCGAAGAATTCGACGAGCAGTCGCTCGACGGTCTCCGGAGCATCGGCAAACGGCCAGTGGCCGCTGGCCGGCAGCACGTGGACGTCGGCCGAGGGGAAGGCCTCGCGCTGCCGAGGCGCGTAGGAGGACGAGAGGTAGGGATCGTCTTCCCCCCAGATCACCAGGGCCGGGATGTCGCGCGGGCGGAAGAGCCCGATCAGGTTCTCCGACATCCCGCCCGGATCCGGGGTCGCCCGGTAGAGCTTCAGCACCGCCCGCCGGGTGCGGCGGTCGTAGTGGCCATACATGTTTTCGACGAACTCGCGGGGCAGCCCGCGCGGCTCCCTGACCGTGATCAGGAAGCGGAAGAGGGACCTGGTGGCGGCGGCCTGCAGAGCCTCGCCGGCGATCGGCGTGCGCCAGACCCGGGCCGTGCTGTGCCAGCGGTAGCCGGGCATCAGGCCGGTGTCGATCAGGGTGATGCTGGCGATCGCGTCCGGGTTCGCCATCGCCCAGATCAGCCCGATCGGGCCGCCGAAGTCGTGGATGACGAGGTGCACGCGCTCGATCCCCAGCTCCCCCAGCGCTTCGCCGACGAACGCGGCGTAGCCGAAGAGGTCGTGTTCGAAGCCCGGCGGGGCGATCGTCTCGCCGAAGTCCGGCAGGTCGAAGGCCAGCGCCCGCTTGCCGGTGCCCGCCGCCGCGCCGACCATCCGCTCCCAATCGTCGGCGGAGCCGGGGTTGCCGTGGACGAAGACGACCGCCTCGCCGGCGTCTGCCGGGCCGCCTTGGACCAGGCGGGTCCGGGTGCCGCCGGCGAGCAGGCTCGCGCGCTCGACCGCGGCGCTCATCGAGCCAGCGCGTGGCGGGCGTTGACGGCGATCGCCCGGGGGACCAGCCGCGGCAGCACCTGCAGGGGCCGAGCCCGTCGCATCCCGAGCCTGTCGAAGAGAGCGGCGGCCCGCGGGTCGCGGGCGGCGGCCGCGAACATCAGCCGTTCCGTCGGGTTGAACTTGCGCCCCGTCGCGTAGTCGTGGATGAGGAAGGCGTGCTCCCGCAGTTCCTTCGCGTGACGGCCGCGGTAGCGCTCCAGCCCCTGCTCCAGCGACTCGGTGCCCTGCAGGGCCGGCCGCACGCTCTCGCTCAGCCACTCCGCCGACTGGAAGGCCCAGCCGCAGCCGACTCCGAAGAGCGGATCGGTGGCGAGGGCGGCGTCGCCGATCAGCGCCAGGCCTGGCGCCGTCGGCTCACGCTTGCGATTGGTCATGTCGACCTTTCCCGTCACCGAGCCCACCAGGCGTCCCTCGCGGATCGGCGGCGCCTCCGGCACGTCGCCGACGAAGTCGACCAGTGCGCGCAGGGGGTCCCGCTTGAACTCGGGCAGGCGGTCCTTCGTCGGCATCGCTGCGTAGAAGGTGAGGCCGGCGTCGGTGGGGAAGGCCGCGGCCCACTGCGGGTCCATCATCCAGATCGTCGCGTCGGGGGCGTTGGCCGGCGCCGCGCCCTCGAAGTAGGCGCCGTAGGCGAAGCGGCCGTGCGGGTAGGTCTTGACCGGGACGCCCGAGAGCTCGGCCACCCGCGAGTCGCGGCCGTCGGCTCCGACCGTCAGGCGAGCACCGATCTCCCGCTCCTCGCCCTCCGGGTTGCGGACGACGACGCCGGCGAAGGCGTCGCCCTCGCGCAGGAGTCGCTCGGCACCCCAGCCGAGCATCAGCTCGACCCCGGGGGTCTCGGCGGCGGTTGAGCGCAGCAGCGGGTCGAGCACCTCGCGACGGAGGTTGAGGGCGCGGCCGGCCTGCTCCGGCGGGGCCTCGATCCAGCCCCACTTGGTCCAGGCGTGCATCCGCGAGCGCCTGCCGCCGGCCGCTTCGATCTCCTCGAGCAGGCCGAGCCGCTCGATCGCGGGGACCCCGCCGGCCTGGATGAAGTGGGAGCAGGTGCGCTTGTACGCGTTCGGGTCGGGTTTCTTCTCGACGAGGGCGACGCGGGCGCCGGAGCGTCCGAGCCCGATCGCGGCCGCGCAGCCGGCGATGCTGGCGCCGACGATGACCGCGTCGTACGCCGGGCGGTCGTCGATCATGGGAGAGGGGGAATCGGTAGTGGGCATGAGGTGCCTCCTGCTTAGACTGACCGTTCGTCTCGTACTATACGCTTCGAATTATGGAAAGCAAGTCGAAACCGATCAAGCTCACCGGCACCTCCTACGCCCTGCTCGCCGTCTTGGCCGAGTTCGGCGAGATGACCTCCTACGACATCAAGCAGGCGATGGAGAGCTCGATCCAGAACTTCTGGCCGGTCCCGCACACCACCGCCTACGAGGAGCCGGCTCGCCTGGCGGCGGCCGGCTTGCTCTCCGCCCGTCAGGAGGAGGGCGGGCGTCGCCGTCGCATCTACTCGCTGACTAAGGTCGGCCGCCAGGCCCTCGACGAGTGGGCAGCCGAGCCGGAGGCGGCGCCGCCGCAGCTGCGCGACGAGATGATTCTGAAAGTCTTCGCCGGCGCCGATCCGGGGACGCTGATCGAGGACCGGATCGAGTGGCACCGAGCGAAGCTGGAGGAGCTGCGGGGCTACCTCGCGCTGACCCGCGGAGTCGAGGGGTTCGCGGCCTCGGAGCGGACCCTGGTCGCGGGGGTCGCCTACCACGAGAAGATGCTGGAGATGATCGACCGGCTGGCCGCCTCCGCCGGCGACTAAGCGCGAATCAGCTGGCGAGCCTGCGTCGCGACGATCCGCCGGGCCATCGGCAGCAGCGCCTGCGGCGGCGTTATCCGGCGCGTGCCCATCGCCTCGAACACGGCGGCTGCCTGCGGATCGCGCACGGCGGTGGAGATCATCAGCCGTTCGGCGCGGTCGAACTTGCGGCCGGTCGCATAGTCGTGGATGAGGCGGGCGTGCATCCCCAGCTGCCGCCGGTGCCGTTTGCGATAGCGGCGCAGCCCGTTCTCCAGGGACTCGACCCCGCGCAGCGCGGGGGAGACGCTGTCGGCCAGCCATTCGGCTGACTGGAAGGCGAACCCGCAGCCGACCCCGAAGATCGGATCGGTGGCGAGAGCCGAGTCGCCGATCAGCGCCAGCCCGGGGGCGACCGGTCCGCGGATCCGGTTCGGCATCTCGATCTTGCCGATCACCGGGCCGGCCACCCGGCTCTCGCGGATCGGCGGCGGCTCCGGGACGGAGGCGACGTGCTCGACCAGCGCCCGCTCGGCGTCCGCCTTGAACTCGGGGGCGCGGCTCTTGTTCGTCATCGCGATGTAGAAGATGAGCCCACCGTCGGTGGGGAAGGCGGCGGCCATGTCGGGGTCGAGCAGCCAGACGGCGCCGTCGGGCCAGAACCGCGGCTTCGGCCCCTCGAAGTAGCCGCCGTAGGCAAGGCGCTCGTGGGGGAGGGTCCTCTCCTTGACTTCTGCCAGCGCGGCGACGCGCGAGTCGCGGCCGTCGGCGCCGACGACGAGGCGCGCCGCGATCTCGCGTTCGTTCCCCTCCCGGTCGCGCACCTCGACTCCGCTGAAAGCATCGTCGTCGCGCAGCAGTCGCTCGGCGCTCTGTCCCAGCATCAGCTCGACGCCGGGCTCGGCGCCGGCCCGCTCTTTCAGCATCGGGTCGAGGAGCTCGCGGCGCAGGTTGAGGCAGTAGGCGCTCCGCTTCTCGGTCGGTTCGATCCACCCCCAGGGGGTCCGGGAATGGAAGCGGGACCGGACCGCGCCCGCCTCGAGGATCGGCTCGTAGAGCCCGAGCCGTTCGATCGTGGGGACCGCCGAGGCCTGGATGAAGTGCGAGCAGACCCGCTTGAACGCCTGCGGGTCCGGGTTCTTCTCGATCAGGGCGACCTTCGCACCGGCCCGACTGAGGAGGATCGCGGCGCTGCAGCCCGCGAGGCTGGCGCCGACGATCGCCACGTCGTACTCGCCTGCCTTCGCTGCCATGAAGAAAGCCTAACCGGATAACTAGTTTGCTAAACTAATTACCAACGCTAATCATGGTGACGAACCAGGCCGACATACCCCTCAGCGAGCGCGCGGTCCACCTGCGCACGGCGATCGTTCGCATGGCTCGCCGCCTGCGCCAGGAGGCTGCGGCGGAGACCACGGGGCTGACCCCGACCTCGGTCGCGGCGCTGGCGACGATCGAGCGCCACGGGCCGCTGACGCCGAGCGAGATCGCCGAGATCGAGCGGGTCAAACGGCCGACGATCACCCGCACCCTGGGCTGCCTCGAACGCGAGGGGCTGATCGACCGCGCGCCCGACCCGGCCGACGGCCGCAGCGCCCTGGTCAGCGTCAACGGCGCCGGCCGCGAGCGGCTGCGGCGCCTGCGCGGCCGCAAGAACGCCTACCTCGCCAAGCGCATGCGCGACCTCTCCGCCGAGGAAGTGGAGACGCTCGAGCGCGCGGCCGAGATCCTCGAGCGGATGCGGGAGGGAGAGCGGTCGAAGTGACGGCCGCTATCCGCCACTCGTTCAACTCGCTGGAGGTCCCCAACTACCGCCGCTACTTCGCCGGCCAGCTGATCTCCCTCTCGGGTACCTGGATGCAGACGGTCGCCGCGATCTGGGTCGTCCTCAGCCTTACCGGCAGCGGTGTCGCCGTCGGCCTCACCACCGCCCTGCAGTTCCTGCCGATGCTGCTGATCGGCGCCTGGGGAGGACTGCTCGCCGACCGCTTCCCGAAGCGGCGGCTGCTGATCACGACGCAGGCGCTGATGGTGATCCCCGCCGTCGGCCTCTTCGCCGTCACCGCCACCGGGGTGGTGACGCCGTGGATGGTCTACCTCGCGGTCTTCGCCTTCGGCACCCTGAACGCGATCGACAACCCGACCCGGCAGAGCTTCGTGATCGAGATGGTCGGCCCCGACCGGGTCGTCAACGCGGTCAGCCTCAACAGCGTCATCGTCCAGGCGGCGCGGATCGTCGGCCCGGCCATAGCGGGCCTCTTGATCGCGACGGTCGGCGTCGTCGCCTGCTTCGGGCTCAACGCGCTCACCTTCGTGGCGATGATCCTCGCCCTGCGGGGGATGGACCCGGAGCGGCTCCACGCGGCGCCGGTCGCCGCGCCCGAGCCGGGGGCGATCCGCGCCGGCCTGCGCTACGTCCGCCGCACCCCCGAGCTGCTGGTGCCGCTGGCGCTGATGGCCCTGGTCGGGACCTTCGGCTTCAACTTCCAGGTCGTCCTGCCGCTTTTGGCGAAATTCAGCTTCGAGTCCGGGGCGATGACCTACGCCAGCCTCGTCTCGGCGATGGCCGTCGGCTCGATCGCCGGCGCCCTCGTCAACGGCCACCGCGGCCGCACCGGCCCGCGGCTGATCGCCGGCGGCGCGCTCGCCTTCGGCCTCTCGGCGCTGCTGGCCGCGGCGATGCCGAGCCTCGCCCTGGAGGTGGTGATGCTGGCCCTCCTCGGCGCCGCCGCCGTTATCTTCGCGGCGACGATCAACTCCACCCTCCAGCTGGCCGTCTCCCCCGAGATGCGAGGCCGGGTGATGGCCCTCTATTCCGTCGTCTTCCTGGGCTCAACCCCCATAGGCGCCCCGCTCGCCGGCTGGCTGGCCGAGACCTACGACCCCCGGGTGTCTCTACTGCTTGCAGGGATTGCGGGTCTCTCGGCGGCTTGGGCCGCCCACATCTGCTTCACCAGGATCAGAGACCGCCACTCAGCTGATCCCAGCACCGGCGAACACGCCGCGGCGTAGGGAGCCGGTCATTCTTCGGGGGCTTAGCCGGTAGGGAGGGACGGGTGTCCCCTGACCTCCCTGGGATTTTCGCCGCTAACTCAACAGCTCTCGCCGACGGGCACTGCGAAAATCAGGACGCCGGTCGGCCAGGGGACACCCGTCCCTCCTGGCGACAGCTTGCGAACTTCACCGAGTCCGCGCCAGTACACCTATACGGGGCACTGCCGCGGACTCGCTGAACGACGTCTCGCGCGCAGCATGTTCTCCCCGGAGCGGAAGCGGAGGGGAGGTCAATTCCGGAGGAGGGATGCCGACTCCCTCCCCCGGAAGACCTAGGTTCTAGCTGCCGATGTACCCCGCGGATTCGAGGTACGCCGTAGCGGCCTGCTTCGGCGTTTCTTTTTCGAGTTCGACCCGAGCGTCAAGCTCCTGCATCACTTTCAGGTCGAGCCCTTCCTGCACCTGCAGGATCGTTTCTTCGAAGTCCGGGCCCGCTTCTTCGGCGACCGATTTCTTGGTCACGAAGATGACGTTGCCGGCCGGGAAGACCTTTTTGTCGTCTTCGAGGATGACGAATTTGTCGCTCTCGGCCGAGAGCTGCGGGTCGGTGGTGAAGAGGATCGAGAGATCCGCCTGACCTTTTTCGAGCACCGTGTAGCGGAGGCCGATGTCAACCGGGGTGAACGACTTGAATTTCAGCCCGTACAGCGATTCCAGTCCGGCCAGGCAGTCGATCCGCTGGCGGCACTCGGGCGAGCCGTAGAGCGACAGTTTCTCGGAGACGCCTTCCAGGTCGGAGACGGTTTCCAGTTCGTATTTGTCGGCGGTCTCTTTGGTCGTGCCGACGGCGTTCGCGCTGGCAAAGGGCGTCGGTTCAAACGCCTGCAGGCCTTCTTTCTCGAATTCCTCGTTCGCTTTTTCCCACGCTTCGGTGGCGTCGGCGGGGACTTCTTCGGGTTCGAGGCCGAAGAACGAGGTGAGGGCCGTGCTCGCGTACTCCGGGTAGCCGGAGATCTGATCGGTCTTAACCGCTTTCAGGGCGACCGTTTCCGAACCGAGGCTGAGCGCGGTTTTGACTTTGTAGCCGGCCGCCGTCAGCGCTTGGGCGTAGATCTCACCGAGAATTTCCTGTTCGGGGAAGTTCTTCGAGCCGATCGTCAGGCTGACTTTGCCGTTGTCGGGATTCGACTGGATCGCTCCCGCCGCATCGCCTCCTTCGGTCGAGCCGCTGGTGGTGCTGTCGTCGCTGTCGCCGCAGGCGGCGATGCCCAGCGTCAGTGCGAGCGCGGCCAGCGCCGCAAGCAGCGCTCGCCATCTCGTCTTGTCGATCCTCACTTGGTGCCTCCTCTTGGGGTGGTTGATCTAGACAGTCTTTAACTTCAGCCCGTCGGAAGTCAGGCGGCGCTGCAGGAGGGCGAGCAAACCTTCGAGAGAGAGGGCGAGGAGGGCAACCAGAATCGCCCCGGCGAGCACCCCGTCTGGGCCGTAAACGTTTTCGTTGAAGATGAAGTCGCCCAGCGATTCCACCCCTGCCAGGGGGGCGATCGTGGCGGTGGCGACGATCGCGATCATGGCTAGGCGAATGCCACCCATCAGGGTGGGCAGTGCCAGCGGCAGCTCGACCTTTCGCACAATTTCGAGCTCGCTCATCCCCATTCCACGAGCTGCATCGATGGTGGCACGGTCGACTTGGCGAACACCGACGAAGGCATTAGTGAGGATCGGCGGGATGCCGAGAATCGCTAAGGCAGGGGTGAGGTTGAGGAGTCCGACCCCGATCACGGCTGCCACCAGGGCGATCAGGGCCAGCTCGGGGATTGCGCGACCGGCATTGGCGAACCCCACCGCCAGCAGCTCCCCCTTTCCCTTGTGCCCGAGATAGAGCCCCAGGGGGAGGGCGACGATCAACGCCAGCCCCAGCGCCAGCGCGGTCACCTCGAGCTGTTTCAGGGTCAGTTCCAGGGCCTGGTCGAATCCGCCGACCTTCTCGCCGCCGGTGACGCTGGAGCTCTGCGGGGTGAAGATGAATTCGATCGCACCGCCGAAGGAGGCGAGGGGCGCCTGGAAGGTGCTCATGCCGTCCTCGCCCTGCGCCAGGGGGTGAGGAATCGCTGCACGGTCAGCAAAATCACGTCGATCGCCATCGCCATCGCGATCACGATCGCCGCGGCGATGATGATGCTGGTTGGGAAGGTGAGGTTGCCGCTGCCATAGATCTGCGTACCGAGTCCTTCGGTGGCGACAAAGACGGCCAGCGTGGCGATCGCCATCGTGCTGAGGCTGGCGATTCGCAGGCCGGCGACAATCTCAGGAATCGCCAGCGGCAGCTCGATCCGCCAGAGGATCTGGCGGTCGGTCATGCCCATTCCCCTGGCTGCGGTCTTGGTTGAGTCTGGGACGTTGGCCAGACCCAGCATCGTGTTGCGGTAGATGATCTGCAGCGTGTACGCCGCCAGCACGATGACTGCGGTGTCGCGCCCACGTCCGGTGATCGGAAGCAGCAAGAAGAAGAAGGCGACGCTGGGAATCGTGTAGAGGACTCCAGTCCCGGCGAGAAGGGGCGGGCGCAGCCAGCGGTTGCGGTGTGCCAGCAGGGCGAGCGCAAAGGCGACGACGAATCCGAGGAGAAGTGAGAGGACGACGATTTCGATGTGCTGCAGGGTCGGGGTTCCGTAGCGATCGACGTTTTCCTGTGCCCAGTCGAAGCAGAACAGATGGCTTGGTTTCGCCTGACAGGGCAGCGTGTCCGAGGTGCGTTCTTTGAAGAAGTCTTTCCCGACTTCTCCCGCCGCCGCCAGCGAGAGCCAGTTACTCATGCGGCCGCTCCACGGCCTTCTGCTCGCCGGCCTTCGCCTCCGGCGAGCCGAGGAACTCGGAGATGATCTCGACCGAGAGGACGCCGGCGATCCGGCCCTCGCGGTCGACCACCGGCGCGTACTGCGACTGCGCCTGCAGCAGATCGGCGAGCGCGTCGCGCATCACGTCTTCGCGGTCCAGCACCGGCCCCAGCGGCGAGTCGGCTTTGGCGGGGACGACGTCCGCCGCGAGGTCGCGCTCGCTGAGCCAGCCGAGCGGCCGTCGCTCGCTGTCGACCAGCAGCGGGTAAGGCACTTCGACGTCCGGCGCGGACAGCTTCGCCCGCACCTCCCCCGTCGCCTGGCCGACGAAGGCCAGCGGCGCCTTCCAGAGGTCGATGTCGGAGACGCGCATCAGCGCCAGCCGCTTCAGCGCCCGGTCGGCGCCGACGAAGTCCTCGACGAACTCGGTGGCCGGCGCCATCAGCAGCTCGGCCGGGGTCGCGTACTGCTCGACCCGGCCGCCCTCGCGCATCACCGCGATCCGGTCGCCCATCTTGATCGCCTCGTCGATGTCGTGGGTGACGAAGAGGACGGTCTTGCGGATCTCCGCCTGCAGGCGGAGGAACTCGTTCTGCAGGCGCTCGCGGTTGATCGGGTCGATCGCCCCGAAGGGCTCGTCCATCAGCATCACCAGCGGGTCGGCGGCGAGCGCGCGGGCGACGCCGACGCGCTGCTGCTGGCCGCCGGAGAGCTGGGCGGGGTAGCGGTCGCCGAGCTCGGGATCGAGCCCGATCAGCTCCAGCAGCTCGGCCGACCGCTCGCGGATCCGGTCCTTCTTCCAGCCCAGCAGCTGCGGCACGGCGCCGATGTTCTCGCTGATCGTGCGGTGGGGGAAGAGGCCGATCTGCTGGATCACGTAGCCGATCTCCCGCCGTAGCTGTGCGGGCTCGCGGTCGCGCACCGAGTGGTCGCCGATCCTGATGTCGCCGGAGGTGATCTCGACGGTGCGGTTGACCATCCGCATCGCCGTCGTCTTGCCGCAGCCCGAGGGACCGACGAGGACGCAGATCTCGCCCGCGGGCACCTCCAGCGTCAGCCGGTCGACCGCCGGCTCGGTCGCGCCGGGGTAGCGCTTCGTCGTTTCCTCGTAGCGGACCGAGGAGGCCTGCGGACTGTCGCTCACAGGCCCAGTCTCCCGGCGCACTCGGCGGCACGGGCGACGACTTCGTCCAGCTCCGGCACCTCGCCGCCGCGCATCAGGACCTCGCCGGCGACGACGGTGGTGTCGACGGCAGCGCCTGCCGCGGCGTAGACGAGGTCGGCGGTGAGGTCGCCGACGCCGGTCTCCGGGGCGTTCGGGCGGAGGAGGAGGAAGTCGGCCGCGGCGCCGACCTCGAGCCTGGTGGCGCCGAGGCGCGGCGCCGTCGCGCCGGTGGCGACGGCCCAGGCCTCGGCGGCGTCGATCGCGGTCGGGTCGGCGGCGGCGTGCTTCTGGATCAGGGCAAAGGTCTTGAGGTCGGCGAGCAGATCGAGCGAGTCGTTGGAGCCGGCGCCGTCGGTGCCGAGCCCGACCGCCACTCCCGCGGTCCGCGCCGCGGGGTGGGGGAAGACGCCGCCGACCGCGAGCTTCATGTTCGCCACCGGGTTGGTGACCACGGTGGCGCCGCGCTCGGCGACCAGCGCCAGCTCGTCGGGGTCGAGCCAGACGCCGTGGGCGAGGATCGTGCGCCCGCTCAGCATCCCCAGCCGGTCGAGGTAGAAGGCCGGCCGCTCGCCGTGCTCGGCGATGCAGTCCTGGACCTCCTTCTCGGTCTCGGAGAGGTGGATCTGGACCGGCAGGTCGCGCTCGGCGCTGAGCTCGCCGATCCAGCGCAGAGACTCTTCGCTGACCGTGTAGATCGCGTGGGGAGCGAGGGCGGGGGTGATCTCGGGCCCGAACCCGGCCAACTCCTCGAGGCTGCGGTGGGCGGACTCGCGCAACTCCTCGGGGCTGCCGTTCAAGTCGAAGAGCGGAGCGCCGATCGTCGCCCGGAGGCCGGCGTCGGCGACCGCGCGCGCGGTCGCCTCCGGCTGCCAGTACATGTCCCAGAAGCGGGTCGTGCCGCTGCGCAGCATCTCGGCGCAGGCGAGGCGGGCGCCCCAGTAGACGTCCTCGTCGGAGAGCTTCGCCTCGATCGGCCAGATCTTCTCTTCCAGCCACGGCATCAACGGCAGGTCGCCGCCGGAGCCGCGGAAGAGCGTCATCGCCGCGTGGGTGTGGCCGTTGACGAGCGGCGCCACCAGGTGGGCGCCGCCGGCGTCGATCGTCTCGCCGCCGGGTTGCGCCGCGACGTCGGCGCCGAGCGCCGCGATCGCCCCGTCCTCGCAGCGAATCGCGACCCGCTCGCCGTCCAGCAGCGCGTTTTCGACCGTCAGGCTCACCGGCCCACCGCCCCGAGCCGGGGCAGCACCGCCGCCAGCCCCTCGCGCAGGCGCTCGGCGTTGATCAGCCGGTCGGCTTCCATCCCCGCCGTGCTCACCTCTCCCTCGGTCAGCCCGTTGGCGAGGTTGTCGACGACGCAGAGCGCCGCGTAGTCGAGCCCGAGCTCTTTGGCGACGACGCACTCGGAACCGATCGTCATCCCGACGACGTGCGCGTGCGCCGCCATCAGCCGGATTTCCGCCGGCGTCTCGAAGCGCGGCCCCCGCGCCTGCCAGTAGACGCCGCCGTCGCGCGGCGCCTGCCCGCCCTCGCTCCAGGCGCTGATCACTTCCTCGCGCCAGCGCCGGTCGAACCCGGGCGCCGAGTGGGCGCGGGCGTCGTCGAAGATCGAGTCGCCGAGGTTGAGGGCGATGAAGTCGTCGGGGCAGACGAGGCTGCCGACGCCGAGCTGCTCGGGCCGCAGCGAGCCGACCGAGCCGATCCCCAGCACCCGGTCGCACCCCTGCTCGAGCAGCGGCCGCAGGTTCGCCTCGTGGTCGATCGCGTGGGGGAGGACGAAGCTGCCGTCGCCGTCGTGGCGCTGGATGATCGCCGCGCCCTGCTCCGCCGCCGCAGCCGCGATCTCCTCGCCGCCGGGGCCGAGGGCGTTGCTGCCGAGGATCACCGCCAGGCGTCCCATCGGGCCGATCCTATGCGGCGATCAGGCATTGCGCTGCGCACGGAACGCCGCTGCGGCCTCGTCGTGGTCGACCAGCGGCGGCGGGTAGTCGAGGCGCTCGAAGCCGTCCATCAGCCAGGGACGGAGGATCGCCTTCCCCTGCACCGACTCCAGCTCCGGCAGGTAGCGGCGCACGTAGTCGCCCTTGGGGTCGAAGCGCTGCGCCTGGCGGACCGGGTTGAGCACGCGGTTCGGCCGGGTGTCGTTGCCGGTCCCCGCGACCCACTGCCAGTTGCCGGCGTTGTTGGCGATCTCCCCGTCGGTGAGCAGGTCCCAGAAGTGCCAGGCGCCGCTGCGCCAGTCCACATAGAGGTCCTTGCAGAGGAAGGAGGCGACGGTCATCCGCGCCCGGTTGTGCATGAAGCCCTCCTCGGCCAGCTGCCGCATCGCCGCGTCAACCAGGGGATAGCCGGTGCGGCCCTCCTGCCATGCCTCCAGCACCCGCTTCGAACGCGACCAGCGATCGCGGCGCGGCCGGTAGTCGCGGCGGGGGAGGGAGGGGGTCGCGGCCAGCACCTGGTGGTGGAAGTCGCGCCAGCAGAGCTGCCGCACGAAGGCCGCGCCGCCGCTTCGCTCGCCCGCCTCGTGCGCCAGCTCCAGCGGCGAGACGCAGCCCCAGCGGATGTAGGCGCTGAGGCGGGAGGTGCCGTCGCCCGGCAGATCGTCGTGGCGATCCTCGTAGGAGCCGATCCCGTTCCGCAGGAAAGCGCGCATCAGCTTCCGCCCCTCGGCCTCGCCGCCGGCGACGCGCCGTGGCGACGGCCTCCCGTCCACGAGGCTCTCCAGCTTCGGCAGCCGCCCCGCGCGCAGCTTCGGCGGCACCGAGAGCTTGCGCGGCGCGCCGAGCCGCTGCCGCCGTGGCAGCCCGCTCCAGGCCCGGTGGTAGGGGCTGAAGACCTTGAAGTGGTCGCCACCGGTTGGCGTTACCGCCCCGGGGGGCACCACCGTAATCCCGGGGTGGGCGGTGAGCTCGATCCGCTCCTCGCCGCAGGCCCGCGCCAGCCGCTCCTCCCGCGCTCGCGCGTAGGCGCTCCAGTCGGCGCTGACGTGGATCGCCGTGGCGCCGCACTCGCGCGCGACCGTCACCGCTTCCCGCGCCGGATCGCCGCGGCGGACGAAGAGCCGCCCGCCGGCGCGCCGCAGCCGCTCGTCGAGCTCGCGCAGCGCCTCGAGCATGAAAGCGACCCGGTTCGGCGCCGCGAACCGCGACCCCAGCAGCCGCTCGTCGAAGACGAACAGGGGCACCGTCCGCTCCGCCTTTGCCGCCGCGGTCAGGGCGGGATGGTCATGGACGCGGAGGTCCCGGTTGAAGAGAACGATCGCCGTCTCGATTGCCATATGGTGCTGCAATGGAGAACGGGTCGGAGCGGGAGAAGGATCAGCAGGGGCGCGATTCGGGCCGCGAAGAGACCGAACAGGAACGCCTCGACCGCAACCTCAACGAGATGCTGCAGGAGCTACGGGTGGCGATCCCGGGCGTGCAGGTCCTCTTCGCCTTCCTGCTCACGGTCCCGTTTGCGCAGGGTTTCAAGGACGTCAACAACTTCCAGCGCGACGTCTACTTCGCGACCCTGATCTGCACCGCGATCTCGGCGGTCCTGCTGATGGCGCCCACCGCCTACCACCGGCTCACCTTCCGCTACCAGCAGAAGCGCAAACTGGTCTTCTACTCGAACCGTTTCGCGATCGCCGGCCTCGTCTTCCTGGCGTTGTCGATATTGGGAGCGCTCACGTTCGTCACCGACTACCTCTTCAGCACCGCCGCGACCGCGGTGGTCGCCGGCCTCGCGGTCGCCGCCATCGCGTTCTTCTGGTTCGCGCTGCCGCTGCGGCGGCGGCTCAGCCTGAAGGCTCAGGGGCGTGAGCCCCTAACTGAGAACGAAGACGCCTGAGCTCCTCCTCGAGCGGATCGAGGAAGGGCAGCTCCGGCGCCTTCTCGCGCAGCAGCTTCAGGTCGGCTTCCCAGATCTCGGTCTTCAGCTCCAGCGGAACCTTGAACTCGTCCCGCACCGAGTCGCCTTCCTCTTCGTAGGCGCTGCGGAGGGTGCGCGTGTTGGTCAGCTTGTCGGCGGCGTAGATCGCGTGTGCGCCGGGAGCGGCCGCCGCCACCCGTTCGCGGTGCTCGGCCTTGCGCTCCCGGTACTCCTCGATCGACTCGTCGTCGGTGAGGGCTCCGACCATCCCGGCGACCTCTTCGCCGAACTTCTCCCGTAGCTCGTCGAGGGTCGTATCGGAGTCCTCGACGACGTCGTGCAGGAGCGCCGCCGCCAGCACCTCCTCGCCATGGCCCTGTTCGTCGAGCAGAGCCGCGACTGTCACCGGGTGTTCGACGTAGGGCATGCCGCCGCTGCCGTTGCGGACCTGGCCGGCGTGATCCGCGCGCGCCTGCTCGAGCGCGTTCCGCACCAGTGGCGAACGCTCCGCAGCTGCCTCGATCCTCTCGGCCGGCGACACGTCCGCCAGCCTAGATCATCGATTCCGCGAGGTCTCCTGACCGAAAGGACTCAAGCCGAGGCGGTCGCGGCGGCGCTTGCCGCACGCGCCGGCAACTCGAACTCCGCCCGCTCCGCCGCCAGCTCGACTGTCCCCGGATCTCCCCCCAGCTCCACCCACTTCTCCCGCGCTTCGGCCGCGAGCGCGTCGAGCTGGTCGTCGGAGTGGAGCGGGTCGTGATGGAAGAGGACGGTGCGCTCGGCCCCGGTCCGGCGCGCGAAGCTGAGCGCGTGGCCGGTGGCCGAGTGGCCCCAGCCGACGTGGTTCGGGTACTCGGCGTCGGTGTACTGCCCGTCGTGGATCAGCAGCGAGGCGTCGCGGGCGAGCTCGAAGCCGGAGATCCAGTCCTCCTCGAGGCTGTCGAGGTCGGCCCCGAGCGCCGGCTCGTGGTCGGGGATATAGGCGAGCGAGGAGTCGCCGTCGTCGATTCGGTAGCCGAGGGTGGGGCCGCGGTGGGAGACCGAGGCGGCGCGGATCCGGGCCGAGCCGATCTCCCACTCGCTCTCCGGGGTGTGGCGGAAGGAGACGTCGCAGGGCAGCTCCCGCACCTCGACCGGCGAGAGCGGCGCCGAGATGTAGCGGGCGATGCGATCGCGCAGCGAGGCCTCGGGCGAGGCCGGCCCCCAGATCACGATCTCCGTCTGCGGCCGGAAGGCGGGGGCGAAGAAGACGAGTCCCTGGATGTGGTCGAGGTGGAGGTGGGTGAGGAGGATGTGGAGGCGGGTCGGCTCGTCGGGCTGCGCCAGCCCGAGGCAGCGGATGCCGGTGCCGGCGTCCAGGGCGAGCATCGAGCCGTCGGCGAGGGTGACGCCGACGCAGGAGGTGTTGCCGCCGTAGCGGATCGTTTCCGGCCCCGGTGCGGGGACCGAGCCCCGCGTTCCCCAGAGCTTGACCTTCACGCCGGCCCCGCTCCGTTGCCGCCCGCCAGCGAGGGCCAGAAGACGGCGATCGCGCCCTGCGACCCGTGCGCCGTCTGGATCGGGAAGGCCGAGACCTCGACGTCGTGCTGGCTGCCGTCGGTCGAGCGCACGGTCAGCTCGGCGTGCGCCGGCCGCCCCGCCCGCACCGCTTGCACCAACGGCAGGTCGTCGTAGGGGATCGGCTCGCCCCGCTCGTCGAAGGGACCGAACAGCGAGCCCCACTCCTGCGGGCCGACGGTTCCCAGCTCCTCGAAGCGTTTGCCGAGCAGCATTCCCGCCGCTTCGTTGTAGAAGACGAGCAGGCCCCCCTCGTCGACCAGGAAGGCAGGGGTCGAGAGAGCCGACATCAAATTGCGGGCGAGGATCAGCTCCAGGGGCCTCTGCGTCACAAATGACACTTTAGTTCGTCACTTCAAAAGCGCTAGAGGAAGCCGGGTTTTGCCGCAAAGAGCCAAGATGTCCAGCGTTGCCGCGGGAGGCGGCTCGCGGGGTGACTTTCGTCACTTAGAAATCTCGAAGCGCTCAGCCGGCGGCTTCGGCGCTGCGGAGGCCGCCCCTTGCCCAGAGGGAGAAGAGAAGGGTCAGGCCGATGGCGATCGCGAAGGAGGCAGCTATCAGGACGGGGTCGCCGGAGATGAAGCCGCGGCCGGCCTCGAGCAGGGCGGTCACCGGGTTGATCGAGGCGATCGTGTGGATCCAGCCGCTGAGCAGATCGAGGGGGACGTAGACCGGGGCGAGGAAGAGAACGAGGAAGACCGGGAACTGCATCAACGGGCCGCCCTGGATCGAGCGTACCCGCAGCGCTATCCCGGCCGCCCAGAGGGTGGCGGCGACGTTGACGAGCAGCGCCAGCGAGTAGAGCGCGACGATTTCCGCGGCGCTGCCGCCGACCTCCATCCCGGCGATCAGGGCGACGGTGGTGAGGATGACCCAGGTGACGAGGGAGCGGAACAGGGCCGCCAGCGCGTAGCCGGCGACGATGCCGCTGCGGCGGCCGGCGGCGAGCATGTAGCGGCGGCCGAAGCCGGTCTCGAAGTCGCGCGCCATCGCGAAGCCGGTGAAGACGCCGCCGAAGGCCGCCGACTGGAGCAGGACGAAGACGAACTGGAAGGCGGTGTAGCCGCTGGGGAAGTCGAAGCCGGGAACTTCGCCGATCGCCGCCAGCCCGCCGGCGAAGGAGATGAAGAAGAACAGCGGGAACATCACCGCCGGGATCAGGAAGGCCGGGTTGGTGAGGAAGTTGTGGATGCTGCGCCAGGCGACCGCGCGGGCCACGGCGAGGATCCCGGCGGGAGAGTGCGCGTTCACGTTCTCACCAGCCTCGTCTTCAGGGCGCTGCTGGCGGCGAACATGCCGATCGCCAGGATCGCCGCGGCGATCCCGAAGCCGAGCGCGAGCTCGCCGAGGTTCCAGCCTTCGATCAGCAGCGAGCGGAACGCCTGCAGCAGGTAGGAGACCGGGTTGACGCTGGCGATCGCGTGGAACCAGTCGGTCGTCAAGAGATCGAGCGGCAGCGCCATCGAGGAGAGGAAGAGGAAGACGAAGAAGACCGGGAACAGGCCCTGGACCGCCTCGCCGTTGCCGAAGCGGAGCGCCGCGAAGAGGCCGATCGTGCCGAAGGCGACGGTGATCGAGACTGAGAGGGCGAGGATGACGAGGACGCCGGCCGGGCCGGCGGCGAGTTCGGCGCCGGCGAGCAGGCCGACCGAGAGGTAGGCGACGGCCTGGACGATCCCGAGCACGAAGGACCCGGCCAGGAGGCCGCTGAGCAGGGCGGCGCCGCGCAGCGGCGTCAGCGCCAGGCGGTCGAGAAAGCCGGTCTCGATGTCGCGGGCGAGGTCGGTGCCGGAGTTCATCACCGAGAACAGGGCTCCCTGGATGAAGGGCACGGCGAGGAGAAAGGTGATGTAGGAGTCGGTGGGGAAGCCGGGGAGGTCGGTCGCGTCTTTGAGGCCGCCGGCGTTCACCGCCAGCAGGAAGAGCGGGAAGATCAGGGCGGGGACGATCTGCGCCGGCTGGCGCAGGGTGCGCAGCACCGAGCGGCGGGCGAGCTGACCGACCTGGGTGGCGAGGCCGCTGCTCATGCCGGCGCCTCCGCGTCGGCGGTCTCGGCCTCCTCCTCGTCGGCGCCCTCCAGCGAGCGCCCCGTCTTGGCGAGGAAGACGTCGTCAAGCGAGGGGGCGTGGAGCTGGAGGTGCTCGATCGCGATGCTCTCGGCGTCGAGCGCCCGCACCACCTCGGCCAGCTGCGACTCGCCGCCTTCGAGGCGCACGGCGACCCCGCGCGGGGAGGCGCCGGCGGGCTGGCCGAAGCGACCGAGCACCGCCGCCATCCGCTCGCGCTCGCCCGCCTCGCGCGGCACCGCCTCCACGGTCGGCCGGCCGATTTCGGCCTTCAGCTCGGCGGGCGTCCCCTCGGCGACGATCTTGCCGTGGTCGATGATCCCGACCCGGTTGGCGAGCGCGTCGGCCTCCTCCAGGTACTGGGTGGTGAGGAAGACGGTGACGCCGTCCTCGCCGGCGAGCCGCGCGACCTCTTCCCAGAGGGCGGTGCGGCTCTGGATGTCGAGGCCGGTGGTCGGCTCGTCGAGGAAGAGGATCCGCGGCCGGTGGGCGAGCGCCAGCGCCAGGTCGAGGCGGCGCTTCATCCCGCCCGAGTAGCCGCCCACCTTGCGGTCGGCGGCGTAGGCGAGGCCGACCCGCTCCAGCAGTTCGTCGCCGCGGCTCTGGCGCTCGGCCTTGCCGAGGCCGTGGAGGGCGGTCTGCAGGCGCATGTGCTCGCGCCCGGTCAGCAGCGGGTCGAGTGCCGCCTCCTGCAGGGCGGCGCCGATCGCCGCCCGCACCCGCGGACCTTCCTTGACGACGTCGAAGCCGCCGACTCGCGCCGTCCCGGACGTGGGAGGGAGGAGGGTGGTCAGCATCAGGACCGTCGTCGACTTGCCGGCGCCGTTGGGGCCGAGGAAGCCGTAGATCTCTCCCTGGCCGACCTCGAGGTCGATCCCGTCGACGGCCCGGGGGCCGTTCTTGAACTCGCGGACGAGGGCTTCGACCTCGATGCCGCCGATCGGTTGCGCCTCCGTCATCACTGCGTGAGGCTATCCAGTAGAACTCCCCGTCCCGATGAACGAGCGAACCAAGACCTACCGCCTGGCGATGACCGTGACCCGGCCCGTCGCCTGGTGGGGACGGATACAGGCTGAGGGCCTGGAGGCGATCCCCGAGCAGGGGCCGCTGCTGATCCTCGGCAACCACGACAGCCACTGGGACCCGGTGATGGTCGGCATCGCGGCGCTGAAGCGGCGGCAGATCCGCGCCCTCGCCAAATCCGAGCTCTGGGACGTCCGCGGCCTCGCCCCGATCCTCAACGGCATGGGGCAGATTCCGATCCAGCGCGGCAAGGGCGACAAAGACGCGCTGGCGAAAGCGATCGAGACGCTGCGGGCGGGTGCCTGCATCGGCGTCTTCCCGGAGGGGACCCGCTCGCGCGGCAAGGTGTTGCGGGCGCGCAGCGGCGTCGGCCGCCTGGCGCTGGAGGTGCCCGAGGCCCACGTCACCCTGGTCGCGATCGAGGGCACCAGCGACCTCACCGGCTTCCCCCGCCGCCCCCGCATCCGCCTCCGCTTCTTCGACCCGGTCGGCGGGCAACCGCGGCCCGACGAGGACCCCGGCGCCCTCTCGGCCCGCCTCCTCTCCGAGATCCGCGAGCTGGTCCCGCCCTCGATCTCCTACCGCAAGCGGGCCAAGCTCAGCGGCGTCGCCGAAGACTGAGGGCGCGGCTAACGCGGCCGAGGACGCCCGCGGGTTCACCATGGATCTGAGTCCAGGTGATACGGAGGACGCGGTAGCCAGCAGCGGCGAGGAACTGGTCTCGACGGCGGTCGCTCTGGAAGGCCTCCGGCGTCTCGTGCGTCTCGCGCCCATCAGTTTCGACGATTACCCGTGCTTGATCCCAAAGGAAGTCGACTAGGAACCTCTCGCCTTCCACGTGCAACCAGGCATTGGTGCTCGGTCGAGGTGCCCCGAGGTCCAATAACTGCGGCAGCATCAAAGTCTCGAAGTCGCTGCGGACATCCGGCACCTCGCCGTCCTTGGTGCGGTAGGGGACGAGTGCCAGCTCGAGCGCACGCAGGCCACGGCGCCCCTTGGCATTGTGGATCGCCAGGTCGACCGCCTGAAGGTCGAGCTTCTTTCGGATCGCAGCCCGGCCGACGGACTTTCGCAGCGTCTTCAGTCCGACCATCCCCGCAAGGTCGACCAACGTACGCGCGGGCGTGCTGACGGCGATCCCATTTCTGATCTCGACTTCTTCCGGCTCGGGATAGCGACAGCGCCGGCAGCGGATCCCGTCGATCTTGCGGCCAGCCTCAACGGGAACCGTGACATCGATCAGGGTCGGCCATTTGTCCCAGAAGCCATGGAATGCCGCAGCCGTTACATGCGAGATTACGGCCCCTTCGCCGCAAGCCAGCAACGCGGCTCGGAGGAGCGTGCCGCGCGACACAGAGCGATGCCCAACCGCGTAGACGCCGCGGTGGACGCGGTGCAACCCACCCGCCTGAGCCTGACGCGAAGCAGCCCGCATCGACACCCCTGCGTCTTCGAGCTGCTCGAGCGAAACCACGCCGCCCTGGGCCGTGGCCATGTCCGCGAGCGGCTTCCGATCCCACCCCTCGCTCTTGCGGTTCCTTTTTGTCGCCACACGACCGTAAGGAACCGCGGACGGTGTTCTCTCCCCCCGGACCACCGCGTGGTTCCTTTCGGACGCTCAGCGACCGAAAGGAACCACGCACCCCAGCGGCGCCGGGTTCAAGTGTCCCTAGAGGACCCCTACTGGAGTTTTCCGATCTTGAATATCTTCGTCCCGCAGTCGGGGCAGACGCCTTGAATCGCGGGGCGACCGTTTTTCATGGTCACCTCTTTGGCGTCTTTGATCTCAACCTTCTTGCGCTCTTTTACGCAGTAACCCTCAGGCATGAAGGGGCCCTCCTTTCGTTGCCGCTGAGCGGCAAATCTCGCGTTCCACGCGAGGTGGATTGAGGCGAATGTAACGCAGGTTCATGACGCTCCCGGCAAACTTCGTAACAATTCGCACGAGACGCCCATGTCGCCCGTCAATTACCCTCCTGCCGCAGTCGCAAGCCCTCTTCAAGCCTTCAAGGAGATAACGGAATGCCCGAAGCAGTCATCGTCGACACCATCCGCACGCCGATCGGCCGTGCATTCAAGGGCTCGCTGGCCCAGCTGCGGCCTGAGGAGACGGGCGCCTTCGTGGTCGACCAGCTGCTCGAGCGCAACCCCGAGGTAGACCCGGCCCTGATCGAAGACGTCTTCTGCGGCGTCGGCATGCCGCAGGGCCTCGAGGCCTTCAACATCGCCCGCATCATCTCCCTGCTCAGCGAGAAGCTGCCGCAGGAGGTCAACGGGGTCACCGTCTCCCGCTACTGCTCCTCCAGCCTCGACGCGATCCGCCACGCCGGCAACGCGATCAAGGCCGGCGAGGGCGACGCCTACCTCGCCGTCGGGGTCGAGTGGGTCAGCAGGTTCAACGAGCGCACCGAGCCCGCCGGCGCCGCCGACCGCAACCCCAACCTGATCGGCGAGAACGGCCAGCCCAACGCCTACATCGACATGGGCCTGACCGCGGTCAACGTCGCCGAAAAGTACGAGGTCAGCCGCGCCGACATGGACAAGTTCGCGCAGCGCTCGCAGGAACTCGCCGTCAAATCTCAGGAAGACGGCTTCTTCGACCGCGAGATCGTCCCGGTCAAGCTCGAGGACGGGACCGAAGTGACCAAGGACGACGGTCCGCGCGCCTCCTCGACCCTGGAGAAGCTCTCCGAACTGCCGGAGGCCTTCGGCGGTGGAGGCGTCACCGCCGGCAACTCCTGCCCGCTCAACGACGGCGCCGCCGCGGTGCTGCTGATGAGCGACACGAAGGCCAAGGAGCTGGGCCTGACCCCGCGTGCCCGGATCATCACCGCCGCCACCCACGGCAACGAGCCGGAGCTGATGGGCGTCGCCCCGATCGGCGCGATCAAGAAGGTGCTGGACCGCGCCGGGATGACGATCGACAGCGTCGACCGGGTCGAGCTGAACGAGGCCTTCGCCGCCCAGGTGATCCCGATCATGGCCGAATGCGGAATCGACGAAGACAAGCTCAACACCCACGGCGGCGCGATCGCCCTCGGTCACCCCTTCGGGATGACCGGCGCCCGGATCATGGGCACGCTGTTGAACGTGCTCGAGACCGACGACAAGCAGGTCGGCCTGGAGACGATGTGCGTGGCGGGTGGCCAGGGCAAGGCGATGCTGGTCGAAAGGCTGAACTAGGAGGCGCTAGCGAAACCGCTAGCGAAAGTCTTGATCTGCATCAGTAGTCCTCCATAGGTTCGGCGAGTCCGAATCAAAGTGGCCGGGGCGGCTGCGCTAACAGCCCCCCGGCCGTGACACCAGGAGGTCAGTCCTGATGCACGATCACCCTACGGCAGGGGATACCGCTGCCGAAGACCTGCAAGACGAAGCTGTTGTCCTCATCCACGTAGTCAAGGCGCAGCCGACCACGCTGCGGCTTTCCGACCTGCTCCGCGAACTCGGAGACCCGGAGGACTTCGCCAAGCGAGACCGGATCGAAAGAGCGGTGCGCGAGCTGGTCCGAACCGGCCTCTTGTTCAAGTGCGAGGGCGCGGTGCTGCCCACGCGCCCCGCTCTGCGCGCCTACGAGGTATTGAGCCGCTGAGCCCGAGCGCGCGACAGCGCGCAGGCGAGCTTCGCCAGAACCGTCAGGTCGGTGTGCAGTCGAACGCGATCCAAGCCGCGAACGCGCAAGGGCTTCAGCCCCCATTCGTTCTTCAAGCGGCCGAACTCGCGCTCGACCGCACCGCGACCACGGTAGAGCCGCCACCAGCGATCCGACCCGTGCGGGATCAGCGGGTGCAGCCGGCTCGCCTTCCGCCACGTCGAGGCGGGAGCGCATTCGCCGGTCGGGCACCGCCACTTCGCAGCGCCTCGCTTGCGGTCGGCGCCGGCGAACTTCCACTCGCCGTGTTCGCAGCGGGGCGGCAGATGCTCGCCGCGCTTCACGGTCGGAGTCTCTTTCAGGGGGACGACCGGCAGGCAGTCGCGCTCAGCGAATTCGGCGTGAACCGCGCCGTTGTCGTAGCCCTTGTCCATCGCCGCCGTCGCGGCCATTGCACCGCGCCGCTTTGCAATGTCGAGCAGCGCCGAGGCGAACTGGCTTTCATGGTCGCGGGCGGTCTCTACCTGCCACGCGACCGGCAGGCCCGTCTTCGTGCAGGTCGCCAAGTGCAGGCGGTAGCCGTAGAAGCCGCCGCCTTTGCGGGTCGAGACCGCCGAGCGGTGCCCCCAGCTCGCATCCGGGTCTGAGTAGCGCTCCCGCTCCGGCCCGTTCTTCGACAGGTACCGCTGCCCGTTGGCGTAAGCCGGCAGGTCGCTCGCGTCGATGGCGAGGTCGGTTCCGTAGCTCGGCACCTTCGACCGCAGCCCTTCGACCACGGAGTCGATGCAGCGCTCCAGCTTGTCGCCGTGGCGGCGCAGCTTTTCGGCGAAGCGATAGGCGGCGTAGACGCTCGGCGGATCACCCTCGCAGCCGAGGACACGCTGGAGCTTCCAGTGCTCGGCGACCAGGGCCGTCACCTTCGTCCAGGTCGGCAAGGCGTAGAGGCTCTTGGCCAGCGCCAACCCGACCATCGTGCGAATCGGGTAGCCGGGTCGGCCCGTCCAGCGGGTAGCTTCAAGTTCCTCGATCAACCGCCCGATCTCGGGCGAGTCGAGGAGACCCTTGAGCGCGGCCGTGGAAGCCGTGCCCCCTGCTAAGTTCGATGACGCCAACCGAGCTACACCTCGTTTGGTCTGACCCCCGGAAGCTCCAACTTCGCGGGGGTCTTCTTCTTGGATTTGGCCCGTTCAACCTATCGGTTGGATCGGATGCCAAAACCGCATCAGAATGGGAAAAACGAGGCTTTTGGTGGCGGTCCAGGGTGACCGCCCTGGACCGCCGGAACTGTTTGGAGAACAGCAGGAAGCGCATGAATCCAATCAAGCGCGTCGGTCACGTCCGAGGCATTTGTGAGGATCGGCGCGTTCCGATTCGGGTACCAATTGCCCTGTGACCGCAGGCGACCTGATCGGGGATAGGAGAATCAGCATGGCGAAGGTTACGCCGTACCACTCGAAGAAGCCCGGCACGAGGGTCCACCACAACAACAACTCGTGCACCGAGGGCAACAACATCGAGTCGTACAACAAAGTGTCGGGCACCGGCGGCTTGCCGCTCTGCTCGCACTGCAAGACCCTTTAGCCCTGCCGCTGGCCTCGCTTGAGAAAGTAGGGGTCAGCTTCTACATCGGCTGGGATCAGGTCGCGCCACCACCATTCACCGTGGCTGGCGTGGCCACCCCGGCCACCTTCGCAGTGCATCGGCTCGGTGACCAGCGCCCCGGTGCCCGACGCGAGACGTTCGTGCAGAGCGTCGTCTAAGTAAGTGTCTCCCGGCTCGGCCGGGTGCATGGCGGCACAGAGAATCTGTCCGCTCTCGCGGATGCGCAAGGCCAACCCCCGGCCCTCCTTTCATAAGGGCTGGGGTAGGCTCGGCGCGAAATGGAGGTATCGCGTTCCGAACTACCCCAGCGATCCCGCGCCCAGAGCGGTGCGCGGAGTTTCGCTAGCCGCTCCTAGGAGTACCGCGATGGCGCGACTCGAGACGCTCACCTACGAGGTTGACGATCGAGTCGCGCGCATCACCCTGAACCGCCCCGAGCGCGGGAACGGGATCACCGCCCGGATGCCGGTCGAGCTGGCCGAGTGCGTGGAGCGGGCCAACCTCGACCCCGAGGTGCACGCGATCGCGCTGGCCGGCAACGGCAGCGGCTTCTGCGGCGGCTATGACCTGGTCGCCTCGGCCGAGGGCGACATGAGCGAGCTCGGCGGCGAGGCGCCCGCCGGATCGCCGCTCGACCCGGCGACGATCGGCAAGAACCACATTCCAAACACGAACTGGGACCCGGTCACCGATTACCAGTTCATGAGCCGCAACGTGCGCGGCTTCATGAGCCTCTTCCACTCCGAGAAGCCGGTCCTCTGCAAGGTCCACGGCTACTGCGTCGCCGGCGGCACCGACATGGCGCTCTGCTCGGACCTGCTGGTGATCGCCGACGACGCCAAGATCGGCTACCCACCGGCGCGCGTCTGGGGTTCGCCGACGACGGCGATGTGGGCCAGCCGGCTCGGACCGATGCGGGCCAAGCGCCTGCTCCTCACCGGCGACTCCCTGACCGGCGCCGAGGCGGCGGAGTGGGGGCTGGCGACCGAGGCGGCGCCCGCTGGGGAGCTCGACGAGCGCTTCGAGCGCCTCCTGGAGCGCGTTGCGCGGATGCCGGTCAACCAGCTGGTGATGATGAAGCTGCTCGTCAACCAGACGGTGCACGCCCAGGGGCTTGCGCAGACCCAGACCCTCGGCACCTTCTTCGACGGCATCGCCCGCCACACCGAGGAGGGCCATAACTTCGTCCGCCGCGCCTCCGAATCCGGCTTCCGCGAGGCGGTGCGCGAGCGCGACGAGCCCTTCGGCGATCACGGTCTCGAGGGCTTCGGCCACGACCAGTAGGGGATAGGCTGCCGCCGCGATGAGCGACGACCCGCACCCGAGCTCGATGATCACCCCGGAGTCGGTCCGGGCGTTCCTCCCCGGCAGCTTCCCGGGCGATCTCGGGATCGAGCCGCTGGAGGTCGAGGACTCCCACGCCCGCGGGCGGATCGTCGTCGACAAGCGCCACCTGCACCCCGGCGGCTTCGTCCACGGCGGCGTCTGGACCGCGCTCGGCGACACGGTCGCCGCCTGGTCGACCTTCCGCTGCATCCCGCCCGGCCACAACTTCACCACGATCGAGCTCAAGCTCAACGTCTTCGCCGCCGGGATCCTGGGGGACGAGATCGAGGCGCGGGCCGAGCTCCTGCACGTCGGCAAGAGCACGGTCGTGATCGAGGTGCGGATCGAGCGCCGTCGCGAGGGCAGCGGGCCGAAGCTGGCCGCCAACCTGATCGTCTCCCAGTTCGTGCTGCCGCCAGCCGGCGGCTGAGCGATGCCCAGACGGCGCCATCCGCAGACCCGGGACCGCCTGCGATGGCTGCTGGTTCGCCTGGGCCTGCTCGGCTTGACGATTTCCTTCATCGGTCTCCTCGTCCTGCTGGCAGCGGCCCTCGCTCTCGTTCTCACCTTGGACGGAGACGGGTCGGCCGGGTTCCTCGAGCTCTGGCGGGACGAGGCGATGGCCCTGCTCGGCCTCGACGTCAGCGGCCCCGCCGCCAACCAGGGCGGCGAGCTTCGCGAAGCGGTCAAGATCGCGGAGGGCCTGGTGGCGCTGATCCTGCCGGCGCTCTACGTCGGTGCCGTGGTCTTCAAACTGTTCGTCCATCCCCGTGTCTTCGTCTTCCGGCCGAAGATCAGCGTCGAATCGAGCCCGGAGACCTTCAAGGGGGAGCTCGCCGATGACGGCCACGTCCTCGCGTTCCGCGTCTACAACGCATCGAAGATGCGGGCTCTCGACATCCGGTTCCTCGTCGTCCATCAGCACTGGATCGGGGAGGGACCGAAATCGATCGTGCGCAACATCCCGGTCGATGTGGCGAACCCGAGCTGGCCGATGGCGGACTGCCACGTCCCCTACACCTTTTTCGTCCCCCTCGAGCTGGGCGATGTGACCGCGGGGGAGGGCGGGCTGCGCCTCGTCAAGATCCACGGCCGGGAGATCGGCTCGCGCGACCGCCTCGTCGTCCACGTTTCCGGTTCGATGCCCGACGTCGCCGAGACCTTCGTCGAGCGGCGCGCCTTCGATCTGCCCGAGTCGTTGACGGACAACGCCTGGGGGCGGATCCACTTGCGTTACGGCACCAGGTCGAAGGCATGGGAAGGCTGGGAGGGCTTCGATGGGTGAGGCGCCAGACGGGATCTCCTACGTCTTCGGCTACGGCTCTTTGGTGTCGATGAAGGACGAGGTGACGCTCGGGGGCCGGGCCTGGGCCACGGTCCCGGGACGTCTGCGGGGCCAGCGGCGTTACTGGGGGGCGGCGATGAACAACTGGGAGGCGACCCCGCTGGAGAAGCATTTCGTCGACCCCGAGACCGGCGAGCAGCCGCGCATCCGCGTCGCCTACCTCGACATCGACGACGACCCGGGCTCCACCGTGAACGGCCTCGCGATCCCCGTCGACTCCCGCCGCCTGGCGGAATTCGACGTCCGCGAGGTCAACTACCTGCGGATCGACGTCAGCGCGGCGTTCGAGCCGGCGCTGGCGCGACCGGTGTTCGCCTACCGCGCCACGGAGGAGGCACGTGAGCGCTGCCGCCGGCACCAACCCGACGCCGAGGTCTTCGTCAGCCGTGACTACGTCGCCGCGGTCCGCAGTGCCTTCGCGGAGCTGGGGCAAGGCCAGTTGGCGGAGTACGACAGCACCACCGAGCCGCTCGACTTTCCCGAACGACACCTGCGGCTCATTTACCCGCCGCCGGCGCAGGGTGAGGGTGCCCCCTCCTATTGAGGGGGGTTGGTCTTCGCCTGCTCCTCGGGTGCTTCCAGCTCTTCGATCTGCGGCAGTTTCCAGAGCAGGCTGGCGATCGTCAGGCCGACAGCGGCGGAGAGCAGGGCGAGGAACCACTCGGGGGCGCTGAGCAACTCCATCTCGAAGAACTCGCGCAGGAACGGGATCGCGAGGATGCCGGCATAGACGGCGCCGAGCGCGGCGACCATCGCCAGCATGTTGCTCTGGATCGCGATGTGCTCGCGCCCGGGGCCGCGCTCGAGCAGGAGGATGAAGGCGAGCCCGAGCACGATCAGCGTCGTCGTCGCCGCCGTCTGACCGGCCTCGAGGCTGGCCCCGGCGAGGGTGTCGACGAGGAAGAAGGAGAGGATCGAGGCAAGAGCCGTGGCGACCCCGGCCGGGACCGCGAAGGCGGCCAGCGCCCGCAGCAGGCGACCGCGGTAGAGCGGCCCGTCGGAGGGCAGCAGCGCCAGCACGAAGGAGGGGATCCCGATCGTCAGGAAGGCCGCGACCGTGAGGTGGCGGGGAAGGAAGGGGAAGGTGAAGCCGGGGACGGCGACGAGCAGGATCAGCGTCGCCGCGTAGACCGACTTGGTCAGGTAGAGCCGGCCGAGGCGGTGGATGTTGCGGGCGATTCGCCGTCCCTCGCCGACCGCCTCCGGCAGGCGCTCGAACTGGTCTTTGAGCAGGACGACGTCGGCGACGCCTTTGGTCACCTGCGTCCCCGAGCCCATCGCCACCGCCATCCGCGCCCGCTTCAGCGCCGGCACGTCGTTGACGCCGTCGCCGATCATCGCCACGTAGCGCCCGGCGGCGACCAGCGCCCCGACCAGGGCTTTCTTCTGCTCCGGCTTGATCCGGCAGAAGATCGTGTTCTCCAGCGCCACCTTGGCCAGCGCCTCGGGGTCGTCCGGCAGGTCAGGTCCCTCGACCACGCCCGCGTCCCGCGGCACCCCGACCGCGTAGGCGACGGCGGTCACGGTCGCGGCGGCGTCGCCGGAGATCAGCTTCAGGTCGACTTCCTCGGCGCGCATGGTCGCGATCGTCGCCGCCGCGTCCGGGCGCAGGGTCTCCTCCAGCACGACCAGCGCCAGCGGGGTCAGCCGCGGCGCCCCCTTCGCCGCCGGGTCGTCCGGCAGCGCCTCGGTCGTCTGCCCGAAGGCGACGACCCGCCGCCCCGCCGCGGTTTCCTCTTCCAGCTTGCCGGCGAGCCGCGGCGGCAGCGTCAGCGCCCCGGAGCCGGCAAGGACGTCCGGCGCCCCGAGCACGTAGGTCCTGTTCCCGCCGCCGCCGTCGAGGGAGACGGCGCTCCACTTCCACTCCGAGGAGAACGGGACCTCGCTCCGCACCGCCTCGACTTTGCCGGGGAACTCCTGGGCGATCGTCTCCAGGGTCTTGTTGCGGTCGCCGGCGCTGGCCGCGAACCGCCCCAGCGCCGCCGCCCCGGCTTTGGGGTCGATGCCGTCGGCGTACTCGACCCCGGTCAGGCGCAGCTCACCCGCGGTCAGCGTCCCCGTCTTGTCGACGCAGATCGTGTCGACCGAGGCGAGGCTCTCGCTGGCGCTCATCTGCTGGACCAGCGTCCCGCGCCGCGCCAGCCGCATCGCCGTCACCGCGAAGGTGACGCTCATCAGCAGCACCAGGCCCTCGGGGATCAGGGTGATCAGCCCCGCCGTCGCCGTTTGCGCCGCCTCCTCGAGGTGGACGTTGCGCAGGCTGAGGCTGAGGATCAGCACCGCCGCCAGCGGCAGCATCAGGTAGGTGGTGGCCTTGATCACCCGGTTGACCTCCTCCTGCAGCGGCGAGGGCGGGTGGCGGAAGGTCTTCGCCTCGCCGGCGATCTGGCCGGCGTAGCTCTCCTCGCGCACGGCGTCGACCACGTAGTGGCCGGAGCCGGAGACGCAGAAGGAGCCGGAGAGGACGCGGTCGCCCTCGTCCTTCTGGATCCCGTCGGACTCGCCGGTCAAAAGCGACTCGTCCATCGTCATCCCCCGCGAGGCGACAACCTCGCCGTCGGCGACGAGCTGGTCGCCCGATCCGATCTGGATCACGTCGCCCGGCACCACTTCCTCGGCGGTCAGCTCGACCACCGTCCCGTCGCGGACGACGTCGGCCCGCGGCGCGACGAGGACGGCGATTTCGTCCAGCGTCTCCTTCGCCTTCTTCTCCTGGTAGATCCCGATGCTCGAGTTGATGACGGCGATCACGCCGAAGATCGCGTCAGCCCAGAGCCCGAGGCCGATGTTGACCACGAAGAAGGCGGCGATGACCAGGTTGAAGAAGGTGAAGACGTTGGCGGCGACGATGCTCGCCATCGAGCGCGAGGAGTTCTCCGGCGGCGGTCCCAGCTTGCGCAGCCGCGCCGCCGCCTCCTTGCCGGAGAGCCCTTGGTCGATGCTGGGGTGGCCGTTGCCCATCGAGCCACCTATTCAATAGGGTGCGGGAACGATGGGCCTGAAGCTCGGACTAAACCTTGGTTACTGGGGGATCGGCCCGGCCGGCGAGGAGGCGGCGGAAGTCGTTCTCGCCGCCGAGAAGCTCGGCTACGAGTCGGTCTGGGCGGCCGAGTCCTACGGCTCCGACGTGGTCAGCGTGCTGGCCTGGCTGGCGGCGAAGACCGAGAAGATCAACCTCGGCGCGGCGATCATGCAGGTGCCGGCCCGCCCGCCCGCGGCGGCGGCGATGGCCGGGGCGACGATCGACAAACTCTCCGGCGGCCGCTTCCTCTTCGGCTTCGGCCCCTCCGGCCCGCAGGTCTCCGAGGGCTGGTACGGCGTGCCGTACGCAAAGCCCTGGGGCCGCACCCGCGAGTACATCGAAGTCGTGCGCGAGATCATCGCCCGCGAGGGACCGGTCAACCACCAGGGCGAGCACTACACGCTGCCGCTGCCCGGGGGGGAGGGCAAGCCGCTGAAGCTCAACTTCCACCCGCTGCGCAACGAGATCCCCGTCTTCGTCGGCGCGATCGGCCGCAAATCGGTCGAGATGGCGGCGGAGATCTGCGACGGCTGGATCCCGATCTTCTTCAGCGTCGACGCCTTCGAGGAGACCTGGGGCGAGCACCTGGAGGCGGGCTTCGCCAAGGGCGGCCGCCAGCGCTCCGATCTCGAGGTCAGCCCCTCGCTGCAGGTGGCGATCGACGGCGACCTGGAGGCGGCGAAGAACGTCGTCAAGGCCGGCCTCGTCCTCTACTTCGGCGGCATGGGCAGCCGCAAAACCAACTTCTACGTCGACCTCGCCCACCGCTTCGGCTTCGGCGAGGTCGCCGACGAGGTCCAGAAGCGGTTCCAGGACGGCGACCGCGCCGGCGCCTTCGAGGCGATGCCGGACGAGATCGTCGAGGCGACCTCGCTGGTCGGGACCGAGGCCGAGGTTGCCGAGCGGGTCGAGCGCTTCCGCGGCGCCGGCATCGACCGCCTGATCTGCTCGCCGGTCCACGTCGAGCGCTCCGAGCAGCACCACACGCTGGAGCGGCTGGCCGCGTTGGCAGGGGTCTCTGCCTGATCGGCGGGGGTCGGGACGCCTCCCCGACCCGATCGCATAATCTTCCGCGCCGCATGAAGATCGGAGTGCCGAAAGAGACTGCTGAGGGCGAGCGCCGCGTCGCGCTGATCCCCGACGTGGTCAAATCGCTGAAGAAAAACGAGAAGGTCGACGTCATCGTCGAGTCCGGGGCCGGCGAGGCCGCCGGCCACACCGACGCCGCCTACCAGGAGGCCGGGGCCACGGTTGGCGCCGCCGATGCCGCCTGGGGCGCCGACATCGTCCTCCACGTCGCCGTTCCCAGCGCTGAGGACATCGCCAAGCTGAACGGCAACCAGCTGCTGATCTCCCACCTCAACCCGTGGGTCGCGGCGGACACCAACAAAGCGCTCGCCGGCGCCGGGGTCACCGCCTTCGCGATGGAGGCGATTCCGCGGACCACCCGCGCCCAGGCGATGGACGCGCTCTCCTCGCAGGCCGCCGCCGCCGGCTACGCGGCGACCCTGATCGGCGCCCGCGAGTCCGGTCGCTTCTTCGGGATGATGACCACCGCCGCCGGCACCGTGCCGCCGGCCAAGGTCCTCGTCCTCGGCGCCGGTGTTGCCGGGCTGCAGGCGGTCGCCACCGCCAAGCGCCTCGGCGCGATCGTCACCGGCTTCGACATCCGCCGCGCCGCCTGGGAGCAGATCGCTTCGCTCGGCGGTCGGCCCCTGGAACTGGACTTCATCCCCGACGCCGAGGGAGAGGGCGGTTACGCCCGGCCGCTGACCGACGAGGAGAACGCCCAGGTGCGCGACGCCCTCGCCGAGAATGCCGCCAAGCAGGACATCATCGTCACCACCGCCGCGATTCCCGGCCGCCCGGCGCCGACCCTGATCACCGCCGAGGGCGTCCGCAACATGGCCCCCGGCTCGGTGATCGTCGACCTCGCCGCCGAGACCGGCGGCAACTGCGAGCTGACCCAGCCGGGCCAGACCGTGGTCGAGGGCGGGGTGAAAGTGATCGGCACCCGCAACCTCCCCTCGGAGATGCCGGCGCCCGCCTCCCAGCTCTACGCCAAGAACCTCGAGAACCTGCTCGGCCTGATCGTCACCGACGAGGGCGAGGCCAAGGTCGACTTCGAGGACGACATCATCGCCGCCGCCTGCATCACCCAGGGGGGCGCGATCAAGAACGAGAGGGCCGCGCAGTAATGGACTTGATGACCGAGATCACGATCTTCGTGCTCGCCGTCTTCGTCGGCTTCGAGGTGATCTCGAAGGTGCCGACGACCCTGCACACGCCGTTGATGTCGCAGACCAACGCGATCCACGGCATCGTCATGCTCGGCGGCCTGATCGTGCTCGGCTTCGCCGACGACGGGCTCGAGTACGTGATCGGGACGATCGCGGTCGCCTTCGGCGCGATCAACATCGTCGGCGGCTTCATGGTCACCGACCGGATGCTCGGCATGTTCTCGCGGAAGCCGAAGCCGAAGGCCGGGGCTGACGGGGAGGGCGGCGCTCGATGAGTCCGCTCCTCGCTGTTTTCGAGTCCGGTGGCGACGCCGCCACCGCCCTCTACATCGTCGCCTTCTCCCTCTTCATCATCGGGATCAAAATGGGCACCCACCCGACCACCGCCAAACGCGGCAACCTCGTCGCCGCGGGGGGCATGGCGGTCGCCGTGGTCACCACCCTCCTGCTCGACGGGATGGGCAACTGGGGCCTGATCTTCCTCGGGCTCGGGATCGGCACCGCGGTTGGCGTGATCGCCTCGCTGCGAGTGCAGATGACGGAGATGCCGCAGATGGTCGCCCTCTACAACGGGGTCGGCGGCGGCGCCGTCGCCTTGATCGCCTGGTCTGAGATCCGCCACGGAGCCGGACACGAGGTTCCGCTCGACGAGTTGATCCCGATCCTCTTCGCCGGCGTCGTCGGCTCGGTCTCCTTCTGGGGCTCGAACATCGCCTTCGCCAAGCTCCAGGATCTGATTCCGACCCGGCCGATCGCGGTGCCGGGCCAGCAGGTGATCAACGCGATCCTGCTGATCGGGATCGTCGTCGCCTGTGTCTCGATCGGGATCAACAACGACGATCCCTCCGAGGAGATCTTCATCGCGATCCTGCTCGCCTCGGCGTTGCTCGGCAACCTCGTCGTCCTGCCGATCGGCGGCGCCGACATGCCGGTGGTGATCTCGCTGCTGAACGCCTTCACCGGCCTCTCCGCCGCGGCGGCCGGCTTCGCCCTCGACAACGTCGCCCTGATCGTCGCCGGCACCCTGGTCGGCTCCTCGGGAACGATCCTGACCATGGAGATGGCGACGGCGATGAACCGCTCGGTCGGCAACATCCTCTTCTCCGGCTTCGGCGGCGCGCCCTCGGGGGGTGGCGGAGGCACGGGAGAGGAAAAGCCCCACGTCTCGATCGGCGCCCAGGACGCGGCGATCAAGCTCGCCTACGCCGACTCCGTCGTGATCGTCCCCGGCTACGGCCTCGCCGTCGCCCAGGCCCAGCACGCGATCAAAGAGGTCGCCGACGAGCTGGAAAAGCGCGGCGTCACGGTCAACTACGCGATCCACCCGGTCGCCGGCCGCATGCCCGGTCACATGAACGTCCTCCTCGCCGAGGCCGACGTCGCCTACGAGAACCTCAAGGAGATGGAGGAGATCAACCCGGAGATGCCGCGCACCGACGTGGCGGTGGTCGTCGGCGCCAACGACGTCACCAACCCCGCGGCGAAAAACGACCCCGACTCGCCGATCGCCGGGATGCCGATCATCGAGGTCTCCGAGGCCCAAGAGGTGATCGTGATCAAGCGCTCCCTCAGCCCCGGCTTCGCCGGCATCGACAACGACCTCTTCTACGAACCGAACACCTCGATGCTCTTCGCCGACGCCAAAGCGGCCGCCAGCGAAATCGCCGCCGAGATCGGGAATCTCTAGAACTGCTTAGGGACGGGGCGCGCCGGCCGGCGGGTCCTGTCTCCGGTCGGGGGCTCTCCCTGCCGGGAGAGTCCTCCCGACCGTCGCCACCCGCCGGTGTGGGGGCGCACGCCGGGGCTCGCTAGCTCGGAGGCGAGCTTGTAGACGGCGGCGGTGCCGCGTCTAATGAGTGAGGTGCTGGCTCGTTGCGGCAGCTCGGCTACGAAGGCGGTGGTGCGGGGGAGGCGGTGGTTCTGCCAGCGGGAGGCGCTTCCGGGGTAGCGGCCGGGGAGCCTGACGAGGGGGAGGCCGATCAGATCGGCGAAGCGGGAGGCGGCGAAGGGGTTGCCCTCCGGGCGGTCGATCAGGCCGAAGGGTTGGTGGAGCCAGATCGTCACGTCGGGCTCCATGCGGAGGATGAAGCGGTGGGCGGCTCGGGACTCAGGCTCGGAGAGCGGCCCGGTGCCGGAGTATTCGCCGCCGGAGAGCGGCTGCCAGTCGAAGGGGAAGTTGCGGTTGAGGTCGACGCCGCGGGCGTTGCCCCGGGTGCGGGCGGCGACGCCGTCGGGGTTGATCGTCGGCACGATCAGGAGCTCGGCGCCCGGCGGCGCGCCCAGCTCCAGCAGTCGCCGCGTAATCCGCATTCCCGCTGCCTCGTTGCCGTGGACGGCGCCGATCACCAGCATCCTCAGGGTCGGATCCCTGGTCCCGATGCGGACGCTGACGATCGGTCGCCCCTGTACGGAGTGGCCGATAACGCTGCGCTCGGCCGCCGCCGCTGGGTCCGCAGCCGGACATAGGCAAGCGAGCGCCATCAGGGCCCCTACCCATCGAAGTCGTATCCATCCCGACACGCAATCGGCACTCTAGGCACCCACGCGTGCGCTTTCCCTCCCTAGCTTCGACCCATGCGGTCGGAGCGGGGGCAGGGGACGGTCGAGTGGATCGGTTTGGTGGCGGTCCTCTCGCTGGTGCTGCTCGCTGCGGTGGCGGTCGGGGTGCGGGTGCCGGGGGCGTCGCTGGCGCGGGCGGTTGCCGACCGGATCATCTGCGCCGCGGCGCTGGCGAATGGCTGCGGCGACGAGCCGGCGCTGATCGCCGCCTACGGCACCGAGATCGGGGAGCTCGCGCGCCGGCACATGCCGATGCTCGCCTTCGAGAGCGGCTCGCGGGCCCTCCCGGTCGACTTCCGCCGCTGCCGCCGCAGCGAGTGCAGCGACGGCCCGGAGGAGGGGCTGGTTGGCCGCAGCGACGAGGGGCTGCCGGTGACCGCGTTTGTCCACGTGATCGACTGCCGCGCAGGGGAGGCCGAGCGGACGGAAGCCGCCGGCGCCGACTGCTCCGGTGAGCGGGCCGGCAACCTCTACCTCCAGTACTGGATGTACTACGGCGACTCCGCCACCCTTCGCGACGTCCCCGTCGCGGGCGAGAAGGGCTATCACGCCGACGACTGGGAGTCAGTCCAGTTCCGCTTCGGCCCCGACGGCCAGGTCAACCAGCGCGCCTCCTCCCACCACGGCTACAACTACACCCGCGGCAACGGCAACTGGGCCTCCGACGCCGGCCTCGTCTCCCGAGGCGGCTGGGGTCCCGAGACCCACCTCCTCTTCATCTCCGGGGGCAGCCACGCCGGCAGGGCCCGCGACCTCGTCGAGGTCGACCGCTACACCCCCGGCCACCGCGTCCACCTGATCCCGCTCGAGCAGATCGCCGCCACCAGCACCGCCAGCTTCGCCGTCTCACCACCGTGGCTGAAGAAGGTCTGGTTCGACCCGGAGGCGGAGGGGACCGACTAGCCAGCCGGTCGCCGCTCGGCCGCCGGTACCTGCTGGGTGATGCAGTGGATGTTGCCGCCGCCGAGGAGGATCTCCCGCGCCGGCACGCCGACGACCTCGCGCTCGGGGAAGGTGCGGCGGAGGATCGCCGCGGCCTCGTCGTCGTGGCGGGGGTCGAGCAGGGGGAAGACGACGCGCGAGTTGCCGAGGTAGAAGTTGACGTAGGAGGCGGCCATGCGGTCGCCGGCGCTGCGCGGCTGCGTTCCCTCGCCGGCGTCGACGCCTTCGGCCTCCTCGCTGGAGATATGCAGGGGGCCGGGGGAGGGGAGCAGGATCACCTCCAAGGAACGGCCGCGGGCGTCGGTCGCCGCTTCCAGCCGCTCGCGCGCGTCGCGCGAGATCGCGTGCTGGGGGTCGTCTTCGTCGTCGGTCCAGGTCAGCAGGACGGTTCCCGGGCGGGCGAAGCAGGCGAGGTTGTCGACGTGGCCGTCGGTCTCGTCCTCGAAGACCCCGGCTCCCAGCCTGATCACCTGCTCGGCGCCGAGGTAGTCGAGCAGAACCCGTTCGATCTGCTCGCGCGAGAGGTCGGGATTGCGGTTGGGGTTGAGCAGGCACTCTTCGGTCGTCAGCACCGTCCCCTCGCCGTCGACGTGGATCGCCCCGCCCTCGAGGACGATCGGCGCTCGGTAGCGGGCCGCCCCCTCGATCTCCAGCACCTTGGACGCGACCAGTTCGTCGCGATCCCAGGGGAAGTAGAGGCCGCCGTCGGTTCCGCCCCAGGCGTTGAAGTGCCAGTCGACGCCGCGGCGCTCACCGCTGTCGTCAATCAGAAAGGTTGGTCCGTGGTCGCGGATCCAGGCGTCGTCGGTCGAGAGCTCGACCACCCGCACCTCGGGCGGCAGCATTGCCCGGCAGGTCTCGAACTGGCGGCCGGAGACCGCCATCGTCACCGGCTCGGCGACGGCGATCGCCGCGGCGACTGCGGCGTAGGCCTCCTGCGCCGGCTTCGCTCCCAGGCGCCAGTTGTCCGGCCGCTCCGGCCAGGCCATCCAGCAGCCTGCGTGCGGCTCGAACTCGCCCGGCATCCGGAACCCGTCTTCGGCCGGCGTCGATTTCAGGGTCAGGCCCATCGCCGTCTATCTTGAACCAGTGGACGAAATCCGCCTGATCCGCGCCGAGGACCCACCGGAGTCGCTTGCCCGGACGCGGCCGCCGAGCCGCCCACCGTTCCGGATCGCCGCGGTCCAGCATCGCTGGCACCCCGATCCCGCCGAACACGAGGCGGCGCTGGAGGAAGGCGTCCGCATGGCGGCTGAAGAGGGGGCGAAGCTGGTCTGCCTGCAGGAGCTGACCTTGAGCCGCTACTTCGCGGTCGATCCCGCCGGCCCCGCGGCCGCGGGTGCCGAGCCGGAGGATCTCCCGGGCGGCCGCACCCACGCCTTCGCCGCCCGGATGGCGGCGGTGACCGGCATCCACGTCCACGCCTCGCTCTACGAGCGCGCGGACGCCGACGACGGCCTCGGCTTCAACACCGCGATCGTCGTCTCCCCCGAGGGGGAGCTCGTCGCCCGCACCCGCAAGCTCCACATCCCGGTCACCGCCGGCTACCACGAGGACCGCTACTTCCGTCCCGGGCCCGGCGACGCCGAGGCCTTCCCGCTGGTTGGACTGGGGGAGGCACAGCTCGGCCTGCCGACCTGCTGGGACCAGTGGTTCCCCGAGGTCGCCCGCGCCTACAGCCTCGAGGGCGCCGACGTCCTCGTCTATCCGACCGCGATCGGCTCCGAGCCCGACCACCCCGAGTTCGACACCCAGCCGCTCTGGCAGCACGTGATCGTCGGCAACGGGATCGCCAACGGCGTCTTCATGGTCGCCGTCAACCGCATCGGCACCGAGCCGCCCCTCACCTTCTACGGCTCCTCCTTCGTCTCCGACCCCTACGGCCGCATCCTCGCCCAAGCCCCCCGCGATCAGCCGGCTGTCTTGGTTGCCGACCTCGATCTAGACCAGCGCCGAGACTGGCTTGAACTCTTCCCCTTTTTGACGACTAGACGCCCCGACGCTTACGCCAGCTTGGCGGAAGAGGCGACGAGGCTGCAGAACGAGTAGTGGCTTTTCGTGATTCGGCGTCCAATGGAAAGCTGTCGCCAGGAGGGACGGGTGTCCCCTGGCCGACCGGCGTCCTGATTTTCGCAGTGCCCGTCGGCGAGAGTTGCTGAGTTAGCGGCGAAAATCCCAGGGAGGTCAGGGGACACCCGTCCCTCCCTACCGGCTCAGCTAGGAGCCAGCGCGTCGATCGTCTCGCTGAGCTGGTCCGGCGTCACGATCGGGGTGAGGATCGGGAGGGTGATGCCGCCGGCGACGAAGGCGTTGAGGCGCTCCTTCATCTGCTCGGGCGTGCCGAAGATGAACATGTCCTCGATCAGCTCCCAGGGTGCCGCCGCCGCTGCGGCCTGACGATCGCCCGCCTCCCAGGCCCCGACCATCGGCTCGATCTGCTCGCCGTAGCCGAGCCAGCGGTAGAAGTTGGCGTAGACCGGGACGGTGATGTAGGAGGAGAACATGAAGCGGGCCAGCGGCTCGACCTGCTCGCGCTCTCCCGGAATGCAGAAGAAACGGCAGAGCAGCTCGAAGCCCTCCGGCGCCCCCTCCAGCTGCGCGGTCACCTTCGGCAGTCCGGCCAGCGGCAGGAAGTTGGTGAAGGCGCCGTCGGCGCGCTCGACCGCCAGCTCCAGCATCTTCCCCCGCAGCGCCGCCAGCACGATCGGGACCCGATGCTGCGGCTTCTGTTCCAGCTTGAAGCCGGTCTCGGTCCGCTCGCCCGCCAGCGCCGGCCCGAGGAAGTCGAGAGTCTCGCGCACCTTGCTCAGCGGACGCTCGAAGGGAATCTGGTTCCAGCCTTCGACGATCCGGTCTGAGGAGGAGCCGATCCCGAGCACGAAGCGCCCCTCCGACGCATCGGCGAGCGCCGCCGCCTGTTGCGCCAGCAGCGCCGGCCCGCGCTGGAAGACGCCGACGATTCCCGTCCCCAGGCGCGCCCGCTCGGTCCAGGCCGCGCTCAGCGCCAGCGGCGTAAAGCCGTCCGGCCCGGCCGTCTCGCCCGTCCAGAGGTCGGTGTAGCCGGCTGCCTCGGCGCGCTTGACCAGCCCCTCGTGGTCAGCGAGCGTCAGTCCCGGCAGCGGCAGCGTCAAACCCCAGCGATCCATCGCCGGAGACCCTATCGCTCGACCACTGGCGGAAGAAGGAGTCGGCGTCCTGGGCGCTGAGCGGCCGGGCGAAGAGGAACCCCTGGGCGTTGTCGCACTCCTTGTCGCGGATCAGCGAGAGATCCTGCGGGCGCTCGACCCCCTCCGCCGTCGTCTCGATCTCGAGCGCTTTGCCGAGCTGGACCAGGGTGTGGAGGAGGATCTCGTTCTCGCCCCCCTCGGCCAGCTGCGAGACGAAGGAGCGGTCGATCTTCAGCACGTCGACCGGGAACTGGCGCAGGTGGGAGAGCGAGGAGTAGCCGGTGCCGAAGTCGTCGACGGCGATCCGCACCCCCAGCCCTTTCAGCTCGTTCAGCCGCCGCGCCGTTTCCTCGGCGTCGGTCATCAGCGCCGTCTCGGTGATCTCGAGCGTCAGCGACTCCGGCGCCAGACCGCTGGCGGCCAGGGCCAGCTTGACGTCGGTGATCAGGTCGTCGGTGTCCAGCTGCAACTGCGAGACGTTGACCGAGAGCTCCAGCGGCCGCCCCTCCTGCTGCCAGCGAGCGGCCTGGGCGCAGGCCTCTCGCAGCACCCAGGCGCCGACGTCGACGATCAGCTTCGATTCCTCCAGCAGGGGGATGAACTCCTCCGGCTGGGAGACGCCGCGGCCGGGCCGGCGCCAGCGCAACAGCGCCTCGACCCCGGTTGGGGTCATCGTCTGCAGGTCGAAGGTCGGCTGGTAGACGAGGAAGAACTCCTCGTTGGCGAGCGCACCCTGCAGGTCCATCTCGAGTTCCAATCGCGACTGCACCTCGTCCTCCATCCCCGACTCGAAGACGAGGTAGTGGCTCTTGCCGCCCCACTTAGCCCGGTACATGGCGATGTCGGCGTCGCGCAGCAGCTCTTCGGCGGAGGGCCGATGGCCGGTGGCGATGCCGATGCTCGCCTTGGCATGGACCCGGGTCTCGCCGCCGTCGCCGAGGGCGAAAGGCTCGCCGAACGCTTCCAGCAGGCGCTCGGCGATCAGCTCCGGCCCCGCGGCAAGCGAGATGCCGTCGGCGACGACGACGAACTCGTCGCCGCCGAGACGGCCGAGGGCGTCGGTCTCGCGGATCACTCCCTCCAGCCGTTCGGCCACCGCGCAAAGCAGTTCATCGCCGAACCCGTGCCCGAGCGAGTCGTTGATCGCCTTGAAGTTGTCGAGGTCTACGAACAGCACCGCCACCGGTTCCTGCTGCAGGCGTGCGCGGGTAAGGGTCTGCTCGATCCGGTCGAGGATCAGGGTCCGGTTCGGCAGCCCCGTCAGTGCGTCATGGGTGGCGAGGAAGACGAGTTCCTTCTCCCGGCTGGTCAGTTCCTCGTGGGCTCGCTGGCGCTCGTCCTCGAAGGACTGGCACATTCGCACCAGGGTTACGTCGAGGCTGCGCTGGACCATGCACCGTGCCGTCTCCAGCGTCTCCTCAGGGAGGCCGAGGTCGGCGGCGCTCTCGTCGAGCACCTCCAAGGTGCAGTCGCGCCAGCGCAGGCAGCGTTTGGTCACCTCGTTGAGGGGAGCCTCCTGCTGGGAGGCGAGCTGAGCGAAGATCCGCCAGGACTCCTGGCCCACCTTGCGGGCCACCGCTTCGCCCTCGCCGGCCATCCAGCGGGCTACGGCGACGGTCGAGACGGCGCCGACGTCCTCGAAGCTCTCTTCGACCACCTTCGCCAGTGTCGCGCTCGATTCCGCGGAGCGCCGCATCATCCGCGCCACCACGTCCTCCGTGCGAGCGCTCAGCTCGCGGCCAAGCAGCTCGAGCTCCGCTGATCCCATGATTGGCCATCGACTCCTACACGGGGTCTCTTTAAAGGCCGTCACCGAATCGTGCAAACGTCCACGCATCTCCTTCGGTTAGCCTGCAACCCACATGGAGGCCACCTCTCAGGCCGGGTCTGCCCCCTCGGCCAGCAAGCCAGACCGCAACCTCGCGCTCGAGCTCGTTCGCGTCACCGAGGCGGCGGCGCTCGCCTCGGCTCGCTGGGTCGGGCGGGGCGACAAGATCGCCGCCGACCAGGCCGCCGTCGACGCCATGCGCCACGTCCTCGACTCGGTCGCGATGGACGGGACGGTCGTGATCGGCGAGGGGGAGAAGGACGAGGCGCCGATGCTCTACAACGGCGAGCAGATCGGCGACGGCAGCCCGCCGACGGTCGACATCGCGGTCGACCCCCTGGAGGGGACCCGCCTCTGCGCGCTGGGGATGCCGAGCGCGATCTCGGTGATCGCCCTCGCCGAGCGGGGGACGATGTTCGACCCCGGCCCCTGCGTCTACATGGAAAAGATGGCGGGCGGGGAGGAAATCGCCGACCTGCTCGACCTTGACCGGCCGCTGCCGGAGACGCTGAAGCTGATCGCCGACCGCAAGGGCGGCTCGGTCGGCGACGTGATCGTCGTCATGCTCGACCGCCCCCGGCACGAGGAGGCGATGAAGGAAGTCCGCGAGGCGGGCGCCCGGATCAAGCTGATCACCGACGGCGACGTCTCCGCGGCGCTGCTGGCGGTGAGCGAACGCTCCCCGGTGGACCTGTTGTGGGGAATCGGGGGCACGCCCGAGGGCGTGATCTCCGCTGCCGCCCTGAAGTCGATGGGCGGGCAGCTGATCGGCAGGCTCTGGCCGCGCAACGACGAGGAGCGCCAAGCGGCGCTCGACGACGGCTACGACCTCGACCGCGTGCTTACCGCCAACGACCTCTGCTCGGGCGACGACGTCTTCTTCTCCGCCACCGGTGTCACCGATGGCGACGTCCTCCAAGGTGTCCGCTATCGCGGCCCCGGTGCCACCACCGAGTCGCTGGTGATGCGCTCCCGCTCGGGGACGGTGCGTCGCGTCCACGCTCGCCACGATCGCTCGAAGTTGCGAGAGATCATCGGCGAGAAATACGGCTGATCTTCCTCTTCCCGGGTAGCTGAGCGGCGTGATCGCTGTCGCTGGCTCCACTGGCTACATCGGCAGCCTGCTTTGCGGGCGGCTGCGGGAGGAAGGGCAATCGGTACGGGCGCTGGCGCGGCATCCCGAGCGAGCGGGGGAGCTGGAGGAGGCCGGTTGCGAGCTCTGCCGAGCCGACGTGCTCGAGCCGGAGACCCTTGGCCCCGCCCTGGAGGGGGTTGAGATCGCCTACTACCTGGTCCACTCGATGGGCCGGGGCTCCGACGGCGACTTCGCCGAGCGAGACCACCTGGGAGCGGAAAACTTCGCCTCGGCGGCAGCCGCGGCAGGCGTCAAGCGGATCGTTTACTTGGGCGGTCTGGGGGAGGGGTCGAAGCACCTCGACAGCCGGCACGAGACGGCGGAGGTCTTTCGCCGTGGTCGGGTGCCGGTGACCTACTTCCGGGCGGCGGCGGTGATCGGGGCGGGCAGCGAGTCGTTTCGCACGGCCTTCTACCTGGTGCGCCGCCTGCCGCTGATGATCACCCCACGCTGGCTGACGACCCGCACGCAGCCGGTTGCAGTTGATGATGCGGTGGCTTATCTCGCCGCGGCAGCCGATCTCAGCCTCCCGGTCGACCGCGAGATCGAAATCGGAGGCCCAGATGTGACCACCTATGGCGGCATGATCGACGAGGTCGCCCGCGCGCTGGGCCGGCGACCGCCGCTGCGGATCACGGTGCCGCTGCTGACGCCGCGTCTCTCCTCGCTTTGGATCGGGCTGGTCACCCCGGTCGACGCGGGGGTGGCCAAGCCCCTGATCGAGGGCCTGGCGACGGAGACGGTGGTGACCGACGACGCAGGAATGGAGCTTTTCCCAGGCGTTAAGCGGACTCCGCTTGATACGGCCTTGCGTTCGGCCGTCAGAGACTCTAACGTTCTTTAAAAGAACTTTTTGGTTTCAATAGGAAACTCCTGATAGCCTTTGGTGAGAGGATTTTTAGCGTGGTCAGTGCAGAAGAGCACTTGGGTAGCACCATTGAAGCCGCCTCGCAGGAAGCGGAGGCGGATTCCCGGCTCCGCTCGGGCGAGCGCACGCTTGGCCTCCTTTCGACTCCGCTGAATCTCAACGTCCTCCGCGGACTGTCAGAGCGACCGATGCGCCTGGCGGAACTGCGGCAGACCACCGGGCTACCCGCGCAAACCACGTTGCGGGCGCACCTCGGGGGCCTGGAAGAGATGGGGGCGGTGATGAAACGGCCGACCCAGCAGATGCCGTACGCGGTGGAGAACGAGCTGACGCCGATGGGGGAGCAACTGCTGGGCGTCGCCCACGCGCTGGAGGGCTGGTTGACGGGTGCCCCGAAAGGCGCGATCGCGCTCGAATCGGGCGCGGCGAAAGGGATAGTCAAGGCCTTCGTCGACGGCTGGGGATCCACAATCGTCCGCGCTCTCGCGACGCGGCCGATGTCGTTGACCGAACTCGACCGCGAGATCATCGAGCTCAGCTACCCGGCCCTGGAGCGGCGTCTCTCGAGCATGCGGATGGCAGGGCTGGTCGAGGCACAGCCCAGCAACGGCAACGGCACCCCCTATGCACTTACCGAGTGGGCGCGGCGGGGGGTCCGACCGCTGGCGGCTGCGGTCCGCTGCGAGCGAGTCCACATGGGCGAACGGGCGGCGCCCGTGACAGAGACCGATATCGAGGAGGCCTTTCTCCTTGCCACCCCGTTGGTGGGGCTGTCAGACCGAAGCAGTGGCTCGTGCCAGCTTGAAGTCGAAGCTGCCCCCGGCGTGCGGGGGCAGTCGGGGGTCAAGGTGGAGGTCGAGCAGGGCAAGGTGGTGGCCTGCGATTGCAGCCTTGCGGACGGTCCCGCGAGTTATGCGGTTGGAACCACCACGAAGTGGTTCACTGCGATAACCGAAGGCACCCTCAACGAGCTCCGCTTCGGCGGCGGCAAGCAGTTCGCTGAAAGCTTCGTCTTGGCGATGCACCTCACCCTGACGAAGGACTAGCCAACAGCTCGCCGCTGCTCTTCCCGGGCGACCGCTTCGCCGACGAAGGGAACGAGCAGGTCGTAGGTGAGATCGGGGAGCAGGCGCGGAAGTTGGCTGGTGCGTCCGAGCACGGTCTCCTCGTAGATCCTCGCCAGCATTGCCCCGACCGCGAGACCGGCGGCGCCCTGTAGGTCCGGGTTTGGGTCTTCGTCTCCGATGCCGTCTTCGAGGAGTCGGGTAAAACGGGCGTACTCGGCCTGGAAGATGGGGCGGAAGGCAGGGCCGACGGTGCTCAACTCGACGAGGGTGAAGCGGGCGACGTCCAGGTCGTCGGCAAACCAGTCGAGGGTCGCCGCCAGGGCCTGCCGCACCCGTTCCGGCCAGGGGCCGGGGTTTGTGTAGGCCTCCCGCACCTGCTCCTCCAGATCGTCGATGAGGATTTTGTGGGCGGCCAGGGTGCAGTCGAGTTTGTCGTCGAAGAGTTCATAGAAGCTCTCCCGGCCGACCCCCGCCTCGCCAAGGATGTCGCCGACGGTCGTCGACTCGTAGCCGTTGGCGACGGTGACCCTGACGACGGCGGCCAGCAGTCGCTCCCGCTGGGAGCGTTCGACGAGCTCGCGGGGAAGGCCGTGACGGCCTCGCGGAAGTCGCCACCGGCGCAGATCCTCGGAGTTATCGATCACTGCCACTGGGGTCGCTGGTGTTGGCGTTCCTCGCAAGCTGCGATTGCTCGAGCGCCTCCTCATGACCCGCGTAGGGGCTGACCGCCAGGTAGACGATCTCTGGGAGTAGCTCGGGAAGGCGCTCGACCTCCCCGGCGGCGATCTGGTTGAGGATCAGGACCTGCGCTTGGCCGAAGGCGAGCCGCGGATCGGTGTGCGGCGCGTCTACCCCTTCTCCGTCCCAAAGGTTCTTCAGCGCCGGAAGGGTGGCTTTCCGATAGCGCTCGATCGCCATCGGGTCAACTGCGATCGCGTCGCCGGTCAGCAACTGCGCCAGGCCCGGCCGCTCCGCCAGCGCCTCGACCACGGCCGTCGCTGCCTTGCGAGAGGCGTCTGCAGGCGGGTCGGAAGGAGAGTGAGCTGCGGCGGCTATGCGCTGCAGCTCTTCGATGCAGTACGCGATGGCGGCGTCGAAGCAGGCGCGCTTGTCGTCGAACTGCTTGTAGAAGGTCGTGCGGGAGATCCGCGCCCGCGCGACGATGTCGGTGATCGTCGTCGCTGCATAGGTTTTCTCCGCGCAACTCTCGATCATCGCGTCGACGATTCTTTTGCGCTGAGCGTGGTAGGCGATATCGACCGGCGTGGTGGGCTGCAGAACGCTCACCCGAGTCTCAGAACCCCGATGTTTTTGCATCGCTGCGATTGTTCCACTCCCGTCGCCCTGCATCTGGACGCTAAGTCCAAAGGTCGTGATTCCCCGCACAAGGATACGGAAGTTTTTTATTCAGGGGAAGAAGCTCTTGAGAGGGCTAACCATCGCCTCCGTCGCACCCCGTGCAAGGCTTGGGGGAGTGGTAGGGCAGTTCCCCGGTGTCGTGATACTCGAAGCGCAGGGAATTGATCACCGCGCCCACCATCAAGGCCAGGCTGAGGACGTAGAACCAGAGCAGGGCGATGAGGATGAAGCCGACGGTCGAGCCGAAATTGGAGAGGCTGGAGATGCTCGAGAGGTAGATCGGAAAGAGCCAGTTGGCGAGACCGACGCCAATGGTGACGAAGAGGGCCCCCGGCCAGACCGCCCGCCAGGGCATGTGGCCTTTGGGGACGGCCCAGAAGATCACGCAGCAGATGCCGAAGGTGACCAGCAGCGCAGCCGTCAACAACAGGATCGTGTCGATCGCCTTGATGCCGTTGAGGCCGAGGGGGAGGCGGTCGGTGCTGTTGACCACCGCGCTCTCCATCGTCGGCACGAAGATGCTGGCGGCGATGAAGAGGAGGACCACGACCAGCATCGCGAAGGAGAAGCGCTTCTGTTCGACCCAGCTCCGGCACTCGACGTGGTAGATGCGGCAGAAAGCCGTGTCCATCGCCCCCCAGAACGAAGCCCCGATCCAGAGCGATCCGGCGATGGCGACGATCCCGATCGTCGTCGAGTTGCTCTCGATCCGGCGCAGGACGTTGCTCAGGGTCTCCTGCTCGACGTCGGGAAAGAGCCGCTGCAAGTCGGCGAGGACGCTGCTCTCTACTCCCTCGATCTTCAGCACCTGGCCGAAGACGAAGAGCACCAGGAGCGCGAACGGAAAGACCGAGAGCATCAGGTTGTAGGCGACCATCGCCGAAAGCCCGGTGACGTTCTCGGTATAAGCGCGCTGCCAGAAGGCGCGGAGCCAGGGGATGGGATGGCGGAGGGAGTCGGGCATTGACTTCACAAGCTGAAGCGAGTACCATGCGAACAAGCGTTTGACTTGATTCAAGCGCCTGCCCATAGGGCACGATGACGATGTAGACGCTACTTCGCGGACCAACTCTCGGGTCCGCTTTTTGTCGGTACAGCGCGACTTTCGAGTCGCGGCGGTATTTCATCGCCAGGACTAAACATTCGAGCGCAAGGAACGAGTAAGAACGGATGCTGGTAGCAGAGCTTCAGGAACTAGAGGAGGTCAAAAACCTCATCAATCGCGGGCAGCAGCTCGGCGTGCTCACCTTCGGTGACATCGCTTCCGCGGTTTCCGAGGTCGATCTCGACGAGTCCGACGTAGAGGACCTCTACGGCCACCTCGAGAAGTCGGGGATCGAGCTCGTGGAGGACATGGATCCGGCGCAGAAAGCTGCCGCCGAAGCGCTCCCCGTCGACACCGGCAAAAAAGGTCGCCGGCGCCAGAAACAGGCGCTCGACCTGAAACCGGACATGACGACCGATTCCTTGCAGTTGTTCCTCAAGGACATCGGCAAAGTTCGACTCTTGACCGCCCAGGAGGAGGTCGAACTGGCGAAACGGATCGAGCGCGGCGACCTCGACGCGAAGCAGAAAATGGTCGAGTCGAACCTGCGCCTGGTCGTCTCGATCGCGAAAAATTATCGGAACCAGGGCCTGCCCTTCCTCGATTTGATCCAGGAGGGAACGCTGGGCCTGGTCCGCGCGGCGGAGAAGTTCGACTACCGCAAGGGGTTCAAGTTCTCCACCTACGCGACCTGGTGGATCCGCCAGGCGATCGCCCGTGCCCTGGCTGACAAGGCGCGGACGATCCGGATCCCGGTTCACGTCGTCGAGAAGCTGAACAAGATCGGCCGCGCCGAGCGCAAGCTGGTCACCGAGCTGGGCCGCGAGCCCACCCCGGAGGAGATCGCCGAGGTGACGGGGATCGATCCCGAGGAGGTCGACTCGATCAAACGCTCCGCCCAGGCCCCGGTCTCCCTGGAGAAGCCGGTCGGCGACGAGGAGGAGTCGGAGTTCGGCCAGTTCATCGCCGACGAGAAGGCCGAGTCCCCGTTCGACCGGGCGGCGGACCTGCTGACCAAAGAGGCGCTGAAAGAGGCCCTCGAGAACCTCTCCTACCGCGAGCGCCGCGTGCTCGAGCTCCGCTACGGGCTCGGCGGCGAGCACCCGCGGACCCTGGACGAGGTCGGCCGCACCTTCAACGTCACCCGCGAGCGGATCCGCCAGATCGAGAACCAGAGCCTGAAAAAGCTCCAGTCCCTCGGCGAGGCGCAGAAACTGCGCGAGGTCGCCTAGCCCTTTCAGGGCTAAGGGCTTGGAACATCCCGGCCGATACAGGCCGGGATGTTCGACATCGATTCAGCCCTGCGCACTCTGATCGAGCGGGACGGTTCCGACCTCCACATCAAGGTCGGTGTCCCCCCGACGGCTCGCCTCCACGGAGAGCTGGCACCTCTCGAGGGGTACCAGCCCCTGCGGCCTGAAGATACGGAAAAGGCCTTCCAGGACATGGCCGAGGTTCGTTCGATGACCGAATTCGAGGAATGCGGGGAGGCGGACTTCTCCTACTCGATCAAAGGGCTGTCCCGGTTCCGCGTCAACGCCTTCAAGCAGCGCGGATCGATCTCGATCGTCTGCCGCGCCATTCCCTTCGACATCCGCTCGGTCGACGACCTCGGGCTGCCGCCGGTCGTCACCAAACTGGCCGAAGAGCAACGCGGGATCATCCTCGTCACCGGCACCACCGGCTCGGGCAAGAGCACGACGCTGGCGGCGATGATCGACCACATCAACCGCACCCGGACCGATCACATCGTCACCCTCGAGGACCCGATCGAGTACCTGCACCCGGACAAAAACTCGATCGTCAATCAGCGCGAAGTCGGCTCCGACACCGAAAGCTTCGCCCGGGCGATGCGCCGCGTCCTCCGTCAGGACCCCGACGCGATCCTGATCGGCGAGATGCGCGACGAGGAGACGGTGCGCACGGCGCTGTCCGCGGCCGAGACCGGCCACCTCGTCCTCTCCACCGTCCACACCCTGGACGCGACCGAGACGATCAACCGCATCGTCGACTTCTTCCCGCCCCATCTCCAGCACCAGGCACGGGTGATGCTGGCGGCGACCCTCAAGGGAGCGATCGCCCAGCGCCTCGTCCCCGACGTGACCGGTGACGGCCGCGTCCCCGCCTCCGAGATCCTGGTCGTCACCGGCCGGGTCAAAGACCTGATCATGAACCCCGAGGAAACCGGCAAGATCACCGAAGTGATCGCCGAGGGCGAGTACTACGGGATGCGCACCTTCGACCAGTCCCTGCTCCAGTACGTGATGGAGGGCAAGATCTCCGAGGACGTGGCGATGGAGTACGCCTCCAGCCCGCACGACTTCAAACTGATGCTGGCCGCCGGCGGCCAGCGCGCGAGCGGTATCGAGCAGCTCGCACCCGCAACTGAGTAGGACGGGCGTCCATTGCAGGGCGATCGCGCCTCGGTCGGCTCAAGGAAAAGAGGGCGGGGGCCGATGGACCTTCCGATGTCCCCCCTCGACCGCTTCCTCCTGCTGATCAGAGACCTGCGTCGCAGCGAGCGCGGCATGGCGCTGCCCGTGGCGATGTTCGCGACGGTCGCCAGCGTCGCCCTCGGCGGCGCCGCGATCATGGCCTCCGTCGACGTGCAGCAGGGAACCAAGCGGGACAGCAGCGCGAAAAGTGCGATCGCCGCGGCTGACGCCGGGGCCCGCGTCGCGATGATGCGACTCAACCGCAACCAGACGCTGCTGACCGGGACCACGGTCTGCGTCGGTCCCAACGGCGAACCGCAGGCGCCGGACTTGAGCGGATGGTGCCCGGCGACCCCGCCCGAGACCGTCGGGGCGAGCACGTTCTCCTACCGATTCGCGGCTGCCGGCAGCGAAGTGTGCGAGGGCTACGCGCTCTGCGCCGTCGCCACCGGGATGAACGGCGAGGTGACGAGGCGGGTGCTGGTCAACTTCGACGACGACGGCGTCGTCGAGCCCCCCGATGGAGACCCCTCCGGCGAGGACCCCGGCGGCGAGGACCCCGGCGGAGGGGAGGAAGGCCTTGACGAGACCGACGGGGTCGTCGCCGAGGGCCTGATCGGCGAAGACTCGATCGTGATGAGCGGCAACGCCGACGTCCAGACGGGGGTCGGCACGAACGGCAATCTCACGACCTCGGGCAACGCGAGCATCTGCGGCGGCATCCGCGTCGGCGTCGGGAAAAAATGGGTCAAAAGCGGCAACGCCACCCAGTGCAGCGGCTACGGCACCGCGCAGGGCAACAAAACCCTGCCGCCGGTTAGCAGCTTCATCCCGTCGACCATCGCCTCGGTCAACTCGAACTATCGACTGGTCAGGTGCAGCAAACCCGGCGTTCCCACCGGCTGCCAGTCCGACACCTACACCGGCAAATGGACGAGCAACAGCCCCTTCGATCCGAATACGCGCCGCCTCCAGCTCGCGAGCAACAGCACCCTGACCCTCGGCGGCGGCGACTACTGGATCTGCTCGCTTTCCTTCAGCGGCAAGTCGGAATTGATCATGGCCGAGGGGGCCCACGTGCGGATCTTCTTCGACACCCCGGAGAAATGCGGAACCTCGACTCAGATCAGCCTCAGCGGCCAGAGTCGCATCGCCGCGACCGGCTACCAGCCGGACGAGGAACAGTACGACATGCCCGGCTTCTTCCTGCTCGGATCCCCGACCATGGCGTCCACGGTCAATCTCTCCGGCCAGTACGACACGGTCCACGAGTTCGTGATCTACGCGCCGAACTCGAACATCAACATCAGCGGCAACTCGACGATGAAGGGTCTGATCGCCGGCAAAACGTTGAACATCAGCGGCAACGGCGAAATCCTCAACGACGACGGCTTCCTGCTGCCGCCCGACCTCAACCCCTGGTACGACGGGAACGAGGATCCGGGCGAGGAGGATCCCGGCGGCGAGGATCCTCCCGACGAAGATCCGCCCTCCAGCGTGAAGTACTACACGGCCCAGGACTACGTCGAGTGCGCCGGCGTGCCCGGCCCGGGCGAAGCCCCGAACTCCAACTGCTGAGCCCTCTGAAGCCCGCCCTGGGCGGCTTCGACCGGATTCAAGCTCGCCGCTCGAGATGTCGAGTTGGTAAGCGGACGTATGAGGGATCAGATCAACAACAACCCGGTGGTTCAGGCTGCCGTCGTCGCCGTCCTGCTTCTCGCTGCCCTCTTCTTCTTCATGTCCTCGAAAGGGGGAGGGGGAGAAGCCGAATCCGAATCCGAAGGATCGGCCAGCGCCCCGGCCGCGATCGAAGAAGTTCCGGCCACCGGGGCGCTGCCGGCTGAAGCCGCGGCCAGCGCGCCCCCGCCCCCGCCGGCCGTGATCGACGCCGTCGAGGCGGATCAGACCGTGGTCCTGCTCTTCGTCCGCGAGGGGGCGATCGACGACGAGCTGGTGATCGACTCCGTCAACCGCCTCAGCGGCTTGCCGGGGGTGACCAACTTCATCGTCCCCGCCGGCGAAATCGCCCGCTACGCGGCGATCGCGCAGAGCCTCGCTGTCGACCGGGTTCCCGCGCTGGTCGTGATCAGGCCGAAGAGCCTCGACGGCGGCAACCCGACGGCAACCGTCCAGTACGGCTTCCAGAGCCCGCAGAGCGTCGTCCAGGCCGTGATCGACGCGGGGTACCGGGGGCCCACCCTCCAGTACCACCCATGAGCGGCGAGCGGGACTTTCCCAGCCACCTGCGTCCGGTTCCCGAATCTGGCGACTCCACCGCGCCTCAGCTCGATCCCCAGCAAGGCACCCCCGGCCTCACCCCGCCGCTTTCGCGCGGGCGCTCGCAGGGCTTCATCACCGACGTCCTGATCGAGCTCGGGTATGTACCGCAGGAGCGAGTGCAGCAGGCGATCGAGGAGGCGCGCACCGCCGGGGCGCCGCCGGAGGCGTTGCTGCTGACGCAGGGCGCGATCAACGGCGATCAGCTCTCCCGCGCGATCGCCGAGCGTTACGGGCTCGACCACGTCGACCTCTCCGCCTACCAGGTGGACATGGCGGCGGCGAACCTGATCTCGGTCAACACCGCCCGCCGCTATCGGGCCCTGCCGATCGGGTTCGTCGACAAGCAGACGCTGCTGGTTGCGATGGGGGACCCCACCAACGTCCTCGCCGTCGACGACATCCAGATCGCTACCGGCCTTGACTGCAAAGTCGCCGTCGCGGCCGAGGACGACATCGAAGCTCTCGTCAGCCGGCTGAACACGCTGCAGAGCGCGGTCACCGAGGCGGTCACCGAGGACGAGCAGGAATCGGAAGGGGAGCTCGCCGAGCTGGCGGACTTCGAAGTCAACGCCGAAGACGCGCCGGTGATCAAACTCGTCTACAGCATCCTCGGGCAGGGGGTGGGGGAGGGCGCCTCCGACATCCACTTCGAGCCCGGCGAGGGGGAGATGCGGGTCCGCTTCCGCATCGACGGCGTCCTCCGCGAGGCCGCTCACGTGCCGAAGCGGATGATCAGCGCCGTCATCTCCCGGATCAAGATCATGAGCGACCTCAACATCGCCGAGAAGCGGATCCCGCAGGACGGCCGGGTCAGCGTCACGGTCGAGGACAAACGGGTGGACCTGCGGATCACGACGCTGCCGACGCAGCGGGGCGAGGGCGCGACGATCCGCATCCTCGACAAGGAGAACGCGCAGCGCAGCCTCGACGAGCTGGGGATGGACCCCGACGCCAGAGGCCGCTTCGAGGATTCCTTCCGCCAAGCCTACGGCGCGGTGCTCGTCACCGGCCCGACCGGCTCGGGTAAGAGCACGACCCTCTACGCGGCCCTGCAGGAGCTGAACTCGATCGAGAAGAACATCATCACGGTCGAGGACCCGGTCGAGTACCAGCTCGACGGGATCAACCAGATCAACGTCAACCGCAAGGCGGGCCTCGACTTCGCCACCGGCCTGCGCTCGATCCTCCGCGCCGACCCCGACATCGTGATGGTGGGCGAGATCCGCGACGGCGAGACCGCACGGATCGCGATCGAGGCGGCGCTGACCGGGCACATGATGCTCTCGACCCTGCACACCAACGACGCCCCCGGCGCGATCACCCGCCTGACCAAGATGGGGATCGAGGCATTCATGATCGCCTCCTCGGTCGACTGCGTCGTCGCCCAGCGCCTCGCCCGCAAGCTCTGCAGCCACTGCAAGCGACGGACGGTGGTGCCGCCGGAGGCTCTGACCGACGCGGGGATGCGGGTGGGGGCCGAGCTCGAGGCCTACGAGCCGGTCGGCTGCGCCCGCTGCAACCAGAGCGGCTACAAAGGCCGCGTCGGCCTCTACTCGGTGATGAAGATGAGCGAGCGGATCAAAGACATGGCCGTCTCGCAGGCCCCTGAGGCGGAAATCGGGACGGTCGCCCGCGAAGAGGGGATGTGCACCCTGCGCGAGGACGGGCTGAGCAAGGTACGGACCGGGCAGACCAGCCTCGAGGAGGTCCTGCGGGTCACCGCCTGAGCGGGGCGGCCGATCTCGTGCCGGTCTTGAGGTTCCGGCTGCTTCTGCCGATCTAGTCCCCGATGTCCACGTTCGACTTCGGAGAGGTGCTGCGGCGGATGGTCGAGGCGAACGCCTCGGACGTCCACCTGACCGCCGGTTCCCCGCCCGCGATGCGGGACAAGGGAAAGATCTCGCCGATGGAGGGCTTCCCGCCCCTCGGCAGCCAGGAGACCCGGGAGGTCGTCTTCAGCATCCTCAACGACGACCAGCGGAAAAAGTTCGAGGTCCACAAACAGCTCGACTTCGCCTACGCGATTCCCGGCGTCGCCCGCTTCCGCGTCAACTGCTTCATGCAGCGCGGCTCCGTCAGCGCCGCTTTCCGGTTGGTGCCCCAGGAGATCCCCTCTCTCGACTCGCTCGGTGGACCGCAGGTGCTGCGTGAGATGACGCAGAAACCGCGCGGGTTCGTCCTCGTCACCGGCCCCACCGGATCGGGCAAGAGCACGACCCTGGCGGCGATGATCGACTTGATCAACCGCGAGCGCCAGGACCACATCCTCACGATCGAGGACCCGATCGAGTTCCTGCACCAGCACAAACGCTCGATCGTCAACCAGCGCGAGGTCGGCTCCGACGCCGAGGACTTCGCCCTCGGCCTGAAAGCCGCCCTGCGAGAGGACCCCGACGTGATCCTGGTCGGCGAGATGAGGGACCTGGAGACGATCTCCACCGCGCTGACCGCGGCCGAGACCGGCCACCTCGTCTTCGCCACCCTGCACACGCAGTCGACGGCGCAGACCGTCGACCGCATCATCGACGTCTTTCCGCCCGAGCAGCAGGGCCAGGTCCGGACCCAGCTCTCGATCGCCCTGCAGGGGATCATCACCCAACAGCTGCTGCCGACCGCCGACGGGACGGGCCGCACGGTCGCGACCGAGGTGCTGGTGCCGACGCCGGCGATCCGCAACCTGATCCGCGAGGGTAAGACCCACCAGATCTACGCCGCCGTGCAGACCTCAGGCGCGGTCGGGATGCAGACGATGGACGCCGACCTGGTGCGGCTGGTGCGGACCGGGAAGATCACCCGGGCGCTCGCCGAGCAGCGGGCCTCGGTCCCGGAGGAGTTGAAACGCCTTCTCGGAGGGCAGGAGGAGCCGCAGCCGGGGGGCTACGCCCAGGCCGGCAACGGTCAGTCCGGTCCGCCCTACGTCCAGACCCCCTACACGCAGGGGGGATAGGCGATGGCCGCGGCCACCACCTTCGCCTTCCGCGCCATGGACGTGGGGGGGACCGCCACCGCCGGCGAGATCGAAGCCGAGTCCAAGGCCCAGGTCTCCGAGCAGCTGCGCCAGCGCGGGCTGATCGTCCTCGACGTCAGCGAGAAGAGCGAGCCGTTCAAAGTCGAGAACCTCTGGCGCACCTGGAAAGGGATCGACAAGCGCGAGCTCTCGGTCTTCTCCCGTCAGTTCGCGACCCTCGTCGCCTCCGGAATGCCGATGCTGCGCAGCCTGCAGACGCTCGAGGAGCAGACCCAGGACGAACGCATCAAGGAGGCGATCGGCGGCGTCCGGGCCGACGTCGAGGCCGGCAGCACGCTCGAGCAGGCGATGGGCCGCCACCCGGAAGTCTTCGACCGCCTCTACCGGGCGATGGTCCGCTCCGGCGAGCAGTCCGGGCGGCTCGAGGACTCCCTCGACCGGATCGCCTACCAGGTCGAAAAAACCGACGCCCTGCGGCGCCAGGTCAAATCGGCGATGACCTACCCGGCGCTCGTCTTCGGCTTCGCGATCGTCGTCCTGCTGGCGATCGTCACCTTCATCATTCCCGTCTTCGCCGGGATCTTCGAAGAACTCACGGCGGACACGGGCGAAGACGCAGCGCTTCCCCTGCCGACCCGGGTCTGCATCATGGCCTCGGACGCGATCACCGGCTACTGGTACCTGATCTTCCCGCTGACGATCGTCGCCTTCGTCGCCTTCTTCCGCTGGAAGCGGAGCAAACAGGGCAAGGAAGTCTGGGACCGCTTCATCCTTCGCCTCCCCTTCCAGATCGGCGACGTGATCCAGAAAGTCGCGCTGGCCCGGTGGTCGCGCACCTTCTCCGGCTCGGTCTCGGCCGGCGTGCCGATGCTGCAGGCGATCCAGCTGACCGGCGACACGGCCGGGAACATCGTCTTGGAGAAGGCGATGGAGGACGTCTACTCCTCGGCCAAGCGCGGCGGCTCGATCGCGGCGCCGATCCAGGCCAACGACTTCTTCCCGCCGATGGTCGGCCACATGGTCGCGGTCGGCGAGGAGACCGGTCAGCTCGAGCACATGCTGGCCAAGATCGCCGACTTCTACGAGACCGAGGTCGACGCCAAGGTGAAAGCGCTGACCTCGCTGATCGAGCCGCTGATGATCGTCTTCGTCGGCGGCATCGTCGGCTTCATCGTGATCGCGATGTACCTGCCGATCTTCGCTCTCTACGACAAGATCCGCTGAGCTTTCGCTCCTACTCTCTTTTCGACCCCCGTCTCTGGACGCGCGTCCAGAAAACGAAGTTTTCGCGGGAGGGAACCCAAATTTCAGGGATCAAGGTCTGGCGGGGGCGGTCGATGTAGGGCCTGTGATGAATCTGCCAGTGCTTCGGTGCAAAAGGCAAACTCGCTGCGAGGCGGGGGCGCAAAGCTGTCGGGACTCCTTCGGAGTCGGCCGGGCTACCACCGGGGTCGACAGACACCACGTGGCTTCAGGCGACGGGGCTCTGGCTCAAACGATTAGGACCATAGGAGGTCACTAATGTTTCTCCAGAATCTCCGGGCCAAAGTAGGCGCCCGGCTCAACGGCGACAGCGAGGCGGGCTTCACCCTGATCGAGCTCCTCGTCGTCATGCTCATCCTCGGCATCCTTGCCGCGATCGCGCTGCCCGCGTTCTTCAACCAGCGCGACAAGGCCGGCGACGCCAAGGCGAAGGAGTACGCACACTCCGCGCAGGTCGCGATGGAGACGTACTTCACCGACAACGGCACCTACACGACTGATCTGGAAGCGCTCGAAAACATCGAGCCGACCCTGAGCAGCGCGCCGCTCGAAGTCGTCTCGGCCGATGACGAAAATTACAACCTCGTGGTCGAAGGAAGCAACGAGGACCAGACCTTTTCCGTGGTGAACACCGATGGGGAGATCACCTTCCCCTGCACGGAAGAGAACGAGGGCGGCTGCCCGAACGGCGGCGAATGGGATGGCGCCGAGCCGGCTGCTGCTCCGCCGGCTGAATAATTCGCTCGGCACACGCTTGGTCAAACAAGCAGGTAATCCAGAGGGGCGGGCCAATTGGCCCGCCCCTCTGCTTTCAACTCGCTAAGCCGATTGTCACTTTGAGCCGATAGAGCAGAAGATGGTCACCGCCGCACCGATCACCATCCGCCTTGCCCTTGCGCTGGCCGCCCTGCTCTGCGCGGGGTTCTTCCTCGCTCCCGAGGAAGCGGCGGCCGACGCTCGCTTCGAGGCGGCCTCGACCGACGGCTCCGTCGTCTTCTTCACCACTGACGAGCCGCCGGCGCTGCTCGGTGACACCGACCTCAAATCCGATGTCTACATGCGCGCCTACGACCCCTCGCCGGGGATCGAAGACTTCGTCACCCGCAAGGTCTCGACCGGGCCGGCGGGCGGCAACAACGCGATCGACGCCTTCTTCGTCGGCGCCTCCGAGGACGGCAGCCGGGCGTTCTTCTCGACCCGTGAGTCGCTGGTCACCGAAGACACCGACCACGCCGTCGACATCTACCTGCGCGACACGGTGAACAGCACCACGACCCTCGTCTCGCGGGGCGAGCTCGCCTGCCAGGCCGCGGGCTGCGGGAACGCGGAGATCGCGACCAACTTCGTCCAGCGCGGGGTCACGCCAGATGGCTCCCACCTCTTCTTCATCACCGCCGAGCGCCTCACCGCCGAGGACGGCGACGACGTCAGCGACGTCTACGTCCGCGACCTCGACGGCGAGACCACCGAGCTGGTCTCCCGCGGCGACCCGTCCTGCGAGCCCGGGTGCGGAGACGCCGCCGTCCCCGTGCTCGGCTTCGAGAACGCTGCGGCGGACGGGACGAAAGCAGTCTTCAGGACCGCCGAGGACTTGACTGGAAGCGACAGCGACGGGGGCGCGGCCGACCTCTACCAGCGCAACCTCGTGACCGGGGTGACGCTGCAGGTCTCCGTTCCCGGAGCGTGCCCGGCGTGCGTTCCCTCCTACGGCGCCTCCTCGGACGGCGGGGGACACGTCGTCTTCGAGACCAGCGGGAAACTCGATCCGGCCGACACCGACGGCGCCCAGGACGTCTACGACTGGTCCGGGGGCACCGCGACCCTCGTCTCGATCGGTCCGGCGGGCGGTAACGACACCGCCAAACCCGCCGTCTTCCCCGGTGTCGTCTCGGCCTTCCCGGGGATTTCCGCCGACGGCAGCCGCGTCATCTTCGAAACCGCCGAGAAACTGGTCGGTGCCGATGACGACAGTGCCGTCGACGTCTACGAGCGCTCGGGTGATGAAACCTCGCTGGTATCGCGGCGAGATCCCGCCTGCGATCCATCCGTCTGCGGGACGAGTGAGCTGCCGGCGACCTTCAGGTGGATGTCCCCCGACGACAGCGACCCGGGCGTCCTCTTCGGCACCGCCGAGCCGCTGGTGAGCGCCGACGAGGACAAACGCCAGGACGTCTACCGTCGCAGCGGCAGCGAAACCACCCTGGTCTCCGCGGGAGCGTTCGGCGGTAACGGAGAACTCAACGCGAGCTTCGCGGGTGCCTCCTACGACGGGTCTCACGTCTTCGTCCTCACCGTCGAGCAGCTCGACCCGCTCGACAGCGACAGCAGCGCCGACATCTACGACGTCTCCGCCGGCACGGCGGCCCTGGTCTCGATCGGGCCCGCGGGTGGCAACGGCCCCGTCGGGGCCGGCATGACGGGTGTCACGAGCGTCTCGGAGAGCGGCAGCCACGCCTTCTTCACCACCGACGAGCAGCTCACCTTCGACGATCAGGACCCGGAAGAAAGGGATGTCTACCAGCGCTCCGCCGGCGAGACCCTCCTGGTCTCGACCGGAAACGCGGTCCTGCTCGGCCCCGCACCGCCGTCGCAGCTGAGCACCGATCCGGCCTCGCCGGGGACGTCGACCACCCCGGCGATCAAAGGCCTGGCCGAGCCCGGCAGCTCGATTCAGCTCTACTCCGACTCCAGCTGCGCGGGAGAACCGCTGAAGACCGGTACCGCCGAGACCCTGGGCGGCAGCGGCATCCAGGTGACCGTCGCCGCCGGGTCGACGACCAGCTTCTGGCTCAGCGCCGAAGCCGAAGGGATCACCTCCGGCTGCGCCGGGCCGATCACGTACCAGCACAGCGGCGGGAGCGGCGGCGGTGAAACCCCCGGCGGCGGATCGGGGGGCGGCTCGACCGGTGATCCCCCGCGACGGGGGGGCGGCGGCAACGACGATCCGCGGGAGCCCGGAATCGCTTACGTGCGGCCGGCCACCCGGATCACCTTCGGCCCCAGCTTCAGGACCCGTCGGCGCAAGGTCGTCTTCCGCTTCACCGATGAGACCGGGCAGCCCAACACCCGCTTCTCCTGCAGGCTCGATCGTCGCCGCTGGCGCCGTTGCAGCTCGCCCTTCAAGCTGGCGAAGCTGTCCGCGGGCCCCCACGTGTTCAGGGTGAGGGGCGTCAACGGCGCCGGCGAGCGTGAGTCGCAGCCCGCCAAGCGCAGGTTCCGGGTGGTGGTCCGATGACGGCCCGGCTGAGAAGCGAGGAGTCGGGTCTGACCCTGATCGAGCTCCTCGTGGCGGCGGCGATGAGCGTGGTCATCGTCGGTGCCGGCGCCTCGATGATGATCAGCGCCGTGCGCAAGCAGCCCGAGCTGAGCGAGCGATCCCAGAAGGTCACCGAGGTGCGCTACGTGCAGGAGCGGATGACGAAAGAGCTGCGCAACGGGATCCGCGTCGACGAAGCGGAACCGACCACCGTCTCCTTCGTCACCCGGGTCCGCACCAGCGCCTGCGGAGGCGGGGTGCCGCTCGACCCCGACGACCCCGCGATCAACTGCCAGGTCACCTACGACTGCTCCAGCGGAAGCGCCTGCACCCGCGCCGAGGCAGCGGAAGGGGTCGTCGGCGGCGGCACCCCGAAGCAGTTGATCGACGACCTCGAAAGCGGCGCGGTGTTCGAATACTTCCCCGACGAGGAACCGACCTACGTCGGCATGATCTTCCGGATCGCGAACCCGGGCGGCTCCGGTTCGCTCACCGTCTCCGACGGCGCCAGCCTCCGCACCACCGTCCTGGGCTCCTCGGGGTGACCATGCGCCGGCTGACCCGCAAGACCCTTGCCGCTGGCCGCGACGAGTCCGGCGTGACGATGATCGAGGTGATGGTCGCCACGATCGTGCTGGTCATGGGCGCCATGGCCACCTTCGGCATCCTCGTTACGGCGACGAAAAACGCCCAGCGGGCGAAGGCAAGCCAGACCGTCCTCCACCTCGCCCAACAAGAAATGGAGATGATGCGGAGCCTGCCCTACGCCAAGCTCGCGATCAGCTCGATTCCGACGGTCTCGAGCGATCCCAAGAACCCGAACTCGCGGATCGTCGGCAGCACCTTCGCCTTGCAGAAGTCGACCCTGGCGGAACCCGAGCCGTTGGTTCTTGCCGGAGAAGAAGGGGTCAGCCCGGAAGGAGGACTCACCCCTGAATCTTCCTTCGACGTTGGCAACCCGGAAGGAGGAGGGGTGAGCGGCACCGTTTACCGCTACGTCGTTTGGCGCAACGACGACGGCTGTCCGGACGCCCAGTGCCCTGGCGAGAAGGACTACAAACAATTAATCGTCGCGGTCAAGCCCAGCACCCCCGGCAACCAGACGGGCGAGCGCGGTTACGTCGAAGTTCAGTCCGAGTTCATCGATCCCGACGAGCTGCCCGACCCGCCGGCGCCCGACCCCGATCCGGACCCCGATCCCGATCCGGACCCCGACCCAGGTTCCGACGTGACCGCACAGCAGTTCTTCCTCTCCGACACTGCCTGCGCGAAAACCGGGACCACGGTCCGGGCCCAGATCCTCGCCGACCACCTGCTCCACAACACCCTGGGAATCTGCGCCGACGGGGCGCAGACGGGCTCGACTCCGGGTGCGCCCGACGCGCTCCTGCTCGGCGCCCCGCCCGATCCCGCGCCGGAAGACGAATTCAACCCTCTGCTCTACGACTACGCCGACGACTTCTACCTGGAGCCGACGCCCGACACCGACAAGGGTCTGCAGATCCGCCGCGACGACACGATCGGGTGCAACTACGACCCGACCGGGAGCGCCAATCCCGAGTCGCAGGTCCACCGCTGGGTAACCGATCCGATGCCGGTGGCCTTCGAAATGACCGACAAAATCTCGCTCGAGTTCTCGACCCGGACCCTGAACGACGCTCTCCACACGGGGACTCTCTGCGTCTTCCTGTTCGAACGCGACGAACCGTCTGGGGCGACCGAGCCCGACGACGAGCTGCTGACCAACTCGGAGACCGGGGAGAAATTCTGGAAGTTCACCCCCGAGAGCAACGCCTACTGGCCGCGCTTCGGCTGGGAGAAGGAGCGGCTGACGATGTTCTTCGAGGAGGCCCCTTATACGATCCCCGCCGGCAAACGGCTCGGTGTCGCCCTCTCCGTCGAACGGGTGAACACGCCGGCCGACGCGATCCCGATCATGTACGACCACCCGAACCATCCGACCCGGCTCGAGGTCGACACCGAGACCCCGATCGAAGTAGGGGAATAGCGGTGGCAGCCGCAGCGGTACTGGCCTTCGCCTGGGGCCTGATGGTCGGCAGCTTTCTCACTGTCGTCGCTCACCGGGTGCCCCGGAAGGAATCGGTGGTGGGACCCCGCTCGCGCTGCCCCGGCTGCGGCGCCCAGATCGCCGCCTACGACAACGTCCCCGTCTTCTCCTGGCTTGCCCTGCGCGGCCGTGCCCGTTGCTGTGGGGCTTCGATCTCGGCTCGCTATCCGGCCACCGAGCTGGCGACCGCTCTGCTCTTCGCAGCGACGGTTGTGGTGCTCTGGGACGACCCCGGAGAGATTGCGCTCGGCCTCGTCTTCGTCGCCACCCTGGTCGCCGTCACCCTGACCGACCTCGAGCGCAAGATCATTCCCAACAAGGTCCTGCTCGTCGCCGCCGTCCTGGGGGTGGCGATCGCCGCCGTCTCGGACCCCGGCAGCCTGCCCGAGCGCGCCGTCGCCGCCGTCGCGGCGGGTGGATTGCTGTTCCTGGCCGCCCTGGCGTACCCACGCGGGATGGGGCTGGGAGACGTCAAGCTGGCGGCCGTGATGGGCCTCTTCCTCGGGCGTGACGTCGGCGCGGCGCTGCTCGTCGCGCTGCTGGCCGGCTCGCTGGTCGGCCTGGCGATCATGGCCCGGGAGGGAGCCGCGGCGCGCAAGCGGGGCATCCCTTTCGGCCCGTTCCTGGCCCTCGGCGGCGTGGTCGGCCTGCTGGCCGGCAACGAGCTGACCGACTGGTACCTGGGCACCTTCTCCTAGGGCCGCCCGGTTCTTAAAGAAATAAGTACTTGCAGGGCAAAAGTTTTGCCTGATTCCTGTCGATCCATGGGTAGCGCCACCCCTTATGGGCGCAGATCGACCCTGAATCCATGCGACTCAACCCACAGATCCGACTGAGCCGAAAGCCGGCCGATGCCGTCGTCGGCCTCGACATCGAGGCCGGCAGCGTCGCCGCGACCGAAGTGCACGTGAACGGCGTCGCCTCTGTTCGATCCGCGGCGATCGCCCCGCTGCCGGCCGGCACCTTCCACGAGGGAGAGGTGCTGGACCCCGATCGCCTCGCGGCAGCGCTCAAGGACCTCTTCAGCCGGCACAAGCTCAGTAAGCGGGTCCGACTCGGAGTCGGCAACCAGCGGGTGATCGTCCGCACCGTCCGGCTGCCGGTCCTGGAGGACCCGAAGGAGATGGACGCGGCCGTGCGGTTCCAGGCCCAGGACCAGATCCCGATGCCGCTGGACCAGGCCGTGCTGGAGCACCAGGTGGTCGGCGGCGTCCCCGCCGAGGAGGGAGTCGCCCCCCAGGTCGACGTCCTCGTCGTCGCCGCCAGGCGCGACATGGTCTCCTCCTTCCTGCGGCCGATCCGTCAGGCGGGCCTGCATCCGGTCGGCGTCGATCTCTCTGCCTTCGGGATGATCCGCGCCCTCGCCTCGGAGGCAGTGGTGGCAGAGGCTGGGGAAGTCGGCGAGCGGCCGGCAGAGGCGGTCCTCTACTGCAACCTCGGCGACTCGATGAACCTCGCCGTCGCGCGCGGTGCCTCCTGTCTCTTCACCCGCGTCTCCCACGTCGGCCTCGAGTCGATCGCGGGCGAGTTCGGGTCCCGGCAGGGCTTGATCCCCGAGCACGCTATGCAGTGGCTCGTCCACGTCGGCCTTCAGCGCCCCCTGGCGGAAGTTGAAGGCGATCCCGAGACCGTCACCGCCGCCCGCCAGGCGCTCGAAGCGGGCGTGACGGCGCTGATCGACGAGTTGCGACTCTCACTCGACTACTACGGGGCCCAGGAAGCCGCGCTTCCGGTCGGCAGGATCCTCCTCTGCGGGCCCGGCAGCGCGATCGCCGGCCTGCCCGAGCAGATGGCCGAGCGCCTCGGCATGCAGATCGAAGCACGCCATCCGGCGGCGCTCGCCAACCTGGACGCGATCTCCGCCGCTCGCCTCACCCTGCCCTTCGGACTCGCCCTGGAGCGCTGATGAGGCCGGTCAACCTCATACCGCCCGAGGATCGCCGTGGCGAGCAGGCCCCGCTGCGGACCGGCGCCCTGGTTTATCTGGTGGTCGGCGCCTTCGTTGCCGTCCTGATCGGCGTCACCTCGCTCGTCCTCGTCGGCAACACGATCGAGGAGCGCGAAGTCGAGCTCAGCCAGGTGCAGAGAGAAGACTCCGAAGCGGCGGCCGAGGCCCAGAAGCTTGCTCCCTACATCCAGTTTCAGCGGTTCAGCGAACAGCGGGTCCTCACTGTCACCAGTCTCGCCGACAGCCGCTTCGACTGGGAGCGGGTGATGCGCGAATTGGCGCTGATCCTCCCCAGCGACGTCTGGCTGGTGAAACTCGAAGGCTCGGCCGCAGCGGGGGCTGGGGGCGGCGAAGGAGGAAAACTGCGTGCCTCCATCCCGGGGCCGGCTCTGCAGCTTGAAGGCTGTGCCAAGGGCCAGGAGGGCGTTGCCGCCTTCGTCACGGCGCTGAAGGACATCGACGGGGTAACCCGTGTGGCGGTTGAAGCCTCGGAACTTCCTGACAAAAAACCCGAAGGGGAAAACAAAGGGGACGAGTGCCGGACCCGGGACTTCATCGCGAAATTCGAAATCATCGTCGCCTTCGACGCGGCGCCCGTCGCCGCCGCTGAATCTCTCGCCGAGACGGCACCACCGGCCACCGAAGAAGAAGACGAAGGCTCCGAGGAGTCCGAAGAAGGGGCCGAGGAATGAGTCTGAAAGGACAGTCCGCTTCTACCCAGTTGATCGTTGCCATGCTCGCGATCGCGGCGCTGGCCATCGCATTCTGGGTGTTGCTCCTGAGCCCGAAGCGGGAAGAAGCGAAGGTACTCGGGACGAAAATCGATGCTGCCGAGACCTCGTTGGCCCAGCATCAATCCGAAGTCGCGGAAGGAGAGCGAGCTCGCGAGGAATTCCCGGTGGCCTACCAACGCCTGGTCGTGCTCGGCAAGGCTGTGCCCGCTAATGACGACGTCGCCTCGCTCTTGGTCCAGGTCAATCGCTTGTCTCGAGGGGCCGGTAGCAGCTTCCGAGAACTCATCCTTAATTCGTCCGGGGAGAGTGCCGAAGCGGTGCCCAGCGCACCCGCCTCCCCAACCGAGGCGGAAGCTTCCCTACTGCCACTGGGTGCCGAAATCGGCTCTGCCGGCCTTGGGGTAATGGCCTACCAGATCAAGCTCAAAGGCAGCTTCTTTGAGATTGCCGACTTCCTCAAAGGCCTCGATGCCCTGGTCAAGACGGGGAAGGCCGAGGTCGTCGTCGACGGGCGCCTGTTCACGATCAACGGCTTCACCCTTGAAGGGGATAAGGACCTCGGCTTCCCCGCGCTCGAAGGAACTCTCTCCCTCACCAGTTACCTGACTCCTCCTGACCAGGGGATCACCGGCGGGGCGACTCCGTCGGCTCCCCCCACCGCCTCGGCCACGCCGGCGTCGGCGACGATTGGAGAAACGCCATGAAGCGACTGGGACCGGAGCTGAAGAAGCCCGAGATGAAAGTGCCACCGGTATTGAAGGACTTGTTCGACGACCTGCGCGACCGCAGGCTGCTGCCGCTGGTCGGATTGCTCGTGGTCGCCATCATCGCGGCGCCTTTCCTGCTCGGTCAGGACCCGGAAGAAACGGAAAGCCATGTAAGTGGCGGCCCTGAGGCCACGCCGGCCTCGCAGCTGACCGTGGTGCAGGCGACTCCCGGCCTGCGGGATTACCGCAAGCGACTCAAGGCCCGTACGCCGACCGATCCTTTCGACCCCCGCTTCGACTCGCCAGTGCTGAAGGGCGCTCAGCTGAACGAACCCGCGGAAGGCTCGGAAGAAGGGTCCTCGAGCGGCGCCGCCAGCCTGGAAGGCGGTTCCAGCGGCCGCACGGACGGCTCCGAGCCGACCGACGGTGACAGCGGAACTCCGGCGAGCGGCGGCAAGCCGCCGGTGACCGTCGTCGCCTGGTCTGTCGACCTCGGGATCTGGCGTTCGGGTGGGACGACCGAAGAAGCGCGGAAAAAGAGCCAGAAAGCCGAGCCCTACATGAAGGACGGCGTGCTCCCGCAGACGCCCTTGCCGAGCAAGAAAGCACCCGTGGTCACCTATCTCGGCCCGGCGCGCGAGGGCACCGGTGTTTCCGGCAAGGCCTTGTTCCTCGTCTCGCGGGAGGTCGTCTCGGTGTTCGGCGACGTCTACTGCGCCGAGGGCGAGGAGGTCTGCCAGCTGATCGAGGTCCCCGTGGGCGAATCCGTCAGCTTCGTCTACGGCCAAAGCGAAGTGATCTACACGATCGTCGTCCGCTCGATCAACCAGGTCACCAGCGACGCTGCCTCGAAATAGCGCTGCACCGCAAAGCTTCAGTAAGTGAAGCCATGTAGCTACACTTGATGAAGCGAGACGTTGTGTGACCGCCGTCTCCTTCGATCATGAGTGCCGAGAGCAACTCCAGCTGCCCCGTCTGTAAGACCGCCGAAGTCGTCTGCGGCAAGTGGACGCTGCTGCTGATCCGCGACCTCGCCGAGGGCAGCGCCCGCTTCTGCGAGCTCGAGCGCTCGCTGGAGGGGATCAGCCCCCGCACCCTCTCCCTGCGCCTGCGCGCCCTGGAGGAGGAAGGCATCGTCGCCCGACACACCTACCCCGAGGTGCCGCCGCGGGTCGAGTACGCGCTGACGCCGAAAGGCGAGGCGCTGGTGCCACTGGTCGAGGACATGCGCAGCTACGGCATGCGCTGGCTGCTCGGCGACGCGGCCGATCCGGCCGACGCGCGCCAGCACGCCGCCGTTTAGCTACCGGCTGCAAGCGATCATTCAAACGCAGGAGGGTCCGCCTGCGAACGGAAGCCTGGGGTGTGCGTGACTTCCTGCTCAACGAAGCGGTCAAGCGACTTGCCACCGAGGCCGCGTCGCGGCTGAGCTCGATGGTCGCGATGGGGGAGGAGATCCCCTTCGACGTCGCCGCCGACGCTGGCGACGATTCGGCCTTCTACAGCTACGTGCCGATGACCGGCCGCTACGTCGTCGAGCATGGCGACGAGCTGCGCTCGCTGCCGAGCTTCGCGCCCGCCCGCGAGGCGGCGGTCGAAGCCGGCGTCGCCGCCCCTTATCTGGAGGCCCGTGGGGAGAGCGTCCCGGCCGACCCGGGCCAGCGCGCCGAGCTGATGCTGATCACCTTCTTCTCCGAGCTTTGGGAGGGCTCTGCCGGCTTCGCGCTCGACCGCGAGCGGCTGGAGGCAGCGCTGGCGACGCTCGACGCCGAAGCGCGCGATGCCGACGACGCCGAGGTCCTGATCGCCCCGATCGTCGGCCTGCGGATGTCGATGCCGCGCCTGCAGCTGCCGCGCGGGGTGCGGATCGTTCGCGCCGACTCGATCGAGGCGCCGATCGAGGCGATGCGCAGCGAGGGCATGGGCCGGGCTGCTTGGGAGCCCCAGTACCTAGCGGTGGCCGAGCAGGACCCCGAGGAGGGGGCGGACACGGCGCTGCTGCAACTGCGCGAGCTGATCAGCGTGATGAGGATGTTCAAAGGCGGCGGCATCGGCCTGGGGCCCTACGCCTTCGCGCCGACCGGCGAGGGCTGCTGGCGGCGGATCGCCACCGGTGCCCCGGCAACGCGCCCGGGCGGCTACCGGCTGAGCGAGGCCGAGGCCGAGGAGCTGATCGAGTTCGGGACCGCGCTGGAGGCGCGCCCGGACCCCGACAACGCCCTCACCTGGGCGGTCGGCCGCTTCGAGATGGGCTGCGAGCGCCCCACCGCGCTGGAGGGATTGAGCGACCATCTGCTCGCCTTGCGGGCGGTGCTGGAGGGCCACGGCCCCGTCGGCGCCTCGCTGTCGCTGCGGGCCGCCGCGCTGATCGCCGACGAGGGGATGGATCGGATCGAGGCCGGCGAACGCGTCGAGGAGGTGCTGGAGCTGGAGCGGGCGATGATGAACGGCCGCCCGATCGAGCGCGCGGTCGAACTAGCGACCTGGATCGAGGAGGGGGTGCGTGGCCTGCTGCGCCAGGCGGCGCTGGGAGAGCTCGGCAACGACCTCAGCACGGTCGCCGACGAGACGCTGATCGTCAGCGGCCTCGCCGAAGGCGATGCCGAGATCACCGTCTCGGAGTCCTTCGAGCCCGAGCCGGAACCAGAAGCCGAGCCTTTCGCGCCGGAGCCCGAGGCGGAGGAGATCTCGATCTCCCACGTCCCGCCCGAGCCGGCGATGGAGCCGGAGCCATCAGCAGAACTTCAGCTGCCCGCCGACGAACTACCCGAGGAGGAGTACGTGGAGCAGGAGACCCGCATCATGGAGCCGATCCCGGCCGAAGACGAGATCAAGATCACGGCTACCCCGTGGCTCGAGGAGGTCTCCGACCCCCGCGGCGGCGACACCATCCAGTGGCCCGCCGACGCCGACCGCGACATCCAGCACCGCGAGAAGATCGACACCCCCCGCGTGCGCCACCTCTTCCCCGTGCCCGAGGACGCTGACTGGGAGGTCAGTCACCTCGAGTTCGAGTACTCGCGCCGCGCCCGCTGAGAACGTTTGTCCAAGCTTTGCGGTAGGGACCGCAAAGTGTCTAGCCTCTTTCGAATGGGGCGGAGCATCAGGAGGGGCGGAGGCTCGCGGGGCGGCGCCTCGCTGCTTCTATTCGGGTTTGTCTTAGTAATCCTGCTGCCCGGGTCTGCTCGCGCTGCCGTGCTGCCGACGTCAATCAGCAGCAATACCACCCTGATGGCTGCCCAGAGCCCCTATACCGGAACCTCGGTGACGATCAAACCGGGAGTCACTATGACTGCTGAACCCGGAGTGATCATCAAGATCACCGGCTCCTTCACGGTTGAAGGGACGCTCAACCTTCTCGGTACTGCTTCAAACCCTGTCGTTGTTACTTCCTTGAAAGATGATGTGGCAGGAGGCGACACCAACAAAGACGGGAGCGCCAGTAGTCCCACCCCCGGAGACTGGGGCAGGATCGGGTATTTATCGACTGCCGGCGGGACAATCGAAAACGCGAAGCTCCGCTACGGGGGAGCCGCGACCGACATGGTCAATATCGAGTGTCCCTGCGAAAGCCAGGTGACGATCGCCAACTCAAGCATCACCCACAGCAAATACGCAGGGCTGAGTACCTACCGCGCCAAACTAAAAGTTTTTAACAGCAACATTTCCGACAACAGCCTCGCCGGTATCCGCGTGCGCGGCGGCTCGCCGGAGATCACTGGCAACACGATCAGCCGCAACGGCGAACACGGCATCAACATGTCCCTGATTCAGGGCTACATCGCCAACGTCGACATGGACGGCAATCTGATCGAAGACAACACCAAAAACGGGATCAGGGTCTACGCACCCGGCGCCCCGACCCGGATCGCCACCGCCAGCCTGGGCGATAACACGCTGATCGGCAACAGCGAAAAGGCGATCGAATACGACGCCTATAGCAATTCGGCCGAAGACCCGAGCTATATGGCTAGCGCCGTACCTCCCAACATCGACACCAACGTCGTCGAAGAAAACGGCCAGAACGGGATCTGGCTGACGGGCGAGCTGAAGGAATCGACTAGTTGGCAGGGCACCGACTACCCGATCGTCGTGCCGAAAGCGAGCCTCGCCGTCGGACCTGCAGCGACCCTGACCTTGGAGCCCGGTGTGATCTTCAAGGGTGAGGGCGGTGGGGGCATCCAGGTCCGCGGCGACCTCCTGACCGAAGGTAGCGCCGAAGATCCGATCACTTTCACCTCGATCAAGGATGACACCGTGGGTGGGGATGCGAACGGGGACGGGGGTGCAACTGAACCGAAACCCGGGGACTGGGGGCGGATCTCCTTTCCCAGCATTGGCGGAGGCTATCTCTCCTACATGGACATCCGCTACGGGGGGTCCGCGAGCGACATGGTCAATATCGAGTGTCCCTGCGAAAGCCAGGTGACGATCGCCAACTCAAGCATCACCCACAGCAAATACGCAGGACTGAGGACCTACCGCGCCAATACGAAAGTCCTACACAGCAACATCTCCGACAACAGCTCCTATGGGATCAGCATCCGTGGCGGTTCACCGGAGATCACCGGCAACACGGTTGGCCAAAACGGCGAACACGGCATCAACATGTCGGTGATCCAAGGCTACACCGTCAATGTCGACATGGAGGGCAATCTGGTCGAAGGCAACGCCGAGAACGGGATCAGGATCTATGCCCCGAGTGCCTCAACCAGGATTGTCACCGCCAGCCTCGGTGAAAACACGCTGATCGGCAACGGCGAGAAAGCGATCGAATACGACGCCTATAGCAATTCGGCCGAAGACCCGAGCTATGTGGCTAGCGCCGTACCTCCCAACATCGACACCAACGTCGTCGAAGAAAACGGCAAGAACGGGATCTGGCTGACGGGCGAGCTGAAGGAATCGACCAGCTGGCAAGGCAACGACTACCCGCTCGTCATTTCCGGAGTGAGCTTCGCCGTCGGGCCCGAAGCGACTCTCGTTCTGGAGCCCGGCATCATCTTCAAGGGCGACGGTGCCGGAACCATTCAGGTCCGAGGTGAACTCCTTACTGAAGGCAACTCGGAAGATCCGATCACCTTCACCTCGCTCAAGGATGACACCATCGGCGGAGATACGAATGGGGACGGTTCCGCTAGTAGTCCAGCAGGTGGAGATTGGAATGGCGTCTTCTATCCCGTCGCCGACGGCGCTGAAATCGACTACTCGGACATCCGATATGCGGAAGTCGCGATTGACGTGGATTACCTGAAATCGATGGATGTGAGCAACAGCGACTTCACGAGTAACGAGAAGGCATTTGATGTGAACTCGACCGCAGTGATGGATGAAGCGTTGGCGGCCCTCGATTGCCTGCCGCCCTATCTTGCGTTCATCGACTCCCACGAAAACTTCTTCGATAGCGCCGGACAGCCCGCTCCGGCCATCGACCTCTCCAGCGTGCTGAGTCCTGCGATTCCTCCGGAATACGCGCTTCTCTTCTCATTTTTCGTGAGTCAGGCGAACGCAACCGCGTCGCTGTACGGGACCGACGACACGATCCCATGGGCTATCTACTCGTGTCCGCCCCAGAAAATTCCGGCGGTGCCTATGAGCCCAGTCCTCGTGCACAGCACGCATTCGGGACCAAACTTCCCTTGATCAGAGGCTAAGCCCGGCCCGCAGCCATCTCGACCCGCTCTTCTGCCGTGGCGAAGAGGTAGCGGTCGATCTCGGTGAGGCCGCGGAGGTCGTGGACGTCCTCGTCCAGGTAGGGGACGCGGATTACGCAGCTGGTGCGGAGCTCGTTGGCGAGGTGGTCGATGTTGCGGGCGTCGCGCTCGGCGAGGGCCTGGTAGTCGGCGAAGTTGTCGGCGACGCGCTTGGCCAGTTTCTCGTCGCCGAGCTTCTCGGCGAGGGTCGCCGGCAGGTCCTCGGCCTCGGCGTGGAGCCCGTCGGCGGGGTAGTGGACCTTGTTGACGATGACGCCGCCGAAGGGCAGCTTCGCCTCGACCAGTTTGCGGTGGAAATAGACGGCCTCGTCGATCGGCTCGCCCTGCGGGCCGCAGACGACGAGGAAGCAGGTCTCCGGGTCGGAGAGCAGTTTGTTGACGCGCTTGGCGCGCGCCTGGAAGCCCTCGACCATGCCGCTGAAGGCGTTGAAGAACTCGGCCAGGTCGGCGATCAGGTCGAAGCCGACGATCTTCTTGAAGATCCCGAGGGCGACGGAGACGCCGCGACCGGTGACCTTCGCCGCCAGCCCGGTCGGCTTCATGAACATCCGCAGCGATTTGCCCTCGATGAACTGGGTCAGCCGTTTCGGCGCGTCGAGGAAGTCGAGGGCGTTGCGGGTCGGGGGCGTGTCGAGGACGAGCAGGTCGAATTCGCCTTCGGTGTGCAGCTCGAACAGCTTCTCCATCGCCATGTACTCCTGCGAGCCGGCCAGCGCGCTGGAGATCTGCTGGTAGATCCGGTTGTTGAGCACCCGGTCGCGCGACTCCTCGTCGGGTGCTTGCCGCGCGATCAGCTCGTCGAAGGTCGCCTTCGCGTCCAGCATCATCGCCCACAGCTCGCCCTTCATCTCCACGCCCTGCTCCTCGAACAGCGCCGGCTCCACCCGGCGCGCTTCGTTACCCAGCTCCTCGAGGCCGAGCGAGTCGGCCAGGCGCTTCGCCGGGTCGATCGTCAGCACGCAGACCTTCAGCCCCTGCGCCGCCATCCCGGTCGCGATCGCCGCCGAGGTCGTCGTCTTGCCGACCCCGCCGGAGCCGGCGCAGATACAGATCGACTTGCCGTCGAGGACTTCGCCCACCGAGGCCATCAGGAGAGCCTCCCGGCGAGGGTGCGGGCCGCCTCGAGGTCGAGCTCGGGCTCGAAGAGGAAGGGGAGGGTTTTGACGGGCGCTTCGACGCCTTTTTTCAGGCGGGAGAGCTGCTGGCGCTGGGAGCGGGCGCGGCCGAACTCCGAGAGCGCCGCCCGCGCGGCCGCCTTGGCCGCCCCGTTCTCCTCCTCGGCCAGCTCTGAGAGCTTCTCCGCCTCCGCTTTCTTGAACCGCTCCGGGTAGAGGCCGTTGAGGTATATGCGGTCGACCGCGACCCCGACCTCGTCGCGCAGGTCCTTCTCCAGCGACATCGACTCGTTCACCGGCATCTCCTCCGGCAGAGCGACGATCGCGGTGCCGGTGTGCTCGTGGTCGGTGATGAAGCGGTCGAGCGTCTGCGCCTGGGAGTGAATCGGGCCGACGCGGGCGATCGAGGCGAAGGTGCGCGGCGTCTGCAGGAACCCGACCCCGTGGCCGGTGGCGGGAGCGTCGACGATCACCAGGTCGTATTTGCGTCCCGACTTCACCTTGCGGTCGAGCTGGGCGAGCTCCCAGATCTTCCCGATCGTCACCAGCTCCTTCAGGCCCGGGGTCGCCGCGGCGAGGTAGTTGAAGATGCGGCTGCGGAAGAGCATGTCCCGCATCGCCCGCACCTTCAGCTGCAGCAGCACGTACTCGCGCATCGACTCGTCGGGGTCGATCGAGATCGACCAGAGGTTCTCCTCCATCTCGACCTCGTGGAAGCCGACCTCGGTGTGGTCGAACAGCCGCGAGGTGTTCTCCTGCGCGGAGACCTCGCAGACGATCGTCCGCTTGCCTTCGCTGGCCGCGCGCAGGCCGAGGGCCACCGCCACCGTGGTCTTGCCGACGCCGCCCTTGCCGGTGACGATGACGAGTCTCTTGTCGAGGAGTTCGGGGATTGACTGATTCCTAGCAATTTCGGGAGCCGGCAGGAAAAGCGGGTCCCCATACGAATATCCGCGCAATGGGATTTCTAAGCCGCAAGAAGCCAAAGCCCGCGCCCATCGAGATTCAGCAGGAGCAGCCGATTGGCGATGAGCTCCAGCAGATGGAGGAACTTGTACCCGAGCGTACTGATGAGTACGCCTTCGATATTGACGAGAGCGCTATGCCCGCGGGTCCTGTCTCCGATTTGGACGAGAGCGCCCGGGACGCGGGTCCTGTCTCCGATACGTCCCCCGCGCCTACCGGCGCGGGTCCCGCATCGTCGCCACCCGCGTCAGAGGCGTCTGGGGTTGAGCTGAGCCGGCCGTCCGAGCTGGTTGAGCAGGTTGAGCCGTCCGAGGATGTGGAAGAGGCTGCCCTCAATGCCGACGAGGAAGAGGGCGATGGGCGGATGAAGGCGATCGATCTTTTGGCGCCTACGCGGCTCGACTTCTTGAAGGAGAAGGAGGCGGCTGCGGAGGAGCCGGTGAAGACGGCGGAAGTGATCGCCTTCGCCAACCAGAAGGGCGGCGTCGCGAAGACGACCACCACCCTCAACCTGGCGGTTGCCTTCGCCGAGTCCGGGCACCGCGTGCTCTGCATCGACCTCGACCCGCAGGGAAACCTGACGATGAGCCAGGGGATCGACCCCGACAAGGTCGAAAAGAGCCTCTACGACGTGCTCGTCAACGACATGCCGATCTCCGAGATCATCGTCAAGCGGGAGATCGACATCGCGGTCGCCTCGATCGACCTGGCCGGGGCCGAGATCGCGATGAGCACCAAGATCGGCCGCGAGCGCTCGCTGGAGAAAGCGCTGAAAGAGGTTCACGGCGACTACGACTTCGTCTGCATCGACACGCCGCCGAGCCTTGGCCTGCTGACGATCAACGCCCTCACCGCGGCGAACAAAGTGATCGTCCCGGTCCAGTGCGAGTATCTCTCGATGCGCGGTCTGGTCCAGCTTCAGAACACCCTGCGGATGATCCAGGAGAACCTCAACCCCGACGTGCGGATCGAGGGGATCCTGCCGACGATGCTCGACACCCGGACCATCCACGCCAAGGAGGCGATCGAGATTCTCGAGGAGAACTTCGGCGACCTCGTCTTCCGCTCCCGGATCCGCAAGGCGATCAAATTCGCCGAGGCTCCCGTGAAAGGCGCTTCCGTGCTCAAGTACGATTCTGATTCGAGCGCCGCGAACTACTACCGGGAGCTGGCGAAGGAGGTTCTGGCGAATGGCTCGGCGTAACAAGCGCGCAAGCATGCGCGAGGGGCCCCTATCCGATCTGTTCCGGTCGACGTCCGAGGACGCGCCAATCGATCCTCCGGAGGCGCCCCGGTACGGGCGCCAGGATCCGGCGGAGGCGAAGAAGGTGCAGGACGAGGGCGCTGAGCCCGCGGGTCCTGTCTCCGATGAGGGACGAAGCGCTGAGCCTGCGGGAGGGGCGGAGCAGGCTGACGTTCCTCTGCAGCAGGAGGGGGCACCCACCTTTTTTGATCAGGAATCTGATGGTTCGGAGCGGGATATCGAGACTTCGACCGAGCCTGCTCCTGAGAGGTTGAAGCGGGTCTTCAACGAGGAGCCGGCGCCTCGGCGGGAGCAGTTCGTGCCGGAAAACCCGCGGTACGGGCGGGAAGACCCTGAGTACGAGCCCCCGGGGAGCGGTGAGCCGCACCAGCCGGTGATCAAGGTCGTCGGGGTCGGCGGCGCCGGTGTCAACGCCGTCAACCGGATGGTCGACGCCCGCATACCCGGGGTCGAGTTCATGGCCGTCAATACGGACTTGCAGTCGCTGCAGCTCTGCGTCGCCGACGTCACCGTCCACATCGGCGACGAGCAGACGCGCGGCCTCGGCGCCGGTGCCGATCCCGAGGTCGGCCACCGCTCCGCCTTCGAGGAGCAGGACAAGATCAAGCGCCTGCTGAAGGGCTCCGACATGGTCTTCGTCGCCGCCGGTGCCGGCGGCGGCACCGGCTCGGGCGCGGCCCCGGTCGTCGCCCGCCTCGCCCGCGAGGTCGGTGCGCTCACGGTCGGCATCGTCACCAAGCCGTTCAGCTTCGAGGGCAGCCGCCGCGGCGGCCAGGCCGAGAAGGGGATCGAGGAACTCTCCCAGGAGGTCGACACCCTGATCGTCGTCCCCAACGACCGCCTGCTCGACGTGCTCGACCAGCAGACCTCGATGGTCGAGGCCTTCAAGGTCGCCGACGACGTCCTCCGCCAGGGCGTGCAGGGGATCTCCGACCTGGTGACGCTGCCGGCGGTGATCAACCTCGACTTCGCCGACGTGCGGACGATCATGTCCGAAGCCGGCCGAGCCCTGCTCGGCATCGGCATGGCCTACGGCGACGACCGCGCCGTCCTCGCCGCCGAAAAAGCGATCTCCTCGCCCTTGCTGGAGACCTCGATGGAGGGCGCCCGCTCGATCCTGCTCTCGATCACCGGCGGCGCCGACCTCTCGCTGGTCGAGGTCTCCGAGGCCGCCAAGGTGGTCGGCGAGGCCGCCCACCCGGACGCCAACATCATCTTCGGCGCCAACGTCGACGAGGAGCTCTCCGACCAGATCTGGGTCACCGTCGTCGCCACCCGCTTCGACGGGCGGCCGAGCGCCCCCCGCCGGGCCGCCGAGCCGACGATTCGCCGCACCAAAGAGGCCGAGCAGTCTCGTCGCGGCCGCCCCGGCGATCGCGAGCTGGGAATCGACGTTCCCGAGTTCCTTCCGAGCTGAGCAGCGGCCCCATGCGAGGGGTCGTCGCAGCTGGCCATCCGCTCACCGCCGAGGCCGGCGCGGAAGTCCTGCGGGAAGGGGGAAACGCGGTCGACGCGGCCATCTGCTCGGTTCTGGCTTCCTTCGCGACCGAGAGTCCGCTGACCGGCTTCGGAGCCGGCGGCCACATGATGGTCCACAGGGGCGGGGAGACGACGCTGATCGACTTCTTCGTCGCCGCGCCGGGGCTGGACGGGATCGAGCGCAAGGCCGAGCTGGTCCCGATCCCGATCCGCTTCGACGCCGAGACGACTCAGACGTTCCATGTCGGCGCCGCCTCCTGCGGGGTTCCCGGGACCGCCGCCGGCCTCGCGCACGCGCTCGAGCGCTTCGGGACGATGCCGCTCGGCGAGTTGGCGGCGCCGGGGATTCGCTTCGCTCGCGAGGGGGTGTCGATCAACCGCGGCCAGGCTTTCCTGCTCGAGATCCTGGCTCCGATCCATCAGCACATGCCGGAGTCGCGCGAGCTCTACGCGCCGCAGGGGCGGCCGCTGGGAGAGGGGGAGGTCTTTCGCTTCCCGGAGTTGGCCGAGGCGCTGGAACGGTTCGCGGCTGAAGGTGCGGAGCCGTTCTACGAGGGCGATGTCGCGGCCAGGATCAGCGGGTTCGTCGTCAGCCACGGCGGCACCCTTGGTCCAGCCGACCTTGCCGCCTACGAAGCGATTGAGCGGCCGCCGATCATCGCCCCCTTCCGCGGCGCGGAAGTGCTCACCAACCCGCCGCCGTCCTCGGGCGGCATCCTCATCGCCTACTGCCTTGGCTTGCTCGAGCGCTTGGGTTCCCACAGCGGTCCCGAGCAGCTGGTGGCGGCGATGGAGGCGGCTAACGACCGCCGCGACCTCGCCTTCGCCGAGGCGCTCTACGAAGAGGGGATGGAGGCGAGCTTCCTCGACCCCGCCGGTCTCGACCTCGCCGCCGCCGACCTGCTCGGCTCGACCACCCACATCTCCGTCCTCGACGCGGAGGGCACCTGCGCCAGCGTCACCTGCTCGAACGGCTCGGGCTCCGGGGTGCTGGTGCCGGGGACGGGGGTGATCCTCAACAACATGCTCGGCGAGGAGGACCTCAACCCGGGTGGCTTCCACGGCATCGCGCCAAGGCGGCGAGTGCCGTCGATGATGGCGCCGACGCTCGTCCTCCGGGACGGTGAGATCGTCCTCGCGCTCGGCAGCGCCGGCTCCAACCGGATCCGCTCGGCGATCCTGCAGACGGTGGTGCGGGCGGTCGAGCAGGGCTATCCGGTCGCGGCGGCGATCGAGGCACCGCGACTGCACTTCGAGCAGGGGGTCGTGCAGGCCGAGAAGGGAATCGACCCGGACGCCTTGGCGGGGCTGGAGGCGCGAGGGTGGGAGGTGGCTCGCTGGCCCTCTCTCAACCTCTTCTTCGGCGGCGTCCAGGCGGTGGCGCGAGATCCGGTCAGCGGCGAGCTCAGCGGCGGCGGCGATCCCCGCCGCGGCGGGGCGGTCGCATACGCTGAGTGACGTGACGGGCGGCGGAATCGACTTCGAGGCGGAGGGGTTGCTGGAGGGGGTCGAGGGCGAGGCCCGGGCCGCCCGACTCGACCTGCTCCGGCGGCTCGGCGACGAAGGCTGTTCGCTGGAGGAGCTGAAGGAGGCCGTCGCCGCCGGCCGGCTGACGCTGCTGCCGGTGGAGCGGGCGGTGGCCGGGGAAGGCGCCCGCTACACCGCTCGCGAAATCGCCGAGCTGGCGGGGCTCGACCTCGAGATGCTGCTCCGCTTCCGATCCGCCCTCGGGATCCCGATCCCCGACCCCGACGAACCCCGCGGCACCGAGAACGATCTCGATGCCGCCCGCCGCATGAAGGCCTTCCTAGACGCCGGCCTGCCCGAGGACGGGATGCTGCAGGTGGCGCGGACGATCGGGATGGGGACGGCCCGGATCGCCGAAGCCAACCGCGAGCTGATCATCCGCACCCTGACCCAGCCGGGCGACAACGAGCGCGACGTCGCACTCCGCTTCGCCGCCGCCGCCGAGTACATGCTGCCCCTCGCCGGCCCGACCGTCGTCTACGCCCTGCAGGCGCACCTGCTGGAACAGATCCGCCGCGACGTGATCGGGGTCACCGCCCTCGCCTCCGGGGACGTCGGCGGCGCCATCGAGCTGACCGTCTGCTTCGCCGACCTGGTCGAGTTCACCCGCCTCGGCGAGGAGATCGCGGCCGAGGAGCTGGGAATGGTCGCCGGGCGCCTCGAGGAGATGGCAAGCGCCGTCGCCGAGCCGCCGGTGCGGCTGGTGAAGACGATCGGCGACGCGGTGATGCTCGTCTCACCCGAGCCCGAGCCGATGGTCGCCGCGGCGCTGGAGCTGATCCACGCCGCCGAGCAGGAAGGCCAGCAGTTCCCCTGGCTGCGCGCCGGGATCGCCAGCGGCCCGACCCTGCCGCAGTCGGGCGACTACTACGGCCGCCCGGTCAACCTCGCCAGCCGCATCACCAACGTCGCCCGCCCCGGCAGCGTCGTCCTCGACGAGGCGACCAAGGAAGCCGCCGGCGACGCCTTCTCCTACTCCTACGTCGGCGAACGCAAACTGAAGGGGCTCGACTACCGGGTGAAGCTATTTCGAGCGCGGACCCCGGAGGAAAAGAAGCGTTAGGGCCGTTGCCGGTAGAGGGTGCCGGTGTCCCTCTCCGGAATTGACCTCCCCTCCGCTGCGCGCTCCGGGGAGAACATGCTGCGCGCTTCGCGCGCAAGAACCAGATTGCATATCGCCGAACATTCCTCCGAGGGACACCGGCACCCTCCTACGACAGCTTCCGAGAGACATCGTTCAGCGAAACCGCGAGAGACCCCCGTATAGGTGTACTGGCGCGGACTCGGTGGAATTCAAGCTTGCCGCTAGGAGATTGACGGATCTCGCCCCTCGAGTACCCAAGTGGGTTTGCGAAGTCGGTGATTTCGCGGATACCTCCCGTTCTGACCTGTCTACCTCAGTATCTCGTTAAGCGAAGGTTGGGCTATCGGACCCATTGGTCATTCATTGGGCTAACCGGTTCACGGCTGATCGCCAAGATGGCTATTAAAGGCGGAGTTGTCCGCCCTGCGACCTTTTGCGTGTCACGCGAGAGGTCTCGCTCGGCCCCAGGGGAGTCAACCAAGCATTGGCGTACCGTCGGGAGGCGTGCCAATTGATCTGCTCCTCAACATCCCGCAGGCGCTTCACGCTGTCCTTGGGCTTCATGGATGGATCGGCGAAAGAAGGCGCCGTAGGATGGTCGAGCAATCGACTGAAGGGAAGCCAATGGCGACGAAGATTCGGGTCAAGCGCGGCAACGCCACTGGGGACTGGACCGTGAAAGGCGAGCCGAAAGACCTCAGCAAGCTGGTGAACGATGCCCTCAAGAAAGAGGAAAAATTCGTCACCTTCACGCAGGAGGACGGGAAAGCGCGCAGCGTTATCGCCGATCGGGTGGTTCTGATCTGGGAGGAGTAGGACCGGCAGATCTGCCGGTGCGATTTGCCGTACGTACGGCTCTGGTTCTAGAGCTGGAAGCGACCCGCTGGACGGGGCCATCCCGGCACACCCATCCCTCCCTACCGGCAAGCTAGAGAGGCTTGCGAGCGGACACCAGCAGGTTGTAGAAGAGCTCGGCCGGGAGGTAGGGCTCGAGGACGCGGGTGTCGACTTTCTGCAGGGCGATGTAGCTGTTGAAGGCGAAGCGGCGCCAGCCGAAGGGGACCGACTCCGGCTCGGCGCTGGACTCGACCGTGCGCAGGCCCCAGCCCCAGGCGTTGGAGAGCAGCTCCTCGCCGCCGACGTGGCGCTGCTCGAAGCCGGCGTCTCGCAGCAGGCGGCGGAGGTCGGCGGGGGCGAAGGCGTGGACGTCGACCTCGCCCTCGAGCGAGTGGTCGTGGGACTGGTCGCCTTCGGCGACGGCGCGCTTGTCGGCGCCGATCGCCCGCCGCCACACCGGCGCCAGGGCCAGGCCGGCGCGCTTTGGCAGCGCCGCCAGGTTGTCTCCGTAGCGGGAAGGCTCGCCGGCGAAGGCGATCATCCCGCCGGGGCGGAGGACGCGGCGGAATTCGGCGAAGGCCTTGTCGAGGTCGGGGATGTGGTGGAGGACGGCGTGGCCGAAGACGAGGTCGAAGCTTTCGTCCTCGAAGGGCAGGGTCTCAGCCTCGGTCTCGACCGTGGTCACGTCGTCCAGGCCCAGCGCCTCCGCCGTCGCCGCCAGGCGCTTCAGCATGCCCGGCGAGATGTCGGTCGCGGTCAGCCGCTCGATCACCCCGAGCTGGACGAGGTTGAGCGAGAAGTAGCCGGTCCCCGAGCCGATCTCCAGCGCGTCGCCGAAGGAGCGCCCCTTCAGCCCGCCCAGCGCCTTGACCAGCTTCAGGCGCACCTGTCGCTGCCCGACCTCGCCGAAGTCGATGCCCCACTTGGCGTCGTACTCCTCGGCGGCGGCGTCGTGGTAGCGGGTGTTGACGTCCTTGATGTGCTCGTGGGTGGCGGTGGGGGAGGCTGGCATGGCGCGGAACTCTACGCGGAACGGCGCAATGCATGGTGCGCTGGCGGGGCAATAGCGTTGGGCCATCGCTGAGGAGTACCTACAGCTGAACCAGCCACCCGGAGTGCCGCCGCTGCCGTTGACCGGCGAGCGGACGCTGCCCGACGTGCCGGAGGAGAACTACTGGTTCCGCCGTCACCTGGTCGTCTACGAGTGGATCGCCGAGCGGGTGAAGGAGAAGCGGGTGGTCGACATGGCCTGCGGCGAGGGCTACGGCTCCGACGTCCTCGCTCGCACCGCCGCCGGTGTGGTCGGGGTCGACGCCAACCCCGAAGCGCACGAGCACGCCCGCCTCCGCTACCGGCAGCTCAACCTCCGCTTCGAGCGCGAGCTGGTGGAAACGTTCTCCGAGCCCTGCGATGCCGTCGTCTTCCTGCAGACGATCGAGCACGTCCAGGACCCCGGCGCGATCCTCGAGCACTTCAAGTCGATGCTGGCCCCCGGCGGCGTCGCCTACGTCTCAACTCCCAACCTGCTGACGCTGGCGCCTCCCGGGGCCGAGAAGTCCGACAATCCCTGGCACGTGAAGGAGTACCGGGCCGAGGAGTTCCGGGCGCTCTGCGAGGACCACTTCGAGCGGGTCGAGATGCTGGGCCTCTTCCACGCCCGCAAGCTGCGCGCCCACGAGCTGGCGATCAAGCTCGGCTGGGACACGGTTCACAAACGCCTCGGGCTGACCAAGCGCTTCTACGACCGCTTCACCCCCGCGATCGCCGCCTCCGACTTCAGCCTGCGCGAGGGTGATCTCGACCGCGCCCTCGACTTCCTCGCGGTCTGCCACTCGTAGAGATGGACCGCGAGGGGACCGCCGGCGACCTGGCGATCGTCCTGCACAGCCATATGCCCTACGTCGAGGGCTTCGGGACCTACCCCTTCGGTGAGGAGTGGCTGTTCGACGCGGTGATCCGCTCCTATCTGCCGGTGCTGGAGATGGCGCGGGACCTGACGCTGACGGTGACGCCGGTGCTGGCGGACCAGCTCGAAGATCGCGGCGCGGCGGAGCGCCTGCGTCGCTTCCTGGTCGAGTGGCGGATCGGCGCCGCCGAAGCGGACCTCGCCCAGGTCCCCGAGGAGTGCAAAGCGGCCTGCGAGGGAGAGCGGCAGCGCTACAGCCACGCCCTCGAGCTGCTCGACGCGGCCGGCGGTGACCCGCTGGTGCCGTTCCAGCGGGCGGCGGCGGAGGGTCGGGTTGCGCTTGCCGCCTCGGCGGCCACGCACGCGGTGCTGCCGCTGCTGGCGACGCGGCAGGGGGTGCATCTCCAGCTCGAAGCCGGCCTCCGCTCCCATCGCCGCCGCTTCGGCTGGGACGGCGGGTTCTGGCTGCCCGAGTGCGCCTACGCGCCGGGGCTGGAGTGGCGACTGGCGGAGCAGGGGGTCCGCTGGTTCTGCGTCGACCAGAGCGCTCACCGCGAGCCCCTGGAGGCGCTGGCCCCGGTCGGGACCGAGGCGGGGCCGGTGGCGCTGCCGATCGACTGGGAGGCGATCTCCTGGCTCTGGTCGCTCGACGGCTATCCCTCCGACCCCGCCCACGCCCAGTTCGCCGGCAAATCGCTGCGCGGGATCCGGATCTGGCGAGTGGGTGGCGGCGCCTACGACCCGGCGGCGGCCGCGGCGGTGGCGCGACGGCAGGCAGAGGAGTTCCTGGCCGCCGTGGCGCAGCGGCTTCGGACCTACACCGAGGGCCACGGCCGCCGCGGGCTGCTCGTCTTCGCGATCGACACCGAGCTCCTCGGGCACTGGTGGTCGGAGGGGCCGATCTGGCTTCGGGCGGTGCTGGAAGGCGCCGAGGCGGCGGGGGTCCGGCTGCTCACGGTGCCCCAGGCGCTGGCCGAGCACGAGCCGGTCGAGCGGCCGCTGCGGGCTTCGACCTGGGGGGAGGGCAAGGACCTGCAGACGTGGGACTCCCCGCCCGTCGCCGATCTGGCCACCGGGGCGCGGCGGCTGGAGCTGCGCCTGCTGCGGGCCGTTTCGAGCGGCCTGCGTGGGGACTCGCTGATGCGGGCGACGCGGGAGTTGCTTGCCGCCCAAGCGAGTGACTGGGCGTTCCTGGATCAGCGCAAGCAAGCCGGTGATTACGCCTATCGGCGCGCCACCGACCACTCACAGGCGATGTTGGAGGCCATAGACTGCCACCGCCCCACCGATCCGCGTATGCGTTCTCTCGCCCCGGACCTCAGCCTCGCTCCTCTCCTGGAGCCCTGATTCCCAGCCACCGAATTAGCTACCGACTTTGACCCGCGTCCTGATTCTCTCCTGGGAGTACCCGCCGCTGATCGAGGGCGGTCTAGCCCGCCACGTGCGCAAGCTCTCGGAGGCGCTGGTCGAGCGAGACGTCGAGGTACACGTGCTGACGCGTGGGGGGGAGGAGTCGCCGGCGCAGGAGCGCCGCAACGGCGTGATCATCCACCGCATCCGCGAGCCGAAGCGACCGACCGACCTCGGCGAGTTCGTCGCCTGGATCGAACGGATGAACTCCGACATGCTCGCCGCCGGGGTCGAGCTCGGCGATCGCTACAGCTACGACCTCGTCCACGGCCACGACTGGCTCGTCGCCAACGCCTGCGACCACCTCGCCAAGCGCTTCGACGCGCCGTTGATCACGACGATTCACGCCACCGAGTACGGCCGCCACCAGGGCTGGGTCGACAAGCACCCGCAGACCTACATCCACGGGGTCGAGCGCTGGATCACCAACCGCTCCCACCGCGTCATCACCTGCTCCCACTACATGCGCGAACAGGTCGCCGACATCTTCGGCGTCGAGGAGGGGCGGATCACCGTGATCCCCAACGGCATCGATCCCGACGACCTGCCCGCTCAGCCGGAGGAGGACCTGGCGCGGCTGCGCTCCGAGTTCGCCGCGCCGGAGGAGAAGCTGGTCCTGCTGATCGGCCGCCTCGTCTATGAGAAGGGCTTCCAGCTGGCGCTGGAGGCGATGCCGCGGGTGCTCGAAGAGGCGCCGGGGACGCGCTTCCTGGTTGCCGGCTCAGGCACCCACGAGGCCGAACTGAAGCGCCAGGCGCAGGAGCTGGGGCTGATGGAGCACGGCACCTTCCTCGGCTGGATCGGCGACGACGTGCTGCACTCGCTCTACCGGATCGCCGACCTGACCGTGGTTCCCTCGATCTACGAGCCCTTCGGCCTGGTGGCGCTGGAGGCGATGGCCTCGGGCTGCCCCTGCATCGTCGCCGACACCGGCGGCCTGCGCGAGGTGGTCCCCCACGAGGAGGCCGGGCTTCGCTTCCGCGCCCACGACCCCGAAGCGCTGGCGGAGGTGGCGATCCGCGTCCTCTCCGACGACGAGCTCGGCCGCCGCCTGGTCGCCGAAGCCTACGAGCACCTCCGCCGCTTCGACTGGGGCGACGTGGCAGAGCAGACGGCGGCTGTCTACGCCGAACTAGCAGCTGCGAAGACCGCCTGAGGCGCGCCGCTGGGCTCAGCAGCCGCCGCGCCGGCGGGGCTGGAGGGAGCGGTCGCTGACCGCGAAGCTGCCCGCGGCGCTGTTACCGGGCGTCCACTGGATGCCCTCGAGCAGCTCGCTCGGTTCGACCCCGAGCGAGCCCGCCAGCTTCATCAGGGTGTCGACGCGGGCGAGGCGGGTCCCGTTCTCCAGCATCCCGATCTCGGTCCGGTGCAGGGAGGCGAGGTTGCCCAGTTCTTCCTGCGACATCGCCGCGCGGCGTCGACAGCGAAAGAGGTTGCGCCCGAACTGGAGGGCAACCTCCTCCGATCGCAGTCTCCCGTCGGCGGCCATGCAGACAGTGTTCCGTCGTAAATCCATTGTCGGCCAGACAATACACCTCAGAACCGACAGTCTTGTTGCAGACAGAGAATTCCGGCTTAGAGAGAGGAAGCCATGGCTTGGAGCATCGAAGACACGGAGACGGAGAAATTGGCAGCCGAAGTAGCTGGCCTAACTGGCGGGACCAAGGCTGGTGCGGTGCGCGAGGCGCTGCGAGAGAAGAAACGGCGACTGGAGCATCAGGAACTGGAAGACCTACTCGATCCCGAGAGGAGCGGTGACTTCTCTAAAACCGATCTCCCGGTAATTGATCTTTCAGACTTTTTGCATGACGAAAGCGATTAGGAGATCGCGCGGTTGAGGAAGTCGACCTGGTGCTGCTTGCGCAGGATCAGGTGCTCCATCAGGTGCTCGAGGGCCTCGGAGCGGCCCTCGCGGCCGGTCGGCTCGATCGCTTCCTGCAGCGCTTCAACTGCCGCTTCCTCGCCTTTGACCAGCCTTTTGATCGCGCCTTTGAGGCTCTTGTCGAAGCTCAGCTGCGCTACGTCCGTCGTCGGCTTGCCGCCGAAGGAAACGATCTTTTCGATCAGCCGGCGGACATCGGCCAGCTCGGCGTCACCGAACGCGGTCAGCTTCTCGCCGAGCGCCTGCGCCTCGATCCCGGTCAGGCTGGAGGCGACGATCGAGTACTGCAACGCCGAGCGGTACTGCAGTTCCAGCGCTGCGTTGAGGCGCTTCACCGCCCCTTTTTCGTCAAGTTTCTCTTCGTCAGGCATGCCCTGGGCTACCCGAAGGGGTCGCTCGCTACTCGTCGTGACCTGCGAGCTCCGGCGGCTGCATCGTCGTCCAGGCGTGCGGGTCCGGCTCGACCGGCCGCTCCCAGCGCATCTCCTCGGGCGCCTTGCGCATACGGATGATCCGCGCTGGGATGCCGCCGACGACGGCGTTGGCGGGCACGTCCTTGGTGACGACCGAGTTGGTCCCGATCACCGAGTTGTCGCCGATGCTGACGCCGCGGAGGATGCAGGCGCCGTAGCCGATCCAGACGTTGTTGCCGACCTCGACGTCGCGCTTGTAGATGCCCTGCAGCCGGATCGGCCGCTCGACCTCGACGATGCCGTGGTCGAAGTCGATGAACATCGCCCGGTCGGCGATCACGCACTCGCTGCCGATCCGCACGCGCTGGTAGGCGGAGATCGTGCACTCCTGGCCCATCACCGTCTTCTCGCCGATCTCGACCGCCCCCTCGTGGCAGCGGATCTTGGTCCCGTCGCCGATCCAGGCAAAGCGGCCGAAGCGGATCTCCCCCCGCGGCTCGATCTTCAGTTCCAGCTCCTTGCCGAGGAAAAAGGGTCCGTCGGAGCGCCAGCGCCAGCCGGCGGGGGTGAGCAGGCGGCGCCAGAGGTAGCGCCAGAAAAGCCGCACGTAGCGCGGCGTCAACATCTGGTTGCGGGCCAGAAAGCGGAGCACGGCGGGCCAACTCTAGACTCACACGCCCTTGGCTGACATCGCCAAAACCGCCCCCCTCGCCGAGCGACTGGCCGCTGGCGAAAAGCGAGCGCTGGCCCGGGCGATCACCCTGATCGAGTCCGACGACCCGGCCGGCTGGGAGCTCGTGCGCGAGCTCTACCCGCGCACCGGCAACGCCCGGATCATCGGCTTCACCGGTCCTCCCGGCGTCGGCAAGAGCACCCTGATCGGGGCGCTGACCGGCGAGCTGCGCAAACGCGAGCGCGAGGTCGCGGTGCTCTCGATCGACCCCTCGAGCCCCTTCACCCGCGGCGCCCTGCTCGGCGACCGGATCCGGCTCACCGACCACTTTCTCGACCCCGGCGTCTTCATCCGCTCGATGGCCTCCCGCGGCGCCCTCGGCGGCCTCTCCGAGGCGGCGCTGCAGGTGGCGCTGATCATGGACGCCGCCGGCAAAGACGACGTCCTGATCGAGACCGTCGGCGTCGGCCAGGCGGAGATCGACATCGTCGACCACGCCGACACGATCGTGCTGGCGCTGATGCCGGGCTCGGGCGACTCGATCCAGGCGCTGAAGGCAGGGGTGATGGAGATCCCCGACGTGATCGTCGTCAACAAGGCCGACCACCCGATGACCGACACGATGGTGCGTGAGGTGCGTGGCGTCCTCGCCCTCTCCCACGACCCGGAGGGGTGGAAGGTGCCGATCCTGCGTACCGAGGCCGCCCGCGGCGAGGGGGTGGACGAGCTCGCGGTGAAGATCGACGAGCACCGCGCCTTCATCGAAGAGAAGGGGACCCTGGCCGAGCGCCGCGCGCGCAACCTCCGCAGCGAGGTGCTGGGGATCGCCACCTCGCGGATGCGGCGCCGACTCGAACAGACGGTCTCCGAAGACCCGTCGACCGCGGAGCTGCTCGACCGGGTGGTGCGGCGCGAGCTCGATCCCGCCACCGCGGCCACCGAGCTGCTGGAGAAGCACGTCGATGGATGAGTCGGCGGGCAAGCCCTCGATCGCCGAGGCGATGGGTTGGCTCGGCGCTGACGTCGCCGAGCTGAGCGGCTCCTCGGTCGGTCAGGTGCAGGGCATCTTCGTCGACGCCGACAGCGGCGAGCCCGCCTGGCTGGTGACCCGCCTCGGCCGCCGCCGCCGCGCCCGCGTCGTCGCCCTTCCCTTCTCCAGCTGCGCCGGCGCCCCCTTCGGCGTCTGGGTCGCGCAGGAGGCCGACGCGATCCGCAGCGCTCCCGTGGTCGACCCCACTCGCCCGCTGCGCCGCGAGCACGAGCTGACGATCTGCGCCCACTTCGGCATCGGCGAAAACGTCGGCCGGGCCGCTGAGGTGGCGCGCCGTCAGCAAGGCGACGTCACCGCCACGCCGCCCGGGCGCCCAGCCTGAGCCGTCGCTGGGGCGGTTGCGCCGGCGCAGTATTGAGACATATAGTCTGAGTAATGAAAATCCGTAGCTTCCTCGTGGGGCTGGCCGCAATAGCTGCAATGGTCGCTGGCTGTGGAGATGGGAGCGGCGCGGAAACGGCGGCTCCCTCGCAAGATCTCCTGGAGCTTCACGTCGAGCTCCCCGGCGAACCCGGCATCGAGAGCATGGGCATTCTCCTCGCCGAGATAAACGGCTACTTCGGTGACGTCGGCCTGGAAGTAGTCGTTCGCGATCCGGTGACTCCGGACCGCACGTTCGGGTACGTGGCCGGCGGTACGGTGGACCTGGGGCTCGTCCACCAACCGGAACTCGTTCTTGCGGGGGCGAGAGGCGCACCGGTCGCCGCCGTCGCGAGCGTGATCACCCAGCCGACCACCTCGATGATCTGGCTGCCGAAGTCGAAGATCGAAGGCATTGCCGATCTGAGGGGCAAGACCATCGCGATCCTGGGGCTCGACTATGAAAAGCCCCTTCTCGAAAACCTCCTGGCGCGAGAGGGGCTGACGCTCGCCGACGTGAAGATCGAGACGGTGGATGAAGAACTGGTGCCTGCCCTGGTCGGCGGGCGTGCCGACGCCATCTTCGGTGGCTCGTGGAACGTCGAGGGAGCCGAGCTCGAAGCGCGGGGGCTGGAGCCGGTGATCACTCGCCTGCAGAGCATCGGTGCTCCTTCCTATGAAGAGCTGGTCCTCATGGGCCGTCGGGACCGCCTCTCCGCTGATCCGCAGTCGATCCGCGATTTCATCTCTGCGATGACGCGTGGGACCGCGTTGGCACTCGAAGATCCCGAGGCTGCCGCCGAAGCGATCGCCACGAGGATCGGCAGAGCGCCCGGCAAGGTGCTGGATGCGGAATTGGAGGCGACGGTGCCGCTGCTCTCCGAGGACGCCCACATGAGCGAAGAGAAGGCGGGTCAGCTGGTCGACTGGATGTACCGGGAGGGGCTGATCGAGCGCAAGCCGCCGGTCTCGGCTCTGCTCACCAACGAGTACGTTCCGTCCCCATAACTCCAGTCTAAAATTGAATGATGGGACGCGTCTTATGGGGGGTGGCGACGCTGGCGACGGTTGTCGCTTTGATCGGATGCGGGGGAGACACCGATGCCGAGACGGCGGCCGAGAGCCCGCCCGCAGCCGAACAGGGCAAGAGCGCGGAACCCAAGGAGGCGGAGTACCGCGTCGAGATAACGCTTGACGGGTATCCCGGCCCGGAAACCGCGGGCATCTTCATGGCCGAGGAGCGCGGCTATTTCGCGGACCGGGGCGTCGACGTCAAGATCACCTCTCCCATCACCCCCGACAACGTCGTGGAATATGTGACCCAGGGTTTCGTCGCCCTGGGGATCTCGCATCAGCCACAGGTCCTGCTCGCGAAGGAGAAAGGCGCGTCGATCGTCGCCGTCGCGAGCCTTGTGCGGCGGCCGACCATGGCACTGATCTGGCTTGAGAAGTCGGGTATCCGCAACCTCGCCGATCTGAAGGGGAAAACCATCGCCGTAGTTGACTTCGCCTTCGAAGAAGAGCTGCTCGGGAGCCTCCTCGCGCAAGCCGGCCTGAGCCTGCGGGACGTGGAGGTCAAGCAGGTCGGCTACCGGCTCCTGCCCGCCCTGATCAGCGGGCGCGTGGACGCCGTCTTCGGCGGCTCGGGGAATGTCGAGGGGGTCGAGCTGCAAGCGCTCGGCTTGGATCCGGTGATCACCCCGGTGCAGAGGTCCGGGATTCCCTCTTATGACGAACTCGTCGTGATCGCCCGCCGCGGTCGCCTGGCCCGGGACCCGCGGCCGATACGTGCATTTATCGCGGCGGTGGCGCGCGGTACCGCCGCGGCGCGCGAAGATCCGGAAGCCGCCGCAAAGGCGATCGAAGCCGCACGGAAAGAGCTTGAAAACATCGGCAGGCGCGAGAGACCTGCGGAAGCCGAAGTCGAGGCGACCCTCCCGCTGCTTTCCCCGGCGAGCCCCGTGGACCCTCGGCGGGTGGGGCGCCTGGCGAATTGGATGCGGGGCCAGGGGCTGCTCCAGGGGTAGCGGACTAGAGCTGCAGGGCCTTCAGCTGCAGCAGCTCCTCGATTCCGTAGCGGCCGTTCTCGCGACCGTGCCCGGACTGGCCATAGCCGCCGAACGGGGCGCGGGGGTTGAAGCGGCCGCCGTTGATCTCAACCTGGCCGGTGCGGATGCGACGGGCGACGGACACCGCGCGGTCGGCGTCGGCGGACCAGACGCCGCCGGAGAGGCCGTAGGGAGTCGAGTTGGCGATACGGACCGCGTCGTCCTCGCCCTCGTAGGGCTGGATCACCAGCACCGGACCGAAGATCTCCTCCTGGCCGATCGTCATCTCGGCCTCGACCTCGGAGAAGACGGTGGGGCGGACGAAGTAGCCGCGCTCGAGGCCCTCGGGCGGCTCGGCGCCGCCGGTGATCAGCCTCGCGCCCTCCTCAACGCCTTTGTCGATGTAGCCGCGGACGCGCTCGCGCTGGACGTGGGAGACGAGCGGCCCGAGTCGGGTCGAAGAGTCGAAGGGATCGCCGGGGGTGAAGGTCTCGGCCGCCGCCTTGGCCAGCTCCTCGGCCTCGGCCAGGCGTTGGCGCGGGACCAGCATCCGGGTCAGGGCGCTGCAGGTCTGCCCCGAGTTGAGGAAGCACTTGGAGACCCCGTCGGGCACGGCTTGTGCGAGGTCGGCGTCGTCGAGGATCAGGTTCGGCGACTTGCCGCCGAGCTCCATCGCCACCGGCTTCACCGTCGCCGCGGCGAGCTCGCTGACCCGGCGACCGGCGCGGGTCGAGCCGGTGAAGGAGACCATGTCGACGCCGGGGTGCCCGGCGATCGCCTCGCCGACCACCGGACCGACGCCGGTGACGAGGTTGAAGACGCCGGCGGGCAGGCCGGCGGCCTCGATCACCTCGGCCAGCATGAAGGCGTTCAGCGGCGTCACCTCGCTCGGCTTGAGGACGACGGGGCAGCCGGCGGCGAGGGCGGGGGCGACCTTGCAGACGATCTGGTTAAGGGGGTAGTTCCAGGGCGTGATCGCCCCGAGCACCCCGACCGGCTCGCGGATCACGCGCGAGTTGCCGACCTCCTCCTCCCAGGCGACTTCCTCCATCAGCTGCGGCGTCCCGGCCATCTGCGAGGTCGGCAACCCGACCTGGACGATCCCGGTCAGCTTCAGCGGCATCCCCAGCTCCTGGGTGATCGTCGCGGTGAGCTCCTCGGCCCGCTCGCTCATCCCTTCGGCGATCGCGGTGATGAAGCGGGCGCGCTCCTCGCGGGAGGTCTGCGACCAGCCCTCGAACGCCTGGCGGGCGGCGGCGACGGCGCGATCGGCGTCCTCGGCCCCGCAGCCGGGGATCGTCCCGATCACCTCCTCGGTGGTCGGGTTCACCACCTCGATCGGCTCGGCGGCGATGGGCTCGACCCACTCGCCGCCGATGAAGATCCTGTCCTTGACCTGAAGCTCAGCCGCCGTCGCCATCGTCTACTTCCTCCTCGCCTCGCCGTTCGCCTGGGGCAAAGCTAGCGCGCGACGCTCTCCGCGGCGACGGCGGGTTGCTTCGAGCCCGGCCCCGGCACCTGCTTCGCGTCCCGGGCGTGGAGCAACTGGCCGCAGCTTTCGCAGATGCCGCGCTCGCTGACGGCGCCGCCGCACTCCTTGTGGATGATCAGCCGCCGGGGGCCCTCGGGGGCGGGGGAGTAGCGCTCACCCCAGTGCAGGAGGGCGATCAGGGCCGGCCAGAGGTCGAGGCCCTTCTGGGTCAGGAAGTACTCGTAGCGCTGGGGGCTTTCCTGGTAGGCGCGCCGCTCGAGGATGTCTTCGTCGATCAGCCGCTGCAGCCGCGCCGAGAGCACGTTGCGGGCGATCCCCAGTGACTCCTGGATCTCGCCGAAGCGCCGGTTCCCGTGCATCACCGCGCGCACGATCAGCAGCGACCAGCGCTCGCCGATCACCTCCAGCGCCTTGGCAACGGAGCAGTCGTCGAGGGCGGGGTAGTCGCGGCGCAGCACTCTGTGATCTTCGCACAGTTGGTTGCATCAAGCAACTCAGTTGTCTAGGGTCGAAATCAGATCAGTTGCTTGATGCAACTAAGACAACAGCCGATCGGAGGCAACCATGAGGCTGATTTCGAGAAATAGGCATCAACGGCGCTCGAAGGGGCCGCGGATCGCGATCAGCGAGGCGGAGATCAGCGCCGACCTGCACTACCCGGCCGCGCCGCGGCAGCCGCGCCGCACGGCGGACCTGCGGAGGCTGGAGGTCAGGTGAGCGAGAACGGAGTGGTGACGGCGCCGGAGGGGACCGCCGCTGAGCTGGCGGAAGCCTTCGCCGCCGAGCGCCCCGACAGCTCCCGCAGCCGCACCCTGGTCTGGCAGGACCCGGTGGCGACGGCAGCGGCCGGGGCGACTATGACCGGGATGGAGTACATGACCGCGGTCGTCACCGGCCAGTTGCCGCCGCCCCCGATCGCGGTGACGATGCGGTTGCGCCCGGTCGAGCTGGAGGAGGGGAGGGTGGTCTTCGAGGGCGAACCCGGCGAGGAGCACTACAACCCGATCGGCGTCGTCCACGGCGGCTACGCCTCGACCCTGCTCGACTCGGCGCTCGGATGCGCGGTCCACACGACCCTCCCCGCCGGCGTTGCCTACACCTCGCTCGGGCTGGAGGCGAAGTTCGTCCGCCCGCTGACCCGCGACACCGGCCGCGTTCTCTGCGAGGCGAGCGTCCTCTACCGCGGCCGCAAACAGGCGACCTCGGAGGCGACGCTGACCGCTGCCGACAGCGGCAAGCTGCTCGCCCACGGCGTCGCCACCTGCATGATCCTCGGGGAAAGCTAGGCGGCGCTGTGCCGGGCGAGCTCGACCAGGAGCCGCACCCCGTAGCCGCTGGCGCCGTTGCCGACGTACGGGCGGCCGACGTCCCAGGCGGTGCCGGCGATGTCGACGTGCGCCCAGGGCGTCTCGCCGACGAACTCCTCGAGGAAGGAGCCGGCGGTGATCGTCCCCGCCTTGCGCTTGGAGGCGAGGTTGGAGAGGTCGGCGACCTTGCCCTTCATCAGCTCCTTGTACTCGGGGTGCAGCGGCAGGCGCCAGGTCAGCTCGCCGCTCCGCTCGCCGGCCTCGCTCACCTCTTCCGCGAGGGCGTCGTCGTTGGCGATCACCGCCGCGTAGGTGGAGCCGAGGGCGATGACGACGGCGCCGGTCAGGGTGGCGAGGTCGACGACACGCTCGGCGCCGAGCTCGATCGCGTAGGCGAGCGCGTCGGCGAGGATCAGGCGCCCCTCGGCATCGGTGTTGTTGACCTCGACCGTCTTGCCGCTGTACTGGGTGATGACGTCCCCGGGCTTTATGGCGGTGCCGGAGGGCATGTTCTCGGTCGAGGGCACGACGGCGATCAGGTCGATCGGCAGTCCGAGCTCGGCGATCGCCGCCACCGCCTCGAGCACGGCCGCGGCGCCGGACATGTCCATCTTCATGTCCGGCATGCCGGCGCCCGGCTTCAGCGAGATGCCGCCGGTGTCGAAGGTGACTCCCTTGCCGACGAAGCCGAGCGTCTGCCCGGAGCCGCCGCCGGAGTAGCGCAGGACGATCAACTTCGGCTCCTGCGGTCCGCCCTGGCTGACCGCGAGCAGCCCGCCCATCTTCTTCTCCTCGAGCTCGGGGCGCCCCAGCACCTCGGCGGTTATCGCGTCAGAGGCGGCGGCGATCTCCTCCGCCCGTTCGGCGAGGAAGGTGGGGGTGGCGACGTTGGCGGGAGTGGTCTGCAGGTCCCGCGCCCGGTTCTGCGCTTCGGCAGCGATGCGAGCCACCTCCGCGGGCGTCTCGGCCTCCGCGGGTCCCAGCAGCGTCAGCGCCTCCAGGCGCGGCGAGTCTTCGTCCTCGCTGCCGGACTTGAAGCGGTCGAAGCGGTAGGAGGCGAGGATCGTGCCGGTGATCAGCGCCTCGGCCTCGGCGGCGAGATCGTCGCCGTCGGGCAATCCCCAGGCGAGCGAGGGGGCCTCCAGCCGCGCCGCCTCCTTGGCGACGAGGGCGGCGGCGACCCGCAGTCGCTCCCCGTCGATCTCCTCGCGCTCGCCGAGGCCGACGACCAGGACGGGCGGGAAGTCCTCGGGGCGCAGGAGCGAGAGCTTTTTGAAGACCGCCTTGACCTCGTCGGCCCCGCTTGCCGCGGCGACCGGGGCGGGAAGCTCCGCGCCCTCGAAGTGCCCGATCGCCACCAGCTCGGCACCGCTCTCGGCCAGCCCGACCTGTTTCACCTCGATCTTCATCGGCCGCGAGTCTATGGCCACCTGTCGGTATCTTCATCCGCTGGACCTGGTGGCCATGCGCCAGGCCGTAAGAACTTAGGAAAGGAAAGGCAGTAGATGCCCAGCTCAGTCATCCTCGGTACCGTGCGCACCCCCTTCGGAAAGATGGGCGGCGGACTCTCCTCCCTCGACGCCACCGACCTCGGCGGCACCGTGATCGAGGCCGCGCTCGAGCGCTCCGGAGTCGCCCCCGAGCAGGTCGAGCAGGTCGTCTTCGGCCAGGTCCTGCAGGCCGGCCAGGGGCAGATCCCCTCGCGTCAGGCCCAGATCAAGGGCGGAATCCCCAAGGAGGTTCCCTCCGAGACCGTGAACAAGGTCTGCGCTTCCGGCATGCGCACCATCGGCCTCGCCGACCAGGCGATCCGCGCCGGCGACACCAACGTCGCCGTCACCGGCGGCATGGAGTCGATGAGCCAAGCCCCCTACCTGCTGCCGAACGCCCGCTTCGGTTTCCGGATGGGAGACGTCAAGGCGCTCGACGCGATGACCCACGACGGGCTCACCAACCCCTTCACCAATAAACAGATGATCAACGAGGCGAGCGAGGTCGGCAACGAGCTCGAGATCAGCCGCGTCGACATGGACCGCTTCGCCGAGCGCTCGCACCGGCTGGCCAGTGAGGCGACCGACGCCGGCCGCCTCGCCGAGGAGATCGTCGGCGTCACCGTCAAGTCCCGCAAGGGCGAGAGCACGGTCGAGGCCGACGAGGCGATCCGCCCCGAAACCACCCTGGAGACGCTGGCGAAGCTGAAGGCGATCGGCGGCGAGGACGCCACCCACACCGCCGGCAACGCCCCCGGCGTCAACGACGGCGCCGGCGCGATCGTCGTCGCCTCGGAGGAGTGGGCCGAGAAGGAAGGCAAGGCCCCCCTGGCGCGGATCCTCTCCTACGGGACCGTCGCCGACGACTTCCCCTACCTGGCGAAAACGCCGGCCAACGCCGCCAAGCAGGCGCTGGAGAAGATCGGCAAGAGCGCGGAGGAGGTCGACCTCTGGGAGATCAACGAGGCCTTCGCCTCGGTCGCGCTGAACTCGGTGCGGATGCTCGGCGTCGACGAGGAGAAGGTCAACGTCAACGGCGGCGCGATCGCCCTCGGCCACCCGATCGGCGCTTCCGGCTCGCGCATCGTCGGCGCCCTCGTGCACGAGCTGCGCCGCCGCGGCGGCGGCCTCGGCGTCGCCGCGATCTGCTCCGGCGGTGGCCAGGGCGACGCGATCGTCATCGAGGTCAACGGGGCGTAGTCCCTTGAGCGCGCAGCCCGCGAGCGAAGGTCTGCCGCGGGCTGCCGCTTTCTTTGACCTGGACAAGACCCTGATGGCGGGGTCGAGCGGGATGCAGTTCGCCCGCATCGCCGCCAAGCAGGGAATCGTCAGTCGCCGCCAGCTTGCCAGCTGGGGCTTCGAGCACCTGCGCTACCGCCTGCGCGGCACCACCGACGAGCGCACCGCAGAGGTGCTGAAGGTGGCCCGGGAGCTCATAACGGGTATCCCCGCGAAGGCGGTCGACCGGATGGGCCCGGAGGTGATGGCGGCGATCCTGCCGAGGGTCTATCCGGAGATGCTGCAGGAGATCTACGCCCACCAGGACGCCGGCCGTCCGACCTTCATCGTCAGCGCCGCCGGCAACGGCGTGGTCGAGCAGCTTGCCCACGTGCTCGGCATGGACGGCGGCATCGGCACCCGCTACGAAATCGACGCCGAAGGCAACTTCACCGGCCGCCTCGACGGCCCCTTCGTCTACGGCGAGGGAAAGGTGACGGCGATGCGCGAATTCGCCGCCCGGCACGCGATCGAGCTGGGCGAGTCCTTCGCCTACTCCGACTCCCTCTCCGACCTGCCGATGCTGCGCGCGGTCGGCAACCCGGTCGCGGTCAACCCGGACCCGCCGCTGGCGGCGATCGCCCGCGAGGAGGGCTGGCAGGTCCTGCGCTTCGAACGCCTCGGTCGTCGCCTTCTCGCCCTGGTGGTCACCGTCATCGCCACCGTCGTCGGCGTCAGTGCCTCGCGGGTCGCGGGTCGGCGCCGGGTGCCGCCGCCTTCCCGGTTTGCCTGGCGAACCAGCGCCAGACCGCGTTCACGCTAGGGTTCCGAGCCGGATGGAGGCAGCAACCGCCCGCAAGATTCGCGTCGTCGTCGCCAAGCCCGGCCTCGACGGACATGACCGTGGCGCCAAGATCATCGCCCGCGCCCTTCGCGACGCCGGGATGGAGGTGATCTACACCGGCCTGCACCAGACGCCGGAGCAGATCGCCGAGACGGTGATCCAGGAGGACGCCGACGCCGTCGGCCTCTCGATCCTCTCCGGGGCGCATATGACGCTGGTCCCGAAAGTGGTCGAGCTGCTCCAGGCGCAGGGGGTGGACGACGTGCTGGTCACCGTTGGCGGCACGATCCCGGCCGACGACATCCCCGAGCTGAAGAAGCTCGGCGTCGCCGAGGTCTTCACCCCCGGCTCCGGAACCGACGACATCGTCGAGTTCATCCAGGAGCGGGCCAGCGCCCGCCACGCCAGCGGCGAATAGTGCATTCGACACAGATCGGTGCATAGGTGCCGCTAGGCCGGGTATAGTCCTGATTGACTCGTCAGTCAACCCGCGGCGAGCGCTAAGATCGCGCCCCGCGAACCCGAGAATCATCCCAAGGAGGCTTTGTTTTGAAGATCTGCGTCCTGGTCAAGGAGGTCCCGGACGCCGCCGTCCAGAAGCGCATTGACCCGAACACGATGCGGCTGGACCGTAGCGGCGAGAAAAATCTCAACCCCTTCGACACGCACGCCCTCGAGGCGGCCATGCAGATCAAGGAGGGTGGCGCGATCCCGGTCGAGGAGGTCGTGGCGGTGACGATGGGCCCCAGCTCGGCGGTCCGCGCGCTGCACAAGGCAGTCGCGCTTGGCGCCGATCGCTCGGTCCACCTCGCCGACGATGCGCTGTCCGGCTCCGATGTCTGCGCGACCGGTTACGCGCTGGCGAAAGTGCTCGAGTCGGAGAGCCCCGACCTGGTCCTGCTGGGCCAGCAGTCCGATGACGGCGAGTGCTACACGATCGGTGCGGTCGTCGCCGACCACCTGAAGATGCCCTCGCTGACCCAGGTGATCCAGATCGATGTCACCGACGGCAAACTGCGCTGCGAGCGCCAGGCCGAGTACGGCTACGACACCGTCGAGGTCGAGCTGCCCGCCGTGATCAGCGTCGGCGACGCGATCAACGAGCCGCGCTACCCGAGCCTGAAAGCGATCATGGGCGCGAAAAAGAAGCCGCTCGACTCGAAGGCCACCGGCGACGTCGGCATCGAGGCCGGCCAGGTCGGCGAGGGCGGTTCGAAGACCAAAGTGCTCGCTCTGAACCCGCCGCCGGCGAAGGAAGCGGGCGAGATCATCGAGGACGAGGACACCAACGAGACGGTCGAAAAGATCGTCGCTTGGCTCGACGAGAGGAAGCTGATCTAAATGGCAGGCATCTTGGTTTACGCCCTCCACGACGACGAGGGCAACTTCAACAAGAACTCGCTCGGAGCCATCTCCGAGGCCGCGAAGCTGGCCGGCGAAGTCGGTGGCGAAGCCGCCGCGCTGGTCGTCGGCGACGTCGCTGACGACGCCTGTGCCTCGCTCGGCAACTACGGCGCCGCCAAGGTCTACCGGGCCAAGAGCGTGCCGGAGGGCCTCGCCCAGCCGATCGTCGACGCGATGGCGAAAGTCATCCAGGAGCAGGGCTTCTCCTACGCCCTCTTCGGCGGCGGTCTGCTCGGCTTCGAGATCGGGGCCGGCCTCACCGCCCGCCTCAACGCCGGCGTGACGATGGAGGTCACCAGCGTCAAAGTCCAGGACGGCAAACTCGTGGTCGAGCGGCCGATCCTGCAGGACTCCGAGATCGCTGACGTCGGCTACGTCGCCGAGCCCGGAATCATCATCGGCCGCCTCAACGCCTTCGACGCCAACGAGAGTGGCGGCACGGCTGAGGTCGTCGACGTCGACGTCGAGCTCTCCGAGTGGTCGTCGAAGGCGAAGCTGATCCAGCGCGGCGAGCAGCGCGGCGCCGACGTCAACATCGAGGATGCCGACATCCTCGTCGGCGGCGGTCGCGGTCTCGGTGCCAAAGAGGGCTTCGAGCTCTGCGAGCAGCTCGCCGACTCGATGGGTGGCGCTGTCGCCGCGACCCGCGCGGTCGTCGACGCCGGCTGGTACCCCTACGCGGCCCAGATCGGGCAGACCGGGAAGACGGTGGCGCCGAAGCTGTACCTCGCCGCCGGCGTTTCCGGCGCCATCCAGCACAAGGTCGGGATGCAGAACTCGGAGAACATCCTTGCGATCAACAAGGATCCGAACGCCCCGATCTTCGAGTTCTCGGACCTCGGCGTGGTCGGCGACCTGCACAAGATCGTCCCCAAGCTGACCGAGGCGATCAAAGCCAAGAAGGGCTGAAAGGAGCCTCAATGCCCGCCGTCGCACCTAGTGAGTTCCCGCCCCCGTTCGATTCCAACGATGTGGTCGGTCCGCCGACCGACGCGCCCGAGGATCGAATCGAGGTAGGAGTCGCGATCGTCGGCGGCGGGCCGGCCGGGCTCGCCTGCGCCAACAAGCTCCTGCAGCTGCTCGAGAACGAGCCGGAGCTGACCGAGAAGCTGGGCGAAGTCCCGGTCGCGGTGATCGAGAAGGGCAAAGTCGCCGGGGCGCACCTGCTCTCGGGGGCGAACATGAAGCCCTCGGCGATGGAAGAGCTGTTCCCCGACCTCCCCAAGGAGGAGTGGCCGGTCTACCAGGAGGTCACCAAGGACGCGGTCTACCTGCTGACCAAGAAGGCGGCGCTGCCCCTGGTGCCGATGCCGCCGAACTTCAAAAACCACGGCAACTACGTCACCTCGGTCTCGAAACTGGGCCGCTTCCTCGCCGAGAAAGCCGAAGAAGCCGGCGCCTACATCCTCAGCGAAACGGCCGCGACGAAACTGCTGGTCGAGGACCGGATCGTCAAGGGCGTGCGCTCGGGTGACCGCGGCCGCGGTAAAGAGGGCGAAGAGCTCGCCAACTTCGAGCCTGGTTCCGACGTAGTGGCCAAGGCCACCGTCCTGGCCGAGGGCACGGTCGGCCACCTCACCTACGCCGCCTACGACTACTTCGACATGCACGGCGCCGACCCGATGCGCTGGGAGCTCGGGGTGAAAGAGGTCTGGGAGGTCAAGGAGCCGCTCGACCGGGTGATCCACACGATGGGCTGGCCGCTGCGCAAGTCGCCGAAATACAACGAGTTCGGCGGCAGCTTCATCTACCCGATGGGCGAGGACAAGATCTGCATCGGCCTCGTCGCCGGCCTCGACTACACGGATGCGACCTTCTCCGTCCACGATGCGCTGCAGCTGATGAAGACCCACCCCTTCATCAAGAAGCTGCTCGAGGGCGGCAAGCGGGTTGCCTGGGGCGCGAAGACGATTCCCTCCGGCGGCTACTTCTCGATGCCGAAGCGCCTGGCGGTGCCGGGCATGATGGTCGCCGGCGACGCCGCCAGCATGGTCAACATCCCGACCCTGAAGGGCGTCCACTACGCGATGCACGCCGGCATCTACGCGGCGGAGACGATCGTCGAGTCGCTGAAGCAGGATCCGGACTCGGTCAACTTCGAGGCCTACGACGAAAAGGTCCGCAAGTCGCTGATCGAGAAGGAGATCAAGCAGTCGCGGAACATGCGCCAGCCGTTCTCGAAGGGCTTCTTCATGGGCGGCGCGATCGCCTCGGCGATGACGATCACCAAAGGCGCCTTCCCCGGCGGCCACTGGTCCCAGGAGCACGACTCCGAGATCGAGATGGAGCTGGGCAAGGCGGGGGACACGTACCCCAAGGCCGACAACGAGCTGACCTTCAACAAGCTCGACTCGGTCTTCCTCTCCGGCAACGCGACCCGCGACGACGCTCCCAACCACGTCCGCGTCCAGACCCACGTCCCGCGCGAGGTCGCCCAGACCTGGGTCTCGATGTGCCCGGCCCAGGTCTACGAGATCCCCGAGGACCAGCTCGAGAACGGGGCCGCCGAGGTCGACGTCCACATCACCGCCTCCAACTGCGTCCAGTGCGGCGCGATCACCGCCAAGGGCGGCCGCCTCACCCTCCCCGAGGGCGGCGACGGCCCGCTGTACCAGGAGACCTGAGCAAGCCGTTCGCTTAACGGCACGATCCGCGCGCCACGCGCGCGGATCGGCCGCTTAGGGTCGGCGGGTGGTTCTTGCGACCTTGATGAGCGACTCGGCAACGGGTGCCGGTCTGATGGCGGCTGCGATTGCAGTCGGAGGATTCATCGCTCACGTCAAGCCCGCGCTCTCGGGCGCCGAGGAGCATCGCCTTCGGAATGCGACCGTGCGAGGCGGAGTCGCAGGCGTCGTCCTCGCGACCCTTGTAATTGTTTTGTCTGCAGCTACCAGCTAAGGTGGGGGTATGAGCGAAGGAAAAGCGGTGACGCTGGTGGGGGCCATAACGGTGATACTGGGTGCCAGTGCTTGGCTGGCCGTCGCATTGCTAAGCGACGATGGTGCACTGGCGACGGTGGCGATGTTCGTCGTGGGAGGGATCGGGATCGACCAGATGTCCCGGATCGGCATGCGCTACGACCGTCGTTGAGGTGAGGGCCTACAGCGCTTCGGCTTCCTCCGCCTGCAGCATCGAGGCGCCGTCGAAGATCCGCGACGGTCTGGCGGCGGTGGGGGTGAAGTCGAGGGTGCTGCGGCGCCGGGGGGCCGCGATCACGGTCCACTCGTCGCAACCCGCGAAGGCTTCATCGAGGCGCTGGGCCATCGTGCTGCGGGGGCGATCCTGGTCGAAGATCTGCTCGGACATGCTCTCCGTCCTCCTGTAGGGGGTTGGGGAAGTTTCACCCCACCCGTCGGACGAAAAATATGCACATTGCGATTGTTTGGGAACGTTTGTTCGTTCAGGTGCTCAGGACGAAGCCGCAAAGTCGGCGATCTCATCGGCCACGCGGCCCGGCTGATCGAGAGGAACGAAGGTCCTCGCATCGGCGATCCGGACGATCTCGGCGTTGCCGGCTTCGCCGGCCAGCCGTTCTGCGTAGGAGATGGGGAAGACGCGGTCGCCCGGTGCCCAGAGCAGTCTGATCGGCAGCTGCGAGCTGCGCAGCTTCTCAGCTGCCTCCAGGGTGTAGCGCTTGTTCATCCCCGCGGTGACCTTGCCGGCGTCCCGCAGGACCGCGGGGTCGCTCTTGGCCGGCTCCATCCAGGAGGCGATCAGGTCAGCAGGGATCTTTTTCTTGGCGAAGGGAGCGAATGCCGCGCGCGCCACCGCCGGGATTCGGAACGGAAGGGAGATCGCGAACATGCCGCCCGGCAGCTTCGCCACCGGCGGCATCGCCTTGAACGGGCCAGGCGGGAAGTTCTCGTGGGTGTCGCAGTTGGTCAGCACCAGGCGGCCGATTCGCTCCGGGTGCGTCGTCACCAGGACCTGGGAGATCGCGCCGCCGGAGTCATTGCCGACGATCGTCACGTCCTCGAGCTCCAGCTTGGTGAGGAAGTCTGAAATCAGCCGCGCCACGCCAGTGGGGGAGAGGTCTGCATCCGGGTTCATCGCGACCTGGTGAGCGGCCAGCGGCCAGTCGGGAGCGATGCAGCGGCAGCGATCGGAGAGCTGGTCGACGACCCCGTCCCAAAGTCGGTGGTCAACCAGATAGCCGTGAACGAAGACCACGGGCTTGCCTTCCCCCGCCTCGCGGTAGCGAATGGTCCCCTGCGGAAGTTGGATTTCCTTGCGCTGGTCCGTCACGATGCGCCTCCTTTAGCTGGTGTCGCGTCTAAGATACATACAGTATGAATGTAAGTCCAGAACCGCGTAGAACCCAAGCCGAACGGACGAGGGCCACCCGGGAGGCGTTGATCGCCGCCGCCCGCGAGCTCTGTACTGAGCGCGGGTACGACAACGTCGGCACCGAGGAGATCGTTCGCACCGCCGGCGTTACCCGCGGGGCCCTCTACCACCAGTTCGGAGACAAAGCGAGCCTGCTCGAGGCTGTCTACGAACGGATCGAGGCGGAATCGACCGAGCGCGTCGCCCGGATCGTCCTCGGCTCGGACCTGCACAGCCCTCTGGAGGCGATGAAGGCCGGGGTGGAGGCTTTCCTCGACGAGTGCGCGAAACCGGAGCTGCGCCAGATCGCCCTTCACGACGCGCCCGCTGTCCTGGGCTGGGAGCGCTGGCGGGAGATCGGGGCCGCCAACGGGCTCGGCCTGATCGAAGCGAGCGTGGCGGCGGCGATCGAGGCGGGGGAGATCCGCCCTCTCCCGGTAAAGCCGCTGGCTCACCTCCTGATGGGAGCGCTGGACGAGGCGGCGATGCTGCTGGCGCGCGACGATCGGCCGCAGAGCCGCCAGGAAGTGACGGAGGTCCTAGTGGCTCTGCTCGAGAGCTTCGCGGTCCAGCGCCCCTAGTGGCTCCGCAACCCGGCGGGACTCCTTCTGGGCATACATCCGCACGTCTGCCAGGCGCATCGCTTCGGCCGGTGAATCGGCCTCCTCTGGAATCGAGGCAATCCCCCAGGCGGCCCCGAGCTCGAAGCCCCTCCCGTTGGAGGTCAGGGCTTCGGCGGCGCGAACCGCAATCGCGTCGCGCTCCTCAGAGCCGAGATCGATCAGGCCCCCCTCGACCACCACCAGGAACTCGTCGCCGCCCAGGCGATAGCCGGTTGCCGCGGGGTAGCCAGTTGCCCCGGGTTTCAGCGCCGCGCCCAGACGCTTCCCGAGCATGCTGAGCATCTTGTCTCCGGCGGGGTGGCCGAAGGTGTCGTTGTAGCGCTTGAACCCGTTGAGATCGAGCAGGATCACGGTCATCGGCTCAGATGGCGACTGTTCCCGTGCCTCCAGATCCACCTGCAGTCGCGCCTGGCTGCCAAGGCCGGTGAGGCGGTCGGTCTGGACCTGTTCGAGCAGGCGCTTGTTCTCGCGCAAGCTCAGCGCCAGACGGCCGATCACGGCCAGCATCGCCGCCGACCAGAGAATCGTGGTGAGGGCGGTGGCGTCCGAGAAGTACTGCATCGAAACAAGGGAGATCATCAGCGCCGCGACGATTCCCGGCACCACCAGTTCGCGCCAGCCGTCGAAGCGAGCGCTGGGCTGAATCGTCGCCGCTCTCGGCTGCCAGGCCTCAACACCGATGAAGACGGCCGAGATCACGTAAAGCGGTTCGACCCAGTCGCCGTCAGGAAGGGTTGCTTCGTAGGTTTGCAACGTGTAGCCGACGTCGGCGATCGCCATCGTCGTCAGGCCGGCGAGGAGCAGGGTCCAGGTGCGTCCGGGGCGCCAGCGGGTGAGGGCGATGATTCCGACCACGAGCGCCAACAGCACCACGTCACCCAGCGGGTAAGCGAGAGTCGTTGCCACTTCGACCGTCGTCCCGCTGGTCCGTTCGGCGACGAACTCGAAGATCAAGGCGGTGCCGAGGGCGGCGGTGCCGAGGGCGGCGATCGCCCCGTCCATCCAAAGACGGGGGTCGAGTTGCTTTGCGTGCGCCTTGACCAGTAAGTAGAGGCCGAGGGCGGCGAAGGGATAGAAGGCGATGTAGCCGATGTCGGCGGGGGAGGGATATGGCGCCTCGGGGTTGCCTTCGATGTACAGCGTCCAGTAGATCTCGGCGGCGGCCCAGGAGAGGACGGCGGCGGCGATCGCAAACCAAGCGGCACGCTCGGGACCTCCTCGCAGCGCTCTGGTCAAACAGGCGAGGCCGGCGCAGACGACCACGGCGTCGTAGATCACGCCGTTGATGGCGGTGTCGAGACCAGGGCCCCCGATTCCCGCCCAGATGTGGAGGCTGACGATCGCGGCACCGCCGAACAGAACCGCTCCGATTACCCGTCTTAGCAGGGAAAATGGGTTCTGCTGGGCGGTCCTTCCAATGGTACGCACAAGGACCTATCGGCACGATTTGTGCGGTTCTCTAGACTTGGTGGAGATGAAGGCAGGAATCCACCCCAATTACACGCTTGCCAACGTGCACTGCTCGTGCGGCAACCAGTTCTACACGCGCTCCACGCAAGAGGATCTGCATGTAGAGCTTTGCTCCGAGTGCCACCCCTTCTACACGGGCAAGCAAAAGCTGGTCGACACCGGTGGTCGCGTTGAGCGTTTCCAGCGCCGCGCCGCCAAGCACAGGGCTGGGAAGTAGCCCGTGAGCCCGCCGGAGGGCTCGGCACCGACCTCCAACAACGGCTCCTCCACCAACGGAGGAGACCCCTTGCGCATGCCCGATGGGGCCCTCGTCGCCAAGCGCGACGCCCCGATCGGCGGCCAGGCCGTCCTCGAGGGCGTGATGATGCGCGGCCTCTCGGTCTGGGCGGTTGCGGTTCGCACCCCCGAGGGACAGATCGACGTCCAGTCCGAGCCGCTCGTTCCCTGGGCCCAGCGACATCGCATCTGGCGACTGCCGGTGATCCGCGGCGTCGTCGCCCTCGGCGAGTCTCTGAAGATCGGTTTCAAAGCCCTGGCGATCTCCGCCAACGCGCAGATGGAGGAGGACGACGAGGGCAACCAGGAAGAGATCGGCGGTTTCATCTGGGGGCTGACGATCTTCTTCTCGATGCTGCTGGCGGTCGGCCTCTTCTTCGTCATCCCGGTTGGCCTCACCAGCCTGATTAAGGACGAGCTCGGCTCGGCGCTGCTCTTCTGGCTCGTCGAGGGGGTCCTCCGCACCGCGATCTTCATCGGCTACATCCTCGCGATCAGCAAACTGCCGGATCTGCGGCGCGTCTTCGAGTACCACGGCGCCGAGCACAAGACGATCTCCTGTTACGAGGCCGAAGACGAGCTCGTGCCCGCGCGGGCGAAGCTCTACTCGCGTCTGCACCCCCGTTGCGGCACCAGCTTCCTGCTGATCGTGATGGTGCTGGCGATCTTCGTCTTCGCCCCGATCGGACTTCCGGAGTGGTACTGGCTGGTGCTCTCGCGGATCCTCGGGATCCCGCTGATCGCCGGCCTCTCCTACGAGGTGATCAAGTGGGCCGGGAAAAACCGGCGCAAACGCTGGGTCCGCGCGGTGATGTGGCCGGGCCTGATGCTGCAGAACCTGACCACCCGCGAGCCCGACGAAGAGCAGCTTGCGGTGGCGATCGCCTCGCTCAACGCGGTTTTGGCCCGGGAGAACCCCGAGGACGCCAAGAAGCCGGCGATCGAGATCGTCGCTTAACCAGCGCTCCGCTCTAGTCTTCGAGCCATGATCGAGCAGCTCGTCGAGCAGATAGAGGCGCGCTTCGCGGAGCTCGAGGCGCAGATGTCCGACCCGGAGGTGATCGGCGATCGGGCGCGGTACGCCGAGGTCGGGCGCGAATACCGGGAGCTGCAGCCCGCCAACGAGCTGGCTGCGCGCTGGCGGACGCTCCGCGACGACCTCGAAGGTGCGCGGGAGCTGCTCGCCGAGGGCGAGGACGAGGAACTGCGGCGGGTGGTCGAGGAGGCGCCGGGGCAGCTGGAGGCGCTCGAAGAGGAGATTCGCCTGGCGATGGTCGAGCGCGACCCCAACGACGCCAAGAACGTGATCGTCGAGATTCGCGCCGGCACCGGCGGCGACGAGGCGGCGCTATTCGCCGGCGACCTTTTCAAGATGCTCAACCGTTACTCCGACGAGCGCGGATTCTCGATCGAAGTGCTCTCCCAGTCGGCTTCGGAGTCGGGTGGCTTCAAGGAGATCACCTTCGAGGTCAAGGGCGAGGGGGCCTACTCGGTCTTCAAGTTCGAGGGCGGCACTCATCGCGTCCAGCGCGTGCCGGAGACCGAGTCCCAGGGGCGGATCCACACCTCGACGGCGACGATCGCGGTTCTGCCCGAGGCCGAGGAGGTCGAGGTCCACATCGACCAGAACGATTTGCAGATCGACGTCTACCGCTCCTCTGGCCCCGGGGGGCAGTCGGTCAACACCACCGACTCGGCGGTGCGGATCACCCACAAACCGACCGGGGTCGTCGTTTCGATGCAAGACGAGAAGTCCCAGCTCCAGAACAAGGAGCGGGCGATGCGGGTGCTGCGGGCGCGGCTCTACGAGCGCGAGATGGCCGAGCAGCAGGCGAAGGTCGCCTCCGAGCGCAAGGCGCAGGTCGGCAGCGGCGAGCGCTCGGAGAAGATCCGCACCTACAACTTCCCCCAGGGCCGGGTAACCGACCACCGGATCAAGCTCACCTCGCACAACCTCGAGGGCGTGCTGGCGGGAGAGTTGGGTGAGTTCACCGACGCGCTCGCAGCCGAGGAGAAGCGCCAGAAGCTGGAGGCCGCGGCCTCCTCGGCAACCGCCTGATGCAGGCGACCGCAATGGTCGGCGCAGGCGTAAGAGAAGCGCTGGACTCGGCGATCGACGCGTTGCGCGCCGCCGGCGTCGAAGACCCGCGACTCGACTCCGAACTGCTGCTGGCCGAGGCGACCGGGTGGGACCGGGCGGCGCTCGTGGCCGACCCGGCGGCGGAGGTGCCACCCGCCGCGGGGAGGCGGTTCGGCGAGCTGGTGCGGCGGCGCCTGCGGCGGGAGCCGATCGCCTACATCCTCGGTCGCAAAGGCTTCCGCAGCCTGGAGCTGACGGTAGACCGGCGGGTGCTGATTCCGCGGCCGGAGACCGAGCTGCTGGTCGAGCTGGCGCTGGAGGTGCAGCCGAAGAGCGCGCTGGACGTCGGCACCGGCTCCGGCGCGATCGCCCTTGCCCTCGCCGACGAGCTGCCGGACTGCGCCGTGACGGCGACCGACACCTCGCCCGCGGCGCTCGAGGCGGCACGGGGGAACGCCGAGCGGCTGGGCCTGGCCGAGCGCGTCCGCTTCGTCGAGGGGACTCTGCCCGAGGGCGAGAGCTTCGACTTGGTCCTCGCCAACCTTCCCTACGTCGCCGAGCGCGACTGGCCGGCCCTCCAGCCCGAGGTCACCCGGTGGGAGCCCCGCGAGGCGCTCCTCGCCGGCCCCGACGGCCTCGACGCCTATCGCCCCTTCATCGCTGGGTGTGGTCGAGCTTCGGCCTCCTATGGAGGCTTTAGCTCAACCACACTTGCGGTTGAGGTGGGGGAGGGGCAGGCGCCGGCGGTGGCGGAGCTCCTTCGCGCGGCGGGGTTCGACGAGATCGAGACGCGGCGCGATCTGGCGGGGATCGAGCGCGTCGTCGTCGGGCGCGCGGGTAGGGAGGCGACGTGAGCGAGCTGATCCAGATCCAGCGAGGCGAAGCGCAGCGCGCCCGCAAGGCGCTCGAACGCTGTGTCTCCAGCGGCGGCGTCGCGGTCTTTCCTTCCGATGGTCTCTACGGGCTTGCCTGCGACCCGCTGGATTCGGCGGCGATCGCGCGGATCCACCGGCTCAAGGGCCGCGACGACGGCAAGCCCTCGGCGGTCATGTACTTCTCGCCGCTGGCGATCCGAGAGCTCGTCTCCGGGCTCGGGCCGCGGACCAAGGCCGCGGTCAGCGCTCTGCTGCCCGGACCGGCGACCCTCGTGGTGGCCAACCCGCAGCGACGCTACCCACTCGCCTGTCGCCGGGACCCCGAACGGCTTGGGATCCGCCTGATCGGGGGCCCGCTGGCAGGGACGATGTCACCGGTCTTCCAGACCTCGGCCAACCTCAGCGGCGAGCCGGCGCCGGCTCGCTTCAAAGATCTGCCCGACTCGATCCTCGACGGAGTCGATCTGGCAATCGACGGCGGAGAGTTGCTGGGGCTGCCGTCGACCGTGGTCGACATCACCGCGATCGACGAGGACGGGTCCTGGCGGATCCTGCGCGACGGCGCCCTCTCGCCCGGGGACCTGGCGAGCGCGTTCGCCTCGGTCGGCCTCGACTAGCAGCCGGGCTCGCCGCGGTAGGGCAGGCGGACGCGGATCTGGGACCGGTTGTCGTTCTCGTTCGACTCGAAGAGGTGCTCCCCCGGGTCGACGATCATCCGGTAGACGAAGCAGCCCCGCAGGCCCACCACGTCGATCCACTGCTGGTGGTAGGCGGCGGGGTAGACGTCCGACCAACCGACCGAGGTCCCGAGCGCGACCCGCTGGCGGGCGGGGTCCTGGTTGCAGCCGGGGTAGACCCGGCCCGCGGGAGCGCGGCGGCTGGCCTGAGTGCGCTCGAGGTCGCGCAGGCAGTAGTTGAGCTTGGGGCTGGTGCGGACGGTTCCGCCGAGCGACCCGTCCGGGCGGACCCGGATCAGTTCGAAGGTCGCCAGTTGGTGGACCTTCCAGTAGGAGCCGCCGAAGTAGGTGCCGACGTAGGTGAAGCGCAGCTTCGCCCCGCTCGGGACGGTGATGTGCCCGCCGCCTTTCTTGTAGATCCGCTGGTTGGTCTTCATGCTGCGCGGACCGTCGCGGCGGCCGCGCAGCTCCATCGGGCCGAGCCCGCGGCTCTGGACGTCGCTGGTCGCCCGCAGGCGCACCTGGGGGCCGGCGACCTGCACGTAGAGCTCGCTGGGCGGGGCGATCTTCAGGTTCGGGCAGAGGAGGGAGCGCGCTTCGGGGGCGGTGCAGGGATTGTCGATTTGCGCTCCACTCGCCGTCGCAGGGGCCAGGGCGGCGAGGGCGGCGAGGGCGAGCACGAGGCGGCGGCGCATGGCCGCGAAAACTATCCAAGTGCTTCGAGCACGTGCGCGTCGAGAGGCTGGCGACGCCCCTTCACCTCGATCGCTCCCAGCGAGCGCGACCGCGCCCCCGGCAGCTGCCGCAGCGTCGCCGCTCCGACCACCACCTCGCCGACCGGCGCTGCCGACTCCAGCCGCGCCGCCGAGTTGACGGCGTCGCCGATCACCGTGTAGCTGCGCCCGCCGCTGGCGCCGAGGACGCCGACCAGCGCCTCGCCGCTGTTGACGCCGATCCGGAAGCGGGGCCAATCGGGGTTCGCGGCGGCAACCGCCGCGGTGGCGTCGCGGATCTCGAGCGCGGCGGCCGCGGCGCGCCGAGCATGATCGGGCTGGTCGCCGCGGGTGTTGAAGGTGGCCATGAAGGCGTCGCCCATCAACCGCTCGACCTCGCCGCCGTGGTTGCCGACCACCGGCGGGATCGCCCGCTCGAAGTAGGCGTTCAGCATCGCCGAGACCTCGGCCGGGTCTCGTCCCTCCGAGAAGGCGGTGAAGCCGGCGAGGTCGGCGAAGACGACGCTCACCTCGCGCCGCCCGCGCGCCGTCTCCTCCATGTAGAGATCGGCGAAGCGCTCCTCGCGCCACTCACGGCGCGCCGCCAAGGCGACCAGGCCGAAGGCGGCCAGCATCAACACGTGCCACTCCCACCAGCTCGCGTGCCAGTTGCGGGAGAGGGCGGTTTGGAGGACTGCCTCGGCGAGGAGGACGAAGCTGACCGCCACCACCAAGGCCAGAAGCCGCGAGCTGCCGGCGGCCAGGCGCCAGTAGCGGGCGGCGGCAAGCAGGTAGAGGAAGGCCGCGGCCACCGCCGGTACGACCAGGGCGCCGCTGGTGCGCTCGATGTCGGTCTCCTCGTCGAGCGGCCCGATCCCGGCCAGCGTCGCCACGGTCCAGGCGGCCATCGCTCCCAGCAAGAGGGCGGCGCCGGTACGGCGGTGGGCGGAGAGGGTGCGATAGCGGCGCGAGAGGGCGTCGGAGGCGGAGAGGGCGGCAATCGCCGAGGCGAGTACCAGCCCGAGCGGGACCGCGATCACGAAGCCGAGGTTCGGCGCGTCGAGCAGGACCCCGGGGGTGGCCAGCGCGTGCAGGCCGAGGAAGCCGGCGCTGCAGAGAAAGGTCAGCGAGACCAGGCCGAGACGGAGGTCGCCGCGACGCTCGGCCGCCTCGCCGGTCGCATAGGCAAGGGCGCCGGTGATGACCGCGGCGCCGAGGACGAGCCAGAAGTGGGCTCGGTGGTCCTCCCAGTGGACGTCGAGATGGGGGTTGGTCAGCAGCAGCACGAACCCCGCGGCGGGCAGCAGGACCGCCGCGGCGACCAGTCCCGCGCCGCTGGTATGGTCGCTCGGGCTTCGCACAAGGGAACAGAATGAGCGAACTGCCCGACAACTTCCAGGAAGCGCCGCTGGCCGAGGTCGATCCCGAGATCGCCGCGGTGCTCGACGGCGAGCTGAAGCGGCAGCAGCGAACGCTGGAGATGATCGCCTCGGAGAACTTCGTGCCGCAGGCGGTGCTGGAGGCGGTTGGCTCGGTGCTGACCAACAAGTACGCCGAGGGCTACCCCGGCCGCCGCTACTACGGCGGCTGCGAGGAGGTCGACGTCGCCGAGCAACTGGCGATCGATCGGGCCAAGAGCCTGTTCGGCGCCGAGCACGCGAACGTTCAGCCCCACGCCGGCGCCCAGGCCAACAACGCCGTCTACATGGCGCTGCTCGAACCCGGCGACACCTTCCTCGGTCTCGCCCTCGACCACGGTGGCCACCTCAGCCACGGGATGAAGATCAACGTCAGCGGCAAGCTCTACAACCCGGTGCCCTACCACGTCAGCCGCGAGGATTTCCTCGTCGACATGGAGGAGGTCGAGCGCCTGGCGCAGGAGCACAAGCCGGCGCTGATCGTCGCCGGCTGGTCGGCCTATCCGCGCCAGCTCGACTTCGCCGCCTTCCGCGAGATCGCCGACTCGGTCGGGGCGAAGCTGATGGTCGACATGGCCCACTTCGCCGGGCTCGTCGCCGCCGGTGAGCACCCGAACCCGGTCGAGCACGCCGACGTGGTGACGACGACGATCCACAAGACCCTCGCCGGCCCCCGCAGCGGCATGATCCTCTGCCGCGAGGAGCACGCGAAAGCGATCGACAAAGCGATCTTCCCCGGCCAGCAGGGCGGACCGCTGATGCACACGATCGCGGCCAAGGCCGTGGCGCTCCACATCGCCTCCAGCGAGCAATTTGCCCAGCGCCAGCGACAGACGATCGCCAACGCCAGGGCGCTGGCGGCCGGGCTGGAAGCGGGCGGCGTCCCGGTCATCACCGGCGGGACCGACGTTCACCTCGTCCTCGTCGACCTCACCCCGACCGGCCTCGACGGCCAGACCGGGGAGGACCGGCTCGATGCGGTCGGGATCACCGTCAACCGCAACGCGATCCCCTTCGACCCGCGGCCGCCGATGAACCCGTCGGGCCTGCGGATCGGCACCCCGGCGCTGACCACGCGGGGGATGGGGGAGGAGGAGCTGAGGGAGGTCGCCGAGGTGATCGCCACCGCCCTCGGCCCCGACTTCGAGTCCTCAAAGGAGGACCTCCGTTCCCGCACCGGCGCGCTGATGGATCGCTTCCCGCTCTACGCCGAGCTCGCGGCGACCGTTTAGCTCTTGAAGGTCTGGGTCGACATGAGCGCCCCGGCGCACGTCCTCGTGCTGCGCCCGATCATCGAGCGTCTGCGAGGGGAAGGTCACGAGGTCGAGATCACCTCGCGCGACTACGCCCAGACCCAGCAGCTGCTCGAGCTGCACGGCATGGCACACACGCCGATCGGGCGCCACGGCGGCGCCTCGCGACTGCGCAAGGCCGCCAGCCTCGCCGCCCGCAGCAGCGGCATGCTGAGGTTCGGTCGCGGCCGCCACTTCGACCTCGCCCTGGCGCACGGCTCCAACGACCTCGCGATCGCCGCCAAGGCGCTCGGCATCCCCGAGGCGAACATGCACGACTACGAGTACGCGGTGACCCAGCACCGGATCGGCTGCCGTCTCGCCAGGCGGGTGATGTTCCCCGACTCGGTGCCGCTGGAGCGCCTGCGCCGCTTCGGCGTCACCGCCGACAAGTACTTCCCCTATCCCGGCCTGAAGGAGGAGTACTACCTCTACGACTTCGAGCCCGACGCCGAGGCGCTGCGGCGCCTGGGCGTCGACGAGGAGCGGGTGGTCGTGATCGTCCGCCCGCCGCCCGACGTCTCCCTGTACCACCGCAAGTCGAACCCGCTCTTCCCGAAGGTGCTCGACCGGCTCGGTCGCGACGACGAGGTGCACGCGGTCGTCCTGCCGCGCACCCAGGAGCAGCGGGAGTTCATCGAGGGGCTGCGGCTGCCCTCGGTGATCGTGCCGCCCGGGGCGGTGGAGGCGCAGAGCCTGATCGCACTCGCCGACCTCGTCGTCTCCGCCGGCGGGACGATGAACCGCGAGGCCGCTGCCCTCGCCACCCCCGTCTACACCACCTACGGCGGCCGCCTCGGCGGCGTCGACGAAGCGCTGATCCGCTCCGGCCGGATGCGTCCGCTGACCGACCCCCGCGCAGTGGAGCTGCGGAAGCGGACCGCGGAGGCAACGCCAACTCGTCGCGATCCGTCCTATCTGGTCGAGACCATTCTCGGTACCGTCGGAGCCTCACCATTGCGCGAAGAGCCCCATCCCGTAACGCCTTCCTGAGCGAGCTGCCCGAGGCCGAGCCCGGCCTCGAAGAACTCGTCGCGCCCGCGGCCGAAGGCGACCCAAGACCGATCGATCCGGTCCTGCGGGGGCTCGACCTCCTCATCTCCGGCTCGATCCTGCTCGTTCTCTCGCCGCTGCTGGGATTGATCGCGCTGGTGATCGCGCTCGACTCCGGCCGCCCGGTCCTCTACCGCGGCGCCCGGGTCGGCAAGGCCGGCCACCTCTTCTGGATGTACAAGTTCCGGACCCTGAAGCCGGATGCGGAGACGCGCCTCGGGCCCTACTACGGCGAGGAGCTGACGCGCCGTACCGAGGAAGAGCGGACCCGGATCGGCGGCATCCTCCGCAAGACCCACCTCGACGAGGTGCCGCAACTCTGGAACGTGCTGCGCGGCGACATGTCGGTGGTCGGCCCGCGCCCGATCCGCCCGACCTTCTACGCCCAGCTCTGCCGCGAGATCCCCCAGTACTGGCAGCGCCTCGTCGTCCGCCCCGGCGTGACCGGCTTCGCCCAGACGCGGATCACCCGCGAGGAGACCTGGGCCGACAAGCTCGCCCACGACATGGAGTACATCGCCGACCGCTCGGTCTCGCTCTACTTCCAGGTGCTGCTGGCGACGGTCAACAAGGTGGCCGGCCGCGGCCCCGCCGTCACTCCGCCGCCTGAGCCGTAGGGCGCGGCTGCGAGACTGCCGCCATGTGCGGCATCTGCGGCGTCGTCGCGAGTGACCAGGAACGGGCCCCCGACCTCGAGGCTGTATCCCGAATGTGCGGGCGGCTCGTCCACCGGGGGCCCGATGACGACGGCCTCTTCCATGAGGGGCCGGTGGCGCTGGCGGCGCGGCGACTCTCGATCATCGACCTCGACGGCGGCCACCAGCCGATCGCCAATGAGGACGGTTCTTGTGTCGTGGTCCAGAACGGCGAGATCTACAACTACCGCGAGCTGAAGCGCGAGCTCGAGGGCCGCGGACACCGCTTCGCCACCGACTGTGACACCGAGGTCCTCGTCCACCTCTACGAGGAGCACGGGGAGGGATTCGTGGAGCGGCTGCGGGGGATGTTCGCGATCGCCCTCTGGGACAAGCGACGGCAGCGCCTGCTGCTGGCCCGCGACCGCTTCGGGATCAAGCCGCTCTACTACCGCCACGTCGACGGCGGCATCTCCTTCGCCTCGGAGCTGAAGGCGATGATCGAACAGCCCGGCTTCTCGCGCGAGATCGACCCGAAAGCGGTCTCCGCCTACCTCGCCTTCAACTCGATCCCGGCGCCGCTGACGATCTTTGCCGAGGCCCGCAAGCTGCCCCCCGGCCATCTGCTGACCTGGGAGGGGGGAGGGGTCCAGCAGCGTCGCTACGCGCGCCCCGGCCCGGTGCCGGGCGCGGAGCTGCGGCGGGGGTCGGCGGACGAGCTCGCGGCCGAGCTGCGCGAAGTGCTCGACGACAGCGTTCGCGCCCATCTCGTCGCCGACGTGCCGGTCGGGGTGCTGCTCTCCGGCGGCGTCGACTCCGGCGGCCTCGCCGGCCTCGCCAGCGCCCACTCCGACGAACCCCTGCGGACGTTCTCGATCGGCTTCGAGGAGGCTGGCTTCAATGAGCTCTCGCGGGCGCGGCTGGTCGCCCAGCGCTACGGCACCGACCACCACGAGATGGTCGTCCGCCCCGACGCGGTCGAGCTGCTGCCGAAGCTGGTCGAGGCTTTCGACGAGCCCTTCGGCGACTCCTCGGCGCTGCCCACCTACCTCGTCTCCGAGCTCGCCGCCGGCCACGTCAAGGTCGCCCTCTCCGGCGAGGGCGGCGACGAGCTCTTCGGCGGCTACTACACCTACGTCGCCGACCTCCTCGCCCGCCGCGTCGGCCGTCTTGCCGCTTTGGCGCGGCCCCTGGCCGAGGCGTTGCCCAGCCGCCACGACCGCGTCGGCTTCGATTACAAAGCCAAGCGCTTTGCCCGCGCTGCGGCGAATGCGGACCCGCTGGAGCGCCACCACGCCTGGAAGGAGATCTTCTCGCCGCAGGCACGGGCCGAGCTGGCCGGCGCCAGGGGATCGAGCTGGGACCCGGTCGACCTCTACCGCGCCCGCTATGCCGAAACCGCCGGCGCCGAACCGCTGGCCCGGATGCAGGACGTCGACCTCGGCATCTACCTGGTCGATGACCTGCTGGTCAAGACCGACCGCCTCAGCATGGCCCACTCGCTGGAGCTGCGGGTCCCCTTCCTCGATCCGAAGGTGGCCGAGTTCGCCTTCTCGCTGCCGACCCGGCTCAAGGTCCGTGGCTTCGCCAAGAAGCGCCTCCTGCGCCAAGCGCTGGCGCCGCTGCTGCCGAAGGAGATCGTCCACGGTCGCAAGCAGGGGTTCTCGATCCCGCTCGCGGCCTGGCTGCGGGGGCCGCTGGAGCCGTTCGCGCGGGAGGTGCTGGCGCCTGGCGCGCTGGAGCGTCAGGGCCTGCTCGAGCCGGCGGCGGTGACCCCGATCCTCGACCGGCACGTCTCCGGCCAGGAGGACCTCAGCCGGCAGATCTGGGGGCTGATGGCGCTTACTCTCTGGTTTGACCGCTATGCCAACTGACACGGACGCAGGTCTCGCCTTTCTGGTCGCCGGCCTCCTGACCCTGCTCCTGGTGCCGCTGACGAGGTGGCTGGCGGTGCGGGTGGGCGCGATCGACTACCCCAACGAGCGCTCCCTGCACGTCGTCCCGACGCCGAAGCTCGGCGGCCTGGCGATCCTCGGCGGCGCTCTCGTCGCGGGCTTGATCTGGCTCCCCAACGACACCGAAAGCCACGCGATCCTGTTCGGCGCCGTGGCGATCGTCTGGGTCGGTCTCCTCGATGACGTCTTCGACCTCCCCGCTGCGGTGAAGCTGCTCGGCCAGACGGTGGCGGTCGTGATCCCGGTCTCCGCCGGCGTCACCGTGGACAACTTCACCTTCCCCTTCTTCGGTCGACTGACTCCGGGGACCGTCGACCTCCTCACCCTCCCCGGGGGAGGGGTCGTGCACCTCGGCGACGTCGGCACCGTGATCGCGATCGTCGCCGTGATCAACGTGATCAACCTGATCGACGGCGTCGACGGGCTGGCGGCCGGCGTCGCCGCGATCTCCGGGGTCACCCTGGCGACGATCGCCCTCTCGCTCGATCGCACCGCCGCCGGCGTGCTCGCCGCGCTCACCGCCGGCGCCGCCCTCGGCTTCCTCCGTGACGGGTTCCCGCCGGCGAAGACCTTCATGGGGGACAGCGGCTCCAACCTGCTCGGCTACTTATTGGGAGCGGTGGCGGTGCAGGGGGCGCTGAAGACCAACGCCGTGATCGCCCTCTTCCTGCCGCTGATCATCCTCGCGGTGCCGATTCTCGACACCGGGTTCGTCGTCGCCAAACGGCTCAAATACCGCCGCCCCGTCTACAAAGCCGACCGCTGGCACTTCCACCACCGGATGGCCGACATCGGGTTCTCGCAGCGCCGCACCCTGCTCTACCTCTACGGCTGGACGCTTGTGATGGCTCTGCTGGCGCTGGCGCTGCGCTTCGTCCCCTACAGCGACGACCACGGCAACTTCGACCCGCTCTGGAGCGCGGTGATCGCCTTCTTCGGCATCCTCGCCCTCGCCGCCAGCGTCTACCTGGTCGAGGTGCTGGAGATCCTCAAGCTGCGCCAGACGCGCCTGCGCCAGCTGGTCACCCTGCGGCGCAATGCCGGGGGCCCCGAGCCGGACCTGCGGGAGGTCAACGTCGCGGTGGAGCAGGAGCTCGAAACCGGGTCCTTCCCCGCGGTGGATCCAGAAACCGGCGAGTTCGAGGCGGTCGAGTCGCCTCCCCCGCGGTAGTGGCAACCCTCACGAAGTGGCTTCACAAAGCCATTCGCGGGGTCGTTTCTATATAGTCGCCAGTACGTCCGCTCCGCACCCGAGCCGGGCGTCTTTCCTTCTTTTTCCCGTTTATGTCCCCTCCTAAGTACGTCGATCTACTCGCGCTAGTCGCCGCGCTCGCCGTCTTCCTGCTCGGCGGGTTTTCGATGCTTGGATATGCAGTGGCGGCCGGAGTGTGGCTCACGCAGCGAGGGATCCAGGTGCTTGCCCAGCGCCGCATGCGGCAGGAGCTGGCCCGCGGCAACCGCCAGAAGGCGATGGGCCTGGTCGCCGGCAGCGGCCTCGGCCGGGTTTGGCTGATGGCCACCACTGTGTTGCTCGTCGGCGTTGCCGAAAGGGAGGCCGGCCTCGCCGCCGCCCTGCTGCTGCTGGCGCTGTTCACGATCTCCTTCGCCGCGCAGGGGATCGCGGCCCTGTTCGACGACCAGCCCGAGGGCCAGGGGGTGGCGTAGGCATGGAGGCCGCGACCGCACAGATGCCCCAGCGCGGCAAGCAGCCCGGCGGGCTGAGCACGAAGGCGAAAGTTCTCATCGGCATCGGCATCTACCTTGCGGTAGCGGTTCTGCTGCTGCTGATCTTCCCCAGCGAGGGCAAGAACGAAAGCTTCAAACCGCAGAACGAGTTCAAACTCGAACCGTGGATCGCGATCGAACTCGCCGGGATCGACCTCAGCATCAACAAGGCGGTCCTCTACCTCTTCCTCGCCAGCGCCCTCACCATCCTCACCATGGTCTGGATCTCGCGCCGGATGGTCGACCGGCCCAATCGCGTCCAGGCGGCGGTCGAGATGGGCTACGACCTGACCAAAAACACGATCACCGGCGGCAGCCTGCAGGGCAAAACCGCCTCCCGCTGGTTCCCCTTCATCGCCGCCCTCTTCTTCTGGATCTGGTTCTCGAACATGCTCGGCTTCCTGCCGCTGCCGGTCAACACCGAGCACCCGGTCGACGTCTTCGGCCTGGAGATCCCGGCCTTCGCGATCTACGCCGCCACCGCCAACATCGCCATCCCGCTGGTGCTGACGCTGGTCGTCTGGCTCTCCTACCACGTCGAAGGCATCCGCCACCAGGGCTTCCTGCCCTACTTCAAGAGCTGGCTGCCCCCCGGCCTGGAGGACATGCACCCGGTCGGCAAGGGCGCGATCTTCGTGATCGAGGTGATCTCCCACTTCGTGCGGCTGATCTCTCTCTCCGTCCGTCTTTTCGCCAACCTCCTCGCCGGCCACCTGCTGCTGCTCTTCATGGGCGGCGGCCTGGCGGTGCTGCTGGGGATCGCCGCCCTCGGGGCCCTCACCTTCCCGCTCGCCTTCGCCTTCTTCATCTTCGAGGTGGGGCTCGTGGCGACCCTGCAGGCATTCATCTTCTCGACGCTTAGCGCTATCTACATCGGCGGAGCGACCTCCGCCTCTCACTAGAAAAGGAGTCAACTCTCAAATGGATCCCACCCTGTTGCCCGTTGCCGAGGTAAGCAGCGAAGCCGTCGAAAGCGCCGGCAAAGCGATCGCCCTCGGAGTCGGTGCCGGACTCGGTTCGATCGGTGCCGGTATCGGCGTGGGCTTCATCTTCGGTAAGGAGATCGAGTCGGTCGCCCGCCAGCCGGAGATGAAAAGCGACCTGGAAAGCATCCGCTGGCTCGGCTTCGCGCTGACCGAGGCGGTCGCCTTCTACACCTTCATCTTCGCTCTGATCGCGTTCTTCCTCGCCTAGGTCGGTATGGAGCTGCTCGGCTACATAGAGCTTCTTCCGCTTGCCGCGGAGGCGGCGCACGCTGAGGAAGAGGGCGGCAGCTTCCTGGTCTCGCCAGGCCTCGGCCTGATGATCTGGACGCTGGTGCTGTTCCTGGTCACGATGTGGGTGTTGAGCAAGGTCGCCTTCCCGAAGATCCAGGAAGCGCTCGACAAACGCGCGAAGATGATCAGCGAGTCGATCGACGCCGCCGAGCGGCAGCGCCGTGAATCGGACGAGCTGCTCGCCGAGTACCGGGCCCGGCTGGCCGAGGCTCGGGAGCAGGCCGACGACATCATGGCCCGTGCCCGCAAATCGGCCGAGACCGCCGAAGCCGAGGCTGCGGCAGCCGGGAAAGAGAAACGCGAGGAGCTGGTCTCCGCCGCCAAACGCGACATCGAAGCGGAGACGCGTCGTTCGCTCGACCAGATCCGCCAGGAGGTCGCCGACCTGACCGTGCTCGCAACCGAGCGGGTGACCCGCAAATCGCTCACCGCCGAGGACCAGAAACGGCTCGTCGAGGAGGCACTCAGCGAGGTCGACTTCTCGTCCCTGTCGGGAGCGGAGAAGAACTGACGATGGCCGACGCAGCTCACGTATACGCGGAGGCCCTCTTTGAGGTGGGCCGCGACAAAGGCAAGTTGGACACGCTGCAGCAACAGCTGGGCGAGTTCACCGATGCCGTCGACCGCAACCGTGATCTGCAGGTCTTCTTCTTCAGCCCGTACCTCTCTTCCTCGGAGAAGGCGGAGGGGATCGAGCGGGCGATCTCGGGTGCCGAGCCCGAGCTGCTCAACTTCCTCAAGCTGCTCGTGGACAAGCAGCGGATGACGGAGATCTTCCGCATCCGGCGCGAGTTCGACGAGCTCTGGAAGCATGAGAACCGTCGTATCGACGTCACCGTCACCAGCGCCGTCGAGCTGGACCCGGCCGTCGTCGGCCAAATCGGCCAGGAGGTCGAACGCCAGACCGGGGAGAAAGTCGACCTTTCGAGCAGGGTCGACGGCGACATCCTCGGCGGCCTCGTGCTGCAGGTCGGAAACATGGTCCTGGACGCGAGCATCCGCAGTCGCCTGGAGAAACTTCGAAAGAGCGTCGCCCAAGCGGCGTAAGGAGGCAGAGAGCACCCCATGGAGATCAAGCCCGACGAGATCGCAAGCATTCTGCGAGAGCGGATCGAGGGACTGGACACCGATTCCGCCGACCTTTCCGAGGTCGGGACGGTCCTGTCCGTCGCCGACGGCATCGCCCGCATCCACGGGCTCGACAACTGCATGGCGCTGGAGATGCTGGATCTCCCCCACGGGGTCACCGGCCTGGCGCTGAACCTCGAGTCCGACAACGTCGGCGCCGTGCTCTTCGGCGAGTGGGACAAGATCGTCGAGGGCGACACGGTCAAACGGACCGGCCACCTGCTGCAGATCCCGGTCGGCGACGAGCTGCTCGGCCGCATGGTCGACCCGCTCGGCCGCCCGCTCGACGACCGCGGCGAGGTCGCCACCTCCGAGACCCGCCCGGCCGAGTTCAAAGCCCCCGGCGTCGTCCAGCGCCAGCCGGTCGAGGAACCCGTCCAGACCGGCCTGATGTCGATCGACGGGATGATCCCGATCGGCCGTGGCCAGCGAGAGCTGATCATCGGCGACCGTCAGACCGGCAAGACGGCGATCGCGATCGACACGATCATCAACAACAAGGACAAGGACCTGATCTGCATCTACGTCGCGATCGGGCAGCGGATGTCCACCGTCGTCCAGCTGAAAGAGACGCTGGAGGAGAACGGCGCGATGGAGAACACCATCATCGTCGCCGCTCCCGCCGACGAGGCGGCGCCGATCAAGTACATCGCCCCCTACGCCGGCTGCGCGATGGGCGAGTACTTCCTCTACAACGGCAAGGCCGCCCTCTGCGTCTACGACGACCTCACCAAACACGCTTCCGCGTACCGCCAGATGTCGCTGCTGCTGCGGCGCCCGCCCGGCCGCGAGGCATACCCCGGTGACGTCTTCTACCTGCACTCGCGCCTGTTGGAGCGGGCGGTCAAGCTGAACGACGAGCTCGGCGGCGGCTCGCTGACGGCGCTGCCGATCATCGAGACCCAGGCCTCCGACGTCTCCGCCTACATCCCGACCAACGTGATCTCGATCACCGACGGTCAGATCTTCCTCGAGTCCGACCTCTTCTTCTCGGGCGTGAGGCCGGCGATCAACGTCGGCATCTCGGTCTCCCGGGTCGGCGGTAACGCGCAGACCAAGGCGATGAAGAAAGTCGCCGGAAAACTGCGCCTCGACCTCTCCCAGTACCGCGACCTCGAGGCTTTCGCCCAGTTCGGCTCCGAGCTCGACGCCGAGACGCAGAAAGCGCTCACCCGCGGCGAACGGCTGGTCGAGCTGCTGAAACAGAAAGAGCGCGAACCGCTCAGCGTCGGCGACCAGGTGGCCTCGATCTACTCGGGCACCGGCGGCTACCTCGACCGGATCAAAGTCGAGCGCGTCGGCGAGTTCCTCGCCGACCTGCGGACCCGCCTGCACTCGGAGCAGTCCGAGCTGCTCAGCCGGATCGAAGAGAGCGGCAAGCTGGAGGAGGACGACGAGAAGGAGCTCGGCAAGGCGATCGCCGACTTCGTCGACGACTTCGGCCCCGACTTCGACGAGCACGGCGAGCCGCTGGAGGCGGGCGAGTCCGACCGCATCCACTCCAAAGAGGAGCGCGAGGCGCCAGGCCGGACCCCCGGTTCGGAAACCGCTTCTGACACGGTCGAAGGCGAGGAGACGGCTACCCCGGCCTAGTCGCCGGCCCCGGTTCTCTCATGGCAACGCAGAAGGAAGTCAAGAACCGCATCGCGTCGGTCAAGAACATCAACAAGATCACGCGAGCGATGGAGATGGTGGCGGCGGCGCGGCTGCGCCGGGCCGAACAGCGGATCTCCGACCTGCGGCCCTACGCCGAGGGGATTCGGCGGCTGACCCGCCAGGCCTCCGCCCACGCGGGCGGCATCCCCCGCGTCCCGGTCCTGATCGAGCGCGAGAACGTGAAAAGGGTTGGGATCGTCCTCGTCACCGGTGACCGCGGCCTCGCCGGCGCCTTCAACTCGAACATCATCCGCGAAGGGATGCGGACGGCGGCCAAAGTCCGCGAGGAAGGGGCCGAGCCCGCCTTCGCCGTGGTCGGTCGCAAGGGCGTCTCGGCGATGACCTTCCGCAAGCAGGACGTCACTTCCTCCTACGTCGGCTTCACCGATCGCCCCGCTTTCGCCAACGCACGCGAAATCGGCGAGGAGATGACCGCCCGCTACGTCGATGAGGACCTCGACCGGGTCGAGCTGATCTACAACCGCTTCGTCTCGCCCTTGACCCAGCACGTCTGGCGCCAGACCCTGCTGCCGCTGCAGCAGGCCGAGGTGACCGGCGAGGGGGCTGAGGAGGAGGTCGAGGTAGAGGAGGAGACCGAAGGCGGAGTCGATCAGAGCCGCTCGGAGTGGATCTACGAGCCCGACCCCGAGGAGCTGCTGGGGCGGTTGATCCCGGAATACGTGACGATCTCGGTCTACCGGGCGCTGCTCGAGTCCGCGGCCTCAGAGCTGGGCGCGCGGATGACCGCGATGCGCAACGCCGCCGAGAACGCCGAGTCGATGATCGGCGATCTCACCCTCGAGATGAACCGGGCACGGCAGGCGGAAATCACCCAGGAGATCTTGGAGGTCGTCGGCGGCGCCGAGGCGCTCGGCTAGACGACAGCCCATGATCACCGACAGCACTTCAAAGACGAGAAAAGGAACCCATGGCTGACAACGGAAACGGAACCAACGTAGGGCGCGTCGAGCAGGTCACGGGAGTGGTCATCGACGCCGCCTTCCCCGACCAGCTGCCGGAGATCTTCTCGGCGGTGACGATCGAGACCGCCGGCGACGGTGACGGCGAAGCGACGCAGTTGGTCTGCGAGGTCCAGCAGCACCTCGGCGACGACCGCGTCCGCGCGGTGGCGATGGACGCCACCGACGGAGTCAAGCGCGGCGACCGCGTCGTCGATACCGGCGGCCCGATCACGGTTCCGGTCGGCGACGCCACCCTGGGCCGGATCTTCAACCTGCTCGGCGAGCCGATCGACAACGGCCCCGAGGTGGAGGCCGGCGAGCGTTGGCCGATCCACCGCCCGGCGCCGAAGGCTTCTGACCTGACCCCGACGCAGGAGATCCTCGAGACCGGGATCAAGGTCATCGACCTCCTGGCGCCGTACGCCAAAGGCGGCAAGGTCGGGTTGTTCGGCGGCGCCGGCGTCGGCAAGACCGTGCTGATCCAGGAGCTCATCCGCAACATCGCCGAGGAGCACTCCGGCCTCTCCGCCTTCGTCGGCGTGGGAGAGCGCTCGCGCGAGGGGAACGACCTCTGGCTCGAGATGAAAGAGTCGGGCGTGATCGACAAAACCATGCTCGTCTTCGGCCAGATGAACGAGCCCCCCGGCGCCCGTCTTCGCGTCGCCCTCTCCGGGCTGACGATGGCCGAGTACTACCGAGAGCAGGGTGGGCAGGACGTGCTCCTGTTCATCGACAACATCTTCCGCTTCGTCCAGGCGGGCTCCGAGGTCTCGGCCCTGCTGGGCCGGATGCCCTCCGCGGTCGGCTACCAGCCGACGCTGGAGACCGAGATGGGCGGCCTGCAGGAGCGGATCACCTCGACCGACCGCGGCTCGGTGACCTCGATCCAGGCGGTCTACGTCCCCGCTGACGACTACACCGACCCGGCCCCGGCCTCGGTGTTCGCCCACCTCAACGCGACCACGGCCCTCTCGCGGTCGATCTCCGAGAAAGGGATCTACCCGGCGGTCGACCCGCTCGACTCGACCTCGACGATCCTCAAGCCCGACGTCGTCGGCGACGAGCACTACCGCACCGCGACCGAGGTCCAGGAGGTCCTGCAGCGCTACAAGGAGCTTCAGGACATCATCGCCATCCTCGGCATCGACGAGCTCTCCGACGAGGATCGGCAGACGGTCTCCCGCGCCCGCAAGATCGAGCGCTTCCTCTCGCAGCCGTTCTTCGTCGCCGAACAGTTCACCGGCCGCAGCGGCGAGTACGTGCCGGTGGCCGAGACCGTCCGCGGCTTCCGCGAGATCCTCGACGGCGAGCACGACGACCTCTCCGAGGGCGCCTTCTACATGCAGGGCGGTATCGACCAGGTCACCGAGAACGCCAAGTCGGGCGCCGCGGCTTAGGAGACCTGGATGGCTGCGGAGCACATGGTCGACGTCGAGGTCCTGACCCCGGAGGGCGAGGTCTGGAGCGGTGAAGCGCGCCAGGTCTCGACCCGCACCGAGGTCGGCGAAATCGGCATCCTCGCCAACCACGCTCCCGTGCTGGCGGCGCTGCGGCCGACCGAGCTCCGCCTCCACATCTCCGAGGGCGAGACGAAACGCTACGCCCAGGCCCATGGCTGGTTGCAGGTCTACGGCAACCGGGCGCGGCTGCTGCTCGAGGAGGCGATCCCGCCGGAGGACCTCGACGGCAGCACCCTGAAAGAGCAGCTCGCCGACGCCGAGCAGCGGCTCTCGGAGAGCGAGGAGGGGAGCGCCGACCACGCGCGGGCGCAGAAAGACCGCGACCGCGCCGAAGCGTTCCTCTCGATCAGCCAGGGGTGACATGAGCGAGGAGCTCGTCGTCCTCGCGCAGCGGCTGATCTCTTACGAGACCTGCGAGCCGGAAGCGATCTCCAAGGCGGCGGGGTTCGTCGAGGGGTGGCTGGAGGCGCGGGGCATCGCAGTTCAGCGGGACGAGGCGCGCGGCCTGCCGGTGATCAAGGCCGAGGTGGGGCCGGAGGGGGCGCCGACGGTGGTCCTGCACGGGCATCTGGACGTGGTCCCGGGGTTCTCGGAGCAGTTCCAGCCGAAGATCGAGGGGGATCGGCTGTACGGACGCGGGGCCTATGACATGAAGGGCGCGATCGCGGCGATGCTGATGGTGATCGCGGCGATGCGCGAGCAGGACCGGGTGCGGGTGCGGCTCGGGATCGTCGGCGACGAGGAGTCCGAGGAAGGCGACGAGCGCGGCTCCGACCACCTCGTCGACAGCGGCTTTACGGGGGACTTTGCGATCACCGGCGAGCCCACCGATCTCCACATCGGGATCGAGGCCAAGGGCGTCCTGGCGCTGCGACTGGAGGTCGCCGGAACCGCCGCCCACGGCGCCACCCCCTGGCTGGGCGAAAACGCCGTTCTCAACGCAATCGACGTTTTCCGCAGTATCGAGTCGCTACCGTTTGCCCGGCACAGCTCCGAGCTCTTCGACCGGCCTTCGATCAACCTCGGGAGGATCGTGGGTGGCGACGCTCTCAACAAGGTGCCCGACCGATGCGTGATCGACGTCGACATCCGCTACCTGCCAGACCAGGATCCGAAGGAGATCCTCGCTCAGGTGCGCGAAATCTCCGGGATCGAGGTGCGGGCATTGCTGACGCGCCCTCCCGCCACGGTCGACCGCGAGTCGCCCTACGTGAGGGCGTTGCGCTGGTCGGCCACCGAGCACCACGACGGCGAGCCGATGAGCGTCGGGCGCGACGGTGCCTCCGATGCCGTCTCCTTCCTCCGGGTGGGGGTGCCGGCGGTCGAGTTCGGGCCGGTGGGAGCCGGTCACCACGGCCCGTCGGAGTGGGTGTCGGTCTCCTCGCTGGAGACTTACCGGCAAGCGCTGGAGTCGTTCCTGCACGCGATTCCGGACCGGCTCGCCAATGAGTGAGCCGCTGGGCCCGGGCTGGGCCCCGAAGAAGCCGCCGCCGAGCGGCGACAGCGAGTCGGCGCCGAAGCCGAAGCGCTACTGGTGGCGGTTCGTCCTCGCCGCGATGCTGATCGTGATGGTCTCCGCCGCGACCACCGCCAGCGCGACGTTGCTCTACCTCGACGACATCGCCGACAAGATCAAGCCGGGCAACGACAAGCTCCAGAGGAAGCTGGACAGGATCCTCGCCGACGCCGAGAGCGGCGGTGCCCAGACCTTCCTGATGATCGGCTCCGACAAACGCGCGGGGGCGGAATTCGCCGAAGACAAGGGCCGGTCGGACACGGCGATGCTGGTCCGCCTCGACCCCAGCAAGGACCTGATCTCGATGATGTCGATCCCGCGCGACCTCGAGGTCGAAATCCCCGGCGTCGGGACCGGCAAGTTCAACGAGGCGTATTTCTACGGCGGCACCAAGCTGACCCTGCAGGTGGTCAAGGAACTGACGGGGCTGCCGATCAACCACATCGTCAACGTCGACTTCCTCGGCTTCGCCCAGGGCGTCTACGCGATCGGCTGCGTATACACCGACGTCGACCGCCGCTACTACCACTCCAACGAAGGCGTGCCGCCCTCCGAACAGTACGCCGAGATCAACGTCACCCCGGGCTACCAGCTGCTCTGCGGCAAGAAGGCGCTGGACTACGTTCGCTACCGCCACACCGACACCGACCTCGTCCGCTCGGCCCGCCAGCAGGACTTCCTCTCCGCCGCCCGCCAGCGCATCTCCGTCGAGGACCTCGTGTTCGACGGGGAGGAGTTGATCGACGTCTTCACCGAATACACCACTTCCGACATCAGCAAGGCCTCCGAACTGCTGGACGTGCTGAAACTCGTCGCCGCCTCGCGCAACGCGACGATCAACGAGGTCGACTTCCCCGCCGAACTCGGCCCCAGCTTCGTCTACACCACGCCGGAAGCGGTTGATCGTGCCGTCAGGGAATTCCTCGGCGGCGACACGGTCGAGGAGGCCAAAGCGGAAAACGCAAAGGCGCGCAAGGGCGGGAAGAAGGGCAATAAGCCAAAGCGCCAGAAGAAGCAAAAGAAGGAGAAGCCGAAGGTCGAGGTCTCGAAGTCCGGCAGCGACGGGCTCGTCCCGGCCCGCGAAGCCGGCGAAGCCGAGGCCAAGATCGCCCTGCGCCGCGGTCGTGGCCACTTCCCGATCTTTTACCCGACGCGCCTGCCCGAAGGCGCCTTCTACGTCGAAAGCGACCCTTACGAGAAGGTCGTCGACCCCTACGTCTACAACCTCAAGGACGAGGAGGGGAACCGCCATCTCGCCTACCGCATGGTCTTGGTGATGGAAGAGTCGGACGGCACCCACTACTTCGGGGTGCAGGGGATCCGCGGCTGGTCCGACCCGCCGATTCTCAACGACCCGAGCCTGACCAAGGAGATCAACGGGCGCGAGTACGAGATCTTCGTCGACGGCGAAGATGTGAAGATGGTCGCCTGGCGGCGCGGTGAGAACGTCTACTGGATCTCGAACGACCTGGCGCGAACTTTGACCAACGACCAGATGATCGGAATGGCGCGCTCGGCCGACGTGGTCGTTCCGAAGAAGAAGTCGAAGCGTGGAAGGAGCAGGGGATGAGCGAGCAGAGGGACCCGGTAGGCGTCATCGGCGTGGGGTGGGTCGGACTGGTCACCGCCGCCTGCTTCGCCGAGCTCGGTCACCGGGTGATCGCTCGGGACATCGTCCAGGAGAAGGTCGACTCGCTTTCGCGGGGCGAGGTCACGATCCACGAGCCGGGGCTGGAGGATCTGCTGCGCCGCAATGCCGAGCGGATCACCTTCACCACCGACATGGACGAGCTGCTGCAGGGCGCGCGCCTGCTCTTCGTCTGCGTCGACACCCCACCCACCTACTCTGGCGACGCCGACCTCTCGCGGGTGCGGGCGGTCGTGCAGGAGCTCTCGGGCGACGGCAGCCACGTGCTGATCATGAAGAGCACGGTGCCGGCCGGCACCGGCGAGTCGATTCGCCGCGACATGCCCAGCCTCTCCTACGTCTCCTGTCCGGAGTTCCTCAAGGAGGGGACCGCGGTGGCGGACTTCATGAACCCCGACCGCGTCGTGATCGGCGCCGACCCCGGCGACGAGGAGGCAGCCGACGCGGTCGAGCGGCTCTACTCGTCCCTTGACGGGGAGATCCTCCGCACCGACGTCGCCAGCGCCGAGATGATCAAGCTCGCCTCCAACGCCTTCCTGGCGACGAAGATCTCCTTCATCAACGAGATCGCCAACGTCTGCGAGGAGGTCGGAGCCGACGTCGGCCAGGTGGCGAGGGGGATGGGGCTCGACGAGCGGATCGGGACCGCCTTCCTGCGGGCCGGGATCGGTTACGGCGGCAGCTGCTTCCCGAAGGACGTCAGCGCCCTGAAGATGCTGGCCGGGAACACCGGCTACCACTTCCAGTTGCTGACCGCGGTGATCGAGGTCAACGAGCTGCAGAAGCGCCGCGTCGTCGGCAAGCTGGAGAAGCACCTCGGCTCGCTGATCGGCAAACGGGTGGCGCTGCTAGGCCTCGCCTTCAAGCCCGATACCGACGACATGCGCGAGGCCTCCAGCCTCGTCCTCGCGGCGCGGCTGCAGGGGGAGGGCGCGGAGGTTGTCGCCTACGACCCGGTTGCCGCCGAGCGCGCCGCGGGGATGCTGGGATCGGTCGAGATGGCGACCTCGGCGATGGAGGCTCTCGAGGGCGCCGACGCCGCCGTCCTCGTCACCGAGTGGGGCGAGTTCGCCGAGCTCGACTGGGCCGCCGCCGCCGAGCGGATGACGCGGCCGCTGCTCGTCGACGGCCGTAACTTCCTCGACCCCGAGAAGCTGATTTCCGCGGGCTTCGAGTACGAGGGCATCGGCCGCAGCGTCCAGAGCGCCCCGACCCCCGCTTCGTAGGGCTGCTGTGCAAGCCATCGTTCTGGTCGGCGGCGAGGGCACTCGCCTGCGGCCGCTGACCAGCGACGTTCCGAAGCCGGCGGTGACGCTCGTCGACCGGCCGTTCCTCGCCTACGCGATCGAGTGGCTTGCCGCCCATGGGGTGAGCGAGGTCGTGCTCGCCTGCGGTTTCCTGCCGGACGTCCTCCGCGAGGCGCTGGGGGAGGGGGAGCGGGCGGGCGTCTCGATCACCTACGTAACCGAGCCCGAGCCGCTGGGCACCGCGGGGGCGATCCGCTTCGCCGCCGAGGCGCTGGGCGACCGGCTCGAAGACCGCTTCCTCGCCCTCAACGGCGACGTCCTCGCCGATCTCGACCTCTCGGCGCTGCTGAGGGCGCACGAGGAGCGCGGCGCCCGGGCGACGATCGCGCTGTACCCGGTCGAGGACTCCTCCGCCTACGGGCTGGTGCGGTGCGACGAGCGAGGCGGGGTGCTCGAGTTCCTCGAGAAGACGGGGGAAGAGGTGCCGGGGGAGATCAACGCCGGTGCCTACGTGCTCGACCGCTCCGTCCTCGACCTGGTGCCGGCGGGCCGGGCGGTCTCGATCGAGCGGGAGGTCTTTCCGCGGCTGGTCGGCGACGGCCTCTCGGCGCTGTTGCTGGACGGCTACTGGATGGACATCGGGACCCCCGAGCGCTACCTGCAGGCGAGCTGGGACATCCTCGAAGCGAAGGTGCGGACCCAGGTGGAGCCCACCGCACCCGGCCTGCTCGTCGGCGCGGGGGCGACGATCGCAGCGGATGCGCAGGTGGGTCCGCGGGCGGTGGTCTCCACGGGCTGCCGGGTGGAGGCGGGCGCCGAGGTGAGCGAATCGGTTCTCCTCGACGACTGCACCATCGGCGAGGGGGCTCGCGTTCAGAGCTCGATCCTCTCCCCTGGGGCAAGAGTCGAACCGGGTGCTCAACTCGTTAACGCCGTAGTCGGCCGAGATGAAAGAGTGCTCGGCTGAGATGGCGATGATCGACGACGTTCTCGGCCTCCCGGATCAGCTGCGGGACGCGCTGTGGCGGATCGAAACCGCGCGGCTGGCGCCGGTCGACTCCGCCGGCGTGATGGTCTGCGGGATGGGCGGCTCGGCGATCGGAGCCGATCTCGCCGCCGCCGCGATCGGCGACCGCTTGACGAAGCCGCTGATCACGATCCGCGGCTACGAGCTGCCGAGCTGGGCGACGCCGGAGTGGACGGTTCTCTGCTCCAGCTACTCCGGCAACACCGAGGAGACCCTTGCCTGCTTCGAGGCGGCTGAGGCACTGGGAGCCCACCGCTTCGTCCTCAGCACCGGCGGCCGCTTGGTCGAGGGAGCGCGGGAGGCGGGGGTGCCGGTGGTGGCGCCCCCAGGCATCTATCAGCCGCGGGTCGCCGTCGCCTACATGTTCGCCACCGCCGCCGAGGTGGCGGCGCTTGCCGGCGCGGCGCCGCTGATCCACACCGAGATCGACTGCGCGGCGGCCTTCCTCGAGGCGCAGCGGGAGGAGCTGAAACGGCAGGCGGCCGAGATCGCGGAGCGCCTAGCCGGCTCAACCGCGGTGATCTACGGCAGCGACCTCACCACCCCGGTGGCGCGCCGCTGGAAGACGCAGATCAACGAGAACGCGAAGCTTCCCGCTTTCTACGCCGAGCTGCCGGAGGCTGACCACAACGAGATCTGCGGCTGGGATTCGGATGCCGCAGCGGGGGCGATGGCGGCCGTGTTCCTCGAAGACTGCGACCAGCATCCGCGCGAGCGCCAGCGCTTCGAGCTCACCGCCGAGGTGATCGCGCCCGGCGCCGCCGAAGTGGTCCAGCTCGAGACCAGGGGCGAAAACAGGGTCGAGCGCCTGCTCTGGGCGATGCTGCTCGGCGATCTCGTCTCGCTTGAGATTGCCCGTCAGCGGGGAGTGGACCCCGGAAGCATCGAGGCGATCGACAAGCTGAAGGAGGGCATGGCGGGATGAGGGCGATGGTGCTGGCGGCAGGGTTGGGGACGCGGCTGCGGCCAATCACCTACGAGATGCCGAAGCCGATGGTGCCGGTCCTCAACCAGCCGGTGATGGAGCACATCCTCCGCCTGCTGGCCCGCCACGGCTTCGCCGACGTGATCGCCAACCTGCACTGGTTCCCGGACCTGATCGAGGGCTACTTCGGCGACGGCTCTAGCCAGGGCGTCTCTCTCACCTACAGCCGCGAGGAGCAGCTGCTGGGAACCTCGGGCGGGGTCCGCAACGCCGCCGAGTTCCTCGGCGACTCCTTCCTCGTCATCTCCGGCGACGCGCTCACCGACATCGACCTGCGGGCGATGCGGGAGTTCCACGAATCCCATGACGGGATCGCGACGCTGGCGATGAAGCGGGTCGTGGACACGAGCCAGTTCGGGGTCGCGATCGTCGGCTCCGACGGGCGCATCCAGGGCTTCCAGGAGAAGCCGGATCCCTCCGAAGCGCTCTCCGACCTCGCCAACTGCGGCATCTACATGTTCCGCAAGGAGATCTTCGACTTCTTCCCCGAGCCGGGGACCAGCAAAGCGGCGAAGGAGGGCGATCCGGCCGGCTTCGCCGACTGGGCGATGGACGTCTTCCCGCGCCTGCTGGAGAGCGACGTTCCCTTCTACTCGCATGAGATCGACGCCTACTGGAACGACATCGGCAACCTCGAGGAGCTGCGGGAGGGCAACATCGACGCCCTCACCGGGGCGGTCGCGATCGATCGCGAGGGCGAGCTGGTCGAGGGGTTCCGCAGCGGCGAGCGGATGGAGGGCGAGCCCGACCCCGTCGGCCCGGTCCTGCTCGGTCCCGGCTGCGAGATCGGCGACGACGTCCGCATCGACGGCCCCGCCGTGATCGGCGAAGGAGCCAAAGTCGGCGTCGGCGCCCGCCTCAAAGAGGTAATCGCCCTCCCCGGCGCCGAAATCCCTGCCCGCTCGGTCCTGATCGGCGCCATCGCCGCCGCCCGCGGCTGAGTTCGGGTGCGGCAGGGGGAGGGTGCCGGTATCCCTCTCCGGAATTGACCTCCCCTCCGCTTCGCTCCCGGGGAGAACCTGCTGCGCGCTTCGCGCGCAAGAACCAGATTGCATATCGCCGAACATTCCTCCGAGGGACACCGGCACCCTCCATCCAGCGAGCTCCGGTCCTTCGCCGGTCGCTCCTCGGGTGGGTGGCGACGATCGGGAGGACTCTCCCGGTAGGGAGAGCCCCCGATCGGAGACAGGACCCGCCCGCCGGCGTGCAGTCTGGCGCGAAGTTGAGGCAGAGAATTTGCTTTGTGCGCGCCACGCTTGCGGTGTTGCCGGGCAGGCTCGCGGGGTGGAGATTTTGCGGGCTATCGAGGTGGCGTTGGTGCCGGCACTTTGCGCTTCTTGTGGGCGGTCTTGTCGGTCGGAGGCGGTGGTCTGTACGCGGTGCGGGCGGCGGTTGGCTGATGCGGATCCGTTTTTTGGGAGCGGGCCGGCGGGGTTGGACAAGGCCTGGTCGTCAGCTCCTTATGAGGGGGTCGCTCGGAACTTGGTCGGCGCCTTGAAGTTCCGGCGGTTGTTGCCGGTCGCCGATCTGATGGCGGAGCGGATCGAGTGGCTTGCGCCCGCTCACATGTTGAGCGGAACGATCGTTCCCGTTCCGCCGGCGCAGGCTCGCTTGCGCCGGCGCGGCTTCGATCCCGCCGGTGAGCTGGCCGCCGCCCTGGCGGCACGGCTGGAAGCGCCGGTCTCCAACTGCCTGGAACGGCGCGGCCGCGGTCGGCAGGTGGGGCGCCGGCGAGCGGAGCGAGTCGCTCACCCGCCGCGCATCCAGGCGCGGTCAGCGGCTCCGCGCAGCGTGCTTCTCGTCGACGACGTGCTCACCACCGGGTCCACCCTCACGGCCTGCGCGAAAACGCTGCGGGCCGTGGGGGCGTCCCGTGTGGTTGCGGTGACTTTTGCTCGGCGCCTTTAGTGCCTTCCGCGGCCCTACGGCCGTGCCTCGGCCGGGCGTCCCCGCATCTGGTCCACAAGTCGCCGCGTGCGGCGGCGCTTGCGGCGCAGCTCTCGATGCTTCTTTACCTGGCGATTCATGTCCTCGACCAGCTCGGTTATCGAGTGGCTCATGCCCGGAGAAGCCTCGCGGGCATGCAGCGTCACTCCCTTCAGGTGAAGCGTTGCCTCCGCCACCTGGCTGTCGGCGACCCGCGGGTTGCGCTCCTCCGAGAGCACCACGTCCAAGGTCGCCAGCGGTGAGACCTGTCGGCCCAGCCGCTGGAAGCGTTTCCGCACCATCTCACGCAGCTCGTCCGTCATCTCGACGTTTCGGCCCCGAATCTCTATCCGCATGAGTGCCTCCTTGTGGGTTCTGACACGATCGTAGACCCGAAAGTGAGTAGAGGCAAGGGGCAATTTCAAAGCGGAGATCGGTGGCCACCCCTGCACCGCTACTCTTGACCAATGCCAGCGATGGACCTCGTAACTAAGGCGCTGCGCGCGGGAGAGGGAAGGAAGTTCAAGGCCTACCAGAAGCGCGTCGCCGCGATCAACCGCTTTGAGCCGGAGATGGAAGCGCTCACCGACGAGGAGGTTCGCGAGGAAGCGGACTCCCTCCGTGAGCGTGCCCGCAACGGCGAGTCGCTCGACGACCTCCTGCCGCATGCCTTTGCGCTGACCCGCGAGGCATCCCGCCGCACCACCGGGCAGCGCCACTACGACGTTCAGCTGATCGGCGGCATGGTCCTCCACGACGGCGCGATCGCCGAGATGAAAACCGGCGAGGGGAAGACCCTGACCGCGACCCTGGCCGTCTTCCTCAACACGCTGGCTGGCAACAGCGTTCACGTCGTCACCGTCAACGATTACCTGGCCCGTCGCGACTCCGAATGGATGGGGCCGATCTACGACGCCCTCGGGGTCACCTACGACGCGCTGCAGGACGGCGACGACCACGCCACCCGCCAGCGCAAGTACGGGCTCGACGTCACCTACGGGACCAACTCGGAGTTCGGCTTCGACTACCTCCGCGACAACATGGCGGAGTCGCTCGAGAACTGCGTTCAGCGCGACCACAACTTCGCGATCGTGGACGAGGTCGACAACATCCTCATCGACGAGGCGCGGACGCCGCTGATCATCTCCGGCGCTCCCGAACAGGCCGCCCAGACCTACTACACCTTCGCGCGCTTGGTCAAAAGCCTGATCGGCGTACCGGCGAAACAGAAACTGAAGTCCCTCGGCGAATCGAAGGACACCTCGGAAGTCGACTACGACTACGAGTACGACGAGAAGCACAAGACGGTGGCGCCGACCGAGCAGGGCGTGAAGAAAGCCGAGGAGTTCCTCGGCGTCGACAACCTCTACCTCGGCGAGCACGGCAACCTCGTCAACCACCTCAGCCAGGCGCTGAAGGCGGAGTCGCTCTACAAGAAGGACGACGACTACGCGGTGATCGACGGCGAGGTGATGATCATCGACGAGTTCACCGGCCGCATCCTCGAGGGCCGGCGCTGGTCCGAGGGCCTGCACCAGGCGGTCGAGGCGAAGGAGGGGGTGGCGATCCGCGAGGAGAACCAGACCCTGGCGACGATCACCCTCCAGAACTACTTCCGGCTCTACGACAAGCTCTCCGGGATGACCGGTACGGCCCTCACCGAGGCGACCGAGTTCATGAAGATCTACAAAGTTCCCGTGGTCGAGGTCCCGACCAACAAAGACATGGTTCGGCTCGACCAGAACGACCAGATCTTCAAGACCAAGGACGGCAAGTGGCAGGCCGTGCTGGATGAAATCGTCAGCCGCCACGAGAAGGGACAGCCGGTTCTCGTCGGGACCACGACGGTCGAGGTCTCGGAGATGATCTCCGACGCCCTCAAGCGCCAGGGGATCAAACACTCGGTCCTCAACGCGAAGCCCGAGCACGCCGAACGAGAGGGCGAGCTGATCGCCCAGGCGGGGCGCAAGGGCGCGGTGATGATCGCCACCAACATGGCCGGCCGCGGCGTCGACATCAAGCTTGGCGGCGACCCCGAGCACCTGGCGATCGCCGAGCTGAAAAAGCAGGGGATCACGCTCGAGAGCGAGGGCTACGAGGAGGCGCTGGCCGCGAAGACGGCCGAGCTCGAGCCCGAATGCAAGGCCGAGGCCGAGGAAGTCCGCGAGCTGGGCGGCCTCTTCATCTGCGGCACCGAGCGCCACGAGTCGCGGCGGATCGACAACCAGCTGCGCGGCCGCTCCGGCCGTCAGGGAGACCCGGGGGAGTCCCGCTTCTTCCTCTCCGCCGAAGACGACGTGATCCGCCTCTTCGCCGGCGATCGCATCTACAACATCCTCGACAAACTCGGGCCGACCGACGACGAGGGCAGCGAAGTTCCGCTGGAAGCGAAGATGCTGACGAAAACCGTCGAGAACGCCCAGAAGAAGGTCGAGGAGCAGAACTTCCTGATCCGCAAACGCGTGCTCGAGTACGACGACGTGATGAACGAGCAGCGGCGGGTGATCTACAAATACCGCCGCGAGATCCTCGAAGGCCGCGACATCTCCGAGACCGCCCGCGACGAAGTCGAGGGCGTGATCGAGCGCCTGGTCGACGAGTACACCGCGGGCGAGCTGCTCGAAGAATGGGACCTGGAGGAGCTGGAGACGCAGCTGCGGCAGATCTGGCCGGTCTCGATCGAGGTCGGGAGCCTGGCGCCGGAGACCGTTGACAAGGAGCAGCTGAAAGAAGCTCTCGACGACGACGCGATGAGCGCCTACGACGAGCGCGAGGAGCAGCTCGGCGAGGAGCTGATGCGGTTCCTGGAGCGCTCGATCCTGCTGCAGGTGATCGACAACCGCTGGCGCGAACACCTCTTCGACATGGACTACCTGCGCGAAGGCATCCACCTGCGCGGCTTCGCCCAGATCGACCCTCTCGTCGCCTACAAAAACGAGGGCTACTCGATGTTCGAAGAGCTGATGAACTCGATCTGGGACGAGTTCTCGAAACTGGTCTTCCGCGCCGAAATCGAAATCCAGCCCGAGCAGGCAGGGGCGGCTGCGGCCACCAACGGCGACGGCGAGACGACGACGCTCGCCTATTCCGGTGGCACCATGGAGAACCAGCCCTCGGCCTTGCAGCAGGTCGCGGCGACGGCCGGCGCCACCGCCTCCGAGGTCGCCGCCGCGGGCGCGGCCAGCCCCGGCAACGGCGAGGTCGTCGAGACCGTGGTCAAAGACGAGAAAGAGAACATCGGCCGCAACGACCCCTGTTGGTGTGGGTCCGGCAAGAAGTACAAGAAGTGCCACGGCGCCTGAGGGCGCATGACTGATCCGGTTCGCGAGTTCATCCGCGCTTTCAACGAGCGGGACCTGGACGCCTTTGTCGCCGTCCTGGACCCGGAGGTTGAGCTGCACGCGAGCCGTGGGCTGCGCAAGGGCCGAGAGGCGGCGCGGGTCTGGGCGACGCGGGCGCCGGGGGGCGTGCAGCAGACGATCGAGCTGGAGCAGCTCTACGAGGACGGAACCGAAGGCGGGGGCGGGCGCGCGGTGGCGCTGGTCCGCCGTCACTGGCACTGGGAAGAGGACGAGAGCCTGGCCGGGGTGGATGAGATGGCCTGGGCCTTCGAGCTGCGCGACCACAAGGTACTGAGCTGGCGCCCCTACGACGACCGCGACGAGGCCCTGCGCGCAGCCAACTTCACTCACTCCTAGCGGCACCCTCCTCCAACACGCGCCAGCAGACGCTTTCCCGCGAGTCCGCGAGAACCCGTGCTAAAGACGGGTTGTCGCGGACTCGGTGAAGTTCGCAAGCTGTCGCAGGAGGGACGGGTGTCCCCTGGCCGACCGGCGTCCTGATTTTCGCAGTGCCCGTCGGCGAGAGATGCTGAGTTAGCGGCGAAAATCCCAGGAAGGTCAGGGGACACCCGTCCCTCCCTACCGGAAGCGCTTGTGCCATAACCTGTGTCTCATGGCCGACGCCGCGCAGAGTCAACCCGTAGCGCCTCGCTTGGCCGCTGTCCGCGAGCAGCTGTCCCTGCTCTCGGACTACCTTTGACCCGGCTGCGCTAGAGGCCGAAGCCGCCCGGCTCGAGGAGGAGATGGGCAAACCGGGTTTCTGGGACGACCAGGAGACCGCCGCCAAGACCTCGGCCGCGCACGCAAGGGCGCAGCGCCGGCTGGAGATGTTCCGCGGGCTTGAGGGCGACGTCGGCGATCTCGACGACCTCGCCGAGATGGCGGCCGAAGACGAGGAGATGGCCGCCGAGCTCGACTCGCAGCTGAGCTCGGTCGAGCGGCGGCTGGCGGAGCTGGAGGAGGCGCGCCTGTTCAGCGGCGAGTACGACGCCGGCGACGCCGTCGTCACCGTCCACGCCGGAGCGGGCGGCACCGACTCCCAGGATTGGGCCGAGATCCTGCTGCGGATGTACCTGCGCTGGGCCGAACGGCGCGGCTTCGGGGTGGAGATGGTCGAGGCATCGCCAGGGGAGGAGGCGGGGCTGAAGTCCGCCACCTTCATCGCCCGCGGCGAGAACGCCTACGGGCTCTTCGCCGCCGAGCGCGGCGTCCACCGCCTGGTCCGGATCTCGCCCTTCGACTCCTCCGCCCGCCGCCACACCAGCTTCGCCCAGGTCGACGTCGGCCCGGTGGTCGAGGACAACGTCGAGGTCGAGATCGACGACTCCGACCTGCGGATCGACACCTACCGCGCCTCCGGCGCCGGCGGCCAGCACGTCAACAAGACCGACTCCGCCGTCCGCATCACCCACCTCCCGACCGGGGTCGTCGTCCAGTGCCAGAACGAGCGCTCGCAGACGCAGAACAAGGCGGTCGCGATGCAGCTGCTGCGCTCGAAGCTGATCGAGCTGGAGGAGCGCAAACGCTCCGAAGAGCTGGCGAAGGCGCGCGGCGAGGTCAAAGACGTCGCCTGGGGCTCGCAGATCCGCAGCTACGTGATGCACCCCTACACGATGGTCAAGGACCACCGCACCGAGCACGAGGTCGGCGACGTGCAGAGGGTGCTCGACGGCGACATCGACGAGTTCATCCGCGACTACCTGAACAAGACCGCGGCGGCGTCGGCGAGCTAGTGGCATCGCTCTTCCATCTGGAGCGGGCGGCGGCGGGGGGGCCGGAGGGGCTGCTTGTCCTCCACCACGGGCGCGGCACCAGCGAGCGCGACCTGATCGGGTTGGCCGACCTGCTCGACCCGCAGGGGCGGCTGCGGGTGGTGACGCCGCGGGCGCCGCTGACCCTGCCGGGTTCACCGGGGTACCACTGGTACCTCGTGCCGCGCGTCGGCTACCCCGACCGCGCGACCTTCGAGGCGGCGCGGGCGGCACTGGCCGAGCTGCATGACGGGCTCTGGGAGGAGACCGGGGTGGGGCCGGAGCGCACCGTCCTCGCCGGCTTCTCGATGGGGGCGGTGATGAGCTACGCGATGGGCCTCGGCGCCGACCGGCCGCCGGTTGCGGGCATCCTCGCCTTCAGCGGCTTCGTCCCAACCGTCGAGGGTTGGGAGCCCTCACTCGAGGATCGCACCGACACCCGCGCCTTCGTCAGCCACGGTCGCAACGACCCGATCATCGGAGTCGAGTTCGCCGAACAGGCGCGGGCCCTGCTCGATGCCGGCGGGCTCGACGTCACCTACCGCGAGTCCGAGCTGGGCCACCAGATCGACCCGGCGCACCTGCGCGAAGCTAGCGCCTGGCTCGAAGAAGTGCTTCCGGTGCCCCTGAGCTAGGTCGCCACCCGTTTTCGGAGGGGCGTGGAACCGTGCGTGCGCCTCGTGGGCTTCCTGCGAGATACAGGGCAATATCCCCCTGGGCGAGATGGCGTGTGAGAGGTGCGGGCCCTCCGGCGGTCGCTTTCTTGACTCCGCCGGAGATCTCGCAGAGGTTGCGGACGCTGCCATAACGCGACTTCAGGGAGATCACCGATGAACAGACGCGCCATTGCTTTCGCCTACGCGATTCTGGGCTTGCTCGCGATCGGAGGGGCCTTTGCTCCCTTGGCGAGCGCCCATCCACTGACCGCGGAGAGCTACCCGGCCAGGCTATTCGGCGAACAGACGACGCAGCACGTCTTCACGATCGAAGGCGGGATGACCGCCAAATGCCCGGTGGCGGCATTCGAAGGGAAAATCACCGAAGCCACCGAAACGTTTGAACTGAACGCCGAATACCACGGCAGCGGCGAAAGCAAATGCTCGGCCTTCGGCCTCGGCGGGATCGCCTCGATCAGCACGAATGGCTGCGCCTATGTGCTTCGGCCGCAAAGCTTCGTGGTCGAAGGGGAAGAACTCGAAGAAGAATTCCTTGGGACGATCGAGATCAAATGTCCCGAAGGGCAGAAGATCACCATTACTTCGGGTACCTGCGAAATCCAAATCGGCTCTCAAAAAGGCCTCAGCCCGATGGCCTTCATGAGCAGTGGCAGCGCGATCTCGGTGATGCCTCGGGTCAAAGAAACCCTTCGCTACACGAAGACCAAAGACGGCAGCGGCTGCCCATTGACCGGAACCGGAGAAAAAACCGATGGCTCATACGGGGGCGGGGCGACAATTGCAGGCTCGAATCCCACCACGAAAGCGCCCATTGGCCTCTCCATCCCGGTGCCGGGAACCGCGGCGTCCCTGTGGTCCACCTTTTATCCGGTGAGCCTCCTCGGCTCGCAAGAAGTGGAAGGAGAAGGGGAACATGTCTTCACCTTCGAGAACACATCCCAGCTCCAGTGCACAGTCGCAAGCTTCAGCCAGACGGGGCTGTTCAACATAGTCAAGGAAGTGAAGCTAGGGGCGGAATACAGCGGAGTAGAAACAAAATGCAAGGCCCTGAAACTTTCGAACTTCGGCACGGTCAGCATGAATGGGTGCAAGTATCGTCTCCGCGCCACCAGCAAAATCGAAGAAGGGAAATTCGCAGGCGAAGCTGCCATAGATTGTCCTCCTGCAGCTTCGATCCTGATGAAACTAGGAGCCTGCGAAGTTCAAATCGGTGATCAAAACAGCTCCGGGGAGCTGATCAACCAACGACTGGGGCCGGTCAACTTCGTCAACCAGAAAAAAGCCGGGGCTGACGAGGTGGAAGTCTCGTTCGAATTCAGCGAAGAGATCACCTACGTCAAAAAAGCCGATCCCGCTACCTGTCCTTTCAGCGGAACTGGAGAAAAAACTGACGGCTCCTACGTCGGCACCTTTACGCTGAGGGGCCAGCATCCTTCAGAAGAAGGGTTTCCGGTCGAGATCTTCTATGGGGAAACCTAGGACCGGCCCAGCTTGCGGGCGCCGCCGCTATTGCCGGTGAGCTCGACGTCGCAGGAGGACGGTGCGTTGACGACGTGCAGCTCGACCAGGAACTCGCGGGCGGCCAGCGCCTTCTTCGCCTGCTTCTCGGGTAGCGAGAAGGTGTCGCGGTAGACGCCGGAGCGGCGGAAGCGGGCGTGCTCGCTGCCCAGGCGCACGGTCCCTTTCGGGCCCTGCAGGCTCGCCTCGACGTTGACGGTGGTGGGCTTCAGCGTCCTGTAGTGGACGGTTAGCCGCAGTCGCTGCTTGCCGGGGTTTGCGGTGATGGCGGCCTTTGCGCTCTTCAGCAGGCACTCCTCACCCTCGGCCTTGTCCTTGCCCTTGGGAGCGGGTTCTTCTTCGCAGAGTTCTTCCTCTTCTTCTTCGAGGGTGCAGAACTCTTCTTCGTCTTCTTCGGCTTCGTCCTCTTCAGCTTCTTCTTCGTCCACGGTGACGAAGGGCTGGACGGGGGCGGGCACCGGCAGGAGGGAAGCTTGCGCCGAGGCGGCACCGAGGAGGACGCTGAGCAGGAGCAGCGCGAGGAGAAGGGGAAGTTTTCGCATGGCTCCTTAGATCGGAGCCCGCCCCATCTCCCTTTAGGAACTGGACGTTTCGTCTAGGACTCCCTCTAATTCCAGCAAGCCTTGCTTCATAGGCAGGCCGCCGCCGTAGCCGCCGAGGGCGCCGCCGGTGCGCAGCACGCGGTGACAGGGGACGACGAGCGGGATCGGGTTGCTGCCGCAGGCGGTGCCGGCGGCGCGGACGGCACGCTCGTTCCCCGCTTTGCGCGCCATCTCGGTGTAGCTGCGGGTCTGGCCGTAGGGGATGCGGTTGATCTCCTTCAGGACCCGCTGGCGGAAGCCGCCGCTGAGGCGCCAGTCGAGCGGCAGGTCGAAGCGGTCGAGCTTGCCCTCGAAGTAGAGGTCGAGCTCGCGGCGCACCTCGTCCAGTTCCGGCGCGGCCTCGAGCACGCGGGGGGAGACGCGCGCGGCGAGGTCGACGAGCAGTTCGTCCTGGTCCTGGTTCGGCAGCCCCACCCGGACCAGGCCCTTGCGGGTCTTCGCCAGCAACAGCGGGCCGAAGGGGGAGTCGGTGGTGGCGTAGGCGACGTCGAGCAGGCCCTCCTCGGCCGCCCGGGTCTTGAGCCTCTCGATCGCTTTCGTGGTTGCGGTGGTCATGCCAGCTCCTTCCTCAGTCGCTTCAGGCCCTCATGCAGGCTGCGCCGCGCCGCCTCCGGCGAGCAGCCCAGCGCGGCGGCGATCTCCGCGTGGGGCAGGTCGCTGCCGTAGCGCAGCGCCACCGCCGCCCGTTGCTTCGGCGGCAGCGCGCCGACCGCCGCCCACAGCCGCTCGTCGGGTTCCGGCAGCCCGTTCTGCTCCGCTGCCTCCGGGACCTCGGCGACCGGGATCGGCCGGCGCCCCCTGGCGCGGTGGTGGTCGATCGCCTTGCGGTGCGCGATCGTCAGCAGCCAGCCGCGCAGGTTGCGGGCGTCGTCGAGCTTCGGGTAGGCGCGCAGCGCCGCGAGGAAGGTCTCCTGGAAGCAGTCTTCAGCGCCGTTCCTGCCGACGGCGCCCTGCAAGATCGCCATCACGGCGGCGGAATGCTCGTCCAGGACGGTTTGGAACGGGGGCAGCGCGGTCACTCTGTGGGATTAAACGTGTCCGAGCGACCAAACGTGAGATCGAGCCGGCAGTTTCCGTTCCCATGGAAGGCAAACTGCCGGCTCGTTAGGCTGCCGCGATGATCGAGCTGACGGAGGAAATCGAGGAGGTGGTCGGCCGCGCCCTGGCCGAGGACCTCGGCGAGGGCGACATCACCTCCGAGGCGACGGTGCCCGAGGACGCGCGCGGGCGGGCGCGGATCGTGCAGAAAGGGCCGGGCGTCGTCTATGGGCTCGCGGTCGTTGCCGAGGCGATGCGCCAGTGCGGGGTCGAGGACGTCGACAACCTCGTCGTCGAGGGGCAGTGGCGCGAGGACGTCCCCGCCGACGTCCTGCTCGCCAGCGGCAGCGCCCGCGCGTTGCTCGCCGCCGAGCGGACCGCGATCAACTTCCTCGGCCACCTCTCCGGCATCGCCACGCTGACCGCCCGCTACGCCGAGGCGGTGGTCGGCACCGGCGCCACGATCCTCGACACCCGCAAGACGACGCCGGGCCTGCGCAACCTCGAGAAGGCAGCGGTAATGGCCGGCGGTGGCATCAACCACCGGATGGGCCTCTACGACGCGATCCTGATCAAGGAGAACCACATCGCCGCCGCCGACGGCCTGGCGAAAGCGGTCTACGCCGCCCGCAACGCCCAGCCCGAGAAGGCGATCGAGGTCGAGGTGCGCAACCTCGACGAGGCCGCCTACGCGTTGGGCACCGGTGTCGACCGGCTGCTGCTCGACAACATGAGCCCGGCTTCGATGAAGGAAGCGGTCGCCCTGCGCGACGAGAACGCCGGTGGCGAGAACGGCGTTTCGCTGGAGGCATCGGGCGGCGTGACCCTGGAGAACGTCCGCGAGATCGCCGAGACCGGCGTCGAGTTCATCTCGATCGGGGCGCTGACGCACTCGGCGCCGACGCTCGATTTCTCGATGTTGCTCGAGCTCTCTACTTGAGCAGTTTCGAGAGCCGCCGGTCTTTGAGGACGCGGCCGCCGGTCTGCTCCTCGGGGCAGTAGTTCATCTGGTGCTCGGAGAAGAAGACGGCCTCGAGGGTCGTGCCGCAGCGGGGGCAGGGCTCTCCCTCGTGTTTGTGGATCTTCAGCGGCTTCGTGATCTTCTCCGGCACCTCGGGCCCGGTCGTCGCCTCGTAATGGTCGATCGCGTCGCCGAGAACGTGCAGGGCCGCATGTAGGCGTTCGACCTCCTCGGGGTCCAGTTCCGAGCCTTTCTTGAAGGGGGAGAGCTTGGCCTCCCAGAGGATCTCGTCTACCCAGGAGCGGCCGATGCCGGCGAGGTCTTTCTGGTGGCGGAGGAGCGGGTGCAGGTGGCGCGGCTTGTCGACCGCTGCCGCGAGCTCCTCGAGCGGGGGAGGGGGCCAGGCCTCGGGGCCGAGGCTGGCGACCATCTCGTCCTCGGCCACCGCGTCCGCCGGCAGCAGCTTCGCCCAGGCCCGCTGCTTCGTCCCCACCTCGCGCAGGCGCAGCTCGCGCCCGTCGGTGAGGCGGATCAGCACCCGCGAGGCTTTGTCCCGCAGCGAGGCCCGCTTCTCGTGGATTCGCAGCCGCCCCGCCGACATCAGGTGGATCAGCAGCGAGCGGTCGCCGAACTCGACCACCGGCATCTTCCCGATCCGCCGCACCCCGGTCAGCTCGCGGCCCGCCAGCGAATCCAGCGGTGGATCGAACGTCTTCATCACGTTCATCCCCGGCGCGAAGGCGGATTCCACCTCGCTTCCCGCCAGGGCGGCATCGAGGCGGCGGACGGCGATCTCGACCTCGGGCAGCTCAGGCATGGCGCTAAAGGCTAGACCCGCGATTTCGTCGGCTAAACTTCTGAGACGTCATTCGACCGGTCCGGACCCCGTCCCGCCGGCGAACATCAGGAAAGGAAGGGCTCATGCAGGAGCTCCCGACGATCCAACCCAATTTCGCGCCGGAGCTGAGCCCGGCGGAGGTCGCTGAGATCAGCGATGAGGTTCGCGCGCTCGCGCAGGAGCGCAACGCCGTCATCCTCGCCCACAACTACGAGCTGCCGGAGATCCAGGACGTCGCCAACTACCGCGGCGACTCGCTCGGCCTCTCGCGCCAGGCGGCGGAGACCGACGCCGAGGTGATCGCCTTCTGCGGCGTCCACTTCATGGCCGAGACGGCCTCGATCCTCTCGCCCGAGAAGACCGTCCTGATCCCCGACCTCGGCGCCGGCTGCTCGCTCGCCGACTCGATCACCGCCGAGCAGCTGCGGGCCTGGAAGGCCCAGCACCCCGGTGCCCTCGTCGTCATGTACGTCAACACCTCGGCCGAGGTGAAGGCGGAGACCGACTACTGCGTCACCTCCTCCAATGCGGTCCAGGTCGTCAAGCACATCTGGGCCGAGCACGGTGCGGACACCGAGATCCTCTTCGGACCCGACATGTGGCTCGGCGCTTTCGTCGAGCGCGAGACCGGCCTGGTCGAAGAACCCGCGCGCCGCGGCCGCTTCCACATCTGGGACGGCGAGTGCCACGTCCACGCCGGGATCAAGCCGCTGGACATCGTCCGCACCCGCGAGGAGCACCCCAACGCCGAGTTCCTGATCCACCCCGAGTGCGGCTGCTCGACCCAGGCGATGGAGTACGTCGCCTCGGGCGACATCGACGCCGAGGGCGTCCACATGCTCTCCACCTCGGGGATGCAGAAGCACGTCGAAGCCCACCCCGACGGCGAGTTCATCGTCGCCACCGAGAACGGGATGCTCTACCCGCTGCAGCAGGCCGCCCCGCGGGCGAACCTGATCGAGGCCAACCGGATGGCCACCTGCAAGTACATGAAGATGATCACGCTGCCGAAGCTGCGCGACTCGCTGCGCGACTTGAAGTTCGAGGTCAGCGTCTCGCCGGAGATCGCCGAGCGGGCGCGGATCCCGATCGAGCGCATGGTCGCGATCGGCTGAAGCTGGGTCCGGTAGAGGGTGCGGGTATCCCTCTCCGGAATTGCGCAGCACGCCGCTTCGCGGCTTAGCTGCAATTTGAGAGCGCGGCTTCGCCGCGCAAGAACCAGATTGCATATCGCCGAACATTCCTCCGAGGGACACCCGCACCCTCTGCAATCGAGCTCCGGCAGACGCCCCAGGGTGCGACACCTCTCTAAGAAAAAGCTGCCGTCCACTCGGCCGTCAAACGGGAAGCTGTCGCTAGGAGGGTCGGGTGTTCCCTTCCCGACCGGCGTCCCGATTTTCGCACTGCCCACTTGGCGAGAGCTGGCGAGTTAGCGGCGAAAATCCCAGGGAGGGAAGGGAATACCCGACCCTCCTACCGGAAGACGACCGGACCCTAGCCGCCGCGGCCAGCTCCTGAAAGATCGCCTGCGTGGGCGGGTTCTTGCAGGGTCGAGGGGGCGGAGGAGCCACCCTGTGCTTGCAGAAGGCACCCACCCATGCGTCGATCGAAGAAGAGAAACCAAGGCCCTGAAGAGCCGAAGCGCCCCCGCGGGCGGCGCGCGCCGATCATCGAGCTGAATGACGTCACCAAGGTCTATCCCGGTGGCCACATGGCGCTGGACCGGGTCAACCTCTCGATCGGCCGTGGCGAGTTCGTCTTCCTCGTCGGCCCGACCGGCTGCGGCAAGTCGACGCTGATCAAGACCCTGATCCGCGAGCTGGCCGCCAGCGAAGGCTCGGTCAAGATCGCCGGTCGCGACATCGGCAAGCTGCCGGAGAAGAAAATCCCGCAGCTGCGCCGCAACATCGGCACCGTCTTCCAGGACTTCAAGCTTCTCCCCGACCGCACCGTCTACGACAACGTTGCCTACGCGCTGCAGGTGATCGGCGCCAGCCGCGCCGAAATCCGCGAGCAGGTGCCGCAGACGCTGCGCCTGGTCGGGCTCTCGACCAAGATCCACAGCTATCCGGACGAGCTCTCCGGCGGCGAGCAGCAGCGCGTCTCCGTCGCCCGCGCCTTCGTCAACCACCCGCCGCTGCTGCTGGCCGACGAGCCGAGCGGAAACCTCGACCCGGTCACCTCGATCGGGATCATGCAGCTGCTCTACCGGATCAACAAGGCCGGCACCACCGTCGTCGTCGTCACCCACGACCGCGAGATGGTTGACAACATGCGCCGGCGCGTGATCGAGCTCTACGAGGGCCGCGTCGTCCGCGACGAGATCTCGGGCGGCTACACCGAGGAGTCGACGACCGAATTCGGCCTGCGGATGCGGGCTGAGATGGGCGTTGGCGCCGAGGGCGAGCCCCGCACCAACGGACACTCCGACCACGACCACCTGAGCTGATGGGCCGAATCGTCTTCTTCTTCCAGGAGGCTCTGCGTGCGCTGAAGCGCAACGGCGCGCCGAGCCTGGCGGCGATCGTGACCACCGTGGTCACCGTCGTCCTGCTCGGGATGCTGATCCCGATCTTCCAGACCGCCCAGGGCAAGAGCGAGGAAGTCCGCGACCAGCTCAACGTCCAGTACGCGCTCTACGACGACGCGACCAAAGCCGAAGTGGCCAAGGTCCGAGGGCAGCTCGAAGGCATCCCGCACGTCGACGAAGTGACCTACATCAGCAAGGCGGAGGCACTGGCGACGCTGAAGGAAGACCTCAAGGACGAGACGATCGTCGAACAGCTGCACACCAACCCGCTGCCGGCCAGCTTCGAAGTCAAAGCCGACGACGCCGCCAACCTGCCGGCGGTGGAAACGGCCGTGTTCCCGAACGGCGTAAAGGGCGAGCCGATCAACTCGATCATCAGCCACCCCTTCGACCGCACCCAGTCTCGGGAGGAGATCGAGCAGGTGACGAGCGCGCTGAAGATCGTCTTGACGGTGATCACCGCGCTGCTGGTCCTGGCCTCGCTGATGCTGGTTGGCAACACGATCCGGCTCTCGATCTACACCCGCCGCCGCGAGGTCGAGGTGATGCGGCTGGTCGGCGCGACCCGCTGGTTCATCCGCTGGCCGTTCATGATCGAGGGCGTGGTCGTCGGTTTCGTCGGTGGCCTGCTGGCATGCTTGATCCTGTGGCTCGGCAAGATCACCGTCGTCGACCCCCTCAGCGACCAGGTCGGCGTCCTCGCGGCGCAGAACAGCTCGACCCTGGCCTTCCCGGCCCTGGTCGCGATCCTCTTCGCCGCCTCGATCGTCGTCTCGACGATCGGCTCCGGCGTGACGCTGCGCCGCTTCCTCAAGGTCTGAGGCCGGCGTGAGAGCGCCGAGGGCCGTGGCCTTCGTGGTGGCGCTGGTGGCGGTTCTAGCCGCCGGCATCTGGCTGGGCGGGCATCCGCGGATGCTGCCGGACCCGCTGCGGGACCTCTTCGTCTCCGAACCCGCGGGCCTGGTCGGCGAAGCGGCGGAAGCGATCGAGGACAACTACTACCGGCCGGTGGGGGAGACCGAGCTTGGCAACGCCTCGCTGCAGGGGATGGTGAGGGAGCTGCGCAAACGCCACGGCGACCGCTTCACCGAATACTTCTCGCCGGAAAGCCTCGAAAGCTTCAACCAGCAGATCGAAGGGCGGTTCTCGGGGATCGGCCTCTCGGTGGTGGAGGTCAAACGCGGGCTACGGGTGGCGCAGGTTTTCCCGCGCTCGCCCGCGGACGAGGCCGGCATCGAAGTCGGCGACACCGTCGTCTCGGTCGAAGGCGAATCGATCGCCGGCGTCAGCAGCGCCGAGGCGACGAAGAAGATCAAGGGGCCGGAAGGGACCGAAGTGACGATCGGGGTCCGCGACGGCAAGACCGGGAAGGTGCGCGAGCTGACCCTGGTCCGGGCCGAGGTGACGCTGCCCAACGTCAGTCAGAGGATCGAGCGGGTCGACGGGCTCGAGCTCGGCTACGTCCGCCTGCTCAGCTTCAGCGAAGAAGCCCACGCGCAGCTGGGCCGGGCGGTGGAGAAAGTGCAGGAGGAGGGGGCGGAGGGGATCGTCCTCGACCTCCGCCACAACCCCGGCGGCCTGCTCGGCGAGGCGGTGCGGAGCGCGAGCCTGTTCCTGCCGGAGGGCGAGGTGGTCGTCACCACCGAGTCGCGCAGCCAGGGGGAGAGCGTCCACGAGACCGGCGAGGGCCGGATCTCCTCGCTGCCGCTGGTCGTTCTGATCGACCGCGGCACCGCCTCGGCGGCGGAGATCCTCGCTGCGGCGCTGGCCGACAACGGCGATGCGGTGATCGTCGGCACCCGCTCCTTCGGCAAGGGGGTCTTCCAGGAGGAGCAGCCGCTCGCCAACGGCGGCGCCCTGAAGCTGACGGTGGGCGAGTACTTCACCCCGAAGGGCGTCAACCTCGCCGAGAGCCGCGGCATCCATCCCGACGTGAAAGTGAAAGGCGACGCCGCGACGGCCGCCGACGAGGTCGAGGAGCGCGGCTTCGAAGTGCTCGGCGGGCAGGTCGGCTCCTGATGCCCGGCCGGGGCAGGGGTCGCCGCCAGCGCAACCGAGGAGAGGCACCGCAGCGCCGCAGTCGTCGGGGCGGGGAGCCGCGGCGGGATCGGCGCCAGCGTGAACGCGAGCAGCAACGCTCGGCGCGGGAGACGGTGGAGGAGATGCTGCGGGAGGAGCTTGGGTTCCGCGGCTTCCGGCCGACGATCGAGGGGGAAGCGCGGGAAGCGGCGAAGTGGGCGGAGCGGGAAAGCGGGCCGCGGCGCGACCTCACCGCGCTCGCGACCTTCACCGTCGACCCGGCCACCGCGCGCGATTTCGACGACGCCGTCTCGGCCCAGCGCGAGGGCGACGGCGCCCGCGTCTGGATCCACATCGCCGACGTCGCCGCCCACGTCAAGCCCGGCTCATTGCTCGACCAGGAGGCTCGCCGCCGCGGCAACAGCACCTACGTGCCCGGAGCGGTCGAGCCGATGCTCCCGCACGCGCTCTCGAGCGAAGCCTGCAGCCTGGCGCCCGGCGTCGAGCGGCTGGCGGTGACGACGGAGATCGAGCTCGGTCCCGGGATGCAGCCGCGAAAGGCGCGCTTCTACCGCAGCCGCATCCGCTCCGACGTCCGCCTCGACTACGACCAGCTGGACGAGATCTTCGCCGGCCGGGTGCCCCCGCCGGCCGAGGTGGCCGAACCGCTTGTCGCCGCCCGCGAGGTCGCCGCCGCCCTCGGCGAGCAACGCGCCGCCGGCAGCCTCGACGTCGAATCCTTCGAGCCCGAGTTCGAGTTCGACCCGGAGGGCAACGTGCTCGCCGCCCACGGGGTCGAGCAGACCGAGGCCCACCGCCTGATCGAGCGGCTGATGATCCTCACCAACGAGCAGGTCGCGCAGCTGCTCGAGCGCGAGCGGGTGCCGGCGATCTACCGCGTCCACGCCCAGCCCGACGCGGCCCGGATCGAGCGCCTGCTGGAGCAGCTGGCGGCACTCGGGGTGCCGACGCCGCCGCTGAAGCGGGGCCTGGCGCCCCGCGAGGCGGGAAGGGTCGCGATCGAGGCCAGCCGCCTGGCGCGGCAGGAGGCCGCGCGACGCGGGCACGGGCGGGAGGCGTATACCTCGCTCGTGCTGCGATCCCTCAAGCAGGCCTACTACAGCGAGCGGAACATCGGCCACGCCGGTCTCGGCAGCCAGGCCTACTGCCACTTCACCTCGCCGATCAGGCGCTACGCCGACCTCGTCTGCCACCGGGCGTTGCTGGCGCTGCTGGGAGAGGGGGAGGAGGCGCCGACGCTGGCCGAAGCGCGCGATGCCGCCGCCGACTGCTCCGCCCGCGAGCGCACCTCGGCGCAGATCGAGCGCGCCGCCGACGACGTCTGCGCCGCTTACCTGCTCGAACGCGAGCTGGGGGAGCGGGGGCTGGACGCGGTCTTCGAGGGAGAGGTCTCCGGCGTGATCCGCTCGGCGGCCTTCGTCTCCTTCCGCGGCGAGCTCGGCGACGTCTACGAGGGGATGCTGCCGGCACGGCGCCTGCCGGGCGAGTACTACAAACTCGACCAGGCAGAGGTGGCGCTGGTCGGCCGCGACACGGGCACCAGGGTGAGCCTCGGCGATCCGATATCCGTCCGGGTTGCCGGCGTCGATCCGCCCCGCGGGCGGGCCGAGCTGGAGCCGGCAGGAGAGCCCGCATGAGCAAGCCCAGATGAGCAAGAAGAAGAAGAAAAGAGAGCCCGCCTCCGGCGATGTTGTCACCAACCGCCGCGCTCGCCACAAATTCGAGCTCGTCGAGAAGATGGAGGCGGGGATCGTCCTCAAGGGCTCCGAGGTGAAGGCGCTGCGCAGCGGCAAGGCGCAGATGACCGACGCCTATGCGGTGGTCGACGAAGGCGAGGTTTGGCTTCGCAAGCTGCATATCCCGCCTTACGAGTACTCGGCAGTCGACGCTCACGCCGCCGAGCGGCCGCGCAAACTGCTGCTGCACAAGGAGGAGATCGAGCGCCTGATCGGCAAAACGGCGCAGAAAGGTTTGACCCTGGTTCCAACCAGGATCTATTTCAAAGGGCCGCGGGCGAAGGTGGAGCTGGCTTTGGCGCGAAACAAGGAGGGTCGCGACCGCCGGCGCGAGATCGCCGACCGCGACGTTCGTAGAGAGGTGGAGAGAGAGTTCAAGGGAAGGATGCGTTGAAGTTGAAAACCCCGAAGCACATGCAAGGATGCAGGGCGATGCGGACCTGGAAGAGTCTCCCCGCCGCCTGCGCTGGGATCATCACGGTGCTGATGGTGGCACCCGCGCAGGCAGCCGCTGATTCGTTTCCCGAAGAAGCCAGCGACTACGTGAGCGACAACACCGCCTACTTCGTCGCCGCCCTGCTGGCCGCGATCCTCCTCCTCCTGCTGATCGTGCGCATCCAGCAGCGGCGCAGCAAGGAAAAGCAGCAGAAGCAGGGTGGCCAGACCGGGGCTGTCGCAGGCGCGCCGACCCCGCCGCCCGGCGCGGCTTCCGGGGCGCCGCCGGCGACCACCGAGATGGCAGCCGTGGCGGCCTCTGCCCCCGGCCAGTCGACCCCGCCTCCGGGTCAGGTCACTCCTCCACCCGGCCAGTCGCCCCCACCTCCCGGCCAATCGACGCCGCCGCCCGTTCCCGGCGTGGCGCCCGCCCCGGTGGGGGAGAGCGCCAAGGACCGCAAGCGCCGCCAGCGCGAAGAGCAGCGCCAGAAGCGGCTGCAGATTCGCGAGGCGCGCAAAGCCGAGCTGCAGCGCCGCAAGCAGGAACGGGCGCAGCGCAAGGCGCAGAAGGGCGGCGCGGCCGTCCCTGCGGCTGCCCCCGGCGCCCCCGGCGCGGCGCCGGAAGCCGAAGCGCCGCAGCAGAAGAGCTTTTTCGGGATCAAGTACGGCGGCGGCGGCAAGCGCAAGCGCGAGGCGGCGCTGGCCGAGCAGCGGCTGGCCGCGGCGCGCGCCGCCAACGAACAGGCGGTTGCCGAAGCGCAGGCCAGCGGTCAGGCGCCGCCCTCGGGGCAGTTGCCGCCGTGGGAGGAGGCGACGACCGTGCAGCCCGAGACCGGCGGTCTCTCGGCGGTGCCCTCGGTGCCACCGCCCCCGGTTCCGGGCGGACCCCCCGCGCCCGGCGCGCACGACCCGGCGCTTGCCGAACAGCGGGTCCAGGACAAAGTTGCCGAAGTTCGCCAGGAGGGCCAGCGGATCGGCGCCGAGGCCGACCGTCGCCTGGAAGAGGCGGCGCGCCTGCAGCAGCAGGGCGGGGCACCGCCGGCGCCGGCGGCTGACCTGCACACCGCCGAGCAGCGCCTCGAGGACGAGCGCCAGGCGCGCGAGCGGGCGATGAAAGAGGCCGAGGAGCGGCTGCGCCAGATCGAGGCGCGGACCAAAGCCGCCGAAGAGCGGGCCGCCGAGGCGCAGCGCCTGCAGGAGCGTCGAGCCGAAGAGGCAGAGCGGGACCGCCGCCTCGAGGAGATGCAGCGCAGCGTCGCCGAGGCCGAAGAGCGGGCTCGCGAGGCCGAGCGCCGGGCCGCCGAGGCCGAGCAGGAAGCGATTCGCTCGGTCCAGGGTGGAGGCGCTCCGGTGCCCCCGCCTCCGGCGCCTGTCTCAGAGCAGTCGTTTGCGCCGCCGACCCCGCCGCCGTCACCGGCCGAAACGCAGCCGATTCAGTCGATCCCCACGCCGCCGCCCCCGGCCCCCGAGCCGCCGCAGCAGCAGGTGCCGCCTCCACCGCCCTTTGAGCAGCCGACTCCTCCGCAGCCGGCGGCGGCCGAGCCTCCGGCCCCCGCCCCTCCGGCCCCCGCCCCGACGCCGAGCTACTCGGTTCCGGATCCCGCCGCTGCGGCCCCGCCGGCATCGTTTGGAGGCGATCAGGTCAACCTCAACACGGTGACCTTCGAGCAGCTGCGCGAGCAAAATCTCTCGGTGACGCAGGCGACTCGGTTGCTGGCGCATCGCGAGCGGCTCGGCGGCTTTCAATCGCTCGAGGACCTCGACCAGATCGCCGGGTTCCCGCCTGAGTTGCTGGACGATTTGAAACGCCGGTCTACCGTTTAGGGAGCCGGGAGAGGGGTTCGGCGGACAACAGCGGGGAGGGTCCGGCGAACCCCTCTCCCGGCTCCGTCAATCGTTTTCGGCCTTCTCCAGCAGCTTTAGCCAGATCTCGCTGCGGGAGGGGTACGGGGGGATTGCGTGCCTTAGTTTGGAGACGGGGATCTCGGCGACTATTGCGACCGTGGCGGCCTGGAGGAAGTCGGCGGTCTCGAAGCCGGTGAAGGTGGCGCCGACGATCGTCTCCTTCTCCTGGTCGATCACCAGGCGGGAGGTGCCGCCGGTTTCCTTGCCCTGGAAGCTGGCGCCGGGGGTGCCGTCGGTGGGGACGTCGACGGCGCGGGCGTCGATGCCCGCTTCGCGCGCCTGCGCGAGGGTCTTGCCGGCGGCGGCGACCTGGGGGTCGGTGAAGGTGACCCGGGGGGAGCCGATGTCTTCGGCGATCGCCTGCGTCTCGTCTCCGAGCAGGTTCTGCGCCGCGACCCAGGCGTGGTACTTGCCCATGTGGGTGAAGAGGGCGCGGCCGTTGACGTCGCCGATCGCGTAGAGCCACTCGCGCCCGCCGACCCGCATGCGGTCGTCGGTGTCGAGGTAGCCGTGGTCGTTCGGCTCGACGCCGGCGGCGTCGAGGTCGAGATCGGCGGTGTGGGGGACGCGTCCGACCGCGATCAGGATCTCGGCCGCCTCGACCCGCTCGCCGCCCGCCACTGTCGCGATCACGCCGCCACCCTCGCCCGGCGCGACCGCTTCGACTTTCGACCCGGTCCGCACGTCGACGCCGAAGGTCTCGCGCAGGGACTCGGCCACTTCCTCACCCGCGAACGGTTCCTCGCGGGAGAGCAGGTGGTCGCCGCCCTCGACCAGGGTGACCTCGGTCCCGAGGCTGGCCCATGCCTGCGCCAGCTCGCTGCCGACCGGGCCGCCGCCGAGCACGATCATGCTCTCCGGCACCTGCTTGGCGGTCGTCGCGTCGCGGTTGTTCCAGGCGCGGACCGTGTCGAGGCCCTCGATCGGCGGCATGTTGGCCTTGCTGCCGGTGGCGACCACGACTGCGCGCTCGGCGATCAACACCTCGTCGCGGACCTGGATCCGCCGCTCGCCCTCGAAGCGGGCATCGCCGCGGAAGAGGTCGATCCCGTGTTCTTCCAGCCACGGCAGCTGGACCGAGTCGTCGAGGTCGTGGACCACCTCGTCGCGACGGTCGAGGATCGCCTGCGGTTCCAGATCTCCAAGTCCGGTGGGGACGCCGGGGATGCGCTTGGCCTCGGCCAGCACGTCGGCCGGCCGCAGCAGTGCCTTCGAAGGCATGCAGGCGTAGTAGGAGCATTCGCCGCCGACCAGGTCGCGCTCGACGATCGCCACCTTCCACCCGGCGTCCGCCAGGCGGCCGGCGCAGACCTCGCCCGAGGGCCCCGCCCCGAGGACGATCGCGTCGTAGCTGCGCTCGTTCACCGGGTGCATCATCACATGCCGGGCGGCTCGACGCCGTACAATCGGTAGGCATTCCCAAGCACGGGGGCGACAGGCTTCGACGTGGTCGACTCGTGCGAACGGTTGCAGGTCGAGGTTGCTGGAGGCCTCGTTAAACCCCAGCACAAACCAATACGTGCGGACCATGAGTTCGCCCTCGCCGCTTAGTTAGAAGCTAAGCGCTGTGAGAGTCGGTCCTTCCTCGCCCGCGGGAAGGGGCACCGGCTTCAGAAGCGGGCTCACCCGGGCGGATCGCCCCGTCCGCCAGGGGAAATCAAAGAGGGCTTTATCTCCCGCAGTGCCCGCTGGCGCGGACCCCGGGAGACGAGAATCAAGCGCCAGCTAAACCTGTAGACACCCTCGCACCGCGTCCGCGGATCCGAGTTCGAATCTCGGCGCCTCCATCAAAGGTTGCTTGTCAGCTCAGAAGAGCGGCAAGCGCCTGGATCGCTATTCGCCGCTTCGACCTACGGCGTTCCGGGGACGTCGGGGGGCGGGGTGGGGGGTCCGGGTGGAAGATCCGCGTTACACCTGACGTTCATCTTCACCGGGTCTGAGCTCAGGTTCTCCGGCCTCAAGATCTCGAGTCGGTCTTCGACGTAGAGCTGCCCCTTTGGCACGTTGAAGGTGTAGCTGTCGCGGGCCGGATATGACCCGGGTTCGTCGACGCGCAAGTTCCTGGTTTCGGAGGGTTCTTCGGCGCCGTTGAAGGATTGCCGGACAAAGCGATAGGCGATCTCGCCCTCCCCGCCCGTGACCGAGATGCGACCGACCAGATTGACGGTGAAAGGACACCGGACATAAGCTTCCACCGAAGCCTGGCCTTCCGCGGTAGCAAGGGCGACTTCCGAGATTTCGGGCTTCGACGGGGACGTTTCGTCTTGGGAGCCCAAGTAGAGGAGAAGGACGCCGGCGACGATCAGGATCACCCCGGTGGGCAGCCCGGTGGCTTTCCACTTCAAGAACTCCAAGCCGATCTCGTTCTTGACCCGGGGAAAGACGAAGCACCAGATGGTCCCCGCGGCGAGCATGAATCCTCCCGCGATGACCATCGGGATTGAAGCGATAGCTAAAGCGCCCTCCATTACTCGGGGGATCCTTCCATCTTTTCCGGCGGCACGGCCACTCCGGCCGAGCAGCAGCTCGTCTCCGACTTCTTCGCCGGCGCGATTCTGCAGCGCGATGACTGCGGCGGGGGGCCCTGTTATGCCGCGGGCTTTACGGGTCCTTAGCAAGTACTTGAACCTCCCTCTATAGAACTAAGGGCGCCCAGGACATTTGCTCTGCCGAGTGGCAGGGAGCAAAGATCCGCAGCGGGGGCTCGGGTGGGCGATCAGGCGCCTCCGTTTCGAAGCCGACCTCACACAGAACGCCCTCGCTCAGAGGGCGCAACTCCATCCGAGCCGGGTCTCCCGGATCGAGAACGGCAGGGACAACCCGAGGTGGGGGACGGTGAGGCGGGTTGCGGCCGCGCTCGACGTCAGCCTCGAGGAGCTCGCCGATCTCGCCGAGGAATTCGAGCAGCGCCGCCAGTGACGCAGTTGTTCCCGGTATGCGGGAACAACTGCGTTCGGTCACGGCTAGGGTGGGCCGCATGAACCGCTACGTCGCCTTCCTGCGCGGGATGAACCTCGGCGGGCGCCGGATCAGGAACGAGGAGCTGCGGCGGCACTTCGAGGAGATCGGACTGGAGGAGGTGGCGACCTTCCGGGCCAGCGGCAACGTGATCTTCGCGACGCCGAAGCGGGAGGCGGAGGGCAAGCTGGCAGAGCGGGTCGAAGCGGAGCTGGGAGAGAGGCTCGGCTACGAGGTGCCGGTGTTCCTGCGCAGCGTCGCGGAAGTGGCGACGATCGCGGCGCGGGAGCCGTTCGACGCCAAGGCGGTCGCGAAGTCGAAGGGGAAGCTGCAGGTCTCCTTCCTGGGGAAGAAGCCGAGTGCGGCGGCGAAGAAGAAGGCGCTTGCCGCCGCCACCGAGGAGGACCTGCTGGCGATCGAGGGCCGTGAGCTCTACTGGCTGCCCAGCGGCGGGATCAGCGAATCCGATCTCGACTGGAAGCCGATCGAGGCGGCGCTGGGTCCGGGAACGATCCGCACCATGGGCACGGTCGAGCAGATCGCCGCGAAGTACTGCTAGCGAGACCGTCACAGTGTCCGAATAGCGGACGCTACGACGGACTCGGCGCACGGCTACGCTCGAAGGCACGATGGCGATCGCGACCGCAACCTCGCTTGACGTCTACGTCGGCGGCAAGCTGCTCTTCGAAGACGTCGGCTTCAAGCTCGAGCCGCGCGAACGGATGACGCTCTCCGGGCGCAACGGCGCCGGCAAGTCGACGCTGCTCCGCGTGCTGGCCGGCGAGCGGCCACCGGACAGCGGCACCCTGACGGTGCAGCGCGGTGCGCGGGTCGCGCTGCACGATCAGCGCCCGCCTCGTGCCTCGGAGATGCCGCTCGGCGAGTACGTCTTCTCCGGCCGCACCGACATGCTCGAGGCCGAGGCGGAGCTGGCGCGGCTGGAGGGGGAGATGGCCGGCGAGACGAGCGAGGAGACGATGCGGGCCTACGCCGCCGCCCAGCAGCGACTCGAAGCGGGCGGCGGTTACCGCTGGCGCGACGACGTCATCGCCGTCCTTCGCGGCCTCGGCTTTGACGCGGCGCACGCCGATCGTCCGCTCTCGACCTTCTCAGGCGGCGAGCTGACCCGTATCTCGCTGGCGCGAGCCCTTGCCACGCGGCCGGATCTGCTGCTGCTCGACGAGCCGACGAACCATCTCGACATCCCCTCCCTGGAGTGGCTCGAGGGCTACCTGGTCGAGCTCGACGCCGCCGTCGTCCTCGTCGCTCACGACCGCTGGTTCCTGGAGGCGGTCGGGACCTCGGTGCTGGAGCTGGAGGCGCAGCGGGCCCGCTTCTTCGCCGGCCCCTGGCACGCCTGGCGCCAGGAGCAGGCAAAACGGCAGATCGCCCTCGGCAAAGCGATCGAGCGCCAGCAGGCGGAGATCGCGCGGATGGAGCGCTTCGTCGAGCGCTTCCGCTACAAGGCGACGAAGGCGCGCCAGGCCCAGTCGCGGGTGAAGATGATCGAGAAATCCAAGCGCGACGGGCCGATGGCCGAAAAGCGCGACACCCGCCAGCTGCGCTTCCACTTCAAGCCGCCGGAGCGGCCGGGCCGGGTCGTCCTGAAAATGGTCAACGGCAGGCTCGAGGTGCCGGGGCGGACGCTACTCGACAAGGCCAACCTGGAAATCGAGCGGGAGGAACACGTCGTCCTCGTCGGGCCGAACGGGGCCGGCAAGACGACCCTGATCGAGACCCTCGCCGGGCAGCGCGAGCCCGCCGCCGGCAGCGTCCGCACCGGCCACAACGTCAAGATCGGCTACCTCTCCCAGCACGCCGAGACCGCGGCCGGCACCGGCACCGTGCTCGACGCCGCGATGCGGGAGACGGGGCTGACCGGGCCGAAGGCGCGGGCCCTGCTCGGCGGCTTCCTCTTCTCCGGCGGCGACGTCGAGAAACAGCTCTCCGACATCTCCGGCGGCGAGCAGCGGCGACTCTCGCTGGCGATCCTCGTCGCCTCCGGCGCCAACGTCCTCGTCCTCGACGAGCCGACGAACCACCTCGACATCGAGAGCCGCGAGGCGCTGGAGGACGCGCTGACCGAGTTCGAGGGGACGGTGCTGCTCGTCTCCCACGACCGGGCGCTGCTGGAGGCGGTCGGCAGTCGCACCCTCGTCTGCGAGGACGGCGAGCTGCGCAGCCACCCCAGCGGCTGGGCCGAGTACCAGCGGCGGCGCGACGAAGAGGCGGCGGAAGCGGTGTCGGCGGCAAAGTCGAGCTCCTCCTCCGGCGGCAAGAAGTACAGCGCCACCAAGCCGGCGCAGAAAGCGGCGCGCAAGGCGGCGAAGCTGGAGCAGCGGATCGAGCGGGCCGAGGCGGAGCTGCAGGCGCTCGAGGACGAGCTCGCCGACCCCGCCGCCTGGTCGAGCCCGGGCCGGGTCGAGCGGGCGACGAAGCGCCACGCAGAGGCGAAGGCGGCGGTTGAAGAGCTCTACGCCGAGTGGGAGGAGGCGCAGAAGGAAGCCGAGGGGGCCCCGACCTAGGCGAGCCTGCGGTCGAGGACGACCCTGGTGCCTTTGGCCGGCGCCAGGGTGATGTTGCGGACCCGCACCCGTTCGGGCTTCGGATCGACGGCGCGCAGCTCGGTCCGCTCGACGAACTCGCGCAGGATCGTCCGCATCTCGTATTCGGCGAAGGCGGCGCCGATGCAGCGGCGGACGCCGCCGCCGAACGGGATCCAGGCGTAGTTGTCGGCCTTGCCGTCGAGGAAGCGCTCGGGCCTGAACTGCTCCGGCTGCGGGAAGATGTCCTCGCGGTAATGGAGGGCGGCGATCGCCGGCAGGACGAAGGTGCCCTCGCCGAGCTCGTAGCCGCCGACCGTCGCCGGCGCCTTCAGCTTGCGGGCGACGTCGACGATCACCGGGCGCGAGCGCAGCGTCTCCTTGACGGTCGCGTTCAGATAGTCCTCCTCGCCCGCCGCTATCGACTCGCGCAGCTTCGCCAGCACGCCGGGGTTGCGGACCAGCCGCTCGACCGCCCAGGCGAGGCCGGTCGCGGTCGTCTCGTGGCCGGCGCCGAGCACCGTCACCAGCTCGTCGCGCAGTTCCTGGTCGCTCATCGGGTTGCCGTCCTCGTCGCGAGCCCCGAGCAGCAGCGAGAGGACGTCGTCGCGCTCCTCGTGCCCAGGTTCGGCCCGGCGCAGCCGGATCTCCTCGTAGATGAACTCGTCGAGCGCGGCGCGCGAGCGGACGAAGCGGTTCCAGGGGCTGAGGCGGCCGAGGTCGCGGCGCAGGAAGGGGAAGGAGGTGATGACGCCGACCCGCTGGGCGAAGTCCTCGATCAGCCGCTCGAAGCGGTCGAGCCGCTCGGGGTCGTGGACGCCGAAGACGGCGCGCATGATCACCGCCAGGGTGATCCGCTGGGTATGGGGTCGCAGCGCGAAGGGCTCGCCCACCGGCCAGCTCTCCATCTCCTGCCGGGTCATCTCGACGATCAGCTCCCCGTACCGCTGGATCCGCTCGCCGTGGAAGGGCGGCAGCAGCAGCTTGCGCTGGCGCATGTGGGGCTCGCCGTCGAGGGTGAGGACCGAGTTCGGCCCCAGCGCCGGCTCCAGCACGGTCGCGTTGGCCTCGCCGGCGTGGAAGACGGAAGGGGCGCCGGTGAAGACCTCTTTTACGAGGTCGGGGCGGGCGACGTAGACGATCCGGCCGAAGTAGGGGAAGCGGACGGTGAAGATGTCCCCGTAGCGGCGCTGGTGCGCGGCGAGGAAGCCAAGGGGGTCGCGGGCGTAGCGCAACGCTTGGGCGACCGCCGGCGCTCGCGACCCCGGGGGGAAGGCGTTCCGCGCGGAAGCGTGGGGGCGGGGGAGGGTCGCCTGCTCCATCCCTGCAGGTTAACCAAAACTGGCTGTCCAGCCAGTTTTGCCAGAAGCCTGACTAGAAGACGATCGTGCGCTCGCCGTCGCGGAGGACGCGGTCGTCGAGGTGGGCCATCACCGCGCGGGCGAGGACCAGGCGCTCGATGTCGCGGCCGATGCGGATCATGTCGGCGACCTCGTCGCGGTGGTCGACCGGCTCGACGTCCTGGGCGATGATCGGGCCGGCGTCGAGCTCGGCGGTGACGTAGTGGGCGGTGGCGCCGATCAGCTTCACCCCGCGCTCGTAGGCGCGGTGGTAGGGGTCGGCGCCGACGAAGGCCGGCAGGAAGCTGTGGTGGATGTTGATCGCCGGCGCGCTGAGCTGGCGGAGGAAGTCCTCGGAGAGGATCTGCATGTAGCGAGCGAGGACGAGGAGGTCGACGCCCTCAAGCAGCACGAGGATCCGCCGCTCCACCTCCGCTTTCGCCTCCCGCTCGACCGGGACGTGGTGGAAGGGCAGCCCGACCGCCTCCGCCTGATCGCGGTGGTCGGGGTGGTTGGAGATGATCGCGACCAGCTCGCCGCCGAGGTCGCCGTTGCGCCAGCGCCAGAGCAGGTCCGAGAGGCAGTGGTCCTCGCGCGAGACCATCACCGCCACCCGCTTCACCCGGTCGGTCTGGTGGAACTCGTAGTCCATCCCGAAGGGGTCGCCGATCTCCCGCTCGAAGCGCCTCTCCAGCCCCTCGCGCTCGGCGGCGGGCACCTGGTCGAAGACCATCCGCATGAAGAAGCGCCCCTCGGCGCTGGAGTGCTGGTCGACGTCGACGATGTTGAGCCCGGACTCGGCGAGGAAGCCGCTGACGCGGGCGATCAGGCCCGGCTGGTCCGGGCAGGCCAGCAGCAGCCTCGAAGTCGGCGCCTCTCCCATCCGTCGATGATCGCGGATAGGGTGGGATCGATGCGGCTGGGAGCGATTCCTGACGGATTGATCGAGCGGATCGGGCTGCTGCTGGGCAAGGTGCCAACGCCGATCGGCGAGGCGATGTACTCGATGCCGGTGGCGCGCTCGCTGCAGGTGGCGCAGCGGACGGGAATCCTGGGCGCGCTCGCCGAGGGCCCGCGCGACCCGACCGAGCTGGCCGAGCACCTGGGCCTGCAGCCGAAGGGGACGATCCGCGTCCTCGACGTGATCGCCACGCTCGGTCACGTCAAGCAGAACCCCGACGGCCGCTACGAGATGACCAAGAGCGCCCGCAGATGGCTCGACCCGCGCTCGGAGACCTACCTCGGCGACTTCCTCGCCGACACCTACGAGTACTGGGACTGGTACGCCGGGCTCGAAGACCTGGTCCGGGAGGGAAAGCACGTCGAGCTGCACGGGAAAGGGCCGGAGGATCCCTACTGGCAGTCCTACATCCGCGGCCAGTACCAGATGGCCCGCCTCTCCAGCGCCGAAGTGGCGAAGGCGATCCCGCTGGGCAAGGGCGCCCACTCCGTCCTCGACGTCGCCGGCGCCCACGGCGAGTACTCGATGGCGCTCTGCCGCCGCCACGAGGGGCTGCGGGCGACGGTCGTCGATCTGCCCGGCAGCGCGCGGGTGGGGGAGGAGATCGTCGCCGAGGCGGGGATGCGCGAGCGCGTCCGCCACCTCGTCGGCGACATGTTCGAGGTCGACTACGACGGCCACTACGACGGGGCGCTCTGCTTCAACATCGTCCACCACCTCTCGCCGGAGCAGGCGCGGGCGCTGTTCCACCGCATCCGGGCGGTTCTGCGGCCGGGCTCGCCGCTCGCCGTGCTCGACCTCTACGACCGGCCGGAGGGGCAGCGGGCCAGCCTCGCCTCGATCCTCGGCCTCTTCTTCCACCTCACCTCGGGCGCCGACACCTACAGCGTCGACGAAGTCTCCCGCTGGATGCGCGAGAGCGGCTACGGCGGCGTCGAGGTGAAGTCCTTCCGGACGCTGCCGGACCTGCGGTTACTGATCGCCAAAGCTGTCTGAAGGCGCAAGATCGCGACCAAATTCGCTCGGGCGGGGTGCCGGCCCACGCCTGAGCTAGTGCGGATCGATGCAAGCGCTGGCGCCTCTGTGACGGCAGCCACACATGAAAGCGGCGCAAACCCTCACGGTTTCGCGCTTGCTCATAAAACGCAAACACTTCACCCAGATCCTGCTCATCCTTCTCGCCTTCCCGGCGGCCGCGCTTGCCGCCGAGGGGGAGGAGAGGACCAGCGGCAGCCCCAGCGTCGGCCAGGCCGAGGTGGCGACGATCGCGCCGTTGCAGCGGCCGGTCAAGCGCTTCCACCGGATCGTCAAGACGATCGCCGCCGACATCCGCGCCGAAGAACGGGCGCTGGCCCGCAAGCGGGAGCGGGAGCGCGAAGAACGGTTCGCCGAGCTGCCCGGCGGCGTCTCGCTGGCGACGCTGGAAGCGATCGCCTCCTGCGAGTCCGGCGGCGACCCCACCGCCATCTCCTCCGACGGCACCTACCGCGGCAAATACCAGTTCCACGTCAGCACCTGGGAAGCGGTCGGCGGCAGCGGCGACCCGGCCGCGGCTCCCGAGGCCGAGCAGGACTACCGCGCGGCGCTCCTCTACGCGCAGTCCGGCTCCAGCCCCTGGCCCGTCTGCGGCTGAGCCTACGATCCGGGCGTGAACGAGGAGCAGGTTCCGGCGCCGGATCCCGAGGGCCCTAAACGCAAGCCGCCCAAAGAGGCGATCGCGGAGGCCCATGTGCGGGCGCCGACGCGGGGGAACCGCAAGCTCGAGAGCTTTCTCGCGGCCGCCAACGAGGACGAGCAGGTGCGGGCCTGGTGGTACATGGACCAGGTCCACGCCGAACGGCTGGGGATGTCGGACCACTCCTGGGTCCACATGCAGATCGTCCTCAACATCTCCCTGCGGCTGCTGCGGCTGCTGCTCAAAGCCGGGGTCGAGCCGGCGATGGTCGCCGACCATGGGATGCGCGACCGCGACGCCGAAGTGGTCGTCGCCGGCGGCGCGCTGCTGCACGATGTCGGCATGTCGATCCACCGCGCCGACCACGAGGCCTACTCGCTGTTCCTCGCCAACAGCGCCCTCCAGCGATTGCTTGCGGACGCCTACCGCGAGCCGGAGCGCACCGTCGTCGTCTCGGAGATCCTCCACGCGATCATCGGTCACCGCCGCCGCGGCGAGCCCTACACGCTCGAGGCCGGCGTCGTCCGCGTCGCCGACGCCCTCGACATGGCCCAGGGCCGGACCCGGATCCCGCTCGAGTCCGGGCACGAGGGCATCCACTCGATCTCCGCCGCGGCGATCGACGAGGTACGCATCTCCGCCGGCGAGGAGCGGCCCGTTCGGATCGAGATCCAGCTCAACAACTCCGCCGGCATCTTCCAGGTCGACGACCTGCTCGCGACCAAGATCCGTGGCACCCCGCTCGAGGGCCGGATCGAAGTCGTCGCCCAGATCGAGGGGGAGACGGAGAAACGCCTCCTCTCGGGCTTCCGGCTTTCCTGAGTCAGCCGTCGAGCTCGGCGGCCAGCTCGCGCACCCGGCGGTCGATCTCGTCGCGGGTCTCCCGCACCGCCTCCAGCGACTGGCCCTTCGGGTCTTCCAGGTCCCAGTCGACGTAGCGCTTACCGGGGATGTAGGGGCACTCGTCGCCGCACCCCATCGTCACCACGACGTCCGCCCATTCGGCGTCCTCGCGCGAGAGCTTGTGCGGCTTGCGGCCGCCGAGATCGATCCCCAGCTCGGCCATCGCCTCGACGACCTCGGGGTGAACCTGATCGGCGGGGGTGGTACCCGCGGACCGGGCCTCGTGGCGCTCCCCGGCGGCGCGCCGGAACAGCGCCTCGCTCATCTGCGAGCGCCCGGCGTTGTGGAGGCAGACGAAGAGAGCTCGGGCCATGGGCGGGGAAGGCTAGCTGCGAATCGGGCCTGAGATGGCAAGAATCTGTGAAAGCGGGGCTCATCTTCCCTGAACGGGGAGGGCTACCAGTCAAAGCCCCGATGAGCCCCGCTAATCCCAGTCTAGAGCTAAATGCGCTCCTATGTGACACGGATTTGTGCATACATCGTGTACCAGGGTTGTCAAACAACTCGACACCCCCTGGCTGGGCGTCCAGCCAGGGGAAAGCGCACGCTTAGCGCAATGCACTGCCGCCCGTGCTTGAACCGGGTCTAGTTGAAACGCGCCAGATCGCTGCGACGCTGCTCTTTGCGCTTCTCCAGTTTGTTCTGGATCAGCGACAGGCAGATCACCAGCGCGGCGAAGAAGGCGATCACGCCGAAGCAGAAGAAGGTGATCGTCTTGTCGGTGACCGGACCGGCGAGGCCTGCGCCGGAGCTGGCCAGCGCCGCGGGGGCGAAGGCGAGCATCAGGGCGAGAGTCGAAAGCAGGGCTGCGGCGGTGCGCTTCACGGGCGGAAATCTAGCGCACCGAGAGGCGCCGGGCGCCTTCCCGCAAATTCGGGGTGCTCTTGTCGCCACCTGTGAAAATCCTGTGAACGCAGGCGGTTCGCGCCTCCTCGGCCGCATACAATCGGTCTATCCGCATCGCCGTCATCGACACCGACAGCGGCTTCGTCACCGTTCTCGCCCGCCGCGCCGAGGCGGCCGGTTGGCATCTGAGCCACAGCGCCGGACCGCTCCCACCGCGGGACCTCGTCGCGATGAAGCTGAACGCGCTGCTGATCGACCCGGCGGTCCTCGGCGACGAAGCCTGGGACTACCTCGATCGGGTCGCCTCGATGCTGCCCGACCTCGGCCTCGTCGTCTGCACCGGGCGCTCGACCGTCGCCCAGAGAGTCCGGGGCCTGCGCCTCGGCGCCGACGACTGGATGACCAAGCCCTGCCATCCGGAGGAGGCGATCGCCCGTCTCGAAGCCGTCTCCCGCCGGCGTCGCCGCGGCCGGCGCGAGCACGAGGCCTCGCCGCTCGCCGTCGGCGAGCTGGAGATCCGGCCGGACCGCTTCCAGGCTTTCGTCGGGGACGAGGCCCTGGACCTCACCCGGCGGGAGTTCGAACTGCTCCATCTCCTCGCCGAGGAGCGGGGCCAGGTGCTGGAGCGGGAGCAGATCTACCAGCGGGTCTGGGGATACGCGATGGCTCACGGCGATCGCTCCGTCGACGTCTTCATCCGCAAGCTGCGCAAGAAGCTGGAAGGCCGCTCGCCGAGCTGGACCTACATCCACACCCATTTCGGCATCGGCTACCGCTTCGAGCCCGAACCGGCCGGCATCGTCGAAGAGGAGCTGCGCCCGGCAGAGCCCGAGCCGGAGCTCGAAGCGCCCCCTGACGCTCCTTCACAAGGCGTTCACAGCACCTTCACGACGAAGTAACCGTCTTTCCCCAGGGTGTCGCCATCCTCGGCGGGGATGGGAAGGCTCGAGGTAAGGCCAGAGGAGCACGCAGCTCTCGTCGACGGGAGGCCTCTCTGTCTGACGGTACGGGAGCTGCAACTGCTGGTCACGCTCGCCGAGCACCCGCAGCGGATCATGACCCGGGAGGAGCTCTTCTCCGAGGTTTGGGGCGGGCGGCCGCGGCGCGACGATCGCTCGGTCGACGTCTACGTCAGCCGTCTGCGGTCGAAGCTCAGAGAGGCGCTGCCGGGGTCGCGCCTGATCCACACCCACAACGGGATCGGCTACCGCTTTTCGCCTGACGGCTGAGCGCGGGGCCTGCCTCAGGCGGCGCTTTTACATCTTTTTCACACGCTCGACACAGGCACGTAACAAGGTGTCGATTAGACGTTGCGAGGGTGGCGCCAACAGATGAATCAACCAGAAGGAGACAGAGTGACCAGCTCTAAGTGGCTCGCGGTCATCAGCGCCGCGGCGATCCTCGTGCTCGGTGTGGCCGCCTGTGGCAGCAGCGACGACGACACGACCGGCGGCGGAGGCGGAGACCTCTCCGGCTCGATCCGCATCGACGGGTCCAGCACCGTGGCCCCGCTGACCGAAGCGGTCGCGGAGCAGTTCATGGCCGAGAACTCCGGCGTCCGGATCACCGTCGGGACCTCCGGCACCGGCGGCGGCTTCGAAAAATTCTGCGCCGGCGAGACCGACATCAGCGACGCCTCGCGGGCGATCGAGCCCGAAGAGGAGGACGCCTGCAAGAAAGAGGGCGTCAACTACGAGGAGGTCCACGTAGCGACCGACGCGCTGACGGTGATGATCAACAACGAGAACCCTGTCTCCTGCCTCACCGTTGACCAGCTCTCAGCGATTTGGGGCACCGACTCCAAAATCAACAACTGGAGCGAAATCCCCGGCCTCAACGAGGACTTCGACGAGGAGCTGGCGCTGTTCGGCCCCGGCACCGACTCGGGGACCTTCGACTACTTCACCGAATCGATCAACGGCGAGGAGGGGGTCAGCCGCACCGACTACAACAACGTCGGCGAGGACGACAATGCCACCGTCAAAGGCGTCGAGGGCTCCCCGGGCGGCATGGGCTACGCCGGGTTCTCCTTCTACACGGAGAACGAAGGCAACCTGAAAGCGCTCGAAGTCGACAACGGCAAAGGCTGCGTGCCGCCGTCGGTCGAAACCGCCCAGGACGGCAGCTACGCGCCGTTGAGCCGGCCGCTGTTCATGTACCCGAGCGAGCAGGCGCTGCAGAAGCCCGAGGTCAAAGCGTTCATCGAGTACTACCTCGAAAACGCCAGCTCGGTTGCCGAATCGCTGGGCTTTGTGCCGCTGACCGAAGACCAGCTGGCGGAATCGGAAGCAGCCGCCGAAAAAATCGGCCTCTAGCGACCACGACGGTTTGAGTTGAGTTCGAAGACGACCAGCGCGATGGAGCCGGCGGGGGGACCCCCCCGCCGGCTCCAGGCGCAGAGCAAGCGCTACGGCGAGCGGGCTATCAGGTGGTTGCTCGCCTTCTGCGCGGTCCTCTCGGTCGCCACCACGACCGCGATCATCATCTCCCTGCTCGGCCCGACGATCGGTTTCTTCGAAATCGTCCCGGCCGATGAGTTCTTCTTCGGGATCGACTGGACTCCCCAGTTCGAGCCCCCCAGCTTCGGCGTCCTCTCGATCGTCGCCGGTACCTTCAACGTCGCCCTCTGGGGCATGCTGTTCGCGGTTCCGATCGGCCTCGGCTCGGCCGTCTACCTCAGCGAGTACGCCTCGCCCCGAGCGCGCAAGACGATCAAGCCGATCCTCGAGGTCCTGGCCGGGATCCCCACTGTGGCGATCGGCATCTTCGCCGTCAGCTTCATCCTTCCCCACGTGATCCAGCCGATCTGGCCGGGTGACTTTCTCGGCGGCGCCACGGGCAAGCCCTTCATGGCGCTGGCGGCGGCCCTCGGGATCGGCTTGATGGTGGTGCCGATCATCGCCTCCCTCTCCGACGATGCGATGCGGGCGGTGCCGCGCGGCCTGCACGAGGGCGCCTACGCCCTCGGCGCGACCAAGGCCAAGGTGGCGACGAAAGTGGTCTTCCCGGCGGCGCTGTCGGGGATCGTCGCCTCGATCGTGCTGGCTACCTCGCGTGCGGTGGGGGAGACGATGATCGTCGTCCTCGCCGGCGGCTCGACCCCGAAGTTCACCCTCAACCCGGTCGAGTCGATCCAGGCGATGACCTCTTACATCGCCACCACCGCCACTGGCGACATCGGCACCGGGACGGTCGACTACAAAAGCATCTTCGCGGTCGGAGCCCTCCTCTTCGCGATCACCCTGATCATGAACGTGATCGCCATCCGCCTCGTCCGCAGGTACCGCGAGGTGTATGAGTGATGGAGGCCGGGGGGGCAAGCGCACCGCGGAACCGCCTCGCCGTGGCCGGGGCCCGGGCGACGACGGAGGCGATGCTGCGAAATCAGCCGCGCGGCGACGTGATCCGCAACACCATCTTCGCCGGGCTGCTCCTGCTCGCCGTCCTGATCGCCCTCGCCGGGCTCGGGGCGCTGCTGATCCAGGCCTTCGCCAGGGGGTCTTCGGCCCTCAGTCTCGACCTGATCAATAACCCGCCCTCGACCGCCTTCCCCGACAAAGCCGGCTACCGCCCGGCGATCATCGGCTCGCTGCAGCTGATCGCCGGCGTCATCCTCTTCGTCGTCCCGATCGGGGTGGGAGCGGCGATCTACCTCGAGGAGTACGCGGACGGCAACCGCTGGTGGAACCGGCTGATCGAGGTCAACATCCAGAACCTCGCCGCGGTTCCCTCGATCATCTACGGCATCCTCGGCCTCGCCTTCATCGTCCGCGGCCCGCTCGACCTCGGTTTCATCCTCGTCGCCGGTTCGCTGACCCTGGCGCTGCTGGTGCTGCCGATGGTGATCATCGCCTCGCGAGAGGCTTTGCGCGCCGTTCCGGACTCGATTCGGCAGGGCTCGCTCGCGCTCGGCGCGACCCAGTGGCAGACGATCCGCAGGCAGGTGCTGCCGGCCGCCGTCCCCGGCATCGCCACCGGGGTGATCCTCGCCGTCTCCCGCGCCCTCGGCGAGACCGCCCCCCTGCTGCTGGTCGGGGCGACGGTCTTCGTCACCTTCGACCCGACCCCCTTCGGCACCGACGGCTACTCGGCGATGCCGGTGCAGATCTTCAACTACGCGCTGCGTCCGCAGGACGAGTTCCAGACGCTGGCCTTCGCGGGGGTGATCGTCATGCTGGTGGTCCTGCTGGCGATGAACTCCTTTGCGATCTGGCTACGAAATCGCTACGAGCAAAGGTGGTAGGTGTGTTGAAAGAGCAGACGCCGAAGATCGCGGTGCGGCCCGAGTTCCAGTCGAGCCCTGCCCCCAAGGTGAGGGAAAAGGTCTTCGAGCTGAAGGGCATCGACGTCCTCTACAGCGGCGTTGCCGCCGTCAAGGGGATCTCGATGGACATCGGCCACAACGAGGTGACGGCGCTGATCGGGCCCTCCGGCTGCGGCAAGAGCACGCTGTTGCGCTGCCTCAACCGGATGAACGACCTGATCCCCAACGCGGAAGTCCAAGGGGAACTGCTCTACCACGGTGAGGACCTGTACGGCTCGGGCGTCGACCCAATCCAGGTCCGCAAGCTGATCGGGATGGTGTTCCAGAAACCGAACCCGTTCCCGAAGTCGATCTACGACAACATCGCCTTCGGCCCCCGGGTTCTCGGGCGCAAGGAGAACCTCGACGAGGTGGTGGAGAAAGCGCTGCGCGGCGCGGCCCTCTGGGACGAGGTCAAGGACCGGCTCAAGGACAACGCCTTCGGCTTGTCGGGCGGCCAGCAGCAGCGGCTCTGCATCGCCCGCTGTATCGCCGTCGAGCCCGACGTGATCCTGATGGACGAGCCCTGCTCGGCGCTCGACCCGATCTCGACCGGGAAAATCGAGGACCTGATGATCGAGCTGAAAGAGAAGTTCTCGATCGTCATCGTCACGCACAACATGCAGCAGGCGGCGCGGGTCTCCGACCGGACCGCGTTCCTGATGGTCGAGCTCGACGCCGAGGAGCACAACCGCTGGGGCCGGCTGGTCGAGTACGACGTGACCGAGCAGATCTTCACCAACCCGCGCGACAAGCGCACCGAGGACTACGTCTCCGGAAAGGTCGGCTGATGCCCGAGAGCGTTCGCGTGCATTACCAGGAGGAGTTGGAGAGGCTCGAGGGCAGTGCCCTCGACGGCCTCGACATGGTCAACGTCGCCCTCGGCCGGACGATGGAAGCGGTCGAGCACCAGGACGTCGAGCTGGCCCAGGTCGTGATCAACGACGACGACCGGATCGACGGTCGCTACCTGGAGGTGCACCAGAGCCTGATCACCCTGCTGGCGACGCAGTCGCCGGTGGCGACGGACCTGCGGCTGATCTCCTCGCTGCTGCACGTGCTGAAGAGCATCGAGCGGATGGGGGACCAGTGCGTGAACGTCTGCAAGGTGATCCCGCTCTCCGGCACCGAGGCGCCGACCGACCCGGAGATGGTGAAGCTGATCCTGACGATGGGCGGGCACACGAGGACGTTGATCCCGCAGGCCAAGCGGGCTTTCGAAGATCGCAACGTGGAGATGGCGCGCGACCTCGTCCGCCGCGACGACGTCGTCGACAACCTCAACCGCGAGTGCTTCCACCTCGCCCTGGAGATCGGCGACGACGCCGACAAGCGCGAATGGGCGATGACGATGCTGCTGGCGGCGCGGGCGATCGAGCGGATCGCTGACAACGCGGTGGACATCGGCGAGCAGGTCGCCTTCGTGGTCACGGGGTTGTTCCGTGAGTTCGAGGACGCTTCGCACCCCTCTTAACGGCTGAAGTTCGGGCCGCTGGGCGCCTCGGAGTGTCCTGCGCTGGATGCTCGGACACCCTCAGGGCGAACCGGGCCGAGGTTGAGATCCGATCACCCTGGGAACATGCAGGGGATGCCCCCAATGCTTTGTGCGGCGATAGATATCGGCTCCAATACCACCCGGCTGCTTGTTGCAGAGCCTGTGGATGGGCAGTTGAAGAAGGTGATGGAGCAGCGGGCCTATACGCGGATCGGCAAGGCCGTGGACGGCAAGGGGCGGATCTCCTCCGAGAAAGTCGACGAAGTCGGAGAGGTCGTCGCCACCCAGGTGCGGCTGGCGCGCGAGCTGGGGGCGGAAGAGATCCGCGCCGTCGCCACCGCCGCCGTGCGCGACGCGCGCAACGGCGAGGAGGTTGCGGAGGCCGTCGGCGCCGCGGCCGGGGTCCCGATCGAGGTCCTGCCCGAGGAGGAGGAGGGCCGACTCTCCTTCATCGGCGCCACCAAGACGCTGGGGCATCGCCCCGAGGGCCTGATCGGCGTCGTCGACATCGGCGGCGGCTCGACCGAGGTGATTCTCGGCACCGTCCCCGACGGCGTCCAGAGCGTTCGCTCCTGGCCGGTCGGCTCCGGCAACCTCGCCGACGAGCTGATCTCCTCCGACCCGCCCTCGGCAGCGGAAATACGCCGCACCCGCGACCGCATCGACGACATCTTCGAGGGGGTCGAGATCGAGCGCCCGGCTCAGGCCGTCGCCGTCGGCGGCTCCGCCACCTCGCTGCGCCGCCTGGTCGGTGCGGTGCTCGAGTACGAGACCCTGGAGCGCGGCATCCGCGTCCTCTCCAGCGACCCCGCCGCCGACGTCGGCCGCCGCTTCGAGCTCGACCCGACCCGGGTCCGCATCCTTCCCACCGGCGTCCTCCTCCTCGAGAAGCTCTCCGACCTGCTCGGCCAGCCCCTGCAGATCGGCAAGGGCGGCCTCCGCGAGGGGGTCATCCTCGACCTCCTCAACGGCAGCATCAACGGCTCCCCCGAGCGCGTCGCGGCTTAGCCGAAGTCTTCGATGAGGGCTCGCCGACGTTGCTCGCGGAGGCGGGCGCGTTTTTCCTGTCGCCTCTCATGTTCCTTCCGCATGAGAATCAACTCTTCTGCTTTCGTTGGATCGAACTCGACGATTTCGAGGGCGGCTTCGAAGTCGAGAACGTCTGAGACGTTAGCCAGGCGCCTGGCCAGATCCCTCTGCTCCTGCTTGTTCATTGCAATGAATTTACGGTCAGTCACCTCTTGTCTCCATCCCTTTTCGCAGCGATCCAGGCTTCTGCCTTCGTCACTCGATCTGCAAGCCGGCTGATGCTTTGCTCGAGTTGCTGGGCAGCGGCTTCGGCTTCTTCATCCGAGTAATCCGCTTTCTCCGCGAACCTGGCGCCACGGGTTGAGATCTCGATGGGAAGTCGCCCATTCATCAGTCCTGAGAAGGCGGGAGTGACCAGCAAGAGCCCGGCGTAGAAGACGAAGAGCGCGACTTGCAGTCGATATAGGCCAGATTGCCCGAAAGCGACAGCCGGCAGATCCTCCGGGACCGGGACTGTGGCCCCGGCAGTCAGCGCCGCGCATAGGGCGGCGCCAACGATGACCCGGACGAGGTTCCGCGTGTGGCGCTCTTGCATGCCCAAATAAGAGATGGCCTCCGAAAGTTCTCCCCTTTTTCACAACTTTCCCCCGCTGATAGCGAACTCTGTGGGTGAAAGAGAGAGATCGATAGAGGGAGAGCACCGATGACTTCCCGTGTTGACATGCATTGCCACTCGACTGCCTCGCAGTTCTCGAAGCTGGGCGTTCAGCGCTCGTTGGGGCTGCCGGAGTGCGCGACCCCGCCGGAGGAGGTCTACGAGCTGGCCAAGCGGCGCGGGATGGACTTCGTCACGATCACCGACCACGACACGATCGACGGCTGCCTCGAGCTCACCGATCGTCCCGACTGCTTCGTCTCCGAGGAGCTGACCGCCCGCTTCGCCGGCGAGCCCCAGGCGGTTCACGTCCTCTGTTACGGGATCACTCCCGGAGACCACGAGTGGTTGCAGGCGCATTCCGGCGATGTGGAAGCCTGCGCCGCGTACCTTCACGAGCACGGGATCGCCTCCGCCCTGGCGCATCCCTTCTTCAACGTCGCCGCGCCGCTGACCCGGCGCCACCGGCGGCGGCTGGCGGAGCTCTTTCCGATCTGGGAGGTGCGCAACGGCTCTCGGGCCGCCGAGCTGAACATGCCCGCCGCGATCTACGTCGAGACGCACGGCGGCACTGGCATCGGCGGTTCCGACGACCATGCCGGCGTCGACATCGGCCGCACCTTCACCGAGGTGCCGGCCGCGGAGACGCCGGAAGAGTTTCTCGCCCACATGCTCCGTGGCGACGCCGAAGCGCATGGGGAACAGGGCAGCGCGGCTAAGTGGACGCACGCGGCGATGGCGCTGGCGACGCGGGCCCTGGCTGAGGGGGGCCGGGGGGACGGGCGGGAGCCCCTCCCCGGACAACAGCGGGGAGGGTCCGGGGAGGGGCTCCCGCCCGTCCAACCGGGCGCTGGTCCAGATCCGTCTGTGGTGCTGAAGATGGCTGAAAGAGTGATCCGGGAGGGCGCTGCTCGGGAAGGGAAGATCGCAGCTGATGTGGGTCCGGAGGATGCTCGGGCTTTGCTGGACGCTTGGCTCGACGGTCTCGGCCTGCAGCTGCGGGGCCGGGAGCTGATCGCCTTTCTCCAGGAGGACGGCTTCTCTCACCCTGATCTTTACCGCCGCGCCCGCCGGATCCACGATCGGCGCCTGCGGGAGGCGATTACGGCCGGCGCCGAGGCGGTTGCGAAGGGTGACCTCCCGGGCGCCGTCAACCCCCTCTTCGAGGCGATGGTGCCGGCGGTTCCCTACGCGCCGGCGACCGCCTTCCTGGGGGCGGAGAAAGCGAAGCTGCGCGACCGGCGCGGCGAGCGCCAGCGCGTCGCGGTGATCGCCGACGGGATCGGCTCGATGCACGGGGTCACCCACACGATCGAACAGATCCGCGAGCGCGGGGTGCCGGGCTTCGACGTCGACGTCGTCGGCACCGACCCCGGCGTCGACCGCCGCCTGCCGGCCGCCACCGAGCTCGAGATCCCCTTCTACGAGGGGATGAGCCTCGGCGTCCCCGGGCTGCCGGACCTGGTCGAGGTCCTGGCCGAGGGCGCCTATGACCTCGTCCACGTCACCGCCCCCGGCCCGGCCGGAATCGCCGCCACCCTGATGAGCCGGATCACCGGCGTGCCGCTGATCGCCAGCTACCACACCGAGATCGCCACCTACGCCGGCATGCGCAGCAAGGACGGGACCCTGGAGGCGCTGACCCGCGCCGGCCTCGGCGCCTTCTACTCGGCGCCGGGCGCCGTGCTTTCGCCGAGTCCCTCCGCCGACGCCTCGGTGATCGCCCTCGGCGCCGACCCGGCGCGGGTCGGGCGCTGGGAGCGGGGGGTGGACCTCGACCGGTTCGATCCCGGCAAGGCGGAGCCGGATGCCTTCCCGGGCGAGATCAAGGTCCTCTATGCCGGTCGCCTCACCCGCGAGAAGGGGGTGGACCTGCTCGCCGAGAGCTTCCTCCGCGCCCACGAGCGCGACCGGCGCCTGCACCTGCTGCTGGCCGGCGGCGGACCGGAGGAAGGCGAGCTGCGCGAGCGGCTCGGCGACCGCGCCACCTTCCTCGGCTGGCTCTCCGGCGAGGAGCTGCCACGCGCCTACGCCAGCGCCGACGCCTTCCTCTTCTGCAGCAGCACCGACACCTACGGCCAGGTGATCCTCGAGGCTGCGGCCAGCGGCCTGCCGGTCGTCGCCGTCGCCGAGGGCGGGCCGGCGGCGCTGATCGAGAACCGCCATACCGGCCTGCTCTGCCGCCCCGACGCCGACCACCTGGCCGGGACGCTGCTGCAACTCGCCTCCACGCCGCAACTGCGCCGCCAGCTCGGCAACGCTGCCGCCCGCGCCGCCCGCGAGCGCTCCTGGGAGCGCTCGATGGGCCAGCTCGCCGCCGGGTACCGGCGGGCGCTCGACGCCGCCGTCGCGGAGCGGCCGCAGAGCCTCGCCCGTGCCGCCTGAGCCCGGCGACCAGCCGGGGGCCCCGCAGTACGATGGGGCCATCGACGATCCCGCCCTTTACTTCAACCGCGAGCTCTCCTGGCTCGACTTCAACCAGCGGGTTCTCGAACTCGCCGAGGACCCGGAGGTGCCGTTGCTGGAGCGGGTTCGCTTCTGCGGGATCTACGCCAACAACCTCGACGAGTTCTTCATGGTCCGGGTCGCCGGCCTCTTCGATCAGCTCGACGCCGGGATCGAAGCGCGCGGGCCCGACGGGCTCACCCCGAAGGAGCAGATCGACGCGATCCAGCGGCAGGTGCTCGAGCTCGACGACCGCCTCTGCGCCTGCTTCAGCGGCGACCTGCGGCCGGCGCTGGAGGAGGAGGGAATCCGCATCGTCACTCTGGAGACGGCTGACGAGGAGGAGCGGCGGGAGATCGACGACCGCTTCAAGCACCAGGTCTTCCCGACGCTGACGCCGCTGGTGATCGGCCTCGGCCGGCCCTTCCCCTACATCTCGAACCTCTCGCTCAGCCTCGGCGTCCTCCTGCGCGACGCCGAGAGCGGCAACGAGATCATCGCCCGGGTCAAGGTCCCGAAGGAGCTGCTCGGCCGCTTCCTGCCGCTGGGCGAGAGCGGCAAGGCCTTCGTCCCGCTGGAGGAGGTGATCGCCGCCAACCTCGACGCCCTCTTCCCGGGCATCGAAGTGATCGACCACGGTTACTTCCGGGTCACCCGCGACGCCGACTTCAACGTCTCCGACGAGGCCGACGACCTCCTGCAGGCGGTTCAGGACGAGCTCCGCCGCCGCCGCTTCGGCGAGGTGGTGCGGCTCGAGGTCGCCTCCGGGATGAACCCGAAGCTGCGCGAGCAGCTGGTCGCCGCCCTGCGGCTGGAAGACCGCGAGGTCTACGACGTCGAGGGGCTGGTCGACCTCGCCGACCTCGACGCGATCGCCGACGTCCCCGGCCACGCCGAGCTGCGCTGGCCGCCCTGGTCGCCGGTGACGCAGCCGCGCCTGCAGGGCGAGGACGACGAGCCGGTCGACATGTTCGCCGAGATCCGCCAGCGCGACCTCCTCGTCCACCATCCCTACGACTCCTTCGCGACCTCGGTCGAGCGCTTCGTCGCCCAGGCCGTCGCCGACCCCAACGTGCTGGCGATCAAGCAGACGGTGTACCGGACCAGCGACGACTCGGCGCTGGTGCCGGCGCTGATTCGCGCTTCCGAACGCGGCAAGCAGGCGGTCTGCATGGTCGAGCTGAAAGCCCGCTTCGACGAGGAGGCCAACATCCACTGGGCGAAGTCCCTGGAGGAGTCGGGCGTCCACGTCGTCTACGGCATTCCCGGCCTGAAGACGCACGTGAAGGCGATTCTCGTCGCCCGCCGCGAGGGCGAGCAGGTGCGCGAGTACGTTCACGTCGGCACCGGCAACTACAACCCGAAGACCGCGCGTCTCTACACCGACATGGGCCTCTTCACCGCCGACCCCGACATCGGTGCCGACGTCGCCGAGATGTTCAACTTCCTCACCGGCTATGGCCGGCCGGCCGAGTACCGCAAGGTGCTGGTCTCGCCGACGACGATGCGGGACCAGATCATCGAGGAGATCCAGCGCACCGCCGAGGCGCACCAGGCCGGGGAGGAGGCTCGGATCGCGCTGAAGATGAACTCGCTGGTCGACGCCCGCTGCATCCGGGCGCTGTACGAGGCCTCGCAGGCGGGCGTGCGGATCGACCTCAACGTGCGCGGGATCTGCTGCCTGCGGCCTGGGGTGGAGGGAATCTCGGAGAACATCCGCGTCTGCTCGATCGTCGGCCGTTTCCTCGAGCACTCGCGGATCTACGCCTTCCGCCGCGGCGAGGAGACGCGGGTCCTGATGGGCTCGGCGGACCTGATGCCGCGCAACCTCGACAGCCGGGTCGAGCTGGTGACGCCGGTCGAGGACGCGGCGCTGAAGGCGGAGCTGCTCGACGTGCTGGAGCGCTCCCTCGCCGACAACTCCAACTCCTGGGAGCTCGGCTCCGACGGCTCCTGGTCGAAGCGGCAGCCGGACGGGGAAACGCGGAACGTGCAGGAAGAGCTGATCGCACGACATTCCGCGCGTGCCGCGGAGCATTTGGCCGCTTCGCCTGCCTAGAACCCGCAGACGCTCCTCGCGTCACTAGGATGCCGTCGCAGTGGCGCGCTTCTCGCTTCTCCCTCGCGACAGGACCTTCTTCGACCTCTTCATCGAGGCCGGTCAGAACGCCCTGCACGCCGCTCGCCTGCTTGACGAGATGATGCACACCTGGCCGGAGTCGGGGGGCCTTTCGCGGTCGATCGTCGAGGCCGAGAACGAGGGCGACCGGATCACCCACTCGATCATCCAGCGACTCAACTCGACCTTCGTCACCCCGATCGACCGCGAGGACATCTACGGCCTGGCGACGCAGATGGACGACATCGTCGACTTCACCGAGGAGGCCGCCGACTTTCTCGGCCTCTACAAGATCGAGGCGCCGATGGAGCAGGCGCAGGCGCTGACCAAAGTCCTCGTCGCCTCCTGCGAACAGCTGGCGATGGGGCTCGAGCAGCTGCCGCAGTTCAAGGACCTCGACAAATACTGGATCGAGATCCACCGGCTCGAGAACGACGGCGACCGGATCTCCCGCGACGCCGTCGCCTCGCTCTTCTCCAACGGGATCGACCCGATGGTCGTGATCCGCTGGAAGGACATGTTCGCGGTGCTCGAGGAGGCGATCGACGCCACCGAGACCGCGGCGCAGATTCTCGAGGGCATCGTCATCAAAAACTCGTGACTGGGTCGTGAGCGCCGACATCATCTTGGTGATCGTCATCGCCACGGCGCTGGCGTTCGACTACACCAACGGCTTTCACGACACGGCGAACGTCGTTGCCACCTCGATCTCCACCGGGGCGGCGCGGCCGCAGGTGGCGATTGCCTTCGCCGCCATCCTCAACTTCGTCGGCGCTTTCATCTCGATCAGCGTCGCCGCGACCGTCGCCAAAGATGTCGTCGACGCCGAAGTGATCACGCCGACGATCGTCTTCGCCGGGTTGATCGGGGCGATCGCCTGGAACCTGATCACCTGGTACTTCGGGCTCCCATCGAGCTCGTCCCACGCGCTGATCGGCGGCGTCGTCGGCTCGGCGGTGGCCGCCGTCGGTTTCGACGCGGTGATCGCCGACGGCGTGATCGGCAAAGTCCTGATCCCCGCGGTCGTCGCCCCGGTCCTCGCCTTTCTCGTCGCCGGCATCGCGATCGGGATCTCCTACCGGGTCGTCGGTAGGCAGCGGCCCGGCATCGTCACCCGCGGCTACCGCTACGGACAGATCATCTCCGGCGGGTTGTTGGCGCTCGCGCACGGCACCAACGACGCCCAGAAGACGATGGGCATCATCACCCTGGCGCTGATCGCCAACGGGACCCTCGCGGCCGACTCCGACCCGCCGTTCTGGGTGATCTTCTCGGCGGCGACGGCGATCGCGCTCGGCACCTACAGCGGCGGCTGGCGGATCATCAAGACGACCGGGACGCGGATCATCAAGATGGACGCCGCCCAGGGCTTCTCGGCCCAGGGCGCGGGCGCCGCGGTGATCCTCGCCTCGACCCACTACGGCTTCCCGCTCTCGACCACGCACGTGATCAACGGCGGCGTGATGGGGTCCGGCGCGGCGAAACGGCTCTCGGCGGTGCGCTGGGGCGTCGCCGGCAACATCTTCATGGCGTGGGTGCTGACCCTGCCGGCGGCGGCGGCGATCGGAGCTCTCACCTACGGGGTCACGCGGATCTTCGGCTCCGGTGCCGTCGGGCCGATCGTGGTCACGGCGATCGCGCTGGGGATGATCGCCGTCGCCTTCTCCCGGCGGGCCCGGCAGGGTGCCCCGGTCGAGGGGACGACCGCGTGATCGCCACCGTCGTCCACACCGACGAACTGCTGCAGACGATTGCGGCTGCCGCGGTGGGGGGGATCGGCGTCACCTTCGCCTTCTCGGTCGGGATCTGGGGCGCGAGCCAGTTCGTCGAACTCAGCCGCAACGAGCGGCCGGTGGCAGCGGCCGCCGCCGGAGTCGTCGGGGCCCTGGCGCTCGTCTGCGTCGCCGCGGCGCTGGTCATCGGCATCTTCGTGATGACCGACTAGCTAGAGGGCGGGTAGCGGAGGGGCCACCTCAGCTGAGGGTGTTGGCCTCCATCCAGACCCGCCAGATCGCACCGACGGCGATCGCGAGGAGGACGATCCAGAGCAGCGTCCCGCCGCCGGTGGAGAAGAGCTTGTCGCTCCCTGCGATCAGCAGGGCGATCAGGCCGACCGCGCCGTAGAGGATGGCGCGCCGGCCGTCGCTGAGGGTCGCCAGCGTCAGCTGGTTCTCGCGACTGACGGTGTAGATCATCCAGGCGATCCCGGCGAGCAGGGCCATGGTCAGGGCGGTGAGGACGGCCGCGGCAGCGTTGCCGCCGCCGGGCAGGAAGGCGACGACCAGCGCCAGCAGCATGATGATCGCGACGTTGCGGGCAATGCGCACGCCCCAAGTTTACGAAGGCGCTCGAGAACCGAGTCAAAGAATTTGCGAAGTGCGCACCACGGGTGCGGGTTGTCCCGGCACGTTTGACCCATGCCGCCAGGAGCCAGGGACGCAGCGCACGGGGAGGAGGGGACCGCTTCGGTTGAGCTGGTCGCGGCGATTCCCTTCCTGCTGCTGGGGGTTCTGGTGGCGGCGCAGATCGCGCTCGCCGGCCAGGCGCTCTGGTCGGCGAGCGTGGCCGCGCGGGCGGGAGCGCGGGCGGCGCTGGTCGGTGGGGACGCCTCCGCCGCGGCGCGCTCGGCGCTTCCGCCCTCGATGCGGGAGGAGGCGGAGGTGGAGGAGGAGGGTGGGGTCTCAGTGCGGGTCGAGGTGCCGCGGCTGGTCCCCTCGCTGCCGGAGTTGCAAGTAGGCGCCGGCAGCGGACTGGAGCCGGGCGATGGCTGAGCGGGGGCAGGCGACGGTGGAGCTGGTGGCGGCGCTGCCGGCGCTGCTGCTGGCGGCGTTGGTGGCGCTGCAACTGCTGGTTGCGGGGTACGCGCTGACGCTTGCCGACGGTGCCGCCGAGGCGGGGGCGCTGGCGCTGGCCTCGGGCGGCTCGGCCGCCGCTGCCGCTCGGGCGGCACTGCCCGGATGGGCGGAGGACGATGTTTCGGTCGCGGTGGAAGGCGACAGGGTCTCGGTGCGGCTGCGGCCGCCCTCGCCGATCGAGGCGCTCTCCGAGCGGCTGGCGGTCAGCAGCAGCGCTGCGGCGAAGGCGGCGCGATGAGCGTCATCGCTCCATTGAGGGGCGGTCCTACGGAGATCGCCAACCCGCTCGGCGACGGGCCCACCGTCCTGGTCACGGCGGTCGCGGAGGCAGAGGGCTCGCGCGGTGCGGCGGCGGCGCTGGCTTGTGCCGGGGCGGACGCCGGCGCTGCCGGGTTGTTCGTCGACGTCGGCGGGCGGGCGCCGCGACCGACGTTGATCATCTCCGCGGCGGCGCAGAAGCTGGAGGAGCGGTTGGCGGCGCATCTGCCGCAGGTGAAGGTCGCCGGCCGCGGTCAGGTCTGCCACCTTGCGGTCTCGCCCGATCTGGAAGGGCTCACCGCCGCGGCGGCGGCGATAGCGGTGGCGCGAGGTGCGACCGCCGCCGTTCACGTTCCGCCGCAGCTGCTCCAGCCGGCGCTGGAGAGATCGGTGAACCTGCGGCCGTCAGGCGTTCTGCTGCGTGCCGACCTGCAGAGCGACCGGGCGCTGGTGGCTTTGACGGCTCGCGAGCTGATCGAGCGCGGGTTGGCGATCGGCGTCCTCAAGCGCCGCCTTGGCTGGGTGGCAGAGCGCCGCGCCCTCTTCGGCGTGCTGCCGGCCGGATCGCCTGGAGGGCTGCCCCAGCGGCTCGTTCGTCGTCTCTCCGGCGCGAGCGAATGAAGGCGAGGGGCGAGTCGGGCCAGGCGCTGATTCTGGCGCTCGCCGGATCGCTGGCGATCATCGCCGCCGCCTTGGCGTTGGTCGCGATAGCCGGGGCGGTAACCGGCAAGGGGCGGGTCCAGCGCGCGGCCGACCTGGTCGCGATCTCCGCCGTCCGCTCGATGCGGGATGACCTGCCAAAGCTGCTGGCCCCGCCGCGGCTGGCGGACGGACGGCCGAACCCGGGACACCTTGGGAAGGCGGCTTACCTGGCGCGGGCGCGCGCCGCCGCTCTGGCCGCCGCCCGCGCCAACGAGATCGATCCGGATCGGGTCCGTGTCCGCTTCCCCGACGCGGAATCGTTCGCGCCCGTTCGGGCCAAGGTCGCGATCGTCGCGGGCCTGCGGGAAGGCGACGGCCATCGGGTCGAAGCCTCGGCCGTTGCCGAAGCGGCCGCGCCGTTTGGAGCGGCCTCGGGTGGCGATACCGCGATGGCAAGCGGCGGCGGTTACGGCGGGATGCTGATCTTCCGGGACGGAGAGGGCATGCGGCCGGATGTCGCCGCCGCCTATGACCAGATGGCGGCGGCCGCTAGCGCGGACGGAATCGTCCTCATGGTCGTCTCCGGCTTTCGCTCCGACGCCGAGCAGGCTGAACTGTTCGCCGCCAACCCCGATCCCACCTGGGTCGCCCCGCCGGGTCAATCGCTGCACCGCTGCGCGACCGAGCTGGACCTCGGGCCGTCGTCGGCGTATGGCTGGCTGGCGTCCAACGCCGGCCGCTTCGGCTTCGTCCAGCGCTACTCGTGGGAGGCCTGGCATTACGGCTTCGAGGCGGGCTCGGCGCCCTGTTCTCCCGCGGGAGAAGCAGTGACCGAGGGTGGGGGAGGGACCGGTTCGACGGTCTCCTCGACCACGCTGCCCTCATTCGTGCCGGCTCAGTACCGCGAGCCGATCCTGCACTCGGCCGCCCGTTGGGGCGTGCCGCCGGCGCTGATGGCCGGTCAGCTGATGGCCGAGTCGGGTTTCGACCCCAACGCCGGCTCGCCGGCCGGTGCCCAGGGCATCGCCCAGTTCATGCCAAGCACGGCCGCCGCCTACGGTCTCACCAACCCCTTCGACCCGGTCGCCGCGATCGACGCGCAGGCGCACCTGATGTCCGACCTCCTGCGCCAGTTCGGCTCCCCCGAACTAGCCCTCGCCGCCTACAACGCCGGCCCCGCCCCGGTCGAAGCCTGCAACTGCATCCCGCCCTATCCCGAGACCCAGGCCTACGTCACCCGCATCCTCGCCCTGATCGGCGGCGGCGGCGCTATCGCGATGCCGAGCCTCGAAGTGCGGCTGGTGGCATGAATTTCGTAGTACGATAATGCTGAAAATTCATCCCGCAGCACGGAAGCACGGGATTTCGGACGCTGATATCAGGCACGCCGTGAAGCACGCAATGAAGATCGAGGACAGCGATGACTCGACGCGTCTCTACCTGGGTCCCGACCGCAACGCTGCGCTACTCGAGGTCATCACCGTGACTCGCCACAGGGGATCCGAGATGGCCATCCACGCAATGAGGATGCGTCCGAAAAGCAGCCGCATCCTGCTCGGAGAACGGCAATGAAGCGCCGGAAAACCTACGGAAGGACTCCTGATGGCAAGCTCATTACCGAGGAGCTGGTCGAGGAGCTTTCCCGAAAAGCCGAGGCCGGCTACTACGTCGACGAGATCCTCGAGCGCCGCCGGGGGCGGCCGGCAATGGGTTCAGGTCCAGCCAGCGTCGAGTCGGTTCGTCTGGACCCGGAGCTTCGTGAAGCACTCTCCTGCCGGGCGGCCAGCGACGAAGAGTCCACCAGCAATGTCATCCGCAAAGCGCTGCGTCTCTACCTGAACCTTTAAGTGGACAAGCCGATCCTTCTTGCCCAGTTCAGCGATTTGCACATCGGAGCCAGCGAGAACGGGGTTGACCCGGTCCCGCGTCTCGAAGCGGTGGTCGAGGCGGTTCGCTCACTGCCGAACGAGGTTGACGCCGTGCTCGTCTCGGGGGATCTCACTCATGACGGCGGTCAACCCGAGTTCCAGCTTGCCCGCCAGTTGCTGGAGCGGTTGGATGCTCCGCTTCACGTCATGCCGGGCAACCACGACGACCGGGCTCTCGTGCGGGAGATCTTCGGCCTACCGGGGGTCGGGGACGAGCCGGTCAACTACTCGGTCGACGTCGGTGAGCTGCGCCTCGTCGTCTTCGACTCGAACGTCCCCGGCCAGGATCCCGGCAGGTACAGCTCCCAGCAGCGGCGCTGGCTCGACGAAGAGTTGCGGGCGCTAGCCGAGCGGCCGACCCTGCTGGCGATGCACCACCCGCCGCTGGCCACCGGGGTGCGGGAGTGGGACGGGATCAACCTCGAGCCGGGCCAGCGCGAGGCGCTCGCGGAGGTGGTGGGGCGGCATCCGCAACTGCGGGCGATCGTCGGCGGCCACCTCCACCGCATTGCCGCCTCCAGCCTTGCCGGCTGCCCGGTGATCGCCGTGCCCAGCACCTACCTGCAGGCGCAGCCGGACTTCGAGACCGAAGGTGTCGAGTTCGGCGGTGTCGCCGGCTTCGCCCTGCACGCTCTGCTAGACGGCGAGCTCTCCTCTCAGGTTGAATCGGTCGCCATCTGACGAACTTCCGGTTCGAGGAGCCAGCCAGAAAGCTACTCCACCTCGGCACCTGCTCCCGCTACAGTACCCCCGATGGCGCGGGGGGATTTAGTGAGTGCGCTGAAGGATGGAGGCTGGTTCCTTGCCGCCGCCCTCTTCATCACCACTGTTTTCGGCAGTGCGATCAAAGATGCTTTGCGTAAGGGAATCGACAAGGTCGGTTCCTTCGCTTATCAACGTCTTGCCGGCAGCAGGCTCCTGCGAAGACGCGCCCTGGGCAATTATCGCCGAGGCCTAAGGGAGTACACGGAAAGAATCAACGTTCCCTTCAGGCCCAACCGCCCTCTTTTGCTACGGCGAATATATGTGTCTCTGAGGGTGGCCGGGGACGGCGCCGAGAAGCCCCGCGAGGCGTGGGACCTGCTCGAAGAGCATTCCCGCGTCGTGGTCACCGGTCCCCCCGGTGCCGGGAAGTCAATGCTCCTGCGTCATCTCGCGGCCAGCGAGTCTGAGAGGGACGACCAGGAAAAGCGACATCTGCCAGTTCTGGTCGAGCTGCATCGGCTTGTGCATCCGGCTCAGGGCGGCGACTCGATGGAGGACTACCTAGTGGATGCTTTTGCACGGTACGGCTTTCCCCGGGCCGAGAAGTTCATCCACACCGCTCTCGAGAAGAACTGGCTCTTGCTCCTCCTCGACGGCCTCGACGAGGTGCCGGCGACGGAGAGGAACTCGGTGGCCGCAAAGGTCAGGAGCTTTCTCGAGGTGAGGTCATGCTCCGCCGTGCTCACCTGCCGCTCTGCGGTGTACCACGGGGAGTTCGACTCGATCGCCGATCAGCACGTCGAACTAGAGCCCTTCGAAGACCAGCAGATCCAATCCTTCCTGGATTCCTGGTCGGATCCGATGCCGGCGGGCAAGTCCCCCGCCCAGCTCATGGCTGCTCTGCGGGAACAGCCACAGCTGTTCCTGGCGGCGAGGAACCCACTGCTTCTCACCATCATTACCCACCTCTACAGTGACAATCCAACTTACGTCCTGCCGCGCTCGCGTGCTGAGTTTTATCGACAGGCGGCGGCGATCCTCTTGGAGCAGTGGCAGGGGCACTTGAGGCAAAACCAGTTCGATGCCGGAGAAAAGCGGACGGTCCTGTCGGGGTTGGCGCTTCGAATGCAGGAGATCGTTCGAGACGGGGACCACGACCGCCGCACCATAAGCCAAGAGGAGGCTTTCGAGTGCGCGTCCGAGTTGATGCCGAAGATCGGGCGCGAGGCATCTCAGGTCGGTGGGATCATGCGGGAGATCGTCGAGCGAAGCGGATTGCTGCTGTCCATCGACGGGGGGACGCGATTTTCCTTTGCTCATCTCACCTTTCAGGAGTACTTCGCGGCAGAGGCGCTCATCAACCAATCTCAGTTGGTTGTCGAGCGGTTCCGCTCCGACCGAGATACGTGGCGGGAGGTCGTGATTCTTTGGTGCGGCCTGGTAACCGACTGCACCTCGATGGTCGAGGAGGTGACGCTGATCGACCGAGACGTGGCGCTCTCATGCGTGGCGGAGGCTCGCTCTCTGGATGACGCCGTCGCACGACGGGTACTTGATCCCGTCATCGAGCAGGTGGCGTCCGGAGCTGCATCCGAAGACCTTCAAAAAAGCCTGGGCGGGGTTGCGGCAGATATCCGCCCTCGCGGCAACAGAGTGCTGAAAGCATTGATCCAAGCCTTCGAAGAAGCTGGCGACAAGACCGGGATGCTGGCGATTGGCGTCGCTCTTTCCGCAAGCAACCGAAGCGAGGCGACCGCACCGATCGTGGCCCGGCTTAAGGAGGACGAGAGGCTTGAAGGTTGTCTCGTTCGGATGGGGGATCTGGCGGTGCCGGCGTTGAAGGAGGCTGCCTCCGCGGGGAGCCACCGGGCGGTTTGCGCCGTCTTGGCGAGCATTGGCACGCCAGAGGCCGGAGTGGTTCTGGCCTCGGTGATGTGGCAGAACAGGAAGCTGGCGAAGGCGGCCGCATGGGGAGTGGCCCAGGTCGTCGGGAATCCGTTGGTGGCGCGCCGCCTGTCGGAAGCCCAGGACTTCCGGATGGTTCGAGACGACGTCCCTTTTGCCTGGATCTGGAGACCTTTCTCTCCCCCGGGGGACCCGGTGCTGCCACGGATCGTCGGCAAGGCCGCTGGACTGATCAAGGAGACCACCGATGACGCTGACGCCATCGCCACCCCCGATTCGCGGATAAGCGTTGCGCTTTGCGCTCAGGAATCCAACCCTCTGGCGGAAGCCATAAGGCCGGACTCCACTGGCAGGCGCCTCGTCAGCAAGGCAAACGAGGTGATGAAGGCCTACAAGGTGAGATTCGACAACGACGGCAGCTTGATGGCATTCAACGAACAGGGTGAGTCGGCGGCCGGACGAGAAGTAGCGATGAACCTCGCAGCCAGGCGATACCAGATAGTTACCTATGGCGACCTGATGGAGCTGGTGATGGTCGAGGCGGGGGAAGGACCCATATATGGATGGTGGGCTCAACCATCTGGGTTGTCGCCTCTCGGAGAGGAGGCGGGGGCGGCGTCCCGTCGGTGGGATGCCTTCATCAACTGCTTCGTTGACAACGTGGACGATAAGGAATCCTGGGTGCGTCTGGTGCGCAGGATGCCTTCGAGGGTCCGGCGGTCGTTCATGACGCGGATGAGTCGGCGGGGCACCGTGACGCCGGACAATTGGCCTGAAGTGCGGCAGGACACTCCCTATCGCTATGAGGGGAGTGCCTGGTATGCAACCGTGCTTACCCTTGCTGCGGTCGTGAGCATAGTCGCGCTCTGGCAGGGTTTCGGGATCCTATGGTCCGAGGGTATTTCGGGGGAAGGAATTTTCGCTCTGATTTCCTGTGCCTCCATCGTCGGAAGCTGGATCTGGATGCGGCAGTCCAAGAATCCCGTCGCGATCGCTGGAATCTCTCCCTATCGCGTCTCCCTGACTATTTGGGCGCTCGTCGGGCTCGCATTCAGCTTTAGCGATCGATCCTTGCTGGGGATTTCGTTGATGGCTGGCGCGGTGACTCCAGGCTGCATCTGGTTGGTCGGCTCGGCCCTGGCTGATGAGCTGGGCTTGCTTGGGGCGATAGGGATCTTGATCGGTCTGGGAGCTATGGGCCTTCTCTGCGCATCTCTTGGCGAGAGGAAGGAGCGGGCCCGGATGATGCCGCTAGTCGGGTTCTTCGTCGACGACGTGCTCGACGATCGGGATCTCGCGGTGGCAACCTGAGGGCGGCTGCCTGGGGTAAATCTGGCGCGGAATTCAAAGGGGGCGTGCGGCCCCGTCGGTCGGCTCCAGGTGCTCGTGGACGAACCGCACCACCGCGGCGCCCTCGCCGACGGCGATCGCGCAGCGCTTGATCGAGCCGGCGCGGACGTCGCCGGCGGCGTAGACGCGGGGAACGCTGGTTTCGAGCAGCCCTTCGGCGCCGGCTTCGGCGCCGGTGAGGATGAAGCCCTTCCCGTCGCGGGCAACGGTGTCGCCGAGCCACTCGGTGCAAGGCGCGGCGCCGAGGAAGAGGAAGAGAAACGAGTAGGGGAGGCGGGTGCCGTCGGTCAGGGTCACTGCTTCGAGCTTGCCGTTCTCCCCGTGCAGCTCGGTGATTTCGCTGCGGTCGCGGACGCTGACGCCGTAGCGGTCGAGCTCGTCGATCAGGTAGCTCGACATCGTCTCGGCGAGGTCGGCCCGCCGGTGCAGAAGGGTGACGAGGGCGCCGCCCCGGGCAAGCCAGACGGCGGCTTGCCCGGCCGAGTTACCGCCGCCGACGACGCCGACCTTCTGCCCACCGCAGATCTGCGCCTCCGGTGGGCCGGCGGCGTAAAAGACGCTCAGCCCCTCGTACTCGTCGAGGTCGTCGACCGGCAGCCGGCGGTACTCGGCGCCGGTCGCGATCACCACCGCCCGGGCGGCGATCTCGTTGCCCTCCTCGAGGTGGACGAGGTGCCGGTCCTCTCCCGGCACCAGCGCCGCGACGCGATAGGGGGTGGCGGTCCGGGCGTTGAACTTGCGCGCCTGGGTGACGGCGCGGCTGGTCAGCTCGGTGCCGGTGATGCCCGCCGGGAAGCCCAGGTAGTTCTCGATCCGCCGCGAGGTTCCCGCCTGACCCCCGAGACCGGTGCTCTCCACCACCAGCGTGTCGAGCCCCTCCGAGGCGCCGTAGACGGCAGCGCCAAGGCCCGCCGGGCCGCCGCCGATCACCAGCAGGTCGACCTCCTCCCGCTGCTTCAGCTCCAGTCCGACGCCCAGCGCACGCGAGAGATCGCCGCCGCTGGGCGCGCGCAGCTCGCCGCCGCCCGGCAGCCGGACCACGGGCATCTCCCGCTCCTCCAGCCCCTCAAGAATCCGCGCCGCCTCCTCGTTTTCCTCCGGCTCCAGCCAGGTGAAGGGGAGACGTTGGCGTTTGGCGAAGTCGACCAGCCGGCGCGTCGCCGCCGAGTCGCGCGAGCCGACGATCTCGACCCCGATTCCCTGCCGCTGCTGCAGCAGCTCGCGCCGCTGGACGAAGGCGGAGAGGAGGATGTCGGAGAGCGGCGCGTCCTCGAGCAGCAGCTTGCGCAGCTCCTCGCGCGGGACGGCGATGTAGCGCATCGGTTGCGTGACGACAGCCGTGAGGAAGACTTCCTGGCCGGTGAGCAGGTTCAACTCCCCGAGGAAGCCGGAAGCTCCGTGGCGGACGATCTCCTCGCCGGCCGGGTCCAGCACCGCCGCCTCACCCTCGAGGATGACGATGAACTCGTAGGTCTTGTCGCCGATCCGGAACAGCTCCTCGCCGACCGCTGCCGTTCGCTCCTCACCGTGTTCCGCCAGCGTCGCGAGCTGGCTGCTGGAGAGGACGCGACTGACTGGACCGGCCACGCGTCAAGGCTAGCGGGGTTCAGCGAAACCCCCGCGCACGCCTGGCGGCGGCGGACACTTCGCGGTACGGCGTCCTCAGTCGGCCAAATAGCGCTGCTATTCGGCCTCCCTGCGTCCTTGCCCCGCTCGGTCCGGCGCTCGCCAGCCGTACACGCGGGTTTCGCTGAACCCCGCTGGGCGCGGGTAGCCTGCTCTCGACGTCAGCGACCGAAAGGATCACGATGAGCGAGCACTTCACGCACACCAAGCTGACCGAGGTCAAGGACTCGGCGGCGAGCTTCGGCCATGGGGAGGCGATGGAGGTCCGCTTCGCCAGGGACGACGTTGGCGCAGAGGAGACCGGCCTCAGCCACCACCGCGTGAAGCCGAACCAGCGGCAGCCGTTCGGCCACAACCACGACGAGGCGGAGGAGGTCTACGTCGTCATCCGCGGCAGCGGCCGGATGAAACTCGACGACGAGGTGATCGAGATCGTGGAGCTGGACGCGATCCGCGTCGCACCCCAGGTGACCCGCTGCTTCGAGGCGGGCGAGGACGGTCTCGAATATCTCGTCTTCGGCCGCCACTACGAAGGCGACGGCGAAATCGTCCCCGGCTGGTGGAGCGACTGAGGCACCCGCGATAGGCTGCCGCCCGATGGCACCCACCGAGGTACAGGGAGTCGAGGGGATGAAGGCGCTGGTCGGCCAGGAGATCGGGCCGAGCGAGTGGCGCACGATCACCCAGGAGGACATCGACGCCTTCGCCGAGCTCTCCGGCGACCACCAGTGGATCCACGTCGACGTCGAGCGGGCGAAGAGCGAGAGCCCGTTCGGGACCACGATCGCCCACGGCAACCTCACCCTGGCGACCGTCGACGGCTTCCGCGCCGAGTTGATCTCCTCCTCCGGCTTCGCCCTCGGCGTCAACTACGGCTGGAACAAGATCCGCTTCCCGGCCCCCGTCCCGGTCGACTCCCGCATCCGCGCCAAGGCCGAGGTCGTCTCCGTCGACGACAAAGGCGGCGGCTGGTACGAGGTCATCACCCGCTTCACCCTCGAGGTGGACGGAAGCGAGAAGCCCTGCTTCGTCGGCGACTCGGTGACCCGGGTGATGGCGGCCTAAGCGGGCGCCGTCCTCAGCTCCCTCTCTTCGGCTTCCCACCTCCGCTTCAGCTGGCGCTGGATCGCCGGGTAGACGACGAGGTATCGGAACGGTTTGATCGCCGCCATGTAGGCGTTGCCGAGGAGGCCGTTGGGCTTGACGTAGACGGCCATCTGGCCGCGATAGCCGCCGTTTCCGTCCTCGACCCAGGAGACGTGCATGACGCCGTGGACGGTCTTGTTGGCGATCTCCGCCGCCCACTCGTCGTAGAGCATGTAGACCGAGGTGAAGGGGAGGGCGCCGAAGTTCGGGCCTGAGGGAGCCTCGCGCAGGTCCTCCGGCAGCCGGTCGCGCAGCATCTGCCAGTTCGGCAGCGACTCCGGCTCGGCGTCGTCCCAGCCGAAGATCTCGCCGAGCTTCCAGCGCAGCTTCCACAACGCGCGGGCGGGACGCGATGCCGTTTCCGCGGTGTCGCCCGCGGCGATCATCTCGACCAGCCGTGGGAAGTCCTTGGGGCCGCCGGGAGTGGGAAGCGCCCAGACGTCTTCGAGGCGGAAATCCTCGGTCAGCTCGTGGATTCGCCAGGGGCGGGAGGTGTGCTCGGAGCTAGGGAGTCGCAACGTCGCCCTTCGCTTCGGCCAACGTGACTACCGCCCGCTGTGCCGCGGGCAGCGCCTTCGTCGCCCGCGGACCCATGACCCGCCGCCACAGCGGCGCCAGCGGTCCCTCGATGTAGATCGTGTTGGTGAGTCGGCTGCCGCCGTCCCCCGTCGGCTCAACCAGATGGCGGTGGCCCATCCGCGCTCCCGGCAGACGCGCCTCGTCGGTGAAGAGGCGTCCTTGTCCGAACTCGACGACCCGAAAGCGCAGGCGCAGGCCGGTCTTGAAGGCGATCTTCGCGGTGGCGCCCAGCGCCAGCGGACCGTCGAGCTCCGCGCTCTTCAGCTCGTCATTCCAGCGCGGCCATGCCATGGCGTCGGCATACGCCTTCTCCCAGACGTCCGCGGGAGCGACGGCACCCTCGCGGGTGCTCGTCGTCTCCCAGCGGCTCATCCGGTTCAGCCCTACTCGGCCGTCAGGGTGCCTTCCATGCCGCCCTGGCGGTGGCCCGGGACGGAGCAGTAGAAGGTGTAGTCGCCCGGTTTCAGGTTGACCTGGGCGGATTCGTTGCTTTCGCTGATGATCTCGGTGCCGCCGATCTCTTTGCCGCCGGAGTCTTCGATTTTCACGTCGTGGGGGACTGAGGAGGAGTTGGTGAAGTTGACGGTGACTTTGCCCGCTTTGGCGCTGGCTTCGTCGGTGGTGTAGGCGAGGCCGCCGTCGGGGTCGGCTTCGACGTCGAAGGTCGCGCTGGCGTCGGCGGTGCCGCCTTCGGCATCGTCCTTGGCGTCTTCGGCCCCTTCCTTGGCGTCTTCAGCGCCTTCTTCGACTGCTTCGCCTGCGTCTTCGGCGCCTTCTTCGACGTCTTCGACGGCGCCTGCCGCCGGAGAGGTGTCGCCGCTGGTGGAGTCGTCGCTGCCACAGGCGACCAGCGCCATGGCTGCCAGGAGGAGGGCGAACAGGACTGCGAGTTTCTTCATCTCATGCCTTTCCCGCGAAGGAGTGGTTTCTCCGGAATCTAGTGGCGTTACGTATAAGCCGCTACCCGGTTCAGCGGCCGTGGAACTCGGGGGTGCCGCCGCTGAAGAAGGTCTCGACGCCGTTGCGGAGGTCTTCGGTCGCCATCGAGTCGGCGATTCCGTGCCGCTCCAGCTGCAGGTGCTCGGTGATGCTGTTGTCGAGGCTGACGCCGCAGAGCTGCTTCGCCATCCGCACGTAGTGGGGTGCCTTCTTCGCCAGCTCCTCGGCCTTGACCTGGGCCCGCTGCATCACCTCCTCGGCACCGACGACCTCGCTGACCAGGCCCAGCTCCTTCGCGTCCTCGGCGGTCAGATTCGGGTCCTCTAGCAGCAGCTCCAGCGCCTTGCTCGGCCCGACCACCCGCGGCAGGAAGTAGGTCATGCCGCCGTCGGGGGAGGCGCCGATCCGCCCGTAGGCGGGGGCGAAGAAGGCGGTGTTGGCGGCGATCCGGATGTCGCAGGCGAGCGCCAGCGAGAAGCCGGCGCCGGCGGCCGGGCCGTTGACCGCGGCGATCACCGGGAAGGGGATCCGCCGCAGGTCGACAATCGCTTGGTGCAGGACCTCGGCGCCCCGCCGCACGTCGGAGGGCAGGTCGATCTCCCCCGACTCGACCCCTTTGCGGAACCAGGTGACGTCGCCGCCGGCGCAGAAGGCCTTGCCGGCGCCGGTCACGATCAGCCCCCGCAGCGGCGCCCGATCGGCCAGCCAGGCGAAGGCGACGGTCATCTCGCCGATCATTTCCGGGCTCATCGCGTTGAAGGCGTCCGGGCGGTCGAGGGTGAGGGTGCCGATCTCCCCGTCGATCTCGATCCGAATCGTGTTCAGCTGCGGCGGGTTGACGGTCTCGCTGGTCATCGCGTTCTCCTGGTTGGCGTCCGGGTTTGGCCGAGTGGCCAGCAGCCTACCCTTAGACCGATGGCGAAAGGCAAGGACAACGGCGCCCTGAGCAGGGCCGAGCGGATCGCACAGCAGCGGAAATCGCTGCCGGACCAGCCTGGCGTCTACCTCTTCTACGATCGCAACGGGGAGCTGCTCTACGTCGGCAAGGCGCGCTCGATCCGCAAACGGATCTCCTCCCACTTCTCCGGCGGCAACACCCGCCTCACCTCGCGCATCGACCGCATCGAGAGCCTCGTCACCGCCAACGAGGCGGAGGCGCTGCTGACCGAGCAGAGCTTCGTCAAGCGCCACCGGCCGCGCTTCAACATCCGCCTCCGCGACGACAAGTCCTACCCCTACGTCGCGGTCAGCCTCGACGAGGACTTCCCCCGGGTTTACTTCACCCGTGAGAAGCACCGGGTCGGCCGCGCCTACTTCGGCCCCTTCTCCAGCGCCAAGCGGGTGCGGGAGACGCTCGACCTGCTCGGCAAGCTGTTCCAGTTCCGCACCTGTGAGGGGAAGGAGCCCGGCCGTCGCTCCGGCAGTCCCTGCCTCGACTACTACATAAAGCGCTGCGGGGCACCCTGCGTCGAGTACATCTCCCAGGAGGAGTACCGCCGTAACGTCGAGGCGATCGTCGACTTCCTCTCCGGCCGCTACCGCCAGGTCGAGCGCGAGGAGGAGGAGAAAATGAAGGCGGCCTCGACGGCGGAGGAATTCGAGCGAGCGGCCATCCACCGCGACCGGCTGAAAGCGATCCGCTCGCTGTTCGAGCGCCAGCGGGTGGCCGGGGTGACGATGGGCACCGCCGACCTGATCGGGGTCGCGGTCGAGGGCCAGGACGCCAACGCTCAGGTCTTCCAGGTCCGCGACGGGATCCTCGCCGAGCGGCAGAGTTTCTACCTCGAAAACGAGGGCGAACGCGAGCCGGCCGAGGTCGCCGAGGAGTTCATCTCCCAGTACTACGCCGCCTCGCCCTCGATGCCGCGGACGATCATCGTCGGCCCCTACCTGCGCGAGCGCGCCGAGGTCCTGGCCGAAGCGCTGAGCGAGCGGAAGGGAGCTCCCGTCGAGGTCCGGGCCGCCGAGCGCGGCGACAAACGGCGGCTGCGCGAGCTGGCTGAGCGCAACGCCCAGCTCGCCCTCGACCAGGACCGGCTGCGGCGCGAGCACCGGCGTTCGCGCCGGGTCGAGTCGCTGGCAGCGCTGGCGCAGGCGCTGGGGATGGAAGAGCTGCCGGTGCGGATCGAGGGCTTCGACATCTCGACGATCGGCGGTGAGCACACCGTTGCCTCGATGGTCGTCTTCGAGGGCGGCGCGACGAAGAAGTCCGACTACCGCCGCTTCAAAGTTCGCGGCGATCTGCGCGAGGAGGGGGTGGGCAACGGCGGTCCCGACGACTTCGCCTCGATGGAGGAGGTGCTGGCGCGGCGGATGGCCCGCTACCTCGAACAGGCCGACCTCTCCCCGCACGACCGCAAACGCGACGCCAGCTTCGCCTCGCTCCCCTCGCTGATCCTGATCGACGGCGGCAAAGGCCAGCTCGCGGCCGGAGTGCGGGCGCTGCAGCCGTTCACCGAGCGCGGCGTCACCATCGTCAGCCTCGCCAAGCGGCTGGAGGAGGTCTACGTGCCCGGTCGCTCAGAGCCCTTGGACCTCGCCGCCGACTCGGAGGCCTCGCGGCTGCTGCAGCGGGTGCGCGACGAGGCGCACCGGTTCGCGATCGACCACCACCGCGGCCGCCGCGACCGCGGCATGCTGGCCGGGTCGGTCCTCGACAGCCTGCCCGGCGTCGGGCCGGCGCGGAAGCGGGCGCTGCTGCAACACTTCGGCACGCCGGAGCGGTTCCTCGCCGCCACCCGCGAGGAGCTCGAGGCGGTGCCCGGTCTACCTGGCAAAGTAGGCCGCGAGATACACGAGCAGCTCAACCGGACCAACTGAGGAATCGATGGCGGAGCGGGTGGAGACGAAGCTGGAGGGCGCGGGCGAGGACGGCAAGCCCGCCAAGCAGGTGACGCTGGTCGTGATCACCGGCCACTCCGGGGCCGGCAAGTCGGAGGCGATCGCCGCCTTCGAGGACGGCGGTTACTTCTGCGTCGACAACCTGCCGCCGCGGATGATCGCCGGCCTCGGCGAGCTCTTCCGCCACGAGGGCAGCGGGGTCGAGCGCGCCGCCGTCGTCTCCGACGTGCGCGGCGGCGAGTACTTCGACGACCTGCTGCAGGTGCTGGACGACCTCGAGGCCGAAGGATTGCCGCCGACGGTCCTCTTCCTCGAGGCCGACGAGGAGACTCTGCTCGACCGCTACAAGGAGACCCGCCGCCGCCACCCGCTGGCCCCGGAAGGGCGGATCGTCGAGGGGATCCGGGCCGAGCGCGAGCTGCTGGCGCCGCTGCGCGAGCGCGCCGACAAGGTGATCGACACCAGCGACCTGACCGGGGGAGAACTGCGGCGCCAGATCGCCGAGGAGCTGCTGGGGAAAGAAGGCGGCAAGCTCGCGCTCACGCTGCTCACCTTCGGCTTCAAGAACGGGCCGCCCCGCGACGCCGACCTCACCCTCGACGTCCGCTTCCTGCCCAATCCCTATTACGACGACGTGCTGCGGCCGATGACCGGCATGGATCAGGAGGTCCGCGACTACGTCGAGTCGGGAACCCAGGCGGGCGAGTTCTACGGTCGCCTGCTGCCGCTGCTCGAGTTCCTCGTCCCCGCCTACGTCACCGAGGGCAAGAGCCACCTGACGATCGCGATCGGCTGCACGGGGGGCCGGCACCGCTCGATCACCGTCGCCGACCGCATCCGCCGCGACCTGGCGTCGAGGGAGGACGTGATCGTCCGAGTGAAGCATCGAGACGTCGAGCTTGGTTGAATCGCCTTACTTGGCTGAACCTGTCATCTCCATCAGGGGCCTCCGCAAGAGCTACGGCGAGACGGAGGCCGTTCGCGGCATCGACCTCGAGGTGAACCGCGGCGAGATCTTCGCCTTCCTCGGCCCCAACGGGGCCGGCAAGACGACGACGGTCGAGATCCTCGAGGGCTACCGCAAGCGCAGCGGGGGAGAGGTGACGGTGCTGGGCGAGGACCCCGAGCGCGCAAAGCGCGACTGGCGACAGCGGATCGGGATCGTCCTGCAGAGCTGCCGCCTCGATCCCTACCTGACCGTGCGCGAGTCGCTCGACCTCTACGCCGGCTATTACGCGAACCCGCGCCCGGTCGGCGAGGTGATCGAGCTGGTCGGGCTGGCCGAGAAGGCCGACGCGCGGACCGGCAAGCTCTCCGGCGGCCAGCAGCGCCGCCTCGACGTCGGCATGGCGCTGGTCGGCGACCCGGAGCTGCTCTTCCTCGACGAGCCGACGACCGGGTTCGACCCGGGGGCGCGGCGCCAGGCCTGGGAGACGATCGCCGGCCTGCGCGAGCTCGGCAAGACCGTCTTCCTCACCACCCACTACATGGACGAGGCACAGCGCCTCGCCGACCGGGTGGCGGTCCTCGCCGGCGGCGAGGTGGTCGCCCGCGGCACCCCGGAGGATCTTGGCGACCGCGACAGCCAGCCCAGCGTGATCACCTACCGCGGCCCGGACGGCGAGGTCTCGCTGACGACGACGACGCCGGTCGAGACCCTCAACGAGCTGACCGGCAAGGCGCTGGCGCAGGGCTTCGCGCTGGAGGGCCTGGAAGTGAAGCGGCCGAGCCTCGAGGACGTCTACCTGGAGCTGACCGAGCGCGGCAACGGCAAGGTCGAGCAGGAGGCGCAGGTGCCGCAGCCATGAACATGGTCCTCCACCAGTTCCGCTACGACCAGAAGGCGTTCTGGCGCAACCCCGCCTCGGTCTTCTTCACCGTCGCCTTCCCGGTCGTCCTGCTGCTGATCTTCGCCACCGTCTTCGGCGACCAGACGATCGAGGTCGACGGCGGCATCGAGATCACCGCCTACTACGTGCCGGCGATCATCACCCTGGCGGTGATCTCGGCGACGATGCAGAGCCTGGCGATGTCGCTGGTGATCGCCCGCGAGGACGGCCGCCTCAAGCGCGGGCGCGGCACCCCGATGCCGGCCTGGGTCTTCATCGCCGGCCGGGTCGGCAACTCGATCGTGACGGCGCTGCTGATGCTCGCGGTGATCGCTCTGCTCGGCCGCGTCCTCTACGACGTCCCGATCCCCTGGAGCGAACTGCCGGCGATCCTGATCACGCTGCTGATCGGCGCCGCCGCCTTCAGCTGCCTCGGCATCGCCCTCACCGCCGCGATTCCCTCCCAAGACGCCGCCGCCCCGATCGTCAACGCCCTGCTGCTGCCGCTCTACTTCCTCTCCGGCGTCTTCATCCCCGACGACGAGCTCCCGAGCGGGGTGATCGAGTTCGCCAACCACTTCCCGATCCGCGACTTCTTCCAGGCCTTCTTCACCGCCTACCTGCCGGGCGGGGACTCCGGCCTCGACTGGGGCAACCTCGCCGTGGTCGCGATCTGGGGCGTCGCCGGGTTGCTCCTCGCGATCAGGTTCTTCCGCTGGACCCCACGCCCGGGCTGAGGGTCAAAGCACCATCAGGCCGGCGAGGCTGAAGAAGCCGGTGACCATGATTCCAGTCAAGACCATGAACCCTTGCGTCATCGTTCGCCGCAGTTCCCGGATGTCGGCGTCGACCCGGGCAAAACCCGTTTTCATTTCGGCGTCTACCCTGGCGAAGCCGGCTTTTATGTCTGCGTCCACCCGGGCGAAGCCGAGTTTCATTTCGGCGTCGACCCGGGCGAACCCCTCTTTCATCTCCTTGTCGACGCGAGCGAACCCCTCCTTCATGGTTGCTTCGACTCGGTCGAAGCGTTGGTCGACCTGATCGAAGCGATCGTTCATCTGCCCCTTGAGGTCGTCGAGGCGCTCGTCGGTCCAGCTCTCTCGCATCAGCTCCACGATGGTACCGTAACTCTCTGTCTGCAACAGAACAAGACGAGACAGAGCCAATTTGGCATCAAGTTCGAGTCAGAACTGTCACCGACGCCAAGTCTTTCCAGGCGCCCCCTCCTATAGCCTCCATCCCTCAATGCTTCACCACGTCCTCCTGGAGGTTGGCGACCTCGACCGCAGCGCCGCCTTCTACGACTCGATGCTCGCCCCCCTGGGTTGGCGACGGCATTTCGAGCAGGACCAGACGATCGGCTGGGGCATCGCCAAACCCGTCTTCTTCGTCTCCGGCAAGCACGACCCCAAGCCCGGCTTCGGCCTGCTCAGCTTCTCGGCGCTGGGGATCGTCGCGGTCAAGGCGGCCTGGGAGAACGGGGTCAAAGCCGGCGGCATCAGCGTCTCCGACCCCGGCGAGCAGCGCTCGCACGGGTCCGGTTCCTACTCGGCGTTCCTCAAGGATCCGGACGGATACGAGATCGAGATCACCATCGGCTCCGACTGAGCTCGGGGCCGAACCCGCCGAGTCCATAGGATCGGCTTCCCCACACGACATCTAGGAGGAATTGGTTCATGGCTGTGAAGGTCGGCATCAACGGTTTCGGCCGCATCGGGCGCAACGTCTTCCGCGCTGCCAAGGCAGTCAACGCGGACATCGATTTCGTCGCCGTCAACGACCTCGTCGACACGGCCACGATGACCAACTTGCTCAAGTACGACTCGATCCTCGGCCGCTACCCCGGCGAGGTCTCCAGCTCCGGCGACGACTCGATCACGGTCGACGGCGACGAGCTCAAGATCCTCTCCGAGCGCGACCCGGCCCAGCTGCCCTGGGGCGACCTCGGCGTCGACGTGGTGATCGAGTCGACCGGCTTCTTCACCAAGCGCGAGGACGCGGCCAAGCACCTGGAGGCCGGCGCCAAGAAGGTCATCATCTCGGCGCCCGCGACCGAACCGGACGTCACCGTCGCCCTCGGCGTCAACTTCGACGAGGCCTACGACGCGGACAGCCACCACGTCATCTCCAACGCCTCCTGCACGACCAACTGCCTGGCACCGCTGGCCAAGGTGCTGCATCAGGAGTTCGGCATCGAGCAGGGCCTGATGACGACGATCCACGCCTACACCGCCGACCAGCGCCTGCAGGACATGCCGCACAAGGACCCGCGCCGCTCGCGCGCCGCGGCGCTCAACCTGATCCCGACCACGACCGGCGCCGCCAAGGCCGTCGGCCTGGTGTTGCCGGAGCTGAACGGCAAGCTGAACGGGTTCTCGATGCGCGCCCCGGTCCCCACGGGATCCGCCGTCGACCTCGTCTTCACCACCCCGAACCCGGTCGATTCCGATCAGGTCAACGCCGCCCTCAAAGCGGCCGCGGACGGGCCGCTGAAGGGCATCCTCGCCTACACCGAGGACCCGATCGTCTCCTCCGACATCGTCGGCGACCCGCACTCCTCGATCGTCGACGCGCCGTCGACGATGGTGATCGGCGACGGCCGCATGGTCAAGGTGATCAGCTGGTACGACAACGAGTGGGGCTACTCCAACCGTTGCGTCGAGCTGGCCGGCAAGGTCCTGCCTTCCTGACGGGGCGGTCGGTCGGCTGATGGCCTTCGCCAAGGCGAGCGTCCGCGACGCGCAGGTAAAGGGCCGGCGCGTCCTCGTCCGGGTCGACTTCAACGTCCCCCTCGCCGACGGCGAGGTCAGCGACGACACTCGCATCCGGGCGGCGCTGCCGACGATCGAACTGCTGCGCGAACGCGGTGCGGCGCTGATCCTGGCGGCGCACCTCGGCCGGCCGAAGGGCGAAAAGGACCCGGCTCTCTCGCTGGCGCCGGTGGCGGAGCGGCTCGGCGAGCTGCTCGGGACCAAGGTGAAGATGGCGCCGGGCGTGATCGAGGGCGACGTCGACCTCACCTGCGGCGCCCTCGGCCCCGGCGACGTGCTGCTGCTGGAGAACGTCCGCTTCGAGCCGGGGGAGACGAAGAACGACCCCCGCCTGGCCGAAAGCCTCGCCCAGCTCGCCGACCTCTACGTCAATGACGCCTTCGGCGCCGCCCACCGGGCCCACGCCAGCACCGCCGGCGTCGCCGACTACCTGCCCGCCTACGCCGGGCTGCTGCTGGAGCGGGAGGTGAGCGAACTGACGAGGGTCGTCGAGTCGCCCGAGCGGCCGCTGGTCGTGATCCTCGGCGGCGCCAAGGTCTCCGACAAGGTCGGGGTGATCGATCGCTTCCTCGAAGTCGCCGACCAGATCCTGATCGGCGGGGCGATGTGCTTCGGGTTCTTCCAGGCGCAGGGGATCGAGACCGGCGACTCGCTGGTCGAGGGCGTCGAGCTGGCCAAGGAGGCGCTGGAGCGGGCCGAGCAGTCCGATTGCGAGCTCTTGCTTCCGGTCGACCTCGTCCTCGGGCGCGAGTTCTCCTCCGATACCGAGCGCAAAGAGAGCGACGGGGTGGAGGTTCCGGAGGGCTGGATGGGACTCGACATCGGCCCGCGTTCGGCCCAGGCTTACGCCGGGGCTGTCGCCAAGGCGGGGACCGTCCTCTGGAACGGGCCGATGGGCGCCTTCGAGCTGGAGCCGTTCGCCGGCGGTACCCGCGCGGTTGCCGGGGCGGTCGCCAAGGCGCCGGGAACGACGGTGGTCGGCGGCGGCGACTCGGTCGCCGCGCTGAACCAGTTCGGTCTCGAGGACCAGGTCGACTGGGTCTCAACCGGGGGCGGGGCTTCGCTGGAGCTGCTGGAGGGTAAGGAACTGCCGGGCGTCGAGGCCCTGCTAGACGCTGAAGAGGAGACTCCGAATGCCTGAGCGCACGCCGTACATCGCCGCCAACTGGAAGATGCACAAGACCGTCGCCGAGGCGGCCGAGTTCGTCGACGCGCTGCTGCCGCGGATCGCCGCAACCCAGAGTGACGTCGTCATCTGCCCGCCGTTCACGGCGCTGACCGCTGTGGTCGAGCGGCGCTATGGCACCGCGGTCAAGGTCGCCGCCCAGAACATGCACGAGGAGGACTCGGGGGCCTTCACCGGCGAGGTCTCGGCGCCGATGCTGGTCGAACTCGACGTCGAGGCGGTCGTGCTCGGCCACTCCGAGCGCCGCCAGCACTTCAACGAGACCGACGAGGCGCTGGCCCGCAAGGTCGCCGCCGCGCTCGCCCACGACCTGGAGCCGATCCTCTGCGTGGGGGAGAGCGAGGGGGCGCGCGACGCGGGGGAGACCGAGGAAGTGCTGGAGCGCCAGCTGCAGGCCGACCTCGGCGGCATCGAGGCGGGGCAGATCGAGAACGTCGTCATCGCCTACGAGCCGATCTGGGCGATCGGCACCGGCCGCACCGCCACGCCCGACCAGGCCCAGGAGGCGTGCGCCTTCATCCGCGACGTGCTGCGGGCGCGTGGCGCCGCCGCCGACAAGGTGCGGATTCTCTACGGCGGCTCGGTCAAGCCCGGCAACGCCGCCGAGCTGCTCTCGCTGCCCGACGTCGACGGCGCCCTCGTCGGCGGCGCCAGCCTCGACGCCGAGGAATTTGCGGCAATAGTCGACGCGGCGGGTTAGCCATGTCTCCGTTGGTCCCCTCCCTGGCCCTGATCATCCTCGACGGCTGGGGGCTGGCCGAGCCGGGGCCGGGCAACGCGATCTCGCTCGCCGAGACCCCGGTCTTCGACCGCCTCTGGAGCGAGTTCCCACACACCCAGCTCTCCGCCCAGGGGCCTGACGTCGGCCTGCCCAAGGGGCAGATGGGGAACTCCGAGGTCGGCCACCTCAATCTCGGCGCGGGCGCGATCGTCAAGCAGGACCTGGCCCGGATAGACGATGCCGTCGCCGACGGCAGCTTCTTCGAGAACGAGGCGCTGCTCGCCGCCTGCGAGCGCGCCCGCAGCAGCCCCCGCGGGCGCCTGCACCTGCTCGGGCTCGTCTCCGACGGCGGCGTCCACTCCGGCTGGGAGCACATCGAGGCAGCGATCGAGCTCGCCTCGCAGGAGGGGGTGCCGGACGTGGTCTTCCACGCCTTCACCGACGGTCGCGACACGCTCCCGCACGGCGGCAGGGGCTACCTCGAGGAGCTGGAGCGCTGGCTGCGCGCGGCCGGCCGCGTCGGCACCGTCAGCGGCCGTTACTACGCGATGGACCGCGACACCCGCTGGGAGCGGACCAAGCTCGCCTACGACGCGATCGTCCACGCCGAGGGCCTGCGCGCGCCGAGCTCCGCCGCCGCGATCGCCGAGTCCTATGAGCGCGAGGAGACCGACGAGTTCGTCAAGCCGACGGTGATCGGCGACTACGACGGCGCCGCTGAGGGCGACGTCGCGATCTTCGTCAACTTCCGCCCCGACCGGGCGCGGCAGATGAGCCGCGCCCTCTCCGAGCCGGGCTTCGACGAGTTCTCCCGCGCCGGCGCCGGGCCGCTCGACCTGACGACGATGACCGAGTACCGCAAGGGCTGGCCCTACCCGGTCGCCTTCCCCGAGCAGCGGCCGCAGACGACGCTGGCGGAGACCGTCGCCAATGCCGGCGGCGCCCAGCTCCACGTCGCCGAGACCGAGAAGTACGCCCACGTCACCTATTTCTTCAACGGCGGCCGCGAGCAGGAGCTGGCGGGGGAAGAGCACTGCCTGGTCGAATCGCCGCGCGACGTCCCCACCTACGACCACAAGCCGGAGATGAGCGCCGCCGCCGCCGCCGAGGCCTTCGTCTCCCGCTGGGGAGCGGGGACCTACCGCTTCGGGATCATCAACTTCGCCAACCCCGACATGGTCGGCCACACCGGCGTGATCCCCGCCGCCGTCAAAGCGGTCGAAACCGTCGACGCCGAGCTCGGCAAGGTCGTCGAGGCGGTCACCGCCAAGGGCGGCACCTGCATTGTCACCGCCGACCACGGCAACTGCGACCACATGCTCGAGCCCGACGGCTCCCCCAACACCGCCCACTCGCTCAACCCGGTCCCCCTGATCGTCACCACCAAGGGGATCGACCTCCGCGACGGCGGCATCCTCGCCGACGTCGCCCCCACCGCCCTCGACCTCCTCGGCATTCCCCAGCCGGAGCCGATGACGGGGCGCTCGTTGCTGGCTGCCTGAGGGCTTCGAGCTGCTGGGCACAAGACACGCGCTTATTAGACAGAAAAGTCTTGACTTTCTTGTCTCCCATGGCGACACTGTTCAGGCGGCAGAGTTCGCACGGGACGACAGAAAGGCTGGATTCCGATGATTTGCAAGCTCAAGACCCTTGGTCTGGCCATGGTCGCCGTGCTTGCGATGAGCGCGTTCGTCGCCTCCGCCGCCCAGGCCCAGTACACAGCGTCGAGCTACCCGACCACCGCCACAGCCGAAAGCTCTCTCGGAAATGACGTCTTCACCACCGAAGGCGGCACCGTCGAATGTGCCAGTCACTTCGAAGGCACGCTCAACGAAGCGTCCACGACACTGACAGTCACTCCGACCTACACCAACTGCAAAGCGTTCGGCTTTGCGTCCGCTACCGTCACCATGAACGGCTGCGCGTACGTGTTCCATCGCGTGTCCAAAAGTTCATCTGACGTGACCATCGAGTGTCCGGCTGGAAAAGTCATCACGATCGTCGCGGGCAATTGCGAAGTCACGATCGGCGCGCAGGGCCAGTTGTCTTCGATCTCCACGAGCAACTCCGGCAGCCATGTCAACGCCCAAGCCAACGTGAGCGGGATCCACTACACAGTCACCAAAGACGGCTTCCTCTGCACCTTCACCGGTACCGGCGGTAAAACTGGCGGTACCTACAAACAGGGCAGCGCCGTGACACTGGCGCCGACGGTCGCCGGCCGGACCATCTCGGTCGACTAGCGCGAAGGAGCCGGAGCTGGTCGGAGCGGGCGGCGAGAGCTAGTCGATGCCACGTACCCTGCGGGCGTGCGCAAGGACCCACAGCGGCTCAAGTTCGAGGTCGACACCCGCGACGGCAGTGCCCGTGCGGGCGTCGTCCATACCGCCCACGGCCCGATCGAGACGCCGGCCTTCATCCCGCTGGCGACGAAGGGGACGGTGCGGGGGCTGGAGTCGGCCGAGGTCGCTGGGCTCGGTTACCAGCTGATCCTCGGCAACACGTACCACCTCTTCGTCTCCCCAGGGCCGGAGCGGATCGCCGCCGCCGGCGGCCTGCACGGCTTCATGAACTGGGAGCGGGCGCTGATCACCGACTCCGGCGGCTTCCAGGTCTTCTCGCTCGCCCACGGCGGCGTCGCCAACGAGGTCAAGGGCAGCGGCCGCTCCGGCGGCGGCCCCGGCTCGCGGGTCGAGATCACGGAGGAGGGGGCGCGGTTCCAGTCTTACCGGGACGGCTCCGAGCTCTTCATCTCGCCTGAGGTCTCGATGAGCGTGCAGGCCGCGCTGGGGTCCGACATCGCCCTCGTCTTCGACGAGTGCACGCCGTTCCACGCCGACCGCGAGTACACCGCCCGCTCGACCGAGCGCACCCACCGCTGGCTCGACCGCTGCCTCGCCTGGCACGAGCGCGAGGGGCCCGAGCGCCAGGCGGTCTTCGGGATCGTCCAGGGGGGCACCCACGAGGACCTGCGGCGCGAATCGGCCCAGGCTGTCTCCGAGGCCGGAGTCGATGGGCTCGCGATCGGCGGCACCCTTGGCCGCGACAAGGAGGAGATGGCGGCGGTGCTGGCGCTGACGGCGCCGCTGCTGCCGGAGGAGGCACCCAAGCACCTGCTGGGGATCGGCGAGGTGGACGACCTGCTTGGCGGCATCGCCCTCGGCCTCGACGTCTTCGACTGCGCGGTGCCGACCCGCCTTGCCCGCCACGGCGTCGCCCTCGCCCCGAGCCCGGAGACCCGCTGGCGCCTCGATATGCGCAAGGGCAGGTGGGTCGGCAGCCGCGAGCCGCTGGTCGAGGGCTGCCCCTGTCCCGCCTGCCAGCGCCACGACCGCGACTACATCAGCTACCTCTCCCGCGCCGAGGAGCTGACCGCAGTCCGCCTAATAGTCCTCCACAACCTCACCTACATGCACGAACTCACGACCCACTCGCGAACTGCAATAAAAAACGGCACCTTCGACTCATATCGCTCAGCGGTCCTAGCTGGATCCGCACCCTGGGCCGCGGTCTGATTGGGAGGGGTTGGACCCCCTCCGAACGGCTTGTACTTCTCGGTCAAGGCAATCTAGGACTGCCGCAGGCGACCCACCCGAGCAAGTTGAGAGAGGAGGGGGTCCAACCCCTCCCACGCAAAACCCCTATTCGGTGTTGTCGCGGACCAGCTCTTTGACTTCTTCGACGACCGCGTCCACCGTGTCGCCAGCCACCTTGGAGACCTTGACGCCCGCCGCTTTGTCGGTGGTGAAGATGACGGCGGCGGCGACCACTCCGGCGACCAGGACCAGCGCCACCAGGGCGAGCACGAAGCGGACGAAGCGTGAGAAGGCACCGCGCTTGCGCGGTGCGGCGGCGCGCGGCGGCGCTGCCGCCGGGGCCGGTGGGGGAGCGGGCGCGGCGCGGGGCGCAGGGCGGCGCGTCTGCGAGGCCGGCCGGTACTCGGTCTGGGCGGTGTCGCGGCCCATGTGCCGGGTCGCGGCGGTCTCGCCGCCGAGGACGTTGGTCGCGTCCGTCCCTTCTTCCAGCGGCAGCGTCACGTCGCCGCCTTCGAGCCCGAGGCGGAGCCCCGCCGCCAGCTCCTCGGCGCTCGCGTAGCGCCGGTTCGGGTCGCCCTCCAGGGCGCGCAGGACCGCGGCCCCGAGCGTCTCCGGGACCTCGCTGTTGTAGGTGTCGGGCGGCAGCGGCTTCTCGTTCTGCTGGCGCACCGCCAGCTCGGCCAGCGAGGAGCCCTCGTAGGGCAGGCGGCCGGTGAGGAACTGGTAGAGGACGACGCCGAGCGCGTAGACATCGGTGGCGGGCGTCGCCTCCTCGCCGCGGACCTGCTCGGGCGCCAGGTAGGCGGCCGTGCCGACCACCGAGCCGACCTGCGTGATCCGCGTCTGCTCGATCGCCCGCGCGATCCCGAAGTCGGTCAGCTTGACGATCATCTCGCCGCCGCCGACGGGACCGCCGACGATCATCAGGTTGCCCGGCTTGACGTCGCGGTGGATGATCCCTCGCCGGTGCGCGTAGTCGAGCCCGGCGCAAGCCTGGGCGCCGATCTCCGCCGCGATCTCCGGCTCGACCGGGCCTTGGCGCTGCAGGATCTGCGCGCCCGAGCGCCCCTCGACGTACTCCATGACGATGTAGTGACGACCGTCGTCGACCCCGGTGTCGTAGACCTGAACGATGTTGGGGTGGATCAGCCTCGCCACCGCCAGCGCCTCGCGCTTGAAGCGTTCGACGAAGCGCTCGTCGTCGTGCAGGTGCTCGGCGAGGATCTTCACCGCGACCGTCCGCTCGAGGATGCGGTCGGTCGCCTTGTAGACGTTCGACATCCCGCCGGTGCCGAGCTTCTCGCCGGTTTCGTAGCGACCCGAAAGGGTGCCCGCGCCCGCCTCCATCATTCGACCCCCACGCTGGGACCTACACCGCCGGAAGGCGGGGTTTCTTCGGCCGGCGGAGTGCTTTCCCCGCCGCCTTTTTCTTCGCCTTTGCCGTTTGCCGGCGGCGGCAGCTCCGGCCCTTCGTCTTCGGAGGGCTCGTCTTCGGCCTTGTCTTCCTTCTCGGGCTTCTCTTTCTTCGGCTTCTCTTCGTCTTCCACTTCGGTTTCAACATCCGTTTCCACCGAGGGTTCCGTTTCTTCTTCGGTCGTTTCTTCTTCGCAGCGGCCGACGACCACGCTCAGCCTTTCGGTTCCTTCCTGGAGGGCGGCTTTCAACCTCGAGTCCACGCCCTGCAGTTCTTCGACTTGAGCGGTCACCTCGGCAACGGCGCTTTCGGCACCGAAGCAATCTTCTGCGTCCGCCAGTTCCTCCACCTCGTTGAGGTTCGATTCGATCTGGTCCGCGGTCGTCCCCGGCAGCAGGTCGGCGTCCTCGCCGCCACCGCAGGAGACCAGCGCCACGGCGCTGGCCGCGCCGAGACAGAAGACGAGGAAAAGTGCGCTCAGGCGGGCCATGGGTCGAGTCTAGACAAAGCCTTGGTGTCGATATTTGCCCTGCATTTTGGGATCAACGGCCGACCTCCAGGCGCTCGGCGAGCACATTGGGGAGGCCGGCCGCCAGGATCGCCGATGCCGCTCCCTCGACGTCGTAGTGGACCCGGTGGTAGCGGCCCAGCCACCGCTCGGTGTCGAGCTCGAGCCAGGCGGCGCGCGGATCGCCGTCGCGGGGCTGGCCGACGCTGCCCGGGTTGAGCAGCCAGTCCCCTTCGGAGAGGTCGACCTCGGCTCCGTCCGCCGCCTGCGCCCCTTGCACGTAGCCCGGGCGAGCGCCGGGGGCGCGGACGAAGAAGAGCGCGATGTGGGAGTGGCCGATCAGCCCGACCCGCTCCTCCTGCGCTTCCAGCCCGGCCTCGGCCTGGTCGGTCGAGAGCACGTACTCCCAGACGGGGTCGCGGGGGGAGGCGTGGAAGAGGCCGATGTCGTTCTGGGACGCGGCGGGGTCGAGGCTGCCGAGGAACTCGAGCGTCTCGTCGTTGACGTTGCCCCGCGTCCACTCGACCGCCGCCGCAGCCGTCTCGGAGAAGGTCGAGATGTCGATCGCCCCCAGCAGCGCCAGGTCGTGGTTGCCGACCAGGCAGGTGCTGCAGCGCTCGCGGACCAGCGCCGTGCAGGCGTCGGGCTCGGCGCCGTAGCCGACCATGTCGCCGAGGCACCAAATCTGGTCCACTCCCGCCTCGTCGACGGCCGTGAGGACCGCTTCGAGGGCGTGCCGGTTGGAATGGATGTCGCTGACAACGGCTATGCGCAAGCGGGGAGCGTACCCTGGCCGGGGCTCGGTCCATACGATTGCCCGATGACTGCCACCGATTCGGTCAGCGCGCTGCGGGGCGCGGTCGAGGCCGCCGCGCGGGCCTTGCGCGATGGCGAGCCGACCGAGCCGCGGCCGACGCTGGAGCGCCCGCCCAAGCCCGAGCTGGGCGACTACAGCTCCAACGCGGCGATGCTTTTGGCCCGCTATCTCAGCGACAACCCGCGCGCCGTCGCGGAGCGGCTGCGGACCGAGCTGGAAGCCAATTCGGAGCTCAGCCCCGACCTCGAGCGAGTCGAGGTCGCCGGCCCCGGCTTCGTCAACTTCTTCCTCGCCGACTCCTGGTACCTGCGGGCGCTGGGGGCCCTGCTCGAAGCGGGGGAGGGCCTCGGCCCGAGCCCGACCACCTCGCCGGAGAAGGTCCTGGTCGAGTTCGTCTCCGCCAACCCGACCGGGCCGATCCACGTCGGCACCGGCCGCCACGCCGCCTACGGCGACTCGCTGGTGCGGCTGCTGGGGGCGGTGGGCCACGAGGTCGAGCGGGAGTACTACGTCAACGACGCCGGCAGCCAGATCGGCCGCTTCGCCGACTCGATCGCGGCGCGGATGCGGGGTGAGGAGCCGCCCGAGGACGGCTACGCGGGCGAGTACGTGGCTGAGATCGCCGAGCGGCTTCGGGCGGAGGGGGTCGACCCGTCCGACCGCGAGGCCCTGGAGAAACGGGGGATCGAAGAAATGCTGGCGGGGATCCGCCAGACCCTCGAGCGCTTCGGCGTCTCCTTCGACAACTGGTTCTCCGAGCGCAGCGTCTACGCTAAAGGCGAGGTCGAGAGCGCCCTCGCCGAGCTGGAGAAGGGCGGCCACACCTACCGCAGCGAAGATGCGCTCTGGTTGCGGACGACCGCTTTCGGCGACGACAAAGACCGGGTCCTGATCCGCTCCAACGGCGAGGCCACCTACCTGACGCCGGACATCGCCTACCACTGGGACAAGCTGCAGCGTGGCTTCGAGCGCCTGATCGACGTCCTCGGCGCCGACCACCACGGCTACGTGGCGCGGATCCGGGCCGCGATCGAGGCGCTCGGCGCTGACCCGGAGCGCTTCGAGGCGCTGATCATGAGCCTCGTCCACGTCGTCGAAGGGGGCGAGCGGGCGCAGATGTCGAAGCGCAGCGGCGACTTCGTCACCCTCGACGAGCTGCTCGACGACATCGGCGTCGATGCCACTCGCTGGTTCATGCTCTGGCGCAGCCATGAGACGACGGTCGACCTCGACCTCCAGCTGGCCCGCAGCCAGTCGAGCGAGAACCCCGTCTACTACGTCCAGTACGCCCACGCCCGGATCGCCAGCATCCTCCGCAAAGCGGAGGAGCAGGGCGGTTCGCAGGCCGCCGCGCCAAGCGAGCGCGCTGCGCTGGAGGAGAGCGAGAAGGTCCTGGTCAAGCGCCTGCTCGAGTTCCCCGAGGAGGTGCGGGTGGCGGCGGCGCGGCGGGCGCCGCACCGGATTTGCGCCTACTCGACCGCCGTCGCCGCCGACTTCCACGCCTTCTACCGCGACTGCCAGGTGGTCGGCGCCGAGGGCGAGGGGGTGGAAAGCTCGCGCCTGGCGCTCTGCCTGGCGACGAAGCGGACGATCGCCGCCGCGCTCGGGCTGCTGGGGATCTCGGCCCCCGAGCGGATGTGATGCTGCGGGGCCGCTCCAGGCTGCCCGTCCTGGCGCAGATCGCCGGCCCGGCCGAGGGGCGGGCGTGGGCTCTGAAGCGGGGTGACTTCGCCGCCCTCGATCGGGTGCTGCCGGCGCTGGAGCAGCACCGCGTCGTGCTGGTGGCGGGGGAGGGGGAGGCGCCGGCGATCGCGGCGATCGCGACCGCTGCGGCGGCAGCCGCCGCCGGCCGGCGCACGATGCTCGTCGACTGCGACCTCGCCCAGCCGCGACTGGCGGCGCACATCGGCCTGGACCCGGCGCCGGGAGTTCACGAGTACCTGCGCTGGGAGGCCGAACCGGCTGACGTGCTGCAGCCGGTGGCGTTGGCCGGGCCAGCGGCCGCCGGGGCGAGCGAGCCGCTCGTCTGCGTCTGCGGCGGTCGCCCGGCGACCAAGGCGGAGACCCTGCTCGGTCTGCAGAGCTTCGCCCACATGATCGGGAAGTTGCGCGAGGCCTACGAGCTCGTTCTCGTCCTCTCGCCGCCGGTCGCAGCCGAAGCCGCCGCCTGCCTGGCGGTCGTGCGCCAGACGGACGCGGTTCTCGCCGGCCTCTGGGCGGCGAAGGCCAGGGGAGGCGACGGTCGCGAAGTTCGCTCTGCGGTTCGCCGGCTGCCCGTGCCGGTGCTCGGAAGCGTCGCGGTCGGCTAGGCGTTAGAGGTCGTAGCGCGCGAGGTCGGCGTCGAGCCGGTCGGTGTCCTCGCCGCGAGGGCGACTCGTGGGCCCACCTCTGTCGTCCGGGTCGCCGCCGGCACGGCGCCAGCGCAGCACCCCGATCGCCAGCGCCACCGCGGCGAGCAGGAAGGCGACGATCGGGACCAGGTAAGCCGAGAGATTGAAGCCCTCGCCCTCCGGCAGCGCCAGCACCTCGTCCCCGTACTCGGCGACCAGCGCATCCTTGATCTGCTGCTCGCTCTTGCCTTCATCGATCAGGCGGGAGATGAAGGCTTTCTGGCGCTGGGCCTGCGGCGCTTCGGCAAGCTGCAGCAGCGTCCCGCAGACGGGGCACATCACCTCTTCTTCGATCTCCGCCAGCGAGGCTTGCTGGGCGGCGCCGGCTGCCGGAGCGAGCACGGCCAGGGCGACCAGGGCCAGGAGAACCAGGCGTGCCCTCACGATTTATCCCCGGGAAGCAGCGGCGCCACTTCCTCGCGCAGGCGCTCTTCGCTGATCGGCCCGAGGACGATCAGCCGCACCCTCCCCTGTGGGTTGACGAGGAAGTTCTCCGGAACGCCGGTCGTGCCGTAGTCCTCGGCGGCGACGCCGTCGCCGTCGCGCAGCTGCGGATAGCTGAGGCCGTATTCCCGCATGAAACCCAGCCCGTCGCTGGTCAGGTCCTGGGTGTCGATCCCGAGCACGGTGAACTTCGGCCCGCCGTGCTCCCGCTGGAACCGCTCCAGCGCCGGAGCCTCCTCGCGGCAGGGCTCGCACCAGGAGGCCCAGAAGTTGACCAGCACCCAGCGCCCGCGGTAGTCGACCAGCGATTCGGTGCCGCCGCCCTCGAGGCGGGGGAGGGGCTCGGTCGGCGCCGCGTCACCCACCGCGAGCCGCGACGACCCCTTGCTGACCAGGCCGAAGACGAGCAGGCCGACGACGGCCGCGACGGCGAGGACTGCGATGACAGAGCGAACGCTCACAGGCCCCGAAGACTAGATCCCGCGGCCGCCCGGCAGCTCGCCCACGCCCTAGAATCAGACGCCACGCGGACGTAGCTCAGTTGGTAGAGCGCAAGCTTCCCAAGCTTGAGGTCGCGGGTTCGACCCCCGTCGTCCGCTTCTCGGTAGCAGCTCGCGAGGCATGTGCGCGTGCGCCGATCCGCGCGCGCGGCGTTTGTCACGCCTGTCCAGCAGGGGGATTACTGACAGGTCCCAGGATCCATCGAAAGTTCTTGACCATAGGTCCCGCCTATCTGATCCTCGTTGCCAATCAGCGCAGGGATACGAGGAAGGGATTCGAGATGATTCGCAAGTTCAAGGCTCTTGGCCTGGCCATGGTCGCCGTGCTCGCGCTGAGCGCGATCGGCGTCTCCACGGCCCAGGCTCAGTTCACAGCCAGCAGCTATCCGGCCACGGTCACCGCGACTAGTGAACTCGGCAACGACGTGATCACGACCGAAGGCGGCAGCGTCGAATGCAAAAGCCAATTCGAAGGCACGCTCACCGAAGCGTCCAACACCCTGACGGTCACCCCCACCTACACCAACTGCAAAGCCTTTGGCTTCACTTCGGCTACCGTCAACATGAATGGCTGCAAATATGAGTGGAAACGTTTCGGCTTCCTTTCGTTCGGGGTCGAAATTACCTGCCCCTTGAATAAAACCATGACGATTGTCGCGGGCAACTGCGAAATCGACTTCCCGCCACAGAGCGGTTTGTTGAACGGCACTATCGCGAACAAGGCCTTGGACCTGGATTTCAGGCTCAACCTAAGCAAAATCACATATAACGTCACAAAAGACGGTTTCCTCTGTCCGTTCGGCGGCACCGGACATAAAACCGGTGCTAGCTATGTGCAAAGTGTCGCCGTGACACTAACCGCTGGCGGCCCGACCATTTCTTTCGACTAGGCGTGGAGACTCTGGGAGAGGCCGAGCTCGTTTCGGCCTCTCTCACTCCTTGTGCGCGCAGATCCGCGGGCTCGAAGACCCGTTGCACACCACGTGCAGGAGGATCCGCACAGGTACGGCCATTTACCGGTGGGACCGGGATCGACCTTTCTGATCATTGATCTGGCGACGGCCGCCCCCGCAGCGTCTGTCGCGCAGATAAATCAATCGAAAGGGAACAGCAAATGATTCGCAAGTTCAAGACCCTTGGGCTGGCCATGATCGCCGTCCTCGCTATGAGCGCGTTCGTCGCTTCCACCGCCCAGGCTCAGTACACAGCGTCGAGTTACCCGACCTCGGTCGGGATGTACACCGCCTTGGGCAATGATGTCTTCACCACCGAAGGCGGCACCGTCGAATGCCAAGGCACCTACGGAGGTCACCTCAACGAAGCGTCCAACTCCCTTACAATCTCTCCGTACTACGAAAACTGCAAAGCATTCGGTTTCGTCAGCGCAACGGTCACCATGAACGGCTGTGCATATATTTTCGATCGGCAGAGTGCCACGTCCTCTACTGCGACAGTCGAGTGCGCGACCGGGAACAAAATCCAGGTCATCGCGGGTAACTGCGAAGTTACGATCGGCGCGCAGTCTCCGACGGGCTCGGTGGCCACTAGTAACGGGGCCGGCTTCGTCAACGTGCAGGCAAACGTGACCGGGATTGCTTACACCGTCGTCAAAGACGGCTTCCTTTGCCCGTTCGGCGGAACGGGCAGCAAAACCGGCGGTACCTACAAACAGGTCAATGCTGCCTCCCTTATGGCGACGACGCCAGGCAGGACCATCTCGGTCGACTAGTTCGACGAGCTGTAGCCGCTGCAAGCAGGCGCTCGATGAAAAGAGGGCCGGGATCTTCCTGGCCCTCTTTGCCTCGAGCCTCAACCCGACCTCTCCTGTCGGAATTCCCTATCCTGCCGCGTTAGGCAGCCCTAATTAGGGCGCCCTAACCAAGGAAAGGAGCCAGTCTTGTACATCGTCATGAACGTCGTCGAGGCGAAGGAGGGGAGCGTCGAGGACTTCGAGCGCGCCTTCCGCGAGCGGGAGCGGCTGGTGCAGGAGGCGCCGGGCTTCGTCGGCTTCGAACTGCTGCGCCGCGACCGCGACCGCGAGTACATCGTCCTCACCAAGTGGGAGAACGAGGAAACCTTCAAGGGGTGGGTCGGCAGTGAGCTCTTCAAGCGCAGCCATCGCCACGCCGACGGCCAGTTCGCCCACGCCAACGAGGTCCGCTGCTACGACGTTCTCGACGTCGAGGTCGCGGCGTGAGGAGGAGCCTCCTTCTCGTCGCGCTGCTGCTCACCGCGCTGGCCCTGCCGGCGAGCGCCCAGGCGGCGCCGCGGATCGTCGCGCTGACGCCGTTCGGCGCCAACACCCTCGCCAAACTGGGCGTCAGGCCGGTCGCTGTCGGCCAGACGCTCGGCGGCCGCGAACGGCTCTCGCCGAAACTGAAGGGGGTCACGGTGCTGCCGCTCTCGCACCCGAACGGGCCGAACCTCGAGCAGCTCGCCTCGCTCGACCCCGATGTCGTCCTCTCCTCGCCGACCTGGGCGAAAGGCAACGAGTCGATGGGGGACCTCGGGATCAAGGTGATGATCCGCGAGCCCCGCCTGCTGCAGGACTCCTACGCGCAGACGCTGGCGATCGGCCGGCTGGTGGGCAAGGCAAAAGCGGCGAAAGCGCTCGTCAAGAGCCAGAAGAAACGGGTGGCGCTGGCCCGCAAGGGGATCGAGCAACGCCCGCGGGTGATGGTGATCCTGGGAGTGGGGCGGACGCCCTTCGTCTTCCTGCCCAACAGCTGGGGCGGCGACATCGTCACCAAGTCCGGCGGCGAGCTCCTGACCGGCGGCGTCGAGTCGGGCTCGGGCTTCGAGCGGATCTCCGACGAAGTCGTGGTCGCCGAAAACCCGGACGTGATCATCGCCGTGCCCCACGCGGAGGAGGACGACATCCCGAGCCTGTCCGAGTACCTGCGGACCAACCCGGCCTGGGCGGGGACCAACGCGGTCGAGAACGACCGCATCTACATCTCGGTCGATAACTCGCTGCTGCAGGCCGGCACCGACGTCGCCCACACGATCCGCAAAGTTCGCCGCAGCTACCTCGACAACTGGCCTGGATGAGCGCTCACGGTCTGACGATCCGCGAGGCCGGCGTCTCGGTGCGCCGGCCTCTCGTCTACGGGCTGCTGACCGTGGCGCTGGTCGCAGCCTGCATCGCCTCGCTGGCGCTGGGCGCGGTCAAGGTGCCGGTCGAGACGGTGATCGACGTCCTCCTCGGCGAGGAAGCGAGCGGCCCGGACCGGCAGATCGTCGAGACCCTGCGGCTGCCGCGGATGGTCGAGGCGCTCGCCGTCGGCGCCGCCCTCGGCGTCGCCGGCGCGATCCTGCAGGGGGCGCTGGCCAACCCGCTCGCCTCGCCGGACGTGATCGGCGTCACCGGCGGCGCCGGCTTCGGCGCGATCCTGATCATCATCCTCTTCCCGGGCTCGATCGCGCTGCTGCCGGTCGGCGCCCTCTTCTTCGGCCTGCTCGCCGCCGCGCTCGTCTTCGCGATCGCCTGGAGCGGCGCCAACCGCGGCAGCACCGGCAAGGTGATCCTCGCCGGGATCGCGGTCCTCTCCCTCTTCACCGCCGGTACCACCGGCCTGCTTGCCGCCTACCCCGAGAAAGCCCCCTCGGCGATCTTCTTCATCGCCGGCGGCCTGACCTCGAGCGGCTGGGAGGAGATGGGGACGGTCTGGCCCTACTTCGCGGTCGGCTTCGTCGGCGCGGCGCTGCTGATCCGGCCGCTCGACCGGCTGGCGCTCGGCGACGACGTCGCCGCCTCGCTCGGCTCGCGCCCGCACCTGATCCGGCTCGGCGCGGCGATCGCGGCGGCCCTGCTTGCCGCCGCCTCGGCGGCGATCGCCGGCCTCGTCGGCTTCCTCGGCCTGGTCGTGCCGCACGTGGTGCGGATGGCCGGCGGCACCTCCAGCCACACCTTCGTCGTCCCCGCCTCGGCCCTCGGCGGCGCCGCCCTGCTGGCCGCCGCCGACACCCTGGCGCGGACGCTGCGGGCGCCGATCGAGATGCCGGTCGGCCCCTTCATGGCGATCCTTGGCGTGCCCCTCTTCCTCTGGCTGCTGCGCAAGGTCGTATGAGCGGCGCCGGGAGGAAAGCTGGTCCGCCCCAGCTCGAGGCGCACGGGGTGGAGGTTGAGATCGGCGGCACCCGGATCCTGCGGGGCGCCGACCTCACCCTCGATCGCGGCGAGCTGGTCGCGATCGTCGGCCCCAACGGCGCCGGCAAGTCGACGCTCGTCCGCGCCGTCTCCGGCCTGCAGCCGTTCTCGGCCGGCGACGTGCGCTGGTCAGGGCGGGTCCTGCCGGGCCTGCGGGGGCGGGAGCTCGCCCACCTGCGCGCCTTCGTCCCGCAGCGGATGCCGGTGCCGGCCGGGGTGCTGGTCCGCGAAGCGGTGACGATCGGGCGCTCCTCGCATCTGCGTCCCCTGCGCCGCCTGCAGGGGGAGGACCGGGAGGCGATCGAGGCGGCGATGGAGCGAGCTGGGGTGGTCCCGTTCGCCGCGCGGCCGCTGACGACGCTCTCCGGCGGCGAGCTCCAGCGGGTTCAGATCGCGATCGGCCTCGCCCAGGAGGCGCCGGTGCTGATCGCCGACGAGCCGACCTCGCAGCTCGATCTCGGCGCCTCGGTTGGGATCGCGACGCTGCTGCGCAAGCTTGCCGACGAGGGGCTGGCGGTTCTGCTCGTCGTCCACGACCTCGCCCTGGCGACCGCGGTCGCGGACCGGGTGGTGGTCGTCTCGGAAGGCCGGACGGTCGCCACCGGCTCGCCGGAGGAGGTCCTCACCCACGACCGCCTCGCCGAGACCTGGGACGCCGACGCGCGCCTGACCGTCGAGGAGGGCCGGACCGCGCTGCAGGTCGCCTGGCTGCCGGAGCCGGCGAAGGCAAGCGTTAGGGCACCCTAATTCCGATCGTGTTAGTGTGGATTCATTAGGGCACCCTAATTCCCCTGCGTGCCCGGCAAAACCGGCGCTGCAAGCGCCTCAACAGGCCAAGGAGACCTGAACGGATGGATCGGAACCAGTTGGTGGAAGCGCGAATGAGGATTGGCTGGCTGCTGACTTTGCTCGCCGTGGCGAGTCTGTCGGTAGCTGCGTCGGCCCAGGCGGCCGCGGGACAGGGAACCGCCGACATCCGCCTGGCCCAGCACAGCAAAGGGCGGACCCTGAGCGGGCAGGGCGTCAAGGTGATCGCCGGTGCTCCGGCCCTGAAGAACGGCAACGTCCTCAGCCTGCCGATCTCCACGGTGGAGACGGGCGCATCCGCCGCGGCCGGCAGCGACGGCTGGCTCCGCTTCAAGCGCGGCAAACGCGCGCTGGTCTTGAGCGCCCTGCGCTTCGACCTCGGCGCCGGCACGCTGAACGGCAGCCTCAGCGGCGAGGACATCGCGGTCTTCCGGCTCGGCACTCCGGCCCAGGTCGATCCCGCCACCGGCAAGGTCGCGCTCAGCGGCGGCAACCTGCGCCTGACCGCCGAGGCGGCCGGCGCGCTGAAACAGCAGCTCGGCCTCGAGCGCGCGCTGGCGCGCAAAGGCGTCGGCGTCCTCTGGCTGGCGGCGCAGGCCAACGTCGTTCCCAAGCCGCAGCCCCCGGCCCCGCCGGCCCCGAGCCGCGTCGCCGTTCCGGTCGAGTCGGGCCAGGTCGGTTGGGGCGTCCTCGCCAGCTGGCGCAACTACGTCCTCAATGTCCCCCCGGCCGGAACGATCACGACCGCTGACGGCGCCACCGTAAACGGCTCGCTCTCGGCACCGACTGGCTTCATCGGCTTCCCGATGGCCAGCGGTGGCAGCACCGCCTTCGAACAAGGGCTCCACGGCGCCACCGACAGGCTGGTCCTCGAGACCGAAGGCAGCGTCAAATTCGCCAAGCCCGGCCACTGCATCGTCGAAGTCAAACTCGCGAACCTCGTCGTCACCCTCGAGGGGGCCGATGGTTCGATCGTCCTCGACTCGGTCTACGACATCGACACGCCGCCGATGTGCGCCGACCAGCCGGCCGTGCCGACCGACGATGTCGACTTCGCCTCGCTCGACCTGAGCGGCGTCGCTCCCGTCTATTCCGAGGGCGGCAAAACGGTCACCTGGAGCGGAATCCCGGCGACGCTGACCGCGGAGGGCTCGACCGCGTTCGGCCTCAGCGGCCAGTACAAACCGGGCCAGGCACTGGATCCGGTGACGGTGACGGTGGGCCTCGAGTGAGGATCCTCCTCAAAGCGCGGGCGGTAACGGTGGCGATCGCGGCGGGGCTGGTCCTCGCCGCGATCGCCGCTGCCGCTCCCGCGGCGCCCGCCGCCTCCGGGCAGGCCGTGTTGGAGCTGAACGGGGCCGCTGCCAAAGCGCTGCGAGCAAGCGGCGTTCAGATTTCCCCTACGGGAGCGGCCCAGGGCGGCTCCCGGCAGGTCCGGCTTCCGATCGGAGCCGGGCTGGTCGGTTCCTCGACGACCGTCCTGCGGCTCGGCGGCGGTCTCACCCTGAGCAAGGGCAAGCAGCGGCTCCAACTCGGCGGTTTGCGCCTCACCCTTGGCAAAGCCGCTTCCCTGAGAGGGAAGCTGGGAGGGGAGAGCGTCGGTCTCTTCCGCGTCCTCAAAGGGGGTCAGCGCCAGCTCGATCCTGCCCGCGGCAGCGTCCGGCTCAGCGGCTTGCGGCTGAAGCTGCGACGCGGTGCCGCGAAGCAGATCGTCGAGCGGCTGGGGTTGGATCGACGCCTGACCGGCAGCTTCGGCGTCCTCTCGGCCGCCAAGGAGGGATTGCAGCCCGGGAGCCCGCCCTCGTCCGCAGGTCCGACCGGCGGCAAAGGCAGCGCGGGGTGCTCGGTGCCGAGCACCGCCGGGACGCCGCCGGAGCAGCCGCTGCCGCTCGCCACCCGCCCCGCCGGGGCGGTCGACATCACCGGCGCCACCGTCAGCTGGGACGTGCGCGAGTCGTTCATCCGCTACATCAACACCGGCGAGGGGACGAGCGTCTTCGGCGGGGCCACCGCCGCCGCCCCCGAAGTGCGGGCGGGGACCTCGGTGCCGCTCACCTACAGCTTCGGCTTTCCCTTCGCGAGCGGCTGGCACCACCCCGGGGCGAACCCCGCCGATCCGGCCGATGACAAAGCCGCGCTCTACTTCACCGGCGGCGTCCGCTTCCTCTACAGCGCCCACGGCATCGACCTGCGGACCAGCGCGCCGGAGCTCGAGCTCGCCGGCGGCGCCTCGCGGGCGATCTTCGCCGTCGCCGAGGGAGAAGCGGCGCCCGAGCGCCAGGTGATCGTCAACCTCGACCTCAGCCGGGCGGCTTCGATTCAGGCCAGCGGAGCCACCGTCACCTACCAGTACGTGCCCGGCGCGATCCCGGAGGGCACCGCCTCCTCCGTCTTCGCCGGCTTCTACGCCCCGGGAACCGACTTCGGATGCTTCTCCGTCAGCTACTCGATCGCTTCCTGATCGCAACCGCGATCGTCGCGGCCTGGGCGCTGGCCGCGCCCGGGCTCGACGCCGCGCGCGCCGACGCCGCGCAGGTGACCGTGGTCAGCCCGGGGGGCGCGCCGACGACGCTTTCGCTGCAGGCGCTCGCCGGCGGCGAGGACGTGGCCGGGCGCTCCTACGTCCTGCGGTCGGGAACCGGCGAGAGCTCGCAGGTCGTCGACGGGTTCTCCTTGGCCGCCCTCCTCGACGCCGCCGGTGCCGATCCCTTCGGGTTCTCCTACCTCGAAGTGCAGCGTCCGAGTGGAGGGGCGGTGCTGCTGAGCAACGACCAGGCGCTCGACGGGGAGGGCTTCGCCGACGGCCCGCCTGTCGTCTACGCGACCGCGACCGGCACCGCGTTCCTGCGGCCCAGCAGCGGCCCGGGCGACCTCAACGCAAGCGACTCCTTCGAGGCACCGCAGGGAGTGACGATCGCCCTGCGCAAAGGCTCGCCACTGCGGGTGGGGGTGGCGGCCTCGATCCTGAAGACCCGCCCCGGGAAGCCGGTCGAGTTCACGGCCGAGGCCGAAGGGGCCGAGGCGGGGGAGACGATCGCCTACTCCTGGGACTTCGATGATGGCGGCTCCGCCGTCGGTCCCAGCGCCACCCACGAGTTCAGCCGCCGCGGCAGCTACGACGTCGTCGTCGGCGTCACCACCCCCGGCGACAGGACCGGCGCCTCGGCGGTGGTGACGATTCAGGTCGGCGCTCCCCTGGCGGGTCCCGACCGCAAGGGAGGGGGTAAGCGCCGCGACGCGAGCGCGCCGGACCACGGCGCCGCGACCGGGGGAGGGGGAGCGGAGGCGTCCACCGATCCGGACGTGTCGCCTTTGTACGGCAATGCCGAACAAAAGCGACAGCCCCCGGCTCGGCAGGAGCCGCGTGATTCTCGAGGCGAGCAGGTCAGCGGTGAACTGCTGAGCCTGACCGCACCGGTTGAGCCGGAGCCCCGGGCGCAGCGGCCCGGCGCCCGCGCCGGCAGCCCGGACAGCGAGGACGGGGGCGGCTTCGGCCTCTCCGGCGCCGCCCTCGGCCTGCTGATCACCGGCGGCCTGCTGGGGGCGGGCGCCCTGACCGAGACGAGGAGGCTGGTCCGGTGAACGTCGAGCAGATCCTCTTCGAGGTCTCCGATGCGTTGCGGGTGCCGGTTCTGGTCCTCGCCCTGGTCGCACTCGCGGTCACGATCGTCGAAGCCGGGGCGCTGATGATGGAGCTGCGGCGGCGGCGTGGCCGCAGCCTCTGGCAGCTCGACCAGGCGATCGCCGCCTGCCAGGGGCAGCTGGCCGCGGGGAGGCCGACCGAGGCCCTCGCCGCCCTGCTGCCGATCGCGCGCAACCCGGCGATGGAAGAGGTGCTGGGGGAAGTCGTCGGCAGCGTGGGCGGGGTGGCGCCTGAAACCCGGATCGCCAAGCAGCTCGCCGAGTACGACTACCGCTCCCTGCGGCGCCTGGAGCGAACGCGCATCCTCGTCCGCATGGGCCCGGCCCTGGGCCTGATGGGGACCCTGATCCCGCTCTCCCCGGCGCTGGCCGGGCTGGCCGACGGCGACGTCGCGACCCTGACCGAGAACCTGCGCGTCGCCTTCGGCGTCACCGTCGCCGGCCTCCTGATCGGCGCGATCGCCTTCGCGATCTCCCTCGTCCGCGACCGCCTCTACGCCCAGGACTACTCCGACGTCGAGTACGTCGCCGCCCGGCTCACCCCGGCGGCAGCCAACGGGGCGGGCGCTCCGCACAGCCACTGGGCGGTGGCGCCGTGAAGGTGACCGCCCGCGCCCGCAGCCGCGACGATCGGGCCGGGGATCCGCTCGACGGCCTGGTCAACCTCTTCGACGTCGGGATCGTCCTCTCGGTCGCCTTCCTGCTGGCGGCGCTCTCTTCCCTCGACCTCACCTCGGCGCTGACCGAACAAGCCAAAACGGAGCGTCAGCAGGCCGCGCGGTCGCAGGATGCCGTCGTGGCCGAGCGCGACCAGAAGGTGAAGCCGCTCGAGCTCGAGCCCGGCGAGCGGGTGGTGGGACGGGGGGAGCCCGTGGGGACGGTCTACCGGCTAGCCGACGGCCGGACCGTGATCGTCCGCGCTAACTCACCAATTAACCCCTAACCCTAAGCCTCGACCAGAGGTTGATCCTTCCGTCGTCCGTTGCTGTTGCTGGTGATCCCCTCGGTGATTGGCAGGCGGTAGAAGTGCTCAGTCGCGCCGCGGACCTGCCGCTCCCGCACGAGTTCGATCAGGCCCGCTTTCGCGAGCTCGGTGACGTGGTAGTTGGTGTTGCTGAGGGGGATCTGCAGCTCGCGGCTGAGATCGCTGGGGGAGAGGACCCTGCCGCCGTCGATTCCGAGGATTTCGAGAATCGAAACCCGCAGTGGGTGGGCGGTTGCCCGGGCCAGCCGCTCCCAATTGACGGGAACCGAGCCGCTTCCCATGTACCCATTCTGCGGGGAATTTGCAGCAGAATCGCCGTTTACAGAAGAACCGTTGGGGGAATGTCCGTTTTGGGTTGGCATAGGGCGATATTACCCAAAATTATTGACTCAAGTCATTAATTCTGGGTAGATTATTCGTCGAGAAGGCTTTTTGGGAAGTTTCGGGAAGTTTTTCAGGAGGAGAAATCGATGCGAGGTCGCGCCGTAGTCGCAGTTCTTTCGTTCTGTCTGCTGTTGCTTCTGCCAGCGGCGGCATTTGCTGGGGGGACCGAAGAAGTCATCGCGCCCAGCGACCCGAAAAACCCTCAGGTCGACTCCGGCTGGCAGGCCGGGACCTGCGACACCGAAGCCCCCGACCCGGGAGCCTCCGGTGCGGAAGTCTGCTCGGTGGACACGCCCGACTGGTTCTTCGAACAAGCGGCCGGCCATCCCCATTTCGGCTTCACCCAGTTCATCGTCAAATTCAAAGAAGAGGTGGGAGGGCTGAAAAAACCGGAAGCGGAACTGGCCCGGGTCCGGGTCGACCTCCCGGTCGGGCTCAATGTCAACCCTGGCGCGACCGAGCGCTGCCCGCTCGCCACCTTCGAGGCCGGTCCCGCCGGCTGCCCGGCGGAATCGAACGTCGGTGACAGCTACGTCACCGCCGCGGACCCCCTCATCGGCTTGTCGATACCCCTCCACGCCGAGGTCTACAACATCGTTCCGGTGCAGGGGGAGAGCGCGCGGTTCGGGCTCAACCTCGCCGGCAACAACGTCTACCTCGAGGGTGACGCCGACTGGTCGGGCAACTACCACGAGGGCTTCACGATCGAGGTCCCGAAAGTCCTGCCCGCCGCTCTCGAAGGGTTCATCCTCAAAAACCGCCTCGTCTTCGACGGACGCGCCGGGGACGGCACCTTCATCACCACCCCCAGCACCTGCCTCGGCGAAGCCTTCACCGAATCCGGCAGCATCTACTCCACCTTCCTGCGCGCGGCTTCCTACCAGCAGCTGGAAAACAAACCGCCCTACGAGGACTACGTCTGGCCGCAGAGCGCGGAACCGCCGCTGGAGTCGCCGATCCCGCCGGGCACCTCGCCAAAAGAATGCGGCTCGATTCCGTACGACCCCTCGCTCGCCGTCGACCCCGGGACCTCGCAGACGAACTCCCCCGCCGGAGCGACGATCGACGTCGACATCCCGCACCTGTCCCTGGCCGAGAACGAACAGCAGACCTCGACGACGAAAGAATCGAAAGTGACCCTGCCGCTGGGGATGGGCCTCAACCCCTCCGCCGCCAATGGCCTGCAGGTCTGCACCGACGCCCAGTTCGGTAAGGGCACCCGGAACCCGGTCGCCTGCCCGCCGGGATCGCGGGTCGGGACGGCGACGATCGACTCCCCGGCGCTGCCGACCAAAGAGGACGGCGAAGAAGAAGAGGCCGAGGGGCCGGCGCTGAAAGGTGCCGTATACGTAGGCGAGCAGCTCAGCCGCGACCCGACCTCCGGCAACCTCTACCGGATCTTCATCAACGCGGTCTCGGAGCGCTACGGGATCGACGTCCGCCTGATCGGCAACGTCAGCGCCGACCCGCAGACGGGTCAGCTGACCACCACGATCGCCGACACGCCGCAGTCCCAGGTCGAGAACTTCGAGGTGAAACTGGACGGCGGCGCCCGGGCGGTGCTCAGCAGCCCGCCGACCTGCGGCCCCAACACCACCAACAGCCAGTTGACTCCATGGTCGGCCCAGTTCTCGGGCAAAGGCCCGGCGACGCCCTCGAGCAAATTCAGCCTCGCCGCGATCCCCGGCGGCGGGCCTTGCCCGAAAACGATGGCCTCGCGGCCGTTCTCGCCCGGCTTCGGCGCCGCGCCCGCGAGCTCCAAAGCCGGCGCCTTCAGCCCGCTGACGATCCGGATCGCCCGCAACGATGGCCAGCAGGAGCTGAAAGGGACCGACATCGTGCTGCCGCCGGGGATGACCGGCAAGCTGCGGGGCATCCCCTACTGCTCGGAGGCGGCCCTGGTTGCCGCCGCCAATCGGGGCGGCAAGGAAGAGGCCCAGAGCTCAAGCTGCCCGGCCGCCAGTCAGGTCGGCACCGCCACGGTCGCCGCCGGCACCGGCCCCGCCCCCTACTCGATCACCGGCAAGGTCTTCCTCTCAGGCCCATATAAGGGCGCTCCTCTCTCCCTGGCAGTGGTCACCCCCGCCACGGCCGGGCCGTTGGATCTCGGCACGGTCGTGGTGAGGGTGGCCCTGTTCGTCGATCCGGAGACGGCCCAGATCCGCGCCGTCTCCGACCCGATCCCGCACGTCTTCGGCGGCACCCTGTTGAGCGTCCGTTCGGTCGACCTGAAGATGGACCGGCCCGACTTCACCCTCAACCCGACGAGCTGTGACCCGCTCGCCACCGCCGGGGCACTCAACGGCGGCGGCGCCGACCCGGCGAACCCGGCGACCTTCAGCGCCTTCGGCATCAGCGCCCCGTTCCAGACCAGCAACTGCGGGGCGCTGAAATTCCGGCCCAAGCTCTTCACCAAGCTGATCGGCAACCGGAAGAAAATGCGGCGCAACGGCCACCCGGCCTTCCAGGCGACGCTGGTCGCCCGCGAGGGGGACGCCAACATCAAGCGGGCGGCGCTGACGCTGCCGCGCTCGCAGTTCCTCGACCAGAGCCACATCGGCACGGTCTGCACCCGTCCGCAGCTCGCGACGGCGACCTGTCCGGCTCGCTCGGTCTACGGCTCCGCGGAAGCGATCTCGCCGCTGCTGGACGAGCCCTTGAAGGGCCCGGTCTACCTGGTCTCCTCCGACAACGTGCTGCCGGACCTCCTCGCTGACCTCAAGGGTCAGGTGAACGTGCGGCTGCGCGGGGTGATCGACTCGAAGAAGAGAAGGATGAGGACGACCTTCGCGTCCGTGCCCGACGTCCCGGTCAGCAAGTTCGTGCTGAGGATGAAGGGCGGCAAAAAAGGGCTCCTGGTCAACTCACGGGACCTCTGCAAAAGCCGCAACCTCTCCTTCCTCAACTTCAAAGCGCAGAACGGCAAGCGCCGGAAGGTGAAGAAGCTGAAGCTTCAGACCCCAGCCTGCAAGGGGGCCAAAGCCGGCAAAGGCAAAGCCGGCAAGGGAAATCGCTGAGCGGGATTAACAGCCTGTCCACCTGGGTACGCAACCTGGACAGGTGAGGAAGTCAGTCGCCCAAATCGTCCTGCTCGCGGCCGCTCTCGTGGCCCTGCTCGCGCCTGCGGCGCAGGCAGCGGAAGTCGTGTTCGAGCCGCAGAACAACCCGCCGAACTCGGAAGACGGGTGGCAGGCAGGCACCTGCAATACCCCGACCTGCGCCCCCGACAGTCCGAAAGTCGAGTTCTTCGAAACGGCTGCCGCGCACCCGCCCTTCGGGATCACCCAGTTCATCGTCCGGCACAAAACCGATCTCCTGCATAAAGAACCCGAAGTCGACATGAAAACCCTGCGGGTCGACCTGCCGGTCGGCCTCAGCGTCAACCCCGGGGCGACCCCGCAGTGCGCGGCGGCGCGTCCCAAAGACTGTCCGCCGACCACCCAGGTCGGCACCAGCGTCGTCATCGTCTCGCCAGAACTGCCGCTGGTGCCGCCGGTGCCGATCACCGCGAACGTCTACAACCTCGTGCCGAAACAGGGACAGCCCGCCCGTTTCGGGTTCACGGTCGAACCGGTCCCGGACCTGCCGCTGCTGCCGCCGAGCGACATCTACCTCGAAGCGGACGTGGCTTGGGACTCGGACTTCCACGAGGGCTTCACGATCGCGGTGCCCAAGGTCCCCTCGGTGAAACTGCTGCAGAACCGGCTGATCTTCAACGGTCGCGCCAGCGCTCCGGGGGGAGTCGGCTTCTTCCTCACGACCCCGAGCACCTGCTTCGACCCGAACAACCCGGCCACCTCTCACACTTATTCCACCTACGCGCGGGCGGATTCGGTCCAGAATCCCGACCCCGCATTCCCCAACGGTTCGCCCTTCGTCGAGTCGCCGCTGCCCCCGGGCACCAGCCCCAAAGACTGCGCGACGATCCCGTTCAACCCCTCGATCGGGGTCGACCCCGGGACCAAACAGGTCGACTCGCCCGCCGGCGCGACGACCGAGGTGAAACTGCCGATCGAACCGAATCCGCTGGGGCAGGAAACCTCGACGATGAGGACCGCGCGGGTGACGCTGCCGGCGGGGATGGGGCTCAACCCGTCCGCGGCCAACGGCCTCGCCGCCTGCACCGATGCCCAGTTCGGCAAGGGGACGCGAAACCCCGTCGCCTGCCCGCCCGCTTCGAAAGTCGGCACGGTGACGGTGGCGACGCCGCCGCTGCCCGAGGGCCCGCTGACCGGCAACGTCTACGTCGGCGAGCAGAAAAGCCGCAACCCCGAATCCGGGGAGCAGTACCGGATCTTCGTTCACGCGCTCTCCGCGCGCTACGGGGTCGACCTGCGCCTGGTCGGCAACGTCGTCGCCAACGCGAAAACCGGCCAGCTGACGGCGGTCTTCGACGACCCGCCCAAGAACGTGCTGCGCGGCGGCAACCCGGACAACCTGCCGAGCGGCCTGCCACAGGTTCCCTTCACGAGCTTCAGGATCAGCATCGACGCCGGCGCCAAAGCGGCGCTGAGCAGCCCGCCGACCTGCGCTCCCAGCACCACCACCAGCCAGCTGGCTCCCTGGTCCGGTAGGGCCCCGGCCACCCCCTCGAGCAGCTTCAGCCTCACCGCGATCCCCGGCGGCGGGCCTTGCCCGAAAGCGATGGCGCAGCGTCCGTTCGCCCCTGGCTTCAGCGCCAAGCCGAAAAGCGACCAGGCGAAAACCTTCACCCCCTTCTCGACCTTCATCTCCCGTGCCCCCGGCCAGCAGGAGCTGAAAGGGCTCGACGTCGCCCTGCCCAAGGGCGCGACGGCGAAACTGAAAGGCGTCCCCTACTGCCCGCCGAAAGCGATCGCCAGCGCCGAAGATCGCTCCGGCAGGGCCGAGAGGAAAAACGCCAGCTGCCCGAACGACAGCAAGATCGGCGTCGCCAAAGTGGAGGCGGGCACCGGTCCCTCGCCGTTGCAGATCGAGGGCGATGCCTACCTCGCCGGGCCCCACCGTGGCGCGCCGCTCTCGATCGCGGTCGTGACGCCGGCGATCGCCGGGCCGTTCGACCTCGGCAACGTCGTCGTCCGCGTGCCGCTCTTCCTCCAGCCCGAGAACGCGCGGATCAACCCGAAGACCAACGCGATCCCCGACGTCTTCGGCGGCACCAAGCTCAGCATCCGCTCGATCTTCCTCAACATCAACCGCAACGACTTCACCCTCAACGGGACCAACTGTCGCAACCAGGAAACGGAGGGGGGCATCTTCGGCGGCGGCGCCAACCCGGCCAACCCCGGGGCCTTCTCGACCTTCGCGGTCAAAGACCCGTTCAAAGCGACCGGCTGCCGCAAGCTCAAGTTCCGGCCGAAGCTGAACGTCCGTCTGTTCGGCGCCACCCGTCGCGCCAAGCAGCCGAAACTGCGGGCGGTGCTGAAGGCGCGCGGCAAGGACGCCAACATCCGTCGCGCCTCGGTGGCGCTGCCTCGTTCGATCTTCCTCGACCAGTCGAGCCTCGCCACGGTCTGCACCCGGGTCCAGTTCGCCGCGGACAAATGCCCGAAACGATCGATCTACGGCCGCGCCCGCGCCTTCACGCCGCTGCTGGGCAAACCCCTCGAAGGGCCGGTCTACCTGCGCTCGTCGAACAACACGCTGCCGGACCTGGTCGCCCACCTCGAGGGGCAGGTCACCGTTGATCTGGCCGGTCGGATCGACAGCTTCCGCGGCGGCATCCGCACCACCTTCGGCCGCGTCCCCGACGTGCCGGTGAACAAGTTCGTGATGATCCTGCCCGGCGGGAAAAAAGGCCTCCTGATCAACTCCACCAACCTCTGCGAAAAACCCGTCCGGGCGATCATCCGGATCAAAGCCCAGAACGGGCGCAAGGTGAACAGCCAGCCGAAACTGCGCACCCCCTGCGGTAAAGGGAAGAAGCGTTAGCGCCAGCTCGAATTCGGGTACTGAGCTGTAGTCACTGAAGAGTGTCCTGGACACCGATTGGTGTCATGACACAAGACGGTGTCACGGTTACGCAGGTTGTAACTGGGGGACGTACTTGACCGAACCTCGCGGCCCTGTATGGTTTTTCCGCGGGAGGGAGTTCTTTGGGCGCTACAGGGGGCGTCCTCGTTAGGGACAAACGAGGAGGAAATTGATGTCAAAGCGCTCACTTGCGCTGCTTCTTCTATGTCTGGGGTCTTTGTTCGCTATGCCCGCCGTGGCATCGGCAGACACCCAAGACATAATTCAGCCGCAGAACGAAACCCGCGATCAAGGGTTCCAGGCAGGGACCTGCGTCGCCGAAGGGTTGCCTGGCCCGCCGCCGGTGCCCTGCTCACCCGAAACGCCGACGCTCTTCTACAAAGTCGCGGGCGGTCACCCGCCGATCGGGTTCACGCAGTACATCATCGAGCACGAACCCTTCACGCCGCTGCCCTCACCGCCGTTCCCGCCTGGTGCCGTCACCGCTGAAATCCCCGGTGAAGACATCAAAGAACACACGATCCGGACCCTGCGGGTCGATCTGCCGCCGGGGTTGACCGTCAACCCGGAGGCGACTCCGCGTTGCCCGATCGCGCAGTTCACCGCCGGCACGCCGGGCGCTCTTGTCCCGACCTGTGATCCGGCGTCCAAAGTCGGCGTCGAGAAAATCACCCTGGTGACGAACAAAAACGAAGTCGAAATCGCTCCCGGCTTCAAACCGCCGAAAGGCTTCGTCATCCCGCCCCAGAAAGAACTGACCGAAGTCGACGTCTACAACCTCGAGCCGGAATTCGGCGAACCGGCGAAATTCGGGTTCGTCGTCCGCAAAGCGATACCGATCTACCTCACGACCGAAGTGGCGTGGGAGAACGACTACCACGAGAGCTTCCAGATCGAACTGCCGAACACGGCGGAAGCGACCGGGCTCTCGACCCTGATCAGCCGCTTGGTCAACTTCGGCCGCAGCGGTGACGGGACCTACATCACCAACCCGACCACCTGCTTCGACCCGAACCTGCCCGAGTACTCCACCTTGTACTCGACCTGGTTCCGGGCGGAGTCCTACGCCGACCCGGTGGGGAACTTCCCGCAGGGCTACACCGCCGTCGAGGCGAAACTGCCGAAAGAAGGCGGCGAACGAGTCAAACAGGAAGGTTGCGAGACGATCCCGTTTGATCCGTCGGTCGAGGTCGATCCGAAAACCAGTGCCGTCGACTCACCCGCTCCGGCGACGGTGACGACGAAACTGCCGTTCGACCCCGCCACCGAAGGCAACGAAGGGCAGATGCAATCGCACGTGCGCAAAGCGAACGTGCAGCTGCCCGCCGGCATGGGCTTGAACCCGGCCGGGGCGCAGGGCCTCGTCGCCTGCACCGACGCCCAGTTCAACAAGGGCGAGCGGACGTACGTGAACGAGTGCCCGGCGGAGTCGAAAATCGGCACCGTCGAAGTCGACTCGCCGCCGCTGGCGGAACTGCTGACCGGCGATGTCTATGTCGGGACCCAGAACAGCAACGACCCGGAATCGGGCGACCTGTACCGGATCCTGATCGAAGCCAAGAACGAAAAAGAGGGCATCGCTGCTCGCCTGGTTGGCCGGGTCAAGGCCAACGCGAAAACGGGCCAGCTCACCGCCGAAATCTACGACGACCTGAAAGGCCAGTTCACCGATCAGCCGGCCGGGTTGCCGCAGGTTCCGTTCGAGGAGATCAGGCTCCACTTCAACGGGGGCAAAGACGTCCTCACGAGCCCGCCGATCTGCACCTCGCAGTCGACGAGCCTGTTCGAACCGTGGGCCCGCCCCGGTGAGCAGAAACCGGTCAACTCCTCGGTCACCCTGACCGCGGACCCGACCGGTGGGGCCTGCCCGAAAACGATGGCGGAGCGGAAATTCGCCCCGTCCTACAAAGCCAATACCGACAGCGCCAAAGCTGGCGCCTACTCCCCGTTCCACGTCCGCATCGGGCGTCGTGACGGCGAGCAGGAGCTGAAGCTCGTCGACGTCACCCTGCCGAAGGGTCTGACCGGCAAACTGGCCGGCATCCCCTACTGCCCGGAGGAGGCCATCGCGGCCGCCGCCGGCAAGAGCGGCGCCGCCGAGAAAGCCAGCCCGAGCTGCTCGGGTGAAAGCAACATCGGCAAAGTCACCACCCGGTCCGGTTCCGGGGCGAACCCGCTGCAGCTCGGCGGCCTCGCCTACCTCGCCGGTCCTTATAAGGGTGCGCCGCTGTCGATGGTGACGATCACCCCGGCGGTGGCCGGTCCGTTCGACCTCGGCACCGTGGTCGTACGGGTGGCGCTCAACGTCGATCCGGAAACCGCTCAGATCCGCGCGGTCTCCGACGTCATCCCCGACGTGTTCGGCGGGGCGAAGCTGGACCTGCGCGCGATCGACATCGACGTCGACCGCAACAAGTTCATGCTCAACCCGACGAACTGCAACGCCGGGGCGACGGCGGGAACGATCAACGGTGGCGGTGCTGACCCGACCAACCCGGCCGCGTTCAGCTCCTACGCCATCAGCGACCCGTTCCAGGCGGTCGAATGCAACAAGCTGGCCTTCAAGCCCAAGTTGAAGATCCAGCTGTTCGGACCGACCACGCGGGCCAAGTTCCCGCGTCTGAAGGCGACGCTGACCGCCCCCAAGGGGCAGGCCAACATCGCCCGCACGGCAGTCAAGATGCCGCGCGCGCTGTTCCTCGAGCAGAGCCACATCGGCACCGTCTGCACGAGGCCACAGCTGGCCTCCCACGCCTGCCCGAAGGCTTCGGTCTACGGCAAGGCGTGGGCGAAGACGCCGTTGCTCAGTAAAAAGCTGTCGGGGAAGGTGTACCTCGTCTCCTCCGACAACGAACTGCCGGACCTGCTCGTCGACTTGCGCGGCCAGGTGGACATCCACCTGCGCGGCGTGATCAGCAGCGGCAAAGGCGGAGGCCTGAAGACGGTCTTCCGCACCCTGCCCGACGTGCCGGTCTCGAAGTTCGTCCTCAACATGAAGGGCGGTAAAAAGAGCCTGCTCGTCAACTCGCAGAACACCTGCGCGAAGCCGCAGCGGGCAGCCGTCAACATCAAGGGGCAGAACGGCAAGAAGGTCAAGAACAACAAGCAGAAGCTGAACGTCGTCTCCTGCGGCAAGAAGAAGGGCAAGAAGTAGCTCGCAGGTTCGCTTCAGCACGTCGCAAGCACCGGCGCGGAGGCCCCAATAGCCTCCGCGTCGGTGCGACCGACGCTCTCAGTCCTGATCGTCGCCTACGACAGCCGCGACGATCTCACCAGGACCCTTCCCGCCCTGCTCGCTGAGCTGGGTGACGGCGACGAGCTGATCGTCGTCGACAACAAGCCCGGCGATGGCAGCGTCGAGGCGGTGGAGGAGCTGGCTCCCGCGGTGCGGATCGTGTGTCCGGGTGGCAACGCCGGCTTCGCCGGCGGTTGCAACGTCGGCGCCGCGGAGGCGAGCGGCGACCTGCTCGTGATCCTCAACCCGGACGCGGTTCCCCAGCCCGGCTTCGGGGAGGCGATCCGCCGTCCTTGGCTCGAGGGCAGGGAGTGGGGTGCCTGGCAGGCGCTGGTCGCCGACGGCTCCGGCGAGCGGATCAACTCGGCCGGCAACCCAGTCCACTTCACCGGCATCGTCTGGGCCGGCGGCCACGGGCGGCCGATCGCCGACGCGCCGACGGCCGGCGAGGTGCCCGCCGCCTCCGGCGCCTGCCTGGCGATCCCGCTGGCGCGCTGGCGAGAGCTCGGCGGCTTCCCGGAGGAGTTCTTCATGTACCACGAGGACGTCGACCTCTCGATTCGCCTGCGGGCGGGGGGCGCCGCCGTCGGCATCGAGCCCGGCGCCGTGGTCGCCCACGACTACGAGTTCGGGGCCAGCGAGGACAAGTGGCGCTGGCTCGAGCGCAACCGGCTCGCCTTCCTCGTTCGCAACTACCCCGGTGCGCTGCTGGCGCTGCTGGCGCCGGCGCTGCTGGCGACCGAGCTCGCCCTCCTCCTGGTCGCCGCCGCCGGCGGCTGGGGCACGAAGAAGCTGCGGGCGAACCTCGAATTCCTCCGCTGGCTGCCGCGGCTGCTTTCCGAGCGGCGGGAGATCCAGCGCCGGCGCACCGTCAGCGCCGGTGAGTTCGCCGCCTGGCTGACCCCCGACCTCGACTCGGAGCTGATCTCGCCGCTGGTCCGCACCTGGCCGGCGCGCCTGGCGCTGCGCACCTACTGGCGCCTCGTGCGCCTCTTGCTCCCCTAGCTCGACTGGGTGATCGGGCGGATCAGGATCTCGTTGACGTCGACGCCCGGCGGCTGCTCCAGCGCGTACATCGCCGCGCGGGCGATGTCGTCGTCGCTCAAGGCGCTATCGCCGGGGCGGTTGTCGAAAAAGGGCGTGTCGACCATCCCCGGCTCGATCAGCGTCACCCGGATCCCGTGGTTCTCGTGCATCTGCCGCAGTTCCTGGCGCAGCGCCTCGCCGATCGCGGTCGCCGCCCACTTGGTCGCCGAGTAGAGCGAGCCCGGCAGCACCCGCCGCCCGGCGATCGAGCTGGTGACGAGGAAGTGGCCGTCGCCGCGCTCGAGCAGGTGGGGGAGGGTGGCCCGGATCGTCAAGGCGACTCCATAGACGTTGGTGAGGACCATCGAGCGCCAGTGCTCGGGCGACTCCTCGAGGAAGCCGCGGGCGGCGCCGAAGCCGGCGTTGGCGAAGACGGCGTCGATGCGGCCGAAGCGCTCCAGCGCCGCCGCGGCCAGCGCCTCGACCTGGTCCCACTCGGTGACGTCGCAGCGGACCGCCAGCGCCCGCTCCTCGCCGCCGAGCTCGGCGGCGAGCTCCTGCAGCTCGTCCTCGCGGCGGGCCGCCAGCACCAGCCGGTAGGTCGAGGCGGCCGCCTTGGCGGTGGCGGCGCCGATGCCGCTGCTGGCACCGGTGATCAGCAAAACGGGGTCTTCGGCCATGCCTTGATTCTCCCAGGTCGCCGGCTTGCGATAATCCCAATTGCCTGTGGACCCTCAGCGCAAGCGGAAGATCCGACTCGTCCTCGCCCTCAGCACCGCCGTGCTGCTGGCGGTCGCCCTCATCTACACCTCCTTCTCGGCCTCGACCGAGGCGAAGGAGCCCTCGGAGCTGATCGGGGCCACTTCGGGCACCAGCTACGAGATGACCGGCCGGGTCGTCAAAGGCTCGATCAAGCGCGAGGGCGACGGCATCTCCTTCCACGTCCGCGACCGTGACGGCGGGGGCAAGGCCCTGCCCGTCACCTACGACGGGACCGTGCCGGACCCGTTCCGGGGCGGCCGCGAGATCATCCTCACCGGCAGCGTCGAGGGGGGCACCTTCGTCGGCGAGCCGGACACCCTGATCACGAAGTGCCCGTCGAAGTTCACGACCGAGACTGATGCCTAGCCTCGGCAGCGCCCTGCTGGCGCTCGCCTTTCTCACCGCGATCTTCGCCGGCGCGGTCGCGATCCTCGGCCGCGGAGACGAGCGCAAGCTGCGGATCTCCCGCCGCGCCGTCTACGCCTTCTGCGCGCTGGTCACCGGCTGCGTGGTGATCATCGAGATCGCCTTCGCCGGCAACGACTTCTCCTTCAGCGTCGTCGCCGAGCACTCCTCGATCGAGACTCCCTCCGGCTACAAGCTGGCGGCGATGTGGTCGAGCCAGGAGGGCTCGCTGCTGCTCTGGGCCTGGGTGCTCTCGATCGCCGCCGCCGCGGCGCTCTACGCGACCCGCAACAAGCTGCGCGAGATCGTCCCCTGGGCGACCGCGGTGATGATGGGCGTCGCCACCTTCTTCACCGGGCTGATGCTGTTCGCCCCCGGCGTCGACCCGTTTGCCTCGCTCGATCCGGCGCCCGTCAACGGGGTCGGCCTCAACCCGCTGCTGCAGCACCCGAGCATGATGATCCACCCGCCGATGCTCTACTCGGGCTACGTCGCCTTCACGGTGCCGTTCGCCTTCGCGATCGGGGCGCTCGTCACCCGCCGCCTCGACGCCGAGTGGATCCGCGCCACCCGCCGCTTCGCCCTGATCGCCTGGGCCTTCCTCGGGTTTGGGCTGCTGCTCGGCGCCCGCTGGTCCTACACCGAGCTCGGCTGGGGCGGCTACTGGGCCTGGGACCCGGTCGAGAACGCGGCGCTGATGCCGTGGCTGCTCGGCACCGCCTTCCTCCACTCGATCATGGTCCAGGAGAAGCGGGGGATGCTGAAAGTCTGGAACGCCAGCCTCATCGTCGGCACCTTCTCGATGGCGCTGCTCGGCACCTTCCTCGTCCGCTCCGGCGTCCTGCAGTCGATCCACGCCTTCGGCGACAGCACCGTCGGCCCTTACATCCTGGGCCTGATCGGGGTGGTCCTGATCGGCTCGACGGCGCTGATCGTCAGCCGCCTCGACGACCTCCGCTCGGAGAAGCGGATCGACTCGCTCGTCTCCCGCGAGTCGGTCTTCCTCGTCAACAACCTCTTGTTGGTCGGCCTCACCGCGATCATCTTCTGGGGGACCTTCTTCCCGCTGATCTCCGAGCTCTTCACCGGCGACAAGGCCTCCTTGGCGGCACCCTGGTTCGACGAGTACACGACCCCGCTGGCGATCCTGCTCGTCCTCTTCACCGGGATCGGACCGCTGCTCGCCTGGCGCCGGGTCAGTTGGGCCTCGGCGAAGCGGGTCTTCCGGGTGCCGCTTGCCGTCGCCGCCGTCGCCACCGTGGCGATGTTGGCGCTGACCGACGCCGCCGACAGCCTTTGGGCGCTGGCGCTGTTCGCTTTCGCCGCTTTTGCTCTGACCGGGCTGGGGCAGGAGTTCTGGAGCGGGGCGCGGGCGCGGCAACAGCTCTCCGGCGGCTCGACCGGCGGCGCGCTGCTTGGCCTGATCACGCGCAACCGCCGCCGCTACGGCGGCTACATCGTCCACATCGGCATCATCGTGCTGCTGATCGGGATCGCCGCCTCCTCGAGCTTCCAGACCAGGCGCGACGTCGAGCTGCGGCCGGGGCAGAGCGTCGAGGTCAACGGCCGCACGATCACCTACGTCAAACCGACCGTCGCCGTCGACGACCAGAAGATCACCTTCGGCGCGGTGCTGCGGGTCGAAGAAGACGGCGAGGTGGTCGGTTTCGTGCGCACGAGCCGGCGGTTCTTCAAACCGACGGGGCAGGACGGCGCCGGGATGATCAGCGGCTACTTCGCCGGCGAGGCGACCAGCGAGGTGGGGCTGCGGGCAGGGTTCCTCAGCGACCTTTGGATCGCCGAGGAACCCGAACTCGCCGACGTTCAGCGCCGGGTGCGGGCGGCAGACGAAGGATTCGAAACCTGCGTCCAGGGCGCCCCCGGCACTCCCCCGGAGTGCAAAGCGCTGGGGGCGCTGATGCGCGCCGCGCTCGGCAACCCGCAACTGGAAGAGCAGGCGGCCGAGCAGATCTCGGAGCTGCAGGGTGCGGCGGCGAAACAGGTCGCGGAGAGCTACCTCGGCGACCGTGCGGCGGCGACCTTCAGGATCATCGTCGACCCGCTCGTCACCTGGATGTGGATCGGCGGGCTGATCGCGCTGGCGGGGGCCCTGATCGGCCTCTGGCCCTCGCGCGGACGCCGCCGCGGCGCCCTCGTCCGCACCGAGGCCGACGCCCGCAAGGAAGCCAAGTACCGGGAGATCCGCGACGCCGAGCTCGACCACGCCGCCGGCAAGCTCTCCGACGAGGACTTCGCGGCCGTCGACGCCGAGCTGCGTCGCGAAGCGCTGGAGATCCTCGACCGGGTCGATGGCAAGGACGGGAACGGGAACGGCAACGGATCGCACCCCCGCGAGCCGGAAAAAATCGAGCAAAGCTAGACTTCTAACTCGTGTTCGCGATTCTCGGCTTCATCCAGGTGATCTTCGCCGTCGTCCTGATCTTCCTCATCCTGCTGCACTCGGGGAAAGACGCGGGGCTCTCCGGTGCCTTCGGCGTCGGTGGTGCCGGCGGCAGCGGTATCGGCGGCGGCTCGATGGTCGAGAAGAACCTGGATCGCGCAACGGTCATCGTCGCGGTCCTCTTCACGATCAACACCTTCATCCTCCTCAAGATCTAGAAGGGGCCTCCCTTGCCAGGTACTTGTCCGCAACCAGCGGACATTTTGCGCTGCTCTGTAGCTGCGCTTGACAAACCTAAGATCTGTGTAAAGCTACATGACGGTTCTTGGGCGATTGACAAGGAGGGGCTTTGGAGGCACACGCGGAACACGCGCATCACCATCACCACCATCACGACGACGTCGAGGCCAACCCAGCGGAATGGAGCGATGGCAAGCGGTACGCGTGGCTGCTGGGGATCGTCGTCCCGCTGTCTCCGTTCTTCGCCTGGTTCTACTGGTCGCTGACGGACTTCGGTGGCTTCTGGTTCATCGGGCCGGTCCTCGTCTTCATGGTCTTCCCGCTGCTCGACATGGCGATCGGGCTGGACTCGACCAACCCGCCCGACAGCGTCCTCAAGTTCCTCGAGCAGGACCGCTACTACCGCTGGTGCACCTACCTCTTCATCCCGATCCAGTACGCCGGCCTCGTCTTCGCCTGCTGGATGTGGGGCAGCGGCGACCTCACGGTCGTCGAATCGCTCGGGCTGGCGCTGACGATGGGGGTCGTCGGGGGGATCGCGATCAACACCGCCCACGAGCTCGGCCACAAGCGCGCCAACTCCGAGAAGTGGCTCAGCCGCGTCGCCCTCGCCCAGACCGGCTACGGCCACTTCTTCATCGAGCACAACCGCGGCCACCACGTCAAAGTCGCCACCCCCGAGGATCCCGCCAGCTCGCGGCTGGGGGAGAGCTTCTGGGCCTTCCTGCCGCGCACGGTCGTGGGCAGCGTCCGCTCGTCATGGGAGATCGAGGCGGCCCGGCTCGACCGGCTTGAGAAGCCGCACTTCAGCCGCCACAACGACATCCTCACCGCCTGGGCGATGACCGTCCTCCTCTTCGGCGGTCTGGCGCTCGTCTTCGGGCCGGTCGTCCTGCCCTACCTGCTGCTCCAGGCGGTGATCGGGTTCTCGCTGCTGGAGGTGGTCAACTACCTCGAGCACTACGGCCTGCTGCGCCAGAAGCGCGAGGACGGGCGCTACGAGCGTTGCCTTCCTGAACACAGCTGGAACAGCAACAACGTCGCCTCCAACGTCCTCCTCTACCACCTGCAGCGGCACAGCGACCACCACGCCAACCCGACCCGCCGCTACCAGGCGCTGCGCCACGTCGACGAGGCGCCGCAGCTGCCGACCGGCTACGCGGGGATGATCGTCCTCGCCTGGTTCCCGCCGCTGTGGCGGCGGGTGATGGATCCGCGCCTGATCGAGCACTACGACGGCGACGTGACCCGCGCCAACATCCACCCGCGCAAGCTCGGCCGCATCCTCGAGCAGTACGGGAGGGCCGCGTGAGCGCCTGGTGCTGCCCCAGCTGCGGCTACGTCTACGACGAGGAGGCGGGCCATCCGCGGGAGGGTTTCCCGCCCGGAACCCCGTGGAGCGAGGTGCCAGACGACTGGCCCTGCCCCGACTGCGGGGTCCGCGACAAGATCGACTTCGAACCTGCAGAAGCGGTCGCTCCCGACGCCTAAAGGTCGTCGCTTGAAACCATAGGGGGGATGTCGAGCGGGAGGACCCCCTACCAGGAGGCGGCGCGGGAGCTGCTGCGCAAGACCGTCTTCGACGCCGCCCGCGAGCAGCTGGGGCGGCAGCCCTGGTCGGAGATCACGATGGCGGACATCGCCAGCGGCGCCGGCGTCAGCCGCCAGACCCTCTACAACGAGTTCGGCAACCGCAACGAGTTCGGCTTCGCCTTCGTCATCCACGAGGCGGAACGGTTCATGGACGACGTCGAGGAGGCGGTGCTGGCGCATCGCGACGATCCGCGGGCGGCGGTGCTGGCGGCTCTCGAGCACTTCCTCCGCGCCGCCGGCGGCGACCCGCTGATCCGCATCCTGCTCAGCGACGACGGCACCGGCGGCATGCTCCCCTTCGTCACCACCCAGGGCCTGCCGGTGGTCCAGTGGGCGGCCTCGCGCCTGACCTCGGTGATCGAAGAGGGCTGGCCGGAAGCCCCGGAGGGTGACGTGAAGACGCTCTCCGAGAGCCTGGTGCGACTGGCGATCAGCTACGTGACGACCCCCGGCGACTCCGCCGAGGAGGCCGCGAAAGCGGTGTCCGAGCTGCTCGGTCCCTTCATCGACAAGGCGCTGGGCACCGAGGCTGAGTAGTCCTGGGTTGCCTGGTCAGGTCAGGCGAGCGTCGAAGAAGAGCATCGGACCCGAGCGCTCGAGGCCCGGCTCCTCAAATCCAGCCGCTTCCAGCCACCGGCGGACCTCCTCCGCGGTCCCAGGGTTGCCGAAGTCGCCGGCCCCGGGTCGGATGATCCGCTGTCGCAGGCTGTCGCGGCCGCGAACGAAGGTCGAGCCGACGAGCCGGCCTCCAGGCTCGAGTACCCGGGCGGCCTCGACAAGGGCGGCGGCGGGACTGTCGAAGCAGTGCAGCCCCAGTAGGAGAGGAAGAGGTCGGCGCTCTGGTCCGGCAGGGGAATCTCCGTAGCGTCGGCCTGCAGGACCTCGACCTGCCGGAGGTTGCGCCTGGCGACTCGCTCGCGAGCTCGGCGCAGCATCGAGGGGGAGAGATCGACCGCGACGTAGCGCAGATCCCGATCGGCATCCAGCTCCCGCAAGGCGACGCCGGCACCGCAGGGGCAGTCGACGACCGTGCCGCCGTCCGCTGCTTCCCGGATCGCGCCCATGCTCTCGTAATAGGGCCGGGAGTCTCCGCCCCATACCGCCCTGGCGATCAGCCGGCTCAGCCGGGGTCTCTCCATATAGGTGCTGTAGGCGACGCCGAAGGGGGAGGCGTAGAAGTCGTCTCGCGACATCGCCCAGCGACTCTAGGCTCGATTGATACGCGCGTCAGTGAAGTTCAACACTCAGGCGACGCGAGAAACTTTAGGCCTGAGAGGCGATTTGGCCGAATGTCCTACAGAACTTCTAGAACAAATGTGGTGCTATGCATCCCATGAGCGCACCCACCCCACATCTCCCCACTTCCATCAAGGCCCTCCTTTGCCTTCCGGCGGCCATCTGCGCGCTGGCCGTCCTCACGATCCCGGGGACGGCTGGCGCGGCATCCGGGTCGGATTCCCCCGAACTGAGCCTGACCTTCCCCACCAGGGAGGCGCACCTGAGCGGCTCCCAGGCATCGGTTTGGACCACCTGCGACGGCCCGGAGGCGCGCGTTTGCAACGGCACCCTCACGCTGACGAGGGGCGGTAACAAGAACGAGGTCCCGTTCTCGGTAGTCGCCGGCACCAACCAGAGCCTCGAGGTTCCGCTCAGTGTCGACTCCAGCGCCAAGCGCATCGTCGCTGTTGTCAAGACGGAGCAGGCCAACGGCACCTACCTCCGCTCCCGCGTCCTCCTGCGCCTCGGTTAACGGCGCAGGAGCCGCAGGGTCGGGGCTAAGCCCCTGTGGTGGCTTCGAAGTGCGGCTGAGAGGAGTCGAACCTCCACGGGTGTTTCCACCCACAAGGCCCTCAACCTTGCGCGTCTACCAGTTCCGCCACAGCCGCTCGAGGGCGAGGGATTCTAGATGTTCGCGTGCATCGAGAGCCCGCAGCTTGCGGGTGTCCGGGGGAGGCGGTAGCCTACGAACAAGTGTTCGAAGGCAATTTGCGGCTCTTTGACCCTGGTAACCCGGCGGAGGAAATCGGAACGACGATGGAACTGGACCTGACCAAGAGGCAGAAGGAGATCTTCGACTTCATTGGCAAGTACGCGGCGAAGACCGGCTACCCGCCGACCGTGCGGGAGATCGGGAAGGCCGTCGGCCTGCATTCGTCCTCGACCGTCCATGCGCACCTTGCGAACCTGGAGAAGCTCGGCCTGGTCAGGCGGGACCCCTCGAAGCCACGGGCGATCGAGCTCCTCTTCGACAAGGCGAAAAAGACGATCTCGCCCGGCAGTGGGTTGCCGCTGGTCGGCCAGGTTGCCGCCGGCGCGCCGATCCTGGCCGAAGAGAACATCGAGGAGTACCTCGAGGTCCCCGACGTGATCGGCGGCGAGGAGGGCGACTACATCCTCCAGATCCGCGGCGAAAGCATGCGGGACGCCGGCATCCTCGAAAGCGACTACGTAATCGTCCGCCCCAGCGACGACGCCGACAACGGCGAGATCGTCGTCGCCCTGATCGGCGAGGAGGCGACCGTGAAGCGGATCTACCGCGAAAAGGACCACATCCGGCTGCAGCCCGAAAACGAGGAAATGGAGCCGATCCTCACCACCGAGGCGCGGGTTCTCGGCAAGGTCGTCGGAGTTTTCAGGAAGGTCTAGGCCTCAGGGCCACTTCCCGGCTTCGATCAGCTTTTTGTAGCGCCGCTGGCGCCGCCGCGCATCCGCCATCACCAGCGGCAGCAGTCGCAGGGAGAGGCGCGGGAAGAGGTCGACGAGGCGCAGGAACGGGCCGCGCCAGCGGGGGACGATGAGGATCGGGCGGGGCCGCTCGGTCAGCTTGCCGACCTCCTTCGCCACCTCCTCGGCGGTCAGCAGGCGACCGGAGAAGGACGGGGCGGCGTCGGGGTCGTCGAGCTTGTCCTCGAGCATCGGCGTCCAGATCCCGTCGGGACAGACGGCTGAGAGGTGGATGCGCTTGGCGCCGGTGCGACGGAGGTCGAAGAGGGTGCCGAGGGTGAAGGCCATCGCCGCGTGCTTGCTCGCCGAGTAGGCGACCTCGCCGGGGGCGGCGACGATCCCCGCCAGGGAGACGACGTTGACGATGTGGCCCTGGCCGGCGGCCCGCATCGGCCCCAGCGCCGCCACCGTTCCGTTCATCAGGCCGGTGACGTTGACGTCGAGCATCGTCTGCCGCCGCTCGGCGCTCTGCTCCCAGGGCGGGCCGCTGAAGAAGACGCCGGCGTTGTTGACCCAAAGGTCGAGCGAGCCGGTGCGGCCGATCGAGTCGGCCAGGCCGCGGCAGGCGGCCTCGTCGCGGACGTCGAGGGCGGACCCCCTCGCCTCGTCGCCCAGTTCGGCGGCGACACGATCGGCCGCACCGGCGTCGACGTCGGTGACGTGGACGCGGTAGCCACGGTCGAGGAGCTCGGCGGCGATCGCGCGGCCAAGGCCGCTGCCGGCACCGGTGACGACTGCCGTTCGCATTCCCGCCACCATAACCCGCGCCGCCCTTGGCCAGGCGTCGCTGCCGAGCTACCCTTGGTGGGCGGGCCGAGCGGACCGCGGGGGGAGAGAAAACCCCTCGAGGAAAGTCCGGACACCACAGGGCAGGGCGGTGGGTAACGCCCACCCGGGGAAACCCGCGGGAAAGTGCCACAGAAATGACACGGCCGATGGCGCGACTGCAGCTGCGTCGCGCACAGGCAAAGGTGAAATGGTGCGGTAAGAGCGCACCGGCGTCGCGGTGACGCGGCGGCCAGGCAAACCCCGCCCGGTGCAAGGCCAAGCAGGACCGCTGACCCGGCTCGGCGAGGTCCAGGTAGGCCGCAGAGATAGATGGCCGCTCAAGACAGGATCCGGCTTACAGGCCCGCTAAGGAAAAGGCCTCCGAGAGGGGGCCTTTTCTATTGCGTGGATCTATGCATCGTTTTCTGTCTTAGCGTTTGCTAATCTGCCGCCCACATCCGCTGAATCTCCGCCTACATAACGCGGGGAGCGGGGGACCCATTCAGTTGGGGCGAGTCGCGGCCACTGCCGCGTAGCGCAGCTCTTTCAGCGCGAGCCCGTCAGCTAACCCCGCAAGCGCTTGGAAAGAGATGCAGACGATCAACCAAACCTTCCTGCGCTGGGTTCTTGCCCTGGCTGCCTTCCTCGCCCTCTTCGCCGGGGTCGCGACCGGTGCCCAAGCCGGCACCGGCGGCGCTTCCAGCTACACCCCCAGCACTTCCGAAGACGAAGGAATGACCTTCGGCGCCTGGCGCTACGGCCACGCCAGCTGGTACGGGCCGGGCCTCTGGGGCAACAAGACCGCCTGCGGGCAGACCCTGCGGCCGCAGACGCTGGGCGTCGCTCACAAGACGCTGCCCTGCGGCACCGCGGTCAAGTTCGTCTACCGCGGCCGCGTGGTGGTCACCCAGGTGATCGACCGCGGCCCCTACATAGACGGGCGGGTCTGGGACTTCACGAAAGCGGTCAGCGACTCGCTCGGCTTCGAAGGCGTGGGGCGGGTCCGCTACGCCGTCGCTCTGAGCGACGCCACCAGCGCTCGCCAGCGCTGATTCCCGCATTCTCCGGCCGCTCCGCGGGCTACTCTGCCGTGTTCAAAGCAGGGTCCGAGAAACGAGAGGAGCAGCATCGATGTCGAGGTTTTCGCAGGGAGGAGACGTGGCCGCCGGGATGCAGAGGGGCCGCTGGCTGGCCCTGGGCTTCAGCGCTTGCCTGCTCTTGCTCCTCGTCAGCCTCGCTTCCAGTAGCGATGCGGCGAAGTTCGCTCGCACGACCGTGATCCTCGGCCAGACCGCGAACGAGCCGGATCCCTCCTGCCCCGACGACCCATGCGAGGCGATCGGCAGCGTCACCGGCTTCCAGGTCAGCAACGGACAGACGCAGCTTCCCCTCCGCGCCCCCCGCGACGGCACGATCAAGGCCTGGACGCTGACCCTGGCCCAGCCGACCAACAGCCAGCGGACCTACTTCAACGGTTTCCTCGGCACTCCGCCGCAGGCACGCCTGGCGATCCTGCGCCGCGTTCCCGGCACCAACCCGCCGCGCTACACGTTGCGCCGGCAGGGCTCGGTTCAGATCCTCTCGCCCTACCTGGGGCAGACGGTCAAATTCAGCGCCAACCTGAAAGTGCAGAAGGGCGACATCGTCGGCCTCACCGTTCCCACCTGGGCTCCCGCCTTCTCCCAGGGGCTGGACGAAGGGAACGTCTGGCGTGGCAGCCGCCTGCCCGGCGCCTGCATCAACGACACCGATATCCGCCAGGGCGAACCGCAGGAACGGGTCGGCAGCCGCGCCACCTACGGCTGCAAATACAGCTCGGCGCGACTGCTCTACACGGCCACCCTCATCTCCGGGCGGTAGCAGTACCTGAACGTGTGAAGGGGGGCCGGGTGCTCCCTCTCCAGACACTCAACCTCGAGCCATAGCGAGAGGTGTCTGGTGAGGGAGCACCCGGCCCCCCTTAGCGCCTATGCCGCGGGGGAGGGGAGTGCCCTCGGACCGCCCTGGTCCTGGGGCAGCGCCGCCGCGCTCGCGATCAGGCTCTGGAACTCGTTCAGCGCCAGGTGCCCGACCGCCTCGAGGATCTCCTCGTCGCTCCAGCCGATCTCACGCGCCTCCTCGTGGAGATGGAGGGGCGGAGGGCCCTCCGGGTCCAGCGTCTCTTTGAGGAAGGCGAGGAGCGCTGCCTCCTTCTCATCGGCGGAGGTGAAGCTGCGGGCTTTCGAGACCTCGTCGAGGCCAAGCCCGGCCCGGCGCGCGGACTTCGCGTGCTGGGCGATGCTGTAGTTGTCTTCGCGGTACTCGGCTACTGCAAGCGCGATCCGCTCCCTCGTCGCCTGCGGCAGGACTCCGCCGCGAAGCTCCGAGCGCATCCGCGTATACGCGCGCAGGACGGCCGGCGCCCCGGCCAGCACGCCAACGAACTTCGTCACCGCGCCGCCGGCGGCCTGAATGCTCTTGATGAGAGGAGCGCTCTCATCTGGCGCCGTCAGCTCGTCGTGGATCTGGAATCTGCTTACTGCGGTTTTTACCGTCAACGTCGCTTCTCGCTTCTAGGCTCTGCTATCGGGCGGCAATTCGCTTTACAGAGCCTTTACGTGGCCTTTACTTTACTTTTAGCCGCTTACTTACTTGATGTAAGTTATACCTGTTTACCCCGACGCTTTCAAGCCGTTACGTGGCTCTCTTGTCTACCCGTAAATACGGCGATCAGCACCCTTTTGGTTCATTCGCCTATCGTTGCGGCCTTCCCCAGCCAAGGAGGCAACCAGGCATGGCAGAGCAACCCCGCAGCGCCGCCGACGTGATCGAGCTCGTCAAGGAGCACGACGTCCGCTTCATCCGCCTCTGGTTCACCGACGTGCTCGGTCAGCTGAAGAGCTTTTCGGTCAACGCCAGCGAGCTGGAGGACGCCTTCGAAGGCGGCATGGGTTTCGACGGTTCCTCGATCACCGGTTTCAACCCGATCGAGGAGTCCGACATGCTGGCGGTGCCGGATCCCTCCACCTTCGCGCTGATCCCCTGGCGGCCCGAGGACGACGCGGTGGCGCGGATGTTCTGCGACATCCAGGTGCCCGGCGGGGGGCCCTACGAGGGCGACCCGCGCTGGATCATGCGGCGGGCGCTGAAACGGGCCGAGGAGATGGGCTTCGACGCCTACAACATCGGCCCCGAGCTCGAGTACTTCTACTTCCGCTCCGCCAAGCCGGAGGGCGGGGTCCCCGAGCCGCTCGACGAGGGCGGCTACTTCGACCTGACCACGCTCGACGCCGGCTCGGACCTGCGGCGGGAGACGGTGCTGGCGCTGGAGAAGATGGGGATCCACGTCGAGTACACCCATCACGAGGTAGGTCCCTCCCAGCACGAGGTCGACATGCGCTACAAGAACGCGCTCGAGATGGCCGACGACTGCATGACCTACCGCATCGTCGTCAAGGAGTACGCGATGAAGTACGGCTACCACGCGACCTTCATGCCGAAGCCGCTGTTCGGCGAGAACGGGTCGGGGATGCATGTCCACCAGTCGCTCAGCCGCGACGGCAAGAACGCCTTCTACGACGCCGAGGACCCCTACTACCTCTCGCCGGTGGCGAAGTCGTTCATCGCCGGCCAGCTCAAGCACGCGCGCGAGATCTCGCCGCTGTTCGCCCAGTGGGTCAACTCCTACAAGCGGCTGGTGCCGGGCTACGAGGCGCCGGTCTACCTGGCCTGGTCGCGCCGCAACCGCTCGGCGCTGATCCGGGTGCCGTTGTACCACCCCGGCAAGGAGGGGGCGACCCGGGCCGAGCTGCGCTGCCCGGACCCCGCCGCCAACCCCTACCTCTGCTTCGCGGCGATGCTGCAGGCGGGGCTGGAAGGGGTCGAGAAGGGCTACGAGCTGCCCGAGCCGATGGAGCAGAACCTCTACCACCTCTCCCAGGACGAGCTCGCCCACCAGGGCATCGAGCAGCTGCCGGCGACGCTGGGGGAGGCGATCGAGCTCGCGGCCGAGTCAGAGCTGGTCCTGCGCACGCTCGGCGAGCACACCTTCCGGCGGTTCGTTGAGATCAAGCGGCAAGAATGGGACGACTACCGCGTCCAGGTCACGCCGTACGAGATCGAGAACTTCCTGCCGATTCTCTGACGCTTGAGGTTGGGTCCGGGAGGGACGCCCTCTCTGGACACCCCTCGCTATGGCTCGGGGTTGAGTGTCCCGAGAGGGCGTCCCTCCCGGACTGCGACAGGGGTCGAGTCGCCGTCAGGCGGCGGTCGTCGGTGAGGGGGGCTGCTGGTGGGGGCGGTCGTCCTGGTGGGAGAGGGAGGAGGGCCACCAGAATTTGTCGCCTACGGTTAGGGCGATGGCGGGGACGAGGACGCTGCGGACTAGGAAGGTGTCGAGGAGGACGCCGAAGGCGACCACGAAGCCGATCTCGGTGAGGAAGGTGAGGGGGAGGACGCCGAGCACGGCGAAGGTGCCGGCGAGGACTATGCCGGCGCTGGTGATGACGCCGCCGGTGACCGCGAGCGCGCGCAGCATCCCCTGTTCGGTGCCGTGCATTTCGGTCTCCTCGCGGGCACGGGCGACGAGGAAGATGTTGTAGTCGACGCCGAGGGCGACGAGGAAGACGAAGGCGAAGAGCGGCAGCGACGGGTCCGATCCCGGGAAGCCGAAGATCACGTCGAAGACGAAGTAGCCGACGCCGAGCGCGGCGAGGAAGCTGAGGATCACGGTCCCGACCAGGATCAGCGGCGCCATCACCGAGCGCAGCAGCGCCATCAGGATCAGGAAGACGACGATGAGGATCAGCGGCGGGATCACGATCGAGTCCCACGCCGCGGCGTCGCGGACGTCGAATTCGACCGCGGAGGGCCCGCCGACCAAGGTGCCCGGCGCCGCCTCGGACGCGGCTTCACGCATCGGCTCGACCATGTCGAAAGCCTCGGTCGAATACGGATTCGGTTCCAGGGTCGCCTGGATCAGGGTTCCCTCCGAGCCGCTGGCGACCGGGCCGGTGACCGACTCGACCCCTTCGACCCCTTCGACGGCTTTCTGCACCGCCGGCACCTCGCTCGGCTGCGGGACGATCACGTCGGTCGGCGCCGAGGTGCCCGAGGGGAAGCTCTTGTCGAGCAGTTCCTGGCCTTCGACCGACTCGACCTCGGTCCGGTAGCTGTCTTCGCTGGTCAGTTCGGTCGAGAAGAAGGCGAAGCCGGCGCAGCAGACGAGGAGAACGGCGATCGCGCCGATCATGACCCGCTGCGGCCCCTGCGCCACTCGCTGGCCAACCCGGGCCCAGAAGCCATGGGTGGCGTCGGCGGTGTGCTCGAGGCGGTGGCGGCGGATCTCGTATGGCGTGAAGACGGCGCGGTCGAGCGGACCGACGATCAGCGACGGCATCCGCTTGAGGGTGATCACCCGCAGCAGCCAGTTGAGCAGCACCAGCGGCAGCGTGACCAGGACCACGAGGCAGGCGAGGACGACCCGGACCAGGGCCCCGAAGCCGGAGCCTTCGACGATCGAGCTGCGGGCACGGTCGGAGACGTCCTCCACTCGCGGCGTGGTTCCCTCGCTGTGGGGGACGAAGGGCCAGAAGGCGCGGCGGCCGAAGATCGTCAGCAGCGCCGGCAGCAGGGTCAGCATCGAGAGCGCCGCGCAGGCGATCCCGATCGCGGCGATCGGGCCGAGGCCGGCGGTGCCGTTGACCTTGGCCAGGGTGAGGCAGAGCAGGGCCGCGATCACGGTCAGCGCCGAGGCGAAGATCGCCGGCCCGGCCGAGGCGAGCGCGGTCTGCATCGCCTCGTGCTTGTCGGCGGTCTTGTGCAGCTCCTCGCGGTAGCGGGCGACCAGCAGCAGCGCGTAGTCGGTGCCGGCGCCGAGCACGAGCACCGACATGATCGAGCTCGACTGGCCGTTGATCGTCACCCCGAGCTCGGAGACGCCGTAGCCGATCGAGCGCGAGAGGGTCTCGGCGAACATCACCGCGATCAGCGGGATGAAGAGGAAGATCGGCGAGCGGTAGATGCAGATCAGGAGGAAGATCACCAGGCTGACCGCGGCCAGCAGCAGGGTTCCGTTGAGGCTTTCGAAGACTTCGATCGCGTCGGTCGAGAAGCCGCCGCCGCCGGTGATCTTCACTTCGAGGCCGTCGCGCTCGCCGGAGACCTGGTCGCGCCAGTCCTGGACCGGGTCGGTGATCAGCTCGGCCTCGCCTTCGGCGTTGATGTAGGAGGTGACGATCGCCTCTTTGCCGTCGGCTGAGCAGATCGGGCCGACGAAGGGGGCGTAGTCGGCGGCCTGGCCCGGTACCTCGGTGGTGGGGCTGCCGCAGCCGTTGCCGCTCGGTTTGTCGCCGGGGGCGGTCGCTTCCGCTTTGCGCTCCTGCCCGCCGGAGGCCGCGGTTTCCCCGTCGGGGATCACGCCCGGGTACCGCTTCTCGGTCATCTTCCCGACGTCTTCTTCGATCGTGCGGAAGTCGGCAGCGGTGAGGCCGCTGTCGCGCCGGAAGACGATCACCGTCGGTGCGATTTCGCCTTTCTGCAGTGCTTCGGTCTTGGCGAGGGCCTTGGTCGACTCGGCGTCGCCGGGCAGGTACGAGGTCGCCTCGTTGTTTTCGGCCTCTTCGAACTTGCCTGGAAGATCGACGCCCGAGGCGATGAAGATCGCCAAGAACCAGAGGGCAAAGACGACCCACTTGGACCGTCGGCCGGCGGGAAAGGTGAACCAGGAGCCGCGCATCGGGGCGCATCCTTTCAGAGATGCGGGACGCGTCTTGTTAAAGGCTCACAGAAGCTCTCGCAGCTCGTCGGCGGAAGTCACTGGCAGTTTGCAGGCGAAGTTCTCGCAGACGTAAGCGGCGGCGCGGCCCTCGACCGCGGTGCGACCTGCCATCAGCGGCGGCTGCTCGACTCCCTCGGGGCCGCCGGCGAGGACGACGTGCGGGCGCAGCTTCTCGCGCACCACAGCGGCGAGCTCGCTGAGATTTTCAGCGTGCGCTGAGTTTTGGCCCCCATCGGGGCTGTTTTTCAGCGTTCGCTGAATTTCCACCAGGGCGACCTCGCGGCTGGGGGAGAGGTGGAAGTCGAGCGCGCGCAGCATGTGGGCGAAGGCGTCCGGGTGTTCGACCGCGGGCTTGCCGAAGAGCGCGAAGACGCCGACCGCGGCCTCTCCGTAGCGGCGGTCACCGGTGAGCCGCTCCAGGCGCAGCAGGCCCATCGCGGCGGAGCTGTTGCCGGAGGGGATGGGATGGTCCCCGACCTCCTTGCGGCGGGCGATCAGCTGCTCGTGGTCGGAGGAGGTCGAGTAGAAGCCGCCGCGCTCGGGGTCGCCGAAGCGCTCGATCATCGTCTCCGCCAGCGCCTGCGCCTCGCCGAACCAGCGCTCTTCGAAGCTCGCCTCGTAGAGAGCCAGCAGTGCCTCGAGCAGGAATGCGTGGTCCTCGAGGTAGGCGTTGAGGTGGGCGCGCCCGTCTTTGTAGGTGCGCAGGAGGTCGCCGTCGGGGTCGCGCAACGACGCCAGCACGAACTCGGCTCCGGCCCGGGCGGCGTCCAGATAGTCGTCGCGAGAAAGGACTGCCCCGGCATCGGCCAGGGCCGCGATCGCCAGCGCGTTCCAGGAGGTGAGCCGCTTGTCGTCGAGGCCCGGCCAGACCCGCTGCGAGCGCGCCTCGAACAGCGCCCGGCGTGCCTCCGCCAGGCCGGGTGGCGCCTCCGCCTCGGCACCGCCGGCGAGATGGAGGACGTTCGAGCCCTCGAAGTTGCCGCGTTCGCTGACCCCGTAGTACTCCAGCACCGGCTCGGCCGCCTCGCCCAGCACCTCGCGGATCTGCGCCGGCGTCCAGACGTAGAAGCGGCCCTCCTCGCCCTCGGAGTCGGCGTCGAGCGCCGAGTAGAAGCCGCCCTCGGGGCCGCGCATCTCGCGCAGCATCCAGTCCAGCGTCTCCTCGCAGACCCGGCGGTAGCGATCATGCCCGAGCTGCTGCCAGCCGTGCAGGTAGGCGCGGGCCAGCAGGCCGTTGTCGTAGAGCATCTTCTCGAAGTGAGGGACGAGCCAGATCGCGTCGACCGAGTAGCGAGAGAAGCCGCCGCCGAGGTGGTCGTAGATGCCGCCGGCGAGCATCGCGTCCAGCGTGCGTTCGACGTGCTCGGTCTCGCCGCGGGCGAGGAGCAGCTCCAGCGAGGAGGCGGGCGGGAACTTGGGCGCGCCGCCGAAGCCGCCGTGCTGGCGGTCGGCCACCGAGAGCAGGCGCTGGATCGCCTCCTCCAGCTCGGTCGCTCCCGGCAGGTCCTCGCGCGGCTCGACTTCGCCGACCGCGCCGAGCCGCTGGCGCACGGTCGGCGCCCGCTCGCGGATCTCGTCGCGGCGGTTCTCGAAGGCGTCGATGACGGCTTCCATCACCATCCGGAAGCTCGGCATCCCGCGGCTCTCGTCCGGCGGGAAGTAGGTGCCGCCGTAGAAGGGGACCCCGTCGGGGTCGAGGAAGACGGTCATCGGCCAGCCGCCGTGACCGCTGATCGTCTGCACCGCCTCCATGTAGATCGCGTCGACGTCCGGGCGCTCCTCGCGGTCGACCTTGACGTTGACGAAGTGCTCGTTCATGTAGGCCGCCGTCTCGGCGTCCTCGAAGGACTCGCGCTCCATCACGTGGCACCAATGACAGGCGGAGTAACCGACGGAGAGCAGGATCGGCATGTCCTCCTCCTGGGACCGCCGCAGCGCCTCGTCCCCCCACGGGTACCAGTCGACCGGGTTGGCCTGGTGCTGGAGCAGGTAGGGGCTCGTCTCCTGGGCGAGGCGGTTCGGCATCGGTTTGAACCTACCCGGAGATCGGCAAGTCAAGTATTCGCCCTCCGCACTCGCTGAAACTTGGGTCTATCGAACGGATTGAATGAGACAAGGTGTACATCTGCGGGTAAGCGGATACCGTCAACGTCTTGATCAGCAACAGCCAAAGTTCCGGGCAGCCGGACCCCGCCGTCGAAGCGGCGCTGGCGAAGCTGGCGCCCGAGGATCGGGCGGTGGTCCAGGGGGCACTGAAGCGGGCCGAGAAGACCGAGGCCGAGCTGCGATACCTCGCCGACCACGATCCCCTGACCGGGCTCCTGAACCGGCGCCGGTTCCGCTCCGAGCTCGACCAGTACGTCTCCTTCACCGCGCGCTACGGCGGCCGCGGGGCGGTGATGGTGATCGACATCGACGGGCTGAAGGAGGTCAACGACCGCTACGGCCACCAGACCGGCGACACCCTGATCCGCCGCGTCTCCGAGATCCTCCGCGAGCGGGTGCGCGCGACCGACCTGGTCGCGCGGCTCTCCGGCGACGAGTTCGCGGTGCTGATGCCGCAGACCGATACCGCCGGCGCCCTGCAGCTCGGCGAGGACCTGCGCAACCAGGTGGCAGAGGGGCTGCCGCTGAACGCGGAGATCAGCGCGGCGACGATCAGCGTCGGGATCGCGATGTTCGGCAGCCAGGACAACGTCGGAGCCGAGGCGGTGCTGGTTGCCGCCGACCAGGCGATGTACCAGGCGAAGGCGGAGGGGCGGAACCGGATCATGCTCTTCCACGCCCCCGGCGAGAGCGAGAGGGTCGCGCGGCGGTCGCAGACGACCAGCGCCAGGATCCGCGACGCGATCACCCAGAACCGGCTTCGCCTCGCCACCCAGCCGATCCGCAGCCTCACCTCCGGCGGGATCGAGCGCTACGAGCTGCTGCTGCGGATGACCGGCGAGAGCGGCGAGCTGCTGCCGGCGGCGTCCTTCATCGAGGCGGCCGAGCGCTCCGGGATGGTGCAGGAGCTCGACCGCTGGGTCGTGGCGCGGGCGCTGGAGCTGATCAGCGAGCGCGAGCGCGCCGGCTCACCGGTCTCGCTGCACATGAACATCTCCGGCGCCTCGGTCACCGACCTCTCGGTGCTCGAGTTCATCGAACGGCGCCTCGACGAAGGGGAGGCGGACCCCGCACGCTGCACCTTCGAGATCACTCAGACGGCGCGGGTCGAGGACTTCGACACCGCCGCCGGCTTCGCCGACCGCCTCACCGAGTTCGGTTGCGAAGTCGCGATCGACGACTACGGCGCCGGTTTCGGCCCCTTCGCCTACCTGAAGAAGGTCCCCTTCGACGTGATCAAGATCGACGGCACCTTCATCCGCGAGATGTCGCGCAACGACGCCGACCAGCTCGTGGTCCAGGCGATCGTCCAGATCGCCCGCGGCCTCGGCAAGCAGACGATCGCCGAGTTCGTCGAGGACGAGGACACGAAGCAGCTGCTGGCCGGGTACGGCGTCGACATGGCCCAGGGGTACCACCTGGGACGGCCGACCGACGCGGCCGAGCTGGCCGCCGCCTAGTCGCCGGCGCGCAGCTGGGCGCGCTTGATCTTGCCGCTGCTGGTCTTCGGCAGCTCGTCCGCGAACTCGACGATGCGGGGGAACTTGTAGGGGGCGGTCTCGTGTTTGCAGTGCTCCTGCAGCTCGCGAGCCAGCTCGTCGCTTGACCTGCTGTCGCTGATGGAGTTGCGGAGGACGACGATCGCGCGGACGACCGAACCGCGCTCGGGGTCGGGCGCGGCGACCGCGGCGGCGTCGGCGACGGCGGGGTGGGAGAGGAGGGCCGACTCGACCTCGGTCGGGCCGATCCGGTAGCCGGAGGAGAGGATGATGTCGTCGCCGCGGCCCTCGAAGAAGAGGTGGCCGTCCTCGTCGGCGTGGACGAGATCGCCGGTCGGCCACCACTCCTTCTCGAAGCGCTCGCCGTCGAGGTAGTGGGAGAAGAAGGTGGGGCAGGAGGCGGCGCGCAGCTGCAGTTCGCCCTCGACGATCCGGGTCTCGAAGCCGGGGAGCGGGCGGCCCATCGAGCCCTGCCGCACCGGCTCGCCGACCACGTTCGCCGTCACCTGCCCGGTCTCGGTCTGGCCGTAGCCGTCGGCGGGCTCGAGCCCGGTCCCTTCGCGGAAGGCGGCGATCGTCTCCGGGTCGAGTGGCTCGCCGGCGGAGACCATCCGCCGCAGCGCCGGCAGCGGCCGCAGCGCGGTCCGCCGCGCCAGCATCCGGTACTCGGTCGGCGCCTGGCAGAGGACGTTGACCCCGAGCGCCTCGGCGAAGTCGAGCCGCTCGGCGGGATCGAAGCGACCGTCGTGGATGACCGCGGCGGCGCCGGTGATCCAGGGGGCGAGGAAGACGTTGCGGGCCGACTTCGACCAGCCGGTGGCGGTGGTGCACCAGGCGAGGTCGCCCTGGCGGGAGCCGAACCAGTGCTCGGCCTGGACGCGCTGTCCGAGCAGGTAGCGGTACGCATGAACTACTCCCCGCGGCTCCCCGGTCGTGCCGGAGGTGAAGACGATCAGCGCCGGGTCCTCGGGGCCCATCTCCTCGACCGCCGCCGGCGTCTCCTGCGGCAGGTCCTCGTCCATCACCGTGGCGACGTCGGCCATCGTCATCGCCGGCACCCCGCCGGGCAGCTCGGCCAGCAGGGCCTCCTCGCCTACGCAGAGCTTGGGGTTGGCGGCGGCGACCCGGTGCTCGAGGTCGTGCCGGCGCAGCATCGTGTTGCAAGGCAGCGCCACCGCTCCCATCCGCCAGCAGGCGAGCAGGCTCAGCACCCACTCGATCCGGTTGCCGACCAGGGTCATCACCACGTCGCCCCGCTTGACCCCGCGGGCGGCGAAGGCACCGGAGAGCCCGGCCGATTTGGCGATCAGTTCGCCGAAGTACCAGTCGCGCCGACGAGCTTGCGCGTCAACGGAGACGATCCCCAGCCGCGAGGCCGGGGATCGCTCCATCAAGTCCTCGATCAAGTTCACGGACCGAGGATTATTCCTGCCTCCTGGCTACCGGAGTTCGGCAGAGGTCTTTTTCAGCAGCTGGCGGGCGATGATCAGCAGCTGGATCTGCTGGGTGCCCTCGAAGATGTCGAGGATCTTCGCGTCGCGGGCCCACTTCTCCAGCAGCTCGTCCTCGCCGTAGCCGACGCTGCCGCAGAGCTCGACGCAGCCGAGCGTCACGTCGACGCCGGTGCGACCCGCCTTCGCCTTGGCCATCGAGGCCTGCAGCGAGTTCGGCTTCGAGTTGTCTGCCATCCAGGCGGCCTGGAGCGTCAGCAGCCAGGCGGCCTCGTAGTCGGCCTCCATCTCGAGGAAGCGCGCCGCGGCGGCGTGCTGGTTGTTGGCGGGGACGTCGTAGTCGATCTTGACGCCCGCTTCCTTCAGCTTCTTCCGCGTCTCTTCCAGCGCTGCCCGGGTGACGCCGACGGCCATCGCGGCGACCAGCGGCCGCGTGTTGTCGAACGTTTCCATCACCCCGGCGAAGCCCTTCTCTTTGACCTCCGGGTCGCCGAGCAGCGCCTCTTTCGGCACCCGGCAGTCCTGCAGGGTGAAGTTGGCGGTGTCCGAGGCGCGGATCCCGAGCTTGTGCTCGAGCCGGTCCAGCTTCAGGCCGGGGTTGTCCCGCTCGACGATGAACGACTTGATCGCCGCCCGCCCTTTCGAGCGGTCGAGGCTCGCCCAGACGACGATCAGGTCAGCCCGGTCGCCCGAGGTGACGAAGATCTTCTCGCCGTTGAGGACGTACTCGTCGCCGTCGAGCTCGGCGGTGGCGCGGATCGCGGCGGAGTCCGAGCCGGCTTCCGGCTCGGTGATCGCCATCGCCGCCCACTTGCCGCCGTACTTCTTCAGCTGCTCCTCGGTCGCGACCGAGGCGATCGCCGAGTTGCCGAGGCCCTGCCGCGGCATCGAGAGCAGCAGGCCGACGTCTCCCCAGCAGAGCTCGATGATCCCGAGCACGGTGGAGAGGTTGGAGCCGTTGCGGTTCTCGCCGTCGTCGCTTTTCTCGCGACGGACGCCGGCCGCACCGGCGCCGCCGATGTCGGAGCCCTCGTTCATCCCGTCGATCAGGGAGGCGAGCATGTCGAGCTCTTTGGGATAGGCGTGCTCGGCCTCGTCGTATTTGCGCGAGATCGGCCGGAACACCTCGGTGGCGACCTGGTTGGCCTGGCTCGCCAGCGGCTTGAACTTCTTCGGTATCTCGAGGTTGATCGTCATCTTCTTTCCTTTCTGCTCGCCAGGCGGGCCTAGACGAGCAGGGCGCCCTCCATCACGCCCGCGGCTCGCAGGTCTCGGTACCAGCGCTCGACCGGGTGCTCCTTGACGAAGCCGTGGCCGCCGAGCAGCTGGACGCCGTCGGAGCCGATCTGCATCCCCTTGGTGGTGCAGAGCTTGCGGGCGATCGCCGCCTCGCGGGCGAAGCTCTCGCCGCGGTCGGCGCGGCTTGCCGCCCGGTAGGTCGCCAGCCGCATCGCGTTCGACTCGATCCCGATGTCGGAGACGGCGAAGGCGACGCTCTGCCGGTTGGAGACCGGTTCGCCGAACGCCTGGCGGTCGTTGACGTAGGGGATCACGTAGTCGAGGACGGCCTGCGCGGTCCCGGTCGCGAGCCCGCACCAGGCGAGCCGCGAGCGGTTGACGCAGGCGGCGTAGTCCTTGGCTTTGGCGTTGCCCTCGCCGAGCAGCGCACTGGCCGGCAGGTGGACTTTGTCGATCAGCAGGCGACCGGTGGCGGCGGGCCGCAGGCCCATCGCCGGCTCGTCTTCGACGGTCAGGCCTTTGGCGCCGGACTCGACGACGAAGAGCGCCGGGCCGATCCCCTCGGCGTCGGCGGCGATGACGAAGAGCTCGCACTCTTTGGGCCGGGCGAGCAGCGACTTGGCGCCGCTCAGGACCCACTCGTCACCTTTCTTTTTCGCCTTGGTCTCCAGCTGCAGCGGGTCGAACAGCGGCCGCGGCTCGAGGATCGCCAGGGCGGCGGCCGGGATGTCCTCGCCGGTGAAGGCGGGGAGGTAGGTCGCCTCCTGCTCGGCGCTGCCCCAGAGGCCGATCGCGGTGGCGACCGCGCCCGGAGCCATCGCGGCGTAGGCGATGCCCATGTCGCCGTGGGCGAGGGCCTCGCCGATCAGGACGGTGGTGACGGCCGACTGCTCGGTCATCACCCCGCCGAGCTCCTCGGGGACGCCGAGCATGTTGACGCCGAGCTCGTTCGCCTGGCCGAGGATCTCCTTCGGAGTCTCGCGGTCCTCGTCGGCTTTCAATGCCGCCGGTCGGATCTGGTCCGCGGCGAAGGCGCGACCGCCCTCCTGGAACATCTGCTGCTCGTCGTCGGGCGTGAGGTCGAAGAGGCCCTTCGACTTGCCCTTCTTCTGGCGGGCGGGTTTGCCCAACTGCTGGGTCGCCTTGAAGGCGCGGCCGGCGGCGGTGGCGCCTTTGAAGCCGTTCTTGGTGCCCTGGAAGAGGGCCTTCTCGACCTGCTTGCGGATGCGGATGCGGTCCAGCAGGTCGGAGCCCGCGAGGCGGTTCAGCGCTCGCAGGCCGTAGCCCATCCCGCGCTCCGCCATTCCCTTGTTCTGAGTAGCAGTGCTCACTTGTTTCCTTTCCCTTTTGATTCGGGGGCGGTTACACGTCCGTCGAGATGAGGCGTGCCCTTCTTGGCGTTGCGGACAGCGAAAAGAATCTCTTTGCCCTCCTCCTGGCTGGCGAACTCGACCTTCGCCGGCAGCAGGATCGGCTTGCGGAAGCGGACCTCGGCCTCGAGGCTGTCGGGCAGCTTGCTTCCAAGCTGAGCCAGCGCCCGCGCCTTCGTCCACATCCCGTGCGCGATCGCGCCCGGGAAGCCGAGCGGCTTCGCCGTCAGCGAGTGCATGTGGATCGGGTTGCGGTCGCCGGAGACGCCGGCGTAGCGGCGGCCGAGGCCGCCGTCGAGCTTCCACTCGGCGCTGGCCGGCGCGTCGGCCGGCAGCGACTCGAAGCCCTTGTCGGCCTTCTTGGCATTGCCGTCTCCGTTGGAGCCGCCGCGGCGGAGCATCGTGCTGGTGCTCTGCCAGACCACCTCGCCGTCGACCAGGACCTCGGTCTCCAGCGAGAAGGTCTTGCCCTTCGGGTGCGGTTGCAGCTTCGTCGGCCGCACCCGGATCGTCATCTCCTCGCCGATCCCGATCGGCCGCAGCTGCGTGATCGAGTTCTCGACGTGGACGAGGCCGACCGCTCCGAACGGGAAGGAGCCGTCGCTCATCACCGCCATGTGCAGCGGGAAGGCGAGCATGTGCGGGTAGGTCGGGGGGAGGGCGTCGCGGAGGGCGAAGCCGCAGACCTTGGAGTAAGCCGCGACCTCGGCCGGCTCGGCGGTGACGCCGGCCAGCTCGAGGTCGAGGCCATCTGGGATCTCGCCGCCGCCGCCGGGAACGAACGGGAGCAGCGAGGCGCCGGGGATCATCGGCAGTGCCGCTCGTGCATAGAGCGGCAGGATGTTGGGGGAGCTGTCGAGGGTCTTCGCCATCAGGCGATCACGCCCCCAGCAGGTTCTGGCCGCAGACGCGGACGGTGTTGCCGTTGACGCCGGTCGAGGCGGGGCTGGCGAACCAGGCGATCGTCTCGGCGACGTCGACCGGCAGCCCGCCCTGCGAGAGGCTGGAGAGCCGGCGGCCGGCTTCGCGCGGGCCGATCGGCATCGCGCCGGTCATCTGGGTCTCGATGAAGCCCGGCGCGACGGCGTTGATCGTCGCTTTGCGCTTCGCCATTTCGGGGGCCATGGCTTCGACCATCCCGATCACCCCGGCCTTCGAGGCGGCGTAGTTGGTCTGGCCGCCGTTGCCGGCGATTCCGGACATCGAGGAGACGCAGACGATCCGCCCGTTGCCGTTCAGCAGTTTCTTGCCGAGCAGGGCTTCGTTGATCCGCTCCTCGCTGGAGAGGTTGATCTCCATCAGCTGCGACCAGCGCTCTTCCGGCATCTTCGCGATCGTCCGGTCTTTGGTCACGCCGGCGTTGTGGACGACGACGTCGACCCCGCCGGAGAGCTCGGCGGCGATCACCTCCGGAGCGTCGTCGGCGGTGATGTCGAGCTCGATCGAGCGGCCGCCGATCGCGTCAGTTACAGCCTTGAGGTCCGCCGCCATCGGCGGGATGTCGAGGCCGACGACTTCAGCTCCGTCGCGGGCGAGCGTGTTGGCGATCGCCGCCCCGATCCCGCGCGAGGCGCCGGTGACCAGCGCCACCTTGCCCTCGAGCGGCTGGGTCCAGTCGATCTTCGGGCTGGGGGCGACGCCTTTGCTGACCCGGATCACCTGGCCGGAGACGTAGGCCGATTTGGGCGAGAGGAGGAAGCGCAGGGTCGACTCCAGCTGGTCCTCGGCACCCGGTTCGACGTAGACCAGCTGCGCGGTCGAGCCGCGGCCGCCGATCTCCTTGCCGAGCGAGCGGGTGAAGCCCTCCAGCGCTCGCTGGGCGGTGTGGGCGAGGACCGAGCCCGCTTCGGCGGGCGGCGTGCCGAGCACGATCGCGCGGCCGCTGCGCTGCAGGCGGGCAACCGCCGGATAGAAGAAGCGCTGCAGCTCGACCAGCTCGGTCGAGTCGGCGATCCCGGTCGCGTCGAAGACCAGCGCCTTCGCCTTGCCCTCGGTGCCGGCCCTTTCGGCCTTGATGCTGTCGAGGACGGCGGCGATCTGCTTGGTCAGCCGGCTGGCCGGCGCGGCGCCGGAGAGGACCGGGCCGGAAACCACCGGCTGGCCCTCCCGGTAGCGGTCGAGCGAGACCGGCTGCGGCAGCCCGAGCTGCTTCGCGACCGTGCCGACGAGCGGCGCGTTGACAACCTGTGAGTAGCGGTCAGCCATGGTTACTTGGCACCTCCCGGAGCCTCGAGGATCGCGACGACACCCTGGCCGGCGGCGGCGCAGATGCTGATCACGCCGCGGCCTTTGCCGTCTTCGTTGAGTTGCTTGGCGAGGCTGGCGACGATCCGCCCGCCGGTCGCGGCGAACGGGTGGGCGGCCGCCAGCGAGCCGCCGTTGACGTTGAGCTTGGCGCGGTCGATCGGGCCGAGCGGTTTCTTCTTCCCGAGCTTCTCGGCGCAGAACTCCTTGTCTTCCCAGGCCTTCAGCGTGCAGAGAACCTGGGCGGCGAACGCCTCGTGGATCTCGTAGTAGTCGAAGTCCTGCAGTTTCAGCCCGGCCCGATCGAGCATCCGCGGCATCGCGTAGGCCGGCGCCATCAGCAGGCCTTCGCGCTTGTGGACGTGGTCGACGGCGGCGGTCTGCGCCTCGGTGACGTAGGCGAGGATCGGCAGGTCGTGCTCTTTCGCCCACTCCTCGGAGGCCAGCAGGACGGCGGAGGCGCCGTCGGAGAGCGGGGTCGAGTTGGCCGCGGTCATCGTCCCCTCGGGGCCGCCGAAGACCGGTTTCAGCTTCGCCAGCTTCTCCAGGCTGGAGTCCGGGCGCAGGTTCTGGTCGCGGTCGAGCCCGATGTAGGGGGTGATCAGGTCCTCGAAGAAGCCGCGGTCGTAGGCGGCGGCGAGGTTCTTGTGGCTCTTGACCGCGAGCTCGTCCTGCTCCTCACGCCCGATCTCCCATTCGGTGGCCATGATCGCGCAGTGCTCGCCCATCGAGAGGCCGGTGCGCGGCTCCTCGTTGCGGGGGATCGCCGGGACGATGTGGCCGGGGCGGACCTTCGTCAGCTGTTTGAGTTTGCCCACCGTGGAGCGCTCGCGGTTGGCCTCCAGCAGCGTCTCCCGCAGCCCCTCGTTGAGGGCGATCGGCGCGTCGGAGGTGGTGTCGACGCCGCAGGCGATGCCGGAGTCGATCTGGCCGAGGGCGATCTTGTTGGCGACGAGGATCGTCGTCTCGAGGCCGGTGCCGCAGGCCTGCTGGACGTCGTAGGCGGGGGTCTCGGCGGCGAGGCGGGTGCTGAGCACGCTCTCGCGGGTGAGATCGCGGTCGCGCGAGTGCTTGAGGACGGCGCCGCCGGCGACCTCGCCGAGCGTCTCGCCCCCGATGCCGTAGCGGTCGATCAAGCCATCGAGGGCGGCGGTCAGCATGTCCTGGTTGCTCGCGTGCGAGTAGACGCTGTTGGAGCGCGCGAACGGGATCCTGTTGCCGCCGACGACGGCGACTTTGCGGGTTTTGGCGTTCATCTGGGGGTGGGTCCTCCTTGGGGATTGGAAGTCGAAGGGGAGGCCGAGCGGGTTCGCAATCCCGGCTCGACGGTGGAGATCAAGAGCTCGGCCGCGTCCTCGGCGGAGATCGCCTCGGTTCGCAGCCACCAGCGGGCGAGCGCCTCGGAGGCGCCCAGAAGAGCGGTGGAGAGGGCCTCGACTTCGACCTTCGCGGCCTTGCGGCTGCGCTCCGGCAGCTGCGCCAGCAGCGAGGCGGAGACGAGGTCGACGATCTGGCCGCGGTAGGCGGCGACCCGGTCGAAGACCTCGCCGCCGTGGGGGAGGGTCTCGTCGAAGAGGACCGCCCAGGCGGAGCGGTCGGTGTCGAGGAAGGAAAAGAAGGCGCGGACGCCGGCCCCGAGCGCGTCGCCGGGGTTGCCGGTCTCGCTCACCGCCTCGGCGATCGTGTTGATCAGCGCATCTCCGGCCCGCTCGATGCAGGCGATGTAGAGCCGCTCCTTATTGCCGAAGTAGTTGTAGAGCAGCGGCTTGGTGACCCCGATCGCCGCGGCGATCTCATCCATCGTCACCGCCGCGTACCCCCGCTCGGCAAACAGTTCGTGAGCCGCCTCGAGCGTCTGCTCCATGCGGTCGTCGCGGGAAAGCCGGGTGCGAACTGATGCATCCATCGGTGTAGAAGTTACCGCAATATAAATTTATACCGGCGTAACGTGATGGATCGCACGCATATCCCTTCTATGTATAAGCGGCCCGACATAGATCCAGCGCCAAAGGAAGACGACTCCGCCGAAGCCTGGCTAGATCAGGCGGAGGCTCAAGCAGAGATTTGGGCCGACTGGGAGAACGAAGAAGCCAGCTAGGCCAGATCGTCCTCTTCGTAGTCGTACCAGGCCATCTCGGCATAGCGACCGATCCGGAGCACTTTGTGCTTGCGGAATCGGTAGATGTCTCGCACCCGAACCGCCGTTCCGGTCCGTTCTTCCAAAGGATGGAGCCCGAAACAGATCAACGCGAACTCGGTGTTCGTGTCGGCGAGTTCTTCGACCGATCTCGCCATCGCGTCGATCTCCTCCACAGAGCGCTCCTGCTCAACCAGTGGACCCGCTCTCCTGCCGGGCTTGATGCGGCTAAGGGTCGGCCCATGATTTGGCCACAGAACCGACCAGTCGCCGTGGGCGAAGTCATTTCGGTCGGCGATGGCGTCCTTCACCTCTTTCTTGAGCCTGACTGCGACTTGGCGCTCTTCGTCGTCAAACTCCGCGTAGCGCTCGCAGATCGCGAAGAAGGCGTTCGCGATCTGCTCAGCGAACGCGGCTCCCATGGCAATTTTTGCGTCCATGCGGTCGCCCTCAAGGTCGTGTTTGCTCAGGGCATACTCAATCGCCTCCCGCATCTCGGAAACCAGATAGGCGAATGCGAAGACGTAGTGCCCCAGCGCTCGATGGGCCTCGTCTACGCGAAGGCGACGAACCGTTTCCCGCCGCTCCATTTCATTTAGCCCGCTCAAGGGCGCTATAGGGTACTCCCCGATTTCCTTGTAAATACCGCCAACCGGCGGTGGAGAGGGGGAGAGATTGGCTCACTTCGCGACTATCTACAGCGTGTGCGTCCATAAACGGAATAGGCCCAAAGAGCGCTTCGCCCTAGGCGGACTTGAAGAACAACGGCCCTACCTCGGAGACTTCTTCAGCGAAGTCCTCGATCCGGCGAGCTTCCACGTCGTCAGCAAAAACGAGCAGCGGACGGTCGACTGCGACTCTTGTGAATTCGCAGGGGAAAACGAAGACGAGCTTCGGGTGATGCTTAAACCGGGCGAGAAAGGGGTCGATGCCTCGATCCTCGACCCCAAAGGGAAGCCGGACTACAAGCAGACGCCCGACCATACCCAGGTGCTTCGATCGGCCTCTCTCTTCCGGTTGCCCAGGGAAGAGGAGATTGGCTGGTGGGTCTGCCACGTCAATAACGGCAGAAGCTTTAAGACTCTTGTCCATAATGAGTTGAGGGAGCGCTTCATGCAGACCTTTTCCGAAGAACTCATGCTCAAGATCGAGCCTTGCGTCAACGCTGCAGCCCTCGAAGCTGCCGTAGAACAGGACCGCCTACTCAGCGCGAGCCTCTCCAAATACGAACGCTCGCCAGATACCGCTGACGCCGGCGAATGGGTCGACCACGACACCGGCCTCAAATTGAAGCTCCAGATCCAGCCCCAACGCGGTGGAAGGCTCAACCCGAAACGCGTGATCGAGGCTATGAAAAGCAAGTCCCTCGGGGACATCGTCCAGTTCGGCGACATCAAATTTGACACCGCCCAGTTCGAGGTCGAACTCGACGGGGGCCAGCACCGCACGTTCAAAATCGAGGACCCCGACAGCGGGCACGCCTTTTCGGCCCTGATCGAGCCTGAACTGGACAGCGGACGGGTACCTCTGGACGAGAGCCTCTTTGTGGAGATGGGGAAAGTGCTAGACGATTTGGGATGAAAGCCAACCCCTGGAAGCTGATCCGAGCCCACTACCAGACTCTGCGACATGCAGAGACTGGGAACTCCATGTGGCAGGACTATGCCTTGTTTCTCGGGCTCCCTTCCGGTGTCTACGTCCTCTGCATTTTCCTCAAGACTGAATTGCCCCAAGAGGCCAGCGCTGGCCTCTTGACCGCCACGGGAGTTCTGGCGGCATTCTTCTTCGGCGTCGTCCTTCAGGTCGCCCAACGAGCGATGGATCTAGCCGACCAGCGATCCAAACCGGGGAACCCAAAACCCGACAAAGCGACGTACTGGCAGATCGAGTTTTTAGAAGAAATCGCGGCTAGTGCCGGTTATGCCTGCCTGGTCAGTGTGTTGACCGCCGCCGTTTCCCTCGCCGCACTCGTCGCCACGCAGAAGTGGCTCCTTGTGGTCTTCTGCTCACTCAGCCTTGCACTCGCCGTTCATCTGGCGTTGCTTTTGGCGATGGTTCTCTCCCGCGTCCACTCCCTGATAATCCGCCGCCTGCGGACCGCAAAAGTAAGCGGCGCGAAAGGACCCGGCACGGTCCATCCGATAGATGATGCTCGGCAGTCAGGGTCTAACCGTAACTAATCTGTCAAGCAGCTTGACAAGCGCCGGAATGTCAAGTAGGTTTACAACGTGCCACCGGCCAACCGCCACGAACCCCGCCGCGCGAAGTCCTCGACCTCCGACTACTCGGTGACGGAGTTCCTTGCCGAGTTCCCCGACGACGCCGCCTGCCTGGAGCACCTGTGGCGAACCCGCCACGCGCCCGATGGGGAAAACGCCCACTGCCCGAAGTGCGGCGACGTAAAGCCCTTCAAGCGCTACGCCACCAAGCAGCAGCGGCAGTCTTGGACCTGCACCGCGTGCGGCCACCACCTGCACCCGACCGCAGGAACGATCTTCCACCGCTCCTCGACCTCGCTGCGGCTCTGGTTCCACGCCATGTACCTGATGACGAGCACTCGCTGTGGGATCTCCGCCAAACAGCTAGAGCGCGAGCTGGGCGTCCACTACAAGACCGCTTGGCGGATGTTCAACAAGATCCGCAACCACCTGATGGCTGAACCCGATCCGGCTCCTAGCCTGCGTGGCGAGGTCGAGGTCGATGAGACCTCTTGGGGAGGCAAGCCCCGGCGCAAGTTCAAGACCCGGCAAGAGTCGATCGCCTTCCGCGAAGCCAAGCCCACCGTTCTAGGCATGGTCGAGCGGGGCGGGCGCGTCCGCGTGCGGGTGATCCCGACCCGGCACGGTGAACCCTTAAGTGACGCCGTGCGGGCGAACGTCAACCCGGAATCCATCCTCTACACCGACGATTGGATGTCCTACCGGCCGCTGAAGCGCGAGTACGCAGGACACCGGGTGATCAACCATTCCGCTGGCTCTTACGTCGAGGGCGACATCTACACGAACACCATCGAGGGGTTCTTCGGCAACCTCAAAACGGGGATGCGCGGCACCTACAAGAAGGTGTCGAGGAAATGGCTTCAGTCCTACTTGGATGAGTACGCGTGGCGGCACAACCAGCGCTACCACGGGCAGCGCTCGATGTTCCACGCCCTGGTGCGGGAGGCGGCGCGGCAATGACCGAGATCACCAGCGAGTGGAATCGCACCCTGCGCGAGATCCGCAAAGCGGCCAAACGACGCGCGAAGGCTTCCGATGCTCATCGCGAGGCGACGGTAGACCTACACACCTTCATCAAGGCGGCGCGCCACGCCGGGGTGCCGATCACCCAGATTGCTTCTGAGGCCGGTCTTTCTCGTCAGGCCGTTTACGACGTACTGGAGGAGCGACCTTCCGCATAGCGGCGTCGAAGTCGCCTTTGGTCGGGACCGGGATCTCGAGCCCCTTGCCGGTCTTCTGCTTCTTCGCCATATCCGAAGGCTAGCTTGAGGTTCAGGCGGCGGCTAAGCTTTCGCCATGAAGCTCGCAGCCGTCAACCCTCTGCGCCCATTTGCCGGGATCGGCAAGACCTCATGAAGCTCACGCCCACCCCGCCAGCGGTTCCGCTGATCTACATCAGCAAGCCCGCTTAGGGCAGATCCAGCCAGTCCATGTGCCGAGCGGCCAGCGTCGGCATCACATAGTCGCCCTCGCACCAGACCAGCCCCGCCGCGTGCAGTTCTTCGATCGGCACATCGACCGGGCCGCCGAAGTTGTAGCGCCGTTCAAGGGCTTCCCGCTTCATCTTCCGGGGGAACTCGCAGAGCAGCAGCGCCAGCAAGGCTCGCTGTAGCTGCTGCTCTGCTCCGGGCAGAGTCGTCAACCGAGTTCCAGTTCGGCGAAGTAGAGCGCCTGACGCGTCGGCAGCACCGCCCCTTCGCAGCGGAACACAAGGCCGCCCTTGACCAGATCCCGCACTGCTCTTTCGATCCCGTCGCGGGTGCTGAAGTCGTCCGGGTCGCCGAGTTCGCGGATCAGATCACTGAGCCGCAGCGTGGCCGGGTGGACCTCGATGACGTGGGTTAGAACCACCCGCTCAACCTGCTGATCTTCGCCAGCGTTATCCGCTGACTTAGCCTTGTCCTGCATGGGAAGCCTGCCTTCCTGTGCGAAAGGCCGGGGCGTCTGTTCGCGCAGCGCCCCGGCCGCTTTGCGATTAGGAGCAGGAGGCTCGCCTGATGAACGGATCTATTTCGCTTCTACATAGAAGGGATATGCGTGATGGATCGCACAGGAGTTAGCTGCCGGACACGGGCTGGCGATCTGATGGGGGCTACCCATCGGCCGCATGACTTGGCGGCCTCGCCGGGGGAATCCCGGTGCCCAGCAGCAAACTGTGAGGAGGACGGGGGACTCGAACCCCATCCGGAGTGCTACTCCGGACTACCGATTGTCAAACGGTTGCGGCGCCTCGCCGCTTCATCCTCCAACTTCATAAGTCCGGGGGCAACAAGACTCTCCCCCGTTGACGGATGGGGATCCTCGGATTACTCTCAGTTCCCGATTGTCAGACGGTTCGGGGGTCGCTCCCCCGCACGAAAAAGACCCGCTTCGGCGGGTCTTCGTGATTCTGTATCCAACCCCATCCTGTGAGGAGGAGTTCCTAATAGGTACGTAGAAGTCTCCTCGCATGAAGATTCGAGCGACCATCACGGCCGCAGCGGTTGTCCTCGCAGTTGCCTTCGCCGCCTCCCCCGCCTCGGCTGCCGACAAGGACTGCTCCGACTTCAAGACCTGGCGGGAAGCCCAGAAGTTCTACAAGCGTCACGGCGGCCCTCAGCGCGACCCGCACCGCCTCGACGGCGACGACGACGGCATCGCCTGCGAGGCCCTGCGCTACTAGCTGGCTGCCGGCGCAGGCTGGTGGATTGGATGGGAGCCAAACCTTCTCGGTAAAAGCGGCTTACCGCTTCGGAGCGGGATGAGCTGTATTTGGGCTGCCCTCGTCTGAAGACAACTCACTACGCGCGCTAGCTTTCCTTGAGAGCTACTCCGGACTCGCAGTTAGGGGGATTGTCACCCTCCTATGAAGACCCGCCGCTGGCGGGTCTTCGTGATTCAGGCCTCGGAGAAGCCGAAGCGGGCCTGGAGGCGGCGGAGGGGAGCGGGTGCCCACCAGTTCCAGTCGCCGAGCAGGCGCATCAGCGAGGGGACGAGGAGGGCGCGGACGATCGTCGCGTCGACCATCACCCCGACCGCCATCCCGATCGCGATCTGCTTGACGAAGAAGACCGAGCTGACGCCGAAGGCGAGGAAGACGAGAGCGATCGCGAGGGCGGCGGCGGTGATCACGCGGCCGGTGCGGGCGATGCCGACCGCGACTGCCTCCTCGTTGGAGTCGCCGGCGTCGTAGCGCTCTTTGATCCGCGCCATCACCAGCACCGCGTAGTCGGTGGCGAGGCCGAAGATGACGGCGAAGAGGAAGACCAGGCTGGTCACCTCGATCGCGGCGGGGCCGGTGTAGTCGAGCGGCGTCTTCAGCCAGCCCTCCTGGAAGGCGAGGACGAGGACGCCGAGCGTCGCGCCGAGGGTGAGCAGGTTCATCAGCAAGGTCTTCAGCGGCAGCAGGATCGAGCCGGTGAGGAGGAAGAGCAGGATCAGGGTGGTGATGGCGACGATCGCGACGACCAGCGGCGCGTGCTCGACGAGGCTCTCCTTCTGGTCGATGAAGCCGGCGGTGTTGCCGGAGACCAGCGCACTGGTCCCGCTCGGCGGGTCGAGGCCGCGGATCTCCTGCACCGCGTTCTGGGAGCTGCCGCTGAGGGCCGGGCCGGCGAGGGCGAGGTTGGCGTAGGCGACGCCGTCGCCGGCGGCGGTGAAGGGGGTGCCGCGGACGACGCCGTCGACGGCGGCAAGGCGGCGCTGGAAGGCCGCCAACTGCTGGGGGCCGGCGGGACCGTCGACCGTCACCGTCACCGCCTCGGTGACGTCGCGCGGGTAGTGCTCCTCGAGGTAGCGATAGGCGTCGTAGGAAGGCTGCCCCGGCGGCACCGCTTCGGCGCTGGGGCCGGTGAGGGTCGTCCAGAGCAGCGGCGCCGCGGCGGCCAGCAGCAGGGCCGAGCTCGCCAGCGCGGTGATGACCGGGCGCCGCATCACCCCGCGGGCCAGCCGGTACCAGCCGTCCGAGGCATCGGAGACGGCGGGGCCGCGGCGGATCGAGAGCGCGTCGATGCGGGGCCCGAGCAGAGCCAGCAGAGAGGGGACGACGAGGATCGCCAGCAGCGCCGAGAGCAGCGCCACCGAAGTGCCCGCCACCGCCATCGAGTAGAGGAAGCGCTGCGGCATCACGATCAGCGCTGCCATCGCTGCGGCGACGGTGAGGCCGGAGAAGACCGCCGTGCGCCCCGCCGTGCGCACGGTGCGGCGATGCGCCTCCCGCAGCTCGACGCCGCGCCCGATCTCCTCGCGGTATCGCGAGACCAGGAGCAGGGCGTAGTCGACCGCGAGGCCGAGGCTGAGCCCGGTGGCGATGTTGAGCGCGAACAGCGAGGTGTCGGTGAAGCTCGACATCACCCGCAGCACCAGCAGGGTGCCGATGATCGAGATCACGCCCAGCAGGAGGGGGATTGCGGCAGCGATCACCCCGCGGAAGACGAACAGCAGGAGCAGCGCCAGGATCGGGAAGGCGATCAGCTCGGCCTTGGTCAGATCCTCGCGGGTCTGGTCGTTGGTCTCGTCGAAGCCGGCGGCGAACCCGCCGAGACCGGCGTCGAGCGAACTATCGGCGAGGATCGGCTTGACCTCTTCGGCGGCGATCCCGCCGGCGTCCTGGACGTCGTCGGTTGAGAGGTAGGCGGGGATCACCAGCGACTCGCCGTCGTCGGCGAGCAGCGTCGCCGCTGCCCGTTTGTCCTGCAGGGGGTTGGCGACCCGGCCGACGTACTCGACCTGCGCGACCTCTTTGCTCAGCCGGTCGACCTCTTGGCGGACGGCAGGACTGGCAAGGTCGAGCTTGCCGCCCTTAGGAGAACGGACGACGACCACCAGGGCCGGATTGGGGTCATACCCGAGCGAGTCGCGTAGGAGCGCTCCGGCGCGCTCGCTCTCCGAGGCGCTGTCGGTGAAGCCAGCTGCTTTCAGGTGCTGCTCGACGTCGCGACCGACGACCGCGGCGAAGAGGGTGAAGAGGGCGACCGCGGCGAGGACGAGCTTCGGGTGCTTCCAGGTGAGGTCGGCGATCCGGCTCATCTAGGCGCGACTGTACCAGAATCCAAAGCATTAGGTTTGAAAATCAAAGTCAGCTACACTCGGTGGGTGCCCCGGAGGAGGAGTTACGACCAGTCCTGCAGCGTTGCCAGCGCGCTCGACCGCATCGGCGAGCGCTGGTCGATGCTGATCGTGCGCGAGCTGCTGCTCGGCCCGATGCGTTTCTCCGAACTAGCCAAGGGAGTGGGCGGCGCGCCAACCGATGTGCTGACCCGCCGCCTCCGCGACCTGGAGGCCGACGGCATCGTTCGTCGGCGGGAGCTGGAGCGCCCGGGGAGCGGAACCGTCTATGAGCTGACGGAGGTCGGGCTGGAGCTGGAGGGTCCGATCCTCGACCTCGGGCGCTGGGGGCTCAACTTCTACCGGCTCGAGGATCTCCCGGATCTGGTCACCGCCTCGCTGGCCAACGCCCTGCGGGTGATCCTCGACCCGCCCGAGGACAGCGAGACGATCGTGTTGCAGGTCCACAACGAAGGCCACTCGAACTGGCTGCGGATCGGCGGCGGCGAGAGCAGCGCCGGCCGCGGTACTGCGGACCGTGCCGACCTCACCCTCAGCGGTACCGCCCCCGACGTGATCGGCGCGATCGCCGTCGGCGGCGAGGCCGAAGACCGGGTCGAGATCGAGGGCGACCGCGGGGCCCTGCTCCGCCTGCGCGAGTGGGTCGAGCTGCCCGAGCGCCTGCAGGCGGAAGTCGAAGAGCTCGGCGCGCCGGTCGTTAGCTGAGGGCCGGGACTGGAGATGCGTGGGAGCTACCCATTGCCGCCTGATCGTTGCGGCCTCTCCAGTGAGCCCCGGCCCTGCAGCAAACTGTGAGGAGGACGGGGGACTCGAACCCCATCCGGAGAGCGACTCCGGACTTCCGATTATCAATCGGTTGCGGCACCTCGCCGCTTCATCCTCCAAGGAGATAAGGCGGGAGCGACAGAAGTTCTCCCCCTTGACGGATGAAATCTTTTGTATTACCGTCTGTCTACGGTTATCAATCGGTTCGGGGGTCGCTCCCCCGCACGAAAAAGACCCGCTTCGGCGGGTCTTCGTGATTCAGGGATTGGAGGCGGCGGTTAGCTCAGCTCGGTGCCGTCGTAGAGCTTCTTGACGTGCACCGTTCCGGGCGGTGAGGCCTCGATGCAGAGGCGGCAGAGGACGCACTCGTCGACGTTCTCGTCGACGATCTCGACGGTGCCGCCGGCGTCCTTGTAGATGTCGACGGGGCAGACTTCCTCGAGCTTGGCGGCGATCGCGGCGTCGTTGCGGATCGAGTCCTCGACCTCGATGTCGATGAAGACCTTGTTCAGCTGCTCGGGCATCAGGCGGTCGCCCCCAATTTCTCCTTGACGACGTCGGGAATCTCGTCGATGCGCTCGACGACGCGGATGCCGGCGGCTTCGAGGCGGGCGATCTTCTCGGTCGCGGTGTCCTCTACCCCCTCGACAATGGTTCCTGCGTGGCCGAAGCTCATGCCCTTCATCTCGTCGTCGTCCATGAATTTGCCGGCCATGAAGGCGACGATCGGCAGGCGCGAGTTGTTGTCCTTGACCCATTCGGAGAGCTGGGCCTCCATGCGGCCGCCGGGCTCGGTGTAGATGACGATCGCCTCGGTCTGCTCGTCGGCCTCGAAGTAGGGCATCAGCTCGGCGTAGGTGGAGCCGATGATCGCGTCGCCGCCGATCGAGACGGCGGTGGAGACGCCGAGGCCGGCCTGGGTCAGCGAAGAGGAGATCTCGGTGGTCATCCCGCCCGAGCGGCTCATCACCCCGACGCGGCCGGGCTGGTAGGCCTTGGCGGCGTCTTTGGCGGGGCCGCCGATGCCGCCCATCTTGCAGACCTCGGGGACGATCAGGCCAAGGCAGTTGGGGCCGATGATGCGGGCACCGCGCATCTCGGCGAGCTCGACCATCTGGGCGACGTCGCCGCGCGGGATCCGCTCGGTGACGATGACGATCAGCTTGATTCCGTTCTCGATCGCCTCGAGGACGGCGTCCTTGGTGAAGGCGGGGGGGACGGTGACGACGGAGCCGTCGATCGGGCCGCCGTGGTGCTCGACCGCCTGGGCGACGGTGTCGAAGACCGGCACGCCGTGGACCTCGCGGCCCTTGCGGCCGGGAGTGACGCCGCCGACGATCTTCGAGCCGTAGTCGAGGCACTCCTTGGTCAGGTTGACCGCCTCGCGGCCGGTGATCCCCTGGACGATGAAGGTCGTGTCGTTGCTGAGGAGGATGGACATCAGGCGGGTGCCCCTCCCTGGATCTTGGAGACGGCGCGGCCGGCGGCCTCCCACATCGAGACCGAGCGGTCGCAGTACTCGACGCCGTATTTCTCGAGGATCTTGAAGCCCTCGTCCTCCCAGGCGCCGGGGATGCGGAAGATCGCGATCGTCTCGCCGGGGTCCTTGCCGAGCTCGAGGCAGGCTTTGATCACGCCGCGGGCGACGATGTCGACGCGGGTGTTGGAGACGATCGACATCATCACCGCGATTTTCTCGACCCCGTCCTTTTCGAGGACCTCCTTGGCCAGGCCGCAGGCCTTGGCGACGGAGGGGTTGCCGCCGATCTCCGAGTAGTTGGCCGGCTGACCGCCCTGGTTGCGGACCGCGTCGGTGAGGGTCAGCGAGCCGCCGCCGGCGCCGATCACGAGGCCGAGGTTGCCGGTGAAGCCGTGGTCCTTGCCCTGGATCACACCGCGGTGGTCGGCGGCGTCGATCGCGCTGACGTTCTTCTCGAAGTCGGAGGGCTCGTAGGTCTCGCGGGTGTCGTCCTCGGCGATCGCGAGCTCCTTGCGCAGGAGCTTTTTCTGCCGGCCCACCGCCTCGTTCTCCATCTCCATGTGGGCGTCGAGGGCGACGAAGCTGCCGTCGGTCAGCTCCGCCAGCGGGTTGATCTCGGCCAGGGTCATGTCGTTGTCGCGGAAGAGGCGGGCGAGGCGGGCGAGCACCGGGGTCGCCCGGTTCAACTGCGAGCCGGTGACGCCGGTCGCGGCGACGACCTGCTTGGCCTCGAAGTCGGAGATCGGCAGCAGGTTGGAGACGTGGCCTCTACCGACGTGTTCCGGATGCTTCTCGGCGACCTCCTCGATGTCGATCCCGCCCATGTCGCTGAACAGCATCAGCGGTTTCTTCGCGGTGCCGTCCCAGACGACGCCGGCGTAGTACTCCTGTTTGACCTCCGCTTTGGGGTCGACGAGGACGCCGCGCGGCATGAGGCCGTTGATCTCCAGCTCGAGGATCGCCTCGGCGTGCTGAGCGGCCTCCTCGGGCGTGTCGGCGAACTTGACGCCGCCGGCCTTCATCCGGCCGCCGGTCAGCACCTGGCTCTTGATCACGACCGGGCCGCCGATCTCCTCGGCGACCTTGCGCGCTTCCTCAGCGCTCGTGCAGAAGCCGTACTTGGTGACGGGAATCCCCGCCAGCTCGACGATCTTTCTTGCCTCGTACTCGTAAAAGCGCATCGCGGCGCGGAACCCTATCCAAACGGCCGGTGGCGGAAGTCCCCGACGCGTTTCATCGGGAAAGGCACGCTCGAATGACCGCCGAAGACCGCCCTCACGGCGCCCTTCTTGTTGCGCCCGTAACGGTTGCTCAGCTTGCCGCGGAAGATCCCGACGTTGTCGGCTTTGACCCTCGCGATCGGTTGCCACCTGCCCTTGAGGTAAGCCTCCAGCGTCACCTGTCCCGGTCCGCTCGAAGGCGTGCGGCCCCAATACTCCAGACCACCCTTCTTGCCTTTGCGGGCGAAAGCCGTGAAGGGGAAGCGGAAGGTGACGAGGACTTCCTTCGGCTGGTCGTTGGCGAGCTGGTCGGCGCTGAAGTAGAGGCCGGACTGGACGGTGCCTTCGCCGCCGCCCAGCGGCTGGTCGCGGAGGCCGTACCAGAAGAATTTGGTCACCCCGGCGGCCCAGGCCTGGTGCAGCGCTTCGGCGGTCCACTGGGTGAGGATCGGCATCGGCAGGCCGCGCGGGTCGGGGGGATTCGAGTCCCAGGAGAACTCGGTGACCCAGAGCTGGGTGCGTTTGAACTGGCCCCTGATGTGGCCGGCTTTGTCAGCCGCCCGGAGCAGCGTCATCAGCTTCGGCAGGTCGCCGGACTGGACGTCGTTGATCCGCCCTTCGTGGGTGGGGCCGCCGCTCGAGTAGGGGTGGATGTCGAAGGCGTCGAAGCGGACGCCGCCCGGGCAGCCTTTGACCGGCTTCGGGTTTTCATGCCCCTTCATGCAGAGCAGGAGCCGGGTGAACTTCATCGGGCCGACGTTGTAGCCCTTCAATTCGGTCGGTCCGAGACCGGCGGCGACGACGACGTTGCTGGGGTCGACGGCGTTGATCCCGTCGTAGAAGCTGTTGATCAGGTTCCTGTAGAGCGCGGGGGAGAGCGGCTTGAACTCGGTGTTGAACTGGGGGAAGAAGAAGAGGGTCAGGTTCGGCTCGTTCATCCCCTGCCAGTACTGGACCCGCGGCAGGCCGCCGAAGTTGCCGCTGTAGCGCCGCGCTGCCGCGGTGGCGAAGGCGCCGAGGGCGGCCGGATCGGGATCGCACATTTTGGTCAGCTGCAGCCCCGGCGGGCTGGTGCAGCGCTGGGCCCAGCTCGGCGCTCCGTCGACGATCAGGAGCGGGTTGAGGCCGGCGCGGATGGCGTTGATGACGCCGGTGTCGATGTAGGACCAGTCCCGGTAGTGCGGATCGGCGGGATTGGTCGGATCCCAGTTGGCGGGGGGGTTCGCGGGCGCGACGTGTTCCCAGTCGAGCACCAGACGAACCCAGCGGGCGCCGGCCTCGCGGGTGCGTTCGAAGGAGAGTGGCTGGTAGTCGCCGATTCCGGAGATGCCGGTTTCAAACGGGCGGGCCGAGGCCGCGCTGGGCAAGGCGAGGAGGAGCAGGAGCAGCGCTATCGGCAGCAGGGCGAGGCGTCGTTTGGGTGACCTGGGTCGTGGCATCGAGATCGGTGGCATGAAGCCTTTGTCGGATAAACGAGGCGTTTTGTTTAGGCGCTGTGCCCGTGGCGCAGCTGGCGCGAGCGCGCTGCGTAGGCGATCGAACCCGCCAGCGTCAGCAGGATCACCAGCGGCAGCCAGATCCCGACGTTGCCGTCGCCGACCCCCGTCGCCTGCCCCAAAACATGGCCCACGCCGGAGGATCCCTGCGGCTGATCGACCTTCACCGCGTTGTCTACGACGTTGGTGCCGCCGCCCGAAGAGGTGGAGCCGCCGTTGGCCCCCGCGCTGCCTCCTGAGCCAGATCCGCCCGTGCCCTTCCCCGCGCCGCCGGCGTTGCCGGTCCCGCCGTTGTTGTCGCCGCCGTTGCCGGCCGCTTCGGCGACGGTGGTAGTGACCTGGGAGGGGGCGGTTTCCGCCGCCAGTTCGGCTGCCGCCTTGCCGGCGGGGCCGCGCTCCTCGAGGCGCTCTGCGTTGCGGGCGCCGAGGGTGTCGGCGGGGGTCGCCTTCTTGCCTTTGCCGCCTTTTTCGCCGCCGGCGCCCGGGAAGCTTTCCGTGTACTGGTTGGCGGCCGAGTTCTCCGGCGGGACGTAGTAGTCGGCCAGCGCGTGGGCGGGTACGACCAGGGCTACAGTCGAGGCGGTCGCCAGGGCGATCCTGAGCATGTGAAGTCTCGTCGTCATCAGAGGGTGGCCGGGGTCGCTGTCCGACCCGGGCTCCTAGCATAGAACCGAATGGAGGCTGCTTCGATGCGGTGGCGGGAAATGGCGGCCGACGTGCGCGCTGGCTGGGACTGGATGGCTGCTGCCAGCTGGGCCCTCTGCTTCGGGCTCGTCGTCCTGCTTGGCCTCGAGGGCGGGGGCTACGACCCGCTGGTCCACGACCAGGTCGGCATCGCCGCCTGGTGGGCGTTGCTCGCCACCGTCGCCGTCGGCGTGCTGCCGCGGCGCCGGCTCGGGCCGGCCGCCCTGGGCGGGCTGGCGCTGCTGACCGCGTTCGCCGTCTGGGTCTGCCTCAGCCTGATCTGGACCGAGAGCTCCGAGCGCACCTTCGTCGACGCCGCCCGGGCGCTGACCTACGTCGCCCTCTTCGCCCTGGTCCTGGTCAGTCGCGACGGGCGGGAAACGCAGCGCCTGATCGGGGCGGTCGCCGCCGGCATCGTCCTCATCGCCACCGTCGCCCTGCTCTCGCGCCTCCATCCCGACTGGTTCCCCACCGCTCAGCAGACCGGCCGCATCCTCGGTGCCGAGGACCGGCTCTCGTTTCCCCTCAACTACTGGAACGCCCTCGCCGCCCTGACCGCGATCGGAGTGCCGCTGCTGCTGCAGCTGGCAAGCGAGGCCCGCTGGGCCCTCACCCGCGCGGCTGCCGCGGCGGCGCTGCCGGCGATGATGCTGGTGCTCTACCTGACCCTCTCGCGCGGCGGCATCGGCGCTGCGGCGATCGCGACGCTGGTCTTCCTGCTGATCGCTACCGACCGGCTGCCGAGGCTGGTCTCGCTGGCGATCGCCGGCACCGGTGGGGCGCTGCTGGTCGTCCTCGCGCACGAGCGGGAGGCGTTGCGAGAAGGCTTTGGCACCGCTCTCGCGCACGAGCAGGGCGATGAGCTGATGCTCTTCGTCATCGTCGTCTGCGCGGCGGTGGGGCTGCTCCAAGCCGCGGTTGCGGCGAGCGGCCGGCGCTGGCAGCGGCCGGGATGGTCGCGACCCTCCCGCCAGGGAGCGATGGCGGGGGCGGCTCTTGGCGTCGTCGTCCTCCTGGTTGCGGCGCTTGCCGTCGACGTTCCCGGCCGGGCCTCCGACGCCTGGACCGAATTCAAGGAGGGGGGTGGCCCCGGCGAGGGCAGCGAGAGATTGACCAGCGCCGCCGGTGAGAGCCGGTACCAGTTCTGGGTCTCGACGACCGACCAGAACGCGACCGCGCCGCTGATCGGCACCGGCTCGGGCACCTTCCAGTTCTGGTGGTCGCGCGAAGGCGACACGGCGGAAACCGTCCGCGACGCGCACTCCCTCTACATGCAGACTCTCGGGGAGCTTGGGATCGTCGGCCTGCTGCTGTTACTTGGATTCTTCGCCTGGGTCTTCGTCAGCGGCCTGCGGGCGGCGCTGCTCAGCGACGCGGCGGAGCGTTCCCGCCTCGCCGCCGCCCTGGCGGGCTTCTCCGTCTTCCTGATGACGGCGGCGGTGGACTGGATGTGGCAGATCCCGGTGGTGCCGGTGGCGGCCCTGCTGCTCGCCTGCGGGCTCCTCGTCGCCGGCAGCGAGGGCGACAAGCCGCGCCTGGCCGTTCCCTGGCGCGTCGGCGTCGCGGTGGCGGCCGTGCTGGCGATCGTCGCGATCGCGATCCCGCTCGCCTCGACCAGTCTCGTCCGCCAGAGTCAGGCGGCGGTGCGCGAGGGCGACCTCGAGGCCGCTCTGGAGGACGCCAGGGACGCCCAGAACGTCGAGCCCGCCGCGGCGACCCCGCGCCTCCAGCAGGCGCTGGTCCTGGAGCTGCTCGGCGACTTCGGCGCGGCCGAAGCGGCCGCCCGGGAGGCGATCGAGCGCGAGTCGACCAACTGGCGCCTCTGGCTAGTCTTGTCGCGGATTGCCGCCGAGAATGGTCGTATCGACGCGTCCGTCGACGCTTACAAGGAAGCGCGGGCGCTCAACCCTCTCGGGGAAATCTTCGAACGATGAGGCTCACTTCTTTCCGGCAAATAGGGGCAATCGGCTTGGTGATCGCCGCTCTGTCGATGGTGGGATGCGGCACTGTTATCGACCGCGAGAAGCTCCAGGACACCGTCCAAGCGAGCCTGGAAGACTCAATCCATGAAAAGATTCAGAAGGTCGAATGCCCTTCTGATCAGTCTGTTGACCCGGGCGCGACGTTCACTTGCGACGTGATTTTTTCCGATGACAGGCGGGAAGTAGCGACTTTGAAAATCCGCAACGAGGACGCAGACATCACCATGGTCAGCGTCAAACCCAAGAACTAGAGAGAGGCGAATGAGCGACCTGACCACTGCCCCTGACGAGCTGACCACCCACGCGAAACTCCTCAGCTGGGTTGACGAAATCGCCTCGCTCACCGAACCAGACTCCGTCCACTGGTGCGACGGCTCCGCCGAGGAGTACGACCGCCTCGCCCAGGTCCTGATCGACGCCGGCACCTTCGAGCGCCTCTCCGACGCCAAGCGTCCTAACTCCTACCTCGCCCTCTCCGACCCCGGCGACGTCGCCCGCGTCGAAGACCGCACCTTCATCTGCTCCGAGAACGAGGCGGACGCCGGCCCGACCAACAACTGGCGCGACCCGGCCGAGATGCGCGCGACCCTCAACGACCTCTTCAAGGGCTCGATGAAGGGCCGCACGATGTACGTCGTCCCCTTCTCGATGGGCCCGCTCGGCTCAGACATCTCTGAAATCGGCGTTCAGCTGACCGACTCCGCCTACGTCGCGACGAACATGCGGATCATGACCCGGATGGGCAAGGCCGCCCTCGAAGTGCTCGGCTCCGACGGCGAGTTCGTCCCCTGCGTCCACTCGGTCGGGATGCCGCTGACCGAGGGCGTCGAAGACGTCTCCTGGCCCTGCAACGAGGCCAACAAGTACATCGTCCACTACCCCGAGAGCCGCGAAATCTGGTCCTTCGGCTCCGGCTACGGCGGCAACGCCCTGCTCGGCAAGAAGTGCTTCGCGCTGCGGATCGCCTCGGCGATGGCCCGCGACGAGGGCTGGCTGGCCGAGCACATGCTGATTCTCAAACTGACCTCGCCCGAGGGCAAGGTCAAGTACATCACCGGCGCCTTCCCGTCGGCCTGCGGCAAGACCAACCTGGCGATGCTGGTCCCGACCCTGCCCGACTGGAAAGTCGAGACGGTCGGCGACGACATCGCCTGGATGAAGTTCGGCGATGACGGCCGCCTCTACGCGGTCAACCCCGAGGCCGGGTTCTTCGGCGTGGCCCCCAACACCAGCCACAAGACGAACCCGAACGCGATGGACACGATCGAACGGAACACGATCTTCACCAACTGCGCCAAGACCGACGACGGCGACATCTGGTGGGAGGGGATGACCGGCGAGCCGCCGGCGCACGCGATCGACTGGCACGGCAACGACTGGACTCCCGAGTCCGAGAAACCCGCCGCGCACCCGAACGCGCGCTTCACCACCCCCGCCTCGCAGTGCCCCTCGATCGCCCCGGAGTGGGAGGACCCGGCCGGGGTGCCGATCGACGCCTTCCTCTTCGGCGGCCGTCGCGCCACCGTGGTGCCGCTGGTCCAGGAAGCGTTCGACTGGGAGCACGCCGTCTTCATGGGGGCGACGATGTCCTCGGAGACGACCGCGGCTGCCGCCGGCGCCGTCGGTCAGCTGCGCTTCGACCCGATGGCGATGCTGCCCTTCTGCGGCTACAACATGGGCGACTACTTCGCCCACTGGCTGAAGGTCGGCCAGCGCGAGGGTGCCCAGCTGCCGCGCGTCTTCTACGTCAACTGGTTCCGCAAAGACGACGAGGGCAAGTTCCTCTGGCCCGGCTTCGGCGAGAACAGCCGCGTCCTCGAGTGGGTCTTCCGTCGCTGCGAAGGCGAAGGCGAGGCGGTCGAGACCCCGGTCGGGCTGCTGCCGGCCGAGGGCGAGATCAACACCGAGGGGCTCGACATCTCCGAGGAGGCGATGCGGGACCTGCTGACCGTCGATCTCGACCTGGTCAAGGAGCAGCTGCCGCAGGTGAAAGCGCACCTGGCCGAGTTCGGCGACAAGCTGCCGGCCGAGATCAGCGCTCAGCTAAAAGCGCTGGAAGAGCGCCTGGGCTAGCTCCTTCGTAGTCCAGCGGCAGCCGCATCCAGCTCAGAGTGCGGCCGCTGTAGAAGTGATCGAGGGGCTGCTCCCGGAAGGTTCGAGAGCAGCCCCTCAGCCGTTCTGCCAGCTGCTCGAGCAGCCCGGTCCAGCCGGCCACGGTCATCAGGGTGCCGCCGGGGGCCATGAACGGGAGCATCGCGTCGACCTCCGCCACCAGGTGGTCGTACTCCTGGACCGAGTCGTGGAGGAAGAAGTCGACTTCGAGGCCCGCGAGGTGCCGGGGCAGCGCCTCTGGCGTCGGCTCGTAGATCGGGTCCCAGGATGCTCGCAATCTTTTCGGGACAAGCCCCTTGCCCGAGCCGGGGAGGACGTCGAAGGACATCAGGCGCCCGGGGTGCCCCTCTTTTGAGTTCCGCTGCAGGGCGCACAGCATCGTCCGCGAGCCTAGGCCCTCGAGGATTCCCGTCTCGACCACGAGCTTCGGTTTGCTCGCCCGGATCAGGGCCCAGGCGGCGAGGTGGTGGGCGGGCAGGGGAGGACGGCGCTTCATGTAGATCGCCCGCGGGCCGATCTCGCGGCTGAGCAGCGGACCGAGATCGGGGTCGGTAAGCGCTTCCTCGATGTACCCCTGGAGCTCGGCGGCCGGGTGCTCCAGCACCTCGGCCAGGAGCTGGCTCATCTCCGCCAGGTTGGCGACGGGATAGGTGAAGGTGTCGATCTCCGGGTCGGCGAGGACGTAGCGCGCCCTGCGCAGCGGCCTTCCTTCCCAGGGGCCCGCCCCGTGCTGTCGCAGGACCTTCGCCTTGGTCACCCAGCGCAAGCGGTTGGCGCGCCGGATATAGAGGCGCGCGCGCTGGGGCGTGCCGTGTTTGAGGGTCTGTTTGAGGTGCAAGTGGCCTCTGCCGGGCAGGGAACGGATGTCCCCCGCCTTATCGGCAGAACGGCCTACTTGCCGTAGGCCTCAGCCAGCTCCGGGTCCTTCTCGGCCAGCATCTCGGCCAGCTCCACCATCACCTTGCACTGCTTCCAGGTGGCGTCATCCTGCATCTTGCCGTCGATCATGTGGACGCCGCGGCCGTCGGGGATCGCCTCGATCACTTTCTTGGCGAACTTGACCTCGTCCGGCGGCGGGCTGAAGACCTTCTTCGCGATCCCGATCTGGACCGGGTGCAGCGACCAGGCGCCGACGCAGCCCATCAGGAAGGCGGCGCGGAACTGGGTCTCGCAACCGGCCGTGTCCTTGATGTCGCCGAAGGGGCCGTAGAAGGGGAGGATGCCGGCGGAGGTGCAGGCGTCGACCATGCGGGCGATCGAGTAGTGCCAGAGGTCCTGCTGGGCGCTGACGCGGTCGGCCTCGGGGTTCTCCGGGTCGTCCGGGTCCTCCATCACGCGGTAGCCGGGGTGCCCCCCGCCGACGCGGGTGGTCTTCATCCGGCGCGCCGCTGCGAGGTCGGCGGGGCCGAAGCTCATGCCCTGCATGCGGGGGCTGGCGTTGGCGATCTCCTCCAGGTTGACGACGCCCTGCGGGGTCTCGAGGATCGCGTGGACGAGGATCGGCCGCGACAGTTCGGCCTTCGCTTCGAGCTGGGCGAGGAGGCGGTCGACGTAGTGGATGTCGTGGGCCCCCTCGACCTTCGGCACCATGATCACCTCGAGCTGGTCGCCGATCTCGGTCACGAGTTGGGTGAAGTCGTCGAGCACCCAGGGGCTCTCCAGGGCGTTGACCCGGGTCCAGAGCGAGGTCTGACCGAAGTCGTTCTCCTTCGCGGCCTGGATCAGGCCGGCGCGGGCGGCCTCCTTGCGGTCGACCGGGACCGCGTCCTCGAGGTTGCCGAGGAGGATGTCGGTTTTTTCCGCGATGGCGCCGGCCTTGGCGACCATCTTCTCGTTCGAGAAGTCGAGGAAGTGGATCATCCGCGAGGGCTTGACGGGGATCTCGCGGAGCGGCTCCGGTGCGCCGATCGCCTGCGGGAGGAAGAAATCTCTGGGGTGTCTCAACGTGCTCCTCGGGTCGTTCTTTGCCTATCTGGGGCGGCTAAATCTATTGAGCGTGCGGATTTGCCGCCTCCAGCGGTCCTAAATTGCGCGGTATCGAGGGATCGCAACGGGATACCACCCAGGACTGGGTCGTGCCGCAGCGCACGGTGCCGACCCTGTCCGAGCTCGAGGCGCGGATCGACGAGGCGCTGGTGATCGCGCGAGCCTCGGAGGAGGGGGTCGGGATGGTTGGCGAGGTGGCTTTGGATGCCGCCCGGCAGGCTCGGCGGGCGGCTGAGGCGGCTGAGGAGAGCGCTCGGGCGGCGGCTGCCGTTAGGGCGGCTGCCCGGAGGCCTAGGCCCGCGGGCTCTGTCTCCGAGGCTGATGGGCCGGCGGGTCCTGTCCCCGATTTGGTTTCACCATCCCTGTCGGGATGGTCCCCCAAATCGGCGCCACCCCCCGGCAGGGACGCCGGAGAAGGACCGGCTGCTGCCCGGGAAGTGGTCATCGATCCCTTGCAGCGGTTCAACGAGAGGGCTGATGCCGTTGCCGCTCGGTTGAAGAAGCTGGAGCGGGTGCCGGTTTAGCTGGTTGCTCTCAGCAGTGGGAGCCGAAGTGTTGGGTCCAGATGTGGACGCCGGTGAGGCCGCCCATCTTGCCTACGAGGAGATCGATGCCGATCTCCTCGAAGTCGCCGAGGATGTTCTCCCGGTGGGTGGTGGAGTGCATCCAGGCGTTGAAGATCGAGCCGACGGTTGCCTGTTGGGCGACGCCCCAGGCGAGGTTCTCGCCGACCCGCCAGCAGTCCGGTGACATGTAGCCGGTCTCGCGGATCCAGTGGGAGAATTCGCGGCCGCAGGCGGTGTGGCTGAATTCGTTGCAGCCGATCAGATCGCCGCTCTTCTCGGCCGCGGATTGCCGCAGCAGTGACGATTCGGCCAGCGATGGCAGTCCCCAGCGCGCGCGGGTCTCATTGACCAGGCAGAGCATCGCGCTCACCTGATTTGCCTTCGGGGCGCTGAGGGGAACGTTGGGGCAGCCGGTTGCCGCAAGCGCCTGGCGCGCGGTGGTTGGGCTTACCGACGAAGCCTGGCCAATGCCGGTGGCGGCGCTGGTGGAAACGGCCGTCGCTGCCAGCAGAAAGGTTTGGATCGCAAGGGCAACCAGAAGGCGCGAAAGGCGGATGGACATGAAGTCCCTATCGCCCTGTCAACTCCTCGATTCAGTCTCCAGGCAAAGCTTCTGGATAAACGTCCAGGTGGGAGAAACATCCCAGTTCGCACCCTCGAACCAAACTTTTGCACCGGCACCTTTAGCAAAAGTAGTGAGTTTGGCCGAATGTTTGATCGAAAAAATTAGTCAAACGTCCACGGCTTCTGTACGTTCGCGCCGCGAAGGCCGCCATTTGCGGGCTTCTTTTCTTTTTTAAGAACTGTGAACCCAGTTAGGAGATCCGCAATGAGTGCTTCAACTCCCCGGTCGGCGCGGACGGCGGTGATCGCGATTTGCCTGAGCCTGTTCGCCCTGATGGCGGGCGTCATGGCGCAGGGTGTCGCGCAAGCCGCCACCGTCGAAACGCTGACCCTCTGCGTGAAGCGGTCCGGCCCTGAAAAAGGCGTCGTCCGTTTTGCCGGCAAGAGCCTGAAATGCAAAGCCGGTGAGAAACGCGTCCAGGTCGCCGGCACCGAAAAGAACGTTCTCGGTGCACTGCTCGAAAGCGGCGCCAAGGGCGAAAAGGGCGACGCTGGAGCGCCTGGTGCTGCCGGTGCTGCCGGCGCCAAAGGCGAAAATGGCGCTGCCGGCGCTGCCGGCGCTCCCGGTCAGCAGGGCCAGCAGGGTGCCACCGGCCCCCAGGGTCCGCAGGGCGGGCAGGGTCCCACTGGGCCCCAGGGTCCGCAGGGCGAGCAGGGCAACCCCGGCCAGCAGGGTCCGCAGGGTCCGACGGGCCAGCAGGGGCCTCAGGGGCCGACGGGTCAGCAGGGCCCGCAGGGCAACCCCGGCTCCCAGGGCCCGCAAGGGCCTACCGGCCAGCAGGGTCCCCAGGGAGACCCCGGCACTCCGGGTGAAGACGGCACCGACGGTCGCACCGTTCTCAACGGCGACGGTGCGCCGTCGAACGTAATCGGCGCCAACGGCGACTTCTACATCGACACCACCGCCAACAAGATCTACGGCCCGAAGGCCGAGGGCGAATGGCCGACCGAGGGTGTTTCACTGGTCGGTCCTCAGGGTCCGCAGGGCTTGACCGGCCCGCAGGGCCTGCCGGGTGAACCCGGCCCGCAGGGCGAGCAGGGCCCGAAAGGCGACACCGGCGCCACCGGTGAGGCAGGTCCGCAGGGCGAGGTAGGCCCGAAAGGCGACACCGGCGCGACCGGACCGCAGGGCCCGCAGGGCGAGCAAGGCCCCAAAGGCGACACCGGCGCGACCGGTGAGGCGGGCCCGCAGGGCGAGGCCGGCCCGCAGGGCGAGGTAGGCCCGAAAGGCGACACCGGTGCCACCGGTCCGCAAGGCCCGGAGGGTGAGGCAGGCCCGCAGGGTGAGCAAGGCCCCAAAGGCGACACCGGCGCCACCGGTGAGGCAGGTCCGCAGGGCGAGGTAGGCCCGAAAGGCGACACCGGCGCGACCGGTCCGCAAGGCCCGGAGGGTGAGGCAGGCCCGCAGGGCGAGCAGGGCCCGAAAGGCGACACCGGCGCGACCGGACCGCAGGGCCCGCAGGGCGAGATCGGCCCTCAGGGCCTCGAAGGTGACCAGGGTGCCCCTGGCGTGGACGGCAACTCCGTCCTCAATGGCGAGGGTCCGCCTGCCGAAGGCGAAGGTGTCGACGGTGACTTCTACCTCGACACGACCACCTTCGAGATCTACGGGCCGAAGAACGGTGGCTGGGGTACGGCCACCTCACTGGTAGGCCCGCAGGGCATTCAGGGTCCGCAGGGCGAGGTCGGCCCCCAGGGTCCGAAAGGCGACACCGGCGCGACCGGACCGCAGGGCCCGCAGGGTGAGCAAGGCCCCAAAGGCGACACCGGTGCGACCGGCGAGGCCGGCCCGCAGGGCGAGGTAGGCCCGAAAGGCGACACCGGTGCGACCGGGCCGCAGGGCCCGACCGGCGAGACCGGCGCTCAGGGTCCGAAAGGCGACACCGGCGCGCAGGGTCCGAAAGGCGATGCTGGCCTCGGCACTCCGTCGATCGCCAGTGCCGCCGGCATCACCACCCGCAACGCCAACAGCTACGCGGCGGGTAGCGGTGGAGGCACCAACCCGACGGTGACGCTGACCACGGGCACCAAAGCGATGGTGATCGTCACTGGGTTCATCGATCCGGAAGGCGACAGGACGGCTTACATGAGCTTTGCCGTCTCCGGCGCGACCACCCAGGCCGCTACTGACGCGCGAGCGGTGATCCGCGAGCACGGCAGCAGCAGCGGCACGGGTGGCATCCAGGCCAGCACGACGACGGTGATCACCGATCTGACCGCTGGCTCGAACACGTTCACCCTGCAGTACAAGAGCTCGACCGGGACCTCGTCCTTCTCAAACAGGACGATCACGGTCATCCCGCTCGGCTAGTTAGGAACAGTCAGACAGAAGCGCGAAGCGGCCGCCTCCGGGCGGCCGCTTTCGTTTCCCACTTCTCCTGCAGCGCGTTCGAGAGCAGCTCGGTCACGGGCCTATCGGACGAGAGCGGGGTCCCGTCCACAGAGCCGACCGCCTCGATCCCCCGGATCGAGTTGGTGAGGAACACCTCTTCGGACTCGCGCAGCTCGGCGAGGGTGAGGGTGCGCTCGGACGCCTCGATGCCCTCGGCCTTCGCCAGCTCGTGCACGGTGGCGCGGGTCACGCCGGGCAGGATGCGGCCGTCCAGGGGGGGTGTGAAGAGGGCGCCTTTGCGCACCGCGAAGACGTTGGCGCGGTCGGCCTCGAGCGCCTCGTCGCCGTCGACGAGGATCGCCGCCTTGCTCTGAGAGCTCGAAGGAAGCGCGGAGCGGTCGGCCCACTTGTGGCAACCGAGCCCGCCGTCGACGCGATGGGAGGAGAGGGAGACGGGGTCCTCGGGGAAGTGCAGAGAGCGGTCGATCTCGCCCCGCTCGACCTCGACGTCCGCATCGGGGACGAAGGTCAGTCGCACTCGCCCCAGCTCCAACCCCTCCGCGTGCTTTGCGACGAGTTGCCGGGTTTGCGCCGGCAGGCCGACCCCGTAGACGGCTTCGAGGCTTGCCTCCAGGCGCGACAGGTGCGCCTGGCGCGCGACGGGCTCCCCGCGCACGACGAGCATCGTCTCGAAGATCCCCTGGGCGGGGTCCGGCTGCTGGCGGGTCGTCATCGGCCTCACATTCTTGTCTATATCCTTGGCTCTGCAGAGCGCCGCCGCAACCGCGTTGCCGCGCTAGTCCGACTTCCCTCGACCGAAGCAGGAGCCATGGCCGTAGACACCGCTGCGTACCGCGAAATGACCGACGAGCAGGAAGCGATCATCGAAATGGTCCGCCAGTTCGCCGACGAGCAGATCATCCCCAACGCCGAGCACTACGACCACGAGGACTCGTTCCCGGAGCCGATCGTCGAGCAGATGAAGGAGCTCGGCCTCTTCGGGGTCACGATCCCCGAGGAGTACGGCGGCATGGGTCTCGACCTGACCACCTACGCGATGATCGTCGAAGAGCTCTCGCGCGGCTGGATCTCGATCTCCGGCGTCGTCAACACCCACTTCATCGGCTCCTACCTGCTGATGAAGTTCGGCACCGACGAGCAGAAGGAGTACTTCCTGCCGAAGATGGCGACCGGCGAGATCCGCGCCGCCTTCTCGCTCTCCGAGCCCGAGGTCGGCTCCGACGTCCAGGGCATCAAGGCCACCGCCAAGAAGGGCGAGGACGGCAACTGGGAGCTGAACGGGCAGAAGATGTGGGTCACCAACGGCCTCGGCTCCAGCGTCGTCTTCGTGCTGATGAAGACCGACACCAAGGCCGATCCGCCTTACAAGGGGATGACCTGCTTCATCACCGAGAAGGAGGCATGGAAGGAAACCAACGAGGGTGACTTCCAGGGGCTCAACGTGCCGCCGAAGATCAAGAAGATGGGCTACAAGGGCGTCGAGTCGACCGAGCTCGTCTACGACGGCTACAAGTGCCCGCCGGAGCGGGTGCTCGGCGGCGAGGAGGGGGGAGTCGGCCAGGGCTTCATCCAGATGATGGACGCGCTCGAGGTCGGTCGGGTCAACGTCGCCGCCCGCGGCGTCGGCATCGGCCAGCGCGCGCTCGAGCTCGCCCTCCGCTACAGCCAGGAACGGAAGACCTTCGGCAAGACGATCTCCAACCACCAGGCGATCCAGTTCAAGCTCGCCGACATGGCGACCCAGCTCGAGGCCGCCCGTCTGGTGACCCGCAAAGCGGCGCGGATGAAGGACGCCGGTGAGCGCTCCGACCTCGAGGCCGGGATGGCCAAGCTCCTGGCCTCGGAGTGCGGGAAGTACTGCGTCGAAGAAAGCTTCCGCATCCACGGCGGCTACGGCTACTCGAAGGAGTACGAGATCGAGCGCCTCTATCGCGATGCGCCGCTGCTGCTGATCGGCGAGGGGACCTCGGAGATCCAGCGGATGGTGATCGGGAAGAAGCTGCTGCAGCGGCACAAGATTTAGCAGCTGGGGATAACAATTGGGGATAACAAATTAGATACCACGGTCTGATTGCCAGTATCTTCGTTGTATCGGAAGAATCTGGCAGACTTGGTGGAAGTGCATCCGCTTAACTGCGATAAGCGTCGCTTTGCTCTCTTTGGGCCTCCCGGCTATTACCGTTGCCGCAGATCCTGTTAGAAGCTTCAACGGGACTACCGATCGGTTGAAAGTACGCACGACGCCCGGTACGAACATCACCGGGGCCATCACCATTGCCGCTCTTATCCGCCCTCACTCGGTTACCGAGGGCGATGCCCTGATCTCCCTGCATACGTCTGGAGGGGTGGGCTCCGGATACGGCCTGTTCATTGAAGGTAACAATACGCTTGACTTTTGGAACGGCGTGAAAGACGCCTACAGTTCTTCAGGCGCTCTCATCAACAACGAGTGGCAGCTTGTGGCTGTCACGAAGGGCGCTGGAACTGTAACCCCGCGGTTTCATGTCTATCGCTTCTCGACGAACACGTGGACGCACAAAAACGCCACCAGTTCGCTAGGCAATGGAGCTAGTACCTCAGGTGGAACGATTCAGCTTGGAACCTGGCAGGGCGGGTGGCGCTATGACGGCGAGTTCGCCGCCACCGCCCTCTATTCATATGCCCTTTCGGACGGAGATATCGAGAGCTTGGCAGTAAGCTATAGCAACTGGCTTACCAGGGAACCTGCTGGCATGTGGGTGCTGAACCAAGTGGATCCTACCCATCCATTACTGGACGAGACCGCAGGCGGCGGTGACGAAATCTTCGAAAATGGTCTTTTTACCAGCGTAATAGCGAACCAGTCTCCTCTATCGGGAGATCCTGAAAAAACCATCTTTCGCGGTGACCTTAGCAATGGAGATGCCAGCGAATGGTGGGAAGTGCAGCAGTGGCCAAATAGCGGAACCGCGCATTTCTCGGTGATCGGTGATAACACCAATCCAGACGGTGAGAAATACTATGGTCACTTTGCACTTGGAAAAGGTGACATTCGTAGTGAGTTAAGGACCGGGTTGCGTCTCTATGCAGGCGAGAACGTATATATCCGCTTTCTGGCACGCCTTAGTGAGCAGTTTCCAGCGGAGGAAGGGCCGGGTGTCTGGGGGGAGGTGATATGGCAGCTTCATCAGAAATCAAATGAAGGGACCCCTCCAATTGCCCTCCATATCATCGAAACGAATCCCGGTAAGTTTGCCCTCCGAGACTCCGAAGACAAACCATGGTGGGTCGGCCCGGCGATTGATTATGGGCAGTGGCATGAGTTCATAATTAGAGTCAACCACTCGCCCAATGATGAAACTGGGTTCGTCGAACTGTGGATGGACGGAAACCAGCAAACGCTGGCCAACGGACAGACTCGCTATTACAAAAAGACGATGCTCGATGAATTCAATTACCCGAAGGCTGGGTACTACCGCAGCCAGTACATGGTGGGCAACGGAGCGGTCGACATCGCTGGCTACCGCATCTCCCGGGGTCTCGAAGACATCACGCACGACTTTGATTTCTCGTTGAAATTTGGAGCGGGCGGTTCGGGTACCGGACAGTTTGTTTTTTCTCGTGGCATTGCGGTCGACGTCTCAGGCAACGTTTGGGTTGCTGATGGTGGCAATCACCGAGTCCAAAAATTCAACTCTAAAGGGGAATATCTGGGCCAGTTCGGCGGCTATGGGACTGGCAATGGTCAGTTTAAAACGCCGGTCGACATCGCGATAACTGAGGGTGGCGATCTCTGGATTACTGACTCTGGGAACTCGCGAGTTCAAAAGTTCAACTCTAAAGGCGAATACCTAGGTAAATTCGGTACGTATGGACTCAGCAATGGACAATTCGTTGAGCCCTCGGGCATCGACATCGCTCCAAATGGCAATATCTGGGTCAGTGATCACGGCTATTACCGGGTTGAGGAGTTTACTTCGAACGGAGCCTTTGTTCGGTCTGTGCACGGATTGGGATGGGGCGAAGCACCTGGCGAATTTGGCGCTCCGTCAGGGGTAGCTGTGGATCAGCAGGGCCATGTCTGGGTGGTTGATTCGCCTAACCACCGAGTCCAAGAGCTCTCCGCCGCTGGCGAATATTTGAGCGAGTTCGGAGACTACGGAACTGGTGATGGCAAATTCGCGGAACCCACCGTGATCGACGTGACTCCCACTGGGAATCTTCTTGTCGCGGATCGCGAAACCGGCCGCATTCAGCTGTTCTCGCCAGAAGGTGAACACCTGACGACGTTTGGCGGTGGAAACTTCTGGGAACCGGCCGGGATCGCAGCTTCGGTCGGGGGCGCATATGTCGCCAATTCTCGGAATGATCGAGTTGAGCTTTGGCTCGGTCCCTAGTGCGCTGGAGAACCATCTGTAAGTGCGAGTCAATAGAGGGAGCCGCAGCTGCGGCTCCCTCTGTATGAACTAGTTGCCGCGGGTCCGGGTCTGGGTCTGGCCGGTGCCCGTGTCGTCTCCGTCACCGCCGCCGGTCCGGGTGTGGGTTCCGGTGCCGGTGTTCGTGTCGTTGTCGTTGGTGGTGCCGCGGGTGTCTGCGTTGTTGCGGCTGGTGTCGTCGGTGCCTAGACGCGTGTTGGTGTCGTCGTCGTTGGTCGTGCCGCGGGTCGAGTTGCCGTTCTGGCTGGTGTCGTCGGTCGCCCCGTCGGCGCCGGTCCGCGTGTGGGTGCCGGTGCCGCTGTTGGTGCCGCTGTTGTCGTCATCGTCGTCGCCGCTGCCCGAGCCCGACGAATCGTCGTCGTCGCTGCCGGGGCCGCTGTTGCTGCTCTTGGCGATCGCGGTGGGCGTATCGCCGATTACCCCTGCCGCGTAGGCGGCGAAGAAGAGCGGGACGGCGCTGATGAAGAGGAGCGCGAGGAAAAGCGCGCCCCCTCGGCGCATGGCCGAGACGCCACCGGGCGTGAGCGCGTCCTCCGCCTGCAGGTCCCCGAAGACGCGGGCTGCGGCCGGGACCTTCCTGTTGTTGGGTCGCTGGGACATCTTTTCCCTCCTGGCTGGTTCGTGTTCTGGTCGGTTTACCCCGTTGTTACAGCTCAGAACACGCCTTGGACGGGAAGATCACGCGATTTTTAGAGCGGATTTCCTTACCGTAGGGGGCCGCGGCGCGAGAGGGTCATCTTCCGCGGCAGCGCCGCGACCAGCGGCTGCAGGCGCTCGACGACCTCGGCGCAGCTGGGGCGGCCGGCGGGGTCGCGATCGAGCGTTTCGCAGATCAGCTGGGACAGCTCCTCCGGGACCCGAGGTGGCAGGGGCCTCGGGTCTTCCACCAGCTGTGGGAAGCGCCCTGCCCCGTCCTTGCCCGTTCCCTTGGGAAAGGGCTTTTCGCCGCTGACCGCGTGGAAGAGGGTGGCGCCGAGGCCCCAGACGTCGGTGGCCGGCCCGATCGGCGCCAGCGCTTCCTCGCGGGGGACGCACTGCTCGGGGGCCATGTAGGGGTCGGTGCCGAGCGGGCCGTCGGTGCGCTCGGCGCGCTCCAGGGTGCGGGCGATGCTGAGGTCGAGCAGGCGCGGCGGCAGCCCCATGACGATGTTGTCGGGCTTGACGTCGAGGTGGACGTAGCCCGCCTGCGCCATGTACTGGAGGGCGCCGGCGACGTGGGCGGCGAGCGGCAGCAGCTGCTCGACCGGGATCGCCCCGTCGCGCTTGATCAGCCGCCGCAGCGAGGGCCCCTCCAGGTGCTCGAGCAGGACGTGGGGGCGGGGCCCGTCGAGGACCGCGTCGAAGCTGCGGACCAGGGTGGGATGGGAGAGCGCCCCCAGCGCCTCGACCTCGAGCCCGAGGTCGCGCAGCGCCTTCGAGTCCTCGGCCTGGTCGGGGCGCAGGACCTTGGCGATCCCGAGCGCGTAGAGCGCCTCGTCCCAGACCAGGCAGACCTCGTAGCGGTTGCCGCCGCCGACCGGCTTCAGCACGATCCGCCCGGGGACGAGCTCCTCGCCTTCTTCGAATTCCCAACTCGCGTAGTCGCCCATGGTCTCCAAGAGTAAGAGCACGAACCGTCGGCTAGCATCACGCGATGGCCTCGACTTCCGAGCTGATCCGCACCGCCATCGAGCGATTCCAGGCCGAAGTCCCCGCCCTGCAGAATCTGAAGCTGGTCTTCGGGCTTCAGCTGAAAGCCAAACACGACGTCCAGCTCTACCGGGTCGAGCTGCCGGGGCCGAAGATCAGCAAAGACCTGGCGCAGGACGAGCGGGTGCTGGTCGAAATCGACCGGCCGCAGTTCAACGAGCTGGCCGAGAAAGGGACGCTGAAGAGCTACCGGCGTGCGGCGGAGACCGGGCACATCAAGGCGACCGGCGACTCCAACGTGGTCAAGCTGATCTCCCAGGTGGTGGAGAAGCAGGAGGAACGCAACCGCCTGCGCAAAGTTCACTAGAGGCGGACGACGTTCTCCGCTTCGATCCCGCGGGTGACGCCGCGGAAGTCGATCACCAGCGGCGCCTTCGCCACCACGTCCTCGTAGTCGACATCGGGGTGGGCGGTGACTATCGCGACGACGTCGGCGCTGCGCAGGGCCTCCTCGAGGTCGACCGAGGTGAGGCCGTGGCCGGGGAGCTCGGGGACGAAGGAGTCGTGGTAGGAGAGCTCGGCGCCGAGGTCCTGGAGGCGGCCGATGATCTTCAGCGCCGGCGATTCGCGGGTGTCGCCGACGCCGCCCTTGTAGGCGACGCCGAGGACGAGGACGCGGGAGCCGTTGACCGGCTTGCGGACACCGTTCAGCGCCCGCTCGATCCGTTCCACGCAGAAGCTCGGCTGCGCCTGGTTCACTTTCCCGGCCAGCTCGATGAACTCGGGGTAGAAGTCGTGCTGGCGGGCCTTGAAGGCGAGGTAGAAGGGGTCGACCGGGAGGCAGTGGCCGCCCATCCCCGGCCCCGGGTCGAAGCGCATGAACCCGAACGGCTTGCTGGCGGCGGCGTCAATCACCTCCCAGACGTCGATCTCGAGCCGGTCGCAGAGCTGGGCGAGCTCGTTGACCAGCGCGATGTTGACCGAGCGGAAGATGTTCTCCAGGAGCTTTGCCAGCTCGGCCGCCTCGGGGCTGGAGAGGACGATCACGGTGTCGCAGATCTCTGAGTAGAGCTCCCGCGCCCGCTCGGTCGAGGCCTCGGTGACGCCGCCGACCAGCTTCGGCGTCGTCTTCACGGTGAAGTCGGTGCGGCCGGGGTCGATCCGCTCGGGGGAGAAGGCGAGGTGGAAGTCGCTGCCGGCGGTGAGCCCGGACCCCTCCAGGATCGGCAGCAGGCGGTCGCGGGTGGTGCCGGGGTAGGTGGTCGACTCGAGCACGACCAGCTGGCCCGAGCGCAGCACCTGCGCCAGCGCCTCCCCAGATTCGACCAGGTAGGTGAGGTCGGGCTCGCGCGAGTCCGAGAGCGGGGTGGGGACGCAGAGGATCACCGCGTCGCAGGCGGCCAGCTCCTCGTACTCCGTGGTCGCCCGCAGGCGCTCCCCGAGCGGCTCCAGGGACGAGCTCGGCACGTCCTCGATGTAGCTGCGGCCGGCGTTCAGCGCCTCGACCTTGGAGCGGTCGACGTCGAGTCCGACCACCTCGCAGCCGGACTCGGCGAAGGCGACGGCGAGCGGCAGCCCCACGTAGCCGAGGCCGATGATCCCGATCTGCATCGCGGGAAGTCTATGGAGGGAAGCGGCAGATAGCATCCGGCGCCGCCCAAACTTCGAAGGAGACGAAAGCGAGAATGACCGAGAGTTACGAGCTGACCACCGACCAGGCCGAGCGCGAGGCGACCGGAGCGCACAGCTACGGCCGCTACCTCGAGGAGTTCGAGGTCGGCGCCGTCTACAAGCACTGGCCGGCGAAGACCGTGACCGAGGCCGACGACCACCTCTTCTGCCTGATCACGATGAACCACCACCCGTTGCACATCAACGACGTCTACGCCTCAGGCTCCCAGCAGGGCAAGAACGTCGTCGTCGGGCCGCTGGTCTACTCGCTGGCGCTGGGGATGTCCGTCTCCGACGTCTCGGGCAAGGCGATCGCCAACCTGGCGACCGAAGAACTCAGCCACCCGAACCCGGTCTTCCACGGCGACACCCTCTTCTGCGAGACCGAGGTGCTCGACGTCAAGCCCTCGAAATCGAAGCCCGACCGGGGCATCGTCAAGGTCCACACCCGCGTCCTCAATCAGGACGGCGTCCTCGTCGCCGAGTTCAAGCGCCTGGTGTTGGTCCCGAAGAAGAACCCCGGCTCCTCGCCTGAACCGGCCGCCGACAACGTCGAGTAGCGGCGCTGCTCAGTCCCAGCGCCAGGTAGCCGGCGCTGCGAGGTCGCCAGCGTGGAGATCGAGATGGATCTTCTCGCCGGCGGCGACCTCGCGTGGGGTGACCCGCAGGAAGGGGGCGCCCCAGTGGGTCATCTCGGCCGCCGGTGAGGTGGTGAACCAGATCTCCTCGTCGAAGCGGGCGTCGAGGTAGACGCAGTAGCCGTCGAAGACGCCGGGATCGGTCACCTCGCGCTCGTAGGCGATCCGGTGCGGCAGCGAGTCCGGCGTCGCCGTTTCCAGGTCGACCTTGACGACCGGCTCGGGATCGCCGAGGAGGTGGTCGAAGGGGAAGGGGTGATTGACCCGGTAGAAGTAGCGGTGCGAGGGTTCGGCGAGCTTCTCGATCGCCTTGAAGTCGATCCCGTGCAGGTTCTGCTGCCAGACGAAGGGGATGCGGAAGCCGTCGCTGACTTCGACCGGCTCGATGTAGAGGTCGAGCAGGCTGGGGAGGATCTTGCCGCCGGGTTTCAGCAACCGGTCCCGCAGGTCGCAGATGTTGTCGAGGACGCGCTCGTCGTAGGCGGCCTCGCCGATCTGCTCGTGAAGGATCACGTCGACCCCGCCGGGCAGCTCCAGGTCCTGGCTGTGGATGCGGTGGAAGGTGATGTTGGCGATGCCGTTGTCGCGGGCGACCGCTTCCGCCGCGGTGGCGATCGGGCCGTGCTCGACGGCGTGGACCTCCGCTCCCTGCTTGGCGGCGAACAGCGCCAGCACGCCGGTGCCGGTGCCGACGTCGACGACCACGTCGCCCTCGTCGACGTGCTTGGAGATCGCCTCCCAGTAGGACTCGACCCGGATCCGGTCGGCCAGCATCTGGTCGTGCTGGTAGAGGTCGGCGAAGACGTTGCGGTTGCGCAGCGCGTAGGCGAGCTTCTGCGCGCGCGGGCTGCGGGCGAGGCGGTCGCGCGCCTTGCCGGGCAGGGTTGCCAGTTTGTCGCGTGCTTTCAAGGGGTCGGGAAGATAATCGCGGGCGCTATACGGGCGGGGGCATCAGCGCCAGCGGGGCGATCGAGTGCAGGAGGTTGCCTCGCTTCAGCCGCTTCGCCATCTGCCGCAGCGGGTCGGGCAGCCGCTGGGCGAGCCGCCGCAGCGCGTGCCGGGCATGCTTGGGCGCGAGCCAGAGGCGGATCAGCGGGTAGCGCGCCCCGCGGGGGAAGATCGTCTGCCAGGTGATCGGGCTGTTCTCGTCGGCGAGCTTGCGCTTGTACTCGTCGTTGCCGCCACCGAGGTCAACGGTTTGGACTTCGTGATCGGCGGCCTCGCGCAGCGCCGCCAGAATCGAGTTGGTGCCGGGGGCGAGGCTCGACCAGGCGGGGTCGAAGCCGCCCGACCAGAGGGTCGCGCACTGTCCGGCGCGGACCATCAGCTCGGAGGAGATCGGTCCCTCCGGGGACTCCAGCAGCACGACCTCGAGCAGGTCTCGCTCGGCCAGCTCCTTGGCGGCGGCTCGCAGCACCCGCTCGGCGCCGGCGTCGAGGCCGGAGCCGCCGCGCTCGCGCCAGCGGGCGTGGTGCAGCGAGAGCAGGCTCTCGATCGCCGCCGGGTCGTTCGCGGTGCGCGCCCGCACCCCCGCCTCCTCGAGGCGGTTGACCCGTCGCCTGTTGCTCTTGCGGAAGTTCTTCGAACGCCGGCCGAGCCAGGTCTCGTAATTGCCCCCGAGCTCGATCAGCGGTGCGTCCATCGTCGCGTCCTGCCGGATCCGCGGCTCGCGGCCGGGCCAGGCGTCGGCAATCCGCGCCGGCCAGCGGTCGCCGAGGTCGACTCCCTCGAAGACGACGCTCGCCGGTCGCGGCTGCAGCGTGGCGAGGGCGCCGGCGAGAGCGTCGGCGACCCGCTGCTCGTTGCCGGGTCGTGCCAGCGGGCCGATCCGGTGGGAGAAGCCGGCGCCGAGCAACCGCACCTCGATCAGGCCGAAGGTCGGCTTGGCGAAGAACGGGCCGACCCCGACCAGCTCCTCGCCGTCGAAGACGAGGATCACGCGCAGCTCGCCTGTCGCTTCCTCGGCCTCGCGCCACCAGGCGAGCATCCATCCGGGCAGGCAGAAGGGCCGCCCGCAGGCGATCGCGAGCTCCTCCCAGGCTGGGAGGTGGGGTGCGAGCGCGGTCTCGTTGTCGATCACGACAACCTGCACCCCTGCGAACTGTCTCGATTTCAAGGTGGCGACGTTCAAACGACTGGTGGAGGAATGCTAGAGAACGTCCTTCACCTTGACCTGCTCTTTACCTTGAAGATCGAGGTACGCCGCGGGTCCTCTGGGCGCCAGCGGCGTCGGCCCCGCCGCTCCAGCAGCTCCAGCGCGGGGTGGGACAGGACCTCCTCCTCGTGCTCGGGGTTGGCGTAGACGAAGAGCAGCCGGCGAGGGGACCGCTGCACCGAGTCGGCGAGCCGGTCGAGCATCTGCTGCAGGCTCTCGCCGCTGAGCGCGTTGTAGGCGTAGGCGATCGTGATGTCGTCCGGCACCTCCCAGCGGGTGACGTCGGCGACGACCACCTCGACCGAGCCGCAGCGCCGGCGCTTGCCGCCGGTGACCAGCTGGCGCGCCTGCTCGGCCAGCTGCGGCGACAGCTCGACCCCGAGCACGCGCCCGAAGGGGCGCCGCGTCGCCTGCAGCAGCACCCGTCCCTTGCCGCAGCCGATGTCGACGAAGCCGTCGTCGGGGCCGATCTCGATCCCGCGCAGGGCGGAGCGCAGGGCGCGCCAGCCGGAGGGCTCGTACTCGTGGTACTCGCCGCCCTCCAGTCCCAGCTCCTCCATCGTCACGTGGCCGCCGGTCTCGCCGTGGCGTTCCAGCGTGCGTTGGATCAGCGCCCGGCGCAGTCGGCTGGGCAGCGTCGCGAGCGAGCGGAGGGGCACGCCGGGGATTATCCGCGACTCGGTTGGCTCAGTCGCGGTCGGTCGGGACCCGCAGCGACTCGACCGTGTGGGTCACCACCGCGCCGTTCGGCTTGAACCCGGGGCAGATGCTGCCGGCGAGCGCGTAGACGCGGTCGCCGACGGCCGCGGCTCCGAAGGCGTGCCGTTCGACGTGCATGTCGGGAAGGCGCGTCCACTTCCGGGTCTCGGGGTCATAGGCCCAGGCGGTGGGGGAGACGAAGCCGCCGCCCTCTTTCCAGTTCTCCTCGTCGTCGCCGCCGAAGACGACGATCCGGCCGGCGACGGCGGCGACCCCCAGCGAGGAGATCTTCCCTTCCGGCAGGTCGGGCAATCGGGTCCAGCGGTCGCTCGCCGGGTCGTAGCGAACGAAGGCCGGGCTCGAGGCTTCCTCGTCGAGGCGCCCGCCGGCCATGTAGATCATGTCGTCCAGGAGGGCGGCCATGACGTGGTGCACCCCGACCGGCGGCGGCGCCTTGGTGGACCAGGTCCCGGTGCGGAAGTCGAAGGCTTCCAGGTGCGCGTAGGGGGGCCGGGGCTCCTCGACTTCATAGGCCTGCGGACCGCCGTCGATGACGTAGAGCCTGTCGCCGACGGTGACGGCGGCGGCGCCGCCCCGCGCCCGCTTCATCGGCGGCATCTTCGACCACTCCCCGGTGGCGGGGTCGTACTCGAGGAAGAGGTCGGTCTCGTCTTCGCCCTCGCGGTAACCGCCGGCGACGTAGAGCTTGCCGTCGTGGGCCGCCGCCGCCACGTGGTTGAGCCCGACCGGGAGCCTCGTCGGCTCCGACCAGCGGCCGCTGCGGGTGTCGAAGGCGAGCACCGTGTGCAGGTTTCCGGGCTCGTTGCCGCCGGCGAGGTAGATCGTCGACCCGATCCTGGCGGTGCCGCTCTCGATCGGTGCTTTCGGCGCTTCGGCCTCGAACTTCCACTGGCCCGGCGCGGGGGGCGGCGAGGCCGGCGATCGGCGGTAGAGGCCCGGCCGGCAGGGTGGGTTCGGCGCCTCCTCCTGGAGGCCGAGCTGCGTCCGCCAGTCCCCCGGCAGGTCGATCACGTCGGCATAGGCGAGCACCGCGGCGCCGAAGAGGATCGACAGCGCTGCCAGCAGCAGGGCGAGGATCCTCATGAGACGGGCAGCGACTCGACGGTGCGGGTGGGGGTCGGCCCGTTGGGCTTGATCCCAGGGCAGTAGCTGCCGGCCAATACGTAGACGCGCCCGTCGACCGACGCCGCTCCCATCCCGCGCCGCTCGACGTTGAGGTCGGGGAGGCGCTGCCAGCGGTTGGTCTTCGGGTCGAAGGCCCAGGCGGCGGGGGTCACCCAACCGCCTCCGTCCTCCCAGTGGGTCTGGTCCTCGCCGCCGACCACGACGACCTTGCCCGCCACGGTGGTGACGCCGGGGTAGCCCGCCGGGAAGGGCAGCTCGGGGAGCCGCTCCCACTTTTCCGTCTGCGGGTCATAGCGGTCGAACTCGCCGGTCGGCGGGACGTCGTTGTTGGTGTCCAGCAAGCCGGCCCGGCCGCCGACGACGTAGAGCTTGCCGCCGAGCCCGGCTGCGGCCAGGTGGTGGCGCGGCATCGGCATGTCCGGCCCGCGGCTCCACTCGCCGGTCTCGAAGTCGAAGATCTCCATGCTCCCGTAGGGGGAGCCCTTGGCGCTGACGCCGAAGGTCTTCGGCGCGCCGCCGGCGACGTAGAGCTTGTCGCCGACGACCGCGGTCCCGGCGGCCCCCCGCGCCAGATCCATCGGCGGCATCTGGGCCCACTCGTTCGTCTCGGGGTCGTAGCGCCAGAACTGGTCGGTCGCTTCGTCGCCGTTGAGGTAGCCGCTCGCCAGGTAGAGGTCACCCTCGTAGGTGGCGGCCTGGCTGTGGTTGAGGCCGATCGGGGTCTGGGTCGGCTCGCTCCAGCGGCCGGTCCTGGTGTCGAAGGCGAGGAACCCGTGGAGATTTCCCGGCGCGGAGCCGTTGGTCACGTAGATGACCGGGCCGATCTCGATCGCGCTTCCCTCGACCGGGCCTTTCGGCGCTTCGGGCTCGAACCGCCACTTTCCCGGGGCGGGCTTAGGGCTGTCGGGCGATTCGCGGTAGAGGCCGAGGCGGCAAGGGGGGCTGGGCGCCTCCTCCTGGAGGCCGAGCTGCGTCCGCCAGTTCCCCGGCAGGTCGATCACGTCGGCGTAGGCGAGGACCGCGACGCCGAAGAGGATCGCGAGCGCCGCCAGTAGCGCAGCCAGGATCTTCATCTGTACCTGAACGCCGCCTTGGCGAGTTCGTCAGCCCGTTCTACCCGGAGATGGCGAGCGACTCGACGGTGTGGGTGCCGACGGGCCCCCCGGGCTTGAGGCCGGGGCAGTAGCTGCCGCCGATCGCGTAGACGCGGTTGCCGACGGCGGCGACGCCACCGCCGCGACGGTCGAACTTCATGTCGGGCAAGCGGGACCAGCGGTTCGTCTTCGGGTCGAACTCCCAGGCGCTGGGGGTGACCCAGCCGCCGCCGTCCTCCCATTCGTTCTGGTCCTCGCCGCCGACCAGCACCAGCTTTCCGTTGACCGCGACCAGGCCGGGGGAGGCGACGCCCAGCGGCAGGTCCGGCAGGCTTTCCCACTTTTCGGTGGCGGGGTCGTAGCGTTCGAAGGTGGCTTGCGAGTGGTCGGCTTCGCCGCGGCCGCCGGCGACGTAGAGCTTGCCGCCGACGGTGGCCCCGGCGACGTGGTGGCGCGGCTGCGGGATGTTGGGGCCGAGCGACCACTTGCCGGTCTCGAAGTCGAAGATCTGCAGGTCCTCGTAGGGGGGGACCGGCCCGGAGGCGCCGAAGGTCTGGGGGGCGCCGCTGGCGACGTAGAGCTTGTCGCCGACCGCCACCGTTGCGCCTGCGGCCGTCGCCCTCGGCAGCGGCGGCATCTCGGTCCACTGCTCCGTCTTCGGGTCGTACTGCCAGAAGTTGTTGGTCGGGTCCCTGCCGTCGAGGTAGCCGCCGGCGACGTAGAGCTTGCCGCCGTGGGCGGCCGCCTGGACGTGGTTGAGCCCGGTCGGCAGCTGCGGCGGTTCGCTGAACTTCTTCGTGCGGGTGTCGTAGGCGACGACCATGTGCAGGTTCCCCGGCGGGGTGCCGCCGATGACGTAGATCGTGTCGCCGATCGAGATCGCGCTCGCCTCGATCTGGTTGCGCGGCGTTTCCGGCCCGAACTGCCACTTGCCGGGTGGGGCGGGCGGCGAGGTGGGGTTGTTGGTGTAGAGGCCGACGCGGCAGGGCGGGTTCGGGGTCTCGTTCTCCTCGAACCCGAGCCGCTTCTTCAGGCCGCCCGGCAGCTCGACCACGTTGGCGGCGGCGAGCACCCCGACGATCAGCAGGAGCGACATCACGGCGACCAGTGCGGCGAGGAGCTTCATTCCTCTGCCTTCCATGAAGGGCGGAGTATGCCGAAGCCCCTCCAGCTCGGCGAGTGGCCTGCCGATGAAGGGAAAGCCCGTGCACTGGTTGAATCAAGCGCCGATGACCTCCGAGACCCAAGCTCCGATCCCCGTCTTCGACGTCCAGTTGAACGAGCGCCACGTCGAGGCGGTTGCCGAGACGCTGCGCTCCGGCTGGCTGACGATGGGGCCGCGGATCCAGGAGTTCGAGGCCGAGTTCGCCGAGCACCTCGGGGTGCCGCACGCGATCGCCGTCTCCAGCTGCACCTCGGCGCTGCACCTCGCCTACCTCGCCGCCGGGATTGGACCCGGGGACGAGGTGATCGTCCCCGGCATCACCTTCGTCGCCTCCGCTGCGGCGGTGCGCTACTGCGGCGGGACGCCGGTGCTGGCGGAGATCGCCGGCCAGCACGACCTCGGGCTCGACCCGGAGGACGTCGCCGCCCGGATCACGCCGAAGACCAAGGCGGTCTGCGCGGTCCACTACGGCGGCTACGCGGCGCCGCTGGAGCCGCTGCGGGCGCTCTGCGAGGAACGCGGGCTGGCGCTGATCGAGGACGCCGCGCACAGTCCCGAGGCGACGCCGGTCGGCGGCGGCGGAAAACTCGGCACCTTCGGGCTCGCCGGCACCTTCAGCTTCTTCTCCAACAAGATCCTCTCCTGCGGCGAGGGGGGCTTGCTGGCGACCAGCGACGACGGCGTCGCCGAGCTGGCGCGGAGCCGCCGCTCGCACGCGATGACCTCGGGGACCTGGGACCGCCACCGCGGCCACGCGATGGGCTACGACGTGGTCGAGGTCGGCTACAACTACCGCATGGACGAGCCGCGGGCGGCGCTGCTCTCGGCCCGGCTGAAGGATCTGGGCGAGGACATCGCCCAGCGGCGGGCGGTGACCCATCGCTACCGCGAGCTGCTCGGCGAGCTGGACGGCATCGTCCTCCCTTATGAAGACCAGGAGGTGGACGTCAGCTCCTGTTACGTGATGCCGGTGATGCTCGAGAACCCCGCGCTGCGCGACCCGGTCCGCAAACTGCTCTCCGAGAAGCACAAGGTCCAGACCAGCGTCCTCTATCCCTCGATCAACGAATTCACCGCCTACGGGGCGGGCGAGGCGGAGCTGCCCCGCTGCGAACTGGCAGCGCGGACGCAGCTGACCCTGCCGCTCTACCCGCACCTCGGCGAGGAGCGGCTGACGCGGGTGGTCGAGGCGCTGCGCGAGAGCCTGACCGAGGCGAGCGCTTAGCGAGTCGCCGCCACGGCGGCGAGGAACTCGGTCCAGTCGGCGGCGATGCCTTGCAGGAGGCGGCAGAGGCGGCGCAGGGAGGCGAAGTCGTCTTCCAGCTCCCAGCCCCAGTGCAGCGTCACCGGCGCCCACAGCGCCGCTTCTTGCTCCAGCAGGCGTTCGACGCCCGCGGCGGCCTCGGCCGAGGTGCCGTAGAGCGGGGCGTAGGAGGGGAGGTAGACGGCCTCGCCCTGCCAGGCCGGGGTCGGCTGCCAGCCGAGCAGGCGCACGCTCTCCGGGCCGCCGCAGACGACCTCGAAGCGCTCGGCCAGCAACGGGTAGTGGCCGGCGTCGAAGCGGTTGAAGGGGGGGACGAAGACGGGGGTGGGGTGGCCGAGGTCGTCGAAGACGGCGCGGGCGCCGTCGATCCGCGCGGCGGCCTCGGAGTTGTCGAGGCCGAGGAACTCGGAATGCCGGCGCGGGTTGGCGTAGCGGGTGCGATGGTCGGCGCCGTGGAGGCCGAAGACGACGCGGTCGCCGGCGACGTCGCCGATCGTCTCGAGCTCACCGGCGTCGAGGCGCCGCCGCTCGCCCACCTCGGGGTCGAGGTAGTCGCGGGAGACGTTGGGCGTGATCGCCAGCAGGTAGGGGATCCCGGCCTCGGCGAGGACGGCGTGGAAGCGGCGGAAGTTCTCGGTGCCGAACTTGCCGTGGGGGTCGAAGGCGCGGGCGTGGGGGAACTCGTCGACCCGCACCAGCACCCGCGGCCGGCCCGCCGCCTCGGCGCCGAGCGCGTCGCGGCGGAAGCGCTGCAGCAGCTCGACCACTCCCTGCTCCCAGCCGAGCCGCCCCGCCTTCAGGGCCAGCGCCTGGCCGAAGCGCAGCGGCTGGGGAGTGGGCAGGCGCGGCGCCAGCCGGCGGGGCGCCTTGGTGCCGGCCGGGACCTGGTGCGGCCAGAGCTGGAGGGCGCCGCTGCGCTGCGCGTCGTTCACAGCGCGGATGATCCCTTAGGCGCCGGACCCGTGGTTAGGCTCCACCGCGTGAAGCGTGCCGTCGTACTTGCCGGAGGGCTGGGGATGCGCCTGCGCCCCTACACGACCGTGCTGCCGAAGCCGCTGATGCCGGTCGGCGACCGGCCGATCCTCGACGTGATCGTGCGCCAGCTCGCCCACCACGGGTTCGAGCGGCTGACGATCGTCACCGGCCACCTGGCGGAGCTGATCGAGGCCTTCTTCGGCGACGGCGAGAAGTACGGGATCGCGATCGACTACTACCGCGAGGAGGAGCCGCTGGGGACGGTCGGCGCGCTGGCCCTGCTCGACGACCTCGACGAGGACTTCCTGGTGATGAACGGCGACGTCCTCACCGACCTCTCCTACGGCGACTTCCTCGAGGCCCACACTGCCTCGGGTGCTGCCGCCAGCATCGCCGCCTACAAGCGCGAGGTCCAGGTCTCCCTCGGCGTGCTCAAGTTCGACGACGGCGAGGATCCCGACCGGCTGACCGGCTACATCGAGAAGCCGACCTACCACTACGAGGTGAGCATGGGCGTCTATGCCTTCTCGCCGCGGGCGCTGGAGCTGATCGAGCCGGGCCAGCGACTCGACTTCCCCGACTTGGTGCTGAAGCTGCTCGACAAGGACGAGACGGTGCGGGCGCAACGCACCGCGGACTACTGGCTCGACATCGGCCGCCACGACGACTACGAGACGGCGATGGACGAGTTCGAGCGCCTGCGGGAGCGGCTCTTGCCCGAGTCCCCCGTCGGATGAGGCTGAGCGGGCAGCAGATCGTCTGCATCGGCTCCGCGGACTGGGCCACCGAACTGCCGATCAACCAGCACCAGCTGATGGGCCGGCTGGCGAAGAAGAACGAGGTGCTGTTCGTCGAGTCGCTGGGCCTGCGCCGGCCGCAGCTGGCGGGGCGGGACCTGAGCCGCCTCTGGCGGCGGCTGAAGCGGGGCCTGCGTGGGGCGCGCCCGGCGCCCGAGGGCCTGCACGTGCTCGCGCCGCTGGTCCTGCCCCTGCACAGCAAGGAGGCGGTGCGGAAGCTGAACCGATGGCTGCTGCGCTTCCAGGTGAAGCGGGCCGCGCGCAAGCTGGGGATGGAGCGGCCGATCCTCTGGGCCTACGTGCCCCAGGCCGAGACCGTGATCGACGTGCTCGACCCCGAGCTCGTCGTATACCACTGCGTCGACGACGTCGCGGCGCAGAAAGGGGTCGACGCGGAGAGCTTCCGCGAGGCCGAGGAACGCTTCGCGAGGCGCGCGGACCTGGTCCTGGCCTCGGCGCCGGCGCTGGCAGAGCGCATGCGCACCCTCTCCGACCACGTCCTCTACGCGCCGAACGTGGCGGACACGGCGACCTTCGCAACGGCCCTGGAGCCGGGTCCCGTGGACGAGGCAATCGAGAGCCTCCCGCGCCCCCGCCTCGTCTTCCAAGGCGCGATCGTGGCGACCAAGCTGGACGTCCAGCTGCTGGCCGAAGTAGCGAAGCTGAGACCCGAGTGGAGCATCGTCCTAGTAGGCCCCCGAGGAGCGGGCGACCCGACGGGAGACCTCTCTCCTCTGGACCAGGCCCCCAACATCCACCAGATCGGCCCCCGCCAAGCCAACGACCTCCCCGAAGTCCTCCGCGGCGCCGACATCGGCCTGATCCCCTACGCGATCAACGACCTGACCAGAAGCGTCTTCCCGATGAAGGTCTACGAGTACCTGGCGGCAGGCCTGCCGGTGCTGGCGACGCCGCTGCCGGCGCTGGAGGGGGTGGAGGGAATTGAGACGGTTGTGTCGGCTGATGAACTCGTGGATGCCGCCGAGCGCGACTTAGTCGTCGATGCCCCGGAGGGCCGTCGCGAGCGTTCGCTTGCCGCCGCCTCCCACTCGTGGGAGGCGCGAATCGAGGAAATCGAGCGGGCTTTGGACTGGCATCACGGCTGAAGTCGCAAGCCGGATCAGCCAGCTGAAGCTGCGGCGTCGGGGGGTACCGCCCCGGCCCGCACGCCGTCGAGTACCGCGATTAGATCGTCAACCTGCTCGCTGTTGAACAGCCCATCCGGACCCTGCGAGGCGATGTCGGTGAAAGGCGACTCGTAGAGCAGCGCGGCGTTCATGACGCCATTGGCCATGAGGTGGTCGACGATGAGATTGACGAACTCGATCTGGGTGGAGTTCAGTTCCTTCCCGTCCAGGAACCCGGCGAACGCCCTCTCGGCGGCCTCCCGGTCGAGGCCGACGAGGGATCGCACGAAGAGGCCCAGTCCGTGGCTCTGCTCGACCGCCTTCCTCAGATCCTTCTCGCCGCCGATCCCACTCTCCAGCAACATCCGCTCCAGCTCGGCGAGGTCGGTCTCGGTCGGTGGCCGGTTGCGGCGCAGCTTCTGAATGGCCGCATGATCCTCATGGGCCCTGAGGAAGTCGCGGACCTTTGCCCGATAGCGCTCGAAGGTCTGAGCGCTGGCAAACTCAGACAGGGCGATCTCGTCCTCATGGCCGAGCATGTCTTCGAAGTCCGTGTAGACGGGCTGTCGCTTGCGGCGATCGATCAGCCGGACAAGGCCGCGCAGGCGCTTTCGCACGCTCTCCAACATTCCGGTCGTGATGCCCTGCCACCAGTCGTCGGTCTGAATCTCCTGAATGAGCTCCATCTCGTCGCCGACAGCGGGAATCGCCGACTTCTCTTCCAGCAGCGCGGCTATTACTCGAACCTGTTGGCTGAGCCTCGCCATCGTTGGGTCGGCGCGCAGCACCGCAAGCTGGAGGTTGAGGATAAGCAGGTCGAAGCGTTTTGCCTCCTCATTCTCCGGATCGAGTTGGGAGGGCAGCCCGGCCAGCCGGCTGGCCAGCAGTTCGCGCGCGTCCTCATTGAGTTCCTGCCAGGCATCCGGTTTCGCAAAGCGCTCCACCAGCTCGCGTTGCGGACGGACGACGAAGTTGCCGGTGTTCATCGCCGCTACCTCCCTCTGCAGCAGGGCGCTGAGCTCCCGGCGCAGCTCTGTCGCCTCGTCCTCCTCACTGCTGAGGGTGGTTGGGCCGTCGAGGGCGCCTATCAGCTCCAAGCGCTTGCCGAACAGCCGTTTGGAGAGCGAAGCGCCGTGCGAGCCTTCGGTCGTCGCCGGATCTTGGCCGAAGAACTCCAGGTTCTGACAGAAGTCGAAGACGTAGAAGAACTCCTTGTCGAGGCCCGGGCCGAATAGATCCTCTCGGAGGCGCGTTCCGCGTCCGATCATCTGCCAGAACTTCGTCTTCGAGCGCACTAGCTTGAAGAAGACAAGGTTCGCCACCTCGGGCACGTCGATGCCGGTATCGAGCATGTCGACGGAGATCGCGATGTGCGGAGCCTTCTCCGGATTGGAGAAGTCGTCGATCAAGCTCTGCGCATAGGGCACGTCGTGGTGAATCACGCGCGCGAAGGAGCCCCTGTACTGCGGGTAGTTCACATCGAAGCGCTCGGCAATGAACTCCGCGTGAGCCTGATTCTTTGCGAAGACGATGGTCTTGGCGATCTGGTCTCCGCCGGAGACGGTCTGCCCACGGGTCATCAAGGTCTCGAGGACCTTGTCGACCGTGTCTTTGTTGAACAGCCACTTGTTGACCGCCTCGGCTTCGACGCGGTCGGGGACGATCCCGTCCTCATCCCACTCCAGGGCGTCCCACTGTTCGCGTTCGTTCTCGTCGAGGTCGTCGTACCTGATTCCCTCGCGCGGGAACTTCAGCGGCACCGAGATCGCTTTCGGCGGCACGAGGAACCCGTCCTTGACCGCCTCATCGAGCGGGTAGGCGTCAGTCGGCACGCCCCGCTCGAGATCGAAGAGGCCGTAGGTATTGACGTCGATCTCGTCCTTCGGGGTTGCGGTCAGGCCAACCAGGAGCGAATCGAAGTACTCGAAGATGGCCCGGTACTTCTGGTAGACAGAACGGTGCGCCTCATCGATGATGACGAGGTCGAAGTGCCCGATGCCGAAGCGGCGCTCTCCCTCCCCGGCTTCGTTGATCAAGCGCATCACCGACGGATAGGTCGACACATACACGCGCCCCTCCGTTTGTCTCTCGGTGACGAGGTTGACCGGTGACGACTCCGGCAGATGGGTTTTGAACGCGCCGACCGTCTGGTTGACCAGTGCGACGCGATCGGCGAGGAAAAGCACCCGCTTGACCCAGTTCGCCCGCATGAGCAGGTCACAGAGCGCGATCACAGTGCGGGTCTTCCCGGCCCCGGTGGCCATGACAACGAGCGCCTTGCGCTCGTTGTGGTCTTCAAAGGCCTCGCAGATGTGTCGGATCGCACGCGTCTGGTAATAGCGCTCAACGATCGCTGGATTTATTTCCTCGTCGGCCAGCCTCTTGCGAGTGGTCCGCCGCTGGATTGCCAGGTCCAGCTGATCCTTCGTCAGGAAACCCTGGACGGCGCGCGGCGGATAGCGCTGGTCGTCCCACAGCCAGTGCTGATAGCCGTTCGAGTAGAAGATGACGGGCCGGCGGCCGAATCGGGCCTCTAAGCAGTCGGCGTAGAGCTTTGCCTGCTGCTGGCCGATCTGCGCTGACTTCTTCGTCCGCTTGGCCTCCACGAGCGCGAGCGGGATTCCGTCATCGCCCCAGAGCACATAGTCGATGAAGCCTTGTCCGTTCTGGTTGGGCATCCCGCTGACCTCGTACTCGCGGTCGTGATCATGGGCGAGGGGCCACCCGGCCTCGCCGAGCAGGACGTCGATGAAGCGGTCGCGGGTCTCGGCCTCCGAGTAGTCGTGGGTGTCGGGTTGGGCATTCGCATCCTTCTTGGTCCTCGCGACCTCGGCTCGTAGGCGCTTGATCTCCTCGTCGAGTTCCCCCTTTCCCACCAGCAGAGCCGATAGCGGCTTGTCACGCTCTTCCAGCTCGGCCTCGAGCTTGCGCAGCTTCGTCGGGGTTTGCCCGAGGGTCTCGGTCTTGGGCACCTTCTCGGCGTCGAAAGAAAGCTCTGCGGGCGGTTTTTCCCTGCGTCCGTAGGTGCGCGCCAGCCAGTAGCCGACGTGAAAGAGCTCGCGAACCGCGCTCAGCGCATCGAACTCCTTGACCGGCCCTGGCCGATGGACGGCTCGGTTGCCGAGGCGCTGGATCAGGCATGCCTTAGCGAATACGGCTTCCCCGACCGCCGCTTTGAAGGTGGGCTCATGCAGCAGTGCGTTGAGGTCGTCGCGGTAGGGCAACCGGATTGCCGGATCGGCTTTGTAGACCCACCGCACGGCCAGTTCCAGCGCCCGCCGGGCGTAGAAGCAGGCGGTCCGGGGGTCGGCCGTGATGTTGCCCTCGGCCTCGGTGGCCGCTTCATATACGTCGGGCCACTCTGGGTCCAGGAAGGCGAAGTTGCTCATTTGGACAGGAGGTCGACGCCGGGCGGTGCGGGTGAGATCTCGCTGGCGTTCTCTTCTGCCGGCGTCCCGTAGAACGCGTTGTACTGGATGGAGGCGAAGAGGTGGTCGACTTGCGCCAGCGCCCGGCTGTGTGCCTGGCGCAGATGGTCGAGAGCCATCACGCAGTCGACGAATGACCGTTGATCCGCCTCGGGCGGGACGATGACCGGCAGCTTCTTCACGTCGGCGAGGTTGATCCCTCGAACCGCGACTCCCTTCGTGCGTCGGGCCATCCATGCCTGGATGGAGGGGGTCCGGAGGCACTCCCGGACAAACACGGGCAAAGCGCCGATGATCGCCAGGCGAGCCGTATCCTGAGTTATGTTGGCCCCATCCAGGGCGGGGGGGACCGAGGCGAGCCGTCCGACGTGCCCTCGGATCGAGAGCAGGAGATCGTGCGGGGCGAGCAGCGACCGGCGGTGCTCGCGGGAGATCTCGGGCGAGGTTCGCCGGAGGGCGGCGGTATCGATGCCGCTTTCTTTCATGTCCAAGACTCGGACGTAGGACACTCCATCGGGGAGGCTGGGACCGGGCTTCAGGATCCCGTAGGTGATCGGCCGCCGCGGATCTACGAGCTCCATGAGGGCCCTGGTTGGGTAGCGCCCTGGGTTGTCCAGCGGATCCCCGAAGCGCTCATGGAACAAAGCCCCGGCGAGCACGCTCAGCTTTGACTGGGCAGCACTCCTTCTCCGGTGAAGGTCGTCGGCCAAGTCGAGCCGCCGCGCGACGCGCCGCTGCTCGACGAGCGGCGGCAGGGGTATCTCGATGCGGGCGACGGCGGCCTTGGAAAGCTCCTTGAAGGTCGCGCCGTTCCCGAGGCCGGAGAGGTAGGAACGGTGAGCTCGCAGCCACCAGTAGAGGTACTCGGCGACGATCTGCTCAGGGTCGGGAACGAAGCTCTTGAATCCCTGGTTGGTGGCCATCGGCACCGTGTTGATCGCGACGTGGCCAATGGGCGCGCGTGAGCTGAAAAGGACGGAGCCAGGAGGCAGGATCCGAGCCGAGCAGGAGCGCATCCCCTCGGGAGTCAGCTTCCGCGGAGTCTCGGCAATCTCACGTGACTTCAGGTCGCCTAGATCTTTCGGCGTCGCCCAGGGGATGAGGCCGTTCCAGTAGCCCTCCACCGACGTCTTGGGAGTAGCGCCGCTGACGATCTCGCAGCACGAGTCCAGGCGGACCCGTCGCCATCTGGTCATGAGAGCTTTTCCTGTAGCTCTTCCATTCCCCTGTGGATTTCCGCCTCGATCTCCAGGAGATCGGCGAGCAGCTCCTCGGGCGGCTCGTGGACCGCCGCGAGGGGCAGCACCTCGCGGTAGCGGTTGATGCTGAGGTCGTAGTCTTCCTCGCACAGCTCCTGGCGCGAGACGCAGAAGCTCTGCTCCGTTCGGGAGCGCTCGCGCTCCGAGGTGTGGCGCCTCCGCCATCGAGCCAGCACGTCCGGCAGGTTGTTCTGGTCGTGCTCGTCCGGCTCGAGCCGGACGGTGGGTACGGGGCCGAGTTTGTCCTCGTTGAGCAGCGGCGCCCGTCGGTCGTCGAGCGACCAGCCGTCGCCGCGCACCTCGTAGAACCAGACGTGATCCGTTCCGCCCGAGTTGGTCTTCGAAAAGAAGAGAATCGCGGTTGACACGCCTGCGTAGGGCTTGAACACCCCGGCAGGAAGAGATACGACCCCCTCCAGCTTCTGGTCCTCGACGAGGATTCGCCGCAGTTCCCGGTGCGCCTTTGAGGAGCCGAACAGAACGCCCTCGGGAACGATCACAGCGGCGCGACCACCGGGCTTCAACAGTCGCAGGAACAGCGCGAGGAAGAGCAACTCGGTCTTCTTGGTCTTGACGATCCGCAGTAGGTCCGTGGCGGTGTTCTCGTAGTCGAGCGATCCGGCGAAGGGTGGGTTGGCCAGGACCAGGGTGTAGCTCTCGTCCTCGTCGGCGTGGTCCTGGGCCAGCGAGTCCCGATAGCGAATGTCGGGACCCTCGACGCCGTGCAGGAGCATGTTCATGCTGCCGATTCGCAGCATCGTGCTGTCGAAGTCGAAGCCGTGGAAAGCCTCGTGGTGGAAGTGCGCTTTGAGCTTTGCTTCGCGCAGAACCTCGGGGTGCCGCTCGCGCAGGTGTTCGGCGGCGGCGACAAGGAAGCCGGCGGTACCGCAGGCGGGATCGCAGATCACGTCGCTGGACTTCGGCTCGACCATCTCGACGATCAGCTGGATGATGTGCCGTGGCGTACGGAACTGGCCGTTGGTGCCGGCGGTGGCGATCCTGCTGAGCATGTACTCGTAGACGTCGCCCTTCGTGTCGCGGTCCGTCATCTCGAGATCGTCGAGCTGGTCGACGACTTTCGCCAGCAAAGCTGGAGTCGGGATCGTGAACCGGGCGTCGCGCATGTGCTGTGCGTAAGTCGACTCGTCGCCGCCGAGCTCTCGCAGGAACGGAAAGACATGCTCGTCGACCACCTCGAACATCTTGGCCGGCGCGAGATTCTTCAGTCGCGACCAGCGGAGGTTCTCGTACGACAGGCCTCTCGGGTCGGTGCCTTCGGGGAAAACCCGGTGGTCCATCGGCCGCTTGAGCCGGTTGGCTTTGTTCTCTTCGAGTATGTGCAGGTCGTCGAGGCGCCGGATGAAGAGCAGGTAGGTCAGCTGCTCCATGACCTCGAGCGGGTTCGAGATTCCGCCCGCCCAGAAGGCGTCCCAAATGCGGTCGATCTTGCCCTTGAGTTCTCCTGCGATCACGTGGGCAGGTGCTCCGGTTTGGGTTCGGCGGCCAGGGGGTCCATGGTGCGTGCAGGCATCGTAGGAGAGCCGGTCGTCGCTTTCGCGGCTCTCGCCTCGCCGTGCGCCCTGCGAGCAAGGCACCGTACCGCGCTTCGTGTGCTTACGGACCCACTTTCGCGTTCATGTCGGCCGTGATCTCGGCGGCCGTGAGGGCTCGGTTGTAGACGCGAACCTCGTCGATCAGGCCGGCGAAATAGTCGCCCCAGACGGTGTTGCCGCCGATGCGGAGGGGGTTGGCGGTGTTGGGCATCGGGCCGGTCAGGACTTGGCTCGCTACCTGGCTGCCGTTGACGAAGAGGCGGAGGCGGGTGTTGTCGTAGGTCGCCGCGAGGTGGGTCCAGGCGTTTAGGGCCAGGGCCGTTGGGCCGGCGACGCCGGTTTCGGCACCGGTGAAGTTCTCCACTGCCGGTTTGGTGCCGTTGGAGGAGTAGAGGGCGTAGACCATGCCGGTCGTGCCTCGCTCCTTCATCAGCACGCTGCGCCAGCCGCTGTTGGTCGTCGGCCGCACCCAGGCCTCGAGGGTCATCGCCGTGGTCAGGTCGAGGGTTGAGGCGTCGGGGACGTCGACCCGGTCGTTGACCCCGTCGAAGCTGAGCGCGCGGCCGAATTTGCCCGAGGCGCTGCTGGTCGCGCCGTTGACGGTGCCGTTGTTTTTCGCCCCCGAGGAGTCGGTCGCGGTCGTCCCCGCCGTCTCCTCGAACCCGTAGGCGAGGACGAGGCCGTTGGCCGGCGGTGGCGTCGTCGTGTTGTTGACGGTGACGCTCACCTCGCTGGAGGTCGTCAGTTTGCCGGCGGTGTCGCGGGCGCGGGCGCTGATTTTGTGTTCGCCGTTGGCGACGCCGGTGCTGGGCCAGGAGATTTCGTAGGGAGCGACCGTGTCCTCGGCCCCGAAGGCGGCGCCGTCGACGAGGAACTGGACGCCGGCCACGCCGACGTCGTCGCCGGCGGTCGCTTTCAGCGTCACCGCGCCGGTGACGGTGCTGCCCGCGGTGGGGGCGGTGAGCGAGACCGTCGGCGCCTGGTCGGCCGCCGAGGTGGCGCTCGCCTCGGCGGAGGAGTCGCTGAGGTTGGGGGCCGCGTCGACCGCCTTCACCCGGTAGTGGTAGGTGCCGGCCGCAACCGTGTCGACGTACCCCGGCGAGGCGGGGGTGGCGATCCGGTTGGCGGCCGAGGGCGTGAAGCCGGCGGTCGTCGAGCGGTAGACCTCGTATCCGGTGACGCCGACGTTGTCGGTCGAGGCGTCCCAACTGAGCGTGACTTTGCCGATCGCTCCCGTGGCTTTGAGGTTGCCGGGCGCGCTCGGCGGCGTCGTGTCGGGCGGGGACGGCGCGCCCGATCCGACCGCCGCGTTCATGTCGGCGGTGATTTCAGTCGCGTTCAGCGCCCGGTTGTAGACGCGCACCTCGTCGATCAGGCCCGAGAAGTAGTCGCCGTAGACGGCGTTGCCGCCGATCCGCAACGGGTTGGCGGTGCTCGGCATCGCGCCGGTGACGGCTTTGCTCGCGACCTGGGCGCCGTTGAGGAAGTAGCGCAGGGTGGCGCCGTCGTAGGTCGCGGCGATGTGGGCCCAGGTGTTGAGGGCGAGCGCGCTGGGCCCGGGGACGGCGTTGACGGCACCGGTGAAGTTCTCGGCCGTCGGTTTGCCGCCGCTGTTGGAGCCGTAGAGCGCGTAGACCATGCTGGTCGTGCCGCGCTCCTTGAACAGCACCGCCCGCCAGCCGGTGTTGGCGGCTGGCCGCACCCAGGCCGAGAGCGTCATCGCGTTGCTGAGGTCGAGCGAGGCGGCGTCGGGGACGTCGACCCGGTCGTTGGTGCCGTCGAAGCTGAGCGCGCGGCCGAATTTGCCGCTGGCGGTGCCGGTCGGGCCGTTGATCGCGCCGTCGTTGTTGGCCGCGGAGACGTCGTTGGCCGTCGGCCCGGAGGTCTCCTCGAACCCGTAGGCGAGGACGAGGCCGGGCGCCCCCGGTTCGGCTTTGTAGCTGGCGGTGTAGGTCGTCGCCGTCGCCGGGGCGACGATGTCGTGGCTGCCGGCGCCGCCGTCGGACCAGGACGAGAAGCCCAGCGTCGAGCCGTTCAGCGACTGCGGCGAGGGCGCTGCGATCGAGAGCTCGGAGCCGACGATCACGGTTTTGACGAAGGGGGCGGGGCCGCTCTGCTCGCCGACCGCCAGGTTCAGTCCCGGCGGGTCGGATTTGAAGGTGAGGTCGACGGTGTCGGGGTCCAGGCGCAGCGTCTCGGTGTCGCTGAGGCCGCCGCTATCGGTCACGGTCAGGCGCAGTTCCAGGTGCGAGGGGAAGTCGTGGTCGGGTGCCGTGAACGAGCCGGAGGCGACGCCGGGGTAGGTCTGGATGTTGTGCGAGTGGCAGTCGTTTTCGGTTTCGCAATGGCGCAGGACCAGGGCCCACGACATGCTCGCCGCGCCGAGCGCCCCGTCCTGCGGGTCGCTGCCTTTGCCGGAGAAGGAGATCGTGTCGCCGACCTTCCAGCGCAGCGCCGAGGTCGGGGTGTCTATTTCGGCTTTCGGAAGTTCGTTGCCGGCGCCGACCAGGACGCTGGCGATCGAGACGAGGCCGCCTTTGTCGGTCACTTTCAGTTTCACCGTGACGTTGGCGGCGCTGGTGTAGGTCCAGCTCGGTTTCACCGCGGTCGAGTCGCTGTACTGGCCGTCGCCGTCGAGGTCCCAGGTGTAGGAGAGGACGTCGCCGGCGTCGGGGTCGGTCGAGCCGGAGCCGTCGAAGCTCACCGTCAACGGGAGCGGCCCGGCGTCGGGATCGGCTTTCGCGACCGCGGTCGGCGCCCGGTTGCCGCCGGGGTAGTGGATGCGCCGCAGCGAGCCGTTGAAGTCGACCAGGAAGAGGTCGCCGCCGGGGCCGATCTCGAGGTTCACCGGGTCGTTCTCGTTGAGGAAGACTTTCCGCGTCGAGGGGTCGGGCACCCCGTTTTTCTCGAACATCACCCAGGTGCACCGTTTCGAGTAGTCAGCGAAGAAGAGCGCGCCGCTGTACGCGGCGGGGTAGCTGCCGCCCTGGTAGAAGGCGAGGCCGGAGACCGAGGCGCCGGACTGGGCGCAGTCCTCGCCGGCCACCACGTCGCCGCTGTGCGAGTAGGTGTAGAGGGGGGAGGTGGCCGCCCCGGTCGCCGAGTAGAGCGATTTGCAGAGGTTGAGGCCGGCGCCCGCGTAGGCCGGCGACTGGCCGTTGCCCTCGTAACAGGGCCAGCCGAAGTTGTCGACGGTGGTGTCGGTGGGGGCGGAGAGGCGGTTGATCTCCTCCCAGGCGCCCCAGCCGACGTCGCCGACGTAGATTTCGCTGGTCCCGGGGCGGAAGGCGAAGCGGAACGGGTTGCGCGTCCCGGCGGCGACGATCCGCCGCGCGTTCGCGTCGGAGCTCGCGTTCAGCGGGTTGCCCGGCGCGGCGGCGCCGGTGTCCGGGTTGATCCGGATCAGGGTCCCGTCGAGGCCGGTCGGGTCGGCCGTGGTGCGGAAGTCCTGGCTGCGCAGGGCGCCGCCTTCGGCCGTCGGCGAGGTCAGGTTCGTGCCCGCCGCGCCCGGCGGGTCCCCGCACGGGTTGCCTTTCTGGCCGTAGTCGGTGAAGTTGAAGCTGGCGCCGTCGCCGCCGGAGGCGTAGAGCATTCCGTCGGGGCCGAAGGCGAGGCCGCCGGCCGAGTGGCTCGGGTACTGCTGGCACCAGTCGTGGACCAGCGTCTGTTCGGAGGTGACGACGTTGCCGCTGACGGTCAGCTTGGTCAGCCGGCTGCTGACGACGCAGCCGGCGTCGGTCGGGCCGGGCGGCGACGGGCAGGGATCGGAGCTGACCCCCGGCTGTCCCCAGCGCGGCGCCGTTTCGCCGATTTTGCCGTCGTAGGTGTAGAACGCGTACAGGTAGGGACGGATCGGGAACTGCGGGTCGATCGTGAGGCTGAGCAGGCCGCGGTCCCAGAAGTTGTGGACCTGGGTGCGGAGGTCGGCGGCGATCGTCGGCGGCGTCGCCGTGTTGAGGCCGGCGAAGACCTTGATCAGGCCGCTTTTCTCGGCGATGAAGACGCGCCCGTCGGGGGCGAAGGCGACGTCGGTGGGTTCGCTCATGCCGCTGAGGACGGTCGATTCGGTGAAGCCCGGCTGCAGCGGCTGGGCGGGGGCCGAGGGAGCCCACGCCGCGACTAGCGCAAGGGCCAGGGCAAAGGCAAGGGCGGGTGGACGAATTGCGGACGAGCGGGCGATGCGGCGGATCTTCAGCAGGCGACAGCGGCCTGTCAACCCGACAACCGTCTAGGGGGAGGGGTTCTCCACCTTTTCGAGGAACTCGTCCATCGCTTTTAGGTACGGAGTGATTCGAAAAGCCTGGGCGCGCTCGTTTGCACGCTCGGCGCGAGCCGCCGTCTCCTCCGGCTCGGTCAGGGTCCGCCGCAGCGCCGCGGCCAGCGCCTCCGGGTCCCCGGGGGGACAGAGCAGCGCCTCGTCGGGGTCGCGGACGATCTCGGGGATGCCTCCGACGCGGGAGGCGACGAGGGGAACGCCGGCGAGGGCGCCCTCGACCAGGACCAGCCCCGCCGGCTCCTCCCAGACCGAGGGGACGACCAGGGCGTGCAGCTCCGCGTAGAAGCGCTTCAGCCCCGCGACGTCGAGCGGGCCGAGGAAGGTGACGTGACCGGCGATCCCCAGTTCGGCGGCCAGCGCCTCCAGCTCGCGCCGGTGGTCCTTGGGCCCGGCGCCGGCGATCTGGAGATGGACCTCGAGCCCTTCGTCGCAAAGCCGCGCCAGGGCCCGCAGCGCCACGTCGATCCCCTTCTCCGGGGAGATGCGGCCGACGAAGCCGACGGTTGCCTGCGGGGCGGGCCGCCGCTCGATCCCGACCAGCTCCTCGCTCTGGCGGGTCGCCGGCAGCTGCACGTGCTCCAGTACCGGCTCCAGCAGAGGTGGCGTATCGACTTGTCTTCGCAGCGCCTCGCTGTTCCAGCTGATCGCGACCTCGACCCGGCGCTCGGCGTCGATCCGCAGCGCCGGCAGGCGGTTCCAGAACCGCGCCATCCGCTTGAAGCGGCCGCCGGTCAGACCCCGCATCAAAAGGCTGTGGTGGCTGCGGTAGAGGGCCCCGAACCAGTGCTCGCAGACACGGTAGGCGACCGGGGCGCCGCTGGTTTCCAGCACCCGGATCGCCGCCTGGGAGAGCTGGGCCCCGTTCCAGATGTAGATCAGATCCGGCTGGAACTCCTCCAGGGCGCGCCGCGCCGCCTTCGCGGCCCGGATCGCGTAGACCGGGCTCAAGGCGTCGATCACCCGTCGCCGTCGCAGGAAGGGCAGCTCCCGCCGCACCCCCGGGTCCGCTGGCGCCTCGCCCCGCCGCTTGGCGGAGGTCAGGACCAGCACCTCGTTCCGCTGCCGCAGGTGCTCGACGACCCCCTGGCACTCGACCTCGTAGCCGCCGTGGGCGATCGGTGGGTAGAGGTTGGTGAGGACGAGGATCCGCCTGCCCTCCACGCCCGCGCCGCTCATGCCGCCGCCTCCCCGCGGCTGCGGACCAGCCGTTTCAGCTGGGCGACGTCGAGCGCCCGCAGCGCCACCAGCAGCGCCGGGTACAGAGCCGCCATCGCCAGGATCAGGGCGATCGCCCCGGCCCCGGCCTGGCGCAGGCCCCAGACGGCAAGCGCCGCCGCCGTCGCCGCGAGCAGCGCCAGCGCCAGGCGGCGCAGCGAGAGCCGCATCTCCATCCGGCGCAGGACCATCACCGTGGCGAACGCGACCACCACCACCTCGGTCGCCAGCGTCACCCAGGCCGCGGCCTCGATCCCGTACTCCGGGATCAGGACCACGTTCAGCGCCACGTTCAGCACCAGCCCCAGCGCCGCCAGCCAGAGGTATCGCCGCTGCAGGTCCATCGCCACGACCATGTTGCCGGCGACGTTGCCGATGCAGATCGGGATGAAGGCGGCGATCAGGACCGTCAGCACCGTCGCCCCGGAGGTGAACTCCTCCCCGTAGAGGAGCTCGATGATCGGCTCGGCGGCGACGATCGTCAGCGCCAGCCCGCCGAGGGCGACGAAGCCGAGGTAGTCGATCGCCATCTGCATCACCCGCCGCAGCCGCGGCCGGTCGGCCGGGAAGAGGCCGGCCATGACCGGGAACATCGTCACCATCACCGCCATCGGCACGAAGCCGGCGTTGTCGAGGATTTTGTACATCGCCGCGTAGACGCCGACTTCCTCGGGGTTCGGCGCCAGCTCGTAGACGAGGAGCTGGTCGATGCGGCCGTAGGCGAAGGTGAGGGTGGCGGCGATCCCGACCGAGATCCCGATCCCCAGCATCCGCCCCCAGAGCTTGTGGGAGCCGCGCCAGCGGACGTGGATCGTCCGCAGCGCGACGATCGCCAGGCAGACCTGGACGATGAAGGTGATGACGACGAAGGCGACGGCGAACTCGACGATGCCGCCGTCGAGGGCGGCGATCGCGATCACCGAACCCGCCCAGAGGATGCTGTTGAGCGTGGTGAAGAAGACCGTGACGTGGTTGCGGACGTGGAGGCGGAAGACGATCCGCAGGGTCGAGAGCACCGAGGTGATGTAGAGCAGGGAGAGGACTATTCCGGCGAGGAGCATCTCGTCGTCGGCCGCGACCACCGCCAGCACGGCGACGAAGACCAGCAGCGCCGGCAGCGCGATCGCCATCCGCAGGGTGGCGGCGGCGCCGACCCAGGCGCCCTCGCGCTCGGGTTCCTGCGTCGCCAGCCGGATCACCACCGTTTCCAGGCCGAAGTTGCCGACCATCGCGACCAGGTCGATGATCGCCATGATCGTCGCCCACTCGCCGTAGCGGGTCGCCTCCAGCGCCCGTACGAGGACGACCGTGGTGACGATCCCGAGGGCGACGTTGACGATCTGGCCGCCGAGCTGGACGCTGACGTCGCCGAGGATGCGCCGCGATCCGACCCGGGTCGCGCGGTGGGTGGTGGGCTCGCTCATCGCCTCAGCGGCTCAGCGCTGCCCGGCGCGCCGGTAGGTCCTGCCAGGCGGCGGCAAGCCAGCCCAGCAGCGATCCCAGCAGGATCGTCAGCCGGGGCTCGATCCCGCTGAAGGTGGCGGTCAGCTCGACCACGGCCAATGCGGTCAAGCCGCCGAAGACGGCGATCGCGCAGACCTGGACGATCGGATCGGGGTGGAAGCGCCAGACCTGCCTACCGGTCCACAGCGCGGTGCCGAAGAGCAGCAGGTAGGCGATCGCGCCGAGGATCCCGAAGGCGAGCCAGTACCAGAGGAAGGCGAAGTGGGCGTAGCGGCGGTCGTGGGCTTCGGCCAGCGGCTGGTGGACCTCCCAGTTGACCCCGAGGCCGACCCCGGTCACCGGGTGGCGCTCGATGTTTTCGATCACGTTGGCGCGCTCGTCCACCCGGTAGCGGTCGCCGCGGTTGCTGCCGAGCCCCCCGGGGGAGAGCGTCTGCGCCCGCTCGGCGATCGGGCTCGGCGCCGCGGTCTCCGAGGGCGCGGCGATCGTGTTGATGGCGAGGAAGCTCAGCGCCAGGGTGACGACGCCGATCGCCACCACCGCCCGGCCGCGGCGACGGCTGGCGATGATCACGACGAGGACGATGGTGAGGATCGCGGCGATCCAGAACGAGCGCCGGTAGGAGAGGAGGAGGGCGAGCAGCGCGATCGGCAGGCCGGCGATCATCCAGGCCGGAATCCGCACCCGCCGCACCAGCGCCGCGATCACCCCGAGCCCGAAGGTCAGCATCAGCAGGTTCGGCAACGGGTTGAGGAAGCTCGCGACCTCCTCTTCGACGCCGCCGCCGAAGCCGCCGAAGCTGGCGTAGATGCCGGTCACGCCTTTGACGCAGGCCAGCGCCGCGGCGGCGACGGCGAAGATCTTCAGCGCCCGGGTGTCGCGGAGGACGTTGACGGCCAGCAGCGGGATCAGGATCAGGTGACCGATTTTGGTGCTGCGGTGGAAGAGTTCGCCGAGGGGGACGCCGGCGTTGGCGGTGACCGCGGTGGCGACCCCGGCGACGAGGGCGAAGCCGAGCACGGCGAGCGGGACGGTCAGCGGATCGGGCAGCCGCGGGCGCAGATCCTGGGCGACGAAGCGCAGGACCACCCCGGCCAGCCCGAAGAGGATCAGGAGGTCGGGCGCGGTGAGGCTGGAGAAGACCTGTTCGTAGAACCTGTTGCCGGAGGGGATCGCGCCCACCGGTTCGACTTCGGCGAGGGTGGTGCCGACCAGCAGCAGCCCGAGGCAGACCTCCGGAAAGCGGAGGAGGGCGATGCAGACGAGGATGACGAGCGGGGCCAGGGCCCCCTGGGGGCCGGCTTTCTCCAGCCCCGCCGCGAGGGCGAACCCGGCGACGGCGCCGGCTCCGAGGACCGCGAGCCCGGTGCCCAAGGCCGGCATCGCGAGGTCGCGGCGATTCAGACTCGCGCCTCCTGCGAGGGGCGCGACCCGGAGCGGCGCGGGTCGGTGGGCCGGTAGGCCTCGTAGGCCGACTGTTTGGTGCTGGAGCGGTTGAAGGCGAAGCCGAGCAGCGGCGCGCCGGTGGCCCGCAGCGCCTCGATCGCCCGCCGCGCCTCGCGGCGCCGGGTGTGGCGGGAGTCGATCACGAAGACGACGCCGTCGGCGTAGCGCGAGAGGACGACCGGGTCGACGACGGCCAGGGTCGGTGGGCTGTCGAAGAGGACGACTTCGGCGTCGTCCTGCAGGGTGCGCACGACTTTGCCCATCCGCCGCGAGGAGAGGGACTCGACCGCCTCGTCGGTGTGGTCGCCGGCCGGGAGCAGCCGCAGGCCTCCGCCTTCGGCTTTGCCGGCGGCGAGGCGGACGTCGTCCATGACGTCCTCGGGCTCGGGCTCGTTCTCGTCGACCAGCAGGTCGCTGAGGCCGGGCGAGAGCTTGGTTTTGAAGATGTCGTGCAGGGTGGGGCGGCGCAGGTCGGCGTCGACCGCGATCACCCGGCGGCCCTCGGTGGCGAGGGTGCGGGCGACGTTGGAGGAGACGTAGCTCTTGCCGCAGCCGGATTCGGGGCCGGTGACGAGGATCGTGCGGCCGCCGTCGCTGGGGGCGTTGAGGGCGCGGGCGTCGGCCCGGTCGAGGGCGAAGGTGATCGCGGTGCGGAGGCTGCGGAAGGCCTCCAGCGGCGTGTCCCTGCGCACCCGCGGGATCTCGCCGAGCAGCTGCAGGTCGAGGTCGCGGGCGGCGTCCTGGGCCGAGCCGTAGCGGTCGAAGAAGAGGTCGCGCAGGTAGACCGCGAGGGCGCCGAGGAGGAGGGCGACGATGAAGGCGAGGAGGGCGTCGCGTTTGGGCCGCGGCGTCACCGGGGTGGATTCGGGAGCGGCCTGCTCGACGATCCGCAGCGAGTCGCCGGGGTTGGAGGTCTGGGTGGCGATCTGTTCCTGCAGCGCCTGCAGCTCGATTTCCAGGTTGGCCCGGTCGGGATCGGCGGGATCGAGTTCCTGCAGTTCTCCTTCGATCGCGATGACGTCGTTCTGCAGCGGCTCCAGCGACTGTTTCAGCTGTTCGACCTGGAGGCCGCCCAGGTAGGCGGAGAAGGCGCGGGCGTAGGCGTTGGCGAAGTCGGCCGAGAGCTGCGGGTCGTCGGTTTGCGCGTTGAAGCTGAGGACGCCGATCCGCGACTCGGGCGAGACGTCGACGGCTTCGTCGAATTCCTCGGTCCGGTCGGCGATGACGGGGTCTTTGTGGGCGATGTCGAGGACCGTCCGGGTGGTCGCCAGCTGGTCGTAGACGTTGGTCAGGCTGAGCATTTCTTCCTCAGTGAGGACGTCGCCGGAGGCCTGGCTGGTGGAGATGATCTGGCCGAGGGCGTTGCTTTCGTATTCGTCGGTTTTCGAGGAGGAGACGAGGTAGACGACGACCGCCGCCGCAACAGCGAAAAGGGCCAGCCATTTCTTGGCGGCCCAGATCAGTCGGAGTTGAGGGTTGGGTTCCACGCTCGGTGACCTATCGGGAAGGTCGAGGATCGACTTGAATTGTGGCCGCCTCGGCGGCAGCCGCGAGGGCGAAAGATTACTTCTACGGCTACCCGCGCCGACCTCTCTAAACGCCGCGGGTTGCGCTTTGCAGCTTGTCCAGCGTCGATTTCGGGGGGTCGCCGGCGGTGAGCGGCGGGACCGCGCCCCGCAGGGCGCCTGAAACCAGGCGCAGCGCCAGCCGCTCGCGCCGGCCCGAGAGCAGCAGCGCGTCGACCGGCCGCAGCTGGTCCTCGGCGTCGAGCGCCCGCGCCAGGCGCCCCGGCCCAAGGCGGTCGAGGGGGCGGTGGGGGAGCCGCGTCGCCTCCGGCGGCGGCGCCCCGACCAGGGCGACGTCGGCGCCGCCCTGCTGCGCTTCCTCCAGCCAGCCGGCGAGTCGGGCGGCGCCGCGGCGGCTGAAGGCGACGCCGACTATTCGCACCGGCCCCAGCCGCGGCGGCTCCTGGCCGAACCCGCTCGCTCCCTCGCTGGCGCCGCCGCGCAGGCGGTAGACGGTGGCGAGCGAGTCGGCGCCGCACTCGAGCGCGATCTTGGCCAGGCCGCGGCCGCCGTCGCGCCAGCCGCCGTAGAGGAGGACGCGGTAGGCGAGCTTGGCCAGCGGCCGGACGAGGATCCCGGTCACCGCTTCGGCGGCGCCGGGCCGGCGTCGCTGCGCCGCCTCCAGCCGCGCGTAGGCGCGGGCGTCGGCGAGCGCCTCGCCCCAGGAAGAGGCGAGCAGGTGCCGCAGCTCGCCCGCGAAGCGGTGCACCGGGCCGTCGGGCCAGAGGCCCTCGTGGACGCTGCGCCCCTCGTCGTGGCGGAAGGCACCGCGGCGGAACAGCCGGTGGCGGTAGCGCGGGTAGCGGATCGAGGGGCCGAGGGCCTTGCCGAGGAAGACGTCGCGCATCGGGATCGCCCCCATTCGCACCTTCTCGCCCGGCGGGTCGACGAGGAAGGCGCGGAGCTCCTCGGCCAGCTCGGGGCTGACCCGCTCGTCGGCGTCGATCTCCAGCACCCAGTCGCCGCCCGCGTGGTCGAGGGCGACGTTGCGCTGGGCCGAGAACCCGGGCCAGGGGTTCTCGATCACCTTGGCGCCGGCGGCCGCGGCGAGCTCGCGGGTGCGGTCGCGCGAGCCGCTGTCGACGACCACGACCTCGTCGCAGAAGCCAAGGCTGGCGAGGCAGTCGGGGAGGCGCTCCTCCTCGTCCTGGGCGATCACGCAGGCGGTGATCGTCGCGCTCACGCCGCCTCCCGGGCCAGCTGATCGCCGAGCCGCAGCGCCAGCGCCGCGATCGTCAGCGTCGGGTGGACCGGCGCGTAGGTGGGGAAGGCGGAGGAGCCGGCGACGAACAGGTTCTCGACCTCGAGGTGGCGCATCTCGGCGTCGACCACGCCTTTGCCCGGCGGCCCCATCCGGCAGGTCCCCATCAGGTGCCCGCCCTGGGGGCCGGGGGCCGCCTCGATCGCCTCAACCCCCAGCGGCGCCAGGCGCTCGCGCATGCCGGCGACGGCGGCCTCGATCCCGGCCCGCTCGTAGGGCCCGGGCGGGGGATAGGCGGTGCGGTTCAGCGGCAGGCCGAAGGAGTCGCGGTTGGGGGAGAGGGTGACCCGGCGGTCGGGCCGCGGCAGGTCCTCGGTCAGCATGTCGAAGGGCACCGTGCGCCGCCACCGCGAGATGGCACCCGAACGGACCGCCTTGCCGTCCTCGCGGGCGACGACGCCGGCGCTGACCAGCGGGCCGATCGGGGTCCCCGGGTTGAAGGGGCTGAGGATCGCCGCCGAGCGGCGGGCGCGGAAGCCGCCTTCGCGGAAGGCTTCGGTGAGGCCGGTGGCGAGGGTGTTGCCGACCCCCGGCTCCAGCTCGCGGCGGAGGGTGACGGTGACGGTGGTGTGGCCGTGGTCGAAGAGGAAGCGGCCGACGGCGGGGCCGTCGAGCCCGGAGCGCAGCAGCAGGCCGGGGTTTTCGATCCCGTTCGCCGCCAGCACGTAGCGCTTGCCGCGGAAGAACAGTCGCTTGCCGTCCCCACCGATCGTCTCGACGCCCTGCACCTCGCCGTTGGCGACTTGCAGGCGGGCGGCGACGGTCTGCTGCCGCAGGTCGAGGTTCGGGTGGTCGAGCACGGCCTCGAGCCCGTTGAGGGCCGAGAAGCGGGCGTCGACCGGGCAGAGCTCGCAGGTCGCCGAGCCGCAGCAGGGGGGGCGGCCCTGGATCGCACGCGACGGCCGGGCCTGCGGCAGCGGCACGAAGGGCTTCAGGTGCGGCGCCACCGCCCGGTCGATCGGGCTGAGCGGGTGGGGCGGCTGGGCGCCGGCACCGGGGATCGGCGGGCCCGGGGGTGAGGGTGCGCCGGCGGGTGCGCCGGCGACTCCCAGCGCTGCCTCGGCCCCGGCGTAGAAGGGCTCGAGCTCCGCCAGCGAGAGCGGCCAGTCCTCCATCACCCCGAAGCTGGAGCGCATCTTGAAGTCGGCGGCGGAGAAGCGGGGGGCGGCGCCGGACCAGTGCAGGGAGGAGCCGCCGACGCCGTAGACGTAGCTCCAGGGGTAGGGCGGGGTGCCGGGAGCGGTTTCGTTGTTGGGCTCGGCGCCGGGGACATCGGCGGACCAGTAGCCGTCCTCGACCTGTTCGGCGTGGGTCTTCAGCGCCCCGCGCTCGAGCATCGCCACCCGCAGCCCCCGCTGCAGCGGCGCCCAGGCGGCGAGCAGCCCGCAGACGCCGGAGCCGACGACGACGACGTCCGCCTCGATCGTTTTCACGTGCGGCGCACCAGGCCGGCGCAGGCGGGGCTGCCCGGATCGGAGCCGGTGACGGCGTAGGCGAGGTTGGAGGCCGGGGCCGAGAGCATCGGCTCCAGCAGCCCGTCGACCGCCTTGCGCCGCGCCCCCTCGGGCATCACCGCCGCCGCCGGGTCGCGGACGGCGAGGGCGAAGGCGGCGGCGCGGGCGTCGTACTCGGCGTCGCCGTACTCCTCCCGCGCCCGCTCCAAGAGCTGCTTGGCGAGCTCGGCGTCGATCCCCAGCCGCGAGGCGACCAGCTGCTCGAACTCCTGGTCGGGGATCAGGGCGGCGTAGGGGGCGGCGACCGCGGCGGCGGCGGCGCCGGCACCGACGGCGACGAAGGTGCGGCGGCGGATCCGCCGCCCGCCGCCCGCCTCGGCCAGGGACTTGGCCAGGGCGACGATCCGCGGCGTCTGCAGCCTGTTGTCGTAGCGCTCGTGGACCCGCGCCTGCGCCGCCTCCCCGAGCTGCCGCCGCCGCTCCGGGTCGCGCAGCCGCCGCAGCGCCGCGGCCAGCGCCTCGACGTCGCCGGGGGGAACCACCTCGCCGGTGTCGCCGACCATCTCCGGGATCGAGCCGACGCCCGAGGCGACCACCGGCAGTCCCGCCGCCATCGCCTCCAGCACCGCCCACGGCACCGCGTCGGCGCGGGTCGGGAGGGCGAACACGTCGGCGCCGGCGTAGAGGTCGCGCAGCTGATCGGTGCCGGCGCTGACGCCGCGGTGGACCCGGACGAACTCGCGGGCCTCGATCTCGTCGCCGCTGACGACATCAAGTACTGCCTCTCCTTCCAGGGCGGTGACGGCCTCGATCAGGGTCGGCAGTCCCTTGCGGTGGACGTCGTTGCCGACGAAGAGGACCCGCATCGGCCCCCCGCTCGGCGCCGGTCGCTTTGCCGCCGCCTCGGCCCACCAGCCGGCGTCGAGGCCGGGGTGGATCGTCTCCATCGGCTTCCCGCCGAGCTCGTATTCGGAGCGCACCGCCGCCGCGATCGTCTCCGTCCACGGCATCGCCGCCGCCGCGGCCCGCATCGCCCGCCGCTCCAGCCGCTGCATCAGCCGCAGCTGCCGCGGGGTCCAGGAGTCGTGGGGGGTGTATTCGAGGGCGGTGAATTGCCCGACGGTGGCGTCGATCGAGAGCACGCAGGGCAGCTCGCGCATCGGCCCCTTGGCGAGGTAGGCGAGCGCCTGGGTGTTGATCAGGGCGACGTCGGCCGAGCGCCGGTGCCGCTTGAGGATCTTCCGCCCCTGCCAGGACCAGCGCAGCCGCCAGCGCAGCGCCTGCAGGTCGATGTCGCTGCCGCGGGTCCGCTTGCCGACGAACAGTCGCCCCAGCCGCGAGGGCGGCGGCACCGTCGCGAACGTCGGCTCGACCCCGGGGAGCACGGCCAGCGTCTCTTCCAGCTGGGCTTTCAGGGTGCGGTGGCCGAGCACGCCCTCGTCGATCACCAGCAGGCGCAGCGGCCGCTCCGCGTCCTCCGGTTCGTTGCGGCGGCTCATTCGGTTTCTCCCCGCAGCAGTCGCTCGGCCCGCTCGGCGACGACGCCGCGGTCGAAGCGCTCGACCGCCGCCCGCGCCGCCAGCGCGCCCTCGCGGCGCACCCGCTCCGGGTCGCCCTCGTAGCGGCGCAGCACCGCCGCCACCGCCTCGACGTCGTTCTCGGGCGAGACGATCGCCCCGTAGGAGTCCTCGATCAGGCCGACCACGCCCTCGGCGCCGGTCGAGACGCAGGGCCGTTCGGCCAGCATCCCGAGGATCACCGCCCGCGGCTGTCCCTCGGCCGGGCTGGGGCAGAAGACGTCGACGTCCATCGCCGAGAGGACGTCGCCGATCTCGCCGCCGGGGGTGGTGAGGAAGTGCGCTCGCTCGCCCAGCGGCTCCGCCCGCTGGCGCAGTTCGTCCTCGGTCTCGCCGGAGCCGGCGAGGATCAGGTGGGTCTCGGGGCCAAGCCGCCCCACGGCGTCGATCAGCACGTCGTTGCGCTTCTTCGGGTGAAAGCGGGAGACGCAGCCGACGGTGAAGGCCCCGGCGGGGATGCCGAGCTCGGCCCGCACCCGGGCCCGACCCTCCTCGCTGAAGCGGATCTCGTCGGTCCGCATCGCGTTCGGCATGTAAGAGACCTTGCTCGCGGAAATGCCGGCGGCGATCACCGACTCGCGCGTGCCCTCGGAGATCGCCATCACCGCATGCACTTTCTTGCCAGCCCTCGCGTAGGCCCAGCGGCCCGGGCCCTTCCGCATCTGGCGCGGCACCGGGCCCCACTCGCACCAGGCGACGCGGGGGCGAAGTTCGGGCGGCAGCCCCGGCGCCAGCAGCTGCTCCTTCTTGTAGTGGAGGAGGAGCACGTCGTAGGGCGCCTCCTTTTCCAGCGCCTGGCGCAGGCCCGCCCGCAGTGCCGGCCACTTGAAGGCGAGCTCGGGCCAGGCCTTGCCGGAGAGCTTCGGTCCCAGCTCCAGCGGCCGCACCGCGACCGCGGTCTCGCGCCCGATCCCCGGTGAGTCGCTCAGCATCACCGCCTCGTGCTCGCGCTCGACCAGCGCGTCGAGCAGCTCGACCGCGGCGAACTCGGCCCCGCCGGGGGCGGCGCCGGTCATCACCGAGACAATCTTCACGAGGCCAGGCGCCGCTCCAGCGCCTCGATCGAGTACTCGCGCTCGGCCAGCTCCCGCCCGGCGGCGGCGAGCGGGTTGCCGCGGGAGGGATCGAGCGCCTCCGCCAGCGCCGCGGCGAAGGACTCGCCGTCGGTCTCGCCCTCGACGTAGTGCTCGCCCGCCTCGACTTCGAGCCCGGCGGCGGCGCGGGGGGTGGCGGCGACGGGCACGCGGTAGGCGAGGGCCTCGACGAACTTCAGCGGCGACCCGCCGCCCTCCAGCAGCGGCACCGCGACGGCGCCCGCTTGTAGGTAGACGTCGCGGAGGTCGGGGACGAAGCCGCTCGGCCGCACCCGCGGGTCGCCGGCCTCGATCTCGCCGCTGCCCTTGCCGGCGACGACCAGCTCGACCTCGGGAGCCCTCTCCCACAATGCCGGCATCGCCTGCTCCAGCAGGAAGCTCAGCGCTCCGCGGTTCGGCTCGTAGGAGAGGTCGGCGACGAACAGCACCTTCCGCTCATCGGCACGGGGAGGCACCGGCTCGATTCCGGCAACGTCGACGACGTTGGGGACGAGCCGCAGGTTCGCCCCCGGGGCAAGCGCCGCGGCGCCCTCCATGTCGGCCGGCGAGACCATCCAGTTCTCGCTGAAGGTCTCGAGCAGCAACCGCTCGAACCGCTCCAGCCCGGTCTGCGACATCTTTGCGTCGTCGAGGCGGTGGCGGAACGAGGACTCGAGGTTGTGGGCGTCGTAGATGGCGGCCCGCCGGGAGGCCAGCCCCAGCAGCGCCGCCGCGGCGACCGGTCCCTCGGCGACGACCCGCGTCCCCTCGTCGTCGCCGGCGAGCTCGGCGGTTCGCCGCGCCACCTCCGGCCAGATCCCGCGGGCGAAGTCGTCGGGGACGCGGCGCAGGCGGGCGCGGGCGTAGGCGGGCAGCCGCTCCAGCGCCCCGGGCCGCTCGACCCGGTGCATGGTCAGGTTCTCGATCTGCTCATAGGCCGGATCCGGCTCCTCGGCGCCGAACGCCCCGTAGACCAGCTCGACCGGCCCCAGGGCGGCCAGCGCCCGCACGATTCCATGGGTCCGCCGGGCCCGCCCCGAGTCGAGCGTGGGCGTAAATGAGGTGGCGATCACGGTCCGCATCAGACTGGGTGCCCCAAGGGGCGCGAACGCGCGAGTTTACGGTCGGCCCCGGACCGCGAAGCGGCTAGCGGGAGGCCTGCACGGCCGCCTCGACCACACCGTAGGAGGGCTTGCGGCTGCCGTCCTCGCGCAGCAGCCCGAACTGCAGCTCGCGGTCGCCGCTGTCCGTGCCGCGGTCGCGCAGCTGGAAGACCGAGATCATCCGCACCCGCCACTCGGGGTGGAGCCGAATCGCATCCAGCATCTGCTGCAGGTGCAGCGCCTGCGCCTCCTCGGTCACGCACTCCTCGCCGCAGAGGGCGGTCGACTGGCCGTACTCGGTGATCCAGATCGCCTTCCCCTCGGCGCCGTGCTCGTCCATCCGCTGCCGCAGCGTCTCGATCCACCCCAGGGGGCCGCCGGCCGCCCCCTCCTCGGTGGGGCTGTGCCCGTACCAGTAGGGGTGCGCGGCGAACGCGTCGAAGAGGTCGTTGAGGTCGGGGATGCGGGCGTAGAGCCTGTCGACCCAGGCGGTGTCGGAGTCGTAGACGCGGCTCGGCAGGACCACGGTCACCGGCAGCTCCAGCGCCGCGATCGCCTGCAGCGCCGGCTCCACCGTCGCCGCGTACTCGCCGGCCGACATCTCGCCGACGTAGGGCTCGTTGCCGAGCTCGATCGAGGTGATCGCGAAGCGCCGCTCGTCGTACTCGGGGTGCTCCTCCCAAAAGCTGCCGCCGAGGCCGTAGCGGTCGAGGAAGGCGAGGACGAAATCGCGGTAGAGGTAGGGGTCCCCGAGCTCGTTGCCGCCGAGCAGAGCGTGAATTCGGGTGTGGATTTCGCCGGCGGCCTCTTCCATCACGTCTTCCTGCTCGTCGACCGGCTCCCAGGGGTCCCACTCGTGCCGGGTGACGGCGGCGCCCAGCTCGGCCCGCTCTTCGACTTCGACGTCCCCCCAGCTCGTGTAGCCGCCGTCGATCGCGATCGTCAACGGCAGCGGGGGTCGCTGCGGCGCCTCGGCGGCGGTGGAGGCAGGCTGCCTCGGCTCCTCGGCAGGGGTGGAAGAGAGACTGACGGCGAGGACGCCCGCGGCGAGGATCACGGCGAGCGCCCCGGCGATCAGCTTCGCGCGGGCAGTTCTCATCACTGCCGAACACCGTAGCGAGCCGCCTCGGGCAGCCTTGGCTCAGCCGCGGTACTGCTGCATCAGCCCCCGCACCACCGAGTAGGAGGGCTTCGCGGTGCCGTTGTAGCGCAGCAGCCCGAACCCGTGCTCACGGTCGCTGGGGCTGGTGCTGCGGTCGCGCAGCTGGAAGGGGAAGAAGGTCTCGATCTTCCACTCGGTGCGGGTGACCGCGGTGGTGAGGAACTTTTTCAGGTGTTCGGCCTGGGCCGTCTCGCTGACGCACTCGACGCCGCAGCTGGCGGTCGACTGTCCGTACTCGGTGATCCAGATCGGCTTTGCCGAGGCGCCTTTTTCGTTCATCCGGCGGCGCAGGACGTCGACCCGGCCGAACGGCCCCGCGGCGCTGATCGTGCCCGGGTCGCGCCCGTACCAGTAGGGGTGGTCGGCGAAGCCGTAGAAGAGGTTGTTGAGGCTGGGGATGCGGGCGTAGAGGGTGTCGATCCAGGCCGTGTCGGTGCCGTAGACGCGGCTGGCGAGGATCACCTTCACCGGCAGGCCGAGGTTCTTGATCGCTTCCAGGGTCGGGCGGACCGTGTCGGCGTAGAGGGTGGCCGACATCTCGCCGAAGTAGGGCTCGTTGCCGAGCTCGACCGAGGTGATCGCGTAGCGCGCTTCGTCCAGCTCGGGGTGCTCTTTCCAGAAGCTGCCGCCGAGGCCGTAGCGGCCGATGAAGGCGACGACGTATTCGCGGTAGCTGGTGGCGTTGCCGAGGTTGTTGCCGCCGAGCAGGGCGTGGATCCGGGTGCCGATCTGCCCGGCCGCCGCGAGGACGATCTCCTCCTGGTGGCGGACCGGCTCCGCCGGGTCCCACTCGTGGCGGGTGAGGACGGCGCCGAGCTGGGCGCGGTAGCTGATTTCGGTCGGCGACCAGTAGCCGTGGCCGCCGTCGACGCCGATCGCCAGGGAACCGACGGTCGGCGAGGGGCCGGGGATGGGAGCGGGCTCGGGGGCCGGTTCGGGCGCGGGTGCGGGTGCCACGTTGGAGACGTTGACGGTGACCGAGGCGGTGCTCGAGTTGCCGGCCGCGTCGTAGGCGGTCGCGGTCAGGGTGTGGGAGCCGTTGCCGACCAGGGTCGAGTCGAATTTGCAGTTCCAGGGCCCGTCGCTCTCGGTGTTGAGGACGGCGCCGTCGACCTTCATCACCACGCGGTCGACCGCGACGTCGTCGCTGGCTTTGGCCTCGCAGGAGGCGCCGCTGATCGCGCCGCTGACGGTGGCGCCGGCGGTCGGGACCAGCCAGGCGACGCTGGGGGCGGTGGTGTCGCCGGGCGTCGGGGTCGGCGTGGGCTCGGGCTCCGGCTCGGGCTCAGGGGTGGGGGTGGGCGCCGGCACGTTGTCGACGTTGACGGTGACCGAGGCGGTGCGCGAGTTGCCGGCCGCGTCGTAGGCGGTGGCGGTCAGGGTGTGGGCCCCGTCGCTGACCTTCCTCGAGTCGAAGACGCAGTTCCAGGGGGCGTCGCTCTCGGTGTTGAGGGTGACGCCGTCGACCTTCATCACCACGCGGACGACGCCGCGGTCGTCGCTGGCGCCCGCCTCGCAGGAAGAGCCGCTGACCATCTCCTTGACGGTGACGCCGGCGGTCGGGGTCTTCCAGGCGACGGAGGGCGGGGTGACGTCGGTGGTGCGCCGGCGCGAGGTGCTGGCCCGGTTCGTCTCCCGCACGCAGCGCTGGCGGATCTCCCGCCGCTTGGCGGCGCTGGCGGCCCGGTTGGCCTTCTTCGCGCAGACGGTGCTGACCCGCTTCGAGCTGGCGGTCGGCTGCGGCTTGGCGACGGCCGTGGCGGCGAGGGCGGCAAGCAGGCAGCCGAGCGCCAGGGTGAGGACTGCGATCCGGGGGGAGGAGGGGCGGCTGTTCATGACTCCCCTGATCGGCCCCTTGGAAGAGATTCCTTGCGGAGTCCAGGGATTTTGGACAGATGATCCAGTCCGGCCGGGAGCTTCTGGGCGGACCTGCCCGCGGCTAGCCGCGGTAGGCGGCCATCGCGCTCTGCACGACGCCGTAGGCGGGCTTCGGCGAGCCGTCCTCGCGCAGCAGCCCGAACTGGCGCTCGCGATCACCCTGATCGGTGCCGCGGTCGCGCAGCTGGAAGACCGAGATCATCTTCACGCCCCAGTCGGGCCGGGAGACGATCGCGCCCAGCATTTCCTGCAGGTGCTGCGCCTGCTCCGCCTCCGAGACGCACTCCTCGCCGCAGTCGGCGGTCGACTGGCCGTACTCGGTGATCCAGATCGGCTTCGTGTTGGCGCCGTGCTCGTTCATCGCCAGCCGCGCCTGTTCGATTCGCCCGAACGGGCCGGCGGCGGTGCCCTCGGCCGGGGTGTGGCCGTACCAGTAGGGGTGCTCGGCGAAGGCGTCGAAGAGTTCGTTCAGGTTCGGGATCAGCTCGTAGAGGCGGTCCATCCAGTCGGTGTCGCTGCCGTAGGTGCGGCTCGCCAGGACGACGGTCACCGGCAGGTTGCGGCGGTGGAGCTCTTCCAGCACCGGACGCACGGTGGCGGCGTACTCCTCGACCGACATCTCGCCGAAGTAGGGCTCGTTGCCGAGCTCGATCGAGGTGATCGCGTAGCGCCCCTCGTCGTACTCGGGGTGCTCGGCCCAGAAGCTGCCGCCGATGCCGTAGCGGCCGAGGAACTCAAGTACCCACTGCTGGTAGGAAGCGGGGTCGGAAAGCTGGTTGCCGCCGAGCAGGGCGTGGATCCGGGTGTGGATTTCGCCGGCGGCCTCTTCCATCACGTCGTCCTGCTCATCGACCGGCTCCCAGGGGTCCCACTCGTGGCGGGTGACGGCGGCGCCGAGCTCGGCCCGCTCTTCGACTTCCTCGTCGCCCCAGCCCATGTAGCCGCCGTCGATCGCGACGGTCAGCCCGCCGCCGACCTGCGTCGGCAGGACGGTCTTCTTGGTGCGCTTGTTGGCGCAGCGGCGGAGGACGCGGCTGTAGGCGCGGCGGGCCTGCGAGCGCCCGGCGCGGGAGGCGACGCTGCGGGCGCGGTCAGCGGCCAGCTTCTTGCACTTGCCCTTCGGCCCGCCGAGGGCGATGGCGGAGCGGACCTTCGCCTTGCTGCGCGCTTCGGCGTTGCTGACGCCGAGGAAGACGAGGCAGAGGCCGGCGATGACGAGGGCGATGCCGGCGATCCTGCGGCTGTAGGTCGAAAGCTCCATGCCGTCCCGTCATCGGGGCGGCGGCGGAAGCTCAGTAGGCGGTGTCCAGTCGACTGGACGGATGTACGAGTGCCCGCCTCAGAGCGCAAAAAAGCCTGCGCCCCCGATGGGGACGCAGGCTTGGTGCCAATGGTGAGTTGTGGCCCTGATGAGGGCCACAACTCACCAATCGCGCGTCTGGCTAGGGCGTGTTGCGGTGCGTGGCGTCGAACGGGTCGCCGAAGGCCTCGTCGTCGAGGCCCTTGGCGATCTCGCGGACGCCGTCGGGCACCCGCATCTCCGGTTCGAAGCCGAGCCGCTCCTTCACCTTGGCGAAGGAGACCTTGTAGTCGCGCGGGTCCTCGTCGCGGTGGACGAAGGAGACGTTGCCGCGGTCGATCTCGCCGGTGATGATCTCGACCAGGTCGAGCTTGCGGTAGTTCTCGTCGCTGTGGCCGACGTTGAAGACGTCGTTGCCGACCTCCTCCGGGCCCGCCTCCAGCACCCGCAGGATGCCGCGGGCGGCGTCGCGGACGTGGACGTAGGGGCGCCAGAACTGCTCGCCGAAGACTTCGAGGTCCTTGTCGGCCCAGAGTTCGCGGGTGAACTCGTTGACGGTGAGGTCGAAGCGCATCCGCGGCGCGGCGCCGTAGACGGTGGCGAAGCGCAGGCAGGTCGGCACGGTCGTGCCGTTGCCGTTGGAGAGCAGCATTTTCTCGATCTCCACCTTCTGCTCGGCGTAGAGCGAGACCGGCGCCAGCGGCGCCTCCTCGTCGACCGGCACCTCGGGGTCGGCCATGCGGCCGTAGTTGGAGCAGGTGGAGGCGAAGATCAGGTGCTTGACGCCGGCCTCGTTGGCGTCGGCGACGAGCCCGCGGGTCGCCTCGACGTTGACCTCTTGGGCCAGCTCGGGGTCGCGGGCGCAGGCGGGGTCGCCGACGATCGCCGCCAGGTGGACGACCGCCTCGGCGCCGTTCAGCAGCTCGCGGCGCTTGCCGGCATCGCGGATGTCGCCGATCACGACCTTCGCGCCTTTCTCCTCGAGCAGGTCGACGATTGGCTGCTGGCCGTGCAGCAGCGAGTCGAGCACCCGCACCTCGCGACCGTCTTTCAGCAGGGCAAGGGCGACTTCGGCGCCGACATAGCCGGCGCCACCGGTGACCAGGACGGGTCCGCTCAACGTGATCCTCCGTGTTCTTCGATGTATCGGTTTACGAGCCCGGAAAAGGACGCGCGGAAAGCGGCCGGGCTGAAGCGTTCTGCGTTGCTTCTGATCTCCATCGGATCGAAGCGACTGAAATCGGTGTCGTGCAAGGCCTCGGCCAGCGCCGCGGCGTCCTCGCCATCGACCAGGACCCCAGTTTTACCCGGGATCACAGTCTCGCGGACGCCGCCGCGGTTGACGGCGACGACGGGACGGCCAGCCGCCTGGGCCTCGACCGCGGCGATCCCGAACTCCTCGACGTTGGGCACGACGAGGGCGACGCAGCGCGCGTAGAGGTCGGCCAGCTGGGCGTCGGAGACGCTGCGGCAGAACTCGACCCACGGTCCTCCGTAGAGCTCTTCCAGCCGCTCGCGGTCGGGCCCGTCGCCGACGATCTTGATCGGGCGCCCGGCGATCCGGGCCGCCTCGAGGGCCACCTCGACCCGCTTGTGGGGGACGACCTGGCCGACGAAGAGGAGGAAGTCCTCCGGCTTGCCGATCTCGAACCGTTCGACCGCCACCGGCGGGTGGACGATCTCCGACTCGACCCCGTAGAGCTCCATGATCCTGTCCTGGGTGATCTTGCCGTTGGCGACGTAGCGGCTGACCCGCTTGGCGGCATCCAGGTCCCAGGCCCGGTTCCGCTTCAGGATCCGCCTCATCAGCGGCCGGCCCGGCCACGGCGTCTCGGCCTCGGCCCGCCCCTGCTCGAACCAGGCGTAGCGGAAGGGGCTGTGGCAGTAACAGACGTGCAGCGCCCCCGGGCCCGGCCGCAGGCCGTGGGCGAAGGCGCTGGAGCTGGTCACGATCGTCTCGTAGGACCCCACCGGCAGCCGCTCGGCGGCCTTGGGGAAGAAGGGCAGCAGGTAGCGGAAGCTGCTCTGCCTGGCGCCGAGGCGCTGCAGGCCGGAGGTGTGGACCTCGCGACCGGCGAAGCCTTCGGCCACCGCGTCGGCGTCGTAGAGCAGCGTGTAGATCGGCGCCTCCGGCCAGCAGCGGGCCATCTCGGCGAAGGTGCGCTCGGCTCCCCGCATCGTCAGCAGGTAGTCGTGGGCGAGCGCGAGCGAGTGGTTAGGCGGCACTGGCGAAACCCCCGCGCACGCCTGGCGGCACCGGACACACCTCGCGGGGCGTCGTCCTCAGTCGGCCAAATGGCGCTGCCATTCGGCCTCCCTGCGTCCTACCCCCGCTCGGTCCGGCACTCGCCAGCCGCACACGGGGGTTCCGCCAGTGCCGCCTGCTAGTAGGCGCCACGCCCCGAGATCACAGCCGGGACGGTGGCAAGCAGGATCTCGATGTCGCGGGCCAGCGACCAGCCGGCGACGTACTGGTAGTCGAAGCGGACCATCTCCTGAAAGGGGCTCTGCGAGCGCCCGTAGACCTGCCAGGGGCCGGTCAGGCCGGGACGCAGCTCGAGCCGGCGCAGGTGCCATTCTTTTTCCAGGGCGTCGGTCTCGGGGAAGATCAGCGGCCGCGGGCCGACCAGGCTCATCTCGCCGACGAGGACGTTGAAGAGCTGCGGCATCTCGTCGAGCGAGAAGCGGCGGATGAAGCGGCCGACCTTGGTCACCCGCGGGTCCTCGCGGATCTTGAACATGACGCCGTCTTCGGCCTCGTTCATTGCGTCCAGCTCGGCCTTGCGCTCTTCGGCGTCCGTGTACATCGAGCGGAACTTGATCAGCCGGAAGCTGGTGCGGCCGCGGCCGGCGCGGGGCTGGCGGAAGAAGATCGGGCCACGGGACTCGAGCTTGATCGCGATCGCGATCGCGATCATCGGCAACGAGAAGATCGTCAGCAGCGCCAGCGAGCCGACCACGTCGAGGGCGCGCTTGGCGGCCATCGAGACCGAGGTCAGGGTCGGGCTCCCGATCGAGAGCAGCGGCAGGCCGCCGACCTGGTCGAGGGCACGGACGCCGTCGAGGAACTCGAAGAGGCGGGGGACGACGTCGACGGCGACGCCGGCGTCGCGGCAGGCGCGGATGCACTCCAGCAGCTCCTCGTGGCTGGCGCGGGAGAAGGCGATGATCACCCGCTCGGCGTTCTGCTTCTCGATGATCTCGCGGAGATCGGCGAAGCGGCCGACCCAGGGCAGGTCGGGGGAGCCGACGTTGTAGACGTCGTCGTCGACGATCCCGATCGGGACCAGCCCGAACTGGGAGTTGTTGGCGAGCTTCTCGACCACCTGGCCGGCGACCACCCCGGAGCCGAGGATCAGCGTCCGCTGCAGCATCGCCTCGTTGCGGTGGAGGCCGGCGCGGACCACGGTGCGGGAGATCGAGCCGAAGGCGGCGAGGCCGGCGACGGTGAGGAAGGTGAGGAGGACGGGATCGGAGATCGAGGTGGCGGCGGCGATCCCGAACAGCGGCCAGGTGATCAGCAGGATCGCGACGAAGCCCCTGGGTACCTCCGGCACGGCCGAGGCCCAGATCGAGAGCTGGTCGCCGCGGTAGAGGCCGATGCTGAACGCGGCCGCCGGCCAGAGGAGCACGGTGCCGGCGACGAAGATGAGGCCGTCCCAGTGGCTGAAGCCGACGATCAGGACCGAGAGGGCGGAGGCGAAGGCGGCGGAAAGCGCGTCGCCGAAGACGAGGTTCCGCGCCAGCACGGCTCCACGCTGCTTGGCGCGGCTATCCCGCGATCGTTCTTCTCCGATCGCCGGGGTGGCCACGTCGGTGCTACCGGAGGCGTGCGCTGCGCTTGGACTCGACATTTTCTCGATTGTTTGGGGAGGGGGAAGGGGGATATGCCGCGCCGGGTTCTATTTGGTCATTGGGGGTGACCGCCGGCAAAGCCCGTTCTAGAAAATAAAGATCTTTGGCTCGAATCTCCATTGGGCATTTCTCATATCGGCGATGAACCCGTACTGAGAATTTCGGCAAGCGGACGTGCATCGGATTAGTCCGGGACAAGATTGGACGGATTATTTAAGGGCGACTGGGGGCCCTGAAGGGCTTAAACCCGTTCCGGGCCGCGTCGGAGCGCTCCCTGCACGGCAGCCAGGTTTCGCTGGCGGTTGAGCCTTCGCTGCGGGGTCCAGGTGCGCCCGATCACCTGCTGAGCCCGCAGCTGGTGCTCCGCGGTCAAGCAGGCGACCGACTTGCCGGCAACCTTGCCCTCGGTCGGCTCCACCTGGCCCAGGTCGGTTGCGTGCAGCTCGACCACGCGCAGGGCTCCGTCCCGCAGCGTTTGAGCAGCGGAAACATGCAGGTTTCCGATCGGCCCAGGACCGGAATCGTGGTTCCAGGGCTCGTATCCAAGCCGTTTCAGGACCTCGATCGCCCGCTCGAACTCGCTCTCGTCGGCCAGCAGGTCGATGTCGGAGTGGGGGCGCAGTTGCCGCCCGACGAGCGCGTCGACCCCCCAGCCGCCCATCAGCACCGTCTTCACTCCGGCCTCCTCCAGCGCCTGCATCGTCACGACCACCCGCTCGGGCGGAATCGGGGGATTGCGGTAGACGAGTTGGCTGAGAAGGACCCGTCCCCGCCGCGGTACCGGCAGTCGCCAGACCACTGCGTTAGCGCGGTCGGCGACCCAGGTCCGCAGCCTGGGGCGATCTTCTCCCCCGTCTCGCCGGAGGGGACTGGTAGGGCTCACCGTGGGGAGAAATTACAGCTAATTCACAACTTGCTCAAGGAACACGCGGGTTCGTGAGTGACTAATCGCCGGCCTCGGCCGCCTCCAGCTCGTCGGCGATCAGCCGGGCGAGGGCGAGCGAGGAGGTCGCCGCGGGCGAGGGAGCGTTGCGGACGTGGATCGCCCGCTCGGTGCGGTGGACGACGAAATCGTCGACCAGCTTGCCGTCCCGTCCCAGTGCCTGGGCGCGGATGCCCGCCGGTCCGGGCAGGGCCTTGACGCCCTTCAGCGCCGGCACGAAACGGGCGGCTTCGGCGACGAAGGCGCGGCGGCTGGCGGCGTGGTGGAGCTCCGTCATGCCCGCCCGCCAGTGCTTGGCCATCAGCTTCCAGGTGCCCGGCCAGGCGACGGTTTCCCGCAGGTCGCGGCCGCGGACCCGCCGCAGCTCGTAGGCGTCGCGGGCCGGCGCCATCAGGGCGCTGGGGCCGATCAGCACCTCGCCGCGGAAGTTGCGGGTCAGGTGGGCGCCGAGGAAGGGCAGGTCGGGCTCGGGCACCGGGTAGACGTTGGCCCGCACCAGCTCGGCGGCGGCAGGGGGCAGGCGCAGGTAGCCGCCGCGGAAGGGGACGATGCGGGGGTCGGCGGGGGCGCCGCAGGCGACCGCCAGCCGGTCCGACCAGAGGCCGGCGCAGAAGACCGCGGAGGCAGCGGCGGTGGTTCCGCTCGAGTGGCGCAGGACGAGCCCGCCCGAGACGTTGGCCGAGGCCCCGGCCACGGCGGTACCGGGATGGATGGTTCCGCCTCCGCCTCTGACGTCCTCGGCGTAGGACTCGGCGACGGCGACGAAGTCGACGACCCCGGTGGCCGGCGAATGCAGGGCGGCGATGCCGCGGGCGTGGGGCTCGATCTCGGGGATCTCGTCGCCGCGGAGCCGGCGCAGGTCCGGCACCTGGTTGGCCAGTCCCCGCCGTTCGAGCTCGTCCAGCCGCTCGAGTTCGCTATCGCCGGCGGCGACCACGAGCTTGCCGGATTTCTCGTAGGGGATGCCGCGCTCGTCGCAGTAGGCGTAGAGCTCCCGTGCCCCTTCGACGCAGAGCCGCGCCTTCAGCGAGCCCGGTTCGTAGTAGATGCCGGCGTGGACGACGCCGCTCGAGCGCCCGGTCTGGTGATGGCCCAGCCCCTGCTCGCCCTCCAGCAGGCAGAGGCGGGCGCCCGGCCGGCGCCGCAGCAGCTCGCGGGCGACCGCGGTGCCGAGGATGCCGCCGCCGACGACGGCCAGGTCGCACTCGCGCGGCGGCGAGCCGTCAGCGGTGCCCATCGAGCGTCAGTGTGCCTCGCCGGAAGCGTGGGCGGGTGGCCGCGACTCCTCGGCCAGGGAGGTGATCTCGAGCCGGCCCTGGGCGGCAGCTTCGAGCACCTCGGTCGCCTCCTGGGCGGAGCGGGCGTAGAGCTCGACCAGGAGGTGGATGACGATCTGCTCGTCGTCGTGCTTGTGGAAGCGGACGTGGGTGAAGAACTCGCGCACGCCGGCGTCGCCGAAGGCGCCGTAGGTGAGGAACTCGATCGCCTCCGGGCCCGAGCAGCTCTCGACCCGGTCCTGATCCACCTGCACCGTGCAGGAGGCGACCCAGGGGGTGCCGGCGACCATCCGCTCCCAGCGGTCCTCGATCGGCACCACGTGGTCGCCTTCGAAGCTGAGATGGGGCTGGTCGTGCATGCAGTTGAGGCACTGGACGACGCTTTCCTGCACCTCGTCGATCCCATCCGCGAGAGCGCCGCTCTCCGGGTCGACCCGGCGAATCGCGTCGTAGTGGATCTGGATCTCGAGGTTCTGCGACCAGCAGCGGTAGCACCGCAGCCAGGCCGAACGGTCCCCGTTCAGCTCGCTCATCGACCCATTGTTGCGAGCGGGGCGGCTGGGCGCTGGGAGGGCCCGGCTCAGGCAGCCGCGCCGGCGCCGGCCCGCTGGCCGACGAGCTCGACGATTTCGCCCATGATCTTGTTGACGTCGAAGTCCTTCGGCGTGTAGACGCCGGCCACGCCCGCCTCGCGCAGGCGCTCGGCGTCGGCGACGGGGATGATGCCGCCGACCACGACCGGCACCTCGAGGCCCTCCTCCCGCAGCAGCCGCACCACCTCGGGGATCAGCTCCAGGTGGGAGCCGGAGAGGATCGAGAGGCCGACCACGTCGACGTCCTCCTGCACGGCGGACTCGGCGATCTCCTCGGGCGTCAGGCGGATGCCCTGGTAGATCACCTCCATGCCGACGTCACGGGCTCGCAGCGCCACCTGCTCGGCACCGTTGGAGTGGCCGTCGAGGCCGGGCTTGCCGACCAGGATCTTGATCCGGTGGCCGATCTGCTCGGAGGTCGCGTCGACGCGACGGCGGATCTCCTCCATCTGCTCGCGCTCGGAGGGAGCCGAGGCGCCGTCGACGCCGGTCGGGGCGCGGTAGGCGCCGAAGACGTCACGCATCGTTTGCGCCCACTCGCCGGTGGTCGCTCCCGCCTTGGCGGCGGCGATCGTCGCCGGCATGATGTTGACGCCGTCGTCGGCAGCGGCCTTGGCGAGATCCTCGAGGGCGGCTTCAACCGCGCCCCCGTCGCGCTCGGCCTTCCACTCGGCCAGCGCCTCGACCCGTTCGCGCTCGACCTCGGGGTCGGGCGTGAGGATGCCGCCGTCGGCACCCGCGGTCAGCGGCGAGTCCTCCGTCTCGGTGTAGCTGTTCTGGCCGATCACCTTCTGCTCGCCGGCCTCGATCCGCGCCACCCGCTCGCGGTGGGACTCGACCAGGCGCGCCTTCATGTAGGGGACCGCGTTGACGGCGCCGCCGTGCTCCTCGACCACGGCCATCTCCGCCCGCGCCCCCTCGGTCAGCTCCGCGACCAGCCCGTCCATCACGACCGAGCCCTCGAAGACGTCGGGGTACTCGAGCAGGTCGGTCTCGTTCGCCAGCACCTGCTGGATCCGCAGGCTCCACTGCTGGTCCCAGGGGCGGGGGAGGCCCATCGCCTCGTTCCAGGCCGGCAGCTGGATCGCCCGCGCGCGGGCGTCGCGGCTGAGCGTCACCGCCAGCGCCTCCAGCACGATCCGCTGGATGTTGTTCTCCGGCTGGGCCTCGGTCAGGCCGAGGCTGTTGACCTGGACGCCGTAGCGGAAGCGCAGCATCTTCTCGTCCGTGACGCCGTAGCGCTCGCGGCCGATCTGCTGCCACAGCGCGCTCATCGTCCGCAGCTTCGCGATCTCCTCGACCAGCCGGATCCCGGCGTTGACGAAGAAGGAGATGCGGCCGAAGACCTTCGGGAAGTCCTCGTCGGCGACCTGGCCGCGCGCTTTCACCTCGTCGAGGACGGCGATCCCGGTCGAGAGCGCGTAGGCGATCTCCTGCACCGGCGTCGCCCCCGCCTCCTGCAGGTGGTAGCTGCAGATGTTGGTCGGGTTCCAGCTCGGCACCTCGTTGACGCTGAAGGCGACCATGTCGGCGATCAGCCGCATCGACGGCTCGGGCGGGAAGGCGTAGGTGCCGCGCGAGAGGTACTCCTTGATGATGTCGTTCTGCGTCGTCCCCTTCAGCTGCGAGCGGTCGACCCCGTTCTCCTCGGCGACGGTGACGTAGAGCCCGAGCAGCCAGGCGGCCGTCGCGTTGATCGTCATCGAGGTGTTCATCTCGTCGAGCGGGATCCCGTCGAGCAGCTGGTGCATGTCGCCCTTGTGGGCGATCGAGACGCCGACCTTGCCGACCTCGCCGCGGGCGAGGACGTGGTCGGGGTCGTAGCCGGTCTGCGTCGGCAGGTCGAAGGCCACCGAGAGCCCCGTCTGACCCTTGGCCAGGTTCTTGCGGTAGAGCTCGTTGGAGCGGCGGGCGTCGGAGTGGCCGGCGTAGGTGCGCATCACCCACGGGCGGTCGGGCTGGGGAAGTCGGTGGTCGCTCATGCAGCGAATGATATTTGGCACCCACGGCTGGCGCACCCGCATCTTTCGACCTGGGCTGTGTTTAGGCTGCCGACTTGATGAAGAGCAGATTCCCAGCCGTTTTCCTCACCGCGCTCGCCGTCGGCCTGCTTGCCTGCTCCGTCGCCGGCGCGGCGATGATCGGCATCTACCGCAACAGCATGGAGTCGCTGGCCCAGCGCAGCCAGCTGGTCAAGCTCGCCGGCGCCAACTGCGCCCGCGCCGGCGCCAACGGGGCGATGCGAATCACCCTCGGCAAAAAAACCGCCGCCTGCTCCTTTCGCACGCCTGTCCTCGGGCGCGATCTCGAGATCGCGGCGACCGAGCGGCTGCTCAGCGGCACCCCTGAGAACCTGCAGCGCAAGGCGTTCCTCGGGGTCGAGCTACGGGCCGGCGCCGGCGCCAAGTACCAGCTGCTCGTCTTCCCGCGCCAGCGCAAGGCGCAGCTGGTCAAGGTCACCGAAGGCGGCACGAAATACCTGGCTATCGCCAAGAACGAGCAAGCGATCAAAGGGATCAACGAAGCCAACGTCCTGCGGTTGCGCGCCGTCAACGTCAGCAGCGGCCCGGAAAAAGGCCAGGCCAAGCTCTTCGCCTACGTCGGCAAAACGCTCGTCGGCGAAGCGGTCGACGAGGGGGCCGGAGAACTCACCGGCCGTAACTCCGCCGTCATCGTCGGCACGATCAAGAACGGCAACGGAGTCGTCGCCAGCGTCGACGATGTCGTCATCCGCGTGCCGAGCCCGTTTTAGAGCTCTCTAATCCGCCTCAAGTGGTTGAAGTTCCCACTCCAGCGAGAGAGGTTTGCCGGCAGCGGGAACAATTTCGACAGCGTGAACATTGCTAGTCGGTGCTACGGGACCCAGATCATTGAGTCTGAAATCCGGCAAGGTGAGTCGTCCGCGCCCAAACCACAGATCTTGGCCAAAGAGATGCATCCCCATGTCTTGCTCGATCACCATCTCGCCGCCATCAGCCATCCGCTCTAGCCCCTCGGGCCCCACTTGGGCATTTGCTTTTTCCCAAGTGGCGGGAATTGAGCGCTGGCGAATAAATTCCGCCGTTATCGCCACATGGTGAGCCTCTTGAGCAGTGATATTGCGGTCTGGGATACCAATTTGCTGCTTAGACCAATCTTCGATCACAACGAGGTCTTCTAGGAACCCGAGCAGGGCGGGGACTTCATCCGGAAGAGGACGATCATCGGTTGGATGGTGGAGGTCTGGGCGCCCTCCCTGAAAATCCCTAATCAGCACTTCTCCCTCTTGGTGCATGTAGGCGATTAGGCGCAGAGCAGCGACTTGCTCCTTGATGGGCTCATGGCCGAAGGTGTAGCTCCAGTTCATGGTGATCTCTCCGTGGTCGCGCTTGCGCATGAGAACGGAAAAGGTCATTCCTCCGTAGCGTCCTTGGAGTGCTACATCCCAATCCTCGGGTGGCTCGTCCTGGCGATCAAGTTGGATAACCAACGTTTCCTCCCCGCTATTGCTTTTAGCGGTGACTTGTGCGAGCCAGGGGGGAATATTTGGTCTTATCTCTATTCGGCCCTTAAGAGTTTTTCCTACCTCCTCCTCCCAAAGCGGAGGCATCCTCTCGGGGGTGATCTCGACCCCCTCCTCTAGGACCACTGGCCTACCTCTTGAGGTGGCTTCAGTAAAAGCTTTCGCTGCGCGCCTACCGGCCTCGTCGTCGGTGAAGCCCATGGTGATGCGAGGACCAAAGCGCGCCATTGCGTCTGGGTGCCGCGGGATGGCGTCGTGGCGGATGCTGATCCCTCCATCTGAGCTGGTGACGCTCATAACGGTCCCTTGGGTAAGCGGAGGCTCAGTTGAGCCCTCCTCGTGAATGACTTGGGGATACATGAAGAAGGGATCGTGGCCGCTAAGGAACTCCCCCACTGGACGAGCCCGCTCTACGACGTCGCTCGCATCCTCAAGGTTGCCTCCCGCCCGCACTGCCCGGATAATCAACTCCTTGTCGTGAGCAGGGTCGCCAAAGTAATGGCGTGCGATGCGCCGACCCTCCTCTGACCCATTGAGTCGGTCAGTGATGGCTGCCTTGTCCCAGAAGTCAACCTCCGCGTCTGCATGGCGTCCCTTGAGATCGCTGTCGAACTTCGTTTGCTGCCCCTTCGTCAGGTTCTTTGCGAAACAGAAGGTGACCCGACGGACTTTGTAGGTCTCTATGGCGCGGTCTAGCGACTTCTTGCATTTCGCCCAATAGATCGTCCCCGTATATCGCTTCGCCTGCCAGGCTCTTTTCCAGCCCTTTTTCTTCTTTGGGAGCAAGGAATCTGCGCCACCGTCCGGTGCTGCGGTCTTGACAACCTCGGGCCACTCGAGCCGGATGAGCTCGTGGCACATCTCCTCGAAATCGTCGTCGGTGAGATCTTTGAAATCGAATTTGCGTGGGCCAAGTGGCTTGTCCTCTGCCATCTGCTTCATCCTAGGAAGCCCGTAGGGCGGAACTGACAAGGGCAAGTCCGCACCCGGACGAGCGCCTAGAGATAATCCAAGCGATGTCGACGAGCACGATCGAGCGGCCGAGAACCGCCGGTCCCGGGTCCGGTCTGGGCGGGAACTGGCGCGTGATCGTTCGCAACGACAACCACAACACCTTCGACCACGTCGCCCAGACGCTGGCGCGGGTGCTGCCGGGCGTCTCGCTGGACCAGGGGTACCGGATCGCCGACACGATCCACAACGGCGGCCAGGCGATCGTCTGGTCCGGCCCCCGGGAGCCGGCGGAGCACTATTGGGAGCAGCTGGACGGCGCGGGGCTGACGATGGCGCCGCTCGAGCGAGCATGACGCCCTTCGGCTTCGGGCGCTCGCGGCGCGGCTCGGTCTCCGGGCGCGGCAACGGACCGGTTCTGGCCGTCGACATCGACGGCGTCATCTCCCTCTTCGGCTTCGAGGGGACGCCGCAGGTGGAGGGGGCCGAGCTCGAGCTGATCGAAGGGGCGCTGCACTGCATCTCGATGCCGGCGGGGGAGCAGCTGCGAAGGCTGGCCGAGGACTTCGAGATCGTCTGGGCGACGGGCTGGGAAGCGGGGGGCGAGCGGATCTCCCAGCTGCTGGGCCTGCCGCAGTGGCCGTCGCTGAGCTTCAAGGGATCGGCGCGGTTCGGGTCGGCCGACTGGAAGCTGGAGCCGCTCGGCCGCTACGCGCACGGGCGACCCCTGGCCTGGATCGACGACAGCCTCGACGAGGCCTGTTACGCCTGGGCCCGGGCGCGGACCGAGCCGACGCTGCTGGTCGAGACCGAGCCGCAGACGGGCATGCAGGAGGTGGAGGTGGAAGCCCTGCTCGGCTGGGCCCGCAGCCTCAAGGCCGATGCCCGGGGAGCCGGCGAGCCCAGGTAGCTCTTACTCGGCCGCGACGAGGATGTGCCAGGACGGCAGCAGCGGGATGTCGTAGAGATCGATGATCGCCGCCCGGGCGTGCGCGATCTCGTCCGAGTACCAGTAGCGTTCGAAATCGGAGCGGCTCTCCCAGATCATCGTCTGGCGGATCGCAAGCGGATCGTCGGTCGAGCGGGTCAGCGACCAGCTCTTCGCCCCGTAGGCCGGCGCTTTCGCCGCCGCCGGTTCCCAGAGGTCGAGGAAACGGTCGGCCCGCAGCGGGACGATGTGCCAGTCGAGGGTGCAGACCTCCGCCATCAGATTCCCCTTTCGAGTCGCATGCCAGCGGCGCTCACGCGCCGACCTCCGCCCGGATCGCGCCGGGGCCCTCCTCGTGCTGGCCCTCGTCCTCGGACTCGGCGCCGACGAGGATCGCGATCTTGCCGAGGTGCTTGTTTTCGTGCATCAGCTGGTGGGCGCCGGGGACGCCGTCGAAGCCCATCGTTTCCGAGAGGACCGGCCGCACCTTGCCCTCCGCCATCAGCTGGTTCGCCTTCATGCACTCATACGCGTTGGCGAAGTGGGAGCCGATGATCTGCTTCTGCTTCATCCACAGGTAGCGGACGTCGAAGTCGAGCTGGTAGCCCGAGGTGGCGCCGCAGATGACGACCTTGCCGAACGGCTTGACGGTGAAGACCGAGGTCGGGAAGGTGGCGCGGCCGACGTGCTCGAAGACGATGTCGGGCGCGTCGCCGAGGATCTCTTTGACCCGCTTGGCGAAGGCGCGCGAGCCCTTGAAGCGCTCCTTGTCAGCCGCTGGGTCGGTGAGGTTGTCGTCGGTCCGCATCATCTCGCGGAACTCGTTGCGGTTGACGTAGTCGACGGCGCCGAGCTTCTTGATCAGCTCGCCCTTCTCGTCGGAGGAGACGACGCCGACCGCGTTGGCGCCGGCCGCTTTGCAGAGCTGGACGGCGAAGACGCCGAGGCCGCCGGCGGCGCCCCAGATGAGGACGTTGTGGCCGGCCTGCAGGTTGCACTGGTCCATCAGCATCCGGTAGGCGGTGAAGTAGGTCAGTCCGTAGGAGGAGGAGTCGACCCAGGAGAGGTTGCGTGGCTTCGGCAGCAGCTGCTGGGCCTGGACCTTGGTGAACTGGGCGAAGGAGCCCCAGGTCGTCTCATAGCCCCAAATCCGCTGGCTCGGCGCCGCCATCGGGTCGAGGCCGTGCACCTCGACGTCCTCGTAGGAGGCCTGGTTGCAGTGGATCACGACCTCGTCGCCGACTTTCCAGCGGGTGACGCCCTCGCCGACTTTCCAGACCACGCCGGAGGCGTCGGAGCCGCCGATGTGGTGGCCGAACTCGGGGTGGTCGCCGTAGCCGAAGATCGAGACCGGCTCGCCGAGCGAGGCCCAGACGTTGTTGAAGTTGACGCCGGCGGCCATCACCCGCACGATCACCTCGAAGGCGCCGGGCTCGGGGACCTCGATCTGCTCGAGCTGGAAGGCGTCTTTCGGTTCGCCCTCGCGCTCCTGACGGATCACCCACGCCGCCATCGTCTCCGGCAGCGTGCCGGGCTCGACGTCCAACTTCGCAACTGCACTCGTGTCAACGGCCAAAACCGGCTCCTCCGCGGGTCGTTCAGTAAGGAGGGCGAATCCTATCCAAGGCCCCCTGACACGGCGCATACCGGCGTCCTCCCTCGCTTACGTGCAGAGCACGCTGCGCTCGGTGCGTCCTTGGTCTGCTTGGTCAGGCGGCCTTGGCCTCTTCCGAAGCCTCGCGCAACTCGGGAGCGGTTATCTCGCGCACCGTGGCCTCGACCGGCTCGGGCGCTTCGATCTCCTTGCCGGGGGCAACTCCGAGCCCCTCGACCTTTCGCAGCTGCGGGAGGAGTCTTCCCTCCATCGAGCCGACTGCCGAGTTGTAGGCCTTGGTGGCCGAGGAGAGCCTGCTGCCGACGGCGTCGAAGTCGCTGATGAACTTGGAGAACCGCGCGTGCAGCGTCCCCGCAGCGCTGGCGATCTCGGTCGCCTCGGCGACCATCCGCTCCTGCCGCCATCCCAGCTCCATCGTCCGCAGCAGACCGATCAACGAGGTCGGGCTGACCAGGAGCACGTTGCGCTCCAGCGCGTAGTCGAAGAGCCCCGGGTCGGCGGCGAAGGCCGCGTGCAGTGCCGGCTCATTGGGGATGAAGCAGATCACCAGGTCCGGCATCTCCCCGGGGCTGAACTGCCCCTGGTAGTCCTTCGAGCTGAGGCTGCGGACGTGCTCGCGGGTCTGCCGCGCGTGGCGCTCGAGATGCACCCGCCGTTCCGAGTCGATCTCGACCTCCTGCGCGTCGAGGAAGGCGTCGAGCGGGACCTTGGAATCGGCGACGAAGCTGCGCCCTTCCGGCAGCAGGAAGCGGGCGTCGGGGCGGAGGCGACCATCTTCGGTGTGCAGCGTCGCCTGCAGCTCGAAGTCGACGTGCTCGGTCATGCCGGCGATCTCGACGCAGCGGCGCAACTGCAGCTCGCCCCACTGGCCGCGGGTCTGCGGCTGGCGCAGCGCCTTCTTCAGTCCGGCGGTCTCGCTGTTGAGGTTGCCGATCGTCTGACCCATCTGTTCGAGCAGCGCCTGCGTGCGCAGGTCGGTCTCGCCGCGGCGCTGAACCTGCTCTTCGATCTTCTTCTGGCCCTCGGCGATGCGCTCGGCCAGGCCCTTGATCTCCGCCTGGCGTTTGTCGAGCACCGCCTCGGCGTTCTTGGCGTCGACTTCGCGTGCCTGCTTGTGGGCCTGCATCAGGCCGGGCATCGCCTCTGAAAGCGCCTGGGCGGTGGCATGGGCCGCCGCCTCCTGGATCGCGGGGGAGAGGTCCGGCTGCTCGGCCGGCTCTGGTCGGTGGGCGACGAGGACATAGATGAGGCCGGCGGCGAGGAGGACGACGGCGATGGCGAGGACGACAGTCATGGAGGCGATGCTGACAACCCGTTCAGACGCTACCGCCGGTTTGAAACGTCGCTTGCAGCGGCTTCCGGTTCGAGCGCAATTCCCGACCGCGAAAATTTTCTTTAACAAACTTCGAAATCGTGCTACCAATCAATGGATCTCGGTGCGTACCGAGATAGAAAACAATTGAAAGGGAGAGTTCAGATGTCTCGCATTCTCAAAACCCTTGGCCTCGTCGCGTCCGCGGTCGCCGCGCTCGTCGCGGTGATGGCCCCGGCGGCGCAGGCCGAAACAGGGGTCCTGACAACGGGCGGGTTTCCGTCGATCGTCACAGCCCAGCAGCAGGGCGGCCCCACCTTCGACATCGGCGACCCGTGGCAGCAGACAGTCACATGCGGGTCGAACCTCGAAGCGACACTCTTCGGGCCGACCGATCCGGTCACATTCCGCCCGAACTACGCCAACTGCATCTCGGATCCGGCCCAGACACCGGTGACAATCACAATGAACGGGTGCGACTACGTGCTCGGCTTCACGCGTCCGGGCACCACAGGCACACCGATCACGACAGGGACGATCGAGGCGCGGATCAACTGCCCCGCCGGGCAGCAGATCCAGATCCACGTCTATGAAAACGCGGCGCAGCATGCGGCGAACGTCTCGAAATGCACATACGACATCCCGCCGCAGGGCCCCGTCCCCGCCGGGATCTACCACAACACATTTGGGGCGATCCCCGACGTTGACCTCACACTCAACGCCAAGTTCACAGCCATCAGCACAATCGGCGCCGGCATGTTCCCCTGCGGCGGCGATCCGCTCACCGGACACCTGCCGATCACCCTCACAGGCAACTACACAATGAGGGGCTTCCAGGACATCCAGGGCGTGGAGGGGGCCCAGATCCCCGTCGACGTCGGCTAGTTAAGGCGTCAGCACGTCGTTCTGCGAGGAGGCGCGGTAGCTGCCCACCGTCAGGCGGGCGGGCCGCGCCTCCGGCAGACCAATGGCCGAGATCGTGTAGGAGCCGGTCGGCAGGTCGAGCTGGAAGGTGCCGGGGCTGCGAGCGAAGATCGTGTCCGACTCGTCTTGCTTCGCGCCGCGGATCTCGAGGCGAATGTCGGTCGGCGTCTGGTTGGCGGTGACGAAGGTGACGTCGAGCGGTCCCTTGCGCCTCAGCGGCGGCTCGGGGTAGTTCTGGTTCTGCGGGATCTCCTGGAACTTTTCCGGGCCCATCGCGATCTTCAGCGGCTGCACGATCAGCTCCTTGGGGCTGATCGTGATGCTGACGCGGGTCGAGACCTGCGGGCGCTGGTTGTTGTCGTGGCGCGATTCGCCGCAGCCGGCTGCCAGTAGGACGGTCGCTCCGACCAGGGCTGCCACCGCCGCCGCTCTCACTCTCCCAGGGCCCATCGAGGCTGAATCTAACCGAAGGGGAGGGCGACAACCTCGGCCGTAACGCCATCTTCACCTACGGTGAGCGTCGTGCCCGGCTCCGCCTCGCGCCGCACGATCGCCAAACCGATCGGTCCGAGGGCGGGGGAGAGGGCGGCGCTGCCGACGCTCCCCACCTCCTTCTCGCCCAGCCGCAGCGCTTCCCCTCGCTGTGCCGGGCCGCTGAAGCGCAGCCCGCGCAGGTGGCGGTTGGGCTTGCCCTTGTAGTGGAGGCGCGCGACCGTCTCCTGGCCGATGTAGCAGCCCTTGGTGAAGCTGACGGCCTGCTCGACGATGCTGGCCTCGGCGGGCATCGTCTCGGTTCCCATCTCGGCGCCGAAGCGGGGGCGGCCGGCCTCGATCCGGACGATCTCGGCGGCCTCGGGGCTGACCTCGACCGCGCCGGCGGCGAGGAGGGCGTCGCGAACGAGCTCGCGTTTCGCGGCGGCGAAGATCAGGTCGATGCCGGCAGCGGTGCCGACGGCGACGCACTGGGCACCGCTGATCGTCGTCATCTCGCAGGCGCGCTCGGGGAGAGCCGCGGTGCCCGCGATCTCGACCGACCGGGGACCGATCAGGGAGAGCGACGTGTGCGCCTCGCTCTCGTCGACGACCTCGACTTCGCGGCCGATCTTGTACATCCCCAGGTGGCGCCGGGCGGCCTCCAGCCCCTCCGGCTCGAGGTCCAGCAGCAGCTCCATCTCCTCGCCCGGGCGCAGCACCCGCATGTCGGCCTGCATGTGGCCCTTGCGGTCCAGTAGCGCCGCGTAGGTGGCGTCGCCGGGCTCCAACGCCTCGATGTCGTTGGTCAGCTGCCCCTGCAGGTACTCGGCCGCCTCCGGGCCGCTGACCGCCAGCAGGCCCCGGTCGTTCCTCTCGACCAGGCCGCATTCCTCCCGCAGTTGCCGGTACTGGGCGTCTATCTCGACGGTCACGTTCACTCGCTCGATTCTAGGAAGCCGCCCGCGCCGCCATCTTTTAGATGTGTCAAAATCAGATTTAGATATGTCGAAATCTTCTGCGGAGAAGGGCCTCAGCCGCCGGAAGCTCCTTGGCGGTGCCGCCTTGGCCGCCCCGGCGGTGGCGGGTTTGGGCGTGCTCGGCCGTGGCAGCGACCGCGCCGTGGCCGAGAGCGACAGCCACGCGCACGCCGGCCACAGCGAGTTCCCCCACGCCACCTTCGCCGCCGGCCGCACGGTCGACCACAAGGCAAACGGCTTCCACCCGACCGAGCTGCTGCGCGACTTCGACTACGGCCGCACCCGCCGCCTCGCCAGCGGCCGGGTCCTGCGCGAGTGGGAGATCGTCGCCCAGGACAAGGAGATCGAAGTCGCCCCGGGGGTCAAGTACGAAGCCTGGACCTACAACGGCCGCGTCCCCGGCCCGACCCTGCGCGCCCAGGAGGGGGAGCTGCTGCGGATCCGCTTCGTCAACGCCTCCTCCCATCCCCACACGATGCACTTCCACGGCTTCCACCCGGCGCTGATGGACGGGATGCCGGGGATCGGCGAGAACCGCGGCGGCGGCCAGGTCGAACCGGGCCAGGAGTTCACCTACGAGTTCGACGCCTCGCCCTTCGGCCTCCACCTCTACCACTGCCACGTCGCCCCGCTCGCCGCCCACATCGCCCGCGGCCTCTACGGCGCCTTCATCATCGATCCCAAGCAGGGCCGCCCCGAAGCCGACGAGATGGTGATGGTGATGAACGGCTTCGACACCAACTTCGACCTCGCGAATGAGGTCTACGCCGTCAACACCGTCGGCTTCCACTACGTCGACGACCCGATCCGGGTCGCCCGCGACGAGCTGGTGCGGATCTATCTCGTCAACGTCCTCGAGTACGACCCGATCAACTCGTTCCACATCCACGGCAACTTCTTCGAGTACTTCCCGACCGGGACCTCGCTGGAGCCGACCGAGTTCACCGACACCGTGATCCAGGGCCAGGCGCAGCGGGGGATTCTCGACCTCAGGTTCCCCTACGACGGCGACTACATGTTCCACGCCCACGTCAGCGAGTTCGCCGAGCTGGGCTGGACCGGCTTCTTCCGGGTCGGCGATCCGAGCAAGCTCACGGCTTCGGCCGCGGCGGCGATGTACTGCGACCTGCCCTGGGGCAAGGGGAGCCCGGCCTGATGGAGGCGGGCGCCCGCGCCGAGCGGAACCTGGGAACCGGGCTGCCGGCCTGGGCGCTGGGCCTGATCCCGCTGTTGCTGATCGTCGCCGCGATCGGCGGCTTCGCCTTGCTGGGAGGCCCCGGCCTCGGCGAGCGCACCGGCCCGCCGGTCGAGGAAGTCACGGTCGAGCGGACGGTGCTGCGGCCGGGGGAGATCGAGCTGACCCTGCGCAACGACGGCCCCGACGCGGTCGAAGTTGCCCAGGTCGCGGTCAACGACGCCTACGCACCCTTCGCCGCCGACGGCGGCCGCGAGATAGGCCGCCTCGGCTCGACCACGCTGAGCATCTCCTACCCCTGGATCGAGGGGGAAGCGATCGAGATCTTCGTCCTCACCTCGGCCGGGGGGACGGTTGAAGCCTCGATCCCGGTCGCGGCTGAAACGCCGGAGAGCGACGTCAGCTTCTTCGCCCTGATGGCGCTGCTGGGGATCTACGTCGGCGTCATCCCGGTCAGCCTCGGGATGCTCTGGCTGCCGTTCCTGCGGCGGCTCGGGCGGGAGTGGATGGGGGCGCTGATCGGCTTCACCGTCGGCCTACTCGCCTTCCTCGCGATCGACGCCGGGCTCGAGGGCCTGGAGATCGCCGCGGGTGCACCGGCGGCGTTCGGCGGCGCCGCCCTGGTCCTGGCCGGCGGCCTGATCGCCTATCTCGTGCTGGCCGGGATCGACTCCTATCTCTCCGACCGCTCGCAGCGGGCGAAGCGAGCCGGCGCGGGGGCCGGTGCCGCCTACCTGGCGCTGCTGGTCGCGATCGGGATCGGCCTCCACAACCTCGCCGAGGGCCTGGCGATCGGCTCCGCCTACGCCAGTGGGGCCTTGGCCCTGGGCGCCACCCTCGTCGTCGGTTTCGCGATCCACAACACCACCGAGGGGCTGGCGATCGTCGCCCCGCTGCGGGACGAGGCCAGCCCCAGCTTGAAGCGTCTGCTCGGCCTGGGCCTGATCGCCGGAGCGCCGGCGATCCTCGGCGCCTGGATCGGCGCCTCGGCCTTCGACCCCAGTCTCGTCGCGCTGCTGTTCGGGGTGGGCGTCGGAGCGATCGTGCGGGTGATCGTCCAGATCGCCCCGGCGATGCGCGACGGCAGCGGCCGCTACCTGACGCCGGCGACGGTGGCGGGGATCCTCGCCGGGATCGCCGTCATGTACCTCACCGGCCTGCTGGTGTCGGTCTGATGGCGGTCGGCGAGAGCGGCCGCGGTCGCCGCGACCCCAACACCGAGGCGATCGAGGACTACGCGAAGGCGATCTACGCGATCGCCGCCGAGCGCGAGGGACTGGTCCTGAACGGCGAGGTCGCGCAGCGGCTCGGCGTCACCCCGGCGACCGCGACCTCGATGCTGAAACGGCTGTCCGACCTCGGCCTGGTCGAGTACTTCCCCTACAAGGGCGTCAGCCTGACCCCGGCGGGGGAGAAGGTGGCGCTGGAGGTGATCCGCCACCACCGCCTGATCGAGGCCTACCTCTCCGAGGCGCTGGGGATGGACGACGCCGCCGTCCACGAGGAGGCGGAGGTGCTCGAGCACTACATCTCCGAGGAGCTCGAGCAGCTGATGGCGGCGAAGCTGGGGGAACCGCGCCACGATCCCCACGGGACGCCGATCCCCGGCCCCGACCTGCAGCCCCCGACCTGGGACGCGCGCTGACCCCGGTGCGCCGACGGGCCGAGATCACCGTCGCCTCGGAGCTCGATGCCGACGCCGAGACGCTCTGGGCGCGTGTCACCGACCCGGTCGGGATCAACGACGAGCTGCGGCCGCTGATGCGGATGACGGTTCCGCGCGGCGCCCCCGATTTCGGCCTCGGTGACCTGGAGCCGGGCAGGATCGGGCGCAGTTGGATCCTCCTCTTCGGCTTCCTCCCCTTCGACTACGACGACCTGACGCTGATCCGGGTGGAGCGCGAGCGCGGCTTCCTCGAGCGCTCGTCGATGCTCTCGATGCGGCTCTGGGAACACGAGCGAACGCTGACGCCGCTGGGGGAGGACCGCTGCCGGATCACCGACCGTCTCGCCTGGGAGTCACGCCTGCCGTTGCCCGGAGCCTGGTTCCGGCCACTGGTCCTCGCCGTCTTCCGCCACCGCCACAAGCGCTTGCGGCTACGCTTCGCACCCGATGCCGCTCGCCGCTGACTTTCAGCAGATCCTCGAGACGCTGCCGCCGGACTGGACCGACCTCGAGGTCGACATGCGGATCGAGGAGGAATCGCAGTACGTCGATACCGCCGTCGCCTTGAGCCAGGTCAACGCGCAGGTCTACCAGTACCCGCGCGAGGGCTGGCAGTGGCGGTTGCTGGTCGCCCACAGCTTCGGCCACGCCGCCGCCGCGGAGACCGTGGCGGGCGTGCTCGCCAAGCTCGACGAGGCCGGCGTCAAGGGGGAGCTGCGGGTGGCCGAGGTGCGCGAGGGGCGCTCCGAGGTCGTCCAGATGTGGGGCCGGCCGGAGAGCGTTCGCGAAGAGTTCCGCGAGCGCCGGTCGCTGTAGTGGCGCGCATCCTCAGCATCAGCGACGACCTGATGCTCGGCAGCAAAGTCCAGGAGACTCTGAGCTCGGCCGGGCACGAGGTCACCACCTCGCCCTCGCTGGAGGAAACGACCTGGGAAGGCGTCGACCTGATCGTCGCCGACCTCGACGTCGAGAACCCCGAAGCGCTGGTCGGCCTGGGGATGCCGGTGCTGGGCTACTACTCGCACGTCGACATCGATACGAAGAAGACGGCGGACGCTGCCGGGGTCGACCTGGTGGTGCCGCGGTCGCGGATGGCTCGGGAACTGCCTGCTTTGGTTGAGAGCTTGCTGGGGAGCGGGTCCGGCTGACTCCTACCGGACGCCTTCGGCTGAGTGTCCGTACGGAGTCAGCCGGACCCGCCCAGACGGAACGCTTCTTCTAAATCGAGCGGTTCCTCGAGCAGTCCGTACTGCAGGTCCCAGTTAGCCCAGGCCTTTAGTACAGCTGGGTTGAACGGGCGTGGGCGGAGGATCGGGAGCAGGGCGTCCAGCTGGGCCTGCTGGTCGGCTCTTTCCAGCGAGGGGTTGGCTGCGAGCAGATCTCCCAGGGCCGCATCCGGGTTCTGCGTCGTGAACGCGTAGCCGCGGCGGGTGGCGGCTACTGCCGCGTCGACCAGGCCCGGGTCCTCTTCGAGGGTCTGCCGCGAAGTGGTCAGGACCAGCTCGGGGTAGGGCGGGGCGCCGAAGCGGTCGACCTTGAAGACGCGCACGGGGACGCCCTGGCGCCGCAGCGCCACCGCCTCGGAATTCCAGAAACCCGTCGCCGCGTCGATTTTCCTGGCGGCCAGGGAGGGAATGGCGGTGAAGCCGATCGTCACCTTCTCGACCCTGGCCGGATCGCCGCCGTCGGCTTCCACCTCGGAGTCGACGACCGCTTCGTCGGAGGGGAGGCCGGTGACGCCGACCTGGCGGCCCTCCAGGTCGCGCGGCCGCCGCACCGGTCCGTCGGCCCTGGCGATCACCGCGGCGAGCGGGCGCTGGACGACCGGTGCCACGCCGACCAGGTCGATGCCGCGCTCGCGGGCGATGCCGAGGTCGTGGATGTCGAGGATCGCGAACTCGACCTTGCCCGCCCCGAGCAGCTTCGGGGCGTCGGTCGATTCGCCCGGCGCCTGCACCTCGAGGTCGACCCCCTCGTCCTCGTAGTAGCCGCGGGAGAGCCCCGCGTAGATGCCGCTGTGGACGGCGTTGGGAGTGAAATCGAGCACGAGCGTCGCGCCTTTCGGCACGCCCGGTTCCGCGCCGTCCTCACCGCAGCCGGCCCAGCCGGCAAGCGCGAGGACGGCCGCCAGCAGCGCGACAGCCCTTCTCATCTTCTGCCCGAACCTAATTCATCGAGAAAATCTGGGTAGACTGCCGCCGCTTACCTGATCACGGGAACTTCGAGGAGGAAAAGGTGCAGGAGAGAGGTCTAGCCGCATATCTAGCTGAGTTGATCGGCACGTTGCTGCTGGTCTTCTTCGTCTGCAGCGTCGTCATTCTGTTCGTCTCGACCGGTGGTCAGGCGCAGTTCGGTTCCGACTTCGCTGTCGTCGGGCTCGTCCACGCCTTCCTGCTGTTCGGCTTGATCGTCATGTTCGGCGTCGCCAGCGGTGGGCACTTCAACCCGGCGGTGACCCTTGCCGCGCTGGCGATCCGGCGGATCAAGCCGCTCGACGGCGTCATCTACATGCTCGCCCAGCTTTCCGGCGGCGTCCTCGGCGCCCTGCTGGCCAAGGCGCTGCTGGAGGACGAGGGGCTGGCCACCAACTACGGCGCCCTCGGCGTCAGCGGTCTCCTCGCCGGCGAGTTCGCCGGGATGATCGTCGAGGCGATCGGCACCTTCGTCCTCGTCCTCGTGATCCTCACCGCGGTCTACTCGGAGAAGAGCTTCAAGGAGTGGGCACCGCTGGCGATCGGTACCACCCTCGGCTTCCTCGTGATGGTCTTCGGCCCGCTGACCGGCGCCGGCTTCAACCCGGCCCGCTGGTTCGGCCCGGCCCTCGTCGCCAGCGAGTGGGGCGACGTCTGGCCCTTCGTCGTCGGCCCGATCGTCGGCGCGCTTGCCGCCGCCGGCGTCTACCGCTTCGTCCTCGAGCCGGGTGGCCTGCCGCCGACCGAACCGCCGGAGCACGTGCGGCCGCCGGTCCCGAAACGGGCGACCCCGACCAGCGACAAGCCGGCCACCTGAGGCCGAGCAACATCTGAGCAGTACCGGCGCCACCCGATCGGGTGGCGCCTTTCGTTAGCGGGGGCGCGGTTGCAGTAGCTTGGCGCTGTGCGCCGGGTCACCTTCTCTCGCAACTTCACCCTCTCGCTCTCCCGCACCTGCCAGTGCTACTGCAAGTACTGCGCCTTCGCCACGCACCAGGCGCACGTCCACGCTCCGGAGGACGTCGAACGGATCCTCGACGAGGCGCTGAAACGCAACACGAAGGAGCTGCTGGTCCTGACGGGGGAGAGGCCCGAGGTAAATCCGATCGTCGCCGAACGCTTGAAGACCTGGGGCCACGACGACTTCACCAGCTACGTCGTCTGGGCCTGCGAACGGGCGCTGGAGCGGGGGATGCTCCCGCACACCAACCTCGGCGTCCTCGGCAAGGAGGACCTGGCTCGCCTGCGAGAGGTGACTGCTTCCCAGGGCCTGATGCTCGAGTCCACCTCAGAGCGCTTGATGGACACCGTCCACGCCGGCTCTCCCACCAAGCACCCCGCAGCTCGCCTGGCCACGATCGAAGCCGCCGGAGAACTGAAGATCCCCTTCACCTCCGGCATCCTGGTCGGCATCGGTGAGACCCCCCAGGACCGCATCGAGTCCTTGGAAGCTCTGGCGGCCAGCCACCAGCGCCACGGCCATCTCCAAGAGGTCATCCTCCAGAACTTCGTCTCCCACCCGCGCTACTACGGCGCCGAGGTCGCGGACATCGCCGACGAGTCCGCCCGCCAGCGATGGCAGGACGGCGGAGGTGACCCCGGAGGAGCCTCCCCATCTGTTGCGACGGAGGGGTCACCTCCGCCGTCCCTACCGGCATGGGCCAATCCCGTCTCCCTCGACGACATCAAGCGCCTGATCCAGGAGTGCCGGCGACTGATGCCAGACGTGGGCGTTCAAGTCCCGCCGAACCTGTCGGACTGGTGGCCGGAGTTGGTGGAGGCTGGGGCAACTGATCTCGGTGGCCTCAGTGCCAACGGCGACCACATCTCCCCCGAGGAGCCGTTCCCGTCGCCTCATCAGGTGCGCAAGGAGCTGGCGCCTCGTGGCTATGCCCTGACCGAGCGGCTGTGCGTCTACCCGCAGTACATGGACCCCGAGTGGATGGAGCAGGGGGTCCTCGACGTGATCAAGCTGAAGTACTGGTCGTTCATTCCGCGGAGAGGGTCGGGGCGTAGGTCGGAAGAGACGATCGATTCCGATCTGGCGCCGCAGGCGATCGCCAAGGGTCGCGAGGGGCTTGAGCTGACCGAGGACGAGCTGACTGCGTTGTTCGCCGAGACCCGGCCAGAGGTGATCGAGGAGATGCGGGTCGCGGCTGATGAGCTGAGAGCTGAGCTGAACGGGGACCGGGTCACCTTCGTCGTCAACCGCAACATCAACTTCACCAACGTCTGCGTCGTCGGCTGCGCCTTCTGCGGGTTCGGGCAGGGGAAGCGCTCGCCGGACGCCTACGAAGTCAGCGAGGAGGACTTCGCGGCGCGGGTGGAAGAGGCGGTCGCTTTTGGCGCGACCGAGCTCTGCATGCAGGGCGGCATCCATCCCGACCTGACCCTGGAGGAGTACGGGCGCTGGCTGCGGCTGGCGAAGGAGGTGGCGCCGCAGCTGCACCTGCACGCCTACTCGCCGATGGAGATCAATTGGGCCTGCGAGCGCTCGGGCAAGGAGCCGCGGGAGGTTTTCGAGTACCTGCTGGGGTGCGGCCTCGGCTCGACGCCGGGAACCGCGGCCGAGGTGCTCGACGACGGCGTCCGTCAGCGGATCTCGCCGAACAAGCTCCCGGCCGATCGCTGGGTGGAGATCATCGAAGCCTCCCACCGCGCCGGCCTGCGCTCGACCTCGACGGTGATGTTCGGCCACATCGAGGAGCCGCGGGAGCTGGCCCGCCACATGCGCGTCATCCGCGCCCTGCAGGAGCGGACCGGCGGCATCACCGAGTTCGTCCCACTCAGCTTCATCCCCTTCAACACGATGCTCGGCCGCACCCACGGCATCGAGGAGATCTCGATGCAGGAGAACCTCAAGCACACCGCCGCCTTCCGGCTGGCGCTCGGCCGCACGATCCCGAACCTGCAGGCGAGCTGGGTGAAGATGGGGCTGGAGGGGGCGACCGAGGCGCTGCGCTGGGGGGTCAACGACCTCGGCGGCACGCTGATGGAGGAGAACATCTCTCGCATGGCCGGCTCCCAGCACGGGGTGCGGCTGGAGCCCGAGCAGCTGATCGCCGCCGCGCGGGCGGCGGGGCGCGAGCCGGCGCAGCGGACGACGCTCTACGAGATCATCGAGACGTACCCAAACGTTGAGGTTGTGCCCGTTGCGGGTAGCTGAACGGCATCCGAAAGCCAGAGAAAGGATGCCATGACTGACGAGATCCGCAACAAGGACGACGCCAAGGGCCGCGTGAAGGAGGCCGCCGGCGATCTGACGGGCGACGACGACCTCAAGCGCGAAGGCAAGGTCGACAAGGCGACCGGCGCCGTCAAGGACGGCCTCGACAAGGCCTCGGACAAGGCCAAGGACGCGCTCGGCAAAGACCGCGACTAGCCCGTCAGCGGAAAAGGTCTTCGGTGGGGGAGCGGCGGAGGACAGTGGCCCCAGGCCCGTCCTCCGCCGTCACGTAGTGGCCGAGGCCGCGCACGATGGCTGCCGGCACGCGGCTGTCCTTGCCGCGGACCAGGTCGGCGGCAGCGGCGACCTCGTCGGCAATCGCGATCTCCGTCGCTTTCAGCTCGCGGCCGCTGGTGTCTCGGCGCCCTCGCCAGTCGTCCAAGGGTGTGAGACCTGCGCACCCGATGGCCACCTCGGCTTGCCCCAGCCGCCACGCTCGCCCGAAGCTGTCGGCGATAACGACCGCGGTTGAGATTTCTGCTCGGATCCTCCGTGCCGAGGCGTCGGGGTCCTCGGGCAAGAGGCAAACCGTTCCGTCTTTCGGGAGGTTTGAGCTGTCGATGCCGGCGTTGGCGCAGACGAAGCCGTGGTGCGTTTCCGTGATCAGGATTCCCCTCTCCGCCCGCAGCACTTCGCGGCTCTCGGTGAGGATCAGCTCTACGAGCGCCGCCTCCTTACCCAGCTCTTTTCCGAGTTCCTGAGCGCGCTCCGAGGGCTTCACCTCCGACAGTCGCCGCACTCGACCCTCGGCCTTGGAGACGATCTTCTGGGAGATCACCACGACATCGCCGTTCTGTAACTCGGCGGCCCGGTCGGCGATGAGCTGCCCAACCTTCATCCCCTCCTCGACCTCGGGCAGCCCCTCGACGGGGAGGACCCGAAGCTCGGTCATATCCCCAGAGCCTTGGCGGTGCGCCGGGCTCGGCCGCGTTGCTGCTCCAGCTCGCGGGTCAGCGCGATCACGTCGGCGGGGGTGTCGAGGTCGAGTTCGATCGACGGCAGCTCCTCGATCCCGAACGGGATACCCGCTTGGCGCGCTGCCTCGACGTGGCGGTCGCGGCTGCCCTCGCCGAAGGCGGGGACGATCGCGTTCGGGGGACTGAGGAGAAGGGCGTTGGTGCCGGTGCCGTGGCGGTCGGGAACGATGCCGACGTAGTTGCCGGGGATGCCGGTCAGCAGGCGGTCGAGCTCGCGTGGGTCGAGCAGCGGGCAGTCGCCGGCGAGGAGGACGACCCGCTCGGCGCCCTCGACTTCGGCGCGGGCGATGCCGGCCTGGGCGGCCTCGACGTGGCCGACGTCCTCGGGGTCGGGCACCACCTCGGCCTCGGCTTCGGACGCCAGCTCCTGGGCGAGAGGGTCGCCGCTGACGACGATCAGGCGGTCGATCGCGCGCGCCTTGCCGATCGCCTCCAGCACGTCGGCGACCATCGCCCCGGCCAGCTCGCGGCGCCGTTCCTCGTCGAGGCCGACCAGCCGCTGCTTGGCGGCGTCGAAGCGCTTGACGGGGAGGACGGCGGTGGCGTTCACGCGGGGTCGAGCGTAGCGGCGTAGTCGAGGACGATCCGGGCGAGGCGGAGCCGGCCCGCCGCTCCCTCCATCAGGGTCGGGGCCGCAAGCGTCGGGATCTCGGCGGGGGGCGGGTCGGGATCGCCCTCGTCGACGACCATCGCGTCGATCAACCCGGTGTAGAGGGAGGCGACGCCGGCGGCGGTGGTCGGGCGGCCGGTCCCTTCCATGAAACGGTCGGTGGGGCCCTTGACGACGGCGCCGGCGACGTAGGGGCTGACAGCGACGACGGGGGCGGGGGAAGCGGCGATCGCCTCGCGCATGCCGGGCATGGCGAGGATCGGGCCGATGCTGATCACCGGGTTCGAGGGGCCGAGGACGATCACCTCGGCGTCGCCGATCGCCTTGAGCACCTCCGGCGTCGGCTCGGCCGCCTCGATTCCCTCCAGTTCGACCCCTTCGACGGGCGGCTGCCCCCCGTCGATGATCAGGTACTCCTGCAGCGCACGGGCGCCGGCCGGGGTGATTACCCGAGTGCGGACGGGCGTGTCGCACATCGGCAGCACCCGCGCCTCGACTCCGAGGCCGCGGGCGATCTGCGCCTGCGCGTCGGTCGGGCGGCCGCCCTCGTCGAGGAACTGGCGCCGGTAGAGGCAGGCGGCGAGGTCGCGGTCGGAGAGGCCGAACCACTCGGGAGCGCCGAGGCGCTTCAGCCGCTCGAAGACGGTGAAGCTGTCGTCGCGGATCCCCCAGCCGCGCCCCTCGTCGATTTCGTCGCTGAGCCAGTAGGTGACGAGGTCGGGGTCGGGGGAGACGTGGACCCCGAGCGTCTCGACGTCGTCGCCGGTGTTGGCGATCACCGTGAGGTCGCCGCCGACCTCCTCCTGCATGCCGGCCGCGAGTTTGGCGCCGCCGGTGCCGCCGGCGAGCAGCACAACGCGCATCGTCGCTAGGCCCAGTGGTCGGTGTCGGGGAGGTCGGTGAGGCGGATCCCGGCGTGGACCTTGTAGCGGACGTTGACCGAGATCAGCAGCGGCGTCAGCTGCTCGACGATCCGCGCCATCTCCAGCGCTCCGGCGTTGACGGCGCGCAGGCCGGGGATCAGCTCGATCAGCCGCGCCACCTGCGCCTTGTCGGCCTTCTTGTCGCCGCAGACGAGGATGTCCTCGCCCAGCTCGGTGTCGAGGTCGGCGAGGCTGGGGGCGCCGACGGTGTGGAGGGCGGAGACGACGGTGACGCCCTCGGGGACCATCTCCTGCGCCTGCTGGGCGGCCGAGCCCTGCCAGACGCCGAGCGAGCGGGTCGCTTTGCCGCTGACCGCGGCGGCGAGGGGGACGGTGCAGTCGACCAGGATCTGGCCCGGCTGCAGCGCCTCGCGCAGGTTGTTGAGGTTCTCGGACTGGGCGCGGAAGGGGACGGTGAGGAAGACGATCCCACCCTTGGTCGCCGCCTCGGCGTTCTCGAGGCCGGTGACGTCGGCCTCGGGGACGGCCTCGCGGACTTTCGCCGCCGCCTCCTCGGCCCGCTCGGCCGAGCGCGAGCCGAGCACGACCGGCACGCCCGCGCGCGCCCAGCGACGCGCGAGGCCGGCGCCGAGGGCGCCGGTGCCGCCGATGATCGGGATCGGTTCGCTGCCCGGGGTCAAGGCCGCGCAGTCTATGCTCCCGCCGCATGAGGCTCGAGGGACGCAGAGCGTTGGTGACCGGCGGCGGCAGTGGCATCGGCGCCGCGGTCGCGGCGCGGCTCTCCGCCGAGGGCGCCGAGGTCTGGGTCGCGGACATCAACATGGAGGGCGCAGAGAAGGTGGCGTCCGAGGTCGCCGGCCACGCGATCGAGCTCGACGTCACCGACCTCGAGGGGGCCCGCGCCGCCATCGGGGAGGTGGGAGAGCTCCACATCCTCGTCAACAACGCCGGCATGGACAACTTCGGCTTCTTCATCTACGTGACCCAGGAGCAGTGGCAGCAGGTGCTGGACATCAACCTCGGCGGCGTCATGAACCTCACCCACGCGGCGCTGCCGGGAATGCAGGAGCGCGGCTACGGCCGCATCGTCAACATCTCCTCGGAGGCGGGTCGCGTCGGTTCCAAGGGCTCGGCCGCCTACTCGGCCGCCAAGGCGGGCGTGATCGGCTTCACCAAGGCGATCGCTCGCGAGGCCGCCCGCTACGGCGTCACCGCCAACGCAATCGCCCCCGGCCCGATCGAGACCCCGCTGCTGATGGGCGCCAAGGAGTTCGGCGAGATCGGCGAGAAGGTGATCGAGACGATGAAATCGTCCACCCAGATGGGCCGCCTGGGCCAGCCCGACGAGGTCGCCGCAGCCGTCGCCTTCCTAGCCTCCGACGACGCCAGCTACGTAACGGGCGAGACCCTCGGCGTAAGCGGCGGCCTCGGCATGGTCTAAAGCCCCGCAACCTCCGCATTCCGCCTTCCCGCCCGGGGGGAAATTCAGCGAGCGCTGATCTTGACCCCCTATGGGATCTGAAAAACAGCGCGCGCTGAATTTTCGGGTGGGGCGGGACGGCGACGTTTGGGGTTTAGTGGAGCGGCAACATGGCGTAGTTGCGCGCAGGCAGCTGCTGGCCCTGGGCTTTTCGGAACGAGGGATCGATCATCGACTCTCGACGGGGCGACTCCACCGCGTTCATCAGGGTGTTTACGTTGTCGGCCGACCATCACTCAGCCGAAATGGCCGCTGGATGGCAGCCGTTATTGCCTGTGGGGGCGAGGCTGTGCTCAGCCACTCGAGCGCGGCAGCGCTATGGCGAATCGGTATCGAGGGGCGTGACCTGATCGAGGTTTCCGTACCCAGCCGCTACCAGCGGCGTCGCCCCGGTCTTCGTATCTACCGTCGTTCCTCCCTTTGGCCCGAGGACCACACCGCTCGCCACGACATTCCGGTCACCACGCCGATTCAGACGCTGATCGACATGGCGCTGCGGCTCGACCGGCGCGGGGTCGAGCGGATGATCAATGAGGCGGACAAATACGACCTCGTGCATCCGCCTGAGCTGCGGGAGGCGCTCGACACGCGGGTCGGCGAGCCGGGCGTCGCCAAGCTCCGCCAGATTCTCGACCGGCGAACCTTTCGCCTCACCAAAGAGGAGCTGGAACGGCGGTTCCTTCCGCTTGCCCGCAAGGCCGGTCTCCTGGTTCCGCTCACCGGCCAGTGGGTGAACGAGTTCGAAGTCGACTTCTACTGGCCGGAGCTCGGGCTCGTGGTCGAGACCGACGGGCTGCGCTACCACCGCACCCCGGCCGAGCAGGCGCGGGACCGGCTCCGCGACCAAGCTCACACCGCCGCCGGCCTCACCCAGCTCCGCTTCACCCACGAGCAGGTGCGCTACGAACCCGACTACGTGCGGCGGATCCTCGCTCAGACCGCGAAGCGCTTGGCCATCTCGACGAAGTAGTCGAGCGCCGCCGGGTTGGCCAGTGAGTCGCGGCTGGCCGCCTTCTCCACCGGCGTCCCCATCAGGATCCGCTTCACCGGCACCTCCAGCACCTTGCCGCTGAGGGTGCGGGGGACCTCGTCGATCTCGAAGACCTCGTCGGGGACGTGCCGGGGGGAGCACCGTTCGCGCACCCGCCGCGCGATCTCCCGCGGCAGCTCCTCATCCAGTTCTGCGCCTTCGCGCAGGACCACGAACAGCGGCATCCAGCCGTCGGTCCCGGGGCGGGGGACATCAACCACCAGCGCGTCGACGATCGTGTCGATCCCAAGCACCGCGCGGTAGATCTCGCTCGTCCCCATGCGGATGCCGCCGCGGTTGATGGTCGAGTCGGAGCGGCCGTAGATGATCGCCGTCCCGCGCCGGGTCACTTCGATCCAGTCGCCGTGGCGCCAGGTGCCGGGGAACATCTCGAAGTAGCTCTCGTGGTAGCGGGCGCCGTCCTCGTCGCCCCAGAAGCGGATCGGCATCGAGGGCATCGGCTCGGTGACCACGAGCTCGCCGACCTCCTCGACCACCGGCTCGCCCGCTTCGTTCCACGCCTCGACCGCGGCGCCGAGTGCCCGCGCCTGCAGCTCGCCGCGGTAGACCGGCAACGTCGCGACGCCGCCGACGAAGGCGGTGCAGAGGTCGGTGCCGCCGCTGGTCGAGAAGAGCCAGGTGTCGGAGCCGAGGTGCTGGTAGATCCAGTCGAAGCCCTCGGGGGAGAGGGGGGAGCCGGTCGAGCCGACGGCCTGCAGGGCGCTGAGGTCGCGCCCGGCGTCCGGCTCGACCCCGGCCTTCATGCAGGCGCCGATGTAGGCGGCGCTGGTGCCGAACATCGTGATCCCGGCGCGCTCGGCCAAATCCCAGAGCACGCCCATGTCGGGGTGGCCGGGGTTGCCGTCGTAGAGCACGATCGCCGCCTTCGTCAGCAGCCCGGAGACGAGGAAGTTCCACATCATCCAGCCGGTCGTCGTGAACCAGAAGAGGCGGTCGCCGGGGTGGGCGTCGACGTGGAGGTGGAGCTTCTTCAGGTGCTCGAGCAGGATCCCGCCCTGCCCCTGGACGATCGCCTTCGGCAACCCGGTCGTGCCGGAGGAGTAGAGGACCCAGAGCGGGTGGTCGAAGGGGACCCGGTCGAAGCTCAGCTCGGCGCCCTCGCCGTCGCGCAGCAGCTCCTCCCAGCGCAGCGCGTCGCGCAGCGGCGAGAGATCCGGCTCGGGGCTGAGGTAGGAGAGGACGATCGTGCGCTCCAGGCTCGGCATCGCCTGCTGCAGGCGGGCGACGGTGTCGCGGCGGTCGAAGTCCTTGCCGCCGTAGCGGTAGCCGTCGACCGCGAAGAGGACCTTGGGCTCGATCTGGGCGAAGCGGTCGATCACGCTGGCGGGGCCGAAGTCGGGCGAGCAGCTCGACCACACGGCGCCGATCGAGGCGGCGGCGAGGAAGGCGACGATCGCCTCGGGGATGTTCGGCACGTAGGCGACGACGCGGTCGCCGCGCTCGACGCCGAGCTGGCGCAGCCCGGCGGCGGTCGCCGCGACCTGTCGCCGCAGCTCGCCCCAGCTCATCTCCTCCAGCTCGCGTAGCTCGGAGGCGTGGAGGATCGCCACCTCGCCGTCGTCCTTGCCGGCGAAGACGTGCTCGGCGTAGTTCAGCCGCGTGCCGGGGAACCACTCGGCGCCGGGCATCTCGCGACTCCCCAGCACCGCGCCGCGCTCACCGTCGGCCTGGACGCCGAAGAAATCCCAGATCGCGTCCCAGAAGGCGTCGAGGTCGTCGACCGACCACTGCCAGAGCTCGCCGTAATCGTCGAAGTCGAGGCTACGGTCCTGTCGCAGCCAGCGCATGAATTCCACAAGGCGCGAGCGCTCGACCAGCTCGGCCGACGGCTCCCACAGCAGCTCTCCCCCGGGGGCGTTCACGGCGCGAGTCTATGCCTCGCGTCTACGGATGCCGGAGGTGGGATTCGAACCCACAAGCCCGCAAGGGCAATCGATTTTGAGTCGATCGCGTATGCCAGTTCCGCCACTCCGGCTCTGCCGGAAAGATAAGCGAGCACCTGCTGAAGCGACTAGGCCGGTTGCGGTGACGCGCCGGCGCCGTAGTCCTCGCCCGATCCGATCGGGCGCTCCTCCTCCACGTGCCACTCCTGGTTGAAGGCGTAGAGCGAGGCGGCGACGAGAACGATCTGCAGCAGGCCGAGGACGATCACCAGCAGGCCGATCGCCGCCGAGGGGATGAGCGCCTCGTCGAAGCCGGCGCGGTCGCGGTTGAACCAGCTTTCGGCGCCGACCGCGCAGAAGATCGCCAGGATCATCGAGAGGGCCGCCACCACCGGCAGGATGCCGCGGTTCCAGCGGGCGACCAGGAAGGCGAAGAAGGCGTAGAGGAGGGCGTAGATCGCGCAGACGATTCCCATCCCGCTGCCGCCCTTCAAAAGCGACCAGCCGCCGATCGTGATCAGGCCGGCAACGAGCGCCGTCGCCGCCAGCAGCAGCACGACGAAAAACTTCGTCGTCACCGAGCTGGCCGGTTCCCGATTGGGCCGCCACAGTTCGTATCCGGGCCTCACCTCTCCTACAGCCACGCCCCGATCATAGAATCTGGCAGCGACGCGGCGATTGCCGCCGCGTTAAGGCCCATCCGGGCCAGCCACGCGGGCGTGGCGGAATTTGGCAGACGCGCCAGGTTTAGGTCCTGGTGGGCTTCGGCCCGTGGGGGTTCAAGTCCCTCCGCCCGCACTGCTTGTAATGATTGGCGCGCTTTCCGTACCAATCGATAGGAGCAGCCCTTGCTTTCGAAGCGTCGCCTCGCCAAGCCCGCCCTCGTCCTGATCGCCCTCGCCGGCCTCGCGGTCGCGCTCAGCGCCTGCACCGTCTACAAACTCGGCTCGCTGCAGGTGAGCCAGCCCGGCGGCATCGGGTCAGTCCGGGTCCACTTCGTGATCTGCACCAATCCCGAAACGATGGTCGAAGGCGGACCGACGACGTGCGCGGCGAACGACGGGGAAGGGCAGGCCCAGGCCATCGTCGGGATCGCGGTGCCGAAAGGCTCGAGCGCTCCGGCGACGATCACGGCGACGCCTCTCACGGGGGGTGCGCCGATTGTCTTCACTCGCAACGACCAGGCGGCGCAGGAGATGGCTGCGGCCTCGGCTGCTCTCGTCGCGCAGGGCGAGATCGACGAGGCCTGGCCGCCGCCGGGAACCGAAGGTATCGGCTATCTCTCGGCCCCCTTCACCGAAGAAAAAGGTGCCGTGCGGGAATGGAGCTTCGACGGTGACTTCGGCTTGCCGGCGGCTGCCGACGGCGGTTCCTTCGGCGGTCCCTTCGCGACCGCCATCGTCTACGGGTACCGGGGGGTAGGCGGCTCGAGCGGGTCGCCCGACCGACCGGTCGACTGCATCACCGGGCCTGGAGACGTGACCGAAGAATCCGCCTTCTGCCTTCCTGCCGAGAAAGCCCAGATCGGCACCTCCGACCTGAAGATCGCCCCGGCTCCGCGGGCCTCCGCCTTCCTTGGCGGCAAAGGCACGCTGGCCTTCCCCCTCGACTTCGCCAGCACCGCCGCGGCGCTGCCGAGCTTCGACCTCACGGCAAGTTCGACTCTGCCGAAAGCGAAAGTGACGCTCCCGAGCTCGACCTTCGCTCCGGGCGCGGTCGATCCCGCCACCCTGCGTTCGCCGGCCGCCACGGGTACGGTCAACGTCAAGGTCCCGAACAACGCCAAGCCCGGCCTCTACGACGTCACCCTGACGGCGACCACGCCGCAGGGTGGCTCGGTCTCCCAGGTGGCGAAACTGAAAGTCGCCAAAGCCAAGATCAAACTCGGCGGGGTCAAGCTGAACAAAGCCAAAGGCACCGCGATCCTCTCGGTCAAGGTCCCCGGCGCCGGCACCCTGACCGTCTCCGGCAAAGGCCTCGCCAAGAAGAAGGCGAAAGCCAAAAAAGCCAAGCGACTGAAGATCCTCGTCAAGCCGAACGCCAAGACCAAGGCCCTGCTGGCGGAAGAGGGTCAGGCCAAAGTCAAGGCGAAGATCACCTTCAAACCGACCGGCGCAACTGCGGTCGTCAAATCGAAGAGCATCGTCCTCGAGCAGGGCTGAGGACGTTTGCGATCGCGGCCCCGGGTTTTGGATCCCGGGGCCTAGCTAGCGTCGAGCTTCGGGCTTCGCCACGCAGGTTCTGACGATCGATTCCCCGGGCCCGGCGCTTTCCGCGAAAACCGGCTTGCCGTGGAAGTTGAGGCGCCCATCGGGGCAGGTCGCGGAGAGGACGCCGCGCTTAAACGTGAGGGCGAAGGAGGTGATCGAACCGCTGCCGCCGGCAATTTTCGGAATCGTGGCGATCGCTTCGAGCCCGTAGCGCCCCTTGCGGATCTTCTCGATCTGCATGGTGGTGACGATGGCGCCGGTGACCGGTGCCGAGAAGGAGGAATAGAGGTACAGCTTTGCCGTCCCGCCTTCGATGCCACCGTTGAGGGCGACTATTTGGGATGCGACTTGGACCGGGTTCTGATCGGGGAACTGGACCTCGACGTCCATCCGGCCGTAGCCGACCACCGCCGGCCCGCAGTCTTTGCGCACCTTGCCGACGCTTGGGATCCTCACCGATCTGGGCAGGCACCCCTCGACGTCCGCGGTGGTCGGGATCTCCTTCAGGTCGAGGCTGACCTGCCTGTCGAGCTTGAGGCGAAGTTCCTTCAGGGGGGGAGGGTGCGCGGTGCCGGCCTTGATTCTGGTGGTAGCGGTAAAGCGAATCGGGGTCGGCTTTTTCTTCGAGAGCGCCGAGGGTGAGAAGTCGGCGTTGAAGAGCCCGATCGGGTTGTCGGCAACGCGATGCGCCGACTTTCCGGCAACGGCCGGAATAGCCGTCGCCAGCCCCAGCACAGCTACGGCAGCCAAGAACCCCAAGCGCCCGCCCATGCCGGGAAGATACGGCAGCAGGAAGTGGCGTCAACTAGGATTTGGCTCCGCATCACCCCTGGGGCACTGGCCAAACTGGCTAAGGCACCGGTCTCCAAAACCGGCGATTCTAGGTTCGAGTCCTAGGTGCCCCGTCTCCTTCAAAGCGGCTGGTAGAGCCGCATTCCGCGCTACTAAGCGGTTCGCAAGCCATCTCGCACTCCGGGGGCGAGTTCGTCAACCGACGTCAACGGACGCCTCAGAATGTCGCCGTTTGCGGAGCGACTTTCCCCTGACTTTCCCCTGGCGCCTATCCGAGCAGTCGGTTATGCAGGTGGGGGAGGCGGACTAGGGGTGCCGCTCGATGACCTCCAGCACGCAGACTGCCGCGCCTGCAAGGAGCGGAAACGGCTGAGTCTCGGCCAACTCGCTGAGATCCGCCACCTGAAAGAGGCGCTCGCCGAGGACCCGAGCAAGTGGAGCTTCGACGTACTGCTCACGGTTGGTGACGCGCTCCTCGCTGAGGTCTACACCGAGGACATCTTCCCCCCGAAGGACTGCGTTGATGAGGAACCCGGCCCCGCGCTGGTCCGGGCCGTACGCGCCTGTCGTGAGGCGATGGCCAAGCATGAGGTGCGGTCGTGAGCGCTCCCCCAATGACTTTCCAGGTCGGCGACCTGATGGACCCCGAGAAAATCCTGCGGGGGCCGATGGTCGTCTACTGGGGGCAGGAGGAGGCGATTCCGACGCCGCCGCACATTCCCACCGCGATTCCGATAGAGCCTCCAAAACCGTCTTGGCGTCACCGCCGAAAGAAGATGAAGCCGTGGCGGTTCATGATCCGCCTCCAGCCGCCGGGCGAGGAGAACCTCGACGAGTGGGGTGGCCGCGTCAGCGCTGCCCTCGGGGTGCCGTGGAAGCCGCAACGGAAAGACCCCTCGCACTCCGCGATCTGGGTTCCCGGCACCTGCCTAGCAACTGACGCGCCGACCGTGATCGGCCACGCCTCCAGCGTGCTTGAGCGGCTAGCGGGCTTCACCATCGTCGCCGCCCAGATCGAAGCGGAGGCGGTCCCTTCGTGAAGGCCCCGGTCCAAGGACTCCACAAACTGCTCGGTCGGATGCAGCGGCAGGGCGAAGTGGCACAGATCGAAGGCCTCTGGCAGAAGCCACCCCCGATCGATGCGGGCGGCTTTCCCGAGCATTGGAAAGTTCGGGTCGCAGCATGAACACCCCAGCTACCAACAGACGCATGGTGGACCTGATCCACGCCGACAGAGGGACTACGCGGAACAACGCCGGCGGCGCAAGGCGACCGAAGGGCGAGGCGCCTAAACGTCCGACTCCTTCGGGACGCCGGGCAGAGCTGCGGCGACCGATGCGGGGCGTCGAAGGCGGGCGGTTGGTCGCGTGAACCTGGAGCAAGCGGTCAACGATCTCCTCGGGCGCATGGCCGTGATCTCCGAGGCGCCGGCGGGGAACCTGGAAGCCCAGATCTCGCGCACGGCTCCGAAGTCCTCAGTCCCAGGCGGCGCCTCCCTTCGCTCCCGGGACATCGCCACCATCCGAGGGCGCAGCCTCTTCGAGTGGTACCGGGACGAGTTCGCCCGCCGAGCCGATGAACCGGACCGTCTCCTCAGCCTCTACCTGGCAGGTGAGCGCGACTACCTGCGCCGAGTCGATAAGAAGGTCCACCAGGCCCTCGCCGAGAAGGGATCGATCCTCGCGTACTCCCAGGCAGGCGACGTCGTCGAGTCGATCGCGGCCGAGCACGTGATCAAAGAGTTCGAGGGTGTCCACGCCCTCGACGTCGCGATCATCGAAAACAAGACTGAAGCCTGGGTACTGAAGGTCCGTCGCATGCACGGGCGCAATCCACACGACGGCCGCGAACTCGTCCCCTTCCGCGAGTGGGATGACGAGGAACGCAAGCGCCAGATCCACCTCTACCTGGTGGAGGTGCGGAGCAAAGGCGAGGAAGCCGGGGCGAAGCGGATCGCCAATCACTTCGGGGTCGCGAAGCAGACGATTCAGCGGTACCTTGACCCGCTTGCTGTCGCCGCGTAGCTTGCCTGCAGATCGTCCAGCCCTGAGGATGGTCAAAGAGGGCGAGCCTTCGCGGGCAGCGCTACAGGCAGAAGCCCTGGCGCACTTACTCGCCTGTCTACACAGCGCGGTCGGCCTGATGGATGAGGTCGGTCAGGACTGCGATGCGCGGGTAGTAGAAGCCCACGCTGCTCAACTCGCAGCTGGAAAAGAGTGGCCCGGCGAACCGATAACCCCGCCGATTTTCGGTAGTGGGTCAGTTTCAGATCCAGCCCATAGCGGGCTGATCTCCCGGTAGCTTCGCCGCCGACAACTGAAGAAGCGGCGGGGGCGCTGGTGGAACAGCCCCCCGCCTGGCACCGAAAGGCGGAACCTTCCGATGCAGGCAGAGGGTATTGAGCCCGATGGGAATCAGCGATATCGGGCGGCGGCGGCAGCGGAGTTCGGCCGCTTCGTTTTCAACGCACGCCGGCGAGCGGGGCAGAATCAGGAACAGTTCGCCGAGAGGCTGTCCGTCCACCAGGCCGAGATCTCGCGCATGGAGCGAGGCGATTCCTGCCCCAGGCTGGACACGGTCGTGAGGGTGATGACGGGGCTGGAAGCCGACCCCCGCGAGCTAGTGAAGGCCATCGCCGATGCCTGTGACTTCTACTCAACCAGCTACGTCGAGCGCCAGAACCTGACCATGCGGATGGGGATGCGGCGGTTCACGCGGCTCACCAATGGCTTCAGCCGCAAAGTCGAGAACCTGGCCCACGCGGTCAGCCTCCACTTCATGCACTACAACTTCGCTCGCCCGCACAGGACGTTGAAGGAGCGCTACCCGCGCACCCCGGCAATGGCTGCCGGCGTTGCTGATCACATCTGGTCTCTGGAAGAGATTGCGGCGCTGCTGGATTAGGAACCCCTAAAATTGGCTGGCTTTCCGCCGATGCATTGACTACCTTTTGGTACGGAGAGTGATTCCCACGCTGGCGAAAGGGTCCTGGGGGCTCTGCCTAACGGCTAGCCAGTCCGGGCCTCTCCGGCCCCTTTAGTAGCGCCGAGTGCCGAGGCGAAACGGCTCCCACTCCGACCGGATCAGATGCTTGACGAGATCGTAGGAGCGGGAGTCTTCCAGTTGCTCGTACTTCCGCTGGAGCGCCCAAGTGCAGTAGTCGGCTACCTGGAGACAGGGATCGCACAGGGCCGGCAGGAAGGACGACTCGTAGTTCAGCGTCGGCGCAACCTGGGTGACGACGCTATCGACGGCTTCTTTCACGGCCTTCTTTTTACGATTGATCATCAGGGAAGAAGCGACCACCAGCAAGCTGTCGTCTGGGTCCGCTATCCGCGGTGCCACAAACTTGAAGTGGAGATACCAAGCCAGCTTGTAGAGCCCAAAAAGAAGTAGACCCCCCCGGGTCCCGCCGGAGGGGCCTACCTGAAGCGTCGATCCCGAAAGCGGACGACAGGAACAGGCCATGTTGTACTCACGCCTTCGGACGGCATCGGCGGCGCCGCGAGAAATGCCTCCTGCGTCAAGCGGGATCTTTGCTAAGCCCGCCCGCAGTGTCCGCTAGCATCAGTGTGGTACAAAACAAAAGATCCAGATGTGGGGGTTTAATGACTAAAGAATCCATACAGAAGACGCGGGAGTTGATCCTCTACCTCGCTGAGAGGTCGAGCGACGATCCCCGTTTCGGGCGCGTCAAGCTCGCCAAGTTGCTGTTCCTCAGCGACTTCGGCGCCCATGCCGAGTTCGGCGAGTCAATCACTGGCGCGTGCTACCGAAAGAAGCCTCACGGGCCGCTCGCCGATGAGCAGTTGCTCGCTGAGCGCGACCTCAAGGACTCGGGATCAATCGAGATTCAAGAGGTCGGCAGGTACATGTACAGACAGAGGAGGATCGTCGCCAAGCGCAAGGCCCAGATCGACTGGATGACCAGCGATCAACTGGCCCTTGTCGATGAAGTCATCCAGAAGCATTGGGATGAAGACGCGACGGACCTCCGCAATCTCTCCCACGCCTTCCCCGGTTACGAACTGACCGTAGAGGGCGAGGAGATCCCGTATCACTCGGTGTTCATCTCGCAAGAGCCGCCCTCACTCGAAGACATTGAATGGGGCGTAGAGATGGCACGCGAGCGCTCCCTCGCCTAGCAAGCCAACGAGAGCAGGCGGCGCGTCCTCAGGGGCGGTCGCCAAGCCCCCTGCCTCAGATTCGACTTCACATGGCGACCCCGGCCCGAATCGAGCGCCGGGGCCACCTAAAGGGCTGGGGAGGGTCAGCCCCCCTTGTTGATGGACGCGGCCGGGTGGACCGGCACGCTGCCGATGATCTTCATCCGAGTTCACCCCCTTCCCGTCGTCTGGGGAACCCGGCTGTTAATAGAACTACCTCTACTAATAGAAGTGGTTCTACTAACTAAGACCCCGGCCGCAAATAGCGTTTAACTCAACCGCACAATCGGATAGGTTCTCGCGATCTAAACGATTGAAGTGCTCAGGAGGGGCTGTATGAACCAGGGGTCACAGAAGGCTGGAAAGAGTCGAGCGGACAGGCGCTCCCCCAATGAGCAGTCGGTCTGCCAAGCGCTGAAACACCCGATCCGCGTCCGAATTCTGGAAGCTCTCTGCGAAGGCGACCTCAGCCCGATCCAGTTCCTCCGGCGCGGACTACTGCCGCCCGGCTTCGACTTCGAAGGGGACGAGAAAAACGCGCTCTCGCACATCGCGTATCACTTCAAGGAGCTTGCGAAAGCCGACTGCATCGTCTTGACCCAGACCATCCCGAGACGCGGCGCCAGCGAGCACGTCTACCGAAGCAAAATGCTGGCGCTTCATACCGACGAGGACTTCAAGGCGCTGAGCCTGGAGCAGCGGCGAAGCATCTCGCGGTCGACTTTGCAGATGCTGATAGCGCGAGCCGAGGGAGCCATCTACCAAGGCACCTTCGACAAGCGCCCCGACCGCCACTTGAGCTGGGTGCCTTTGGAGCTGGATGAGCAGGGCTGGAAAGAACTGCGGGATCTGCAAGCCGAGACGCTAGAGCGAGCGCAGGGGATCAAAGCCGCCTCCATCGTCCGGAGGCATGAGCGAGGCGAGGACGACGGCACGCCGACCTTCACGGCTACGTCTGGGGCACTGGCCTTCGAGTCGCCGTCCATGCCCAGGTAACCCCACCGTCAGGGCTCAGGCGTCAGCGCTGCCTGGCCCTACGTGCTCTGGATACATAGTTGCCGAGTTCTCTATCGGCCTGGGGCATTCTGGCGCCTCCTGCGAGCCCCGCGGTTCAAACTGACCCACTACCCGATTTTCCCCGACGAAGAAGATCCGTCCGTGGCTGACGTGTAGTATCAGCCCCTGATCGAGGTGGGACACGTGCGCCCGCAGACGATCACGCCTCGCAGCCCGCTCGGCTAGAGGCACCCTCACACGGATAGCTCAGACCGCGAAGGCGACCCCCTGCCCGCCCTTGCGACTCACCGCTATCCACCCCCGGCGCTTTCCTGTCAGAGGGACGGGCGTCGGGAGTCTTCACCGCGGGGTAGAGCAGCCAGGTAGCTCGCAGCGCTCATGTCGCTGAGGTCGCCAGTTCAAATCTGGCCCCCGCCATCAGCGCCACCCTGGACCAGCCTCGCTTCGGCGTTGCTGAGGAAACGGTGGCCGCGCAGTAACCGCCCTGACCCCGGCGCTCCCGAGGGAGCCGTGATGACCGGTGCAGGGCGAGTCTTCTAACCAGCTACGAGACGGGAGGCCCGATGGAGTCCAGCATCCTCGATGCGCTCAGTGGAGAGATGACCGCCTTGCAGCTCGCGGAACGTCTCGGTCATCCCACCCCGCGAGAGGTTGTCCCGACCCTCAACTCGCTCCACGGCGAAGGCCGGGTGAGCAGGCGAGTCGACGCAGGACACGACGGGGAAGGCCCACCTGTCGTCCGCTGGCGCACCGCGTAGTTCTGAATCGCCGAGGCCAAGAGGCCCGGCAACCACACGACCCGGCGAGCAAGTGCCCGCCAAGGAGGCAAGTGCCTTGAGTGACTTTCAGTTCGACATCGCCGTTGAACACGACGGCCATCGCCTGGTCAGTGGCAGCGTGTCGGCCCCAGACCGAGAGGAGGCCCTGCGGGTCATCGCCGAAGACCAGGGGTCGCTCGATAAGACTCCAGAGGATCTGCGCCAAGCCGCCGAGGAGTTCGAGCAGGAGGCCGAGCGGAAGGACCGGATCGCCGCCGGAGCCAACGGCAACCGAGCCAAGGCACGCGCCAAGTCCCGGGAACGCAAGGGCGACCGCCTCCGGCTTCACGCCCAGGTCTGCCGCTCCGCAGCCGCTGAGATCGAGGCCCGCGACTGCCCCACGGTAGGGGAGGCGAGCAAAAGCGCGGTCGTCAGGAAGATGCGCAAGGCGCTGCGGATGCAGGAAGGGGGAGAGTCGTGAGCGAGCCGAAGCGGTGCACCGGAAAGCGCCAGGACGGCAAGCCCTGCACGGCGTTCCCGAAGAGGGGAAGCGATCGCTGCGGGCGCCATCCACACGATGACGCTCAGGACACTGCAACGCGCCCGCGTGATGAGCGCTGGTCTCGCGAGCAGTGGCTGGACACCTTCCGCTGGTGCGGGATGGTCTCGACCGCCTGCGAACTGATGGGGATCTCGCGCAATACCGTCTACGCCGAGCGGCAGCGGAATGAGGACTTCGCACTGGCTTGGGCCGACGCTGAGGAGGAATCGACCGAGGCGATGGAGCGTGAGGCCTATCGTCGCGCGGTTGAGGGTGTGACGACCCCGTTGGTCTCGGCGGGGAAACACGTCACGGATGTGCAGAGCTACAGCGACCGCCTCCTGGAGTTCATGCTGAAGTCCCGGCGCCCGGAGAAGTACCGCGATCGAGTCGATGTCAACCACTCGGGCAAGATCGAGAAGCGGGTCAAGGTTGACCTCGAAAAGCTGGACGACAACGAGCTGGATGCGCTGGAGCGGATCGCAGCGAAGCTTGAGGAGGCCTGAGCGCGTGTGCTCACCCGGCTTCCGTCTCGCGATGAACTAACCGCCGAGCGCTGCCGGCGCCGCCTCTCGACCTTCATCCGTGAGGCTTGGCCGGTAGTCGAGCCCGCCACGCCCTTCATCCACGGCTGGCACATCGACGTGCTGGCCGAGCACCTTGAAGCAGTAGGGCGCGGGGAACTGCGTCGGCTGATCGTCAACGTTCCTCCGAGGACGATGAAGAGCCTGACCACCGCGGTGTTCTGGCCCTGCTGGGAATGGCTCGACGCCGGGCACCTGCGCTGGCTTTTCGCCACCTACGCGCAGAGCCTCAGCCTTCGTGACTCCGTTCGCTGCCGGCGCCTGATTCAGTCACAAGGCGCAAGGGAAGAGGGCACGCTTTTTGAGCGCGTCGGCTACCAGGGGCTGCTCTCCCTGCTCTCTGAGGACCCCTGGGAGCTGACCGGCGACCAGAACGCCAAGGAGAAGTACGAGACGACGCTGACCGGGATGCGGCTTGCCACCTCGGTGGGAGGGATCGCGACCGGTGAGGGCGGCGATCGCATCGTCATCGACGACCCGCTGAACGCGAAGCAGGCCCGCTCCGACGCTGAGCGCCTAGCCGCGAACAAATGGTGGGACGAGACGATGACCACCCGCTTCAACAACGCCGAGGCGGCAGGCGTGATCGTAATGCAGCGCCTACACGAGGAGGATCTGACCGGCCACCTGCTCGCCCAGGGCGGTTGGCACCACCTCTGCCTTCCCGCCGAGTACGAGCCTGGCCATCCGTTCACCTACCCCGACCATGTACGGCTGCCCGATCGCGAGGTGGTTGAGGAGGTGGACGGCAAACCCAAGGTGGTGGTGAAGCCTGGCCGCGAACTCCCCGGCGATCCTCGCACCGAGGAGGACGAGTTGCTGGAGCCGGTACGCCTTTCGCCCGAGCGGCTGGCCGAGCTGGCAAAGGGATTGGGCAGCTACGGCTACGCCGGCCAAATGCAGCAGCGTCCCGCTCCCTTGGAGGGCGGGATGTTCAAGCGCTACTGGTGGAAGCGCTGGGAAACGCTTCCACCCTTCGACCGCGTGATCCACTCGTGGGACATGCGGTTCTCAGACAGCCAGACCGAGGCGTCTAGCTACGTCGTTGGTCAGGTCTGGGGAGCCCATGGCGCCAACCGCTTCCTCCTCGGCCAGATCCGTAAACGGCTGAGCTTCACCGAGTCCCTGGCGGCTGTCAGGGCACTCCAGCAGTGGAAACCCGCCTCGGCCAAGCTCGTAGAGGACAAGGCCAACGGGCCGGCGGTGATCAACACCTTGAAGGCCGAGATTCCCGGCATGCTGCCTGTCCCGCCCGAAGGAGGCAAGACGGTGCGAGCCTCGGCCGCTGAACCGATCGTGGAGGCCGGAAACGTCTACCTACCCGAAGGCGAGTTCATCCCGGCCCCCCTGGGCTACGAGCAGACCAGCGTTGGCGAGTTCATCTCCGAGCACGCGATCTTCGACAACGGCGCTCACGACGACCAGGTTGACGCGATGAGCCAAGCGATGACCTGGCTCGCCAACGCCCCCGGCCCCGCATCCGGAACCAAGAACCACCCCTGGCGCTGAGCGCCGTGACCAAGGAGACACGTGCCGCTTACCGCCTCTGAAATGCACATCGCCGATCTCGTCGCCCAAGACGAATCCCGGCGACTCAACGAGTACGCGCGGGCGTGGAAGGCCTACGACGGCGAAGGGCCCACGTACCTCGATACCGACGAGGGCCACGACGACAACATCCGCTTCGACTACCCGGCGCTGATCGTCGACAAGGGCGTCTCCTTCCTGCTCGGTAAAGACGGCGGGGTGTCCTTCCAGCCGAGTCCTCCTGAGCCAGCGGAGGCGGCGGTTGAGGAGGGGGAGGAACCTGAGGAGACTGAGCAGGACGCCGAGGCGCAGACGGCGCGCGCCACTGCAGAGCTAGACGCCGCTTGGCCACCGATGCGGCGCGGCCTCGACCTGCACGACCTCGCGACGAATGGCGGGATCTGCGGACACGTCTGGGTGCGCCTCTACAAAACCGGGCGCGTTTCAGTTCTCGACCCGGCCAACTGCTCTGCCGAGTGGGACGAGAACGATGTCGGCGTCCTGAAGCGGTACTTCGTCCAGTGGACCACGGTGGACGAGGAAACCGGGCTCGGCGTCGTTCGGCGGTGGCGGATCGAGCCCAACGAACCGCTGAAGCCCTCGTCATGGACCATCGTGCTGGAGGAGCACAACGAGGACGCGAACGACTGGGTCGTCCTCGATCAGGACGCTTGGGACTACGACTTCGCGCCGATCGTTGAGGGCAAGAACCTCCCGTCCCCGAACACTTTCTACGGCCGCGCCGATCTCTCACCGCCGGTGCTCGACATGATCGAGCAGCTGGAGTCGGTCGCCTCCGATATGCGGCGGATGCTGCGGCTGCAGGGCCATCCGGTACCTGTGATCTTCGGCGAGACGGTTGACAAGCTCCAGGCGCTAGAAGTCGGCATCGGGGAACTGCTGGCGATACCGAACGAGAAAGCCAAGCTGGGCCAGCTCGTCGTCGCCGAACTCACCTCGGCGATGGAACTTTTCAAGGAACTGAAGACTTCGCTCTTCGAGGGAACGCATATCCCCAAGGTGGCGCTGGGGGAGACGGGCAACGCTGGCCCGACCACCGGTGTCGCGCTCAAGGTCGAGTACGAGCCCCTCTCGGAGCGCACCGGCACCAAGCACCTGACTTACGGCTGGGTGATCTCTGAGATCGCCCGCCGGATCCTGGAGCTCCGGGGGCTGAAAGGCTGGACGATCTCCCTCGGCTGGCCCGACTCGACCCCCTCCGATCCCAAGGCCGACGCAGAAGCAGACGAGTCGGAGATCCGGATGAAGGTCGTCTCCCGCCGCACCATCGCCGAGAAGCGCGGCTACGACTGGGAGGAGGAGCAGAAGCGGATGGCCGAGGAGGCAGAGGACGGAGCAGAAGCGGCCGCCAAAGCTCTCCGCGAAGGCACCTTCGAAGACGAGTGAAAAAGCCCCGCCCTAGATGACCTGACCCTGACCGAAAGGACCCCTGAATGCCCCGCGTCGAGATCCCTGTCACCCCCGTCACCGTCAAAGGCACCACGCCGCCGGCGCAGGTCACCGGCGTCCCTGCCGAAGACCACTTCGTCAAGCCCGGTGGCGGCGCCGTGCTGTTGGAGTGCCAGAACGTCGGCACCACCGAAGGCCGCGTCGTCACCCTGAAAACCCCCGGTGAGGTTGGCGGCGTCGACATCAACGAGCTCGAAGTCACGGTGCCGAAAGAAGCGACGAGGCTCATCCGCATCGAGGCCAATGAGGCCTTCCGTCAGAAAGGCGGTCAGGTGCATGTAGATGTGGCCTCGGCCGAGCTGAAATTCCGCGCCTATCGGGTCTGAGCAGGTAGCGGTGGCGCGCGGCTGCACCCCCGGCCTCGTCACCCGCTCTACGTGGTGGGTCGGCTGGGATGAAGAGAACGGCTACCACGATCCTCCGGAAGAGGGCGAAATCGCGATCAATCCGGACACGGGGAGTTGCTGGCTGATCGTTTCAGTCAGGCCTTCTCGTAAGGGCGCTGGCTGGTTCAGTCTTCAACGCGAAGGGTTGGGGATCGGCGCTGCTGACCTTGACGACGAGGGTACCTTCGCCAGTGTCCCGCTTCGACATGAGGACTACGAGAAGATCCGTCAGGTCGAGAGCATCGAGAGGGCGAAGGCTGGAGAAATCGCAGCATGAGCAGGGCCGAGCGGGAGATCGCCAAGCGCCGCCGCCGGCTCATGCAGATCGAGTCGAACGGCATGTCGGAGGTGGCCCGGACCTACCAAGCGGTGCTGAAGGATTTGAACCGCCACCTGGCGCCGCTGACGAAACGGATCGAGGAGGCACGCGCCGCCGGCATCGAGGTTCGCCCGGCCTGGCTCGCAGCCGAGGAGCGCTACCGCGCCCTGATTGCCCAGCACGAGCAGAACACGCTCGACTACCTCCAGTCCTGCATCCAGACGATCCTCGGGACGAAGAAAGAAGCGGCAGCGCGGGCCTTGGCCGATGCGCCGGAGCTGACCGCCGCGGTCCTGGGCCCAGCGCCGGCGTCCGCCGAGGCAATGGTCGCCGACAGCTTCAAGCGGCTGCCGACGGACCAGATGGAACGCCTGGTTCGTAACGCCGCCCACGGCCAGCCGCTCGGCCGCCTGCTCGCCGAGATCGCACCCGACACGACCCAGAAGGTCAAGGACGCACTGATGAGCGGGGTGGCGCGGGGAGCGCCAGTCAGGACGATCGCCGCCGACGTGCGCAAGGCCTCGGGCATCGCCCGCAACCGCGCCATGGTGATCAGCCGCACCGAGGTGATGAGGGTCTACCGGGAAACGAGTTTCGAGCAGTACCGCCGGTCCTCGGTCGTGAAGGGCTGGATATGGATCGCCGAGGTCACCGCCTGCCCGGTGTGCTCGGCCGAACACGGCTCCGAACACACGCTGGATGAAACGCTCGCCTCCCACCCCGGCTGCCGCTGCACGGCGCTGCCGCAGACGCTGAGCTGGCGCGAACTCGGGTTCAACCTTCCGGATGCTCGACCGGAAATCGTTGCTGGCCCGCAGCGCTTCGCCTCGCTTCCCGAGGCCGACCGTCTGAGCATCCTCGGACGCTCTCGCTTCGACGCTTACGAGCGCGGGGAGGTGACCCTTGAGGAGATGGTGCGGGACACCCGTTCGGCTCGCTGGGGAGAGGGAAAGCGGGTGGCGACGCTGAGCGAGTTGGGGGTCGGTTGATGGCGGGTTGCAGTGGTACGGTGGAACCTGTGAAGGACGGACCTTACGTCGTCATCGACGGCCTCGATCTATCCGGCGAGGGCCAGCGGGTGACTGTGGACCCCGACGCCTTCGAGACCATGGAGTATCGCTCGCCCGAGGAACAGGCGAGCGTCGAAAGGCAGCTACGGATGCGCCTGCTCGACCGGTGGGCGGGACGCTGTTACCGCGCCGCGCGCCCCTTCAACCGCCTCGCTGCTTTCTGGGAAGGTCTCGGGGATCGCGCTTACGGCGAGTGGGAGCGGAAGGCCTACTGGAAATGAAGCACCTTGTCACCATTCACGGAGTCCGTACACGGCTGGCGCGAAAACGTCGCCGGTCTTCGCGGGGCCGGTCAGCCTCGAACTTCCTGTGCCTGATCAGCCGCTCGTCTCGGAGCCCTCACCGGGCCGAACCGATCTGATCTTCACGGAGCGAGTCCGGCAGGACGAGGAGCGCGCCCGCTAAGCGCGTAGGGCGGCGTCAGTCGCCTTCGGGGTTCGAGTCCCTGTCGCTCCGCTGGCGCTGTAGAGGCGCCGGAGGGGAAGACCAGCATCTCCCGGGCGATGACAGATGCCCCACTCCACAGGGCAGGCTGATGGGAGCGCAGGCTGATGGGAGCCCCTGCTCACCCAGCAGGCGCGGCGCGCACCCGCTGCCTGCCCGCACCTCTTCGATACAGGCTCCCCGCAAGGGCGGGGTGGCCGCTATGCCCAAGGAGGCACCCGCAAGTGCGGAGAGCTCGTCGTATCCGAATGTCCCTGAAGTTTCTGGCCATCGTCCTATGGGCGGTGATCCGCCAGCGTGCCTTCGCACTGAAGCCCCTCGCCGGGGGATTGAGCGGCGCCACCGTCACCCCCCAGGGCGCCTTCCTGCCGCAGATGGCCGGCGGCGACAAAACTCCCGAGGAGGAACAGGCCGAGGCCGAAGCAACTGCACAACGCTCCGAGGAAGAGCGCGAAGACGCCGAAGAAGAGGCCCGCAAAGCCGAGGAAGACGCCGAGCAGCGCAAACCGAAATGGGACGGCGAGTTCGATCAGGCGAAGGCCGAACGCGCCGTCGAGAACGCCCGCAACGCCGAGCAAGCGGCCAAAGCCGAGGCTCGGAAGCGCAAAGAGGAAGCGGACGAACTGCGCCAGGCTCAAGAGACCGAGCAGGAGACGGTAAAACGCGAGAGCGAGGAAAACCGCGCCGCAGCGGAGCGGGAACGGACCGTGGCCGACAACCTCCTGATCAACGAAGCGATCCGAGACGCGGCGGGTGAGTTGGACGTGCCGGTCAAAAAACATCGCCGGCTCCTTCGTCTGGTCGAGCGCAAAGACATCACCATCGACGATGAGCGCGAGGTACAGGGCGCCCAAAGCGCCGTCGAAGAGGTGCTTGAGGAGTTTCCCGAGTTCAAGGCAGCCGCTGCGGGCCCGGATGACGAGAACACGAAACCGCCTGAGAACCCCGGCGGTGCCCCCGACCGCAAACGTGGCTCCAAAGAGCTGACCCCGGAAGCTGTCGCGAAGATGGCAAAAACCGAAACCGATCGCTTCAACCAGCTCTTCGACGAAGGGAAGATCCCGAAATCGGCACTCGCTGGCCTGAAGTCCTGATCTTGAGAGGCAAGACGGGAGCGGCAAGCGCCGCTCCCGTCCGCCTCCCCATCACCTGAAGTCGGCGGCAAGCGCCGCCCAATCCCGCGCTCCAAGTGGCGCCCGGGCAGCCAGATAACTACATCCCCGAAGGGAGGTAGCCCCCGTGGCTATCGATCAGTTCATCCCCGAGGTGTGGTCGGCCCGCCTGCAGCGGCACTTGGACGCCACCCTCGTTTATGCCCAGCCCGAGATCGCCAACCGCGACTGGGTCGGCGAAATCGAAAAAGAGGGCGACACCGTCCACATCAACAAGATCGGCGACCCGACGATCAAGGACTACGCGCCCGGTGAAGACATGGACGCGCCCGAAGAACCGGACGGGACGACCCAGACCCTCGTGGTCGACCAGCACAAGTACTTCAACGTCATGGTCGACGACGTCAACGAAGCACAGGCCAATGTCGGTCTGCTCGATCAGTTCGGCAAACGCGCCGGCCGCGGAATGGCCGGCACGATCGATCGTCACGCCGCCACGAAACAGGCCGCGGCCTCGACGATCAACAAAGTCGGGACCGACGCGACGCCGGTAGATGTGAAAGCTGACGGCTCCGGGGACTTCACCCCCTACGAGCTGGCAGTCGAGTTGCGGCGCCAGATCGAGAACAACGATGCCGACCTGAGCGACCTGTGGATGGTGATCAACCCGGACCTCGAGGCGGAGATCCTGCTGGACCCCCGCTACATCGAGTCCGATGTCACCATCGTCCGCACCGGCTCGATCGGGAAACTGGCCGGGTTCGAAGTCCTGCGGACCACGGCAACCCCAGACTCTCCGGGTTCGGGCGGCTCGCCGGTTCCGAACTGGAAGGTCCTCGCGGGGGCCGGTAACTACTCCACGACCTTCGCCGGGCAGATCGTCCAGCAGGAGGCGTTCCGCCCCGAGCGCCGCTTCGGTGACGCCGTCAAGGGCCTGGAGGTCTACGGCGTGAAGGTCCTGGAGCCCGAGACCCTCGCCCTCGCCCACGTCGCGAAATAGGAGGCTGATCTAGATGGCACGTAAGACCAAGGCCTCTGACGAGGTCAACGAGTACCGCCACAAGGAGACCGAAGAGACCTTCGGCGCCTACGTGGGAACCGAGCAGGACAAGGTGCTTGCTCGGGACGAGGACTACGAGTCGGTGGGCAAGCGCACGCCGGCGCCTGAGGAAACGACCCCGGATCAGGAGAAGCCGACGCCCCAGAGCGGGAAGACCCGCTCCGACGGCGCCCGGACGAACCTGGACGACCTGGAGGGCAAGTCTCGCGAGGAGCTGAACAAGATCGCCGACGAAGCGGGCGTTCAGAACCCCGAGGGCTTCGCCAACAAGGACGAGGTCAAGTCCGCCATCGTCGAGGCGTCCAACCCGGGCACCCCGACGGACGACTAGTTCCCCAGCCGCGCAGCATCGAGCGATGCACCCGTATGGGAGAGCCCGGGGTCGCACCCCGGGCGCGGCGATCAGCACCCACGACCGAAAGGAGGCGCTGTGACCCAGATCGTTAACGCACTGCGCCGCAAGGTTGCGGTCGAGGAGGATCAGTACGAAATCGGGGGCACCGCCTACTGGAGCGATGAGCAGCTCCAAGCGGTCCTCGACAAGCACGTCAGCCAGCGGCTCGTGCAGGCTCCGGTCGTCAAGCGGTTTACCCGCGGAGCCACCGGAATGCTGGAAGTGCGGGAGGCCCAGGCCGAAGTGCGAGGCACCCTCGACGCCGAGGCAGCGAGCGTCATCGATAGTGGCGGGGTGGCGGTTCCGGGTGCGACGGTTCACCCGGATGGCCACATTACGTTCGACACTGACCGCTCGACTTACGCCCTGCTTCTCACCGGTCTCGCCTATGACCTGAACGTCGCTGCGGCCGAGGTCTTGACCGACTGGGCCGCTGCGGTGAAGGCGGGCTATGACATCACGGTCGACGGCCAGTCGCTGAAGCGGAGCCAGCGCCACGCGCAATTGCTCGAGCAGGCGCGAGAGTTCGGCCGGAAGGCGCTCGCGGGTTCCGTGAGCCTACGACGCACTGACGGACGCCGCCGAGCTTCGCGGCGAGGAGCCTGGTCCTGGTGGCGCTGAGGGATGGCGTCACCCCGGCCGAGATGGCGGAGATCCGCAGCGATGCCGAGGAACAGCTGCTCGACACCGGGCGCATCGTCCGGTACGAGCGCAAACCCGACGGCGCCGGCAGTCACGACGAGACCTACACCCCGGGGCCGGAGCTGCCGTGCTCGATTGCAGTCATCGGCCGCACCGGCGCCAGCTCCACCGGTGGGAATCAGTTGAACGAGGCATCGACCCATGTCACGGCCTGGCCATCCGGGACCGAAGTCAGCGCCTCAGACCGCTGCGAGGTCAACGGCGTCACCTATTCGATCACCGCGCTCCGTGAGTTCGGGGCGCTCAACGCAACCCGCAGGGTGGAGGTGAAGGCACTGTGACGGCAATCCTGAAGAGTCGCATCCCGGCGATCATCGCGGGTGCCGAGGCGCGTGCGCAGCTGGTGGTCGAGAAGACGGTCTTCGATATTGAGGCGGGCTGCAAGCTGCGCTCCCGGGTCGACAAGGGCCAGATGCGCAACGGCTGGACTGGCGAGATGACGGGCGCGGTGGAGGGCACCGTCTACAACCCCGTTGAGCACACGATCTTCAACGAGCTGGGCACCGTCCACATGGAGCCGCAGCCGATGCTCGCTCCCTCGGTCGAGGAGGCGCGTGCGCCGTTCATGGCCGGGATGGCGGAGGTTTACGGGTGACGAAACCCGACACCCAACGTCTTGCGGATTATGTCCGTCTGGTCGCTGACCGCCTCGCCCTGATGGATTGGGAGTTCATCGTCAGGATCGGCGAGCCGGAGATCGCTCTGCCGTGGGGCCTGAATCAACCCGTGGCCTCCATCGAATGCGTCGATGGCAGAAAGCTCGCCTACCTGACCTTCATCGAGTCGACCCGTGTGCAGCCAGCCGAGGAGATCCGTCACACGGTGGTCCACGAGCTGATCCACGCCCACCTCAACCCGGCCTGCGAAATCGTCCGAGTCGATGCGAAGGACGGGTTCTCACAAGCGACCTATGAGCTGCTGATGGCCAACTTCCGCCGCAATGTGGAGTTCGGCGTTGACGGCCTCGCTGACGCGATTGCACCCAGCCTGCCCCTCATCGAGTGGCCAAAAGCGAAGGAGAAACGATGATCCCCGAGCAACGCCTGCAAGAGATCCTTGCGTCGAAGGATCAGGAGGCGGCGCTTGCCTCCTGCACCGAGCATCACAACGTAGAGGGCTGGGCCATCATCGACGGCGCCCTCGTCATCTACGACTGCGATTCGCCGCCCGCGTGGCTGGCGCCAGTACTCGCCGCTCGCGACGACGACGGCAACACCGCGTTGGCGTGAGCCTCGACACGGTCCCCATCCTCGACCCCGACCTCCTCTACGAGGAGTGCCCGGACTGCGACGGCGAGTGCGACGGGTGCCTGACCTGCTTCGACGAGGGACTTGTGCCGCACGGCTGCGGCGAGGAGGACTGAGCGGTGCCCCCGGCACCCGATCCGGTGCGCGCCGCGATCTACTCCCGTCTCGCGGGCGACGATGACCTTCAAGCGCTCCTCGGCGAACCTGACGGGATCCACGAGGGAGCGGCCCCGGCAGGAAGCGACCCTCCCTACGTCATCTTCAGCCACCAAGCCGGTACCGAGCAGTGGGTCTTCGGCGACGAGGGCAACGAACGCGCTCTCTGGCAGGTCAAGGGCGTCGGTCGGGGATCGGCGCTCTCGACGGTCGAGGCGATCGATGCCCGCTGCAAGGAACTGCTGCACCGCGCCCGCCTAGCCCTACCGAACGGCCGACGCCTTCACATCCTCCGCGAGTCACCCGTCCGCTACGGCGAGACGACCAACGGCGAGCAGTGGCGCCACCGCGGCGGCATCTACCGAATCTTCACCTAGCCCGAGAGGAGTTCCTGTTGTCCCGACTCACCGAGATCCGTGAGGCACTTCGCGCTGCTCTACCAGCCGAGCTGACCGCAGAGGTGATCACCGGCGACCAGAAGCCACCGCAGACCTTCAAGGGCCAGTTGACCTCGCCGCTGATGCTTGTCCGGGTCTACCTCGGCGACCCTGCGGACCACGAGGTGCAGAAGGCACTCGACCACCTACTTGACCCCAACGAGGATGACTCAGTCGCCGACTACCTCTATCGGGGCGACCAGACCCTGGGCGGCCTTGTCCGCGGAATCAAGATCGTGAGCGCCAGCGGCTGGCGCACCTACCCGACCAAAGACGGCCCGGTGCTCGGCGCCGAGTGGGTTGTCGTAACGCAATAGGAGGACGACCTTGGCGAAGTACGTCGTCACCGGGACTCTGCCGCAGTTCGGGCACAAGCCGGGAGAGGAATTCGAGGCAGACCTACCCGAGGAGACGGCGCAGCGCGCCATCGACCGGGGCGGGATCGCCCTCGCACAAGACGGAGACGGCCTAGCCGACAAGACCCGCGACGAGCTGAACGAACTCGCGGAGATCGCCGGCGTGAAGAGCCCCGACACCCTCGCCAACAAGGACGAGGTTATCGAGGCGATCAAGGCCGCCGCCAACCCAGCCGGCTGAGCCCGGCGGCAACCAACACGAAGGAGGAGTAGGCAATGCCTGCCGAACCAAAGCAGCCGATTCTGGACGCGGCGATCGAAATCGACGGTGTCGATATCTCGAACTCGTCCAACGAAGTGAGGATCGAGATCAGCTCCGCCGAGCACGATGTCACTGGATTTCAGGGTGGCGGCTACTCGGAGGAGAGCACGGGTCTCAAGACCGCAACCGCCACCGTTCAGGTATTTCAGGACCGGTCCGGGGGATCGATTCACGAGACCTGCAAACCGCTCTTCGATAGCGGGGCGCCGTTCCCCCTCGTCGTCAAGGCCGACGACGAAGAAATCAGCGCCGCCAACCCGGCGATGGTGATGGTCGCGAAACTCTACAAATACACGCCGATCGGCGCCAAAGTCGGAGAGCCGGAGTCGATGACGCTGGAGCTCAAAAACGGCAGCCGTCACGGCTACAAAGAATTCGAAAGCAAAGCCGAACTCGACGCCTTCCTGGCGGAAATCTAGAAAGGAGCGCCTTAAGTGCCACGACTTACCCCAGAGCAGATCAACGCTGCTCACGAGACGTTCAGCTTCCGCGAGGAGGAGGTCGAGTACGAGGAGCTCGGCGGCGACGTTCTGGTCCGCGAGCTGGAGGCTGGCCGACGGGCGAAACTGCTCAAGGGCCTGCTCGACGAGGACGGCAACGTCGGCGACGTGATGGAGTTCCAGTGCCGCATGTTCGCCCACGCCGTCCGCGAACCGAACCTCTCGGTCAAAGAGGTCCGGAAGTTCCTCCCGAAGTGGCCGGCCTCGAAGGTCGACAAGGTGCTGGACGTCGCCGGCAAGCTCGGCGGCGACAAGAAGGAGGAGGCCGCCAAGCGCGAGGCCGAGTTTCACGACTCCGAGTAGCGACCTCCGCTTCATGTTCGAACTCGCCGAGCGGCTGCACAAGACCGTCGGCGAACTAGAAGGTCTTCCGCCCGGCTCGGGAATGTCCGAGACCGAGTTCGACTACTGGAAGGCCTTCAACAACGTTCGGTGCCGTGAGGCCGAACGCAGCTCCTCCTGACCCTGATGGACCGGCAGCCGCGAGCAAGCCTTTCGGCCAGGTCGCGCGCTGCCGGTCCCGCCCACCGCTTACCCCCGACCCACGAAAGGAGCCTGGATGAACGCCGTGCCGACCGCGGTCCTCAGCGTCCTCGTCCAGGCAAAGGGAATCAACAAGACGAACGCGGGTCTTGCTACGACCCACGCAGGCCTGGAACGCACGGCGAAGGCCGGGCAGCGTATGGGCCGAGGCCTCGAACTCGGGGTCAAGGCGGCGGCAGTGGGTACGGGCGCGGCACTCGTTGCGGCCACCAAGGTCGGGATGGACTTCGAACGCCAGATCGACTCCCTGGGGGCGGTCTCTGGAGCCAGTGGCAAGCAGATGGCGGTCCTGGAACGCCAAGCGCTGAAGCTCGGCGAATCCACGGCGTTCACCGCTCGAGAGGTCAGCGAAGCACAGACTGAACTCGCCAAGGGCGGCCTGTCAGTCGAACAGATCTATGGCGGCGGGGTGCAGGCATCGCTCTCGCTGGCCGCGGCAGGCGAGCTTGAACTCGGCGTAGCAGCCGAAACCACGGTCAACTCGATGAAGCTGTTTGGGCTCGGCGGCAAGGAAGCCGTGTCGATTGCCGACATGCTGGCAACGGCCGCTAATCGCACCACGGCCGATGTCAGCGACTTCGCGATGGCCCTTAAACAGGGTGGCTCGGTGGCGAAGCTGGCTGGCTACGGGATGAACGAAACCGTCGCCGTGCTGGAGGCGCTGGCGGAATCGGGGATCAAGAACTCCGACGCCGGCACCTCGATGAAAACCGCCTTGATCCAGCTCCTAAAACCAACCGAGAAACAGGCCAACCTTGCTAGGGAACTAGGGATTCACTGGCAGAACCAGAACGGTGAACTGAAACGCGGCGCAGGGATCTCGCGGGAACTGCGGGTGGCCACCGAGGACATGACGAAATCCGAAAGGGCAAAGACGCTCGCGATCTTGGCCGGCACCGATGGTGTGCGAACCCTCAACGCTCTCTATGCATCGTCGCCCAAAGCGATTCGCGCTCTGGAACAGGCCAACGCCAAGCAGGGGACGGCCCAGGAAGTCGCCCGCAAGAAAATGGACAACTTCCAGGGCTCGCTGGAAGAGATGCAGGGCGCGGCCGAGACGCTGGGGATCCGGGTCTACCAGACCATCAGACCTTCACTTGAGGGCACCACCGACGCCGCCACCGACCTGGCGCGCGAGGTCTCAGCGATCTTCGACGACCGAAGCCTTTCGGGCGAAGAGAAGTTCCTGAAGTCTCTCGACCTGATTACCGAGCGTACTATCGACGCGGCGGCCGACATCTATCCCGAGCTGGTGGAGAAGGGCACGGCTGCGGCCGTGAAGGCAGGGCCGCAGTTCGTTGGCGCTCTGGTTAAGGGGATTCTGGGTGCCTGGGGCGAGCTGAACGTGTGGGGCAAATTGTTCTCCGTCGCGCTCGTGATTCGTGCCGTAGGGGGAAAGGGCGCTCTGCTGGCGACGGGTAAAGCCATCGGTCGCCTGATGGGGCTAGGGGTCGCCAGGGGAATGGCCGAGACGGTTGCGGCTACTGCCGCGCCGGCCACTCCCGTTACCGCTGCGGCTGCTGCAGGAGCGGCTGCCTCTCGTGCGGCCCCGGCCGCCAGCTCGCGCTACTGGCTGGGTTCAACCTCGGTTCGCCGGGCCGAAGCTGAAGCCGCCCAGATCGCCGCGGGGTCCTCCGCAATGAGTGGCCTCTACGCCTTGCCGGACCTCGAGAAAGAGATGGCCAGTAGAGGGAAAGCCGGCAGCCGCTCGTTCGTCAGAAGCTTTGCATCCAACATCCGCACCGCTGGACCTCAGATGGCCTCGGCGCTGAAAGGTGCGGGCACCCGAGCCATGACCGGGCTGGCCACCTGGGGGCTCGGAGGACTGCTAGTAGGTGGGATCACGAAGGAAATCGTCAGTGGAAATACGGGGCAGAGAATCGGGGTGGCTCTTGAAGGCGCGGGCGTGGGGGCCGCCGTGGGCAGTGCCATTGCCCCTGGTATTGGTACGGCGATCGGCGCGGCGCTTGGCGCGGGAGTGTCGACCTTCCTGTCGGGTTCGCACGACGATTGGGGGGACCAGCTCGCCGAGGACTACCTCGCAGGACTGCATCGGCGCCTCCCAGAGATCAAGGACATGATGCGAGGCATGGACCTTGGTTCCCAGGGGGAACTTGTTCATTCGCCTGGAGAACTAGCGGGGGTGAAGGTGTCGGCGCCGGAATGGGTTGGGCGCTCGGGTCTTCGTGGCTTCCGCGCAGAACTCCAAGAAGAACTCAAGCACTTGACTGGGCAGGGAGCGAGCACGGAGGCCCTGGACACCGTCCGCCAGAAGCTTGACCTCGTTAACAGGGTGATAGAGCGCGGGGTCGAAACGATCGGCACCTACAAGAAGGGTTTCGATCTCCTGCACTCCGGTGCCGTCTCGCGCGTCACGGACATCCACGCGGTGATGCAGCAGAACGTCTCCGGCATCGACGAAGTCTGGGCGGAGAACCCCGAAAAATGGCGCCAGGCAATGGCGCAGAACATGGGCGCCGGCATCGATGCGATTCGGGCGGGCATGCGCCAGGGCGTGATCGAGACCGACGTCGGTCTGAAGATGATCCGCTCGCTGACCCGGAAACAGCGCCTGTTCGAAGGGCGCGACCCCCTCGGCATCGCCCGCGGCTTCTCGGTGGGCTGGGCGGAGGTCGGCAAGATCAACAACCGCCAGATCTCGGCTCAGATCAAGACGCTCAACAAGATGCCCAAAGGCGCTCGCGAAGCCGCCCAGGACGCGATGATCGGGATGGCTCGCCGCATGGAGGCAGACGGCAGGCTGGTCAAAGGCTCCGCGGCGCGACTCGAATCTTCCCTAGTTACGAGGTTCGGCAAGACGAGTAACCAGATCACCAAGGAAGCAGGCAGGGGAGCAAGGGCCGTAGCCGGGGTCTTCGCCGATCTAGTTACCGCTGTGTCCGGATACCTCAGCGACCTTGGAGTCAACGTCGATTCGATCCTCTCTGCGTTCGGGGTGAAGAAGGGGGTCGACTTCACGGTGAAGACCGTCGGTGCCGGAGGGAGCGCCATCGGTCGAGCGGCCGGCGACGTCATCGACACGATCACTGGTGAGCAGAGCAAGCAGACCGGCGGCTTTATCGTCCCCGGCTCCGGTTCGGGAGACACCTACCGCACCGTCTTGCCGGTCGGCAGTTTCGTTGAAAACCGCGAAGCCGTTAAGGCGCTGCCGTTCCAGAAAGGCGGATTGACGCCTGTGGCGCTTGAGCCCGGCGAGCGGGTCTACCTGCCGCCGGAAGTGCGGGCCTACGGCCAGCGGAACCTCGAAGCTCGCAACGCAGCGGTGCCGCGCTTTCAGAAGGGCGGGCTGCACGGCAAGCCGCAGATGGCGGGACCTGCTGGTCCGCTCCGAGACCTCGGGCAGGGCGCGGCGAGCCTGGCCTGGAACGCCGCTCGGGACTTCGTTGAGAAGCAGCGACCGAAAACGTCAACGGCGGGGGGTGGCAACGGCGCTGCCTTCATCGGCCCGCCTCCAGGAATGAAGCAGCTGGGCGACAACGCATGGGTCGATTCCCATACCTACACCGTTGCCAACTTCCTGGCGCAGAAGTTCGGTTCCTCGATTTCCTCAGACTGGCGATCGGCGGCCGAGAATGCCGCGGCCAACGGCTCGCCGACCTCCTCGCACATGCGGGGGACCGCCGCCAACCCGGGAGCGTTCGACTTCGTTCCCCCGAGCACGGCGATGCAGGCGTGGGTGTCTCAGCACATCGCCGGAGTGACCGAGAACGACATCCACGACTACGGCTCGGGCCTGCACAACCACATCGCGTTCTTCAAGCTCGGCGGGCTGATTCAAAAGCTCGCCGATGGGGGCTTCATCAACGCCACGCCGGCCCAGGAGAATGTCGCCCTGACCATCGGCAAGGATCTGCTCGGTAGGGGGCTGAACTACAAGGGGGCCGCCGGGGTCATCGGCAATGCCTGGCGCGAGTCCTTGTGGAATCCGGCGTCGATCGGAACCGGTGGACGAGGGCTATATGGATTCGACTTCTTCGAGGAACAGCTTCTGGCCCAGGCCGAGTCCCAGGGCGTTTCCTGGACGAGCATCCCCTTCCAACAGGAATTCATGTGGTCCGGACCCGAACCGGCTTCAAGGCTCAAGGGTGGGCTGAATTCCCAGCCGAGCGCGGCGGCAGCCGCCAAGTTCTTCGACACCGAATGGGAGCGCTCGGGCGTCAAAGCGATGAGCGACCGGATGAACGGCGCAAGGGAAGCGATGCGGCTTATGACCGGGGCCGACATGGAAAGTGCCGGGCTTACCGGCGGCCAGCAAAAAGCCGCCGAAGGCAAGCAGCGCAAGGCCAACTACGAAAAGCGCCTGCGAACCCTCGAAGACGAAGCCAACGGAGCCAAGTCCTTGCCAGCCAAGCAGTCGAAGCTCTGGCGCCTGATCAAGTTCTGGGGGCGCGCAGGGATCTTCGAGGAGGATGAGCGGGCCCACGTCTTGGACGCCGTGCAGCGGGCCGCGGCGCAGACCAAACCGCAGGGGGCGGTCAACGTTCTCTCCAGCCTCGCCCAGTACGCGAAAGGCCACGGCGAGATCACGGGGCAGGACCCGTCGAACTTCCGCAGCCTGGAGAAAGCGATGGAGCGAGCTCAGGAGCGCGGGCGAGAGCAGCGCGAGAAGACCATCGAACGGCAGAAGAAGCACGTCGAAGCGGTCAAGGCGAGGGTCGCCGGGAAAATCAGCAAACGTGCGGCCTTCCCCGAGCTCGTAGCGCAGTTGGCGGGCCTGCGGCGAAACGCCGACGTGGGCGAAGAATACGCCTCGCAACTCGTCAGCCTGGAGCCCGAAAACGTCACCGATGCCTACGTAGGGCTGGAGCGTGGGGCCTATGGAGACCAGCTGAATCAACTGCTGGCCTGGCGCAACACGACGGTGCGAGCCCAGGAGACGGCGACCCGGGAAATCGGGAACTTCCAGCGGCAGATCGCCGACATCGAAGCGCTGAACGTTGGCGTCGACAAAGGCGTGGTCGCTCCGGCCGGAAAAGGGAAAAAGCAGCTCGGCGGCGTCCTCGAATACTTCGCCGGGGGCGGCAAAAGCGGGTCGGGGAAAGGGAAAAAAGGCAAGCCCGGCAAGGACGCTGCTGGCGTTCCCTCGAACACCTACGCCCAGTACAAGAAAGCCGCCTACAAGGTCCCGCTGCTCGAGGAAGCGATCGCCAACGCGACGACGATGCGCGACGAAACGTGGGCGGGGGAGCTGGAAGAGATCCAGGGCCTCTCGGGTCCGCAGGGGATCCTGGGCTCGCTGCCCTCTGAACCGCAGGCCGGCGCTTTCGGCGGGCGCATCTTCGAGATCCAGAACTCGATTCGGGAACTGGCCCTGAAGGTGGGCGATGCGACCTCGGGGATCTCCGAGCTGAAGGAATTGGAAGCGCAGCTCAACGTCGACTACCGCAAGCGATTCCTCGTCTCCGAGGCCCAGCGAACCACCATTCGCGACTTCGAGGCCTCCTACCCCGGTGGTCGCTACGCGGGGATGTTCGCCACCGGCGGCTACATCGGGGCGGGGCAGTGGGGGATCGCCGGCGAGACCGGAAAGCCCGAGGTCGTTCAAGGCCCGGCGCGGGTCTTCAACCCTTCGGAATCGGCCGAGATGCTGAGCGGCGGCGGGGAACCGCGAATCGTCATCAACGGCGACATCGTGCAGAAGGAGGGCGACACCCGAGATCCGGTGGAGGTCTTCCTGGGTGACCGCCGGACGAAAGCCTACGTAGAGAAGACGGCCCGCGATGCGGTCGTCACCGGACGACTGACCCCTGGAGGGAGGTGAAGGTAGTTGGCTGAAGAGACTTGTGTGCTCGACCCGGTCGAGTTTATTCCCGAGCGAGTGGAGCTGGCCCTGGACCAGCTCGGCCTCCAGATCCGCGCCGAGGGCGTCGACTGGGGCGAGTCCCAGATCACCCCGCAGATGGTGCGCCAGGCCGAAGGGGAAACCTCCTCGGACGGGCACCGCCAAGGCGTGCAGATCCGCATCCCGATCCGGGTCAAGGAGGAGGGGGAGGTCTCCCTCGCCGAGGCAGCTCACAAGCTCCAGCAGAAGGTGGGGACGATCCAGGAACACGGTGGCTGGATACGCCGGGACTTCGATGAAGACGGCGGGTTCGCAGGCTCGATCGGCTACAAGGTTCTGCGACACACGCTTTCGATCTCGGGCCTGCAAGGATGGCTCTTTGCGCACCGTCGGGATGCACCGGACGTGGTGCTTACGGCGACCCGCTGGCCGACCGGCTATTCGACCGAAGAGCGCGAAGCCGGAACTTTCACCACGGCGGCCGGAGCGCGCCACCTCCTCTCGACGGAGGCGGCTAGTCAGGGGAGCGCCAAAGGTCTCTGGTGCGGGCGGTTCGAAAACACGGGCTCCGAAGATCTGCGCGGCCTGATCTTCTCGCGCGAGTGCATCTATGCCCCGGACGATCTCGCGGACCCCACGGCCCAGCTTCACTACTTGGCGAAGAATCTGACGCCGAAGGGTGGGGCGGAAGTGAAAACCGTCGAAGGAGCCGAAGTCGTTCAACACACGGCATTGACGGCGGGGCGGATGACGATCCTTAGTTCCGAGATCGTCGGCGAGGGACACATGACCCATCGCGGCCCGCGGCCGATGTGGATGCGGATCCTCGACCAAGGCAGTGAACCGGGTGGCATTCGACTGCAGCTCCTGTCGCGGGCGCTGGGCGCCACCCGCTGGGATGAGTCCCTACCGATCATCTCGACCCCGGCAGTAGGTGCCTGGATCCCCGTCTTCCTCGGGGTGCCCCGAGCCGAAGAGGCCTTGCTGGGGGATCAGCGCTGGGAGTGGAAACTGACTGCTTGGGCTCCAGGGGGCTCAGGGGCACTTCGAATAAGGGATGTCTATCCGCTATCCAGCGAGCAATACCTGGTGTTGCGCGAGCCGGAACAGCCCCCGGTTGCTGAAGCGCAGAAAACGCATGCTCCAGGTTCAGTCACCAGTGATGCCTCGATGGGCACGGTGGCATGGACGAGCCCTGCCAACGCCAAAGCCAGTGACAACTCGTACGCCAGCATCAAAGTCTCGGGCGCCGGAACCATCTCCAACTACCTGAAGGCGCTCCAGCATGGCTTCGCCCTTCCGGTCGGGGCTCGCCCTGTTTCTGCGGTCGGCATCGTGGAGAAATCCTCCCCCGAAGGCGGCCTGCAGTTCGGGGATCATTCGGTGCATCTGTTCATAGGGGGAGTCCCCGTCGGTCCCAACAAGGCCCAGTACCCATCTGGCGGGTGGCCCGTCTCTGACGCAGTCTTCATCTACGAGTGGACCGCAGAGGATCTCGCCTCCCTCAAAGTAACCCGAGCGCAGACGAACGCCGAAGACTTCGGGTTCGGTCTCGCTTTTGAGAAGGCGACGGGCACCGAACGCGAAGCCCGTGTTGACCGGATGGGCCTCACCCTCTACTACACCGAACAGGGCGATGAAGACAAGGTTTGCTTCACCTCACGATCGCTGGAAGTTCGATCAGATGGCGTCGTCCGCCAGCATCCAACGGCGGATGCCTGGGGCCACCTCGGCCCAGACGGCTTTCTCCCGTTTACCCCGGCGGGTGGGCTGGAGGAACGACAAACCCGGACGATCGCCATCCCGAGCGCGGGGGACCTAACCGAGTTGCCGGATGGAGCCGCTCCTGGGCTTAGCCTGCAGACCTTCAGCAGAGATGGCGTCCTCTTCGCCCGTGAGGCGAGCTAGCCGACGCACCTCTTGTCTTCCCATAGGACTTCCCAGACCGTGAGGCATTCGGTTTTCGATTGCGCAACGGTTCGGGTGTGCAGTACGTAGTAACCGGTCGCGCCAGGTTCATCACGGGCGGCCGGATAGCGCCAGCGGATCGCGCACCAGATGATCGTGCCGGACCGCCTGCGGCAGTTGTAGATGCGATAGGTGTCGTTTGGGTGACCTGCAGCTTCTTCCTCGGCGTAGCGCGTCATCGCCTGTTTGGCCACAGGAAAAGTCAGGCGCTCAGCGTCGGCCGCAGCCAACCCCGGCCAGACGAGGGATAGAGCGACCACACCAGCGACTACCGATAGCTTTCTGAGGTGCATCATGGACTCATTCTCCTTGGTGCCATGCCCCGGGACGTTGGAGCGTCGCCGGGGCGCTTGATTGATCGATCAAGGGTAGCGCCTTCGGGGCGACCCGCGCTAGAACTTTCGGCACGAAAAGCCCTTGGAGGCGTCCTGGCAAACGGCCCCCGTGTTGTACTTGATTGCGTCTAGCTGCTCGTTGATTTCCTTCAGCTCCCGCAAGATCAGGCGGTCGGTGTAGTTCGAAGCTGAGTCGGCAGAAGTAACTTGGCCGACCCCCAGGCCGAGCACAACGCCAACAAGCGTTAGGGCAAATATGGCCACAAAGCGGTTCATCTTTCGGGATCCTCCCTCAGGGTAGGCGCGCAGCGGGTTTGTGCGCGCTTCAACGGACGGCATCTTATCCAGCTCGAGCCGGACCCGACCACCCTGTTGTGCCTACCGGGCCGCCTAGGAGGGATTGGCGAAACGCGCCACGCGACTAGCCAAGCGGGGTTGCGGGAGTAGCTGAATCATGGATACCTCCTGTTCGGGTCGGGTCTACCCCATGGAAGGTCATTCGGACCGCTGACCCCATGGATGGCTCTCACCCCCCGCGAGAGGGGCGTCGGCTAGAAAAGCGTCTGTTCGATGCCCGCAGGCGTGTCGCTGCGGGTCGCTTCTTTGGCGCGAGCAGAACGAGTGCGGCGCACCAAGTAGTCGCGGAACCTAGGAGCGGTGTAGTCGTACTCGCCTTTGCGGAGTCGATACAGAACCCCTGCGTCCACCAGCCGCCCAAGAAGGACGTTGACGTTGGTAGGCGTCTTGTTGATCGCGTCGTTGAGTTTTGAGACCACCAAGGGCGGATAGTCCGCATCGGCCGTTCCCAGTAGAACGTCCTGCTCTGCGGGGGTCAGGGTTTCAACGCGCGGGTTGTAGAAGTCAAGGTCGAGACGGCTGTAGATTTCGGGTCGCGCCACATCCAGCAAACGGGTCGAGAGGTGATCGACCTCCGCGATCTCGGCTGCGTCCCAAAGCTCAGCGCCCCAAAGCTGGATGAAGTAGGGGTAGCCTTCAACCTCATCAACGACGCGGCTGATGAGGTCCTTATCAGCGGTGACGTGTCCCCCTGCCTCTGCCAGCGGCTTGTCAAACGCTTCCCTCGCGTCTCCCTCCTCAAGGGAACCGATCTCCTCGCCCCGGAACATCCGCTCGGTGTAGGAGCGGGCCTTGAGCAGGTTGCCGGTCAAGGTCGGCAGTCCGCACAGGACAAGACCGAGAGGAATCTCCCGGCGCTGCAATGCGACGATTGACGAGATCAACAGGGAGAGGGGGTGCTCGCCCTCGCGTTTGGTCTCGTCGCGGATTACCTGCGCCTCATCGAGCAGAAGGACGAACCCGGTCCGTCCTTTCTGCACTGCCATCTCCACCACTTCAAAGAGTGCTTTGGTTATGTCCTCTCGCTGCTGTTCGACCATCGGGTCGTAGGTGACCTGGAATTCTTCCCACCCCATGCCGAGGGTTCCCGCATTGCGAACAGCGCCCCCGATGGCTTTCTTGATTCGCTCAATCCGCGAGAGCCGCATCTTCGAATCCTGCGCAATGTTCAGGAGGGCGCTCACCATCTGATCCTCCCGGTTGTGGCCGGGCTGGAACTCCAAGACGGCGCTCGCCCAGTCGTTGCTCTCCGCGATCGACTGGAACTCGCCCAGAAGGACGGTCTTACCCACCCCGCGAAGTCCGGTCAGCCGCATGTTTGCTGGCTGCTCTGGCGCGGCCCGAAGCATGGAGCGGAACCTCCGCATCGATTGATCGCGACCCGCCAAATGGAGGGGGCGGGTGCCGACACCGGGTCGAAACGGGTTCTTTCCCAAAGGTTGGGTCATAACAGGAGTCCTTTAAGGATAGCCGATCCTTAAGAGGTCCTTGTTGTTAATGAAATTTCGGGGAAGGGATACCTAATTCCGCTTTCTAGAGCGGTTTAACGTCCGATCTAACCCATAGATTTCCCCTTGCCAACCACAAAGAAGCCCCCCGCGACGTTGGCGCGTCCGAGGGGCAGACCAAACGAGGTCAAAATTGTTTTCACCAAAGTTTTCCGCTCTAGAATCGCAAGTGGAGAATGCAACTTGTCTCCTTTAGGGGACAACGCGCAATTCGGGGCCACCGGCAGATCTGCCGGTGTGCCACACGAAAAAAGGCTGGGGCACACCCTGTAGCCTCGGGCGGCAAAGCCTTCGCGGGTCCAGAGCGACATCCCCGCAAACACCGGCTTTTTTGTTCTGGGGTAGAGCTTGTGCAGATCTGAGGTATCGCTGATGAAGGCGACTCAGCTACCCCGCACTACTACTGGCTTGGCGAGTTTCGCCAAAGCCTCCTAGTAGGGGCTGGCCTTTTTACTCGCGGCCGAGCGCCGCGCCGCAGCCGAGAACTCCAACGCCTTGAAAGGGGCCGCTTCAACGTGTCTTCCTACCCCGCAGCTCTCGACACGCTGCCTACTGATCTCGAAGGTCGGGACCGCAGCGACACCGGAGAACCCAAAGCCGGGGAACCCGAAGGCGAGGGGTTCCACGCCGGGCTCCATAACGACGTCGACTCAGCGATGATGCAGGTACAGGGCACCCTTGGCACCAACCCGCAGGGTGCGAGCGCAACGGTTGCAGCCCGAATCTCCGCTGCGGAAGCAGCGACCACTCTGCGCGAGCTTCTGTCCAACAAGGACACCGACGGGACCCTCGCCGCCAACTCGAATACCAAATACCCGACCCAGAAAGCAGTCAAGAATTACGTCGATACGGCGACCGGGCTGCTGATCCCAAAGTCTCTGGTCGACGCAAAGGGCGACCTGCTCGCCGGCACCGCCGACAACACGGTTGCCCGGGTCGCGGTGGGCAGCGACGGGCAGGTGCTGACCGCTGATTCAGCCCAGTCGGCCGGCGTCAAATGGGCAACGCCTAGCTCGGGCAGCACCTCGCCCGCCGCTCGGCTGGCAACCGTCGCCGCCCTGGCAGCCAACACCCGGACCGGGAACAAACTCGAAGCCAATGCGAACGGAGCGATCGCCACGATCGACTCGGTGGCTCCCTCCGTAGGCGACTACGTCCTGGTCAAGAACGAGGCGACGGGAGCCAATAACGGCTTCTACAAAGTTCTGGCGCTTGGAGGCGCAGGGTCCAAATGGTCGATGGAACGCGCCTCCGAGATGGATTCCTCTGAAAAGGCGCGGCCCGGAATGCTGATCACGGTCTCAGAGGGCGAAGTCAACCGAAACTCGGCGTGGCAGTTGACCACCGATGCCACGATCACGCTGAACATCACCGCCCTGGCATTCGCTCCGGCAGCGGGACCTCGGATCAAGTGCAAGCTGCGGCGCACCGCGTCCTTGTCGGTGCCGAACTCGGAAGCTGTGAAAGTCCCTTGGAGTGATGCAGGCGGGTCCCTCGGCCTGAACATCGGGGGCTGCTGGTCGGCCGAAAACCCGACCCGGATTCTTCTTCCAATTCCCGAACAAGATTGGCTCCTTCTCGGGAGCCTGATGTTCGACGACGAAAACGTCACCACGGGAGAGCGTTCAGCGTTTGTGACGCTGAACGGGGGCTCCAACAACACGCTCTTCCAGCACCAGCACAGCTTTTCCGGGCGCAACGGCCGAGCGGTCCCATTCTCGGCAATGCATCTGGAATCGAAAGCAGGTGATTACCTCGAGGTCGGAGTGTTTCAGGACTCCGGAAGCACTCGCAAAATCGAAGCCGATCAGTATGGAACGGGCTTCGAAATCTGTAGTGCCACCCTGAAGCTTCTCAACTGATGCCCGGCACCCTTGGCACCGGGACCCTGGGCTCGGGGACGTTAGGCGAACCCGCTGAAGTTGTCGCCCCTGCTCGGGTAGCCATCGTCCGCGAGTACCCACCTGATGATCTCGCCTGGCGCATTGATCCACCTAACGGGCGACCCTCCCGCTGGGCAGCAGATGAGCCTTTGACCGAGAACGTCGCGAGCGATATGCGCCTGGTCGATGAGATGCCCGGGCTTGACAAGGAAGGCTCGGTCCTGCTGGCGCGCAACCCCCGCGAGTCATTCCCCGATCTCGCTCCCTTCAGTGCGATCACGGTCTACGGGCCGGGGGTCGAGGAAGTCGCCAACTACCGGCTCGACAAGACGCCGGAGTCCGACGGCGACCGCGTGTCGATCACCGCTGAGGCGGTCGGGTGGTCCAAGGCACTCGAAGACAACAGCGCTCTGATCGGGCCGGGGTTCATCGACGGCGACCTCAGCAAATGCGGTGAACCGTCAGCCGCACTGAAGGCCGCCTTGATCGGGGCCGGCGCGGATCTCAGCGGGATATCGACCAGCATTGACGCTGCCGCCGGGGAAGTGCGCCCCTCGCTGACCTTCTCCTACAACCACCTGAAGGCCGGCAAGGTGGAGTGGAACGAGTTCGTCTATGACTCGGGCGGCGTCGACATCGCCGAAGTGCTCTACGACTTTCTTGGGCGCTCCGCCTCCCCCGATGCGAGCTTTCTCCATCGCGCCAGTCTGTCGGCAGACGGCATAGTCGAGACGGTCACGGGCACCGATCACAACGCCTCGACCGCGCTGCAGCAAGTCGTCTCCTCGGCGGTGGCAGGGCTGCGCTTCGTCCGATTCATCTCGGCCTATCTCGGTGCGGCCGAAGGCGATCCCTACGCCGAGCGTTTCCGACTGCAAAACCTCAAGGTGATAGGCCGCCACGGATTGGCCCTGCAAGGCACCTGGCCCGATGTCGGCTTCACTGTGGCCCCGATGCTGGGCTGGGCAATTCCGGAATTCACCGAGCTCGAAGCCCGGGACGAAGACCTCGAAGACACCGGCTACATCGTTCAGCAGGCCTGGTTCTCAGACCCCGGCCCCATGTCGCAGGTGGTGCAGGAGCTGACGAAATACGAGCTGCTGGACTGGTTCGTAGAGAAGAAGCGATTCAAATTGAAGCGGCCGGGAACCTATGGTCGGCGCTGGCAGGCCTACGCCGGACCCTCGGGCCTACAGGAACAGGGCTTCGATGCGGCTCGGTCCTGGGACAGGATCCTCGTCACCGCGCAGGATGTCGATGGCCGGACGCTCTCGGTAGGGCCGATCGGCTCGGGCGCCACGGTGGAAACCGACGCACTTGAAATCACCGACCCCGACCACCCGGCGGTGAGGGCGGGAGTCGACCGAATGGATCGTCTCGATCTGCGCAGGATCAGCACCCCCGCGCGGATGATCGAAGTCGGCGAAATCTGGTTGCGGGAAGCCAATCGCCTGAACCGCTCCGGATCGGCCACCCTCTCGGGCTACGTCATGGACGACCGGGGCGTCATGCGCCCGGTCTCCCAGGTCCGCGCTGGCGACGAAGTGCGATTCCCCGATGCCGCCGACCCGAGCTACCGGCGGATCGTGCGGCGCAGCTACGAGCACAACACCCGAACGGCAACCGTCGACCTCGACGCACCGCCCGAAGGTCTGCAGGCGCTGCTCGAGCGGCTCCAAGCCGACATCCAAACCCTTGCCCTGTCCTGATTTGCCCACCCAGAGAGGACCCTGTTGATTGACCCCCGACTCTCAGCCCGAGCGAAAGTCATCGCCGGCGATGGCCAAGCTGATCACGGTGGTGTTGCTGGTGCTCGCTGCCTACTCGCAGATCAAGACCCAGACCATCGACGCGGAGCTGCTGGGGGCTCTGGTGGTTCTGGCCCTGTTCTGGGCGGGCCAGGGAATCGACAGGGTGTTTCCGTTCAGATGAGCCGCTGGGACGAGTGGCCTTTCACCTGGGCGCTGACCCTCTTTGGCCTGGCTATCGCGATCGAAAGGTTCTGGACGTGAAAGAACAGGTAAAGCACCGAGCGAATGCCGCGTACTGGTGGATGTCCGCGAATCCGGCGACCGCGATCCTCGTCTCGGCAGGGGTCTCTGCCGCACTGACGATCGCCTTGTTCCTCGGCCTCGGCCTCTACTCGCAGTCCACCTTCGTGGCGAAGACCGCCTGTAGTCAGGACCCCTCCAGTGCGGAGTGCGCCGAGCTGCGGCAGGCGATAGCTCGAGCCGAGCCAATCAAAGGGCCCTGCATCTCCTACCAGCGGGTGACGGACCAGCGCGGGAAGAACTGTCCGCAGCAATTCGTCGACCAAGAGAAGAACCGAGTCCGCCTGCGCGTCGGAGCAGATCAGGGTCCGAAAGGTGATGCCTCGCAGCTTGGTCCTAACGGCTCTCAGCAGGTCGGCCCCCGTACTGAGGGCGGCGGGGAGGATGTTGCGGCAGGCAAAGGCGGCGAGGGGTCACCGGCCACGCCGGGCAAGGGCGGTAGCGGACAACCGTCGACGCCGACGGACACCGGCAGCAACCCGGCGCCCGCGGCCGCCCCGACGACTGCAGCGCCGTCTACGCCTTCACCATCGAAAGGCGATGGCCCGCCGATCACCGTTCCGCCCGTCGTCCCTCCGCCAGTAGCCAAAGCCGACGTCCAAGTAGAAGCCCCCGGCGCCAACCTCCCTGATCTTGATGTCTGTGTTCAGGTGGTGGCTGGGGTCTGTGTGAGGACGCGATGAGGATCAGCGCGGTTCGCTGAACCCCGCGAAGACCAGGCAGACGAGGCCGAGCACGAACATCGAGATGTAGGCGTAGATGTGCATGCCGGTCGTCGGGCCGGTGGCCGCCGCCACGAGCGGAGCGATGAGGAAGATCGCAGCTGGCGGATAGAAGACGTTGCCGCCGGTCGACAACCACTTGAAGGTGGGGTCCCTGCGGATCGCGGCGGCGAACTCATCGGCCGTCTCGCGAAGGGTCTTCATGGCAGGACCGTGATCTCGTCGCCGGTGACGATGGCTTCGCCCGACAAGGTCCCATATTCCTCGCCGCTCTCAAGGAAGCGCTCGGCCTCCTCGACCGTGTCGAACTCTTCGGCTTCGAGGGAGTGGTAGCGCCAGAAAATGGCGAGGACCGACCCGGCCTCCTCGAACTCGTAGTCCCGCAGGAACTCCGCTGCCTCGGCGCTGATCCTTCGCTCCTCGGCCTCGTCAGGGACGTGCTCGATGTGAAAGCTCGCGCCGACCTTGTCGAGCGCCCGCCCCCAACTGGTCCCTGCCTCGATGGTGACCGTAGGCCCCGTCGCGCTGAGATCCAACCCATCGATCACAATCCAATCTGCCATTCCCAGCACCTTACCGCCCGTTCCCGCCACCTTCAGGACCCGGTCTCAGCCTCCCTCGCTCCACCCGGCTTTCAGAAGCAAGGCGCTCTGTCTTCTTTGGATGGGGAGGAGGTTCTTCGAGAGGTATCGGCTCTCCTCCGCAGTACTCGTGTCTCGTATCTGCTGGGTAGTGCATGGAGCTGAAGCGGAACGATCGCATCGTCCCGCAGTCGGGGCAGATCCAGAGTCCTCGGCCTCTCCTCATGGCCATCTACCGAAGGTAGTACGCAGGAGTCTCGGAGCGCTGAATTCTGCTGGAGCGCTTGCGCGGGCAGCAGCTACGGCAGTGCAGCAGTCAAGGGGATGACCTGCACCGTCGATGCCCCGTCCCACCAGACCTCGGTGGGGTCCTCGTTGTCGGACTTACATCGAAAGCCAGCGCCCAATAGCGCGGCGGCGACCTCGGTTCCGTCGGCGAATGGACCCGCCATCGCCTCGGTCTCCTCCATGCCTTCAGGGTCATCAAAGAAGAGGCGAATCACGTAAGGCCCGTGCGAATCAGTCACGCTTTGACCCTACACCCAGCTCCCCCCCTGATCCTCGCCGCCTGTAAGCGCGGCGCCAATAGCAACGAAAGGAGCCACCACCGTGGCCTACGACTCACGGCCGGACACCCATGAGCACATCGCCCAGGTGCGCGGCCTTCTGCTCGGTGTAGCGGGCGACCTGACGGAACGGGCGCATCGCCATGACCGCTCGAAGCTGGAGCCGCCCGAGGTCGAAGTCTTCGACCGGGTGACGCCGCAACTCAAGGACTCCACCTACGGCAGCGACGAGTACAAGGGCTTCCTCGCCGAGATGGGGGAGGGTCTCCGGCACCACTACGCTCACAACGATCACCACCCGGAGCACTTCATGGAAGGCATCGGGGTCATGAACCTGATCCAGCTCACGGAGATGCTCTGCGATTGGATCGCCGCCACCCGCCGGCACGACGACGGGGACATTCGTCGCTCCATCGACCAGAACGCCGAGCGGTTCGGCTACGGCGAGGAGCTGAAACGCCTGCTGCACAACACCGTCGGCGCAATCCTCGCCAACGAGATTCCCGTCGCCAAGTAGCTCCCTCTTCCTGAGTCCTGCTCGCCCTCCGCCCACTCGGGCGCACTGGCGGGCATCCATCGACCCCGATTCGAAAGGAGGGCCGCCCATGGCCCACCGCAAAGAGGTGCATCGACCCCTGTCGCTGCACTCCCCGATTCTCTCTGGTGCCGATGTCAGGGCGCTGCAGGGGCAGATCAACGAGCGGTTCGAGCACTTCAAGATCGACCGGCAGATCAAGGTCGACGGTGACCTCGGCGGCCAGACCTTTGAGGCTGCCGCTGACATCGCCTACTGCCTTGGTATCTGCGGGGACGCGCACGACAAGCTCCGCAACGGCACCATCTCGGAAGGCACCCAGAAGCTGATCCGCGGCCGCAAGCGCACCGATGAGGAGGAGGCAGCCGGCCGCCGTCGGAAGGACTACCGGGAGAAGCTCCGCAAACGCTACGCGAAGGACGCCGGCGAGAAGGCGGTGGCGCGGGGTCGCGAGCTGATCGGTATCAAGGAGCAGCCGGAGGGCTCGAACTGGGGCGGCAAGGTGGAGGAGTTCATCCGCTTCACCGGCTACACCGGCCCGGTCTTCTGGTGCGGCTGCTTCGCCTGCTGGGTGGTGGTGAAGCTGGGCGGGGCGAAGATCCCGAACCGAATCCGGCTCGGCTTCGCCCCCTACATCACCGCGGATGCGATCGCCGGGGTCAATGGCCTGAAGGCGGTCAAGGCCGAGGACGCCCGCCCGGGTGACCTCGCCTGCCTGTGGGGCGGCAAGCACATCGAGGTTGTCGCCGAGCGGCCCCGCAATGGCCAGGTCCGCTGCCTCGGCGGCAACACCACGGCCGGTGGCCAGGAGTCCAACGGCGGTGAGGTGGCCGAAAACGTCCGCTCGCTGTCGGAGTTCGACCGGGGCATCGTGGCCCGCCCCGACTGGAGCTGACGATGCGCAATTGGATCAGCCGCCCAGAGGGACCGTGAATCCCTTCTCCAGAAAGGCACGACGATGAACGAGCCTGCGCAGTACCGCATCGCCTCTGTGAGAGAGACCGACCCGCCGCTCTATGAGCTGGAAATGATCGGCGAGGGGAGCGATCAGCCTCTTGCACCGGGAACGGTGCTCGATGTCGCCTCCGAGACCGCGGATTGCGAGGCCACGAATGGCTGAGAGGCTGAAGCCCCTGATCCCCGTTCCCAAGGTCTTGGTACCTGCCGTGGCCGGGCTGTTCTTCATCGCCTCCCGCTGGGTGGCGACCGGGGAGTTCGACCGCGAAGAGCTCGGCGCCGTGGTGCTGACCGCAGGCCTCGCTGCGATAGGCTGGTCGACTCCCGAAGGCGGCAGTTGAATGGAGGGCACGGTCGTTCGTCTGAGTCGCACCGGAAGCGGCATACGCAATGGCGCCTACGTGAAGTGCGGAGATGACTGGAAGCTGGTCGCCTCCTACTCGCTCGACGGCCCTCGGGACTACGTAGTGGAGGATGGTGTGACGCCCGAGGAGGTCGCTGTCGTCACCTTGGCTCTGAGCGCCGAGGCGGCACGAACTGCCTCAGAACTTGCCTCCGGTCCTTGATGAGCCTGTAGCCGCTACAACTGAAGTCGCCCCTGCTGACCCCTGGAGCCTGGCCGTTGCCGACATTGAGCGTTCCGCAGGGTTGATGTTCCCACTCGGCCATCGAGTCGCTCATGCCATCGGCTGACGACGGAGCTCCACCGTCGAACCCCAAAGCAGCTATCCCTACTTGCTGTTGTTCAGGAACCGCTCCGGTACTCAGGCGCTATAGTCGCGACCGGAACTTGAAAAGCGGCCGGGGTCGCTGCGGCAAACAGCGAGCACCCGGCCTTGCACCAACAGGAGAACAGACCTCCATGTCAGCGCCGCGCGAAACCTATCCGCCGATGGCGGACAGCAGCTCAGCCAGTCTTGCCGATTTTTACGGCCGGGATTACCTCGTCGGTTTTCGCCATGGTCATCTGGTCCTCACCCCCTTTCGCGATCTCGGAAGGCGGAAGAAACGATGACTGCGCTAGAGGACGTTCATGCGCTTAGTGGACATCTTGCGCTATGAACAAGTACCTTCAAGCCAATCGGAGCACTGAGGGGGCGACCGTGGCGACCAGAACCGAGCGCAAGGCAAGCCAGAATCGCCTGAAGGCGATGGAGCATCCTCTGCGTGCCGCCATCTTCAAAATTCTGACCGAGCGCACCGCCAGTCCGGCCGAGATGACGCGGCACCTCAAGCTCGGTCGGAAGGATCTGGTCAACGTCAACTACCACACGAAAGAGCTGGTGAAGCTCGGGTGCGCCGAAATGGTCGAGGAGCGCCGAAACGCCGGGAAGCCCTCCGAGAAGTTCTACAAAGCAACTGAGCGGTCGCTGATCGAAACGGATGAGTGGGATCAGCTCGTCGCCGACGACCCGGTTCTCGCCGAGCACCTTCTAGGCGAGTTCATGCAGGTGCAGCTCGATGACTACGTGCTGGCGTGGAAGCAGGGAACGCTAGGTAAGGATGACAAGTTCCACATGTCGCGGACTCGGCGGGTCGTCGATGAACGGGGCTTAGATGAAGCCCTGGAACTCTACGAACAGGCCCGGGAAGGGATGGACCAAATCGAGCAGCGGTCAGCCGAACGCCGAAGTGCCGAAGGCCGCGGCGCGGTCCACATTTCTTCGGGCTTCGGCCTCTTCAAGGTGCCGGCGCCGGACAAACGTTGACGAACGGCGCGCATAACACTTGACAAGCAGGTCGGCAGTTCGGAACCCTCTGCCACTCCAAAGGCGCTGTCTAGTTAAGCGCCTAAAAGTTAAACGGACCGGCAGGGGAGGAAAGGGGTGCAGGAGGGGGGTTCAGCCGACGGAAGCGGGACCGAGCGAGACGTGCTCGACGATCTCTTGGCCGATGTTCGTCGTCATCGGAAGCGGCTCGGTCCCGCTTCGGTCTGGCAGCCCGCCCTAGACGAGTTCGAAGACGAACTGGAGTCGGGTCAGCCTTTTCTCTTGAGGGTGGCTTCAGCCTCGGAGAGCAGGTCCAGTAGGGACGAGTCGGTCGTCTCCTCATAGGCATCGATGATGTCGTTCAAGGCAGTGAAGGTCTGCGCGCCCTCGAACTTTCGGATCGTGTCTTCAGTCTTTCCAACACGGGCCGCGACCTCGCTGCGGCTGACGCCGGCATCTTCCCTCGCCCGCTTCGCTGCCGCTGCGAGCGCTTCTATCAATCCGGTCGCCACCGCCGCAACGGTAAACCAAATCCGCACATAAGAGAATAGATCCAGAAAAGAAGTCTGGAATGAGATTCTGGAACCTGCTACGGTGGGTCCATGGTCAATCCCCCGAAGAACCGGCTGGCGGAGGCAATGGTGTCGGCGGGCAGGTCCCGCAGCGAAGTCGCCTCCGCCATCGAGCGGACTGAAGACACGGTCCGGAAGTGGGCCAACGGGGCGACGATCCCCGCCGACCTCGCTCCACTAGTTGCCGAGTTCCTCGGAGTCGAGCCCTCGTGGCTCATGGGTTGGGATCGCATCCCCACCGGAGCTTCTTCTAGGGAGGTGGCTTAGGTCATGGGGGAGCGTCGGGTCTGCCGAGGCCGCGATTGCGACGTGGACCTCACGGGCACCCGCGGCAAGAGGATCTGGTGCAGCCAGCGCTGCCGCCGTCGAACTCAGTACACCGCGATCTGCCGGGAGTGCAGCGCCGACGTCTACGACGGTACGGCGACCCCCGATGACCTGTGCGGCGACTGCAAGCACGAGGCGAAATACGGAGAGCGCAACCGTCAGATAAAGGAAAAGTGGCGGGAAGGCCTGCCGGCCAGGTTGATCGCGGAGGAGATTGGTGAAGGGCTTTCCTCGCACTCGGTCACCAGCCTGGTTCACGCGTGGCGAAAACGCGGCGAGACCAACCTGCCCCTACGGCGGCTCGGTGGCGACGCCGATGTTCGGGAAGAGCGCCGCCAACAGATCATCGCTTGGCGCTCAGAGGGTCTGACTAACCATCAGATCGCCAGCCGCCTTGGCACCAGCGCGGCCTCAGTCAACGGCATGTTCGACCGGGCCGAAAGACTCGGTCTTGAGGTTCCGCCGAACCCTGTTGATCCGCAAGGGGCGGCCGCGCCGATCGCATCACCGCAGTACCTGGAAGAACTGTGGAGCGAAGGGCTGACCCTTGAGCAGATCGCCGAGTTCACCGGCTACGCCTCCATCAGCTCGGTCTACTCGCGGATTAAGCGCTTGCGCCAAGCGGGCCATCACTTCCCTGCCCGGAGACGCGGCCGAAAGAGGGTGGCCGCATGACCTATGTAGTGGAGGCCATCTACGACGGCGGTCCCCAGCTCAACGGCAGGGAAGACCAGAAGTGGGAGTGCGAGACGGTCGAGGAGGCCGCCCAGATCTTCGAGTCGCAGGCCAACGTGCCGGCGTCGATGACCCTCTCCCAGATCGTCGAAGAACTCCACGAAGGCAAGGTGGAATACCACGACTGGGAACGGTGTCTGACCTTCGTTGCCTATGAGGCTGAGCTGGCGGGGGTGGCTTCATGAGCAACGGCGAGCGGATCTGGCTCTTCATTCAGAGCGCTTTCTATTCGGCGGTGGCGGGTGGGCTCGTCTACCAGCTCGCTACCGGTCGAGAGTCCGGTTGGTTTCTCGCAACGTGGGCTGGTGTCTTCGTTCTCCTGGCTCTTGCCAATCTACTGCTCGCGGTTGGCGCTCGGGTTACCGACTTTCTTGAGGACGCCTACGCCAAGGTCGAGCGAGATCGGCGACCGCGATGACCACCGCAACCACTGAGCGCTCGGTAGTAGAGGTACTACGGGCAGCGAAGGAGCGGATCAGTGATCCGGAGCGGTTGGCGCAGGGCGTGAGTGCGCGCGACCGTGAGGGGAACCGCTGCGATTACGAGGAAGCGTTCAGCTTCTGCGCTCTCGGGACCCTTGAGTTCGAGAGCGACAGGCTCTACCCAGAGGCCGTCGAGTTGCTTGATGAAGCTGCTCGCGAGCGGCACGGCGCCGCGGTTCATGTCGTGAATGACCGGCTGGGACACGCCGCAACGATGGCGATGTACGACCGCGCCATAGAGCTAGCGGAGCGTGGGCAGAAGTGAACCCGCTCGCCCTCATCTTCCTTAGCTGGACACTGCGACCCCTAGTCGACCTCATGGCCTGGTGCCTTCTGGTTGAAGGCCGAGAGGCGGTGAGCGCGTGATGGTGCTCGCAGTCTCTTCCCTGATCGAGGCCGGGCTGATCTGGCTCGCCATCTCGACCTTCGCGTCCGTCGGCTTTGTCGTCGTGATGGCTGCGGCCAGGCGCGCGGAGGAGCGTGAACGGCGCCGGCGTGCCGAACTCCATGCGGCCAAGGAACTCGACGCTCCCTTCCAGGTGATCGGTGGCGGGAATGCCCGGGTGCCGAGCGATGAGCGCTACGGGAGGGCTGCTTGATGGCCTGGCGCGAAGGGATCAGCGATGAGGGCGGCTACGCCAGATATGGCGAGTCTCCCTACTACGACCCGCCGGCGGGTTGGGCGATCCTCGCCGAGTACGACTGGGCGGGTTCCTACGAATTCGCACAGATCGTCATCTGGCGGAACGTCGATTCAGGTGAGCTACGGGCTGCCGCCGACACTGGCTGCTCCTGCCCGACTCCTTTCTCTGATCTGACCTTAGACGGGATGAAGATCCTTGAGGAGACGGACGACCTCCGTCCGTTGGTCGATGACCTAGGTGACTGGCGGGTCGAATGGGGCGGCTCAGACCCGGGGCTTGCCGAACTCGCTGCCGCCGTGCATCGCTCCCTGCGTGAGGCGCGGCGATGAACCCCCGAGACCTTCAACAAAACAGGACCGGCGACGTAGCAGCGTCCCGGCCCGCGAGCCACGGAGGTGGATCCATGGCTGTACCCAACATACCCGAGCTGGAGTTGATCGAGGCTCGGGAAAGAGCCGACGCCGGTTTGCGTCTCGCCCTGCCCACTGCCTACGAGCGAGCCCGCGAAGAGGTACGGCCCGGCGAGCCGATGGAACTCGAAGACGTTGCGCGTGTCGCTCGATCGTTGGAGGAGGTCCGCGAGGAGCTGATGCGACGGGTTCAGCCGGTGCTCGACCAAAACCGCGGCAGGAAAGGCGCGGCTGACCTTCACCTGAAAGTGGGGCTGATGGTTCTGGACCACGAGGATATCCAGCGCGAGCTTGCTGAGGAGTACGGGTCGTGAGCGCTCAAGGCAAAAAGGCGACGAGTGACCCGACGCCCGAGGCACTCGCCGAGGCCAAGCAGGCTGAGGCTGTGATCGCCGCAAAGGCAGCGGAGATTCGAGGCGCGGCTACCGAGCTGGATCCCGAGCTGTTCCTGAAACTGCGGCCTCTGTTGAGAGAACCGATCCCCTCGGCTTTCATCAAATACGTCCCGAGGCTTGAGAAGGGGAAGCCCTACGAGTCCACCGGTGTGCGGGCGGTGCAGGTTCAGATCGACCGCATGGACAACGTCTTGACGCCCCTCTGGTGGTTCGCCGACGAGGAGTACTTCAACGAGGGAAAGCTGGCGCGGGTCACGGTTACGGTCGGCACGCCCGAGAAGCCCCTCTTTTCTCGCTCCAGCTACGGCGGAGTCGATCGCGGCTCAACCACGGGGAACGTCTACAAGGGCTCCTACACCAACGCTGCGAAGCCGGCGTTTGCTCGCGTCGGACCGGGTTACGAGATCTACCTGGGAGCCGCTGACCTCGACCCCGACGTCAACGAGCAGATTGCCGAGCAGGCGTCAAAAGGGGCCGGTAACGGTCAGCCCGCGAGCCCGGCCGAGATAGGCCCGGGCATCGCTTCCAAGCTCGTCGATCGAGCTTGGAAGGTCCCCGCCGCGAAGGAGGCCTTCCGGTTGGCGGCTTCGCACGCCGCTGGTGGCAAAGACGTAGGCGACTGCTCGACGAAGAAAGGTGCCGTCGAAGGCATCGCCGGCCTCACCTACGAGCAGGCCGAAAAGTTCGAACGCTGGATCTCGAAAAAGGAGACCGAGGCTGAGGTCGACGCGCCGGCCGAGAAGAAGGGCGGAGAGGAATGAGCGCCCCGGCTCCTTACGAAGAGCTGGTGCTACTCCCGAACGGGCAGAAGCTCTGGTACATCGACAAGCACCCGACCGACCCCAAACAGGATCACTCCTACTGGAGGCATAATCCGGATACGGGCCGGAAGGGGACGCGGCTGACGGGTGTCACTTCGGCAGTCAAGACGCTCGACTATGACCCCAAGAACCTGCTGCGTTGGGCGGCGCGGACCCAGCTCCTTGGGGTCGCTCAGCTCTATCTGGCCGAGAGCTCTGAGTTCGCGGCGTGGCTCACCAGCCCCGACCGCATGTGGAAGGAGCTGGAAGACCACGGTCTCACCTATGACCAGATCCGAGACAAGGCGGGCGACGAAGGCACGAACGTCCACGTGCTCGCCTTCCAAGCGCTTGCTATGGGGCGACCGGTTCCGGACTTCAACCGGTTCAACGAACGGGAGCTGCAACGCGCCCTCGCTGTCTCGCAGTTCTTCCTCGACCACGAACCGAAGGCTGCCCAGGTCGAGCAAGTCGTCTATTCGGAGGCTTTGCGGGTTGCGGGCCGGCTTGACTTCCGCGGTCGTCTACTGGCCGAATGTGATCGGTCCTCCTGCGCCTGCCACTCAGCCAAAGGTCCCGGCGTCATCGACCTGAAGACTGGTGGCTTCATCTCCTGCGCCGCACATGCCCAGGTAGGTGGGGGCTACCCGTTGCTCGCCGAGGAATCTGGGTTTGGCGAGTCCAACTGGGCGGCGATCCTCCAGGTCTTTGACGACGGCACCTACGAGTTCTTCAAGGCGGAGGGCACTCCAGAGAGCTTCGAGTCCGCGCTGGAGACCTACCGGTTTGCCGGGAAGATCAACGGCGCTGCAGCGAAGGCCCGTGATGGTCGGAAGACGGCGCGCGAGATGGACGCCCAGCTTGAGGCTGCCACCGAGGCGGTGGTCGGCTGATGTATACCACCCCGCTTCTCTGCACCCTGCCCCCCGGTCGCCACGGTCTGCCCAGGGAGTTCGTCGAGGAGAACCAGCGCCGGCGGATCCTCGACGGCTTGGCCCATGCCATCTGCGCGAAGGGCTACCTGGCCGCGTCGATCGGCGACATCGTCAAATCGGCCCGCACGTCTCGCCGCACCTTCTACGAGTTGTTCGGAGGAAAGGAGGGCGCCGCCAAGGCGCTTGTCAAGTACGGATCGGGGTTCGAAGCGCCCGACCTCAGTACCGGCCTTGGTGTCTTCACCGTCGAGCTGGTGGCGATGTCGGTCGCGGGGTCTCCTGACGCAGCGGCCAACGCCGCGGTCCGAGCGGGCGAGCTGATCTCCGCACTCGGCGATGACCTTGAGGAGGTGTCGTCCTGATGGTCGACCACTCCCACAAGCAGCAGGAGGCCCTCAAAAACGAGACGGGCATGAAGCTCTACGAACTTCTGTGCAAGGCGGAGAGGCCGATGAGTCTGACGCTGATCGGCGCGCAGAAACCCTTCGTTGACATTCCGCTGGCGAGCATCAGCTACCAGCTCCGCGTCCTCGAGCGCGCCGGACTCGCGGAACTCGACGGCGCCTGCTGGCGAGCAAAGGAGCTCGACTGATGGCCCGCACCATCTACGTAGCCGAGCGGGACACGGGGCTGATCCATGTCGAGGAGAAGCTGGTGCGCGTCATCGGCCGCCACCGGATCTCGGTGTCCCGCTGCGGTAAGGAACTGGACTTCGACACGGGTGAGGCGTCTGGGCGGATCTTCTCCCTCGGTCTCTCTCGTCTGGGACAGGAGCCTTGCGAGGAGTGCTTGGCGGTTGATCGGGCTGAGGCTCTTGAGCTTGCGGGGGCGGCGAGGTGAACAAGTTCGACCGCGAGCGCCTAGACGCGCTGGTCGCCGAGGGATGGCTGCGAAGTCAGCGCCACCCCGAGGCCGACCTGTGGATCTACAACTACACGGAGCGAACCCAGTTCGAGAAGCACTGGACTCCAGAGACGCTCGCGTGTCGAGGCCTGATCCTTGATGTCGAGGGAGCCGTAGTTGCTCGCCCGTTCCCGAAGTTCTTCAACCTGCACGAACTCCCGGATCTGAACACCTCGGAATTGGGGACGTTCACTGTCGCCGAGAAGGTCGATGGCTCCCTCGGGATTGCCTACCCGCTGGGCGACGAATGGCGGCTCGCCACCCGTGGGAGCTTCACCAGCGAGCAGGCAATCGAAGGGACGCGCATCCTTCACGAACACGGCGCTGCCTGGCACCGCGGCGAAACCGCCCTCTTCGAGATCGTCTACCCGGCTAACCGGATCGTCGTCGATTACGGCGGCGACCGAAAACTCGTCCTCCTGGCAGTGCTCGACAACCTGACTGCTGAAGACCGCCCGCACATGCACGGTGCTTGGCCAGGGGAGAAGGCGGAGCGCCACTACCTCGGCTTCGAGGAACTCGTTGACCAAGACCGCCCCAACTGTGAGGGGTACGTGGTCACCTTCACCTCCGGGTTGCGAGTGAAGATCAAGCACGCCGAGTACGTCCGGCTGCATCGAATTGTCACCGGGATCAATGCCCGCCGTATCTGGGAGGCACTTGCCGCTGGTCAGGATCCGGTCAGCGAACTGGACGGAATCCCTGACGAGATCTTCGCCTGGGTCGACTCGACCACCGCCTCTCTACGCGACGAATTCCGGGCGCAGGTCGCCGCCGCTCAGGCGCTCTTTGAGGGGAAGCCGCCGACGGACGACCGGCGCGAGATTGCCGAATACTTCAAGCGGTGCGGGGGCAACACCGCCGTCCTCTTCCGGATGCTCGATGGCAAGCCCTACGAGGATCTGATCTGGAAAGCGATCAAGCCTGAGCCGACGACGCCGGACACCATCTGGAACACCGAGGTCGTGGCGTAATGGCCGCTTCGAGGACGATCTACAGCGCAGCCGAGGGAAAGCGTTTCAGCGCATCCACGACCCTGGATGTAGTCGAGTGCCCGACGTGCCACGTCACCTACGCCATCCCGAAGTCCTTCAACGAGTCGGCCCAGGAGTACAACAGCGCCGCTCACCCCGGCAAGCACTGGGAAGTTTGCTGTCCCTTCGGACACTCCTGGCGCTACTCGGGTCTAAGCGAGGAGCAGGATCTTCGTCTGCGCCTGGAGGCTCAGCGGGATAGAAGCGCCAGGCTCACCGCCCAGCTTGATCAGAGCGAGGCAAGCCGGAGGGCGCAGAAGGCCGCGGCCACTCGCGCCCGGAACGAACGTGATCGGATTCTCAAGCGCATCAAGGCTGGCGTCTGCCCTTGCTGCAATCGCAGCTTCAAAAACGTGCGGCGCCACATGGCCTCCCAGCATCCTGACTTCTCCATTCCGGACACCGGGGGAGTCGAGTGACCCCGCCGAACGCGAAGCGTCATCTGGTTTGCCCGCACCACGGCAAATGGAGCATCGAGGTCGGCGAAAACGAACGGTGCCCGGTCTGCGGCGGCCCGGGGGAGCCCGTGTGCGCTTGTGGCTGCCGCGCTTCTCTGCTGGGACTCCGGTCCGATGCGGTGTACCGGAGCGAAGCGTGCGCCAAGAGGCTCCAGCGGCACGGCAGACCCGACGTAGACCCGACTGGCCATCCACTCCAGACCGTCCGCGATCAGCAAGCCACCAAGAAACACAACCGCGACTTGAGCGGCCTGATCCGCCAAGCGATCATCGACCGGATCAAAACCACCGGGGAGTGCTTCGCCGACGACCTGATCGACCTCTACCCCGAAGGCGAAGTAAAGGAGTGCCGACGACTCGCAACCGCACAGTTCGGCTCCCTCGCCGGCAGCGGCCTAATCGAGGAGAAGGAACGACGCAAGTCGACGATCGCGGCGAGGAAGGGCGCGAAGTCAGGCGTCTACATCTTCACCCGGAAGGGCCAAGAAAGGTTCGGTGCCCGGACGGATTATGAGTCCGTCGGGGAGATTCAAACGCTCGTCGGAAACGGTGCTGGTCCTGAAGGAGCGTCCTCGGGCGTGGCCAGCATCGTTTCGGGCGAGGGTACCGCCGAGGGTCGCGGCCAGCCCCCGATGGATGGGACGGGGGCAGTCAAAGCGACCCCCGGCGGTACCTCGCCCGATCAATCGCTCGTCGGAAACAGCAGCGGTAGGTGTGGCGACTCCTTGGTCGCTGCTGTTTCGGGCGAGGGCTCAGCATCGGTGTCCCGCGATACGCAAGGTCCGGGTGGGGCGAGTCTGAGCGCCTCTCTTCCCGCCGATGCTGAGCCCGCCCCTCTTCCTGGCTTAGAGGAATCGTCATTGGAACGGATGCAGGATCGGGAGGCGGCGTGATGGGTCCGATCACCAAGCAGCGGATTGCGCAGACGCTGAACCTGTTGCCGCTGGTTCGCTGGGATCGTCATCTGGAAAACCACGAAGGCGGGGTAGACGTCTACGGCTGGATCGACCGAACCGACGGGCGCGGCGACTTCGTGCTGATCCGCTTCGACCTCACCGGTATGTGGCTGGAGTTCTGGACCTCGAGCGCGGACCACAGCCGGTCGATCTTCGAAACGCTCAGCGGTGGTCCGGCCGATGACCACAACGATTGCTCGCGAGTTGACGAGACGTTCGGCGACCTCGTGTCTCACAAAGCCACCACGGGAGCCGGGGTCTGATGGGCGAGCGCTCGGTCATCGAGTGGACCGACTCGACCTGGAACCCCTGGCGAGGCTGCGACAAAGTCAGCGAGGGCTGCGACGAGTGCTACATGTTCCGGGATCAGCGCCGCTACGGGCGTGACCCCGAAGTCGTGCAGCGCTGCGCTGACGCCACCTTCTACGCGCCCCTGCGGAAGACTTCCTGGAAGCGCGAGCGCGATGCGGCAATCGCTGAGCGCGGGCGCCACCTCGTCTTCACCTGCTCCTGGTCTGACTGGTTTCACCCGGCGGCCGACGAGTGGCGCGACGAGGCGTGGAGAGTCATCCGCGAAACGCCGGAGTCGACCTACCAGATCCTCACCAAGCGCCCCCGCCTGATTCCGACCAGGCTTCCCGCCGACTGGGGCGACGGGTATCCGAACGTCTGGTTGGGCGTGACCGTTGAGACTCATCGGTGGGTGTACCGGGCCGATCTGCTTCGCAAAGTGCCGGCGGCGGTTCGATTCATCTCGGCCGAGTCGCTGTTGGGTCCGCTGGTCTGCGATGCGCCGGGTGGCCAATGGCGGGACGGCTACGAGGGCCGCCAACTCGACCTCACCGATATCGACTGGCTGATCACGGGCGGGGAGTCCGGCCCTGGCCACCGTTCCTTCGATCCCGCGTGGGCCGCCGACCTTCGCGGCGAGTGCGCGGTCGAAGGCGTCGCCTTCTTCCACAAGCAGAACGGTGGACCCCGCCCTGAGTCCAACGGGCGCCTGCTCGACGGCCGCACCTATGACGAGATGCCGCCTTTGGCGACGACTGCAAGCGGGGGACGGTGAGTGCCATCAGAACTCCCCTACATGAAGCTCTGGGTCGACGACGCTCTCGCGGACGCTATGGAGATGGGGCTTACCGACGAGGAGTTCGGGGCCTATTGGAAGCTGCTCCTGATCGCCTGGCAGCGAGGCTCGATCTTCGCCGAGGTGGCGGCGAACGCCCGCTTCCTTTCTTCCTCGCCGTCGCGGCTAAAAAAACTGTGGCCGGCATTCGCCCACAAGTGGCACCCAAACGGCGATGGCGGGCTGGTCAACCTGAAGATGGAGGACGTCCGCACCGAGGCTCTGGGCAAATCGGAGTCGGCACGGAAGGCGGCCGAGGCGCGCTGGGAGCGAGAGCGGCTGCGCAGGGTTGCCGAAGAAGAAGCGAAGGCCGCCTGATGCGAACGCAATGCAAACGCATCTACAGCGCACTGCCGTCGCAATGCAACCGCATATGCAATGGGCGATGCGAAGCCGCATGCGTTAGGGATGCCAGTACAGAGTCCAGAGTCCAGAGTGCAGAGAAACAGCAAGGGTCAGGGCTGCATGCATACCTTCCTCTTAACTGCAAAAGAAGTCCTGCAGACGTTACGTCTTCTGTGCAGCGAGAGGTCATTCACCACCTGACGGCTGGGCTCCGCTGGTTGTCCCCCAACGATTTCGGCAACGACTGGCCACTACCCCGACGCGATCGCATCCGGCAGCTGGTCGCAGAGTTTGACCCCGACCTGTGCCGCAAAGCGGCGAAGGAAGCGCGAGAGATCGTCGCCGGCCAGGACCGCGCCCCGAACATCACCGGCCTCTTCGAGAAGAAGCTGCGGGATCTGGCTGAGGTTAGGGAGACGGTTAGCCGTGAGTTGACTGCCGCCGGGGGTGAGCGCTAGATGGCAACTCGAAACCCGAATCCCGAGCAGTGGATGCAAGCCCTGGCAACCGCCAACGAGGTCCGACTTGCAAGGGCCGGCCTGAAGAAAGCGATCAAGGCCGGAGACGTGAAGGTCGCCGAGATCCTGATGGGCGAGATCCCCGACTGGCTCCGGGAGATGCGGCTGGAGCAACTGTGTAAGGCGATTCCTCGCTACCAGTGGCGCGCTCACCAGCGGTTGATGCAGGAGACCCATACCTCCCTCTACGTGCTCGTGGGAAAGTTGACTAAGCGCAAGCGGACTGTCATCGCCGAACGGCTTGCCGAGTGGGAGGAGAGCGCTGTCAGTCGTCGCCGCGCACGCTCCCGCCGCCACAGGGCTAGGACCGATTCGGCGCGGAGGGCTGCGGGATGAAGCTCTACTGCCCCTACGGCTGCCAGATCGACGGCAATGAGTACTACAAGACCCGGCACATGAACCCGGAGCCCGATGAGGCGAACTGCCCCGAATGCTGGCGGCGGTTCATCACCGGCATGGAGCGAAACGCCCGCAAGAAGGCGTCGAGGAACAACGGTCGCCTGCGCACCTACACGCCCCTGGAGGCAGCGGCAGCCGAAGAATTCCACGACCGGGTCTGCAGCGGCGAGGTCTGCTGGGCGCGCGAACTGCGAGAGGGCCACCAGTGCTCCGGCGGCGAGCTCCAGTCTCATCACCTGATCGAAGCTCAGTGGTGGAGGCGGATCTTCGGCGACCTGCCGCGCGAGGAGCTGCTGAAGCTCGTCTACAACCCGATCATCGGGGCGCCGCTCTGCCCCGGCTTCCACTCAGCCGTCACCGCCAAGCGCGAGCGCATCTACTTCGAGGAGCTGGATCGGGAGCTGATCGAACACTGCGAACGGCTTGACATCGAGTACCCCAACCGCGGCGTCCTGGCTCGCCTGGAGCTCGAGAGCCCGTTCCGAAAGGCAGCGGCGTGATGGCAAACCATCCCCGCAAAGCAGAAGAGGCGGGGTGGCCGGTGGTGCACCTGACGCGCCGTGACCCTTCCCGCCGACCGAGTGACATGAGCGCATTCCCGAATTGCGTTTGCGGTTGCCAGAACGAAGGCGAAAAGTACTTCCCCGAGACCTCCATACAGGGACTGGTTCAGGCCCTGGAGGAGATCGTCGGCATCTACAACGACGACGATCTCACGAACTCTGCCGCTCAGGACCGCACCGATGAAGTAGCCCGAGCTGCCCTCGCCTCCTTCAAACAGGAGGTCGAGTAGATGAAGGTCTCGGCAGCGGTTCAGGAGTTGGAGCGCCAGCTTGACGCGATGCGGCAGCGGGCCGAACGCGCCGAGGGAACCATCCTCGTCTACGAAGCCCGCGACCGTGCGCAGCAGGTGGCGCGCTTGGCGATCAGCAGCGACGAGTGGGTCATCCGCTGGAAGAACGGCGACGAAGACCCGGTGGAGTTTTCCTACTCGCCTGGCATGTGGCTGCTTGGGCTCGCTGAGACGTACCTGAAACATCCGGTGCCTTTCGAGCTTCTCGTCGTTCGGAAACCGGCGCCTGAGCCCGCCGCTTCCACCCAGCAGGAGACCAACTAGAGATGCCCCGCATCAACGACAAGCAGGGGCATGAGCTGACGGTAGGGGCTCGGGTGGAAACCGCTGGCGGTGGCGACGGAACGTTCACTGGCACGGCGGTCGAGCAGTTCGGCTTCGTCGCGCTCGCCGACTTCCCGAACGCGCCCGGCCAACCCTTCTACGTGCAGCCGCCCTCGTACCGCTGCCCCGAACTCCTCCTCATCGACTCCCCTACTGAAGGAAAGGAAGGCTGATGGCTGGCCTACTTCTTAGGCAGCCTGTAGCCGACTGCGGCGGCGAGTACCAGGGCGATCCACTCGTTCTTGGAGACGCCTACCTCGTCGGCTTCTCGCTGGATCAAGGGGAGCATGTCCTGGGGGAGGCGAACGGTGGTGGCGGCTCGCTTTGCCTTCTGGGTCACAGCGGGGATGGTAGCGCATGTGCAACCGGCACTGTGGTATCGTATGTGCCATCAAGCAAACAGGGCTCGCGACGCGCCAACGTCCAGCCCTCCTACTCAAGGGAGTCAGCCCTATGAGCAGCACCAAGCAGATTACCCGCGTTGCGATACCCACCTTCGGGCGGGACGAAATCTCGCCGGGGGATCGCGTCGAGGCTCTCAGAGAGCAGTACGACGCTATTAAGGGGTGCTGGAGCCGCAGTCGTCATCCCTCGCTGGCTGCTCGTTACGAGGGCTTGCTGTTTGGGGACCTCCGAGAAGCCGAACGCGCGGCCCGCGATGGCTCTTGCCCGGCGCCGGCCGCAAAAGGAACCAACCATGACCACTAGCCCTGAGAAGCAGGTGGAGAAGGTGCCGGTCGTTCGCGTTCGCACCGGCCCGACCAAGGCAGAGCGTTTGCGGGCCAGCCGGAGGGCGGCGGTCCTCGATGCCCTAGCAGACGTTGACACCCCTCTGGACGTTGCGGCGATCTGTGCGGCTTCCGGTCGGTCCGCGGCTTCCGTGATGGCGGCGTTAGACGAACTCATCGGCGTCGAGCGAATCGAGGATTGCTTTCGTCTTGCTGCCCCGACCCTACCCAGCAAAGTCGAGGCCCGCGATGCCGCCTGACCAGAGCCAGGTACAGAAGCAGGTAGAGGCTGAGGAGCGAATGGAACACCGGTTGAGCCGGGCGACCGCCGAGGCCCTTGGCTACCTGTTCGCTTCGCCCGACGAGCACGAGGAGTTCGACTTCGAGGAGTTCCGCGGCGAGGTCGAAGCCAAGGGCTCGTTCGTGACCCTCGCGCGAGCGGACGGCGGCACCTACACCGTTCCAGGCGAGCACTTCGCCGAGTGGGTCTGGGGGCTGATCGCGAATGCCTGAGAACCCGAACCGCTGCCCGATCGACGGCTGCCCGAAAGGACGCCGCAGCGGCCAGCTCATGTGCAAGCAGCACTGGTACATGGTCCCCGCCGAGCTTCGCGCCCGTGTCTGGGCGACCGCGCGCCGCATGTGGGAGAGCACCGAGACCGCGGCCGAATGGAAAGAAGCCGCCGACATCGCAATCACGGCCGTCGAAGAAAAGGAGGCCGACCGTGTCTAACCCCCAGAGCCAGGAGGGCACGGTACCGGAGCTCCAGCAGTTCGAACTCGTCGGCGCCGGCAGCGCGTACCACCTGCTCCCGAAGGGCATGTACCCGCTGCCGGAGAGCGGCACCGTTCTAGTCGAGCTGGACTACCTCAAAGAAGCCGAACAGAAGCTAGGTGAGGTAGAGCGCCAGCGGGACGAACAGAGCAAGCACGCCGATCGCTACCAGCTCGCCTACGGGCGGATGGAGGACCGCGCCGAGAAAGCCGAGGCCGCTCTAGCTGAAGCCCTGAAGCTCGCGAAAGGTGGCGCCGAGGTAATCGCCTCCGTCGGTGCCGCTCTCTCTGAGAGGGACAAACAGGTAAGGGAGGTGGTCGAGGAGCTTGACGAGGAGGTCTGTCGTCGCCGGAGTTGCGCGACCGGGCTCGCCGAAGAAGAGAACTGCACTGACATCACCCCGTCTGAGTTTCGGGAAAAGGAGCGACTGGAGTCCGAAGCCGATCGACTCGGCGAACTCGTTGACCAACTCCGCGAGGCCCTTCCCCAGGCCTCTTCCACCCCGCTCCAGCAGGACCCTGAGGTAGGGGAGGACGGGGAGGAGGGCTTCGCGCTCCTGGCTAACGAGCTCGGCGACGAACTCCACCGGATCGGCGGAACCTTGGAGGTGCTTTCGAAGGACGAGGGCATCGAGTTCTTCGCCCGTGAAGCGCTCCGGCACGACTCTGCCTACCTGCGCCGAGTCTCCACCCTCCTTACCCAGCCCGAGGCGGACCCTGAGGTACCACGGTGCGGGCTGGAGGCGGCTGTGGTCGACGTCATCTCCGACCTGGAACGCACCGTAGAAGAGATACGGGGGACGCCTGGCAAGAAAGGGGTGTGCCTTGCCTTCGAGCACATCATCGGCAAGCTGCGCCCCCACCTTCGGTCGGACTGCCAGTCCACCCCCGAGCTACTGGGGGAGGAGGTCGCGAAAGCGCTGAAGGTGCTGGCGCTCGGCTGGTACGACGACGGGCTTCTCCCCGACGACCTGGCGGCGGACGAGTCTGAGGACGAGGGTCTGCTGGCGACCGGCCGCGACATCACCGACGAGGGCTTCTGCTATGTGACCAAAGAGGGCGAGGAGTACGTGCGCGGCGTTCTGGCGCGTCTCGTCACTACCGCTTCCACCCAGCCCGAGTCACCGGGGAACAGCGGGGAGAAGGTCGTCTTTCCGACTCACCGGGTCGCTGCGCTCTTCGGCAGGGACGACCGTAACGAAACGCGCCAGAACCTGATCGGCCGCGTCGAAAGGGACGTGGAAGATCTCGCCGACCAGGGCGAGCACCTCGCCGCAGCGACGGAGCGGATGGGGCTGGAGCTTGTCCTACGTCCGGCCACCCAGCCAGTACCAGGGAACAGCGGCAACCTGTGTCGGTTCGCCATCGCGATCGCCGGAGCCCTCGGGACCGACGACGCTGCCGACCTTCACACGGCTCGCCGAGCGACCGCCGACCTCCTCGAGGCCCTCGCCGAAAAGGAAGCGGCGGGGAACAGCGGCGGGGTGGAGGAGGGGATCGCTGACGAGGGCGAGATGTCTGCCTACGAACGGACCCGCCGTTGGCTTGACGCCTCGGGAGATCCGAAACAGACGCCCGAGTGCGACTGCGCCAAGCAAGAACGCTGCGACCGCTGCGATGAACCCGCCGCCTCGACCCAGCCTCCCTCACCACAGGTCGAGGTACAGGACTGCGATCACCCACTCTGGTTCGAGCGCAATGAGAATGGACGACTCGAAGAGCTACGGAATGGAGACGAGCCGGGTCGAGGCATCGTCTTGCTCACGCCGCTGCGGGCGCACCATGCTCAGGCTCTACTCGGAGCGATACGCGACCGAGGTGAAGACGACGACTTACCGGCTGCGCGTGAGCTTCTTCGGGTCGTGGTACAGGCCGAGCAGCAGGAGGACGGCCGATGAACTGGCGCGACGACTTCGACCGCTGGCTCGCTGATCCCGTCAACTTCGTCCGGGCGTTCCTGATCGGCCTGATCGTCATCGTCCTTGTCGCCTTCCCGGTCGGCGTAATCCTGAGCGAACTGGGGGTGCTCTGATGGCCGCCCCCGGCAAGCAGTCCCCGGCCGAGCCACAGGAGGCTGTCGAAAAGCTGGCGAAGAAGTTCTGGTCGCTGCGCACCTTCGCTGACAACCTCCCGAGCTGGGAGGAGCTGAGCGACGAGGAACGCGCGTCGAAGCTCGACCACGCCCGGAGTTTCCTCGCTGACCTCACCCCGCTCCTCCCCGGCTCCTCCTACGTCCGGGAGCTACGTGAACGGCTGGAGAAGCTGCAAGCGGACCTCGAAGAGCAGGCCAGGGGCGAGCGCCGGATCGACAAGCGGCTACGCACCTTTCGCATTGCGGAGGGCGTCGCTCGTGCCATTGAGCAGTTCCCCCCGGAATCGGAGGATAAGTCGTGAGGCGATGGACGATCACCGGCCTCGGCTTTCGGTTCGACCACGGACCATTTCGATGCGAGGGGTCAGAGCTAGCCGAGAGTGAGCGGGTCGAGGTCGTCGCCCTCAGCGAGGTAAGAAATTCGCTGAAGAGCAAGGAAGCGCTCAAAGCTGCCGCAGAGGCCGCCGAGCTTGTCTACGACGACTTCACCGCCGACCACTACCGCCCCATCGTTGAACAGGGCATCGCTGCAGCCCTCGACGCCGCCTTCCCCTCCACCGATAGCGAGGGCCAGGGATGAGTCCGGCCGTTGAACTGGCCATAGCGCTGCCGGTCTGCTTGGCGATCTTCTACGGCTGGGTGCGACTGACGCTCTGGACGTTCGGAGGGCCGCGCTAATGGCCTCGATCCGCACCGTCGAATATCGACCGTCTCGGAAGATCCACGCGGCTCCGGGCTTCGACCTGACTCTCTGCGGCGCCCTATCCAGCACGAACCGCTGGGTTGAGGTCGCGAATCACTCCTCGCCCGAGATCGTCACCTGCCAGCACTGCCGCGCCTCGCTGAGGAAAGACGGCGAACTCCCGGCACACACCGAGGACAAAGGAGAGGGACGTGGCTGAGCGACTGGTGCTTGAAATCGCGGTCGAGGGGATCAGTACCGAGGGGATGCGAGCCTCGCTGGAGGAGTACGACCTGGACCTCTGGGAGATCCTGCAGGAGCAGATCCGGGGCGAGGTCGCCCTAGGCATCGGCGTTCGCGAAGCAGATAACGCCTGGGCCATCGCCGGTCACTCCGCTCGCATCGTCGGCGCCCGATTGGAGGATCGTGCCCGCTGAGCAGAGCAACAAGGGGATGAAGCGGGAGGCGTTCGTCGCTTTCGGTCCACGGCCGCTCGGCGAACCCGACGGACGCCCCGCCGTCTATGCCACCGACCGCCAGGGCGCCGAGAGCAAGCACGGGCAGATGCGCGGCTATGAGCGCTACATCCCCGCCGACTCGCCGAACGTGTTGAGCGAGGAGGAGGCGCGGCTGCTGACTATCGGCGCCGCAACCGCTGGCGAGAAACGAGCCATGGATGCCCTACTGGAGCGCCTCTCCGACTTCGCCAAGGAAGGGAGCGATCGTGGCTGACCTGGTGCTCCGGCTGGATCAGGAGATCGCCGAGGAGGCACTGAGGGGCGCTGGTCGCTCCCAGCAACTCGCCCGCAGCCAGGTCTTCACCGTCCTCCGTGCCGCACTCGACTCTCCACCTGTAGAGGAGGTCACCGAATACCGGGTGGTCGCCAAATACCCGCACCAGCCCAATGTCGTTCCGGGCGGGGGGACGAAGGACCGCCGGCTCGCCGAGGAAATCGTGCGAGGGACCGAAGAGGCCGGTTGCCACATCGAGGCGTGCTGGCTCCAGTCCCGCGCCATCGCCACCTTCTCAGATGGCAGCACCTTCACCAGTCCTTGGACTGACCTTCCAGGTGAGGGGGATGGAGATGATGGCTGAGCGTGCGGTCGTCTGGCACTTGAAGAAGTACCGCGGCTTCTCTCGTCTGCACATGGCCGACGGAAGCGACTACCCGGCCGTCGAGCGGACCCGCTGCGGGCGCCTGGTTCCCGACCAGACCGAGTACACGATCTGGACCGGCGAGGACGCTTGGAAGCTCGCGCCGCGCCTCTGTCAGACCTGCCGCCCTGAGCTAGCTACCACCACTACCCAGCACGAGGAGACCCCGTAATGGCTGAGGGGAAGCTGATTCTCGTTGATGCCTACTGCAAGCAGGGTGGGGCGACCAAGGGCAGGGAGCGGGAGCTTGGACGGGCCAACGGTGCTGAGGAATGGCGCGAGGCGATGGGCATTGACTGGATGACGGTCGAGGGCCTGGCCCAGGCGATCCCCCCGGCATACACCCGCTACATCGGCTACTTCCAGCGCGCCCATATTCAGCCCGTCGCCGAACTGGAGCGTGCAGCATGACCGACCCCCAGCAGATCACCGAGGAGGTCCCTTTCCACATCCTGGATGGAGCAGCGAAGAAGGCAATGGAGGGCGCGATGGAGGACCGCTTCCCTGGCATCTGGGAGGAAGCCAGCCCCGACGAGAAAGCGCGATGGCGCCAAGGAATCAAGGACGCCCTCCCGATGCTCCGTCGCTACTTCACCGCACAGGTAGAGGAAGCAGCCAACGTCGACAGGCTCACCGCCGTGGTGGTGGACGCGAGCGAGGAGCTTGCCGAGGAGGCCGCGAAAGCGGGAATGCCTGGCGAAACCGCCCGGCTCAATCAGGGCTCCACGCATTTTCCCCAGCAGGTAGAGGAGGAGCCGAGGTACACGCTGGAGCAGGTAAGGGAGGGGCTGAACAACTTCCTGCTCTCCCGGAACCTGCTGACGGTTGAGCTTTCGGACGCACTCTACGACTTCTCCCAGCGACCCGTCGGAGTCGGCGCTGACACCTGTGGGGACAGGCACGGAGGCTCCGAGCTCCATGCCGAGGTCTCCATTTCCACCTCGGCACCTCCCGTCAGCGCCGATTCGGATGGGAACCATCAACCCGGATGCTCGACCTGCGATGACACCCGGTGGCTCTGCGACGAATGCAAACTGCCGGCGACCCGCTGCGTCCACGGCGGCAACCTCAGCACGAGCGGCTGCCCTGGCTGCACGGACCACCCGGATCACCCTGTCAACGAGTACGGCCGCCAGCAGCCCTCCGATGGACAGGAAGGCGGGGTAGAGGAGGGGCACTGTCCGACCTGCGCCTCGACCGACCCCGCGAAGCCGGAAGGGATCTGCGCCCGCGATGGAGGCAGCAGCGACCCCTGGCACGTCGAGACCTTGGAGGCCCGCGACCGGGAGTGCGAGGAATGCGAGCAGGGCGTCATCTGGGAAGGCTCCGAATGGGCCGCCTGCTCCAACTGCAATCCCCTTACCCAGCCCTCCTCAGACGACAAGAGCGGTGAGGGCTGATGGGCGGGTTCGATCCCATGCAGCAGGTGACGATTCGAATGTCTGCGCAGCGGGCCTTCGAGCTCCGCTACATCCTGCCGATCCTCTCCGAGGCGCTGAGTGCGGAACCGAACGCCGCCCCGACGATGGAAATGCTGGCGGAGGCGGTCGAAGACGTTGAGCGCGCTCTGCCTCCCGAGCTAGCGGGCGTCGTTGAGGAGGACAAGATCAACGAGTGGCGCATGGACGCGATCGACAAGCAGCGGGAGGCGGGCGTTCGCCCTGCGACCCCCCCAAACCTCCTCAGCGAGAAGGAGATTGGCCTAGTTCTGCGGTGCCTGCCCTACGTCCTCGGCGATGGCGAAGACGACGCCCGGTCCCTGTCGCAGCGCCTCTCTGACTTCGCCGACTCTCTACCCAGCAAGTCAGGCGGTGACCACTGATGGCACTTCGACCGAGCCAGGTAGAGACGCTGCGGATCGTTTCGAGCCTCGAAAGCGTCTACGTCGGCGACGAGATGCAGGAAGAACCGACGGTCTGGCACCTCGCTTTGGCGCAGGACATCTACCTCAAGAACGCACGGCTACGAATCGAGCGGCTGGTTGCCTCGGGGCATCTGTCCGCCCGCAAAGCAGAGGGCTACTTCGGCCCCTGCGAAGTCCACCGCCTCACCCAGCTAGGTAAAGAAGCACTGGAGTCGAGCGGTGACTCAAAGGGGGAGCAGGGGTGAGCCTCGTCGGCTTCAAAGCCCGAAACCACCGCCAGCAGGTAGGGAAGCGGGGGGCCAACCCCTTCGTTGACGATCGGGAGACGACGCCCGAGGTCTTCGCACCCCTGCACGAGCGGTTCCGGTTCACGGTCGACGTGGCGGCCTCGAAGGAGAACGCGAAGCTTCCTCGCTTCTACACGCTCGAGGACGACGGCTTGGCGCAGGACTGGAGCGGCGAGAGGGTCTGGTGCAATCCGCCGTATTCGGACATCGCCCCGTGGGTCGAAAAGGCCTGGGACTCCGGCGCGGACCTCGTGGTGATGTTGCTCCCCGCCAACCGGACTGAGCAGGTTTGGTGGCAAACGCTCATCGAGCCCGGAAGGCGGAACGGCTCTCTGACGGTCGAGTTCCTTCCCGGCCGCATGCGCTTCATCCCGCCCGGGGCTGACTCGGTCGCTCCGAACTCGCGCCCCCCCTTCGGCTGCTGCCTCGTCATCTGGTCCTCACCCAGCAAATCCAAGTCGAGCGAGAGCGGTGAGGGGCGATGAGCCTGGGAGGCGCACATCTCGGTAAACCTGCCCCCCCCCGCCGAGCGAAGGTGCGATTGGTGCGGGAGGCCGGGCGTCGAGGCCATCGAGATCTACCGCACCGGGAAGAAGGTCGGCACCGCACAGTACCTCTACCCCTGTCGCCAGCACGTCGCGACCGCAAAGCGCATGGTCGAGGAACTGCGGACCCGGAAGAAGGAAGCATGACCGGGCGCGAGCTCTACGAACGGTGGTGCCGCCTACAGGCGATCCCCCCGACGTGGCTTGACCTCCATGACCGGCAGCAGGACGCCTGGAACGATCTCGCAACGGAGCTAGCCCTAGCCACCTCTACTGAGTCTGAGGGGATGGAGTAGAGCGTGGGGCGACTTCTCGTGACGCGCAAGGAAGCGGCGGAAAACTGCGGGGTGAGCCTGCGGCACTTCGAGCGGCACATTCAGCCCCACCTTCCCTGCGTCTATTCCGGGCAACTGCGGCTTTATCGGCCCCGGGATCTCGAGAGGTGGGTGGATGATCAGGCGCAGAAGTGTCAGGCTGCCGCGTGAAGGTGGCCGGCCGAGACACGAAGACGAAGTTCCAAGGGGTCTACGCCAGGCATCGCGAAGGCTGCGCGCTGAGCGTCGCGCTTAGCGAAGGCCGGAGGGATGGCCGGTGTGACTGCAGGCCCTCCTACTTCGGCGTCGTCTACGACAAGCGCTTCAAGCGAACCCGGAAGACGCAGCACCATCCCAAAGCCGTCGAGGCGCGCAACGCTCGGGCCGATCTAGCTGCCTCTCTCCGCATGGGGCGGCCGGTTGGAACCTCCTCAATGCGCCTTGAGACGGCGATCGAGAGGTTCAGGGTCGCCGTCACCGATGGCACGGCCCTGACTAAGAAGGGGATGCCCTATCGCGATGAGGCCGCGGCGGATCTCCGTCTGACGCTGGGTCATCTCCCGGATGAGTGGTCAAACCGGCGGCTGGACGACGTCGGCGGCGGCGACGTTCAGCACGCGGTCGACGAATGGCTGGGGATGATCTCGGCGTCGCGGATCCGCTCACGGGTCTACGCACTAAACAGTCTCTATCGGTGGGCGCGCCAGCGGGAGTTCACCACGGCCGACCCCGGCGCCCATGTCCAGTTGCCGGCTAACGACTCGACCCCGCGAGATCGGGTGGCGACGCCCGGAGAGCTAAGAGGGCTGCTGAAGGCTCTTGACGACGCCGACCAGGTTCCCCTCGCGTTGGCTGCCTACGCCTCTGCCCGGGCAGCGGAGATCCGTCGATTGACCTGGGCGGAGGTCGATCTCGACAAGCGCTTGCTTCTGCTCGCTGACAAGGCGGCCGGCGGCGGCAAGTCGGAGGCAGCGACGCGCGTTGTTCCCATCGTCCGACCATTGCTGATCATCCTCCGCACGGCTCGCCTCCGGCAGGGGCGACCGACCGCCGGCAAAGTTTGTCCGCCGCTGCGTGCTTCTCGGTCAGGCGAGATGGCTACCGGTCCTTATCTGCGGCGCTGCCGCGAAGCCTGGGAGGAGGTCAACTCCGACGAGAGGAAGACCGCTCGCAAGCAAGAGCGCCGGCCTGAGCTTCTGGTGCCGATCAACCTCCAGGAGTGTCGGCACACCTGCGCCACCTGGCTCGACCATGCCGGAGTGAGCCCGAAGGTGGCGAGCGAGTGGATGGGGCACTCCACTCCGGAGCGCCAGCGAGGCGCGGCTGCGATCACCCTGAATCGCTACACCCACGTCCTCGCGGGCGAGATGGATCGCGCGCGCGAGCAGCTCGACTCGTTCCTCGCCGAACGAGTGAAGACCGTCCGCGCAACCCGATAGTTTCTTTCCCCTGTGCTTTCCCCCGACCAGGAACTCGGCTCTGCAACTGGTCGAATGGCGGCTTATCACCGGTCTCCAAAACCGGCGATTCTAGGTTCGAGTCCTAGGTGCCCCGCTTTCGGTTCCCTCGCTTCTCCTTCGGGTAGCTTCGTTCCGTACTTCGACGGAAGGAGCTGAGGATGGCGACTAGGAACGGCAGTGCTGAGTGGAAGGGCGATCTCAAAGGCGGCAGCGGGACGGTGCGGGTCGGCGATGGGGTCTTCGAGGGGAATTACTCGTTCACCTCGCGGTTCGAGGATGGGGAGGGGACGAATCCGGAGGAGCTGCTGGCGGCGGCGCATGCCGGGTGCTTCGCGATGGCGCTGAGCCTGATCCTTGGCGAAGACGGGCACACGCCCGAGTCTTTGCGGGCGCAGGCGAGGGCGCAGCTGCGAAACGTCGACGGAGTGCCGACGATCGCCCGGATCGACCTCGAGGTCGAGGGCTCGGTGCCCGGGATCGACGAGGACGCCTTTCGCGGCTACGCCGAGAAAGCCAAGGCCGGGTGCGTGGTCTCGCGGGCGCTGGCCGGCGTGCCGGAGATCGAGCTGGAGGCGCGGCTCGGCTGAGCTCTAGGCACCTTTACTGCGAAGCCAAGTCGGTGCGCCATGCCTCTGGGCAGATCCCGAGCCCGTCGGCGAGGGCGAAGAAGGCGCGGGCGAAGGGGCTGGAGACGGTTGCCTCGCGGATCCGCGCCCAGTCGATCTGCTCGCGCAGCGAGCGGGTGATGAGGATCAGGTCGCCGTAGTCGGCGCTGTGCTCGTCGAGCGCCATCAGCTTGGTGATGAGGATGTCGTTGAGGTCCATCACCCGCATGTGCATCGCCATCACGCTCAGCTCGTCGCCGCGGGCGATCGCCTCGTCGTCGATCTTCATCCCCGAGGGTTCGAAGATCAGGTCGATGAGGATGTCGTCGTCCCAGGCCTTCAGCAGCCAGTGCTCGGGCGGGTCCTCCGGCCGCATCCCCGCCTCGGCCAGAGCCTCCTGCGCCCGCTCGGCGTCCTCGCGCTTGAGCATCAGGTCGATGTCGTTGCTGGAGGGGGGCCCGCCGCGCGCCCAGCAGCCGAGCCCGCCGCCGAGGAGGAAGGGGATGTCCTGCTCCTGCAGCGCCGCCGCCGCCCGCTTGAGGCTGTCGGTCAGCTCCGCCGCGACCTCGCTCTTGCCCAGGCCCTCTGCCATTGCTCCTTCTCGGTGCCCCGTCGGCGCGCCCGATAAACGCCGCTCAGGGCGGGTAGGGGTGCGGAGTGACTTCATCCGCTGGAGAAGGCCGGCTGCGGATCGCCGCCACCGGCGACATCCACTGCCGCGATTCCAACCGCGACGCTGTCGTCTCCTCGTTCGCCCAGCTCGACGAGGACGTCGACCTCGTCCTCGTCGCCGGCGACCTGACCAGCCATGGCCGCCTCGACGAGGCGGAAATCCTCTGCGCGGCGGCCGCCGAAACCGAGGCGCCGGTCTACGCCGTTCTCGGCAACCACGACTGGCACGCCGACGAAGCCGGGGCGATCCTGCGGCGGCTGGAGGAGGGGGGCGTCCAGATGCTCGATCGCCGCGCCGCCGTCTGTCAGGTCGGCGACGTCGAGGTCGGGATCGTCGGCGTGAAGGGATTCGTCGGCGGCTTCGCGCCGCGGCACCTGCCGGACTTCGGCGAGCCCTCGCTGCGCGAGGTATACGCCGAGGCGACGGCGGAAGTGCAGGCGCTCGACGAGGGGCTGCGCGAGGTCGCGACCTGTCCGGTGCGCCTCGTCCTCCTCCACTACGCGCCGTGTGAAGAAACGCTGGAGGGGGAGCCGCGGGAGATCTGGGTCTTCCTCGGCTCCGACCGGCTGGCGGCGCCGATCCTCGAGCACGGCCCCGACCTCGTCCTCCACGGCCACGCCCACGCCGGCTCGCCCGACGGGCTGATCGGCGAGTCTCCGGTCCACAACGTCTCCCAGCCGGTGCTGGGGACGGACTTCAGGATCTTCGAGCTCGACGCGAGCCGGGCCCACAGCCCGATCCCTTAGGTCGTGTCGCTTTTTGTGCCCTGGGGGGACAAAAAAGCGACAGCGTTAGCCCTTGCGCGGTTCGAGCCCGACCAGCTCGTAGTAGCCGACCAGGTAGAGGCGCTTGCCGTCGGAGATCATCGGCGTGTAGCCGGCCGACTTCAGGTGGAAGGTGCGCTTGTGGGTGTGGACGTCGAGGCCGATCGTCTCTTCGGTTTCGAAGCTGGAGGTGTAGACGGTGTGACCGATCACCACCGCGGTGCCGGGGATCGGGCCGCCGACGTCGTAGCGCCAGCGCACCTTGCCGGTGCGCGCGTCGAGGGCGAAGAAGTGGCCGTTTTCGGCGCCGATGTAGACGGTCGGCGGGGTTCCGGGCACCTGGGCGAGCGCCGGCGAGCCGTAGACGGGGCCGCCGGTATCGAAGGACCACTCGACCTTGCCGGTCTTCTCGTCGAAGGCGTAGACGGTGCCGTCGTCGCGGGCGGCGTAGACGCGGCCGAAGGCGATCGCGGGGGAGGAGAAGAAGCCGCCGCTGCCGTAGGGCGGGACCTTGCTCGTGTCGCTGCGCCAGGCCGGCTTGCCGGTCTTGGCATCGAGCGAGTACATCGCGCTCTGGTAGTCGGCGGCGAAGACGTTGCCGCCGTGGTAGCTGGGGCTGGCTTTGATCGCGGCCGGCGCGTTGAACGACCAGCGCGTCTTGCCGTCCTTGGCGCTCAGCGCCAGCAGGTCGGTGGAGTCGGTGCCGAGATAGAGCGTCCCGTCGATCGCGAGGGGGGAGGACTCGAGGCGCGCGCCGAGCTTTCGCACCCAGAGTCTCTTGCCGGTCCTGGCGTCGCCGGCGGCGAGGTGGCCGGTGAGGAAGGCGCCGTAGATCACCCCGTCGTAATAGACCGGGGCGGTGACGAAGTTCGGTTCGCCTTTGTCGCTCGGCCGCACGTTCAGTTCCCAGAGCACCTTGCGGTCTTTCAGCCGCACGGCTTTGCCGTTGCCGTACTTGTTGATCAGGTAGGCGACCCCGTCGTTGACCGCGGGCGGAAACTCGATCAGCGCGTGCGTGTTGACCGACCAGGCCTGCCTCAGCGGCGGATCGAGCGCCTTCGCCTTGGCGGGCAGGTAGTGCGTGCGCTCCGGGATCCGCCCGAACAGCGGCCAGTCGATGTAGGAGGCCCCGGAGGCCGGGTCTCTATTAGAGGCCGTGGTGGCGTCGTCGGAGTCGCCGCAGGCGGCAAGGCCGAGCGCCAGCACGAGCACGACCAGGATCGAAATTGCAGCACGCATCGTTCCCTCTCATCGGCAGCCCGACGCGTCCCCCTGAACGTGTCCAGCTACGCGTCTCTGAAGAGAGCGGCGGACGGGACTTGAACCCGCGTCACCAGCTTGGAAGGCTGGGGCTCTACCGTTGAGCTACCGCCGCGCGGAGGAAGCCACCCCGCTTAGCGGTGCGACGTCGATGACAGTTTGCACAAACCACGTCGCACTTTGCAATCTCGTCGAGGACGTCTTGCCATTTGCGACCTCGGATGCCGCTTGCGATCCCGAACTTCTTGTCTCGAAGATGGTCGAACTCGAGCACGATGGGGTCGCTCTCGCCGCAGTCGACGCAAGGATGCTCTCGTAGAAAGGCGACCAGATACTGAGTCCTTTCTTCGAGAAGAGCTTTATTGCGTTGCCCAGCTGCGGCGATATACCGCTGTTTATTGGCCTGGTAGTGCTCGCGCTTGTACTCGGCACGGCAGGGACGGCAATAGGTATCTCTTTGTCCTCGAGCCCGCCGGTGCCAGGCGAATTCCTCGGCGGGTTTCTCCGTCTTGCAGCGCGAGCATCTGCCCATGGCCGCAACATACAAGGCAGACAAGACATTCCCCTAAGCATCGCGCTCGCCAATCCGTCAAAATGAAGACCCCACGGGGAGTGGCGCAGTCTGGTAGCGCACTCGGCTGGGGGCCGAGCGGTCGCAGGTTCAAATCCTGTCTCCCCGATTAAGACCTTCGCCCCGCATGGCTTCGCATAGCCACGCGCGGGTGCCGATCGAGCGGATCGCGCAGAGCTGTGCTCCTGCTTTTCGCGCGAAGCGGAACCCAGCGTCGATCCCGGACTAGCTAGGACACGTAGGCCTGGCGCACCATGGCCGCCGTCCATCGTTTCGTTCCGTGAAACGCGGGGGTCTTCTTGCGGTTCAGCGCATCGGCGATGTCTTCCAGTGATTCGCCTGCAAGAAGCAGTGCCCCGATCTGCTTCCGCCGCGTGTGGTCACGCTGATTGCACTCGACATGGGACAGCCGAACGTTGTCGGCACGTAGCTTTCCACCGGCCGACCTGAGGATCGGGTAGTGGTCGCGCGAGGGCGCCCACATCCTGCGCTCCGTCGCGAGCGATTCGAACTTGTCGCGTCCGTTGGGGTGATAGCACTGCGGCATCTCGCACTTCAGCTCAAGAATCTGCCCACGTTCGGCCATCTGCACGAGGATGCCTTTCACGCCGAATCCGCGGAGTTGGTCCGCGACCGATTTATCTGCCATGCGGCGATCCTGACACAACTGCTCCCACGTGAAAGCAGTAGTAATCAGGCGGCCGTACGAGACTCTGGCCAGGCTCCCGACTGGACCCGCTCATAAAGCGTGTCGGGGGCGAGGTCGGCGCCGCCGGGCCAGACGACGGTCCCGGTCTCCGGATCGGTTTCGACCTCGGCAAATCCCCTGGGAGTGCGGGCGTCTTCGAAAACAGGGCCGCGCATGCGGTCCAGGACGTCGACCTCTCCGCTCAGCCCGTCGGCGAAGGTCAGCCGAAGGACGCCGTGGCCGACGACCTCAGCTGCGGTGATATCGGGGGTTAGGCCATTCATCTCAAGGGCTCGATGTCTAGAAGTTTCTCTCCAAGTTGATCCTGTTCGCCGGTTACCAGCCTCCCAGGCAGGAAGTGGGGTTCAGCGGCGCAGCTCGGCTCCCAGCCGGGTGGCCAGTCGCACCGAGGCTTCGATCTCGGCCTTGCGGTTCGAGACGCTCTCGACGTTGAGCCCGAACGGGACCCCCAACCTCCGGCAGAACGCGATCAGGTCGACGGCCGTCGCGACTGCCTGCTCGTAGGAGGCGTCGAGGGTGTCGTCGGCGTGACGCAGCTCGTTCTCGATCCAGCGCGGGACGGTGACGCCGAGCCACTGCAGGAACTCCAGGGTCTTGAGCGAGCCGCAGACCGAGAAGCTGAAGACGATCGGCACCGGCTCGAGGTTCTGCGCGGCGCACTCGTGGTGGTAGTCGGAGATTAGGTTCTTCGCCGCGTTGACGTCGTAGACGATCTGGGTGACGAAGAAGGAGCAGCCCGCGTTCTGCTTCGCGATCAGCCGGAGGTGCTCGTCGCCGAGGCGAGCGTGTCGCTCGGCGATCGCAACCCCGCCGAGCGGCAGCTCCGGCTGCACCTGGTCGCGTAGCTCGTAGGCTCGGGCAAGCGAGGTGTGAACTGCCTTCTCGCGCGAGGAGGACCCGACGAACACCGTCAGCGCCCGGGACGGATCCTGCTGCTCCAGCCAGGAGCGGAAACGGTCCTCCCGGTACTTGCCCACCGCGCGGTAGACGATCGCGGGGACCTCCAGCCCGGCAAGATCACGGACGAGATAATCGGCCGGGTCCATCGTCGGCAGGAACGGGAACGGTCGCTCCTCGGGATTGCGGTCGCTCTCGTCGTCGATGTCGTAGAGGACGAGGCCGTCGATCGCCAGCGGCCACAGCCGCTCCAGGGTGACCCGGCCGATCTCTGCCGCCTCGGACGGGCTCGTCGCCAGTCGCGGCGGAGTCACCGCGAAGAGCAGGAACTCGCCCGAACGAGCAGCGATGCCCCGGTGCAGATCCACGGGCGGAACCGTAGCCGAGGGTCGCTTGGGCCGGGGCACGCTGGAAACGGCCGAGTACTTGACGAACATCGAGGCGACAAATAGCGTCGCCTTCATCGCGGGGAGGGGGGAGAAGCTGAAGGCTCGTGTGCGCCGGTGGCTCGGCGTCGAGTCGTGCCCGGAGAGCCCGGCGCCGCAGCCCTGTGGCGACACCGGGCTCGCGCGCAAGGTCAGCGCGGCGGAGCGCCACCAAGCGGCGCAGCGGAGGGCGGGGGACTGGTGGCGCTTGATCCTGCTCGGCCGGCGACCGGACCCGGTCCCGTCCTTCTCCGGTCTGGTGGAGGACCCCGAGGAGGGCAAGGTCGGCGTTGCCTGCTCGGGCGGGGGCATCCGCTCGGCCTCCTTCAATCTCGGCGCCCTGCAGGCGCTGCAGGACAACGGCGTGCTGCAACGCAGCCGCTACCTCGCCGCCGTCTCCGGGGGCTCCTACATCGCCGCCGCCTTCTGCATGGTCCGCAAGACCTGGCCCGTCGGCCAGGAGAAGCCGCCCGGCAGCGACGACTCCGACCCGGAGGTGGTCAACGAGGAGTACCCGCCCTTCTTCCGCGGCTCGCCCGAGGAGCAGTACCTGCTCAACCGCAGCTCCTACCTCGCTCCAGACGGGAAAGGGAAGGCCGCCTTCGCGCTGCGGCTGTTCCTCGGCCTCGGCTTCAACCTGCTCGGGATCGCCCTCTTCATCGCGATCGTCGCGATCGCGCTCGGCGCCCTCTACGGCCTGATCTACCCAAACCTCGACCAGTCGATCGCCCAATGCAAGACCGAAAAACAGCCATGCGACTTCAGCGTCCTGCCGCTCCCGGTCCTGCTCTGGAAATCGATAGCCGGGGTCGGTATCGCCGGCCTGCTGCTCGGCGGCGCCGGGATGGTCGCGTTTCGCTGGCCCGGTCGCCTGCGCGACTTCGCGGCCACCTGGTCGCTGCGGCTGGTGATCTTCGCCGCGGCCGCGGCGGTGCTGCTGATCGCGATTCCGCTGCTGCTCGAATGGTTCCGGGACATCGGCAACGTCAAGGAGGGGACCAGCCAAACCAAGGCGCCGGGAGAGGCCACCGCGGAGAACCCGAAGCTCCTGACCGCGCTGATCGGCGCCGGCAGCTTCACCAGCGTGCTGGGGGCGCTGTTCCTGCAGCTGCGGGCCGAGTGGCTGGAGGCGCAGAAACTGGCGAAGCAGGCCGCCGGCACGATCAAGTGGTACAGCGGCCTCAACCAGCGGCTGCGACGCGGCCTCGCCTACCTGATCGCCGCCCTGGTCGGCCCGGCGCTGGCGCTCGCCCTGGCCCTGGTCGTGATGTCCGCGACCCTCAACCTGGAGGAGCCGAGCCGGGTCTGGCTGTACTTCGCGGCCCTGACCGCGGTGTTCGGGTTCTTCTACGCCACCGCCGACCTGACGACCTGGTCGCTGCACCCCTTCTACCGGCGGCGCCTGGCCTCCACCTTCGCCTTGAAGCGGGTCGCGCGGCCCCCGGAGGTCCCCCCGGTTGCCAGCCGGGACGTGGAGGAAGACGCCGCGGGCGCGGTGGTGGCCAAACAGGGCGCGGGGATCGCGGTCGAACGCGACTACGACCGGCTGGTCAGGCTCTCGACGACCGGGGTCGACCGCGACCGCGAAGGGAACTGCCAGTGGCCCACGCTGCTCGTCTGCGCCGCGGCCAACGTCTCCGACAGCGCCGCCACGCCGGCCGGGCGCGGAGTCAGCAGCTTCACCTTCAGCTCGACCTCGATCGGCGGCCCGCTCGTCGGCGCCGTCGGGACCGCGGAGCTCGAGGAAAGCTGCGATCGCCACCGCCAGGCGTCCTTCGCCCTGCCCGCCGCGGTGGCCATCTCCGGCGCCGCCCTCTCCCCGTCGATGGGCAAGATGACCCGCCGGCCGCTGCGCCTCCTGATGGGCCTCGCCAACGTCAGGCTCGGAGTCTGGGTGCCGAACCCGCGTCGCCTGAAGACCTTCCAGAAGCGCGAAAGGTTCTACCCGCGCCCGCGCCCCCACTACCTGCTGCGCGAGCTGCTCGGCATCAACCAGCTCAACCTGCCCTATCTCTACGTCACCGACGGCGGCCACTACGAGAACCTGGGCGTGATGGAGCTGCTGCGCCGCGGCTGCACCGAGGTCTACTGCTTCGACGCCAGCAACGACGAACTCGACGCGCTCGGGGACATGGTCTCGCTGGCGCGCAGCGAGCTCGGCGTCGAGGTGGAGATCGACCCCGAGGAGGTGCGGCCGAACGAGAAGGGAATCTCCCCACGGGACTGCGTGGAAGGGACGATCCACTATCCCGACGGGACCGAAGGCCGGCTCTACTACGCGCGCCCGGCGATCACCGAGGGCGCCCCCGCCGACGTCACCGTCTACCACCGCCAGAACCCCCGCTTCCCGCGCGACCCGACCGGAGACCAGCTCTACACCGGCCAGCGGTTCGAGGCCTACCGGGCGCTGGGGCTGAGCGCGGGCGCACACGCCGTCGAAGTCGCCGAGAAGGAGCCCGGCGAGGACTCGACCGATCCCTCCTGAGGCCGCGCCGCGCAGCTGGGCCCGCTGGTTGTGCCAGCTACCTTTTGGAGGTGCTCCGACCCGCCGACATGCTGTCCCTGGTCCCCGGTCTCGGGCAGGGGCGGGAGCCGGTCGCCGAGGAGGTCGACGGCTTCTTCGCGGCCGACTCGATGGTGCGACGGCTGCACCGCGAGCGGCTGGTCCTCTTCTCCGGAGTCAGGGCCCTGCTGATGCAGGCTTGCGACCCGCTGGCGGTGGTCGGGTTCCAGCGCCACTCGATCATCTTCGACGACCCCCAAGCGCGGCTGCTGCGCACCGACGAGCGGATGTCGCGGATCTACTTCGGGACCAGGGAGGAGGCTGAGGAGACCGGCCGCGTCGTCCAGGCCATGCACCGCCGGGTGCGGGGGAAGACGCCGGCCAAATACGGGCCGATCCCGAAAGGGACGCCCTACGACGCCTCCGACCCGAAGCTCGGGCTCTGGGTCCTCGCCACCCTGGCCGACTCCGCGATCGTCTACTACGAGCGCATCTTCGGCGCCCTCGCCGAGGAGGAGCGCGAGCGCTACTGGAGCGAATACCGCCAGGTCGGAGAGCTTCTCGGCCTGCCGCCGGACTCGATGCCGGCCACGCACGGGGACCTCGAGGAGTACGTCCACGGCCGGCTCAACGACGGCAGCCTCTGGATCTCCGACGACCGTCGCGAGCAGGCCGAGCGGATGATCCTAGAGCCGCCCTACTCGGGCTGGTTGCGGACGGCGGTCACTCCGCTGACCGAGACGATCAGGCTGATCTCCACCGGGCTCCTCCCCCCGGAGATCCGCCGCCTCTTCGGATTCTCCTGGGATCCCGGACGCGAGGCCCTGCTGCGCTCAGCTCTCCTCCAGCTGCGGCTCAGCAGTCGCTTCTGGCTCGACACCGTGCGGCTCCACCCGGCGGCGCGGGCGCCCGCCGGGACGCGTTATGGCTCTTTGACCGGCTAAGCACGCCGGAATCTGTGAATAAAATTCACGCTTGACAAAGGAGTCCGGGTACGCGATCCTGCGCCGATCTCCGATCCTGCTCCCGCCAAGCCCCGAGCCGCCCGCTCGCTGCTGTCCGTCAGCCAGATCGCCGATCTGGCTGAGGTGGGCATCTCCGCTGTCAGCAACTGGCGGAAGCGGTTCGACGACTTTCCCCGGCCGGTCGAGGGGGCGCCCGGGGGACGCGACCATTTCGACCTGGGGGAGGTGGAGACCTGGCTTCGAAAGCGGGGCCGGCTGAAGCAGGGCAGCTGGGACAAGCAGCTTCTCTACGAGGCCGCCGAGCTGTTGCGGGGTCAGCTCGATCCGGGCTCGACGATCGAGGCGCTCGGCGCCGCCCTGGCCCTTGTCGCGGTGGGTCGAAGGCAAACGGAGCAGCTGCCAAGCGGCTTGGATGCGGAAGCCGCCGTGGCTCGGCTGGTTGCCGCGGAGCCGGCCTCGGAGGACGCGCTTCGCCCTCTGCTGGAGATCGATCGGGCCGCCGCGGGGGGGCTGATCGACCTGGTTTCGGGAATCGAGGAGCCACTTTCGGATGCTTTCGAGTGGCTGCTCTCGCGCTACGGCCAGCAGCAGAGGCTGGCCCATCACAGCAGCGCCGAAAAGCAGATCGCCTTGCTCGGGGCCCTCACCGAGGGGGAAGGGGAGGTCGCGTACGACCCGGCCGTTGGATGGGGTGGCCTGCTCAGGGCGCTCTGGAGCAACGCCCCCCAGATTCGAAAGCCGAAGCTGCTGGGGCAGGAGATAAACGGGACGGCCCTCCGTATCGCGCGGCAGAGGTTCTTGATCGAGGGGATCTCGTTCACCGGAGCGGGGGGGAACACCCTGATCGAGGACGCGTGGCCAAATCTGCGGGCCGATCTCGTTGTCGCCAATCCCCCCTTCGGCCTGAAGCAGGAGTGGCCGAAAGCCGGCCGGGATGACCACCGGTGGCGATACGGCAAGCCGCTGGCAAGGGGGGACTTCGCCTGGCTTCAGCACTGCCTTCACCACCTCGGTGACGCCGGCCGTGCCTATGTGTTCCTCCCCTCCGGTTCACTTTTCCGCGCTGGAGAGGAGGGGGAGATCCGCCGGCGGATGCTCGAGGAGGGGGTGGTGGAGGCCATCTTCGCACTGCCTCCCGGCTCCGCCCTTGGCACCAGCCTTCCGCTGGTTCTGTGGGTTCTAGGGCGGCCCATCGAGCACCGGAGCCATGTCCTGCTCGTCGACATGGCGGCCACCGATTCGACGGGAGACGCCCCTCTCGATGTCTCGATCTCCCGCGTAGCTTCCGTCTGGCAGGAGTGGCGGTCGCAGGAAAGGGTCTCTCCATCCGATCGCGACGTCGCTGCCTCGGTTGCCTCCCTGGAGCTGGCGGCGGAAGCGGCGAACCTGGTGCCGGCGAGGTGGATGAACTACGGGCTGACGGAGACCCAGCGCCGGCGACAGGAAGCGGACTTCGAGGAGTTGGCGGCGAAGACGCGGCAGTCACGCCGGGCGCTCGGGGGTGAGCTCGAGTTGCCCCCGCCATCGAGCTTCTCTTGCCTCGAGTGGGTCTCGGTGAAACGGCTCGCCGATGAAGAAAGGGTCAAGTTCGTCAAAGGAAGCCGAATCGAAGCGGGGGATCTCGGCCGGGAGGGGATTCCGGTTCTGCGGGCACAGGATCTGAGCCAGTATGCGGGGCAGTTGAAGGCGACCGTCCGCCTGCCCGAAGAGACGGCTCGCCGCTCCTTGACGCTGACGAATCCAGGCGACGTGGTGCTCTCTCCTGCGAGCGGCTCGCTCAAGGCGGCGGTCGACACCGAGGGAGGCCATCTCCTGGTGCGGCCCTTGCAGGGGTTGCGGATTCTGGATGGCAGCATGGATCCGGAGGTGGTGGCGGCGTTCCTCGAGAGCCCCCGCAACCGCAGGTTCGTTACCGGGTCGGCCTACGCGCGGGTCTCGCTGCGGGATCTGGAGCTTCCGCTGCTCGAGCCGGAGGCGGCGGAGGCCCTGCGCGTCGTCTTCGACCAGTTGCGCGAGCAGGAAGCCCTGACCGCAGATCTCCTCGCCTCGGCCCGGAAGCTGCGGAGTACCGCTGCGAATCTGACCACTCCCGTCGCTGGAAAGGGGGACGCATGGACGCGCTCCACTTGATCCAGGCCGTGATCATCCTGCTGCTTGTCCAGCAGCTGATCCGCCAGAGCGCCTAAGTGGCCTCCGCGCCCTCGCCAGAGTCGGTGCGGCTGAGGCGTTCCCGCAGTTCGTGCAGACTGGGGCCGTTCTCGCCGAGGCGCCAGGCGTACCAGCCGTCGTAGGAAACGATGTTCGCCGCCTCCATCGCCGCTCGGGAGGGAGATGAAAAAGTCCGGCCGTCCTCGAGACGAATCTGACCCTCTTCAGTGACCGTCGCGCGGAATTCCTGACCCACCCGAGGCCGCCTCCAAATCACCTCCTGCCCTGGCTGCAGAAAGCCTTCATCCAGAAGGTCCGCCACCCGCAGCCTGCGTCCCTCGATCTTCGTCACGTCTTGAATGCCGTCGGCTTCGGGGGTGGGATCGGGCTCGTGCTCTCCTTCCACGTCGAGGAACCTGCGGCCCGCTGCGTCTTCATATAGAGAGACCCTCACCAGGAGCACCGGCAGCCCATGCTCGACGAGGAACTCGAGAGCTGACCCCGTGCGTCCCTGGAAGTCCCGCGCCACGAGGACGAGCCGGACCGACCTGACCGGGGTCGGCGCTTCCGATTCGGTGAACTCCTGCCAGGCGGAGAAGAATGCATCGTGGCCGCCGTGGTAGATACTGGCGAGTTCCTGCAAGTTCGTGGTCCTGGCCCACCCGGCGTACTCGAGGCACTGGGCGAGCTGGTGCCGTGACACGTCCCGTTTCACCTCAATCACCACCACCCGGCCTTTGCGGTCGAGGCAGACGACGTCCGGCCTGCCGCCAGTGGGCAGCACGGGCTGTCTCGCGACGGTGAACAGGGACTCGCCGAGGAGCTCGTCCGGGTTGCTCCAGAGCAGCTCCTCGATCTCCGACTCGTAAAGGTCGGCGCCCCCTCGCAGACTCCGGAACCCGCGCAGCTCGTTGCCGTCCATGATCTCGAAAAGCGGCACGGAAGAAGATTAAACGCGCCCATGCGATGCTCCGCCGATGTGGCTGCAGCGGACGATCCAGCTGCCGGCGAAGCCGCGCGGCTTTCACCTCGTCACCGAAGAGGTGCTGGAGGCGCTGCCGGAGCTGCGACGGGTCTCGGTCGGGCTCGTCCACCTGCTGATCCAGCACACCTCGGCCTCGCTGGCGCTGAACGAGAACGCCGCGCCGGAAGTGCGGCGGGACTTCGAGAGCTGGTTCAACCAGGCGGTGCCGGAAGGGGCGCCGTACTGGACGCACACGCTGGAGGGCGCCGACGACATGCCGGCGCACATCAAGGCCGCGCTGCTCGGTCCCTCGTTGACGCTGCCGGTCGGCGAGGGCCGTCTCGCGCTCGGGACCTGGCAGGGGATCTATCTCTGCGAGCACCGCGACCACGGCGGCCCTCGCTCGTTGGTCGCCACCGTCTGGGGCGAGGCCGGCCGCGACTGAGGCGGATCGCGGCTGGCGCCTACCGCACCGGCGGCGTCCATGGGGCCAATTACCGCTCCTTGGGTAGAGGAAACTGAAGTGGGTAAAGGAAACGCGTGGCCAGCGCGATCGGCACCGGTGAGTTGCTGAAGGACCGCTACCGCCTCGAGCGCACGCTCGGGCGCGGCGGCATGGCCGCGGTCTGGCTCGGGCACGACGAGGTGCTCGAGCGGCCGGTGGCCGTGAAGGTCCTCTCCGACACGATCGCCTCCGACCCCGGCTTCGTCGCCCGCTTCCGGCGCGAGGCGCAGACGGCGGCCGGCCTCTCGCACCCGAACCTGGTCGGCGTCTACGACTTCTCCGAAGAGGGGGAGCGGCCCTACCTGGTGATGCAGTTCGTCCCCGGCGAGAGCCTGGCGGCGCGGGTGGAGCGGGGGCAGGGGATCGACTGCGACAAGCTGGCCGAGGAACTGCTCGACGCGGTCGCCCACATCCACGAGGTGGGGATCCTCCACCGCGACATCAAGCCCGCCAACATCATCATCGAACCCGACGGCACCGCGAAGCTGATCGACTTCGGGATCGCCTTGCCGCGCGACGCGACCGCGCTGACCAGCACCGGCCTCGTGCTCGGCACCGAGCGCTACGCGGCGCCGGAGGTGATGGAGGGGCGGCCGGCGACCGAGCGCTCCGATCTCTACTCGTGCGGGCTGGTCCTGCAGGCATGCGAAGGGCAGTGCTCGCGGTCGCTGCGGTTCCTGGTCGGGGAGATGACGAGCAAGGACCCGCGCGACCGGCCCCTCTCCGCCCGCCACGCCCTCGACCGGCTCGAAGGGCCCGCCGTCGAAGTCGACCAGCCGACCGAGGTCCTGCGCACTCAGTCGCCTCCACCTCCGGTGCCCCCTCAGGCCGCCGAGCGCTCCAGCTCGGGAGGGTCGGGCGGCAGCCGCAAGACCGCCCTCGCCGCGGTTCTCGGTCTGCTCGCCGTTCTCGTGGTGATCGCAGTGGTTGCCCTCGGCGGCGGTGGCGACGACGATCCGCGGGGGGGCGGCGGCAAACAGGCGGCGCAGGCGGAGAAATCCCGCCCCGACCGCACCCAGCCGGAGCAAACCACGGCCAGTGCTCCGGCCACCTCCTCGGAACCCGAAGAAAGCCCGGAGCCCGAAGAAACGAGCGAACCGGAGCCCGAACCCGAACCCGAAGGGGGCGACCCCGCCACGGGCGCCGCGCTGAACGAAGAAGGGTTTGCCCTGATGCAGGCCGGCGAATACGAAGCGGCCGTACCGGTCCTCGAGCAGGCGGTCGCCTCGTTCCCGGAAGGGAGCGAAGACCTCAACTACGCCTACGCGCTCTTCAACCTCGGCAGCGCCCTGCGCCAAAGCGGCCGCGCCGAGGAGGCGATTCCGGTCCTCGAACAGCGCCTGGAGATCCCCAACCAGCAAGGCGAGGTGCGCGAAGAGCTGGAAGCGGCCTACTCCGAAGCTGAACTGGGCGGCGCCGGGGACGGCTGAGCGCGCCCGACCGCTTTCGCGATCCGCTCCACCGCCTCTTCGACCAGCGCTGGCGAGGTGCCGAGGTTGAGGCGGGCGAAGCCGGCTCCCCGGGGCCCGAACTGCGGTCCCGGGCTCAGCGCCAGCCGCCCCCGCTCGAGGATCGGCTGCGAGGGATCCGGGCCGAGGCCCAGGGGGCGGAAGTCGAGCCAGGCGAGATAGCCCGCCTCCGGTTCCCGGTAGCCGACCTCGGGGAGCCGCTCGCCCAGCAGGTCCGTCAGCAGCCTGCGGTTGTAGTCGAGCACGGCGAGGACGTCCTCCAGCCAGGGACCGCCGCCGCGGAAGGCGGCGATCGAGCCCAGCGCGCCGAGGTGGCCGCAGTGGGTGGCGCTGACCGGCAGCCGCTCGATCACCGCGGCCGCCTCGGGGGAGGCGGTGACGATCTCCGCGCAGCGCAGTCCGGCGAGGTTGAACGCCTTCGACGCCGACCAGAAGGCGATCCCGTGGGCGGCGGCCGCAGCGGAGACGGTGAGGAAGGGAACGTGCTCCGCCCCCGGCAGGGTCAGCGGCGCGTGGATCTCGTCGGCGAGGACCCAGGCCCCGTGCCGCGCCGCCGCCGCGGCGATCGCCGCCAGTTGCTCCCGGCTCGGAACGGTTCCGGCCGGGTTGTGGGGGCTGCAGAGGATCAGCGCCGCCGCGCCGCCGGCGAGCTCCCGCTCGATCGCCTCGGGGTCGAGCTCTCCGTCGACGAGCGGCGCTTCGGCCACCTCGCACCCGGCCTCCTCGATCACCGCGAAGAAGGGGTGGTAGACGGGCGTGTTGACGACGACGCGATCGCCCGGCTCCGCGATGGCCTCGAGGACGGCGGTGATCGCACCGACCACGTCGGGGCTGGGGGAGACCTGGGCTGGGTCGACCTTCCAGCCGTGGCGGGTGGCGGCGAACTCGGCAAAAGCAGGGCCCAGCTCCGAGGGGTTGGCGTAGCCGCAGTCGCCGGCATCAATTGCGTCCTGCAGCGCCCGCGTCACCGGCGGCGCCAGCGGGAAGTCCATCTCAGCCACCCAGGCCGGCAGCACGTCGGGCGGGTGCTGGGTCCACTTCGCGCTGCGGCGCCGGCGCAGGTCCGTCAGCGAGATATCGGTCAGGGCGGGGGAGAGCGGCAAGTGCGGGAGTATGCCGTTCGGTCCTCGCGGCTCATCTGCCCTATTCCGCCGAGAGCATCTATGCGAACATATGTTCGTGTTCGCGATCACGAGAGACCGCCCCCTTGAGATGGGTCCTCGCCCGCGGCGCTGTCACGACTTGAGTCCACCTCTATGGACGCGGGGGCAGGGGGCGCATTCCCTTCCGTAAATGCCGCGACGAGACGAACCCCAGATCGGCCTCAGCAAGGCAATCCGCCAGCTCCGCACGGAGTTCCGCCTCAGCCAGGAAGCGCTGGGGCTGCGCGCCGACATCCACCCGACCTGGATCTCCCACATCGAGTCCGGCCGCGTCAACCCCACCTGGGGCAACGTACGGCGGATCGCGATCGGGCTGCGGGTGCCGCTGCCGGAGCTGGCCGCCCTAGCCGAAGACCTCGAGACCAAGCACGCAGGCGGAAATGGAACCGCCCCCCGGTCGAGTAGCGACGACGGAGGGCGGTAGAAACAACCTTGGGGTGATGCGCCCAACTCTATACCCCGCTGTACCTAAACCGATTCTGGCTTGGGCGCCGGGACCTCGGCTACCCTCATCGCCGTGTCTCGCCGCCTTCTCTGTCTCCTCGTCGGGCTGACGCTGCTCGGTTGCCTCTTCTCCGCCGGTGCGTCGGGCGCCGCGCGTTTCTACACGCCCAACTATGGCTCGACGCCGGAAGCGATCGGCGGCTTCGATCTCGGTGCCGACGGCTCGCTGGCGCCGATCCCCGGCTCGCCTTTCCCGGCCACGTCAGCAGGTTTCGGCGGTCTTTTGGATCTGGCTTTCACGCCGGATGGGACCCGCGCCCTCAGCGGTTACTTCTTCACGGGCGGGATCCAGCCCTATCGCGTGTCCGCCAACGGAGCCCTCGAATTGGCGGGGGGCGCGGTGCCGTCGGCCTCCGCCGCCGCGGTCGCGATCACCCCAGACGGGCGCTTCGCCTTCGTCGCGACTCGGGAATTCATGGCGAAACCCTCGGAAGGGATCCGCCGCTTCTCGATCAACGCCGACGGGACCCTCACCCCGCTCGCTCCATCCGTCCCGGTTGAAGGACAGCCCTCTCTGGCCGTCACGCCGGACGGCCGCTTTCTCTTCTCCGGCCACGGGAACGAGATCTCCCGCTTCGCGATCGGCGGGGACGGCAGCTTGACGCCGCTCGGGTCGACGCCTGCGCCGGGGGTCCAGCACGCGATGACCTCTCCTGTCGGTGGCTTCCTCTTTGCCGAGATCGTCGGCGGGCTTGCGTCCTACGCGATCGGGCCTGACGGCGGGCTCACCCAGGTAGGTCCACCCGCGCCCACCCACGAACCCGACAACGGACCCTTCTCCGTCGCTCCCGACGGGCGCCACGTCTACGTCGCCGACCGCGGCGCCAAGCAGATCGACACCGTCGCGATCGCACCCGACGGCACTCCCTCGATCGTGGGAAGCGGGACGCCGCTGGAGGTGCCCCAGACCGTGTCGGTCTCACCCGACGGCCGTCACCTCGTCTTCCAGCGGGCAGGGGGTTCGGACAACGCGATGGGAGTGGCCGCGATCGGCGCCGACGGCGTCCCCGTCGTCCTTCCCTTCTCTGCTCCTTGGGACAGCTACGAGCCCGCTCGGATCGCCTTCCAGCCGCAGCCGACGCCGGTGGCGAGCTTCAAAGCGAGCCCCGCGGCGCCGGGTGAGCCGTCGCGGTTCGACGCCGGCGCGTCGGCGCGAGCGGCTCGCTACGACTGGGACTTCGGCGACGGCACGAGCCTCGCGAACGGCGGTCCGGCGCCGAGCCATGTCTACGCAGCGCCTGGTGCCTACGCCGTCACGTTGACCGTCACCGACGCCAACGGTTGCTCGACCCGCCACTTCTACACCGGCCAGAGCACCGTCTGCCCGGGGGGAGCCGTGGCGCGGACGACCGGCACGCTCGACACCGCTCCCGGCATCAGCAAATTGCGGGCGACGCCGCGCAAATTCATGCCGAAAGTTCGCGGCGTCAAAGCCGGCAAAGTCAAGCGCGGCACCACCTTCCGCTACTCCCTGACCGAGGCCGCCACGGTCCGCTTCAAGATCGAACGGAAAGTTCGGGTGATACTCCCGACCAGGCGCTGCAAACGCCAGGGCTGCTTCCGATTCAAGCTGCGCAGCAGCCGCTCCCAGGCCGGAAAAGCCGGTGCGAACAAACTGAAGTGGAACGGCAAGCGGAAAGGGAAGCCGCTACCTCCGGGTTCCTATCGCGCCACCGTCGTCGCCACTGACCGAGCGGGCGGTCGCTCGACCCCGAAGACGGTAGGGTTCCGCGTCCTGCCGCTCCAGCAGCAACCATGAAGAAGCTCTTCTCCCTGACCCTCCTGCTGTTCGCCCTCCTCGTCGCCGGCTGCGGCAGCTCCGACGACGACTCCACCACCGCGGCCACGGCCGAGAGCTGCAAGCCCGGCCAGCTGCCGACGCAGCAGGACGGGGTGCTGACGGTTGCCACCGACAAGCCGGCCTTCCCGCCCTACTTCGAAGACAACGACCCGACCAACGGCGAAGGGTTCGAGAGCGCGGTCGCCTACGCGATCGCCGACCAGCTCGGTTACCCGAAGGCGAAAGTGGAGTGGACGGTGGAGCCGTTCAACTCCTCCTACGCGCCCGGCCCCAAAGACTTCGACTTCGACGTCAACCAGATCTCGATCACGCCGGTGCGCGAAAAAGCCGTCGACTTCTCCGCTCCGTACTACACGGCCAACCAGGCGGTGGTGGCGCTGAAGAGCTCGGACGCGGCCAAGGCCAAATCGCTCGCCGACCTCCAGGACGCCGACCTCGGGGTGCAGATCGGCACCACCAGCCTCGAAGCGGCCAAAGAGGAAATCGATCCGAGCAGCGAGCCCGACGTCTTCAACGGCTCCAGCGATGTCGTCACCGCGCTGAAAAACGAACAGATCGACGCGATCGTCGTCGACCTGCCGACGGCGCTGTACCTGACCGCTGTCGAGGTGCCCAACGCGACCGTCGTCGGGCAGTTCAGCGCTCCCGGCGGCGACGAGTGGGGGGCGCTGCTGGAGAAAGACTCCGAGCTGACGTCCTGTGTCTCCGACGCGGTCGAAAACCTGCGCGAATCCGGTGAGCTGCAGCGGCTCGAGACCCGCTGGATGAGCGAAGCCGCCGGAGCTCCCGAACTGCGCTGACCGAGACCGCCGCCATCAGCGATCGCCGCCTGGCCCGCGAGCAGGCCAGGCGCCGCCAAGCGAGGCGGGGGCAGGCGATCGCGGCGGCCTCGACGCTGATCGTCCTCGGCGGCCTCGCCGCCTGGATCCTGACCAGCCCGGGCTGGCCGGAAGTCCAGGAAACCTTCTTCAACCGGGAAGTCTTCGAAGACTCCTTTCCAGAAGTCCTAGACGGCTTCTGGCTCGACGTGAAGCTGTTCGTGATCGTCGAGGTGGCGGTCCTGGTCGTCGGGCTCGGGCTGGCGATCCTGCGCAGCAGCAGGACGCCGGCGTTCTTCCCGCTGCGCCTCATCACCTCCGTCTACGTCGACGTCTTCCGCGGCATCCCGACGATCCTGCTCGTCTACCTCGTCGGCTTCGGGATCCCGGCGCTGCAACTCTCCGGCCTGCCCACCGATCCGGTCGTGCTCGGGGGCCTCGCCCTCGGTCTCTCCTACAGCGCCTACGTGACCGAGGTCTTCCGTTCCGGGATCCGCTCGGTTCACCGCGGACAGCGCGACGCGGCGCTGGCGGTCGGCCTGACCGAGGGTCAGACGATGCGGCACGTGATCCTGCCGCAGGCTGTGCGGCGGGTCCCGCAGCCGCTGCTGAATGACTTCGTCGCCCTGCAGAAGGACGTTGCCCTGGTCTCGATCCTCGGACCGCAGGAGGCGTTCCGAATCGCCCAGATCGTCCAGGGGGAAACGTTCAACTACACGCCGCTGATCGCGGCCGCGCTGCTCTACCTGGCGGTGACGGTGCCGCTTGCCCGCCTTGTCGACCGCATGGAGGGACCGGAGGGAGTCGTCCGGTGAGCTCCGCGCCTGGAGCTGCGGTCCTCGAGATCCGCGGCGTGACCAAGGCCTTCGGCGAGCGGCCGGTGCTGCGGGGCATCGACCTGACCGTGCGCGAACACGAAGCGATCGCCCTGATCGGCGCCTCGGGCTCGGGTAAGTCGACGCTCTTGCGCTGCATCGACCTGCTCGAGGAAATCGACGACGGCGACGTCTTCCTCGACGGCGAGGTGATCACCGACCCCGCCGTGGAGCCGGTCGGCGTCCGGCGACGCCTCGGGGTGGTCTTCCAGGCCTACAACCTGTTCCCGCACCTGACCGCGCTGCAGAACGTCGTCCTCGGCGAGCGGCGGGCCCACGGCGCTTCCAGGGCCGAGGCGGAAGAGCGCGGGCGGGCGCTGCTGGCGCGCTTCGGGCTCGCCGGCCGCGAGGACGACCGACCCGACAACCTCTCCGGCGGCCAGCAGCAGCGGGTGGCGATCGCCCGCGCCTTCGCCGGCCGGCCGCGCGTCCTGCTCCTCGACGAGGTCACCAGCGCGCTCGACCCCGAGCTGGTCGGCGAGGTCCTGGAGGCGGTGCGGGACCTGAAGGGGGAGGGGATGACGATGGTGATCGCCACCCACGAGATGGGTTTCGCCCACGAAGTGGCCGACGAAGTCGCTTTTCTCCACGAAGGACGGATCGTCGAGCAGGGCCCTCCCTCGCAGATACTCTCCGCTCCCCAGCGGGAGGAAACCCAGCGCTTTCTGCGCCGCTTCCAAGAGAATTAGTCAAGAAATTTGACGAAGCTGGAAGTTGCGGTTATGCTGCCGCCGCGCTTGAGCAATCAGGGATCGCTCGGGGGCAGGGAACATAGCTAGCACCCGTGCCTTAATCGGTTAAAGGGTCGGCGTTGTAAGCCGAAGATCCGGGTTCGAGCCCCGGCGGGTGCATTTCGAACAATCAATTCGAAGGCGAAACGTTCGAAAGCTAGAGCTATGGGAGAGAACATTTTCACCAGTTTCGACAGGGCCGCCGCCGGCGACGACGGCAGGGCGCTGTGGGCGGCGCGGGCGCCGTACCGGCCCGAGGCCGAGCTCGACCTGATGCTGATCCCGCGCCTGCCCAAGGGCACCGACTGGCGCGAGGACGCCTCCGCGCTGGCGGCGCTCGACCGGATCGAGGCCGAGCCCTGGGTCGACTCGATCGCCCGCGAGGGCAAGCAGCCGACCGTCCGCCTCGCCGACGAGTGGATCGAAGCGCAGGGGGAGGCGATCCGCTCCGGCTCGGGCGGCGACTTCGCCGACATGGCGGCCGGCAACCAGTACGCCGTCTACTTCTGGGGCGCCAACACGACCAAGGCGCTGCACATCGGCCACCTCCGCAACCTCGCCGTCGGCGCCGCGATCGCCGGGGCGCTGAAGCAGGCCGGCGCCAGGGTCGAGAACCGCAGCTTGATCTGCGACGTCGGCCGCAGCATGGGCGAGGCGATGGCCGGCGTCGCAACCCGTGCCGGTGAGGACGCCGGCCCCGACGCCGACGAGAAGAGCGACCACTTCGTCGGCTTCTGTTACGCCGACTACGTCACCGCCAGCCGCAACGGCGGCGGCGGCGACGACGGCGCCGAGGACTCGGTCGCGCGCGAGTCGACGCAGTACGACGACAAGGCCGACGAGATGATGATGCGGGTCCTCGGCGGCGACCAGAAGGCGCTCGAACTGTGGTCGAAGACCCGCTCCTGGGTGATCTCCGGCCAGCGCAAGACCCTGGCCCGGCTCGGGATCGCCTTCGACAAGGTGATCTTCGAGTCCGACTACCTGCCCGAGGTCGCCGAGTTCACCAACCAGGGCCTCGCCGACGGCACCCTGACCAAGCGCTGGGGCGACGACATGGTCATGTACCAGACCGAACGCGAGGAGCTGGAAGAGATGCCGCTGGTCCGCTCCGACGGCCTCCCGACCCAGCACATGCGCGCGCTCGCCTACTGGGCTGCGGCTGATGAACTCGACGACGTGATCTCGATGCAGGTCTGCGGCAACGAGTGGGTCGCCCACGTCACCTGCCGCCGCAAGCTGATCGATGAGATGGGGCTGCAGAACGGCAACGGCAACGGCAGCGCCCGCGGCGGCGGCCCGCCGACCTACGACATCTTCCACGGCATGGTCGCGCGGGACAACGAATCGATCAGCTCGAGCAAGAAAGGGGCGCTGCTGATCGACGACCTGGTCGAGTGGCTGGAGCAGGAGCTGGCGCAGAACCCCGAGCTGGCGGAGGAGATGGCGGGCCATCCGCACCCGGAGACGCTGCCGGCCCAGATCGCCCTCGGCTACTTCCTCCTGCAGCCGACGACGAAGCAGGTCACCTTCGGCCGGGAGAAGCTGCTGCGGGAAGGCAAAGGAAGCCTCGGCTGGGACCTGGCGCGCGCCCAGGCCCACCACGCCTCCGGCGAGATCCAGGGAAGCCAGCCGGCGGACGACCCCGACTACCGCTTCGCGGTGGTCCAGTCCGAGCACTACCGGGTGCACCTGCGCAGCGCCGTCGAGGAGTTCGACGTCGCGCCGCTCTCCAAGTACCTGTCGCACTTCGCGCGCTGGTACCGGGAAGAGGAGCGGGCGCCGGAGGTCGAGGCGGTCGTCGGGCCGGTGCTCGAGCAGGGCCTGCGCGGTCTCGGACTAGAGGGAGCCTGACGTGAAAACGCTTTTGGTGGACAACCACGATTCCTACACCTACAACGTCTTCCACCTGCTGGCCGCGGCCTCCGGCGAGGAGCCGATGGTGGTCAACAACGACGCGGTCAGCTGGCGCGTGCTGACAAGGATGGACTTCGACGCGATCGTGCTCTCGCCCGGCCCTGGCCACCCGTCCCGCTGGCACGACTTCGGCGTCTGCCGCGACATCCTCCGCTACAGCGAAGTCCCGGTCTTCGGCATCTGCCTCGGCCACCAGGGGATCGGCAACCTGCTCGAGGGCACCGTCAACCGGGCGCCGATGGCGATGCACGGCCGCCTCAGCCGCGTCAACCACGAAGGCAAGGGCTTGTTCAAGGACGTGCCGCAGGGCTTCTCGGTGGTCCGCTACCACTCGCTCGCGATCACCACCCCGCCCGGGCCGGAAGGGCGCGTGGTCGCCTGGGCCGACGACGGGGTCGTGATGGGCGTCGAGCACACCAGGCGGCCGATCTGGGGCGTCCAGTTCCACCCCGAGTCGATCTCGACCGAGTACGGCCTCGAGATCGCCCGCAACTTCTTCGAGCTGGCCGAGCGCCACGAGCGCCCGCAGCGGCCGGCGGGACGGGCGACGGTCGTTCCCCGCGCCGGCAGGGCGGCTCGGGGGGAGGCCCCCGCCGAGGCCAGGGGCGGGCTGGAGCTGCGGATGCGGACGCTGGAGGGGGAAGCGCCGACCGAGCACGTCTACGAAGAGCTCTTCGCCGACCACGACCCCTCCTTCTGGCTCGACAGCGCCGACGCCCCGACCTGGCTCGCGCAGTGCTCCTACATGGGGACCACCGCCGGCGCCGACCGCTGCTTCGTCTCCTACGACGTCGACAGCGGCGAGATCGCGATCAACCGCGGCGGCGTTCAGACCGTCGAGCGCAAGTCGATCTTCGACTACCTGCAGAAGGAGCTGGAGCGGATCAAGGTCGATCCCCCGGAGGGGGTCGACCGCGGCCTCGTCGGCGGCTACGTCGGCTACCTGGGCTACGAGCTGAAGGCCGACTGCGGCTCCCCCAACGTCCACAGCTCCGACATGCCCGACGCGGCGATGATGCTCGCCAACCGCGTCGTCGCCGTCGACCACACCAAGGACAAGACCTACCTCTTCGCCCTCTGCCGGCCCGGCGACGAGGAGGCGGAGGCGTGGCTAGACGCCGCCGAGGAGCTGATCGCCGCGGCGATCGCCGAGCCGCCGGCGGAGCGGCCGCCGGCCCCGCCGGAGGAACCCGGCGGCCACGTCACCTTCCACTCCGGCCGGGGCCGCGAGCGCTACCTCGCCGACATCGCCAAGTCGAAGGCCGAAATGCTCGCCGGCGAGTCCTACGAGGTCTGCCTCACCGACCAGTTCTCCACCGATGCCAGCCCGGAGCCGTTCGAGCTCTACCGGCAGCTGCGGCGCAGCAACCCCTCGCCGTTTGCCGCCTTCCTCCACTTCGGCGAGCACGCGGTGGTCAGCTCCTCGCCCGAGCGCTTTCTCTCGGTCGACCGCAGCCGCCAGGTGATGGCGCGGCCGATCAAGGGAACCGTCTCCCGCGTCGAGGACGCCGAGGAGAACGCGGCCCGTCGCAAAGCTCTGGAAGAAGACGAAAAGACCTACGCCGAGCACCTGATGATCGTCGACCTGCTGCGCAACGACCTCGGGGTCGTCTGCGACGTCAACAGCGTCGAAGTGCCGCACCTGATGGTGGTCGAGGGCTACGCAACCGTCTACCAGATGGTCTCCACGATCGTCGGTCAGCTCGAGCAGGGGCACAGCTCGATCGACTGCGTCCGCGCCACCTTCCCCGGCGGCTCGATGACCGGCGCCCCGAAGGAGCGGACGATGGAGATCATCGACGACCTCGAGAGGGAGGCGCGGGGGGTCTACTCGGGCTCGATCGGCTACTTCGGCGCCGACGGCTCGACCGACCTCAACATCGTCATCCGCACGATCGTGATGCGGCCGGGGCGGACGACGATCGGCGCCGGCGGGGCGATCGTCATGCAGTCCGACCCGGTCGAGGAGTTCGACGAGATCCTGCTCAAGGCGAAGGCGCCGATGGCGGCGATCGCGAGGACGCTGACCGGCAGCGGCGGCCCCGACGCTTGGAGCGTCGAGCTGGAGCCGGCTGCCCGGCACGCGGAGGCGGCGTGAGCGAGCCGGTGGCGACCGAGAGCACGGTTCGGGAAGCGGAGGCCGGCGACGCGGAGGGCGTCGCCGCCGCGGTCGAAAGCTTGCTGCGCGAGCTCGGCGGCCGCTGCCCCGAGCGCTCTGTTCTCGAAGCTGAGGTCCGCGCCCTTCTGGACGATCCAGAGGGGGGCTCGGTGCTGATCGCGGACGCCGACGGAGAAATCGTCGGCGTCCTGAGCGCCAGCTGGCAGCGGGCAATCCACGTTCCCGGCGTTTACGCGACGATCCAAGACCTCTGGGTCGATGAGGGCTGGCGTAGTCGTGGAGTCGGGGCGGAACTGGTCGAGGCGATTGCATCCCAGGCGCGAGCTCGGGGGGTGAGCCGGCTCGAGGTCGGCCTGCCGCGCGAGACCTTCGCGGCGATCGCTTCGACCGAGTCCTTCTATCGCCGCAACGGCTTCGAGCACCTCGGGCCGCGGATGCGGAGGCTGCTCGATGACTGAGCTGCTGATGGTCGAGCAACGGCAGGGCCGCGACGACGCTTCCTTCTGGGTGCGGGAAGGCGATCGAAAAGTCAAGGGGCAGGACGGCAACCGGCGGCTGAACGAGCTGCGGGCGGGGTTGATCCGCCACTCGCGGGTGCGGCCGGTGATCGCCGACGCCGCCGACGAGGAGGTCGAGCGGACCCTGGCGGCGCTGCACGAGGCCGAATACCTGCGGGCGCTGGCCGAAGTCTCGAGCGAGGAGCCGGTGGTGATGGCGGACTTCGCGCCGCCGGGCCTGGAGCCGGACATCCCGGTCAACGCCAGCCTGATCGCCGCCGCGCGAGAGGGGATCCGCACCTCGATCACCGCCGCCGAACGGCTGCTCTCAGGCGCCCGCTACACCTACGCGGTCTGCCGCCCGCCCGGCCATCACGCCGGCCCCGCCTTCCACGCCGGCTACTGCTACCTCAACAACGCCGTCGCGGCGGTGCGCCGCCTCTCCGACGGCGGCGTGAAGCCGGTCGGGATCGTCGACCTCGACCTCCACTACCCGAACGGGACCTCGGCCCTGCTGGAGCGGATGGGCCCGGTAGCGGCGCTGCACTCGCTGCACGCGTCGCCGGTGACCAACCTGCCGCCGGGGACGCCGCTGCCGCGGCTGGCCGGCGAACGCGCCGTCGCCTTCCCCGACAGCCCCGACGAAGGGACCTATCTGCGGGAGGTGGCGCACTCGATCCACGACCTCTCCGAGATCGCCGAGGCGCTGGTCGTCTCGCTCGGCTACGACACGGTGGCGGGGGATCCGCACGGCGGCTGGAGCTTCCGGCCGGAGATCTTCGCCGAGGTCGGGCGCCTGCTGGCGCAGTCGGGGCTGCCGGTCTGCGTGATCCAGGAGGGCGGCTACGCGCTGGAAGAGCTCGCCGACTGCAGCCACGCCTTCGCCACCGGCCTGCTGGGAGGGGACGAGCGATGAGCACCTCCCCCTCCGAGGGCCTGGAGCCGTTCCGCCGTCGCCTCGACACGATCGACGACCAGATCGCGCGGCTGCTCGGCGAGCGGCTCGAGATCTGCCGCGAAGTCGCCGCTTACAAGAGCGAGCACGAGATCCCGATGATGCAGCCCGAGCGGGTGAAGATCGTCCGCGAGCGCTACCTCGCCCGCGGCGCCGAGCACGACCTGCCGCAGGAGTTCACCTCCGACCTCTTCGACCTGCTGATCGCCACCACCTGCCGGCTCGAGGACGAGCTGATGGACGAGCTGGCGGCGAAGAACGGGAAGGGGGCCGCATGAGCAAGCTGCCGCCGGGGCCGCGGATGCCCCGCTCCCTGCAGGCCGTCGGCTGGACCCAGCGCCCGCTTCCGTGGCTGGAGAAGTGCCATCGCCGATACGGCGACACCTTCACGCTGCGGATCCGCCACTACGGGGACTGGGTGATCCTCGCCGACCCCGACGACGTGAAAAAGGTCTTCACCGCCGGCAAGGCGGTCGGCGTCGCCACCGCCAACCCGCTGCTGGGGCCGCTGCTCGGCCCGCGCTCGGTGATGCTGCTGGAAGAACCCGAGCACATGACCCGGCGCAAGCTGATGCTGCCGTCCTTTCACGGCAAGGCCGTCGCGGCCGACGCCGAGATGATGGCCGAGGTGGCGCGGCGGGAGATCGCCCGCTGGCCGGTCGGCGAGCCGTTCGTGCTCTGGCCGCGGATGCAGGACGTCACCCTCGACGTGGTGATGCGGGCGGTCTTCGGCCCCGACTCGCAGGCGCCGCGCCTGCAGCCGCTGCGGGAACGGCTGCAGGCGCTCACCACCTGGATGAACGAACCGCGCAACCTGGCGATGCTCGCCGCCTTCGGCCCCGGCTGGGTGATTCGCAGCCGCGGCTACCGCGAGGCGATGGGGGCGGTCGAGGATGCGGTGATGGAAGAGGTGCGGCGGCGCAAGGCCGAACCGGAGGGGGGCGCACCCGGCGTCGTCTCGATGCTGGTCCGCGCCCAGTACGAGGACGGCTCGCCGATGAGCGACCAGGACCTGCGCGACGAACTGGTGACGCTGCTCTCCGACGGGCCGACCTCGAGCACGCTCGCCTGGACCTTCGAGCGCCTGCTGCGCAACCCGGACAAGCTCGAGCTGCTGCGCGACGACATCGTCGCCGGCGACGGCACCTACCTCGACGCGGTGGTCAAGGAGACGCTGCGGCTGCGCCCGCCGGTGCCGGTCGTCGTCCGCACCCTGCTGGAGCCGCTGCGGCTCGGCGGCTGCGACCTGCCGGCGGGGACGATCGTCGCCCCCTGCATCCACCTGATCCACCGCGACGAGCGCCACTACCCCGAAGCGCACCGCTTCCTGCCCGAGCGCTTCGTAGGCAAACAGCCCGGCACCTACACCTGGATCCCCTTCGGCGGCGGCGTCCGCCGCTGCCTCGCCGCCAGCTACGCGGAAATGGAGATGAAGCGGGTGCTGCGGATCACGCTCGAGACGACTGAGCTCCGAGCGGTCGAGGACTCCGGCGAGCGGGCCCGCAAAAGCGCGATCGCCTTCGCCCCCGATCAGAAGGGGCTGGTGATCGCCGAACCGAGGGAAACCGAACCGGCCGGACCGCGGCCGCTGACGCCCGTCTAGGAGAACAGGATGAGCGAGAGCGACATCCTCATCGTCGGCGCCGGCGCCAAGGCCGCAGCGATCGCGGCCAAGGTCCACACGATCAACACCCTCGGCCTCGGCGAGATCTCGATGACGGTGATCGAGAAAACCGAGCCCGCCGCCTCCTGGAAGGGGCTCAACGGGATGACCTCCGGCGAGGAGCCGCTGGCGATCCCGCCGATCAAGGACGTCGGCTTCCCGTACCAGAGCTCGCGCCAGTTCGGCGAGGTCGGCGACCGGATCGATGCCGAGCTGCTTCCCTTCACCTGGCAGCGTTTCGCGATGGAGCGGCACGAATACGCCGCCTGGGTCAACTCGGGTTCGCCCTCGGTCCTGCACCAGGACTACGGCGAGTACCTCAGCTGGGTACTGGAGCGAGCGAGCAACGGGGTGACCGTCTACGACGGCAGGGTGACCGAGGTATCGCTCGCCGACGGCCATGAGCGCTGGCAGGCCGAGGTCGCCGAGCGGGGCCGTCCCGAGGATCCCGAGCGCCACACCGGCCGCGTCCTCGTCCTCACCGGCCCCGGCGTGCACCGCCACTTCCCCCATGACCCCGAGGTCGAGTCGCGCGTCTTCCACTGCGACAGCCGCCGCGAGGAATTTGCCCGCGTGCCGGAGGACGAGCCGGTGGAGATCGCGATCATCGGCGGCGGGGAGAGCGCCCTCAGCGCCCTCGTCTTCCTCCGCGACCTGCGGCCCCAGGCGCGGCTGACGATCTACACCCCGACCCTGCCGCTGAGCCGCGGCGAGAGCTTCCTCGAGAACCGCGTCTTCGCCGACCCCGACAACGTCGACTGGGAACACCTCGACCTCGAGACCCGGCGCGACTTCGTCAAGCACTGCGACCGCGGCGTCTTCGACCAGACCGTGCTCGAGCGGATCGCCGACGACGACCACCTCTCCTTCGTCACCGGCCGCGCCATGCACGTCTCCCTCGCCGAGGGCGGCGAGGCGGCCCTGCTCGAATACGAGAGCCCCTCGGAGGGGGAGATGTCCCAGCGCTACGACTTCGTCATCAACTGCACCGGCTTCGACCTGCTGCGGCAGGTCCGCGGCCTCTTCCCCGACGCCGTCCGCGACGAAGTCGAAGAACAGTGCGGCCCGCTCTGGGACGGTCCGCCGAAAACCGAGGTGCCGATCGGTCGCGGCCTGGAACTGGAGGGGGTGCGGCCGCGGCTGCACATCCCCGGCCTCGGCGGTCTTCGCCAGGGACCCGGCTTCGCCAATCTCGGCAGCCTCGGGCTGCTCGCCAACCGGGTGCTCCAGCCACTGCTGGAAGAACTAGAAGTACCTATTGCTGCGAATTCAGCGAAGATGCAGGACAAATCTCTATTACTCGATTAGAGGGGAGCGGTGGATGTCGTTAGGGAGAGGGTCGAAGAAGGTGTGGGCTGCGCTGCTTTTGTCGGTGGCGCTGGTCGCGCTCGGTGGCTGTGGTTCCTCTGACTCCGATACGACCGGATCGTCCGGTGGCGGCGACGCGAGCCTGACCGGCGACGCCTGGCCGAACATCGATCTCGCCGCTACCCGCGAGGCCGAAGGGGAGATCAGCCGCAGCAACGTCTCCGAACTGAAAAAAGCCTGGACCCTGCCCGCGAAAGCGCAGAGCACCTACGGCGCCTACGCGGCCGACCCGGTGATCGCCAACGGCGTCGTCTACATGCAGGACCTCGAATCCGCCGTGCAGGCGATCGACCTCGAGAGCGGCGAGGTGCTGTGGACCTACGCGACCGAATCGGCGACCCAGGGGCCGAACGGGGTCGTCGTCGCCGACGGCAGCGTCTTCGGCGCGACCGCCAGCGAGGCCTTCGCCCTCGATCAGGAAACCGGTAAGGAGCAGTGGTCGGTGCCGATCGCGGAAAGCCCGCTGGCGATCGACATGGCCCCCGGCTACCAGGACGGCCTCGTCTACGTCTCCACCGTGCCGGTCAACGTCAACTCCGAATACCAGGGCGGCGGCGTCGGCACCCTCTGGGCCCTCGACGGCAAAACCGGCAAAAAAGCCTGGACCTTCGACACCGTCCCCAAAGACCTCTGGGGCAACAAGAAAGAAAACGCCGGCGGTGGCCTCTGGTACCCGCCGACCTTCGACGGCAAGGGCTCGATGTACTTCGGGACCGGCAACCCGGTGCCTTACCCCGGCACCCCGAAACAGCCGTGGGGCAAAAGCCGGCCGGGCCCGAACCTCTACACCAACTCGCTGGTCAAGCTGGACGCGAAAACCGGCAAGCTCGACTGGTTCTACCAGGCGGTCCCGCACGACCTTTACGACTGGGACTTCCAGAACTCGCCGATCCTGACCAAAGCCGGCGGCCGCGAAGTCGCGATCGGCTCCGGCAAGAACGGGTTCGTCACCGCGGTCGACGCGAAAAGCGGGAAGGTCGTCTGGAACACCCCCGTCGGCAAACACAACGGCCACGACAAAGACAACGTCTACGCGATGGACGGGCAGTACTCGAAAATCAAGAAAGGGGAAATCTTCCCCGGCAACCTGGGCGGCGTGATCTCGCCGCCGGCGGCGAGCGACACCACGATCTTCGTGCCGATCGTCAACGGCGGGATCGAAGTCACCCCCGAACAGAAACTCAGCAACACCAGCGAACTCGAAGGCGGCATGGTCGCCCTCGACCTCAAAACCGGCAAAGTCAAATGGGAGCAGGAATACCCGGCGGCCGCCTTCGGCTCGCCGGTGGTGATCAACGACGTCGTCTTCTTCGCCACCTTCGACGGCACCGTTCGCGGCGTCGATGCGAACACGGGCGGCGAAGTCTGGTCGGCCAGCCTCCCGGCCGGCTCCAACAGCCCGGTCACGGCCAGTGGCGACACCCTGGTGGTGCCGGCCGGCATCGCCACCGCCGAAGGCCAGCGGCCGTCGCTGGTCGCCTTCCGGATCGGCGGCTAGTCCTCGCGAGGTTTACCCATCGACCCGAGTCGGTATGACTCGGGTCGATGGCGACCAAGCGCAGCGCCGGCATCCTCCTCTTCCGCCGCGGGGGCGGTGAGACCGAATTCCTCCTCGTCCACCCCGGTGGGCCCTTCTGGGCGAGGAAAGACGCGGGGGCCTGGTCGATCCCCAAGGGCCAGATCGAGAGCGAAGAGGAGCCGCGAGCCTGCGCGATCCGCGAGCTGGAAGAGGAGCTGGGGCCGGCGCCGGAGCTCGACCTCGAGCAGCTGATCGAGCTGGGCTCGATCCGCCAGCGGGCGGGGAAAGTGGTCGAGGCGTGGGCGGCCGAGGCGGATTTCGACCCGACGACCCTCGACAGCAACACCTTCAGCATGGAGTGGCCGCCGCGCAGCGGCAGCCAGCAGGAGTTCCCCGAGGTCGACCGGGCCGAGTGGTTCGACCTGGCGACCGCGCGGGAGAAGCTCCTCCCCGCCCAGGCCGAGTTTTTGGATCGCCTGTTGGAGCGGTTAGAGTCGGGAAATGGAGAACGGAGCGTCCCCGAACGGTAGGACGCCGATTCCGGCCCGCCTGCTCGGCGTCGGCGTAAAGGGCGCGCGCACGGTCACCAAAGCAACCGGGATCGACCGCGCCGTCGAAGTCGCGGCCGAGGAGGCGATCGTCGCCGCGGTCGAGAGCAAAGCGGTAGAGCGGGCGATGGCCCGGGTCCTGGAAGGACCGGTGGTCGAAGAGGCGGTCGAAGGTGCGTTGGAGAGCGAGGCGGTCAAGCGGGCGCTGCTGGAGGCGATGGACAGCGAGCTGGTCGACGAGGTCTGGCGCCGCCTGCTGGCCAGCGAGGAGGCGCAGCAGCTGGTCGAGCGGATCGCCGAGGCGCCTGAGGTGCGGGCGGCGATCAGCGCCCAGGGGGTGGGCCTTCTGGAGGACATCGGGCGCACGATCGGCAACACTGCCCGCCGCCTCGACAACCGCTTCGAGCGCATCGTCCGCCGCCTCTTCTTCCGCCGGCCTCGGGCTCTGCCCACCGACCGCGCCGGAGCGGTCAGCCGCGCCCTGGCGATGCTGATCGACGGCGTCTTCGTCAACCTCGCCTTCACCGCCTTCGTCGCACTGGTCACCCTGGTCGCCAACGCTTTTGGTGGCAACGGCGAAGGTGGGGGTGGCCTGGCGATCGCCATCGGCTCGACCGCCTGGCTCTCCTTCGGCGCCGTCTACCTGCTCGGCTTCTGGTCCCTGGCCGGCCAGACGCCGGGGATGCGGTTCGTCGGGATCCGCCTCGGCGAGCAGCTCCCCCTGCGGCGCAGCGTCAAGCGCCTGATCGGTCTCGGCCTCTCGGTGCTCACCTTCGGCCTGGGGTTCCTCGGCGTCGTCTTCCGCGGGGACCGCCGCGCCTGGGAAGACCGCCTCTCCGGCGCCGAGGTGCTCTACGACGAGCGGCGGCCGGAGCCCGCCCCGTGGTCTGGGCCGGGGCTAGAGCGGAGCGCCGGAGCGGTTGGGGAGGACGCGCTGGACCAGCAGCGTCATCGTCCCGCCGACGATCAGCAGGGCGACGTTGACGACGAGGACGACGAGAGCGCCGAGCGCGTGGTCGATGCCACCGCCGCCGATGGCCACCCCTAGGTAGGCCGAGGCGGGGATCGTCGTCACCGAGATCGCGACGCCGACGGCGGCGCTGGCCCGGGTCTCGAAGGCGAGCATGCCGGCAACGCCGGCGGCGAGGGCGATCAGCACGGTCGAGTAGTCGGTCTCGGCGAGGGTGCTGAGGCTGCTCTGGTCGACGTCGAAGCCGTCGGGAAGGAGGCCGGTCAGTTTCAGGAGGAGACTGAGGACGCCGGCGGTGACGACGACGAGTCCAAGCCCGAGGACGAGCGTGCCGAAAGCGCGCCTGGTGATCTGGCGGTCGCCGCGGGCGATGCCGACGCAGGTCGCGCAGATCGGCAGCAGGTCGGGGCTGACCGCCATCGCGCCGACGATCAGGATCGAGTTGCTGGTGATGACGCCGAGGGCGGCGATCACCGCGGCGACGTTGATCAGCGCCAGGTAACGCGCCAGGGGGCGGGAGTTGGCGCGGGCCGCGCCCAGCACTTCGACCCAGGCGAAGCCGTCGACCCCGCCCTCGCCATGGTGGTGATGGTGGAGGGGCGCGACGACCTCCATTTTCGTCAGCACGTAGTCGTCGGCCGCGACCCCGAAGCCGCCCAGCTCCTCGATGAGGAGGTCGGCGCTGTTCGGTTCGACGTCGGCGACGAAGACGTAGTGGTCGGCGCGCCGTGACTCGTCGGGTTGCTGCACCACCCGGTGCACCCCGTCGAGCTCGCGCAGCAGGTCCCCGAACTGATCCGCCCGGTGGTGGGGAACGGAGGAGCGGAGCCTCAGCATCCCTGGGTCAAGAGACGAGCTTGAGGACCTTGAAGGAGCGGTTGCCTTTCGGCGTCTCGACGGTGACCGTCGAGCCGACCTTGGCGTCCATCAGCGCTCTGCCGATCGGCGACTCGGCCGAGAGCCGGCCTTCGGCCAGGTTCGCCTCGGTCGAGCCGACCAGGGTCCAGGCGTTGGCCTCGCCTTTGGATTCGTCCAGGACTTCGGCGGTGCGGCCGAAGGAGAAGACGTCGCTGTCGAGCTGAGACACCTCGACCACCACCGCGTTGCGCAGCCGTTCCTGTAGACGCTTGATCCGCGTCTCCATGTGCGCCTGGTCCTCTTTGGCGGTGTGATACTCGGCGTTCTCCTTGAGGTCGCCCTCCTCGCGGGCGACCTTGATCCGCTCCGCCATCTTCTGCCGCGCGGGACCTTCCAGCTCGGCGAGTTCGGCTTTCAGCTCTTCGATTCCTGCCTGGGTGATCGGCTCACCCGACTGTTCCTGAGTGCTCATCCATGCAGCGTGTCAGAAATCAATCGCCGCCGTTGCCGGCGGTGAAGGCGGAAGCGAAGGAGCGGACTTTCTTCCCCGCGGCGTTGCCGAGCGGGCTGAGGTCGAAGAGATCCTCGGTCGTGCGCAGCAACGAGTAGGGGTTGTAGGGGGTGGCGTCGGTGGCGCCCGGAGAGAGCAGAGGGGAGAGGATCAGGGCGCCCACTTTGCGCGGGTCGGCCGCCGGCGCCACCGCGGGATCGGGCGGCGGCGCCGGATCGGCTGCCCCGAAGGTGACGATCAGCAGACCGTCCTTCTTGTAGGCCGGAGAGGAGAGAATTTCCGGCACGACTTTGGCGAGGGAGGCGTCGGCTGCGGCCGCGCCCTCGGGCGTCCCGGCAGCGCAGGTGCCGCGGAAGCCGGCGTTGCAGAGGTTGGGAGAGACGTAGGAGAAGTTGGCGGTGGAATCGACTTTCTTCAGGTCCCCGGCCAGCTCGGTCAGCGGCACGGCGTTTTCGTCGCAGTCGCCGAGGTCGAGCAGCGAGTGGAAGAAGACGAAGGGATTGAGCCGGGCCGAGTAGCCGCTTGCGTTGGGCGTCACCGCGGCTTCGGGTTCGGGGCGGACGCAGCTGTCCGGCTGCCCTTCTTCGTTTGCCATCCCCTCGAAGTAGCCGTGCCAGCGCAGGCGGGCACCGACCAGCTGATCGGCGAGGGTCAGGGTTTCGACCTCGTGGACGCACTCTTCGTAGCGCGGGCAGTCGGCTTTCGTCTCCGCGGTGGGTGGCTGGCCGCTGACCGCGGCGATCCCGTTCGGCAAGGGGGTGGTGTCGAGCAGCGTGTACTCGCTCAGCAGCACGCCCTGGGGGCGCAGCTCGCCGGAGAGGTAGGGCATCTGCGAGGTGGCGCCGAAGCTGGCCTCGTAGCCCGGGCTCGCCAGCGAGACCAGGAAGACGTGCTGGACCGGCCCGGCTTCGGCTTCCGGTTCCGCCGTGGGGACCACGGGAGTTTTTTCATCTGCCGGCGACGCTTCTTCGGCGGGTGGCGTCGGGGGAGGAGGTACCGAGCATCCAGCGCAGGTGCCTCCTCCCCCGACGACGGGTCCCGCCCCCCCTTCTGGCGAGGAAGATGGGCTGGGGCTGGATTCGGGCGCGGCCGGGGCGGGAGCCGAGGCCACCTGCGTTTCTTCTTCCAGCAACGCGCTGGCGGCCGCGACCTCCGTCGGGTTGAGGCCGCCGGAGCTGTTCGCGCCGGCGGCGACGATTCCGGAGGTGGCGACGAGCGAGGAGGCGATCAGCAGCGCCAGGCTCTTGCCGTTCAGCGTCGCGGCGGCGGCGATCGCTTTCTCCAGTGGCTCCCGGATCAGCTTCACGCCGCCACCTCCGTCGCCACCAGGGAGCTGCCGCACTGCGGGCAGAAGCGGTCGGCGGGGCCGAAGGGGGAGTTGCAGGCGGGGCAGTGCCCCGCCGCGTCGGTGCGTTCGATCTCGAGCTGGCGTTCCACCGCGAGCAGCTCGGCGTCGACCTGCTGCAGCTCCGCTGCCCTGCGGGTGAGGGCGTCGAGGCGGACGTGGTCGCGGATCGCCATCTCGTAGAAGGCGCCGCCGAGGTCGGCCTGCATCACCGTGAACTTCTCCAGCAGCCGGTCGCGCTGGGCGCGCAGCTCTTTGCTCTCCGGCGCTTGCTCGGTCGGTTTCGGCTGCGCGCTCGCCTGCGGCGAAGCGTCTTTGCGCCGCCACTCGGTCAGCCGTTCGAGCAGGTCGGACCAGTTCACGGTTCCACCCCTTCGGGGGAGGTGGGTGCCGGGGCGGCGCCGGGGTCGCCGCCGACGACGACCACGTCCGGCAGGTTCTGCTGGGCGGTGATGTAGTCCTCGCCCACCTGGGCCGGGTTTTCTTCGACCAGTTTCGTGTCTTCTGCTTCCTTCTCTTTCGAGGCCTGGAAATTGGTGACCGAGTGGACCGGGCCGTTGGCGGTGGTGGCGATCACTTTGCCTTCGCCTTTGGTCTTGCCCTGGTCGCCTTTGGCTTTTTTGCCCGCTTTGTTGGCGGTCGTGGCAGTCGCCGGGCCCGCCGCGGTGGCGGTGGTTGCCGCCGGCCGGTTGCTCAGCGCCTGCAGCAGCGCCTCGCTGCTGCCGTCGTCGCCACCGCCGCCTTGGCCGACCATGACGCCGAGCGCGACCGCGAGCGGCAGCAGCGCAAAGAAGCCGACCGCGGCGGCGCGGCTGGTCGAACCAGGTTTTGCCGCCGGTGCGACCAGCGGGCGCCGCGTCCGCTTGTTCACCGCGGCGAAGTAGCGCGAGGCCGGGTTCGCTCCGTTGCCGCGCCGCGCCGCACAGTTGACGCAGTAGCGCTGCTGGGGGTCCATCGGCGCCCCGCACTCCTCGCAGGGCTCGAAGGCCTGCGGCCGGCTCACCGGCTCCAACTCACTCACGCTCATCGCTTCCCCTTCCCCTGCTCGTCGTTCTGCTTCTGCTTTTTCTTCTGCTCCTGGCGCTTCTCGCGGGCCTCGAGGATCCGTTCGGATTTGGCCTGGTGGATGGCGGCCTTCTCCTGCGTGGTCGAGCAGCCGGTGAGGCTGCCGGCCACGAGCACGCCGCTGAGGGTGAGGACCGTGAGGTTCCTGTGTCTGGGCCGCTTAACCGAAGGCACCGCTCACGTACTCCTGGGTGCGCTTCTCGCGCGGCGATCCGAAGAGCGCCGTCGCGCTGTTGTACTCGACCAGGTCGCCCAGGTACATGAAGGCGACGTGGTCGGCGATCCGGTAGGCCTGCTGCAGGTTGTGGGTGACGATGACGACGGCGACGTCGTCGCGCAGCTTCACGATCAGGTCCTCGATCACCTTGGTCGATTTCGGGTCCAGCGCCGAGCAGGGCTCGTCGAGCAGCAGGACCTCCGGCTCGGCCGCCAGGGCGCGGGCGATGCAGAGCCGCTGCTGCTGGCCGCCGGAGAGCTTCAGCGCCGGGTGGTCGAGGTTGTCCTTGACCTCCTCGAGCAGGCCGGCGCGATCCAGGGCGCTGAGCACCGCCGGTTCCAGCGTCTTCTTGCGCGCCCGCCGCGAGCCCTGCTCGCGCAGCACGTAGGCGATGTTGTCGAAGACGCTCATCGGGAACGGGTTCGGCTGCTGGAAGACCATCGTCACCCGCCGCCGCAGCAGCGTCGGCTCGATCGCCTTGATGTCGATGTCGTCGAGCAGGATGCGGCCGGTGAGGCGGGCGGTGCTGGTCAGCTCGGTGAGGCGGTTGAGCGAGCGCAGGAGCGTCGTCTTGCCGCAGCCGGAGGGGCCGATCAGGGCGAGGACCTCGCCCTGGCGGACCGGCAGCGAGACGCGTTTGACCGCTTCTTTGGCGCCGTAGTGGACCGAGACCTGGTCGATCTCCATCCGCCGGATCGAGAACTGCGGCGCCCCGACCGAGCGCTTGGCGGTGGTGAAGCCGCTCTGCTGCGGCGCCTGGCCGTTGCCGTTTTGCGCCGACGGCAGCACCTCCGTCGCCGGCTCCGGGTCCTCCAGCTTCAGCCGCCGGATCGGCGGCGGGGACGTCAGTGACTCCACGTTCCTACCTTTCTTGCGCGGCGGTGGACGATGTCGACGGCCGCGTTCAGCGCCAGGACCATCAGCAGCAGGACGAAAGCCGCCGCGTAGGCTTTCTCCGGGTGGTTGAGGTTGCCGGTGGGCGAGGCCTCGTAGACGAAGTTGGTGAGGGTGGTGCCGGCGCCGCGCAGGTAGTCGAAGGGGAAGGGCGCCTCTTCGACCGGGGCGAAGTTCTGGGTGGCGCCGAGGAGGACGACGATGATCGCGGTGTCGCCGATGATCCGGCCGAGGCCGAGCATCGCCCCGGTGGCGACCTGGGGCCGGCTGGTCGGGAGGAGGATGCGACGCACCGTCGCCGCCTTGGTCTTGCCGACCGCGTAGGAGGCCTCGCGCACGTGGCGGGGGATCGAGTTCAGTCCCTCCCTGGTGCTGGCGACCACCAGCGGCAGCGCGACCAGCGAGAGCATCGCCGAGGCGGCGAAGAAGGAGCGGCCGAAGACGACGCCTTCGGAGGTGCGGCTGAGGAAGCCGAGCGCGGTGCTGGAGAAGATCACCGTGCCGAACAGGGCGAGGACGATCGAGGGGATGCCGGCGATCGCCTCGATCGTCGCCTCGGTGATGCGGGCGAGCGCCGCCGGCCGGCCGTACTCGACCAGCCAGATCGCGGTGGCGACCCCGGTCGGCAGCGCGATCGCGATCGCCATCACGGCGACGATCAGGGTGCCGTAAAGGGCGTCGGAGAAGCCGCCGCTTTCGGCCTGGGAGAAGCCGGCCGAGGCGGGCGTGGTCAGCATCGAGAGTTCGAGGTAGGAGATCCCTTTGATGAAGAGGAAGGCGACGATCGCGACCGCGATCGCGCAGAAGAGCAGGCCGAGCGCCCAGCAGATCGCCAGGCCGATGCGATCGCTGAGCGCCCAGGTGGCGCTGCCCTCGACGGCGCTCTCGCCGTCCTTGCCCTTCAGCAGCAGCATCGTCAGGCCGTCCCGTATTTGGCCATCGCCCGGCGGGCGACGTAGCCGGTGAGGGAGAAGAGGGCGGCCGAGAAGAGCAGCACGGTGGCGATCGCGAACAGGGTCGCGTTGGCCGGCGGCGAGCTCAGCTGGTCGATGTTCTTGACGATCGTCGGCGCCAGCGGCCGCGAGGGCTCGTAGATGAAGATCAGGCCGTCGGCGGGGTTGGGCGCGAAGCCGACCGAACCGGAGATCATCGCCAGCATCACCGCCTCGCCGATCGCCCGCGCGGTCGCCAGCACGGTTCCGGCGACGATCGCCGGGCGGGCGCTGCGGACGCCGATCTTCCAGGTCGTGCGCCAGCGGTTGACGCCGAGCGCCAGCGAGCCCTCCAGCCAGCCCGGTTTGACCGAGCGCAGCCCGTCGCTGAAGATCGAGACCATCAGCGGCGCGATCATCAGCGTCAGCACCAGGATCGCTGCCAGCAGGCTGTAGCCGGTGAGGGAGATGACGCCCGCGACCGAGGCCTTCTGCTCCTCGCTGATCATGTGGTTGCCGATGAACGGCACCAGCACCAGGACGCCGAGCAGGCCGTAGATCACCGAGGGGACGCTGGCCAGGAAGCGGACGACGGGCTGCAGGATGTTGCTCATCCACTCCGGCGCGAACTCGACGATGAAGACGGCGACGAAGAGGGCCGAGAAGAGGGCGATGAGGACGGAGCCGCCGGTGATCAGAATCGTGCTCCAGATCAGCGGCCAGCCGTGGAAGGTGTAGACGTATTCGGCCCCGCTCTGGCCGGAGAGGAAGATCGCGTTGAGCTGGTCGTCGACGGCGCCGCCGGGGCCGAACCAGGCGAGGCCGTTGTGGGAGAACGAAGGCCAGCCGCGGACGAGGACCGTGACGATCATCGCCAGCAGCAGCCCGACGACGGCGACGACCAGCGCGCCGAGCATTCGCTCGACGCGCCGGTCCGACCATTTCGGGCCGTACTCCTGGGGGAGCTCCTCGTTCAACTGTCTACTTCTTGCGCTTCTTGTTGAACGCGGGGACGCCGCCGGCTTTGCTGATCACTTCACCGGCCAGCGGGCTGAGCCGCATCCAGTCGATGAACTTGAGCAGCGCTTTCGGGCTCTGGCTGCCGTCGCCGGGGAGGACGATGAACAGGTAGCGCGAGAGCGGGTACTTGAGCGGCTCGACGCTGATCTTGCTCGGGGTGCAGGGGACGCCGTTGACCTTCAGCGGCTTGACCCCTTTCTGCCAGGCGAGACCGGCGTAGCCGATCGCGTTCGGGTCCTGTTTGACCGCGTTCTGGACGAGTCCGTCGGCGGTCAGGGCGTTGACGTTCGAGGCCGGCGGCTCGTTGTTGAGCACCGCCTGGAGGAAGAAGTTGTAGGTCCCTCCGTTGGTGTCGCGGCCGACCGGGGCGATCGTCGTGGTCAGGTTGGACCCCGGCAGCTGGCTCCAGTTGGTCAGGATCCCGCGGTAGATGTCGTGGGCCTGCTGGATCGAGATGTTGCTGAGGCTGTTGCGTTTGTTGACGTCCAGGCAGAGCCCGTCCATGAACATCTTGATGTAGGTCGTCCCCGCGTCTGAGGGGAGGGGGGTACGGGCGTTGCCGGCGAACTGGCTGGTCCCGTTCTGCACGTCTTTGACGCCGGCGTTGCCGCCGTTGGCGGTGTAGACGAACTTGACCTTGGGGTTGACTTTCTTCGTGTAGGTGGCGAAGAGCGCCTGCAGTACCGGCTGCGCTGCCACCGAGCCAGACCCGATCAGGGTTATGGCGCTAGCCGACGCCGGCGCGGCAAGCCCCGCAAGGGCTATGAGCGCGATGGCGAGGGTCTTGATTCTCATCTGGGGTTGAGTCCTTTCCTGCCGGGTAACTGACTTTGTTGACCAGCTTGATCGCGAAACCGTAGCAGCTTCTGTACTTTATTGACTCACTTAGTAAAGAAAGGCCGCCGAGGGCACCCCGGCAAAGCCATACGGAGGCCGCTGACATGGAGGACAAATGCTGAAGAGAAGACTGTCCAGCCCCCGAGCCGCGACCGTGGTCGTGCTCTCGGCGGTGGTCGCCCTCTCGGTCACGGTGGTGCCCTCGATCGCCCAGTCGTTCCTGACGAGCGAGAAGGCAGCGAAGGTGTTCGTGACCAACAAGAAGGCGTCGACGCTGTTCCTGAAGAAGAAAGCCGCTTCGAACCTGTACGTGGCGAAGGCGACGGCACCGAAGTCGCCGGTGGTCGGCATCGCTGCCGGGACCGCCCCGTTCAGCGCCGCGGCGACCACGGCCGGCTACATCCCGAGCGCGTTCACCTCGTTCGCGACCAAGGCGGACATCAGCTCGCTGGTGGTCACGTTCTCGGGCCAGGCGACCTGCACGGCGGCGAAACCGGGTGCCGACAAGGCTTGCCCGGTGCAGATCCTGGTCGACGGCCAGGCGACCGGGAAAGTCAACTTCGCCCCGGCGACCCCGGCCTCGCCGACCCCGGTGCCGGTCGTGCAGACGATCGTGCAGACGGGCGTGGTGACCAAAGGCGGACACACGATCGCCGTCCAGTACGCGGGCGCGAAAGACGTGACCTTCGCGCTGAAAGGCTGGAACCTCTCCGCTCAGGCCATCCCGCAGCCGGATGAACCGCTGGAGACGGAGGACGCCAAAAAAGGCCTCTGAACCTGAAAGAGCCCGGACCGCGTCGATCAGGCGGGTCCGGGCTCAGGTTTCACAGCCGGGTGAGTCAGCGCTTTCGCCGTTCATGGCTTCAGCGCTGGGGGCGGGGGAGGGAGTCGCCGAGGATCAAGCGGGCGCGGTAGAAGAGTGCCTCGTCGGCACCGTTCAGAGCCGACTCCCGGTTGTCGGTCTGCGTGGTCCGGTTCTGCCCGGTCCCGGCCGGGTACTCGTCCCGCACCAGTCCGGTCAACCGACCCCTCGAGCGAAACGTGGTGGTCGTCACTCGTTTGGTCATCTTGTCTCCTTTCCGTATTTGTGGATCAACTTAGTCAAGAATAGCAAAGACCGCGGGAAAAGCGAGATTGGTGGGGGAGAGATCAAGGCCCGTCGCTCCTTAGTCCAACGTGGCAGCGGACCTGCTCTACAAAGTCGCCTACGACGAGGCCGTGCGCGCCCTGGCAGAGCAGCAGGCGGCCATCGAAAGCTTTCGCGGTCGAGCGGGCCTCCTACTCTCATCTGCCGCTGTCACGACCTCGCTTCTCGGAGCGCATGCTCTCCAAGGCGGCGGTTCGAGCCCCATCTCAGGGCTGGCATTGGCGGGCTTTGCCGGAGTGGCCATAGCTTCCCTTGCCATCCTTTGGCCGCGGAGGTGGGAGGGCGCGGCTGATCCGCACGACGTGATCGAGAGCTACATCGAGTCCGCGGAGCCGGCGCCTATTGAGAAGCTGCACCGAGATCTTTCTGTACACATGCGCAGCAGCTACTTAGAGAACCGCGAAGGCTTGGAGGAACTTGTTGTCTTCTTTCAGATTGCTAGCCTCCTGCTTGTCATCGAGATAGTGCTTTGGCTCGTCGCTATCGCACTTGCTTAGGAGCCCGATTTGACCCAGACCAAAAAACCCATCCATCGACTGGAGCCCGAACGGCCGAGTCCCATGATGGAAACGGAGCGGCCGATCTCCCTCAAGGAAGCGATATCGATCCTGACCCCTCGCTGGCTGAAGCGCTCATCGCGCCGCGGGCGAGGAACCAGCTAACAAATCTCGCTCCGGCGCAGCTAGCCTGCCGCGATGCTGGATGTGGCCCTTGGAGCGGCAGTCGCCTTTTGCCTGGCGGTTCTGACCACGCCGGTGGGCGTCTCCGGCGCCGTCTTCCTGGTGCCGTTTCAGATCAGCGTCCTGCACACGCCCAGTCCCGCGGTCACGCCGACCAACCTCCTCTACAACCTGGTGGCGATCCCCGGGGCGCTGCTTCGGTTCCACCGCGAGGGGCGCCTGGTCGGGCCGCTGACCCGGCTGCTGGTTCTCGGCACCCTGCCCGGCGTCGTCGCCGGGGCCGTGATCCGGGTCTGGGTGCTCGACGAGGGCGACGCCTTTCTCCTGGTCGTCGCGGCGGTGCTGGTTCCCTTGGGGGTCTGGCTCGCCTTTGCGCGGCCGCCGGCTCCACTGGGGTCCCCCGACGCGAGGCGGCGGCGGCAGATCCTCGCTCTCTCCCTCGCGGTCGGAGTGGTCGGCGGCATCTACGGCATCGGCGGCGGCTCGATCCTCGCGCCGATCCTGGTCGGCTTCGGCTTCTCGGTCCTCGAGGTCGCTCCCGCCGCCCTGGCCGCGACCTTCCTCACCTCCGTCGCGGGGGTGCTGACGTATCTGCTGCTCAGCCTCGAGGCGGGGGGAGACATCGCCCCGGAGTGGGGGTTGGGCCTGGGGATGGGTCTGGGCGGTCTGGCCGGCGCCTACGTCGGTGCCCGCTTGCAGACCCGGCTGCCGGAGAGGCTGCTGAGGCGAGCCCTCGGCGTCCTCGCCCTCGCCCTGGGGCTGCGATACGCGCTGGCCGTATTCCTATGATGTGGCGAGTTGGGGCGGGGCGTCACCCGGCAAGAAGACGCCCCACCCCGTCGCCCCTTCAAACGGCTGCAGGTAGACCTGCGTCGCCGCCGTCCTGGGACCCAGGGGGAGTCGAGGCCCCCTGGGAGTTGGACGGTGACGCACCGTTGAAGCTTTTTGCCTGGATCGGGCGCAGATAGGCGATCTGCCCCTCGCGCAGCTCGAGCCGTTGCAGCTCGTTGCGGGTCAGCTGCGCCCAGATCTCGGTCCCGTCCCCGAGGGTGAGCTCGACCCGGACCTCGAAGCCGAGGGTGACGATCCGCTGCACCATGCCCTCCTGGGTGCGCTCGTCGGGGTCGTGCACGATCTCCATGTCGTGCGGGCGGACGAAGTCGTCGCCGAGCCGGTTGACCTCGCCGACGAAGCTCATCACGAACTCGTTGGCCGGGTGCTCGTAGAGCTCGTCGGCGGTGCCCGACTGCTCGACCCGTCCCTCGTTCATCACCACCAGCTGGCCGGCGACGTCCATCGCCTCCTCCTGGTCGTGGGTGACGAAGATCGTCGTCACGTGCATCTCCTCGTGGAGGCGCCGCAGCCAGGTCCGCAGGTCCTTGCGGACCTTGGCGTCGAGCGCCCCGAACGGCTCGTCGAGGAGCAGCACTTTGGGCTCGACCGCGAGCGCCCGCGCCAGCGCCATCCGCTGCCGCTGCCCGCCGGAGAGCTGGGAGGGGAAGCGGCCGGCGAGGCCGTCGAGCTGGACCAGCTGCAGCAGCTCGTGGACGCGCTTCGAGGTCTCGGGCTTCTTCCACTTGCGGATCTTCAGCCCGAAGGCGACGTTGTCGTACACCGTCATGTGCTTGAAGGCGGCGTAGTGCTGGAAGACGAAGCCGACACCGCGGCTCTGCGCCGGTTTGTGGGTGGCGTCCTCGCCGTTGATCACTACCTGTCCCGAATCCAGGTCCTCGAGGCCGGCGATCGCCCTCAGCAGGGTCGACTTGCCCGAGCCGCTGGGCCCGAGCAGGGCGGTAAGGGACCCGTCCGGGACCTCGATCGACACGTCATTGAGGGCCTGAAAGTCACCGAAGCTCTTGTTTGCTCCCTCGACTGAGATTCCCATCAGGCGTCCTCCTTTCGTTTCAGTAGGTTCATTGCAAAGAGGGTGATCAGCGCCAGCAGCGCCAGCACCAGGGAGGCGCCGTAGGCGCCGGTTTGGTTGAAGTTCTGGTACTGCTTCTCGACGAAGAGCGGCAGGGTCTGGGTCTGGCCGCTGATCGAGCCGGAGACGATCGTCACCGCGCCGAACTCGCCGAGCACCCGGGCGGTGGTGAGGACGACGCCGTAGGCGACTCCCCAGCGGATCGACGGCAGGGTGACTTTCCAGAACGTCTGCCAGCCGTTGGCGCCGAGGGTCGAGGCCGCCTGCTCCTGGTCGGTGCCGATCTCCTGCAGCACCGGCACCGTCTCGCGGACCACGAACGGCAGCGAGACGAAGATGCTGGCCAGGACCATCCCCGGCACCGAGAAGAGGATCTTGATCCCTTCTTCGCCGAGGAAGGCGAACCAGCCGTTGGTCCCGTAGAGGAGGTAGAGCGAGAGGCCGATGACGACGGGGGAGACCGCGAACGGGAGGTTGATGATGCCGTCGATCAGCGGGTTCAGCTTCGACTTGTGGCGGACCAGCAGCAGCGCGCAGCCGATGCCGAAGATCGTGTTCAGCGGCACCGAGATCACGACCATCAGCACGCTCAGTTTCAGCGCGTGCAGGCCGTCGGGCGTGGTGATCGCGTCGATCGGCGGGCCGATCCCGTCCTCGAAGGTCTTCCAGAAGATCATCACCAGCGGGATCAGCAACAGCAGCGTCAGGTAGCCGAGGCCGAGCACCCGCAGGCCCCAGCGGCTGGGAAGGCTGGCGCTCATCAGGCACCACCCCCGGAGACGTCCTTGTTCTCGACCGTGACGATGAAGTCGGTCGAGCCGCGGTCGTGCCGGATCGCCCAGCGCTGGATCAGCGAGACGCAGGCGAGCAGCAGCAGGGAGGCGACAAGGAGGACGAGAGAGACGGCGGAGGCCCCATCCAGGTTGTCGGACTCGACCTGGTTGCGGATGAAGACCGAGGAGACGAGGGTGTCCGGATTGCCGCCTGCGAAGAGGAGGACCGAACCGAACTCGCCGAGGGCGCGGGCGAAGGCCAGCGCGATCCCGGCGGCGAGGCCGGGGAGGAGGTTGGGGAAGATGATGCGGCGGAAGATGGTGAAGTTGCCCGCCCCCAGCGAGGCCGCCGCGGCCTCCATCTCGCGGTCCATCTCCAGCAGCAGCGGCTGCACGGCGCGGACGACGAAGGGCAGGGTGACGAAGCAGAGGGCGACGACGACGGCGGCACGGGTGAAGGCCAGATCGATCCCGAGCGGGCTGTCGGCGCCGTAGAGCGTCAGCAGGGTGAGGCTGGCGACGATCGTCGGCAGCGCGAAGGGCAGGTCGATCACCGCGTTGACGATGCTCTTGCCCGGGAAGTTGTCGCGGACCAGGAGCCAGGCGAGGATCGTGCCGAAGACGCCGTTGATGGCGACGACGATCAGCGAGCAGACGACCGTCAGTTTCAGGGACTTCACCGCCAGCGGTGAGGTGACCTGGTCCCAGAAGGTGCCGACTCCGCCGGAGAAGGCTTCGCTGGCGACGGCCGCCAGCGGCAGCAGCACGATGATGCTCAGGTAGAGCATCACCATGCCGCCGCCGATGCCGGTGCCGAGACCGGGCAGGCGCAGGCCTGCCCGGTGCTCGGTCGGTGCGGGGAGGTTTGCCGGGTGCGCCTCCATCAGCCGCTCGTCGAGACTCCGAGTTCTTTCTCGATCTCGGCTACGGAGCCGGTTTCGTCGTCGAAGAACTCATCGTTGACTTTGCCCCAGCCGCCGAACTGGTCGATCGTGAACAGGTCCGCGGGAGTCGGGAACTGTTTCTCGTCGACCAGTTTCGGGTTGACCGGGCGGTAACCGTTCTCGGCCCAGATCTGCTGCCCCTCGTCCGACCAGATGAAGTCCAGGAAGTCCTGGGCGGCCGGCTCCGGCGCGGATTTGGTGACCGCGATCGGGGTTTCGATCTGGATCGTCGAGGGCGGGATCACGTACTCGATCTCTTCGCCCTCCTCTTCGGCTTTGATCGCCTCGTTCTCGTAACCGAGGAGAACGTCGCCCTGGCCCTGGGTGAAGGCCGAGAGCGCGTCGCGGGCGCTGCCCGGCTGAGCGACGGCCTTTTCGAGCAGGGTCTTGACCGCGGCCAGCGCCTCGTCCTCCGATTTGCCGGCGTTGATCTGGGAGCCGTAGACGGCCATGATGTTCCAGCGCGCCGCGCCGGAGCTGAACGGGTTCGGGGTGATCACGTCGACGTCTTTGCTGAGGACGTCGTCGAAGGATTTGATCCCCTCCGGGTTGCCCTCACGGACCGTGATCACGACCACCGAGTTCTGGGCGATCCCGTTGTAGGGCTGTTTGTTCCAGTCTTTGGCGACGAGTTCGCCTTCCTCGACCAGACGTTCCATGTCGCCGCCCTGGGCGAAGTGGACAACAGATGCGGGCTGACCCGCGACGACGGCACGGCTCTGATCGCCGGAGGCGCCGAACGAGTTGCTGAAGCTGACGCCGCTGCCTTTATCGCTTTCCTCGAAGGCGGGCTCGAGGTCTTCGGTGTAGACGGCTTCCGGGGTGGAGTAGCCGACTACCGCGAGCTCACCGCCCCCGGAGGAGTCGGAGCCAGAACCGGTGGTGTCATCACCACCGCCACAGCCGGCGGCGAAGACCGCGAGCAGCAGCACGAGAAGAGCGGCGGGGAGGCCGACCTTCACGCTGCGCCGCCGGGTAGTGCGAGCGTTCCGCATCTATTTAGTTCCTTCCTAAGTTGAGTGACTTACTTTCTTGAGCAACTTACTGCTCAATGAGGGCGGCACCGTAGCACAAAGTCGATCAGGAAAGTAGGGAATCCTGATCTGAATTCTGGGATTTCAGGTCAACAATCCCTTCCTTTCGGGGTGTGGTTGAGCTTTGGCCTCCTATAGCGCCCCAAAGCTCAACCACACCCGCATAGACTGCGCGCATGTCAGTCGACGCCGTCCGCACGCCGGACGAGCTCCTGGAAGGACTGCCGGACTACCCGTTCGAGTCCGTCTACCGGGAGGTCGACGGGCTGCGGCTGGCGCACCTCGACGAGGGGGAGGGGGAGCCGGTCGTCTTCTTCCACGGCGAGCCGACCTGGTCGTTCCTCTGGCGCAAGGTGATCCCGCCGGTGCGGGATGCCGGCTACCGCTGCATCGCTCCCGACTACGCCGGCTTCGGCCGCTCCGACAAGCCCACCGACGTCGGCTGGTACACCTACGACCGCCACGTCGAGCTGATGGCGGCGCTGCTGGAGGAACTCGACCTTCGCAACGCGACCGCCGTCGTCCACGACTGGGGCGGTCCGATCGGTCTGCGGCTCGCGGTCGAGCACCCGGACCGGATCTCCCGCCTGGTGATCATGGAGACCGGCCCCTTCACCGGCCACCAGAAGATGAGCGACGCCTGGCTCGCCTTCCGCGAGTTCGTCCGCAACAGCGACGAGGTCCCGGTCGGGATGCTGGTCCGCGGCGCCTGCAAGAACGATCCGGGCGACGAGGTGATCGCCGCCTACGAGGCCCCTTATATAGACGGGCCCTCGAAGGCCGGCACCCGCGCCTTCCCCCTGATCCTTCCCACCGAGCCCGACGCTCCCGGCGCCGCCGAGGGCAAAGCCGTCGCCGACGCCCTCCGCGACGACGACCGGCCGGCCTTGGTCCTCTGGGCCGACTCGGACCCGGTCCTGCCCTTCTCAGTCGGAGAACGAGTCTCCAGTCAGCTCAACTTCCCGCCGCCTCGCCCGATCGAGAACGCGGGCCATTTCCTCCAGGAGGACGCTGGCCCCGAGATCGGAGCCATCATCGCGGACTGGCTGCGTTCGACCGGTTGATCAGATCGATCATCTGATCGTGGGAGTAGTCCTGGAGTAGCCGGGCTCGGCGAGGTGGGTCGTCGCCTTCCAGCCAAGTGACGGTGCCGGGCCAATAAGAGTTGGGCGGGTCCCCTGGCTGATGAAAAGCCGAGGCGAAGACCCAGCTGCCGGTGTTGTGGAGGCGGCCGCCGCGGGGGAGGGGCCACTCCGCTTCGCTCGGCAGGGGGCCGCCGCGGTGGGTGTGGCCGGTGATCACGTGGACGTCGTCGACCCCGAGCCGCACCGCCAGCTCGATCGCCGCCTCGACGCCGCCGCGGAAGATCGCCGGCGGCCTCACGTCGGGGTCGAAGTCGGCGCGGAGCAGGCCGTTGATGGCGCGGACCGTCGCCGGCCAGCCGGCGCGGGCGGCTCGGGCCTTGACGCTCGGCCGCGCGAGTTCCCCCGCCAGAACCTCCCAGGCGTGCTCGAACGGCCCGTTGCGGCGACGCTTGATCGGCATCACCTGGGCGAGGCCGTAGGCGAACCCGTAGAGGGGGCGGAGCACCCGCTCGTAGTCGTTCGGCGTGGCTCGGTTCGGCGGTGGCTTGGAGAGCCGCACCATCGTCGCCGCGGCAAGGCACTCGGCTCGCGGCAGCCGCAGGTGAACGTCCATGTAGTGGCCGTGGGTGGCGTAGACGTCGTCGCGCAGCCAGACGCCGGGGTAGGCGAGCTTCAGGCGCGCGGCCCCGAGCCACTCGTCGACCAGGACGGCGGGGCCGGTGGGGACGTGGCGGTGCTCGAGGCCGAGGGTGGGGTCGCCGGCGATCGAGAGCTCGTCGAGCAGCGGCTCGGCGAGGCGGTGGTCGTGGTTGCCGGGCACCAGCGTCACCTCCGCCTCGCCCAGCGCCTCACCCAGCTCCGTGAAGAAGGGCCTGGCGCGAGCCAGCGAGGGACCGAGGGGCAGGTTGCGCAGCTCGATCACGTCGCCGAGGAGGACGACGCGGTCGGCTCCGGCGATCTCCTCGAGCAGGGCGCGCCGCACCTCGGGGTCGCGGAGCACGTCCTCGTCGCTGGCGACGCCGAGGTGGAGGTCGGAGATGATCGCCGTCCGCATCCGCGCGAGTATGACGTTTGGCTGGACAGCCAGGGTGGGTACGATTCCCGGATGCACGCCTTCAGCGACGAGCGGCTGGCGCCGGCCAACGGCATCGAGCTCTGCTACCAGGAGATGGGCGACCCGGACGGGGAGCCGCTGCTGCTGGTGATGGGGCTGGCGACGCAGATGATCGCCTGGGACGAGGAGTTCTGCGGGATGCTGGCCGAGCGCGGCTTCCGGGTCGTCCGCTTCGACAACCGCGACATCGGCCGCTCGACCAAGATCTCCGGCGGCGTGCCGGGCATGCTCGGGATGACGATCGGGCGCGGCACCCCTACCTATCGCCTCCGAGACATGGCCGCCGACGCCGTGGGGCTGATGGACCACCTCGGGATCGACTCCGCCCACGTGGTCGGCGCCTCGATGGGCGGGATGATCGCCCAGTGCCTCGCGATCGGGCACCCGCAGCGGGTTCGCTCGCTCGTCTCGATCATGTCGACGACCGGCAGCCGCCGCGTCGGCCACCCCAGCTACCGCACCTTCGGCCTTCTGCTCGGCAAGCGGCCGCGCGAACGCGAGGCGGCGATCGAGCGCGCGGTGAACACCTTCAAAGTGATCGGCTCCCCCGGCTACCCCTTCGAAGAGGAGCGGATCCGCGATCTCGCCAACCGCTCCTTCGATCGCGGCCACAGCGAGGCCGGGATCGCCCGCCAGCTGCACGCGATCACCGCCTCCGGCGACCGCACCGCCCGCCTGCGCGAGCTCGACCTCCCCGCCGCCGTCATCCACGGCAAGAACGACATCCTCGTCAACCCCTCCGGCGGCCGCGCCACCGCCAAGGCGATCCCGGGCGCCCGCCTGAAGATGATCGACGGCATGGGGCACGACATGCCCCGCAAGCTCTACCCGACCTTCGTCGAGGAGATCGCCGCCAACGCGGCGCGGGCTCCAAAGCGGGAGTCGGTCGCCCAACCGGCCTGAACGGCGAATCTGTCTCAGTCCCCGTATATGGGGGTCGGAGACAGACTCGTGATGCGGCTGAGAGGAGTCGAACCTCCACGGGCTCTCGCCCACACGGACCTGAACCGTGCGCGTCTACCAGTTCCGCCACAGCCGCGCGGAGCAGGCAATTTACCGGTTGCCCGCCTCGCGCCTATTCCCGGCTCTGGGATTGCACCCTGTGACCGACGTCTCGCACCCCCACCGCCCGGCTCGCTAAAATGCTCGTTCCTCGCCGCTATCGTCTAGGGGACTAGGACGCCGGATTCTCAGTCCGGAAACCGGGGTTCGAATCCCCGTAGCGGTATTTCCTCTTCGGGCTGGGTCGGTGTCACGACTTCTACCGCCTGCGTGTGAACTGTACGTGGGCGATCCCCGTGAAGTCCCCCCGAGTGCTGGCACGATTCCTCTTGTCAGCAAAGAGCAGATCCGGCGCTATCGCGAGGACGCCACGATCTACGCGGAGCATCGCGAAAAGGGGACGCATCCCTACACGTTGGGCGAGATCGACGCCAGGATCACCGCTTGCGCGGCGGACTTGGCGGCGGCGAAAGGGGAGGGGCCCGTCAGCCCCCCGATCCTGCGCGAATTGGTTTCGCTCTTCTGGCACCGCCTCTTCCGCGATCCTCCCCTCGATGCCGAGCGGCGGGCAGGCTTCGAAGCCGACCTGAGCAAAACCAACACCGACGCGAACGTCGCCAGGGAGAAAGCCACCCGCGCCGAACGGCGACGCCGCGACCTCGAGGCGGAGGCCAAGCTTGCGGGAGCTCCGCTCACCGGCACCATCTTTACCCAGCCCTGGACGATCCTGTTCTGCCTCATCCCGGGTGCGGTGATCGAGGTTCTGGGCTCAGCGCCGTCGCTGGAGATTGCCTTCGACATCTCGACCCTGTGGTCGACCGTCTTTGCCGTGGCGATATCGGCGATTCTGATCCTTGCTGCCGACCAGCTCGGCAACGCCCTTGGCGGCGCTGCCGAGGGTTCTCGCCGCCGCACGGCGCTGTTCGCCGGTCTGCTGGTCGCGGTGGCGGTAATCGCCGGCGCCTGGGCGATCAGGGACCTCGCCGACAGCCGCACCAACAACCTGGCACGCGAGCAGCAGCTGGAAGCGATCGAAAGCGCCGGCGGCGATACGAGCGGCGGCTTCGGCGGTTTCGACGAACTGTCGGGCCCTCGCAACAACGCCGAAGAAGAAGCAAAACGGGAAGCAGAAGCGGAAGAGGTGACGGCCGAAGCGGCTAGGCGCCAGGCGGCGATCGAAGAGCTCCCCGGCCCCAATTTCACCTTCTTCATCCCGCTCTCGTTCCTGATCCTCTCGACCGCGACGCTGGTCGCCTTTCGGATTGAGGCCGCGAGGGAGTGGAACGAGCGAACCCAGGGCATCGAAGACGCCCGCATGGCGGCGGCGGAGAGCCGCAAACGCGAAGCGGATGCGCGTCAGGCGGCCAACGAGGCCGCCCTGCCGGACGATCAGATCTTCCAGGAAGCGTCCGCTTATGTGGAGCGTGAACACGGCGTCATGACCGGGTGGATGGAGCGCTTCCGCGCCGAGTACCAGCGTTACTGCGCGGTGGAGAAAACCGATCCTCGCTCGATCGTCGTCCCCCGCTTGCCCGCCCCGGAGGAGGCTCTCACCCGCCTGCTGTTTCCTCGCGGGGGGCCGCCGGCCGGGTCGTCGAATGGATTCGGAGGCGCGGAGGATGGCCCGACCCGCGGCGAGGCGCCGCCTCAGGACAAGCCTTCGGGCGGGCCCGGCGCCGGCGCGGCCGGCGGCGGGCCGGCGCCCGCGGGCGGAGCGACCGCTGCCGGCGAGCAGCAGGCGGCCGGGGACGGCGCCGGGCGGCGGCGCGAGCCACCTCCGCGGACGTCGCGGCGACCGCGGCGCCGTAGCGAGGACAAAAGACCGACCGGCTGGGGATCCACCGGCCGAAGCGATCGATAGAGCAACGGAAAGGACCGCCTGTGTACGAATCGGAAGGGCTAAAGCAGCAACGGCGCAGACGTCAGATCATCACCGCGGGCGTGCTCGCCCTGGTTCTGGCGGCGGCGGTTGCCGCCATGGTCTTCGCCGCCGGCGGGTCCGACAGCAAGGCATCCGGCTGCGTGATCGCCGACGTCTCCGAATCGACCAGCGAAGCGCGGTCCCGCTACGCGGCGGCCTTCGGAGAGTTCGCCAGCGGGATCGGCAACGAAGGCTCCGGGGAGCTCTGCCTGGTGGTGGCCGCCGCCAAGCCTTTGACCGAGGGGACGCCGATCTCCGCCTACGTGGGGCCGGACCCCGAGCACGTCGACAAACCGCAGGCGAAGGGAGACGTCGAACAGCGCGTTCAGACCGCCACTTCGCAGCTCTCGCAGCTGCTCGCCGAACCCAGCGTCGACCAGAAAGGCTCGGCCCTGGTCGAGGCTGCGACGGTGACCGCTGACGTGCTGGAACCCGGCGACCGGCTGCTGATCCTCTCCGACGGCTTCCAGTGGAGCCCCACCGCTGGCCACCTGCAGGAAATGGATCTCGACCCGGTCGCGATCGAAGACCTGATTCGCAAGCTCGACGGCATCGGGTTGGTACCCGACCTCGAGGGAGTGGAAATTGAATTTCCCTTCATGCTCCTTCATCCCGGTGGCCTTCCCAACGGTGAAGAAACGGCCCTGGGTATAAAGAGCTTCTGGAAGGCGTGGGTGGAGGAGACCGGCGCCGAAATGGTGCTTCCCGGACAGGCCTGACCCACTATTGGTGGAAAAGACCACTTGATATTCCTTTAACAGACAGGTCCCCTTTACATACTGACGGTTATCCGTAGTAGTACTTCCCCTTTATTTTCCACGAACGCAGGGGGGCGAAGTAGATGAAGGGGAGAAGCAGGATCGCTCGCGCGAAGGCGGAACTCGCTGCGATCTGCCGGCGAGAAGCGCGTTCGGGCTGGCCTGCCTGGGATCGCTGGCAAAATGAAGACGTCTGGCACGAAACGTTCCTGCGGCTCGCGCAGAGAATCGATGACGGCAGGGTCACGATCGACCAGCCGCTGCGGCCGCTGGCGCGCAAAACCGCTTTCCGCCTCTTCCTCCGAGAGGGGGAACGGCAACGGCGCTTCTTCCAGCTCTCCGAGAGCCAGCTCCACCGCTTTCGCCAGAGCGAAGAGCTCCTGCCGGAGGACTATGCAGAGGTCTCCCGTCGCGCCGTGCTGCTGCGGGAGACCCTGCTGCGGCTCTGCGCCGAAGAAAAGCTCGACGAGCGCGATGTGCTCGTCCTCACCCTCCGCTACGTCGAGGGTTGGCCGGCGGCGGCAGTTGCCGAGCGGCTGGAGATAGGCGCCGCCGGGGTGAGGAAGATCTGCTCGCGACGGTTGCAGCTCCTGCGCCGCGAGATGGTGGATTCGGAGATGACGGACGCGACTGAGGCGCCGGTCTAGGTCGAGAGCGGCATCGCCCGGCCCTCGTCATCGGGAACGAACTCGATGTCGGGCCGCGGGCTCTCCTCGAGTGCCGCTCGCGCCGGTCCCTCGATCAGCTCGTAGATCAGCGGCGCCACCGAACGCCCGTCCCAAGTGCCGTCGCGGGGCAGCCTCCCGTCGAGGGACTCCGCGAAGAGCTCGGCGTCGAACCGCGGCCAGACCCCGAATTCGTCCCCCAGGTTGGCCTCGAGGTGACGGCAAGACTTGCCGACCATCGCCTTGAGGGCGCCGCGACGCAGGTAGTCGTAGCCGACCAGTGAGTCCTGGAGTCGACTCCAGAGCGCGCGGGAGCCGACCCCGTTTTCGATCCGCGGAGCCTTGAGTTTTTCCTCGAGGATCGCTTCGCTCGTGTTGAGCAGGGTTTCCGTATCGGGCAGCAGATCGCCTTCGGACGACTCGACGAGTTTCGCTGACTCGTCGAGTTTTGCCGCGCCGGCGTTGGTGGTGAGGATCATGATCGTGTTCTCGAAGGTGACGGTGCGCCCGCGCCCGTCGGTGAGGCGGCCGGCGTCGAGGATGCCGAGCAGCATCTCGACCAGGCGGGGCGGTCCGCGGTCGAACTCGTCGAGGACGATCACCGCCGCCTCCTCTCCGGTCACGCCGCTGAAGGCCCCGCCCTCGTCGTGCCCGACGTACCCGGGTGGGGCCCCGGTCAGGCGGGCGGTGTCATGGTCGCCGTGGAACTCGGCGCAGTCGATCCTGCGCACGGCGTCGCGACTGCCGACGATCGCTTCGGCGAGGATGTAGGCCGTCTCGGTCTTGCCGACGCCGGTCGGCCCGTGCAGGACCATCTTTGCCATCGGCCGCGTTAGCGTCGAGCCAGGGGGACGGTTCGCCGAGCGCCAGCGGCCGCGCTCCAGTACTCGCCGGATCGACGCCATCGCGCGCTCCTGGCCGACGATCTCTTCTTCGAGCATCGCCATGATCGAGTCGACTCCGAGCCTGTCGATCGGGGTCCTGCCGCGTTCGCGGCGGGCGGCGCGGTACAGCGACTCGGGCCGGGCCGGGGAGATCTGCACCGCGTGCGAGCGGCGGCGCAGCTGCTCGAGACCGCGCAGCGAGTAGCCGTGGGTGATGCGAGCCAGCGATTCCAGGCCCTTGTCGAGGGCGTCTTCCTCCTCGGCGCCGTAGAAATCCGGTCCGAGGAAGCGCAGCGCTGCGAGCCGCTCGGAGCGATCCGGCGCGTCGACCTCGAGTTCGACTACGCCGGGAACCGCTGCGATCTGGTCGATGACCGGGCCGCTGGGAGTGCCGAAGACGATCAGCGTGTTGCGGGGCGAGGTAGGCCCGTTGGGGTTGGGGATGCAGGCCTCGGCCATCGCCTCGATCAGGACTCCGAGCGCCTGTCTGTCCCGTTCCTGTCTGCCCTGCAGAAGCAGGGCCGCTTCCTGCAAGACCACCGCCACCGGCATCTGATCCTGGGAGAGCAGCGCCCGTACCGTTTGGGCGATGTCGTAGGGCTGGGTTGCGCCGAGGCCGGCGCCAGCGGCGGCAAGGCGCTCGGCGGCGATCATGTCTCCGACCAGCCGCTCCCGGCTGCGGTCGAGGCAGTAGACGCCGTCGGCCTGATTGGCGACGATCACTGCCTCCATGCCCGCCTCCTTCTGGAGGAGATCGCCGATCGCGCCGATCTCGTCGAAGACGCCATCGCCGGCGAGGACCTCGTCGCCGAGGTGGCCGCGGAGGATCACGTGGGCGCCTGACTGCACGTAGTCGGCGAGGGCGGGCAGATGACGGGAGGTGACGGTCATCAGGCCTCCATCTCCTCCCAGCCTTCCTCTTCTTCTTCGGCCTCTTCGGCGGCGATCGCTTCGGCTTCCGCCCGCGACCGCTCGTCAAAGCTCATCTCCGGATAGGAGGCGACGATCCCCTCGACGTAGCTGAGCTCCGCCGCGCAGCCAGCCTTGGCTCCTTCCGCCGCCGCCTGCGAGGCGATGTTGCTGTCGGCGGTGTGCCAGGCGATCGTCTCGGTCGCGCCGTCGGCGGCCGCGGGATCGGCGGTCATTGTCACCCTGATCCGGACCTCGTCGGGGAAGCCGACGATTGCCGAGGAGGAGCCATCGGCCCTCCACTCGACCTCGCCGAGGACCTCGCCGCCGTTGGCCGCGACCACCTCCTCGAGCAGTACCTCGCGCCGCAGGCGCTCTTCCCCGTTGCGCTCGGCCCGCTCTTCGAGCTGCTCGATCCGCGCCGCCGTCTTCTCACCGCTGCCCCGTTCGATCGCTTCGCGGACCTGGCTCAGTTCGCGCTCGGGGACGAGACCCGCAACAGCGTCGCAGCGTCCCGCCAGCTCGCCGAGCCGTTCGGCGCCGCCGATCCCGCGTTCGGCGAACTCGGCCCTGCGCTCGGCGACCCGGCTCCGGCGCAGCCCCGCCCGCTGCGCCAGAAGCTCCTGGCTGCGAGCGTGGAAGGCTTCCTTCGTCGCCTGGCCGACCGGGACCCTGGTGGCGATGCTGCTGGCGCTCATGCCTGTCTCCCGGTTCCGGCGAGCCGGCGGGCGAAACCGGATACAGGCGGCACCCCGACCCATTCCACGTTCTGCTCCCGGTCGAAACTCAGCTCAATGCCCGCGCTGCCGTCCTCCATTTCCCGCAGCTCCCCGCGGTGGCGATCGGTCAAGGAGTGAATCCGCTGGTTGCTCGATCCACGCCAACGCAGCGGCGCGTGCAGGCGTTCCACGTAGGGACCGTCGACGAGCAGGTCAAGGCGGTCGAGGAGTTCGACCTGGGCGGGACTGCCCTTGGCCCGTAGCCACTCGATCCGATAGCCGGAGTACGCCATCGTTGACAGCTCCGGCCGCTCGGCCCGCAGCGCTTCGATGACCGTCGCCAGTGCTCCCGCCTGGAGAAACGGCTCACCGCCGGTGAAAGTGACGCCGGCGATCCCGCCGATCGCGTTCAGTCTGCTGGCGAGGTCGGCGACCGGAATGCTGCTGCCGCCGTCGCGGTCGTGGGTCTCCGGCACGGTGCAGCCTCGGCAGCGAAGTTCGCATCCCTGAACCACGACCACCGCGCGTGGCCCAGGGCCGAGAACGAGGGTGCGATCGACGATCCGCGCGACCCTGACCTTGCTGCGACGCGTAGAGCCCCAGTGCCGGGTCACTCGTCCTCCGGCGCGAGCGCTTCCAGCCAGGCGGGAATCTCGACGTGCGGTTGGCGCTGTGCAGCGAATTCGCGCCCGCCTTCCAGGCTGCCGGCGGGCAGCGCGCTGAAAGCGGCGTTTGCGTAGGCGGCGACCAGCTCCCCCGCGAAGGCGATGTCACTCAACCCCCTGCTGTAGGTGCGACGGTCGAGCAGCTCGATCGCCTCGGCGTTGAGGATCTGCTGGTCGAGCAGGCCCTGTCTTTCCCGGTCGATTTCCTGGCGGTGCTCGCGCAGCCGACGCAACCGCGTCGGTTCGGTCTCCTCGACCGGCCCGCGCGTCAGGCCGAAGATCAGCCCGGCCGCGGCCAGGGCGCCGAGAGCCACAAGCGGCAGCCCGGAGACCAGCTGAGAGAGAACCAAAACGGCGAGGGCGACGCCGCCGATCGCCGCTGCCGCATCGCGCGGCTGGACACCCCGCTTTCGCGACGGCGGGAGGCCCAGTTCGGCCTCCGGAACCCCTGCCTCGCGCAGCAGGGCCTCCGTCTGGTGCAGGCGCGTCTCCGCGACCTCGACTTTCCGTTCGACTCCCTCTCGCTTGGCTTCGAGCTCCCCGCGTTCCTCGGTATAGGTGGAGCGCAGGTCGGCCAGCGTCGATTCGGCCGTGCGCTCGGCGGTGTCGACGATCGGGAACTCACGCTCGAGCAGGCTCTCGGCGTGCCGGATGGCATCGGCTTCGGCGTTGCGACGGGTTTCCGCCAGGAGGGCGCCGCGGCTTTTGGCCGGTGCTGAAGCTTCGGCCTCGTCGCTGCCTTCTCCCCCTAAAAGGCTTCCGAAGAGGATCATCGGGGCTGCTCCTGCATCTCCCTATCCATGCGCGAGCGCCGGTGGGTGTGACGTTCAAACCGGCGGGGCGACCACTCGCTATCTGCGTAGGTCGGCTAGAGGGTGCGGGGAACGTAGGTCTCGGCAACGCCGACGATGAGCAGGGCGGCGAGGCTCAGGTAGACGGCGGCGACGATGACCTTGGTTCTCGTCGGCACCGAGTGGAAGTCGCGGCTTTCCTCTGAGTTCCGGTTCTTGAAGCGGTGGTAGAGCTCGGGGCCGCCGAGGAGGGCGACGATCAGGAGCATGAACGGGCCGAGGAAGACGACGGCGACGGCGACGGCTATGAGGATGCCGGCGATCCAGACCTTGGGGCCGAGGACGGCCATCGCCCGTCCGCCGTCGAGCGGCAGGACCGGCAGCAGGTTGATCAGATTGAGGAAGAAGCCGACGTAGGCCAGGGCCTGCCAGAGGTCGCTGCCGGTCGCGAGCCAGATGGCGAGGGGGACCAGGGTTCCGATCGTGCCGAGGATCGGGCCGGCCAGGCCGACGCGGGCCTCCGCTGCGGCGTCATCGCCCAGGGACTTGGCCGCGATCATCGCGCCGAGGAAGGGGATGAAGATCGGGGCGGAGGCCTCGACCCCCTCGCGGCGCAGCTGGATCACGTGGCCCATCTCGTGGATGAAGATGAGGAGGACGAAGCCGACGGCAAAGGGCCAGCCGAAAGCCCAGGCGTAGGCGGCGATCGAGACGAACATCGTCCCGAGCGTGGTCACCGCCTTGATCTTGGTCACCGCCAGGAGAAGGCCCTTGCCCTTGCTGGCCAGGAAGACGAGCGGGATCAGGAGCCCGCCGAGCTTCTTCAGCCGCGATTGCCGGCGCTCCTTGTCCAGCTCCTCGGCCGTCGGCGGCTGGGGTGCGGTGAGCGGCTCTGGTCTCAGCTCCATGCCTGGACGATAGGGCCTGCCGGCAGTCGGCCCGAAATCGGGCGCTGCTTGTTGTGGCGCAACGAAAAACGTTGCGCTAAGCTTTCGGCGTGCCTGTAGCCACCGCCGAGAAGATCACCGCTCTCAGCCACGACCTTGGCTCGCAGCGGCGCCTCGCCGAGCTGCTTGGCGTCAGCCCCGCTCAGGTGACGCGCTGGCGCCGCGGCGGGGGGATCGACCTGCAGAATGCGGAGCGGGTCGACCTGCTGGAGCTGGTGGTGGCGAGCCTGCTGCGGCTCTATCCGGCGGAGGCCGCGGAGCAGTGGCTGTTGGGGGTGAACCCACACCTGGGGGATCGGCGGCCGGTCGACCTGGTGCGGGCGGGGCGGGCGCAGGAGCTGCTCGGAGCTCTGTCGGCGGAGCGCGCCGGCGGCTTTGCGTGAGGCTCTGGCGGGCCCTGCCGCTCGACAGGAGCGCGAAAGCAACTGAGGCCGGCGGGCCGTTGTGGTTCCCGCGCTTGCAGCAGGGTGGCGGGCGGCACGACAACCCGGACCTCTACGGGTGCCTGTACGTAGCCGAGGAGGCCGTGTCGTGCGTGGCCGAGCTGCTGGCTCCCTTCCGGGGCACCGGCAGGCTGTTGCCCTCGATGCTGGTCCGCTACGGGAATCCCCTGGCGCTGGCGGCGATCGAGCTGGAGGACGGGATCACCGTCGTCGACCTGGACGAGCCGGCGACGTTGATGGCCACCAGCTTGCGGCCTTCAGAGGTGGCAACGCGTAAGCGCACCACCACTCAGCGGCACGCGGCTGAGATCTACGAGTCGCATTCCGAAGCGGTCGCGCTCCGCTGGTGGTCGACCCTGGAGTCGAGCTGGATCAACTGGACCCTGTTCGACCGCGCCGGCCCGTCCCTTGAGGTCGGCGATGTCGACGAGCTGACCGTCGAGCACCCGGTCGTGCTCGAGGCCGCCGACCTGCTCGGGCTGGCGTCCGCCTAACGCTCCGCGGCGCTCGTCGGGTCGTTCGGACTCGCCTGGGCCGGGTCGTTAGACCACGCACCTGGGGGCTCGGGGACCGGGCCGTCGAGGAGGGGGTCCGCGGTCGCGAGCATCCACTCGAGCAGGCGCTCGCGGAGGTCGGTCAGGGTGTCCTGGCGGTTGGGATCGGCGGAGAGGTCGTTGAGCTCGTTGGGGTCGAAGAGGAGGTCGTAGAGCTGCTCCTCTGGGACGTGCTGGTCGCCCCAGCCGGCCTCCATCAGGATCTTCTTGCTGGCGCTGTCGTCGCAGTTGGCGAGGACCGGGCGGTCGTACTCGGCGAAGCGGCGGATGTACTTGAAGCGCTCGGTGCGGATCGCCCGCAGGGGCTGGTAGGCGGCGTGGTAGGTCATCTCGGCGAAGACCGCGTCGTTGACCGCGGCGCTCTCGCCGCGGACCAGGGGCAGCAGGCTGGTTCCCTGGAGGAAGGGCGGCTCCTCGATCCCGGCCAGCTCGCAGAGCGTGGGATAGATGTCGAGGTGGCTGACGAGCCCGTCGAAGACGCGGCCGCCGAGGAAGCCGCCGGGGCCGCGCATGATCAGCATCACGCCGATCCCGCGGTCGTACAGGGTCGCCTTGGCGCCCGGGAAGGCGAGGCCGTGGTCGGTGGTGCAGATGATCAGGGTGTTGTCCTGCAGGCCGCACTGGTGGAGGCCGTTGAGGACGGCGCCGATCCCCTGGTCGAGCGAGCGGGCGCTGGCCTTGAAGGCGGCCATGTCGGCGCGGGTCTCCGGCGTGTCCGGCAGGTTCGCCGGCGGCAGCGAGTAGAGCGTGTCGCGGACCGAGGTGGGGACGCGGTAGGTGCGGTGGGTCTCGAAGAAGCCGACCGACATGAAGAAGGGCTCCTGGGTGGCGCCGAGGCGCTCGATCGCGGTCGGGGCGATATCGGCGGCGTGGTGGCTGTCGACCTCGATCACCTCGTCGTAGCCGATCACCTCCGGGTCCTCGGAGATGTGCTGCTCGCCGATCAGGACCGAGTGGTAGCCGGCCTCGCGCAGGGGGTGGACGAGGTGCTGGCCGTAGTCGTTCAGTTCCCAGCCGCGGTGGGCGAGGCCGAGCAGGCCGTTGTTGTGGCAGTACTGGCCGGTGAGGAGGGAGGCGCGGCTGCCCGAGCAGGTGGGGGCGGCGCAGAAGGCGTTGCGGAAGAGGACGCCCTGGTCGGCGAGCAGCTGGATGTTCGGCGTCGGCACCGGGAAGCCGTAGGGCTGGACGTAGCGGCCGGTGTCGTGGGAGTGGATGTAGAGGATGTTAGGTAGCTTGTTGATCAGAAAAGTATACAATCCCGATCCGAATGAACCTGTTTGGCCTCCATCACGTCTCCGCGATCGCCTCCGACTGGAGGGACTGCAGCGACTTCTACGGCCTCTTGCTGGGGCTGAACAGGGTCAGCAACGCCGACGGCACGCTTGGGTTCGCCCCCGAGGAGGGGCCGGGCGGGCCCGTCCTCAGCTTCGACGTCGCCCCCGGCGCGCCCCTGGGAACCGCAGGGCGCGGCTTGGTCCACCGGCTGCAATGGTCGGTCTCGGAGGTGGGCACCCTCGAGTCCTGGCGCCGGCGCCTGGAGGCGGTGGGCGTTGGCGTCACCGCCTGGCTCAACGGGCGGGGCGATCCCTTGGCGCTGCGCTTTTCCGACCCCGACGGCCTCGAGCACGAGATTGCCCTCGGCCCCGGAAAACGGGGCCTTGCGCTCACCGGCCTCCGTGCCTACGCGGCCGCCAGCGTCCAGAGCGGGGACCTGCTCGCCGGCCGCCTCGGCTTCGCCGCCCGCGGCGAGGGCGCCTGGCGGGTGGGTGCGGGGGACGAAGCGGCGAGCTACGCCTGCGATCCGCCGCCGCCCTCGCGTCCCGTCCAGGGCGCCGGCACCGTCCGCCACGTCGCCTGGTCCTGCCGGCCGGGTGAGGAGCGCGCCTGGCGCCAGCGGGTGATCGGGATGGGCGCCACCGTCAGCCGCCTGATCGAGTGCGACGGCTACCGCTGCTTCTTCTTCCGCGAGCCCGACGGCGTCCTCTTCGGCGTCGCCACCCGCCACGCGCCCGCCGGCGCCCTGCAGCCGCGCTTCCAGCTGCCGCAGCCGTCGGCGATCCCGGCGCGGATCGCCCGCCCGATCGGGATCCTCGCCGCGGTCTAGCTAGCCCGGGAAGGTGCTCAGCTGACCGTGGCCGGAGCGGCTGCGCCGCCGTCCTCGAGCGGTCCGTCGACGACGCTGGCGGGATCGGGGAGCTGGATGTCCGGCTTGGCCCCGTAGTCGAAGAAGTCCATCCGCATGTCGATCGTCATCGGCGGTCGGCCGTCCTCGCCCGGCATCGGGATCACCATCCGCAGCCGTCGCAGCAAGTCGTTGCCGTCGACCCAGCCTTCGGCGCTGATCTCGGTGGGAGCCACGTCTTCGATCTCTTCGTAGGCGTCGGCTTTTTCATCCGCGCCTTTCTCTCGCAGCCAGTCGACGAGGTCGTTGATCTTGACTTCGCCGCGGTAGTGGCGGGCCGTCTTCCCGTTGATCGATTCGCGGCCGACCAGCTGGAACGTCTCGGGGGACTCCAGCAGCTCCATCGAGTCTTCGAAGCTCAGCGAGGTCTCGTCGTCCTCCCCTTCGGTTCGTACCCATTCCTTACCGGGCGGCAGGTCCTCCGCGATGATGTCGCCGCCCTCGTATTCGACGTTGCCGTCGCTGATCTGGACCGATCTCATCGGCGCCCCCGTCAGCGGGTTCTTGACGTCGAGGGCGATGCGGCTGCGTCCCGTCTCTTCGTTGTAGGCGCCGCTGCCGCTGGCGGTCAGCGGGCCGGGCAGGCCGGGGGAGCTGTAGACGATGTAGAGAGACATGCGCCCGCCCCCGAACTTCTCCACCCGCTCTGCCGCCGAGGCAACTGGGTTGAGCTCAGGCGAGGCCGTGGGAGCCCCCGCTGCCGAGCTCCCGCCGCTGTTGAGGGCGGCGTTGAGGAGGACCAGGAGCAGCAGCACCGCGAGCAGGCCGGCCAGCTTGAGGAGGCGCTGCGAGGGCGGGTCCAGCTGCTCGTAGCCGAAGAGGTCGCCGATCGCGCTCGCGCGGCGGCTGGTGCGGCCCGCGCTCGGCGCCGTCTGGGCGGGTGCGGGCTCGCCGCCCTTGCCGTCATAGCTTCCCCAGAGAGGAGCGGCGCCGGGTGGTGGGGAGGAGGTTGGCGGGGTGTCGGACAAGGCATAGAGTCATCGGCCATGCCCCTGATCCACTTGAGCATTTAGAGGAGCGCTGCACGGGATGGGATTGCTGGACCCGGCGCCGCCGCCGTTCGAGGTCTCCGAGTGGAGGCGGCTGTCGCACCTGGAGCGGATCAAGCCGCTGGCGCAGGACTGGGCGCTGAACGGGTTCGGGACCCCGGTCGCGGTCTACTTCCTCTACGTCTTCAAGGTCCTCGCCTACGCGGGGCTCGGCGCGCTGCTGATCTTCGCCACCAGCGGCTGGCCCGAGTGGACCGCGCCGATCGTCTTCCAGAAGGCGGTGATCTGGACCCTGCTCTGGGAGGTGCTCGGGCTCGGCGCCGGCTCGCTGCCGCTGACCCTGCGCTTCAGCCCGATGATCGGCGGCTTCCTCTACTGGCTGCGGCCGGGGACGACGCGGCTGCCGCCCTGGCCCGAGCGGGTGCCGGGGACGCGGGGGACGACCCGGACCTGGCTCGACGTCGCTCTATATATAGGGCTGGTCGGGACGGCGCTGTATTTGCTGCTCTCGCCGGGGGTGGAGGCGGACGCGGGGTGGGCGCCGATGGAGACGATGGACAACGTGGGCCTGAACCTGGTCTTCGAACCTCCCATGGCCCTCGACCCCCTCGCGGTCGGCGTCATGCTCGCCTTCCTCGGCGCCCTCGGCCTGCGCGACAAGGTCCCGTTCCTGGCGGCGCGGGCGGAGATCTACGGCACCCTCGCGATCATCTTCCTCTTCCCGCTGGTCAACATGGTGATCGCGGCGCAGATCGTCTTCTTCTGCATCTGGTGGGGGGCGGCGGCCTCGAAGCTGAACCGCCACTTCCCCTTCGTGGTGACGGTGATGATCAGCAACACGCCGTGGAACAAATCGCGGCGGGCGAAGCGGCAGCTCTACGCGGACCACCCGGAGGACCTGCGGCCCTCGCGGGTCGGGGCGATGAGCGCGCACCTCGGGACCGTGATCGAGTTCACCCTGCCGCTGGTCCTGCTGCTGACCCAGGGGGGGCTGCTGGGGACGATCGCCCTGGTCGGGATGGTGATCTTCCACGTCCACATCTTCTCCACCTTCCCGCTGGCGGTGCCGCTGGAGTGGAACGTGTTCATGATCTTCGGCCTCTTCTTCCTCTTCGGCCACTACGGCGACCTGCCCTGGTGGACGCTCGAGGACCCGCTGCTGCTGGCGGTCCTGCTGCCGATCTGCGTCGGGTTGCCGCTGCTGGGGAACTTCCGTCCCGACCTGGTCTCGTTCCTGCCCTCGATGCGCTACTACGCGGGCAACTGGGCGACGAGCCAGTGGCTGTTCCGGCGCGACACCGGGGCCGAGGACAAGCTCGACGCCGAGATCGTCAAGGCGGCGCCGATCGTCACCCGGCAGCTGGAGAAGTTCTACGACCGGGAGATGATCGACGTGCTCGTCTACAAAGGGCTCGCCTTCCGCTCGATGCACTCGCACGGTCGGGCGCTGAACGCGCTGACGATGCGGGCCGTCGCCGACGTCGACGAGTACGACGTCCGCGAGGGGGAGCTCGTCGCCGGCGTCGTCCTCGGCTACAACTTCGGCGACGGTCACTTCCACGACCACCGGCTGCTGGCCGCGGTCCAGGAGCGGTGCGGGTTCGGGCCCGGCGAGCTGCGGGTGGTGACGCTGGAGTCCCAGCCGGCGCACGTGCAGCGCCAGCGGTACCGGATCTGGGACGCGGCCGACGGGCTCGTCGAGGAGGGCTGGGTGGACGTCCGCGACATGGTCCGGCGGCAGCCGTGGCTGGGGGACGACATGGTTCCGTTGCACCCGCTCTCATGAGCAGCGCGGTCGTCGTCGGTTCCGGTCCCAACGGGCTCGCCTGTGCGGCGACGCTGGCCAGCCGCGGGGTCGAGGTGACGGTGATCGAGGCCGCGGAGACGATCGGCGGCGGCACCCGCACCTCGGAGCTGACGGTGCCCGGGCTGCTGCACGACGAGTGCAGCGCCACCCACCCGATGGCGGTCTCCTCGCCGGCGGTGGTCTCGGCGGGGCTGGAACTGGAGCGGCACGGGCTCGAGTGGGCCTGGCCGGAGGTCGACCTCGCGCACCCGTTGGACGGGGGCGGGGGAGGGGCGATGCTGCGCTCGGTCGAGGCGACCGCGGCGGGGCTGGGGGAGGCCGGCGCCAGGTGGCGGCGGATCTTCGGGGCGCCCTCGCGCTTCTACGACTCGCTGACCACCGACATCTACCACCCGCTCCTCCACTTCCCGCGCCACCCGCTGCGGTTGGTGCGGTTCGGGCTGCCGACGCTGCCGCCGGCGACGACGCTGGGGCGCTCGCTGGGGACGCCGGAGGCGGCGGCGCTCTTCGGCGGCGTCGCCGCCCACTCCTATGCGCGGCTCGACCGGCCGCTCAGCTCGGCGATCGGGATGGCGCTTGTCTGCTCCGGGCACGCCTACGGCTGGCCGGTGGCGAAGGGGGGCTCGGTCGCGCTCGCCGACGCCTGGGCGGCGGTGATCCGCGAGCACGGCGGGCGGATCGAGACCGGGCGGCGGGTGCGCTCGCTCGAGGAGCTGCCGAGCGCCGACGTCGTCGTCCTCGACCTCGCGCCGAGCGGCGTCGTGGAGCTGGCCGGTGACCGGCTGCCCTCGCGGGTCGCCCGCGCCTACCGTCGCTACAAGCACGGCCCCGGCGCCTTCAAGGTCGACCTCGCGGTCGAGGGCGGGGTGCCGTGGGCCTTCGAGCCGGCCCGCCGGGCCGGCACCGTCCACGTCGCCGGCACGCTCGGGGAACTGGCGGACGCCGAGCTGCAGATCAACCGCGGCCGCATGCCGGAGCGCCCCTTCGTCCTCGTCGGCCAGCAGTACCTCGCCGACCCCCAGCGCTCGCAGGGCGACCTGCACCCGGTCTGGGCCTATGCCCACGTCCCCAGCAGCTACACGGGCGACGCGACCGAGACGGTCCTCGACCAGATCGAACGCTTCGCGCCGGGCTTCCGCGACCGCATCGTCGCCCGCTCCGTCCGCACTCCCGCCGAGCTCGAGGCCATCAACCCGAACTTCATCGGCGGCGACGTCCTCACCGGCGCCAACACCCCGTTGCAGAGCCTCATGCGTCCCCGCATCCACCCGGTCCCGTACTGGACCGGCATCCCCGGCGTCTTCATCTGCTCCGCCGCAACCCCACCCGGCGCCGGCGCCCACGGCATCAACGGCTTCAACGCCGCCGAAGCGGCTTTGCGGACGCTCTGAGTCCGCGAGCCGGCAATAAGGCCCCTCATAGGGGCAAAATCGCCGGCTCGTTTTTTCTCGCCCTAGCTAGTCGCCCGCCTCGACGGGCCGCAGCGGCAGCGGCGGGCCGGTGGCGTTGGGGCGCGATTCGAGGCGGCGCACGCTGGGGACGAGGATGACGGCGAACTGGCAGCAGAAGACCACGCCCGCGGTCACCCACAGCGTGGTCGAGGTTCCGATCCCCGCGGCGAGCGGGCCGATCAGGGCGAGGCCGAGCGGCTCCAGGGCCAGCGAGCCGAACCAGTCGTAGGCCATCACCCGCGAGAGCGACTCCTGGGGGATGTGCTGGGCCGCCACCGTTTCGTAGAGGACCTCGGCGAGGCCGACGGTGAGGCCGGAGACGAGCGCCCCGGCGGCGATCACCGCGGTCGGCGCCGGGATCGCCAGCAGCAGCACCGGCAGGGCGAAGATCATCAGCAGGGCCTCGCCGACCAGCAGCGGGTGGCGGGGGCGGAGGACGAGCGCGAGCCCGCCACCGAGCAGGCCGCCGCCTCCCCAGAGGGCCATGATCAGCGCCCAGGAGCTGGAGCCGTCGAGGGACGTGTCCGCGACCGCCGGGCCGAGCACCATGAAGGCGGGGAAGAAGATCGCGTTGCCGACCGTGGCCGCGAGCACCACCGCGACCAGCCAGCTGCGGCTGGAGAACTCCCGCCAGCCGTGGCGCAGTTCGGAGAAGAAGGCGCCCTCGGTGCCCTCGGGGCGCAGCCCCGGCGCCCGCAGCCCGACCAGGCAGGCGGCGCTGACGGCGAAGGTCGCGGCGTCGACGGCGAGCGCGGTTCCCGGTGAGCCGAGCGCCAGCAGGATCCCGGCCAGCGCCGGCCCGGCCACTTTGCCGCCGTGCCGGGAGAGGTTGAGCAGGGCGTTGGCCTCCTGCAGCCGGGAGCCGGGGACGATCTGGGGGACGATCGCGCCCGAGGCGGGGTTGAAGAAGGCGGTGGCGGCGCCGTTGATCGCGTAGAGGACCGCCAGGTGCCAGATCTCGGCGATGCCGCTGATCAGCAGCGCCGCCAGCAGCCCCATCGAGACCGTGCGGACCAGGTCGGAGCCCAGCATCGAGATCCGCGGCGAGACGCGGTCGCCGACGACGCCGCCGACCAGCAGGAGGGCGATCATCGGCAGGCTGTGGGCGGCCATCACCAGGCCGAGGTCGGTCGCCGACCCGGTCAGGTCGAGGACGGCGAAGGCGATCGCCACCGGCGCCATCCCGTCGCCGATCAGCGAGGTCGTGCGGCCGAGGAAGAGCCGCCGGTAGTCCGGTTCCCGCAGCACCGCCAGCCGGCTCGAAGTGGGCATCTGGGCAGGATAGGGAGGGGTTAAAGATGCACGGCGGTGGGGTAAATCGCCCTCACCAGGGCACTATGGGGACTTCTTCTAAAACCGAGAGCGAGGCCGCCCGCGGCGAGCACAAGTTCGGCGGCTCGCCGCCGCTGACGATGGGCGTCGAGGAAGAGCTGCTGCTGGTCGACGCCGACTGCGGGCTGGTCGCCGACGGCGAGAAGGTGATGGAGCAGATCGACCCCGAGCACCGCAAGGCGGTCTCGACCGAGATCTTCGCCACCCAGATCGAGATGAAGACCGGGATCTGCATGGACGCCGGCCAGGCCGCCGCGGAGCTGGCCGAGGTGCGCCGCGCGGTCACGGCGATCGGGACGCGGCTGATGGGCTCCGGGCTCTACCCGGGCGATGCGGGCGAGCCGGCGCTGATCGAGAAAGCGCGCTACGTGCCGGTGAAGAAGGACCTGGTCAGCCTGCTGGCGACGCCGCCCTGCGGGCTCCACGTCCACGTCGGCGTCCCCGACCCCGAAACCGCCGTCGCCGTTGCCAACGCGATGCGCCACCACCTGCCGGTGCTGGCGGCGCTGACCGCCAACTCGCCCTTCCGCGACTGCGAGGACACGGGGATGGCGAGCGCCCGCGCCAGCGTCGTCCGCAGCTACCCGCGCTTCGAACTGCCTCGCGCCTTCGACGACTACGACGACTTCATCCGCGTCGCCGACCAGCTGATCGCCGCCGCCGGCGTCGACGACTACACCTACATCTGGTGGGACGTGCGCCCGCACCCGAAGCTGGGGACGGTCGAGGTGCGGGGGATGGACATCCAGCCGCGGCCGGAGCAGAACGCGGCGATCGCCGCCCTGATCCAGGCCCTGGCGGCGAAGGAGATCGACCGCCCCGGAGCGCCTGGCCTGACCCGCGAGGCGATCGAGGAGTCCTACTACCAGGCGGGGCGCTACGGCCTCGAGGCCCGCCTGATGGTCGACGACCACACCGCCGCCCCCGCCCTCGACGTCGCCCGCGGCACCCTCGAGGAGGCCCGCCCCTACGCCGCCGACCTCGGTGGGGAGGGAGCCCTGGAAGAGATCGACCGCATCCTCACCGACGGCAACGGCGCCGACCGCCAGCGCCGGGTGCACGAGGAGCGCGGGATGGACGCGCTCCTGCGGGAGCTGGCAGAGCAGACGCAGGGGTAGCAGTTCACGATTCCGCTACGACGCATCCTGTCAATCAAGGTATTCTTCGCGGTCGGATGTAGTGGGACCGTCGGGGGTGCGGGATGCGGTCATGTTCTCGGCAAGGCTGGCCAGTCATCCTCGCCCCCGGCGGTCCTTGCTTTTCTCTGGGCCGCGAGCAGATAGAAGGGGCGCCCGAACCCCTGCAGGCCGAGCGCCCCGGACGAACTTACCTCAGTCGTGTAAAGGTTGGGACACAAGCCTCGTTTCCGCAGTGGTCGCAGCCGGAGGTATCTTGTCCGCATGAGCTTCGCGAGATTCTGGGAAGCGGACTGGCGACTGCGCCTCTACACGCTGTCGGTCCCCGTCTTCTGGATCCTGGCGCTCGGGCCTGGTGAAGGCGGGATGTCGGGATTGGAAGTGGATGGAGAAGGAGCAGCTATCAGCGCCCTGCTCCTGATTCCTCTTTGGAGCGGATCCAAATGGGCGGTCACGCTCTCGGCCCTCTACTCACTGTGGATGACCATGGCGATCGGCTCCATCGGGCTTCCACCGTGGGGCCCGATGTTCGGCAGCCTGGCACTGCTCGCCGGCATCCAGTTCCTGCTGCTCGTCACCTATGACCTCGGTCCCAACTCGAGGCCTGAGAGCGCCCGCAGAGCACCGGCGGTTTCGTAAAGGGGCGCCCGAACCCCTGCAGGCCGAGCGCCCCGGACGAACTTACTTCAGTCGTCCACAGGCTTGACCGCAAACGTTGTGGTTTGTCACAAGCGGTAGCCTGCGCGCGGATGCGCAGGGGGATCGTTATCGGAGTGGGCGTGCTGGCGCTGTTCGCCGCCGTGCCAGCCGTTGCGCCAGCGGCCCCCGCCGAAGTCCATAAGCCGAACACCGAAGCGATCGTCGTCCTGGGCGAGAGCCGTGGCCATGAGATCTCTCTCTGGATGCCGAATCCCCGGGTTGCGGTCCTTCATGTCGGAAAAGAAGGAGAGGAATCGCTTACCTATGCCCAGAGCTCATACGGAGTCCGGGTGCCCTCCGATTCGCTCGAGAGGGGCTTGATCCGCCTTCACTTTCCGACGCTGGGGAGGGTCTCGCTTCGGTTCGAGCCAAACGGCAGGCGACGGATGCCTCTGCGGAAGGATTGCCGCGGTAAGCGGAGCGTGAATGAAGCCGGCTGGTTCCGCGGCACGGTCTCACTCGAGGGGGAGGGGGGCTCCTTCAAGAGTGAGGTTCGTTCCGCAAGGGGGTACTTGCAGCGGTCATTTCGCCTCGAGTGCAGTAAGAGGAGGGAAGTCGGGCAAGCGGACCCGGGCGCTCCACTGTGGGAATACGTGAGGCCCTCTTTATCCATCCCCTACAGGCCAGAGGGGGGAAGCATCTCCCTCCTCCGCGCAGCGGCAAATGAGGAAGGACGCTCCGTCCTCGTTCGTGCCGCCCACTACGAGGGCTCGCCGCCCGGTGCGGAAGTTCAGGTCGTAGCTTGGGAGCGACTGGCCGGGATGCCTGTCGGTCGCTCTGCATACGTCGAGGACGACTTTCCCGGGACCTTGACGACCAGCATGCCGGGCGCCCACCCGGCCTTCGCCACCCTGACCCCTCCCGCACCTTTCTTCGGGGAGGGAAACTTCCTCGAGGGCGCTGCCCCTGAATCCAGCAGCTGGATCGGGACCCTCGGCGTTTCCTTCCCGGGCTTGGACCTTCCGCTGACCGGCCAGCAGTTCGAAACCAGCCTCTGCATCGTTAGCCCGCTGAAGGTTCCTGCAGGCTGTGACTTCAGGAAGCGGAAGCTGCCGTGAGCTCACAACGGGCGCTCCAGGCCCTTTGCGCAACCCTCGGCAGCTTGATGCTGCTGGCGCCTGGCGCCGAGGCCGCTTCGAGGCACTACGTCGCCGAGCCCGGCTATACGACGAAGGTGAAATTGCAGGGATCAAACGGTCATCGCGTGACTGTCTCCGCCGGCCATCGTCACCGGGTGACCGTCACCGTTCGCAAAGGAGGCCTGACGAGCGAATACAGCGTTCGAGGGGCCAAGAGCGGAAAGTACGGTGCCGACGCTCGCCTCCCGGGCCTCGGCCGAGTTCGGTTCCGGTTCGTGCCGAACGGCCGGGAAGGCCATGTTCCGGCGCCACCGTGGTGCGAGGGTCCGGCCGGGAGGGCGATATTCGGCTTCATGGAGGGGCGCATCCGCTTCACCGGCGAGGGCGGCTATACCCGGGTCTCGGTCCAGCGAGCCAAGGCCGTGGTCGAAACCTGGCCGAAAATGCGGTGCCGTTACCTGGAAGGGGGAAGAGAAGGAGGGTCTAACGAGTGGATGGCGACCTTCCATGCCTTCGACGCGGGCAGCTCCGTCCACTTCGCGATCGGGCGCTACAAGAAGAATCTGCGCCCACGCTCGAAGCAGGTCGTGTTCGAGGTGGACGCCGGCTTTTTCCGCCGCTCGGTCACGATCTTCCATTCTGTTTTTGTGGCGGCTGATGCATCGAGCTTCGTTCTCCTGAATCCAAAGGCGGCTCCGGAAAACTTCACGGTCACGCCGCCACCCCCGTTCAGTGGAACCGCCACCTTCCAGCGCACCCCCGAATCGGTCTTCAGTTGGGAGGGAGACCTGAGTATCCAGTTCCCGGGAACTGCACCGATGACCCTGGCGGGGCCGAGCTTCTACACGAACTATTGCGCGCGGCGCGGCTGCGTAAATCAGGACGCCCCGGACCCTCCTGATATATCGCGTTAGGGAAGCCCTAGCTACTACTGAGGCGCGGGGATCTTCAGTCGTTTGCGGGCGGCGACCACGGCGGCGATCGAGGAGCGGCAGGCTTTGGCGATCTCGCCGTTGCCGTGGCCGGGGCGGCGACGGACCTCGAACTCGACGAGGGCGGTGCGGCGGAGTTTGGCGCGCTCTTCGAGCGAGCCTTGCGGGGCGGCGTCGAGGGCGGCCTGGGCGGCGCGCTCGCGACGGCAGAGGAGGCAGAAGGTGCCGTCCTCCGAGGTCGACCAGCTCGAGGGCAGCTCGACCTTCTCGCCGCCGACGCGGCTGACCGAGACCCCACACTGATCGCAGGTCCACTTTTTCGCGGTGATAGTGCTCATAAACGATTGGTTCGGCGAGGGACGAAGCTGCCGAACCCTCCATCTACGGTAGCAGGACGGTGGTTTTGCCCTGCTAGCACGCACGAACTGCGGCACCGCGCTGCGGGCGCGCAAGCTCTAGGGGCTCCCCGGGCCCGGCGGGCCGGCTTTACGCGCCTCCTACACTTTGGTGGATGACCACCGAGGGAACTCACGAGCCGACCTACACGCTCTACCGCCGTGGTCTCGAGCTGCTCGAGGACGGCGATTTCGAGCACGCGACCGCGCCGCTGGCCGAGGCCGCCCGCCGCGCCCCGGAGAAGACCTCGGTTCGCGAGGCGCTCGGCCGCGCCTACTTCCGCGCCGGCCGCTTCGCTCGCTCCGCGGCCGAGTTCGAGGCCGTCGTCGAGTCCCACCCGGTCGACGACTACGCCCACTTCTGCCTCGGCCGCGCCCTCAGCAAGACCGGCCAGAAGCGCCGCGCCCGCCACCACCTGGCGCTGGCCTGCAACCTGCGCCCGGAGCGGCGGGACTACCGCTACTACCGGCGCTTGCTGGAGGCGGAGGCGGGGTCCTCGATCTGATCGAGGTCAACGGGCATATAGGGGTCCGGCGCATCCGCCCGTAACCCTTTCGGCCCGTCCCTGAGTGTCCGGAGGAGCACCATCGCCGCCAAGAATGAGGCGACGAAGAACGCGACGCCGATCTCGAGCCGGTAGATCCCGGGGGATCGCAGGGCAAAGCCTGGAACGGGGTCGGGGACATGCGTGCTCGCGGCGAAGTAGCCAGCGCAGACGAGCGCGATGAAGACCGCGAGGGCCGGGCCGTGTCTTTCGAGCCAGCGCTCCATGCCTGGGGCTCGGACTACCGGCGCTTTCTGGGGAGCGCGGCGAGCTCATCGATCGAGGGCAGACCGTAGCGCCTGTTCGTTCTTTCAATCAGCTCTTCCAGCGCTTCACGCTGTTCGCGCATGCGGGCCCGCCGGGCTTTCCTTTCGGCGCGACGTCTTTCACGCCTAGCCAATTCTTCGCGAAATGTTTTGTCTTCCATGGTCATAGCTTAGCGTTTCGATTCCAGGTCGTCCAGGCGCACCTGCTGTGAGTCCACCCTCTCCCGCAGATCTTCGAGATCGGCAACAAGTTCCTCCGCCTCTCCTTCCGCTTCATCAGCGAGGATCAGCTGGCGGGACGAGGCTTCTTGCCGTTCCCGGACCGTGGGGCCGATCACCGTCGTCGCCTTCAGCCCCCTCGCCCCGAACTCCGCAAAGCCCCTGCCGCCCAAAGCCAGCAGCACCGTCAGCGTCACCAGGTAGAAGGCGACGAAGAAGGCGAGGGCGATCTCGAGGCGGTAGATCTCCTGGGACTGCAGGGCCAGGTCCGGGACGGGGCGGGGGACCCGGGCGCTTCCCGCTATGTAGCTGGTGCAGGCGAGCGCCACGAAGACCAGGAAGACGAAGCCATATTTTTCGAGCCAGTGCTGCACGTCCCATTAAGGGACGGGCGGCGGAGATTCTCCCCCTGCGGTCTCAGCTTTTCCGCAGACTGCGCCCCTACAGCCCTTCGACCAGCTTCCCGACCGTTTCCTGCGTGAAGTAGGGGCTGTAGGTGCGGGAGGGGTCGTCGACGTGCTGGTAGGAGTTGAGGCCGTTGATCTGGGTGCCGTCGCCGATCAGCCAGCCGCCGCCGCTGGCGCCGGGCGCCCACTGGCAGCCGATGCCGAGGGTCGGCGGGCCGGGGAAGGGGAAGCTGAGCCGGTCGTCGCCGAGGTAGGAGGAGCGGCAGCCCTGCATCCGCTTCACGTTGCCGGGGTAGCCGAAGGTGGCGAAGCGCTGGCGGCGGGGGAGGCCGGAGGCGATCGTGGCGCCGCCGCCGACCGCGTCGGCGACGTCGATGCCGCGATTGTTCGGAGCGGTTAGGAAGGCGCCGACGTCGAAGTCGGGATTGCTGCGGTTCCGCCACTGCAGCGGCGCGAAGACCTTGTTGGTCTGTGCGGGGAAGGCGCCGAAGGGCGCTTTGCCGGCGGTGTAGGCGGGGACGAAGAGGAGCTTGCGGTACCAGAGGTTGCCGAAGTATTCGGCGCCGGCGTTGACGCAGTGGCCGGCGGTCAGGACCAGCTGGCGGCTGGGGCTGTTGATCGCGGTGCCCGAGCAGTAGCCGCGCTTGTTGCCGATCTTGATGAAGATGCGACCGTTGAAGGAGTAAGGCGGCACTTCCGGCGTCCCCACGGTGAGGAAGCTGGCACTGGCGCCGCTGACGGGCCGGCCGAAGCGAATGCTCGGCTCACCCTCGCGGTCGAGGACGAGCTCGAGCGGCCGCGCGCTTTCCATCCGCTCCGGGGTCCAGTAGCGGAGGACGCGGTCGGCGTGGGAGGGCTCGGAGGCGCTGGCCTCCTCGGCGAGCGCGATCAGCGCGACGGCGAAGATCGCCAGGACGAGGAACGTCCTCAGGCCGACGCCATTGGGGCCGGGTACCTGCGGGGACATCTGGCGGTTGAGGATACGGATGTTGGGTTGGCGGGACGACCAAACGGCCGCCCCGCCGGTTTGTGGATTGCGTCAGCCGAGGAGGGGGATGACGCAGCGGAATCGTTTGGTGGCGGTGGAGAGGGCAGAGCTAACAGCCCCTGAGGGAGACACCGTTATTGCCGCGTACAGGTTGACGTCGGAGACATTCGTCAAGTCACCCGTCCACTCATCGCCCGTCGCCAGCGTCACCCCAGGCTGCTGGGAGAACGCAGCCAGCGAGAGCGCATCCGGCAGCTCGCCGCCCTCGCTCGCGCAGGAGGCTGCCGCCGCGGGGGCAGTGAGCGACGTCGTGCTCGGGTCCGACTGCCAGCAGGCGCCGGCGAAGGGCTCGGTGCCGGGCTTGCAGCCGGCTTCGTAGCCGTTGACGGCTTTCGCGTTCTCGGCGTTGACCGCGTTCACCGCCGTCTCCGCGTCCTGCGCCGACTGCGCCCGCTCCGCCCGAGCAGCCACCGGCACCACGCCCAGGGTGGAGGCGTCGATCTGGATCCCGGTGATCGACCCCGGCGCCAGCTGACTGCCCCGGATCGCCCCCGGCTTCAGCCGGTTCCCCGGCACCGACCCCATCGCCAGCCGGTTCCCTGGCAGCGACTTCACCTTGATCGTCTTCCCACTGATCTTCCCGGCCGCATAAACGGTCCCACTAAGCGCCGCCACCAGCGCGATACCGGCAAGAACCAGCGCCGGCCCCTGCCGCCAAAGTCCCCTACTCATCGATTCCTCCTTAGATCAGGTTGATTGAAAAAGGCCCGGGTTGTACCCAGACGCGTTAAAGCGGCGGCACCCTAACCGCGAAAAGGCTCATGTGGACGGATATCTACACGCCGGTTCGTCAAAGATCTGATCCATAGCTCCCGACTGCTAAGCAGCCGGGAGCGGCACTTTGGGCTCTGAAGATGGCTTACGCCATCAGGCCGACTTACCTTTGCCGGCCACGGGGAACGGTTTCACCTGGTGGATGTTCATCGGCTTCTCTCCTCTCGTTCTGTGTCAGCGACCGCTTATGCGGCCTTGGCGACCCTGCTAGTCGCCTGGGCAGGTGCGATCTTTTCCACCGTCATCTACCTCACCCCTTCGATGCCGCGCCCTAGACGCCTATGCGCCCTTCTTGACGGATAGGTGCGCGGAGACGGAAGCGTTCGACGTCATCTTCATTGGCCTTCACCCCCTTTTCGGTTGGTTCCGGCGTTTCGATGGGGGACCCCGGTGGCCCATAGCCCCGGCCGCAAAGCAGCCGGAGCGGGACTGGACCTTGAGATGGCTTACGCCATCAAGCACCATTGGTTTTCGCAGCCCTGGGCACTGACTTCACCTGAAGGATGTTCATCCGTGCTCAGCTCCTCTCATTCCATGGGACGACTCACGCTGTTAGCTCCCCTTGCCTTTGGCGGCTATAGGCGCCGCTTCTCCTGATGGATGTTCATTGGTGCTCACCTCCTAGCTCTCTCTTAAAGGTCAAAGACCTTGAATAGGACTCTCTGCCATGACCTTCATCGGCTTCACCTTCTTCCCATGGAGACCGGCTCTTCCCTGGGGTCGGTTTTGCTTCTGTCCCTGCGCCAATCGGCCGCGCGGTCGAGCCCTCCAAGGCTTGGCTGAGCCATTGGCGGGCTATGGCTCCCGACTGCTAAGCAGCCGGGAGCGGCACTCTGGGCTCTGAAGATGGCTTACGCCATCAGGCCCCCTTGGCTTTAGCAGCCATAGGCACTGATTTCACCTGCTGGATGTTCATCGCGTTCACCTCCTCTCGTTCTACGACAGTGGAGAGGATTCCACTGGTGGAGGTACCACGTATCGCTGCCGTTAACGGCGGATCTGAAGCCTGATTAGAATCAAGCGCTCAAGGAACTTTGGAAGGAGAGGAATGGCTACCAGGGCACAGCGCCGGCAGGCTACTCAGAGCAGAATCAAGGCGTTGTCGCACCCACTTCGCGCCGAGGCCTTCATGATGATTCGGGTGAATGGGCCCATCAGCCCCGCAGCGATCGCAAGAGAGCTAGAAGCCGACACGAAGGCGGTCAGCTATCACGTCCGCAAATTGCGGGAGTTCAATTGTGTCGAACTGATCAAAACTAAGGTGACTCGCGGCACCGTCGAGCATTTCTACATCGCTACGGAGGATCACCTAGTCGATACGGAGGAGTGGGACGAGCTCGTTGAGTCCGAGCCTCAAATGGCTGAAGTGATATTGGACGAAGTCGTCCAGAGCATCGTCGACGATTACAGCACTTCTCGACGCGCTTCCGTTGTCGGGCTTGACAGCGAGTTCTACCTCGTCCGACACCCAGGCAGCATGGATCCTGAGGGAGTGCAGGAAGTCTTGGAGGCGTCAGAGCGCTACGAGAAGGACATAGAAGAGATCATGGTCCGCAGTGCTCGCCGCCAAGCTGAGGCAGAGACTGACACCATCCCCATTTCCGCCTCGATCGCGTTCTTCAAGATGCCCAAGCGCTCTACCGGCTAGACCGACACTCGCGGTGTAGTGCCAGGTGGAAATTTGTGCACCGCTAAAAGCTTGACGTTACCTCTATGTTCGGGTTTCATCGCACCACTCGACCGACACAAACCATCCCATGAACCGCAGGGATGGTGGCCGATTGCGCCGGGGGCTCTGGTGATCCGGTATTCCCGACCGATCGCCATCCAGCAGTGACGACAACACAAAGTCCCCGGCGTGTCGGTCGAGTTTCAAATGCGAATCTCGAAAACCCCCAACGCCACCCCACACAGCACACCTCCGTCCAGCACCGGTAGCCGGGGAGGGGCGGAGGACCCAGCGGGGGACGAGCACCTCATCTGGCGCACGCTGGTCCCCCGCCTGGTCCACCCGGCCAGGCTGCAGATCGTCGAAGCGCTGATCGACAAAGGCGCCCAGATGAGCACCGAGGAGCTGGTGCCGCTGGTTCCCGCCGTCGACGGCAACGCCGACCTGCTCCGCTACCACGTCAAGGCCATGACGAAGGCCGGCGTCCTCGAGCTCGCCGGCGCCCAGGCCAAGACCGACGGGGAGCGCGAGGAGCCCTCCTTCTTCTTTGCCCTGCCGAAGTAGGCGCGCCCTCGATGGCAAGCGGTCTCTCAGCAGAGCAGCGCCATGCCCAGGGCAATCAAGGCTTCTGGCAGGAGCTGGCCCTGCGGCTCCTGCATCCAACTCAGCTGCTCATCATCGAGGCGATCTGGCGAATCGAAGAGCCACTTTCGGCGACTCTCCTGCAGGCCGTCTACGAGAACCAGATCAGCTTGAGCCTCTTCTCCTATCACTGCAAACGCCTGGAGCAGCTAGCGGTCATAGAGAAGGTCGACGAAATCCCGGTGCGGGGGGTCTCCGAGAAGCTCTATGACCTCACCGAGGCAACCGGGATGAAGCGTGCCTAGCGGCCCACCTCCCCGCGGACCTCAAAGAGGGCTCGGGCGCGCCGTCCGGATTCTGAGAGAGCGTGCCGGCCTGAGCCCGGCGGAGCTGGCTGAGCGGGCGGAGATCTCGGCCTCCTGGTTGGGCCGGATCGAAAGCGGTGACCGCGATCCGAGCTGGGGCGACATGCGGCGGGTCGCTCAAGCACTGGGCGTCTCGATGGAGGTTCTTGCAGAGATCGCCGAGGCGAATGAAGAGGGGGAAGGTGCGAACTGATTACTTCTCCGGGGTCTAGTCGAGCGCACTACACCTTGTCTGATCGGGGTTCGGGCTTCGACTGGTAATCGGGTCCACAGCTGGTTGATGAACTTGAAAAGGTGACAATAGACACCGTTCCAGTACTGGACACACTGTCTGTTCACCTAATGACATTTAAATCCAAAAAACTTAAGGCTAATTTTCGGTATAGCCAAAAGGCACACCTTCCTGTTGGGTACCCGGTCATTCATCTAGGGAACTCGACGGTGACAACACCGAGCGCTCCCGAAACTCAACAGCGACAGGGGGAGCAGTGGCCCAATTCAGGAGCAGTCGATCCGAGTCGAGGAGCGTGCGTTCATACCGCGGGTTGGCTGTGGTGGCCCTTGCTATCTCGCTTCTTCTCTCTTCGCTGGCTCTCGCTGCCGCGAGCGATGAGAATGCTGGCGCTGATCCGGTGGGTGGCAGTGTGGTGGAGGAGAACGATGTTCGTATCAAAGAGCTTCCTGGCCTCAGGACCGCGACCTCCAACACCTTCCTCCTGGCCGACGGGTCGCGGGAGACCCTCCTTTACCAGACGCCTGTCAACTACCGTGACGATGAAGGCGACTGGCAGCCAATCGACCAGGAATTGAAGGAAACGGCCAGCGGCAGCCTCGTCAACGGCCACAACAGCTTCGACGTGCATCTTCCCGAAGATCTAGATGAAGCGCCGGTCAGGGTGATGATGGAGGACGAGTGGGTCTCCGAGACTCCCCTGGGGATCGAGACCCAGCCGGCCGATCTCGAAGGAGGCACCGCGAGCTACTCGCTGCATGGAGATGCGGCCGACCTGGAGTTCACCGGTCTCGCCAACGGGCTCAAGGAGACGATCGAGCTCGCCGACCCCTCGGCACCCGCGACCTACCACTTCCTGCTCGAAGCCTCAGCCGGGGTCATACCCGAGCTGACCGAGAAGGGATCGATCGAGTTCCGCGACGAAGAGGGCGAGCTGGTCGCGGAGATGCCGGCGCCGTTCATGCTCGACGCCGCCGGCGTCACGGCACCTGAGGATGCCGTCCGCTACAGCCTCGAGGCCGCTTCCTCTCAAGGCTGGAAGCTCGCCGTCGAAGCCGATCCGCAGTGGCTTCAGGCTCCGGAGCGCAGCTGGCCCGTGATCATCGATCCGACGGTCATGATCCCCTCGCCTTCCCAGGACTGCTTCATCCTCAACGACGGGACCCAGACTTCCTTCTGCGCCCCCGGCTGGACCTATCTGGTCGCCAAGGCGAACTACCTCTCGGGCGGACTGACTTCTTTGGCCCGTCCGCTCCTGCGCTTCAACGTCGACACCCCCTTGACCCCAGGCCCGATCCCTAAAGCTGCTTCGCTCACCTCGGCAGAGATCGGCCTCCACTCGGTCAAAACGGCCACCAACGTGACCAAAGTCGACCTCTACGACGTGAGCAAGAGCTGGGGATCGCAGGTCACCTGGACCAGGGCTGGATCGCTGTCTAACTGGACGACGCCGGGCGGCGACTACGGGAAACTGATGAAAACGCCGACCAGTGTCTCCACCGCTCAGCGGGCCAATGGCAGCCAGCCCGGCTGGTGGCAGTTCTCAAGCCCTGAGCTCACCAACTTGGTCGAGAGCTGGCGGAACCGGGGCGTGCTGGCGCCGGGAGTCAATAACGGCGTCATCCTGAAGCTCGCCGACGAGTCCCCCCACGTCTGCTGCCTCGAACGCCGGGTCGAGTGGGAATCGAGCGCTGGCGCAAACAAGCCCTACCTCTCGGTCAACTACATCCTGCCCGCGACCGCTGACAGCAAGGTCACCTCGCCGACGGACGGCACCAAGACCGCAAAACGCTTCCTGCTCACCTCCGAGTGGGAACACAGCGGCGTCGACGGCATCACCTTCCAGTTCAAGCGCGAGGGCGAATACGCTTGGAGCGACATTCCCGAGAACCAGGTCATCGACGGCAACAACCAGAGCGTCAAATGGCCGTATTCGGTCCCTCAGCCTGAAGATCGCGAGAGCAGACCGCTGTACTGGGATGCCTCGGGCATGGCTCAGGGGCTGGCGGCCAAGAAGGTCCAGATTCGAGCGGTCTACTCCGGGTCCCCCGGGGCGGTCGGCTACACCAATCCCGTTTCGGCGGAAATCAACAGGCACACCGGCGGCCCGAAAGACGGAACCGCTCCCATCGGTCCCGGCACGGTCGACCTGCTGACCGGCAACTTCACGATCTCGCGCTCAGACGTCTCGATCCCTGCCTTCAATTCAACCCTCGAATTCTCGCGCTCGTTCAGCTCGCGCGAAGCGGGGGTGGAAGCCGCCGGCGTCCTCGGTCCCGGTTGGAAACCTGCCTCCCCGGTCGAAGAAGCGGGAGGCGCGTCTTGGAGCAAGCTGGATCTCAAATCGGAAACCGAAACGTACGAAGGCGAATCTTTCACCTACAAATGGGCCGAGCTCAGCCACATCGAAGGCGGAGTTCTCGCTTTCGAAGAGGACGCCAATGGCCAGTTCATCACTCCGCCGGAGATCAGTGGCCATGCCCTGCATCGTCTGAACGCTTCGGAAATTGCCTTCACCGATCCCGATGGCAACCGCACCGTCTTCTCCAACAATGGATCAGGGAGCGAATACTTGCCAATCTCAGTCGCGATGACCGGGGGTCAAGGCAATAAGTCCCGGATGATCTACGAACTTGTGGGTGGTAAACGCCGTCTGAAGTGGGTTATTGCTCCTGCCGCGCCAGGGATCACTTGCAGCGACGACACGGCACCTACCACCGCCGGATGCCGTGTTCTCGGGTTTCACTACAAAAGCGCGAGCTATTGGGGTGCCCCCGAAAGCCTGGGAGCCCGGCTTGCCGACATCGCCCTCTATGCGCCAGGACACGGTGGTCCCTGGCAGGTGGCTGCCTACAGCTACGACGCCAACGGGCGCCTGTCGGCGGCCTGGGACCCCCGCATCTCACCCTCGCTGAAAGAGGCCTACACGTACAACGCCACCGGTCAGATCGCCACCTTGACCCCTCCAGGACAGGAGCCCTGGACGATGGAGTACGGAACCCTGCCCGGGGGGACCGCCATCGGCAGGCTCACCGCGGTGAAACGCCCCTCACTCGACCCCGGGAAACCGACGGCCCAGACGACGATCGCCTACGAGGTCCCGGTCCATGGCCCGGGCGCCCCCTACGGCATGAGCGGGGCAGCAGTGGCCGCCTGGGGTCAGGAGGACCTGCCCACCGACGCCACCGCGATCTTCCCGCCCGACGAAGTGCCGGCGAGCCCGCCCTCGAGCTACACCCGGGCCACCGTCTACTACATGGACGCCGAAGGCCAGATTTCAAACGTCGCCACTCCCTCGGGCGCAGGAACCTCAGCACCTTCTATCACGACGACCGAGACCGACGAGTTCGGCAACGTCGTCCGCGAACTGAGCGCCCAGAACCGCCTTCGGGCGCTGGCCGCGGGAGCCGGTTCGGTTGCCCGCTCGCGTGAGCTCGACACGCAGCTCCGCTACTCCAAAGACGGAACCGAGCTGCAGGAAGAAAAGGGCCCGATGCACCAAGTGCGCTTGGAATCGGGTACCACCACGCAGGCTCGTCTGCATCGTTCGATCCAGTACGACGCCGAATTCAAATACATCAACGGGACCACGAGCCCCTCTCCTGGCGAAACCAAACCGCACCTGCCGACCACGGAAACGACCGGGGCCCTGCTCGGCAACGGCTCGATCGTCGACAAACGCTCCATCGAATACCGCTACAACTGGAAACTGCGCAAAGCCACGGAGACGATCATCGACCCTGGCGGTTCTGAAGAAACGAAATCGGTGACGGTATATAACGAAACCACGGGGCTTCCCCTAGAGGTCAGGCAGCCGTCCGACACGAACGGAGAAGGACCCGGAACTACGAAGTTCACTTACTACACCCCTGGCATAAATAGCCAGTGCCTCCCATCGACTAAATTGGCAGGCCTGCCGTGCCGCATCCGAAAAATACAACCTACCTCTGGGCAGCCACTCATCGAAACGTATTTCCCCTCCTATTCTGCGCTCGGGTCGCCGACCCAGATCCTCGAAGGCTTTCAGGATGGGGCGGAAATCCTCAGGACGACCGACATTACCTATGACGCTGCCGGCCGCTTGCTCTCCAAGGAGATCAGTGGTGGTGGTGTGCAGATTCCGAAAACGGAGACCTTGTACAGCAGCACGACTGGATTGCCCGTCACGCAGAGGTTTGTCTGTCCTTCGTCGGAACCCCTCTGTGATACGCAGGCGACGACGGTGACCTACGACACCCTCGGTCGCTCCACGACCTACCAAGATGCAGACGGCGTCACCGCCAAATCGACCTACGACTTCCTCGGCAGACCCTCGACTGTCGATGACGGCAAAGGGACGCAGACCATGCGATACGACTCCGTCACCGGCCTCCTGATCGAACTCGAAGACTCCGCGGCCGGCACCTTCACCGCGAGCTATGACGCCGACGGCCAGCTGGTCAAACGCGGTCTCCCGAATGGCCTCACTGCGGAGACCGCCTTCGACGAGAACGGCTTACCGGCCAGCCTCTCCTACACGAAGGCGACCAACTGCGGTACGAGCTGCAACTGGCTCGACTTCTCGGTCCTACGCTCGATCCACGGGCAGATTGTGCTCGAAGACGGGACTCTCGGCAAAGATGAATACGCCTACGACAAGCTCGGTCGTCTGACCACGGCGAGGGAAACGCCCGCTGGCGGCACCTGCACGACCCGCACCTACAAATACGACGAAAACTCAAACCGAGAAGAAAAGACGACGACGCCTGGCTCGGGAGGAACGTGCTCGAGCTCGGGAGGGACGACGCAGAAATACACCTATGACGCTGCCGATCGCATTCTCGGCGAAGGCCTGACCTACGACTCCTTCGGCCGGATCACCAACCTGCCCGCCAACCTCGCTGGCGGCAGTGCTCTTGCGACCACTTACTTCAGCAACGACATGACGGCAACCCAGTCGCAGAACGGGATCACCAATTCCTACCAGCTCGACGCGACGCTGCGGCATAGGCAGCGGGTGCAGACCGGTGGGCTGGAAGGCACGGAAGTCTTTCACTACGCAGGCCCCGGCGACTCGCTCTCTTGGACCGAGAGGGGGTCGACCTGGACCCGCAGCATTGGTGGTATCGGCGGAGAACTGGCAGCGATTCAGGAAAGCGGCAAAGAAGTCGAGTTGCAGCTGACGAACCTGCACGGTGGCGTGGCGGCGACTGCGGCCCTGAACCCAGCTGCAGCCGAACTCAAGGAGACCTTCCGCTCCGACGAGTTTGGAGTTCCAACCAAAGGCAGCGCTGGTCGCTTTGGATGGCTGGGAGGCAAACAGCGCCGGACGGAACTCTCTTCGGGGGTGATTCAGATGGGGGCTCGAAGCTATGTTCCAGCCATTGGGCGGTTCCTGAGTCCAGATCCGGTTCTGGGGGGGTCGGCAAACACCTATGACTACGTGAATCAGGATCCGATCAACTCTTTCGATTTAGATGGAAACTGTGCTGGGCGAAAGAACGGGACCGGGCCATGTGAGGGGGAGCCCCGCGGGCATTGGCGAAACTGGCGAAAGAGGTCCAATAAGAACAAGGCCGCTTTTGTGAGATTCAAGACTAAACGGGATGCCATGAAGTTCATCGAACAATTGCGTAACGACTCAAGGTTCCTACGCAACTTGGAAAACAAAGTGGGCAGGTGGAAAGAAGAAGAATTCAAGGAGCTTCGACGAAAAGCTAGAGAAGCAGCGGGACCACTGCCGGAGCCGACGCCTATTCGATGTGCTGATGTCGCTACCGGCCTGAGCGTTTTTTCGTTGGCTTCGGCAACTTTAGGACTGGCGTCAGCGGGGGCCGGCTGGGTGGTCGGGATTGGCTCAGGCGTGGCTGGTCTTGCGGCAGATGGTGCTAGTCGAGCCGGTTGGTGCTAATAATTCGTACCCAAATGCCACGGCCTTTCAATACTCCGCTCCGAGCGCTGTTAGCGGCTATCTTCATCCTCGTAGCTTTGGTCTATTTGACTCTCGTGATACTGATGGACGGCGTGGTATCCGCCGCTGTCCCGGCCATTGCGTTTATCGGCATAGGGCTTTCCACCACTCGGTACCTATTGTCTCGGGAATAGGTACCGCCCTTGGGTGCTGGGCGTGCTAGTCGCGTCTATTCCTACTTTTGGCGGGGGTTGCTGCGATATCGGGTCGAAGTGAAACCGAAAGCTCAAGGGGTAGGGTACGAGCCGACCACCCCGAGTCCTGAGACCCACAGGATTCACTGTTGAGGCGTCCATGATTACGTTCCCGAAGATTGCTGCTGTTCGTCGGCATCATGTGTATGGCTCTGGCTTGGTTGGTCGTTAATACAGGGAGAAGTTGAGGATGCCATGTTTGGCTTCGGCCTAGGAGCCTTTCTTTGGTTGTGTCGGCGTTTGGAATTGGGGCGGTCGAGGGAAGTAGGGCAGGGGTCGGACATCTGGCGAGCCTCGATTAGAAGCTCAATCAGTACAGCGCCGCTGGTACTGAGGAGGTTGAGCTGAACTCTATGGGAACAGATAGAGTCGCGAACCTCCATGAGCCAGGCCAACGGCGCGTCGCCGCAGTCATCGAACCCGCTCGTCTCGGTTGCGGAGAAGCTGGAAATTCTTCCTCGGTCGGCGATGCTCACCTCGCGGTATCGGCCGGTGCGATCGGTGGGCAGCTGGGCATTTGCGCTGTTGATGCTGTCCAGCGTCAAGCACACGAAATGGCTGTATTCCCGAGGCAGCGTCCCCCAGGCTCAGATTGCCTCGCGGGCGCCTCACGAAGTGTCGGCCGCTGACCTCGAGTTGTGCGAGCGGCTGATCGCCGCCTATCAAAGGGCCAAGGAGCTGGATCAAGCCAGGAGCGCCACCGACGGGATGTGGTCCTGGATCCATGACACGAGGCAGAAGGAGCTGGCCTCGGTGCTGGACGATCGAGATGCGCCGGCGCTCGCCAAGCTGATGGTCTCGATGCACAGCCAGGACTTCGTCCTCGGAATGGCTTCGGGCCCCTTGATCCGCCAAACCGAAGACTCACGGCTGGCCCGGCGTGCCTGGATCTACAAAAGCTTGGACGGACTTGCGTCCCTCGGTGAGGTTCTGGGGGTCGTCCCCGTCGAAAACCCCGAGCAGGGAGGTGCGGGCCTCGCCTTCTCGGGGGGGGGGGGGGTATACAGGCTCTTTTCGACGCGATCGAGGAGAAGCTTGGCTTCCCCCACGACTTCCCGGACGTCGGCGCCGCCTGCGGGCTCCAGGTCGACGGTCGCCTGATCACGCCCGACACGCCCGATCAGATCTACGCCGCTCTGCGGCTCTCGGAAGGGTTGGACCTCTACGTCGGGCAGCGCAACGGCGGCGCCGGCGCTCCGAAGGTGGTCGAGATCGGGGGCGGGTACGGCGGCATGTGCCACTGGTTCCTGAAGGTCCGCCCGGACACCGAGCGCTACACCATCGTCGACCTGCCGATCGTCGGCGTGCTGCAGGGCTACTTCCTCGGCCGCAGCCTGGGAGCGGATCGTGTCTCCCTGTATGGGGAGCCACCGGCGACGGTGTCGATCATGCCCAACCTGGCGCTTGACGAGGTCGAGACTCCCTTCGACGCCCTCGCAAACAAGGACAGCCTCCCGGAGGTGCCCGACCAGACGATGAGGGACTACCTGCGCTGGGGCGCCCGCCACTGCACCGGCACCTTCTACAGCTACAACCAGGAGGCTCGCCAGGAGTTCCTCGGCGAGCCCCAGGGCGTGGTCCACGAAGCCGTCAGCGATGTCGGGGGCTTCCACCGGGTCCGGCGTGAGCGCGCCTGGGTTCGCGACGGCTACGTCGAGGAGTTCTACCTCCCCAAGGTGTCTGCGGGCGAGTAGCCTGGTCAGCATGTGGTTCTGGCCTGGAGTCGATCGATGGCCTCCTCCCAAAGAGGTTTGGATCGCAGCCGCGGTCCTGGCATTCGTGGTCACGCCGATCCTGCTGCTGATCGGGATCGTCGGCCAGGTCGTCCTCGGGGCGGTCCTCTTCGTCAGTATTGCTTTTGGCCTGCACCTGCGGTTGAAGCAGTGGAACGTGCGCGCCGAAGAGTTCAGGCGCTCGGGTCCCGACGATTGAGGCGCCTTGCCGCCAAACCCAGTGCTTGACGGATAAGTCAGCACATCTCCCTGCTGCGCCCTGTATAACGAGTCCATGCTGGAGTTAGCGCGTGAGATCCAGGAGTTGATGGAGGAAGAGGCGCGGAGTGCTCTGCAAGCTGGATGGGCGGAGCTGACGGTGGCGGAGGTCGACATCGGCCCGTCGCTGCACCTGGAGCCGGTGAAGCTGGAGTGCGCTCCGCTGGAGATCTTCTTCGACTCGGCGCAGCTGGTGATCTGCTCGCCGGGCCGCAAGGGCATGACCTGCGAGTTCTTCTCCGAGGAACCGGGCGGAGTCAAGGACGAAGTGCAGGCGCTTGCCGCCGCGGTGGTCACAGGCAAGTACGAGGAGCGGATGCGCCAGGGCAGCTCCGAACTGGTGGCGAGCTGGCCCGGTCCGACCGGCCGCGAAGAGGCGATCCGCGAGGCGCTGGTCACGACCGGCTTCGGCGGCGGCGTCTGGACCACCATCTCCTACGAGCCCTACTAAGACGCCGGCCCACCGCCGCGGCGGGATACACTCGCCCGCGTACATATCGGTCGGTGGTCAAGGGAAGTCCGGTGCAAGTCCGGCGTGGTCCCGCCACTGTGACCGGGTGGAGGAGTTCGCAGGCGCTTCGCGCGCCGGCCACTGGGGGCGACACCTCGTCTCCGGGAAGGCGCGTCCTCCCTGATCCCGGAAGCCAGGAGACCTGTCCCCGACCTTGCCAATTCAACCCTCGAGGAAAGGGTGGCTACATGCCAAGAATCATCTCGTTCCGGCTGGCGGCTGTCTGCGCGCTGGCTCTGTCACTGACCTTCGCCTTCGCAGGCGTCGCGGCGGCCAAGGGGCCGGTGGCGGACCTGCGCGTGGTCGGCACCGGCGGCAAGGTGCTCGCCGAAAAGACGCTCGGCTCGGCGAGCCTCTCCGTCAAGGCCAGCCCCAAAGCGACCTGCTTCGGGCCCGACAACGGCGGCAGCGGCGACAACGTCCAGGTGAAAGCGAACTCGGCGCTGGGCCTGCTCATCGCCGGCTCGCGGACGATCGCGGCGCTGAAGCCGCTGCTGATCACCGACGCCTTCGACTTCGGGCTCGCGCTCTGCGGGGTCGGCTCGAGCGTCGCCAAGGGCAGCTCGTCCTGGTACCTGAAGATCAACCACAAATCGCTGCCGGTCAGTGGCGACGCCGCCAAGATCAAGGCCGGCGACGAAGTGCTGTGGACGCTGGCGAAGACCGAAGCGCCGGACTACGCCTACCCGGACGAGCTGGTGCTGACCGCGCCCGCCTCGGCCCAAGCCGGGATGGAGTTCACGGTGCGGGTCTGGGCCTACGACGAAAAAGGCAAGCGGACGGCCGCCGAGGGCGTGAAGGTGACCGGGGCGGCGCAGCCGACCGGCGCCGACGGCCGCACCACGGTGACGCTGAGCAAGCCGGCGAAGCTGGGCGCTCGCGCCACGGGCCTCATCCCCTCCGCCCGCGAGGCGGTCTGCGTCGGGGGCAAGTGCCCTAAATGAGGGAACGCCGCGGCACGGCGGTTGCGACTGCGCTGCTGGGTGCAGCGCTCGCGACCGCCGGCTGCGGCCTCGGCGCCGGCGCCGACGTCGGCTCGGTGGAGCTGACGGTGACGCGCGAGTTCGGCGCCATGCCGATGCTGGAGCGCTCGCTGCCGGCGAAGGAATCCGACACGGTGATGCGGCTGCTGGAAGGCGAGGCGGAGATCGAGACCCGCTACGGCGGCGGCTTCGTCCACGCGATCGAAGGGGTGGCCGAGGCCCGGCGCGACGGCGATCCCCACGACTGGTTCTTCTTCGTCGACGGGGCGGAATCGCCGATCGGCGCGGCGGAGGTGGAGATCGAGGGCCGCGAGCGGATCTGGTGGGACTACCGCGACTGGTCGGCGATCTACCACGTGCCGGCGGTGGTCGGCTCCTGGCCGGCCCCGTTCAGCGACGGGATCGGCGGCAAGCGATACCCGGTCGTGGTCGAGTGCATGGTCGCCGGGCCAGCGTGCCCGACGACGGTTGCGGCGCTCGAGCGCGAAGGGGTGACGGTTGCCTCCGACTCGCCGGAGAAGGCGATCCGGGTCCTGGTCGGCCCCTGGCAGCGCCTGCGCGGGAACTCGACGGCGAAGCTGATCGAGGCGGGCCCGGGGGAAAGCGGCGTATTTGCGGAGTTCGAGGTGACCGGTGACGGCTACGAGCTTCTGGCGCTCGACGAAGGGGGGGAGACGGGGGGACGCCTCGGCCCCGACGCCGGCCTGGTCGCGGCGACGGCCCGCTACGGCGGCCCGCCGGTCTGGGTGGTGACCGGGGGGACGGCAGCGGCCGTGCGCGATGCCGCCGAAGCCCTGGACTCCGAGCACCTGGGCGACCATTACGCGGTGGCGATCGAGGACGGGAAGGCGACCCCCTTGCCGCTGGCGGAGCGATGAAATCGCCCTTCGCCTACCAGCCGCGCCAAGGGCCGCTGCAGCTGGCCTCGCCCGGGGCCGCCGTCGCCTACCTCGGCGCGATCGTCGCCGTCGCCTTCCTCTACTCGAACCCGATCGTGCTGGTCGCGGCCGGGATCGCGGCGACCACTGCCGGGTTGCTGGCCGGCGCCCGCCGCGCCGTCGCCGCCGCCCTGAAGATGGGCCTGGCGCTGGCGGCGCTGATCGCCGTCGTCAACGCCCTGGTCGTGAACCGGGGGGAGACGGTGGTGGCGCGGCTGGGGGAGTGGCCGCTGCTGGGGCAGGTCGACGTGACGCTGGAGGCGATCGTCGCCGGCGCCTCGGGCGGCCTGCGGGCCGCGGTCGCGATCGTCACCGCCGGCGTCTACTCGGCCTGCGTCGACCCCGACCGGGTGCTGCGGGTGCTGCGGCCGCTGGCCGGGCGCTCGGCGCTGACCGCGACCCTCGCCTCGCGCCTGGTCCCGGTCGCCGCCGCCGACGCCGCCCGCCTCCGCGACGCCGCCCGCCTCCGCGGCCCCGGCGCCGCCGAGGTCGGCAAGGCGCCGCTGGCGCGCCGCCTCCTCGCCGGCTCCTTCGACCGCGCCGTCGACGTCGCCGCCACGCTGGAGCTGCGCGGCTACGGCCTCGACGCCCCCCGCGCCCGCAACCGCCGCATGAGGTCCCGCTACGACCGCCGCTTCTACGCCGTCGCCGCGGTCGTCCTCGTCGCCGCGATCGCCGGCCGGGCGATCGGCGCCGACGACTTCCACACCTACCCCGCGATCGAGATCGGCGCCGGCACGACGACGATCGCCCTCTCGGCCCTGGTCGCCCTCAGCGGCCTGGCGCCGCTGAAGCGCCGCTCGCGGCGCCGAGTGTCGCTTTCCTCTCGCATAGCGAGGCAAAAGCGACACGCACCGGAGGCCGCCCGTGTCTGAGCTGGCGATCCGCCGCGGGGCTGCGCCGGCGCTTGCCGTCGAGGGCCTCGGCTACGCCTACCCGCACGCGCCGCGGCCGGCGCTCGCCGACGTCTCGCTGGAGGTGGCGCCGGGGGAGTTCGTCCTCCTCGCCGGGCGCTCGGCCTCGGGCAAGTCGACGCTGCTGAAAGCCGCCTGCGGCCTGGTCCCGCACTTCCACGGCGGTGAGATCGAGGGCGAGGTCCGGGTCGCCGAGGTGGACGCGATCGCGAGCGGGCCCGGCGAGCTCGCCGCGGTCGTCGGCTACCTGGCGCAGGACCCGGAGACCCAGGTCGTCTCGACCACCGTGGCCGCCGAGATCGAGCTGCCGCTGGAGATGCGCGGCGACGCGCCGGCCGATCGCGCCCGCGCCGTCGAGGAGGTCGCGCTTGCCCTCGCGATCCCGCACCTGCTCGCCCGCACCGTCGACACGCTCTCGGGCGGCGAGCTGCAGCGGGTGGCGCTTGCCGCGGCGCTGGTCACCCGGCCGAAGCTGATCCTCCTCGACGAGCCGACCTCTCAGCTCGACCCCGTCGCCGGCGATGAGCTGATCTGGCTGCTCCGCCGCCTGAACGAGGAGTGGGGGGTGGCGGTGCTGCTAGCCGAACACCGGCTGGAGCGCTGCCTGGCGGCTGCCGACCGGGTGGTCGCGATGGCGGCGGGACGGGTCTCCTTCGACGGGGCGCCGCCTGACTTCCTCGCCTGGGCGCGTGGAGCCGACCCCGCGCTCACCACTCCGGCCGCCCGGCTCTTCTCCCTTGCCGGGATCGAACCGCTGCCGGTCGGCGTGCGCGACGCGAGGCAGACGCTGCGCAGGAGGGAGAGCTGATGCTCGAGGCCCGGGGCCTATGGGTGGAGCTCGACCGCGGCGAGGAGATGCGGGACGTCCTCAAGGGGGTCGACCTGGAGATCCGCCGCGGCGAACGCGTGGCGCTGATGGGGCGCAACGGCGCCGGCAAGAGCACCCTGCTGCGGACGGCGGCGGGCCTGCACGAGCCGGTGGCGGGAAAGCTGGAGGTCGACTCGATCGCGCTCCTCACCCAGAACCCCGGTGACTATCTGGTGCGGGAGCGGGTGGGGGACGAGCTGCCGGGCGAGCGGGGGATGGCGGCGCTGCGGGCGGTCGGCCTCGAGCACGCCGTCGACTCCGACCCGCGCGACCTCTCCGGCGGCGAGCGGCAGCGGCTCGCGCTGGCGATCGCGCTCGCGGGGCGGATGGAGGGCGACGAGCTGCCGGGTGTCGTCGCCCTCGACGAGCCCACCCGCGGCATGGACCACGCCCGCAAAGACGAGCTGGTCGAGTTGATCGGGAGCCTCGCCTGCCGCGGCGCCGCGGTCGTCGTCGCCACCCACGACGTCGAGTTCGCCTCGAGCTTCGCCGAGCGGGTCGTCCTGCTCGGGGACGGCACCGTCATCGCCGACGGGCCGATGGCCGAGATCCTCTCCGGCGGCTGGTACTTCGCGACCGAGGTCGCCCGCGTCCTCGACCTGCCCGGCGTCGTCACCCCCGAGCAGGGGGCGGCGGCGCTCGCCGCGGGGGGGCCGGCATGAGCTGGGAGCTCGCCAGCTTCCTGATCGTCGGCGCGGTGATCCTCGCCGGCTTCGCCTGGTATGAGCGCTCGCGCCCGCCGGCGCAGGTGGTTGCCCTCGTCGCGGCGCTGGCGGCGCTGGCGATCGTCGGCCGGATCGCCTTCGCCGCCTTCCCCAACATGAAGCCGACCACCGACATCGTCATCTTCGCCGGCTACGCCCTCGGCGGCGCCCCCGGCTTCGCCGTCGGAGCCCTCACCGCGCTCGTCTCCAACTTCTGGTTCGGGCAGGGGCCGTGGACTCCCTGGCAGATGGCGGGCTGGGGTCTCTGCGGTGTCTTCGGGGCCGTCCTGGCGCTCTTCGTACGCGACGCCGGCCGCTTCACGCTCGCTGCAATCTGCGGGTTTGCTGGCATTTTCTACGGCGCTCTGTTGAACTTCTATGTAATGGCGACCTCCGGGGGGGACCTCTCCCTGCAACATTTCCTTGTCTTGGAGACGCGGGCGATTCCCTTCGAAGCGGCGCACGTGATCGGCAACGTGGTGCTGGCGCTGGTCGCCGGCCCGGCGATGGTGCGGATGCTGGTGCGCTTCCGCGAGCGCTTCGAATGGAAGCGGCGGGGAGGTGCGCCGGGCCCGGCGGGGCCCCAGCCGCTGCGGGGCCCGCTGCGCAGCGGCGGGATCGCGGCGCTCCTGCTGCTGGTCGCCTGCGTCGCCCTCGCGCCGGCGCCCGCTCAGGCCGCCGAAGTCAGCCGCGCCACCGAGTGGCTGGAAGCCCAGCAGCGGCCCAGCGGCGGCTTCCCCTCGGCTCCCGACCGCGAGGCGGGCGCCGAAATGACTTCCTGGTCGATGCTGGCCCTGGCGGCGGCGGGACGCAACCCGCTCGACGTGGCCAAGGGCGGCAAATCGCCGGTCGACTTCCTCCGCAACCACATGGACGAAGTCAGCGACGCCGGCGACGTCGCCCGCACGATCCTCGCCCTGACCGCGGCGGGCGTCGACTCCCGCAGCTTCGCCGGCGAAGACCTCGTCGACCGGCTGCTCTCGCAGCGGCGCGGCAACGGCTCCTACCAGGGCTGGCCGGGGACCAGCGCCTACGCGGTGCTCGCCCTGCGGGCGGCCGGCGCCAACGACGCCGCGGCGCCGACGGTCGCCTGGCTGCGCAAAGTGCAGGGCAAGGAAGGCGGCTGGGGGAACGAGCCGCAGACCCCCGCCACCGCCGAGGTGACCGGCGCCGTCCTCCAGGTGCTGACGCCCGGCTCGGAGGCCGCCGAGCGCGCCCTCGACTACCTGCGCCGGGCGAAGCGCCCCAACGGCGGCTTCGCCCCCGGCAAGAACCTCTCCGCCAACGCCCAGGCGACCGCATGGGCCTCGCAGGGCCTGCTCGCCGCCGGCAAGGACCCCGCCGGCTTCGGCCCCGGCAAAAGCTCGTTCACCTACATGCGCGAGCTGCAGTCGAGCGACGGCTTCTTCTTCCAGGCGCCGGGCATGGAGGTCTCGCCGGTCTGGGTCACCGCCGACGTCATCGTCGCCCTCTCCGCCCACCACCTCCCGATCGCCGCGCCGCCGCGGGAGCCGAAACCGAAACCGACGGCCAACTCCACCCCGTCGAGCTCCGGGGGAGTGGCCCCGTCGCCGTCCCTCAGCGGCGTTCCGCCGACGCTGCCGGAATCGAGCGGCGGCGGGAGCTCCGCATTCGAAGAAGCGCTCGAAAGCGGCATCGGCGGCTCCTCGCCGGGGTCCCCCGGGGGCGGAACCGGGGCCGGAAAGGGCCCCGCGATCCTGCCCGGCGTTCCCTCCACCGGCGGCGGCACCTTGGAGGAAGACTTCGGGGCCACTCCCGAAGCATCCGAACTGCAGTACGGCGAGCAGGCGTCCGAGCCGACCGAAGACGAGGAGGCCAGCGCCGGCGGCGCGATCGTCCTCGGTCTCCTCGCCGGCGCCTTCCTCTTCGGCCTCGGCCTCACCGCGCGGCGCGGCTGGATGCGCTGGCGCTACGGCCTCTAAGTCACGGATTCGCCACCAAGTTGGCCCGGAGTTGGCGCTCTCTCGCCCTGTTCCGTCGCAGACGAAACGTTACGCTATGCTCATGACCGTGATGGTGAGGGAGAACCGCCAGGAGAAGGAGGGGCCGATGGAGGAGCGTGTCAGCCGCCTGGAAGAGCGGATGAACGAACGCTTCGACCGGGTCAGCGTGGAAGTGAAAGCCGACTTCGACCGGATAGACGAACGCTTCGACCGGGTCGAGGCGGAAATGAAGCTCCGTTTCGGCCAGGTTGACGAACGCTTCGACCGGGTCGAAGCTGAGATCAAAGAGCTTCGGGCCGACAACAAGGCGATGCTGCAGGCGATGAACGAGGGCTTCGCCAGGGTCCACACGAACATGGTCATCGGCTTCGCGACCATCGTCGCGGCTCTGATCGGAACGGCTGCCTTCTAGCTAGCTATACCCTCGACGGATGGACGTCGAGACCGCGATCCGCACCCGCCGCACGCACAAGGCCTTCGGGCCCGAGCCGCTGCCGCGCGAGCAGATCGACGAGCTGCTGGAGCTGGCGAGCTGGGCGCCGAACCACAACCTCACCGTCCCCTGGCGCTTCCGGGTGATCGGGCCGGAGACGCTGCGGCGCCTGAAGGAGGTCGCCGGCCCCGAGGGCGCGGCGAAGCTCGACCGCGCCCCGACCCTGATCGTCGTCTCCTGCGACCTCAGCGGCGACCCGGTGGCCGACGAAGAGGACCTGCACGCGACCGCGTCGGCCTCCTACATCGTCCTCCTCGCCGCCCACGCCCGCGGCTTTGCCGGCTACTGGCGCACGCCCGGCCTCTTGCGCACCCCCGAGGGCTGCGCCGCCGTCGGCCTTCCGGACGGTGAGCGCTTCGTCGGCCTGCTCCACCTCGGCCACCCGCGCCAGGAAAAGCCCCCGCCCGCGCGCCCCGGCGCCGACCGCACGATCATCTACCTCGACTGAATGACCATCCACCCCGAAACCTGCCTCGACTGATGCTGAGCCGCGCCCGCGCCATCGAGGAGATCGCCGGCCGGCACTTCGAGGTCGTCGTCGTCGGCGGCGGCATCACCGGCGCCGGCGTCGCCCTCGACGCCGCCTCGCGCGGCTACTCGGTCGCCCTGCTCGAGCGCGACGACTACGCCGTCGGCACCTCCAGCCGCTCCTCGAAGATGGTCCACGGCGGCCTCCGCTACCTGCAGAACTTCGACCTCGGCCTCGTCCGGGAGGCGCTGCTCGAGCGCCAGCTGATGGTCCAGCTCGCCCCGCACCTGGTCTACCCGACCCCGTTCCTGGTCGCCTCCCTCGGCGAGGACCGGCGCGACCGCAAACTCGGCCTCGGGCTGAACATGTACGACGTGATGGCGACGACCCGCACCGGCCGCAGCCGCCGCGAGCGCCGCGCCCGCGAGGAGGAAGAGGACTACTACTGGTCCCCCGACCGCCACCGCACGATCGACCGCGACGAGGTGCTGGAGCTGGTACCGGCGCTCGCCCCCCGCGAACCGCATGACGCCTACCTCTTCTACGACTGCCAGACCGACGACGTCCGCCTCGTCCTCACCGTCCTCGGCGAGGCCGAACGCTTCGGCGCGGTGATGCTGAACGGCGCCGAGGTGACCGAGGTCCTCTCCGCCGCAGGCAAAGCGACCGGCGTCGCCTTCGTCGAGGAGGACTCCGGCGAGCGGATGGAGGTGAGCGCCGACCACGTCGTCAACGCCACCGGCGTCTTCGCCGACCAGATCCGGCCCGAGGAGCTGCTGGGGGAGGAGGACGTGCCGCGGATCGCTCCCAGCCGCGGCACCCACCTGCTGATCGACCAGCGGGACCTGCGGATGGGCAAGGCCGCCTGCATCGTCCCCGCCGGCGAAGGGCGGATGATCTTCTCGCTGCCCTGGTACGGGCGCACGCTGATCGGGACCACCGACAACGACTTCGAGGGGGACATCGTCCACCCGCGCCCGGCCGAGGAGGACATCGCCTATCTGCTTGAAGCCGTGAATGATTTCTTCGGCACCTCGCTCGGCGAGTCCGACCTGGTCGGCGCCTACGCCGGGGTGCGGCCGCTGATCTCGACCGGGGACCCGCGCAAGTCGGTCGACATCTCCCGCAAAGCGGAGCTGTACGAGACCTCCTCGGGGATGCTGACGATCACCGGCGGCAAGCTCACGACCTGGCGGCGGATGGCGAAGCAGACGGTCGACCGGCTGGTCGAGCGCGAGGGGCGCGAGGCGCCCTGCCACACGCACGAGATCCCGCTCGGGATGCAGGCTCGGCCGGAGGACCTGGAGGCGCCCGAGGGGGTGGGGGAGGAGGCGACCGAGCAGCTGGCCTTCCGCTACGGCCACGCCGCCCGCAAAGTCCTCGAGATCGCCCGCAAGGAGCCGAAGCTGGCGCGGCCGATCGCTCCCGGCCGGCCCGATCTGCTGGCCGAGGTGGTGCTTGCCGCCCGCCTCGAGCAGGCGCGCAGCGTCGCCGACGTGTTGCTGCGGCGCACCCGCCTGGCGATCCTCGCGGCGCCGGAGCTGCGCACGGCGAAGGCGGTGCGGCCCGTCGCCGACGCGCTGGGAGCGGAGCTGGGCTGGTCGCGAAAGCAACGTTCGCGCGAGGCGGAGGCCTGGCCGGAGGTCGCCGCCAAGGAGGGCACCGACCCCGCCGCAGCACTCCGTAGTGCCGGTTGAATAACCTGCCGCTTCGATGAATAAGGCTGAGCTGGAGAAAAAGCACCTGTCCGAGCTGCACCTACTCGCCGCGGAGGCCGGCGTCGAGAAGTACCGGCTGCTGAGCAAGAGCGAGCTGGTCGATCGGCTCGCCGGTGAGAACGGCAGCTCGCCGTCTGCCGAGCCGCCGTCTGCCGAGAAGGGCGGAGACAAGGAGCGCGATGAGCGCCCGGCCCGGCGCCGCCGGCGCCGCCGCACCGGTTCGCCCGCGGTCTCGGACGAGATCGAGAAAGGCGAGAAGCCCGAGGAGCGGAAAGAGAAGCCGCGCGAGCAAGCCCCGCGCGAACCGCGCGATCGCCCGGAGAAGGCTCCGGAGCGGGAGCCCGCTCCCGAGCCGGCCGCCGAGACTCCACGCCCGCGCCGCCGCCGTCGCCGGCGCTTCGGGCGTCGCGGCAAGCAGGGCGTCACCCTGCAGGGGCTGCTGCTGCCGCCCGAGGCCGGTCGCCAGGCGCTGCTCTGCGCCGAGACCCGCGAGGGCTGCACCGCCTTGCTGCGCAGCGTCGCCGCCGATCTTGCCGCCGATTCGGGTGGCCCCGACCCCGTCGCCCTCCTGATCGATCCCAGCCCCGAGGAGCTCGCCGACTGGAAGCGCGACGCCCCGCAGGCCGAGATCGTCTCCGCCGGCCAGCCTCGCCACGCCAGCGATGCCCTCGCCCAGGCGCAGGCCCGCGCCGGCAAGGGCGAAGACGTGATCCTCCTCGTCGACTCCCTCACCCGGCTCGGCGAGGCCCACGGTGACGCCGAGGCCGCGAAGGAGTTCTTCGATGCCGGCCGCACCCAGGGCGGATCGGGTGGCGGCACGCTGACCGTAGTTGCTGCTCTAGAGCGCCCGGCTGACTAGCGTCGGTAGGCGATGCGGCGCCACGACGGCTCTTTGCTGAGCTCGATCAGCTCGTCGCTGCGATCCGGCTGGACGTAGCCGAAGGTCTGGGTGCGCTCGTCGAAGACGACGTCGAGCTCGCCCTCCTTGACCCGCTGGTCGAGCCAGGCGCCGCGGAAGACGAGGCGGCGGATCCAGTGGACGAGGCTCCGGTTCGAGGGGCCGACCAGCTCCTCCCAGTTCTCGTTGATGTGCTCGCCGAGGCGGGAGCTGGGCTCGGCGATCTCGCCGCTGACCGCGAGGTCGAGGAGGTCGTCGATCTCTTCGGAGCTGAGGCCCTGGTCGACGAAGCGGAGCTTCACCGCCGCTTGCTCGACCCGCTGCGCGAAGTCCTCCTCGTTGAAGGCGAAGCGGAGCTCTCCGTACTCCAACACGTAATCGGAGCCAGACTCGTAATTCCCTCTGCGGGTCGTTTTCTTATCCATGAGTTGAAGCCAGTCCCGTTCACGCAAGCCCGGCGTGAGCGAGGTCCATGATCTTGCCGATCATCGTAGAGGCGTGCCTGTTTGAGCCGGACGCTGAACGCGTGGTTGCACCTTGGCGGCGAGATTGCACTTCTTCAGGGGCCGGTCGGGTAGGTAGCTTGCGGAGACGCCGTGATCGACCTGCACTGTCACATCCTCGACGCGATCGACGACGGAGCGCGGGACGCCGACGACAGCGTCGCGATGGCGCGCCAGGCCGAGGCCGATGGGATCGAAGCGGTCTGCGCGACCCCGCACATCCGCCACGACCACGACGTGCGGATCGAGGAGCTGGCCGAACGGGTGCGCGGGCTGAACGTGAAGCTGGAGCAGGAGCTGGTGGCGGTGAAGGTGCTCGAGGGCGGCGAGGTGGCCGAGACCGCGGTCGAGGGGCTGAGCGAGGAGCAGCTGGCGCTGGTCTCGCTCGGGGGCGGCCGCTGGATCCTGCTCGAGCCGGCGCCGGGGCCGCTCGGCGACAGCCTGCTGCGGCGGGTGGCGTACCTGGCCGACCGCGGCCACCGGACGATCGTCGCCCATCCCGAGCGCCATCTCTCGGCCGACATGTTCGAGCGGATGGCGGCACTGGTCGCGGAGGGGGCGCTGATCCAGGCGACCGCGGACTTCTTCCTCCGTGAGCAGATGGCGGCGGGGATGCTGGCGATGGCCGAGAAGGGGCTGGTCCACGTCCTCAGCAGCGACGCGCACAGCGCCCGCATCGGCCGGCCGGTGCGGATAACCCCCGCTCTGGAGCGTCTCCGCGACGTCGAGCTCCTGGCGCCCCACATCGAGTGGATCGCCGAGACCGCCCCCCGCGCCATCGTCGACGGCGACCCGCTGCAGGTCCCGTTCGAGCCGCGGGTCTAGTCGAGCTCGCGCAACTGCACCCGCGGCGCCAGTTCCTCGATCACCGCGCGGGAGCCGGTGCCGAGGCCGGCGCGGAGGAAGTTGGTCGCGCCGGCGGCGGCGCTCAGCCGCAGCGTTTCCTCCCACTCGCGACCGGCGGCGATCGTCGCCGCCAGCGCCCCCATCATCGAGTCGCCGCAGCCCTCGCGGGAGCCGCGCTCGAACTTCGGCGGGGTCAGCTCCCAGAACCTGCCGTCCCGCAGCGCCAGCGCCGGCTCGCCGGCGCGGGTGACGATCACCGACTCCGCGCCCTTCTCCTGGACCCGTTCCATCGCCGCCCGCATCCGCTCCTCGGTGTCGACGGGGCCGGAGATGAAGCCGGCGATCTGCCAGTCGTTGATCTTCACCAAGTCCGGCTTGCCCTCGAGGGCGCTGTCGAGGCGGGGGGAGGAGAGGTCGACGATCGCCGGCACGCCGTTCTCCTTCACGTCGGCGACGAGGCCGCCGTAGATCTCCAGCGGCACCGTGTTCTCCGGATAGGGGCCGCAGACGACCAGCAGGTCGGACTCGAGCGCCGCCGCGACCGCGACCGAGAAGAGGTCGTCGACCTCGTGGCGGGAGGCCGGGAGCGCCGCGCTCTGGGAGATCGGCACCCGCTCGCCGCTGCGGCGGTCGTGGATGAAGGCGCCGCTCGCCTCCGCCGTCTCCACCAACCGCAGCTCGACCGGCATCTCCTCCAGCAACGGCCGCAGGACGGTCCCGACCTCGCCGCCGATGAACCCGCAGAGGACCGGCTCGGCGCCGAGCTCGGCCGCCATCCGCGCCACCCAGACCCCCTGCCCGGCGGGATGGATGTGGATGTCGTCGCCGCCGTCGGCGCTGAAGGACTCGATCGCGATCGAGACCATCGGGTTGGGGGAGAAGATCGCGACCTTGGGTTTGTCAGACATGGGGGGAGATTTCCACGGCGCCCACACTTGAGGTTCCGTGGACACCCCCATTCCCGTTGCGCAGGATTTCCGAACCAGACTGCTGGGCCTGAGCCGGCGCGACCGGGCGGACGCCGGGCCAGGCCTCCTGATCCCGCGCTGCGCGAGCGTCCACACCTTCGGCATGCGCTTCCCGCTCGACCTCTTCTTCCTCGACCGCGAGGGCAGGGTGATCGCGGTGAGGCGCCAGGTGCCGCCGCGGCGGGTCGTCTGGCAGCGAGGAGCCCGCTCTGTGCTGGAGATTCCCTCGCCGCAGGGGGGAGAGTCGGCCGGGCTCTGAGGCTTAGATCGTCATGTTGCCTCAACGAGAAGAGATCGCCAGCCTGGTCGTCTGCGAGGACGACGACGTAACCCTCGACCTGCTCTGCGAGCACCTCGCCGCCGATCGTTTCGGCGTCATGCCCGCACCCAGCGCCTCCGACGCGCTGCGCCTCTGCAGGTACAACCACCCGGACCTGCTCCTCTTGGACCTGAGCCTGCCCGACGCCTCCGGCCTCGACGTTCTGCGCGAGATCCGCGAGGCCGACGGCATCGACTCGCGCTTCGACCCCCGCCTGCCGGTGATCGTCCTCACCGGTCGCAGCGGCGACACCGACAAGGTTCGCGGGCTCGACGCGGGAGCCGACGACTACCTGACGAAGCCGTTCCGGTACCCCGAGCTGCGCGCCCGGATCGGTGCCATCCTCCGTCGCCGCGTCCATCCCCAGGACGGCCCCAGCCGCGTCGGTGACCTCGTCGTCGACCCGCTGCGCCGCCGGGTAACCGTCGGCGACCGCGACGTGCCCCTCTCGAAAAAAGAGTTCGCCCTCCTCCGCGTCCTCGCCTCCGACCCCACCCGGGTCTTCACCAAGGAAGAGCTGCTGGATGCCGTCTGGGCCTACCGCGGCCCCTCGAAGACGCGGACGCTGGACTCCCACGCCTCGCGCCTGCGCCGCAAACTCGACCCCGAACACGGCCGCTTCGTCTCCAACTGCTGGGGGATCGGCTACCGGCTGATCGACGGGTGAAGCAACAAAAAGCCCCCGACCGCCTCGGGCGGTCGGGGGCTTGAAAGAGGCGGCGGCTAGCTTCGGTTACCGCTTCGCCTTCGCCTTGCTCTTCTTCTTGGCGGGAGCGGCCGGGACCTCGAAGTGCATGATCGCCAGCTTGGTGGAGATGCCGTCGGACTTCTCGTCGAGTCGGGCGGCGGCTTCCTTCTGGATCTCCGTGGCCTGCTTGACGGCGCCGGCGAGAACCTTGTTGAGGTCTTTCCAGCCCTTCTCGTCCAGCAGCAGGGGAGTGTCGGAGAGATGCGAGTCCTTGCGGGCGGCGATCGTTCCCTCCGCCATCGCGTCGGTGGCACTCTGGCCGATCGACTCGAGGATCGAGCCGGAGATGCCTTTGCGGGCGGAGGCGGGGATCTTCGCCCAGTCCGAGTCGCTGAGGAAGGCGCGGTCGGTGGCACGGTAGAAGTGCTCGACGGCGCCGCGCCGCGGCTCCGTTTTCACCAGCTCGACGCAGTCGTACTCGAGCAGGGTTTTGACGTGGTAGCTGACGTTGCCCAGCGGCTCGCCGAGCTCCTGGGCGAGCTGGTTCGGGCTCGAGATCCCTTTGTGAAGGGAGCTGAGGATCTTGACGCGCAGGGGATGCGCCAGGGCCTTCGCAAGCTGCTGCGTTATGCCCTCTGGGGAAGTGCGGGTCTGTGGCAAGGGAAGCCTCCGTTTCTCACTCGGATGGGGGGATCGGTGGTGGCTAGGAAACATCCGAGTTACTAGACAAGTATTCCAAAACGCTCCGCTGTTACTTCTCCTGAGAAGGAAATATGCAGTAAAAGAGATCGACCGCTGTAATCGGCTCAAGTTAGTCCTGAGGGATTTGGGAACCCAACTGTTGGGATTTAGGGTCTACTCGTCGCGTCCGTCCTTTCGTTGGCGCCTGGCCGAGACCGCTGCGAAGGACGGACGCGCTTTGCTCTCCGCAACGAGGACGCTTTTTGCGCTCGCGCGAGATGGTGAGGGGGGAGAGATCGCGATGCCCCACGACTTGACCAGGCATGGTCGAGAAGGAAGGGAAGTAGAGCGTGGTGCCCGGGCTTGCAGAGGTCCTGGCGGGCTTTCCCCTGGCCGCCTCCTTCGCGATTGCAGGCGGCATCGGCCTGGTTCGCGAGGGGCGGCGGCGGAGCGCTCTGAACGAGGCGATCCACGAGCTTCGCCGGCCGCTTCAGGTGCTGGCGCTGTCCCTCCCCTCGGATGCCGACGCTTCGCGCGCCCTCGAGTCCTCGCTGCACATGGCCACCGCGGCCGTCGATCGCCTCGACCGTGAGATCAACGGGGGCGGGACACCGGCCGCGAGCGCTCCGATTGCCCTGAGGTCGGTGGTCGAGGAAGCGCTGGAGCGATGGCGGGGACGCGCAGCCATCGCGGGGCGGCCCTTGAGCCTGGCTTGGAAGGGCGGCGCCCCGCTCCTGCGCGGCGACGGATTCGAGCTCGGTCAAGCACTGGACAACTTGATCAGCAACGCCTTCGAGCACGGCGGAGGCGAGGTCAGGATCGAAGCCTTGGAGGACCGCGGTCTCCTCCGCATCGTCGTCCGCGACGAGGGTCGGGCCGGCCACTCGCAGCGGCGCCGGGGAATCAGCATCGGCGCGCGCCTCCGCGGCCGCGGTCGCCATGGTCACGGGTTGAGGGTCGTGCGCCGGGTCGCCGCACAACATGGCGGCAGCTTCCGGTTGCGCCGCTCCTCTCGGGGTGCCGAAGCGAGGCTGGAGCTTCCGCTGGAGGGAGATCGGTGAGCCGGCGAAATCGGGCGGTGGCCTTTCTGCTGGCGGCGCTGTTGGCGGCAGTCGCAGCCGCCGCGGTCGCGGACGGCTACGGCGAGCGGGTCGTTGCCGGCTATGGCGAGTTGCGGCCGGTGCTGATCGCTTCCGCCGACCTGCGGGCGGGAGAGGAGATCGACCCGCGGATCGCGACCGAGAAGATCGAGGTGCGCCGGGTGCCCGTCAGGTTCGTTCCCCCGGGCGCGCTTGCGGCGCCGACCCAGGCGCTGGGGCTGGCTCCCAGCGCCGCGATCCCGGCCGGCTCCTACCTGCTGGCCTCGCAACTGCGCTCGCCGCGGGATGCCTCCGGCGGCGAAATCCTCGGTCGCGGGCGGCGGCCGGTGGAGATCGTCGTCAGCGGTGCCGGCGCTCTTTCGGCTTTGGGTATCCAGCCGGTGGGCTCCAAGGTCGACGTCGTCGTCACCGCCGAACCGGAGGACTCCGGCAGCGGCCGCACCTACGTGGCAGCTGCCGGAGTCCCGCTGCTGGGGCTGGGGCCGGGTGGCGAAGGCGGGGCGGGCGAAGCGACCGCGACGCTGGGGTTGACCCGCTCCCAGGCGCTGCGGCTGATCGCCGCCCAGAGCTTCGCCCGCCGCGTGACTGTGATTCCCGGCGGCTGATGGACTCGCGCGAGCGGGACATCGCCGAGCTGGCCGCGCGGCTGAGATCTCAGCTCGTCGAGCGGCGGCGTGCCGCAGCTGCGGCGGGGAGAAAGACGGAGGAGGACTTCGGCGACTCGGTGCGGGTCCTGGTCTCCGAGCAGGCGGCGATCCTGCCGCAGCGGGAGCGGGAGATGGTTGTGGAGCGGGTCGTCCGCGACAGCGTCGGGCTGGGGCCGCTGGAGGTGCTGCTCGCCGATCCGGCCGTGGAGGAGGTGATGGTCAACGGGCCCGAGCGGGTCTACGTCGAGCGGCGCGGCCTGCTGGAGCCGACCGAGGTCGCCTTCGAGAGCGAGGAGGAGCTGCGCAACGCGATCGAGCGGATCCTCGCCCCGCTGGGCCGGCGGGTCGACGAGCTGAGCCCGATGGTCGACGCCCGGCTCGCCGACGGATCCCGGGTGAACGTCGTCATCCCGCCGCTGGCGATCGACGGGCCGTCGCTTTCGATCCGGCGCTTCGGCGTCAGTCGCCCCGGCCCGGACGAGCTGGTCGCGCTGGGAACGCTGACGCTGGAGCAGCGGGGGCAGCTCGAGCGGGCGGTGGCGGATCGGCGCAGCGTTCTCGTCAGCGGCGGCACCGGCTCCGGCAAGACGACGCTCCTGAACGCGCTCTCCAGCTTCGTCGACCCGGACGAGCGCGTGGTGACGATCGAGGATGCGGCCGAGCTGAGGCTGCAGCAGCCGCACGTCGTTCGCCTGGAGAGTCGCCCGGCGGGGGTCGAGGGCAGGGGAGAGGTGACGATCCGCGACCTGCTGCGGAACGCCCTGCGGATGCGGCCGGACCGGATCGTGATCGGCGAGGTGCGCGGCGTCGAGGCGCTCGACCTGCTGACGGCCCTCAACACCGGCCACGAGGGAGCACTCTCGACCGTCCATGCCAACTCGCCTGCCGACGCGCTCCGCCGCCTCGAGACCCTGGCCCTGATGGCGGGAGTCGGGCTGCCGCACGAGGCGATCGTCGAGCAGGTTCGCCGCGGCATCGACCTCGTCGTCCACCTGCAGCGCCAGCCCGACGGCAGTCGCCGCGTTAGCGAGATCGCCGAGGTGAGATGACGCTCCCGGTCCTGATCGGCGCCGCCGCCGGCGGTCTCGGGGCGCTTGCCGTGCGCGAGGCTCTGATGGCGAGCCCGGCGTTGGCCCGCTGGCTGCGACTGGCGCTCGAGCCCTTGCGGCGGGCCGGGGAAGAGGGATACGCACCCTCGACGCTCGAGCGGCGGCGGCTGGCGGGGCTCGGGACCGCCGCCGCGATCTTCGCCGGTTGGCTCCTCGGCGGCTTGGCCTTGGCGCTGCCGCTGGCGGTGGTCGGACCGATCCTCGTCGGGGCGGTAATCAGCAGTCGCCGCCGCCGCTACCGGCGGGCGGTCGAGCGCTCGCTGCCGGAAGTGGGGAGGGCGATCGCCGACTCCCTCAGTGCCGGCCGCTCTTTGCGCGCCTCGCTTGCGGGGTCGGTCGCTTCCCTCGACGGGCCGCCGGCGATCGAGCTTGCCCGGCTCGCCGCCGAGCTCGAGCTGGGAGCAGGGACGGCCGAAGCGATCGAATCCTGGCGGGCCAGGATCCGCTCCGAGCGCGTCGATGCCTTTGCCGCGGTGCTGCTCAGCCAGCGGCTCGCAGGGGGTGATCTCGCCGGCTTGCTGCGCCGCTTTGCCGCCGGCGCGGCCGAGCGCGAGCGGGTCGCGGAGGACGCGCGCGCGGCCACCGCCCAGGCTCGTTTCACCGGCCTCTTGGTGGTGGCGATGCCGACGGGCGGGGCGGTGTTCGCGGAGCTGTTGCAACCGGGCTTCTTCGCCAAGCTGCTCGCCTCACCGCCGGCCACCGTGTTCTTGGCCTTGGCGGCGCTTCTCCAGCTGGCCGGCTTCGCCGCGATCCGCCGCCTCTCGCAGGTGGTCGAGTGAGCGACGTCGGCCTGCTCGTCGGTTTGGCGGTGCTGCTTGGGATCGCCGGGACGCGGGAGCTGCTGCGCGGGCGGACCCTGCGGGCCCCGGTGCCGAAGCTCCTCTTCGCCAGGCTCGCCGGCGCCGCCGGGGGCGCAATCGTCGGGCTGGCCGCCTCGCCTGTTGCGCCTGGCCGGACCGCGGTGCTCGTCCTCGTCGCGATGCCGATCGCCGGCTTTCTCTCCCCGGACGCCGTGCTGCGGCGGCGCGCGCGGCGGCGCCAGCAGCGGCTGATCGCGGCCCTGCCCGACGCGCTTGACCTGCTCGCCGTCGGCGCCGGCACGGGCCGCGGTCCGGCCGCCGGGATCGAGCAGCTCGCCGCCACCGGCGAGGGGCCTCTGGCCGAGGAGCTGCGGCTGGCGGTCGCCGACCTCTCCTGCGGCGTTCCCCTCAGCGCCGCGCTCGACTCGCTGCGACGCAGGGTTCCCGGTGGTGAGCTGGCGACCCTGGTGGCGTCGATCGAGCGCTCACGGCAGCTCGGCTCCCCCCTCGCCGACCAGCTCCGCGAGCAGTCAACCTCCCTGCGCCGCGACAGCCGCCGCGCCGTCGAGGAGCGCGCCGCCCGCGCCGCACCGAAGATCCAGCTCGTCGTCGCCCTCGTCCTCGTCCCCTCGGTCCTGCTGATGATCGTCGCCGGCCTGATCGCCAACGCCGAGAACCTTTTCGTGGGGTTCTGAGATGCGGTCCATCGAGAAGAGCGTGCTGCGGGCCTGGATTATCCACTGGGGATTCGCGATCTTGGTTGGCCTGGCCATGGTGGCGGCCATTTGTGTGGCATGGAAGGTCAAGGTGCCGCCAGAGGTGCCGGACTTCGCCTTAAATGCCGCGGCGGTATATCGGGTCGAGGTTGGGGCGGCGACCTTCCTCGGCCTCTACCTGGTCGCAATGGCTTTCGTGCTGGCGCTGAACAACCGCGGCTTCAGCGAGATCGGCGTCAATGGCCTGAAAGCTCAGGACATCAACAGCAGCGCGCAGCAGGACGCCATCGCAGAGCACGAGAGGCAACTGGAAGTGCTGTGGAGCATCGTGGACTCAACTGAGGAGTCCGAGAAAAGAAATCTATTGTCTTCTTAGGCTTTAATGAGGTCTCATATGTCTGAGCACAAAAATGACAAGGTGTCTTCCGAGCGGGCCGATCGGAACAGCGATGACCCGTGGGAGCGGATGCAGAGGGTCGTCGAGGAACTGCGCCCCGAGTGGGAAGCCTCGCGAGAGAGAAGCAAGCGCGCTCTGGCTGAAGCGGATGCCGCGTTGAAACTTCGCTCCCGCTAGGACGCTGCCGGCTACTCCAGCGCCTCGTCCCGCAGGCGTTTCGCGACGGCGCCGGTGGCGGTGGCGATCGCGTCGAGATCGGCGGCGTTCTCCTTGTGGCCGCTGACGTAGCAGCAGAGGGTGCCGTCGACGAGCTCGAAGGCGAACTTGTCGGGGGCCGAGTCGGTCAGCCAGACGATGAAGCTGGGGGAGAAGAGCTGCCGCAGCCAGTTCGCGTCCTGCTCTTTGCCGGCGAAGATCTCGTACTTCTCGAGCAAAGATTCGCTCTCCAGCGTCACCCGCTCTTTCTTGGCGCGGAAGACGTCCTCGAACTTCTCCAGCGCCCGCAGCCCGAACTTGCGCTGGCAGTAGAGCTCGGGGACGAACTTGGCGCAGTCCTCGACCTCGACCAGGCCGAGGGTGTAGCGGTAGTAGTTGGTCTGCTTGTTGCCGTCTGAGTCGGTCGTCTCCTCCTCGTAGGTGAAGAGCGCGAGGGTCCCTTCGAACTCGCCGAGCGGGCCGAGCAGGCTGCGCTCGGTGTAGCGGTCGTCGCCCTTGCCGAGGAGGGGCGTCGCTTCGGGGAGGCGGCCGCGGCCGTGGATCAGCGTCATCCCGCGCTGCGCCGCGTAGACCTCGAAGAAGTCGCTGGCAGCCTTGCCGTCGGCGATCGCGAAGACGACGACGACGCCGAGCAGGATGACGAGCAGCGCGCCGCCGGCGCCGATTGCCGCACTGAGCGCGATCAGGCAGGCGACGAAGACGACCAGCGCCAGCGTCCCGATCAGGACCAGGGTCAGCGGCAGCTTCATCAGCCGCTTGAAGTGGTGGCCGCGGAGGTCGTTGGCGTCGTCGGGGACGCCGGTGACTTCGGCTTCGGTGACGACGGGCTGGCTCTCAGGGGTGGCCACGGAGGCAACCTAGCGCGCCCGCAGGCGGATGCAACTGGACGTGCAGAGGGGGGTCGTGTTGCAAAGTGGGAGAGAGTGGGTTATTGTGGCGATCGAGTTGAAGCCCAGGACCGGGGTGGTGAGGCTCCTCCCACCTCATCACTCCGGTCCAACTCTTTTTCAGCCCTCCCGCTCAGAAAGGACACCGCCGCAGTGGCGTTCAGGGGTCTCTACGAGCACAGCCTCGATTCCAAGGACCGCCTCACGGTCCCGTCTCGCTTCCGGGCTTCACTTGCCGATGGAGTCGTTCTCTCCAAGGGCTTCGACCCCTGCGTCTGGGTGCACACGACCGAGGAGTTCGAGCAGCTCTCCGACCGCTTCCTCTCGCCGCACAGCCCCTTCGGCCGCGACGCGCGAGCGCTGCGGCGGCGCTTCCACGGCGGCTCCTTCGACGAAACGCTCGACTCCGCCGGCCGCATCCGCGTCCCCAAGCCGCTGATCGAGCACGCCGGCCTCGACGGCAACTGCGTCGTGATCGGGGCGGGGGAGTACCTGGAGATCTGGAACGCCGAGGCCTGGGCCAAGCAGGAGGAAGAGCTCGACGCCGCCGCTCCCGAAATCGCCGAGGGCCTTGCCGCCGCCGGCACCGCGTGATCATGAGACTCAATGCCGCCGCAACCCAACACTCGCCGATGGGCCTCGAGCGCTCTTATATGGAGCGGAATCGGCCCGTCGACCGCAGGGGGCTTCGACCAGTGGAGGTGGTCATGAGCGAGCACGAGCCCGTCCTCGCGCCCGAGCTGGTCTCGCTGCTGGCGCCGGAGCCGGGGCAGATCGCCGTCGACTGCACCTTCGGCGGCGGCGGCCACGCCCGCCTCGTCGCCGACCTGATCGGGCCGGAGGGGACGCTGATCGGGATCGATCGCGACCCGGCCGCGCAGGAGCGCTTCAACCGCTTCGCCGCCGAGGCGCCCTGCCGCACCCTCTTCATCAGCAGCGACTTCGCAGCAGGACTTCGCGCTCTGGAGGGCGAAGGGATACGCCCAGACATGGTTTATGTAGATCTGGGGATGTCTTCGATGCAGGTGGACGCGCGGGAGCGGGGCTTCTCCTACTCCTATGACGCGCCGCTCGATATGCGGATGGACACCCGCCAGGGCTTTACCGCCGCCGACCTCGTCAACGAGTGGCCCGAGTCGCGGATCGCCCAGGTTCTGCGCCGCTTCGGCGAGGAGCGCCACGCCGGCGGGATCGCCCGCGAGATCGTCCGCCGCCGACCGATCTCGACCACCGCCGAGCTGGTCGACGCGATCAAAGCCGGGATGCCGGCCTCAGCCCGCTTCGGCGGTGGCCACCCGGCCAAGCGCAGCTTCCAGGCGATCCGGATCGCCGTCAACGGCGAGCTCGAGGCGCTGGAAGAGGCGCTGCCGCTCGCCTGGTCGCAGCTGAAGGTCGGCGGTCGCTTCGCCGCGATCTCCTTCCACTCGCTCGAGGACCGGCCGGTGAAGCAGTTCCTCGCCGCCAAGGCGCGCGGTTGCATCTGCCCGCCGGAGATCCCGGTCTGCGTCTGCGGGCACGAGCCCGAGGCCGAGCTGCTGACCAAGCGCGCGATCTCCCCGGGCGACGAGGAGGCGGAGCGCAACCCGCGCTCGCGCTCGGCGCACCTGCGGGCAGCGCTGAAGATCGCCGCAGAGCAGCCGGTTGGGGAGGCGGGCTGATGGCCGTTGCCGCTCCCAGCCGCCGCAGCAGCGCCGCGCCGGCACCCGCGCCCTCGCGGACGACGCCGCCGAAACGCAAAGCGCCGGCGCGAAAACCAGCTCGCAAACCGGCGCGGAAACCAACCCGGTCGCGCGCGGTCCCGGCGCCGTCCAGGGCACCCGCCCGCCGCAAGCCGCAGCGCGCGACGCCGAAACGACGCACCACCGTCGCCCAACCCAAACTTGCCGTCGCCGCCGTCCGCACCGCCGAGGCGGTCCGCCAGCTGCCGGACTCGGGCCTGGTCGTGCGGATGACCCGCGGCCGCGCCTGGATCGGCGTGCTCGGGATCCTCCTCGTCGGCATCGTCGCCCTCAACGTCGCCACCCTCAGCTTCGCCGCCTCGGCCGGGAAAATCGACGAGCAGATCACCGCGCTCGAAAAGGAGAACTCGATGCTGGAGGCGCGCGAGGCGCAGCACTTCAGCACCGCCCGCGTCCGCAGCGAGGGCGCCGCGCTCGGCCTGGCGATGCCGAACACCGAAGAGCCGCGGGTGATCGAGCTCAGCCCCGACGACGTCGCCACCGCCGCCAGCCGCCTCGCGGCCGCCGGTGGCTAGGTCAGTCTTCCGCCGATGCGCTTGATCGAGCAACGGATCGGTCTCCTCTTCGGCCTCTTCCTCCTCTGTTTCCTCCTCGTCGTCGGCCGCGCCTTCTGGCTGCAGGGGGTGCAGGGGTCTAGCCTCGCTTCGCAGGCGGCCTACCAGCAGACCGAGGTGGTCACCGTCCCCGGGCTGCGCGGCGACCTGCTCGACCGGCGCGGCAACAAGCTGGCGGCCTCCGAAGACGCGGCGACGATCTACGCCACTCCCTACCAGGTGGAGAACCCGCCGCGGGCGGCGGAGCGGCTGGCGCCGATCCTCGACCAGCCGAAGGGCGAGGTGCTGGAGGCGCTGACGGCCGAAGGCGGTTTCTCCTACGTCGCCCAGAAAGTCAACCTCGGCATCGCGGCCAAGGTCGAAGCCCTCGACATCGAAGGGATCGGGCAGCTCCCCGACACCCGCCGCACCTACCCGCAGGGCGAGATGGCGGGGCAGGTGATCGGCGCCATCGGCACCGAAAACAAGGGGCTGATGGGCCTCGAGGAAGGCGAGGAAGACGTGCTCGGCGGCAACGACGGCGAGCGGCGGATCGTCAACGACGCCCTCGGCGAGCCGATCCGGCTGGAAACGGTCGAGGAGGCCGAGGACGGCGAAGACATCCAGCTGACCCTCGACCCGGTGATCCAGCGCGAAACCGAACGGGTGCTGAACGGCGTCGGCGAAACCTATTCGCCGGAGGGCGCGACGGCGATCGTCGTCGACCCGCGCAGCTCCGAGGTGCTGGCGATGGCCAACTGGCCGCCGGTCAACCCCGGCGACCTCTCCGAGGCCAGCAACGAGGACCTGCTCAACCGCGCGACCGGGTTCACCTACGAGCCGGGTTCGACCTTCAAGGCGTTCACCGTCGCTGCGGCGCTGGAGGAAAAGCTGGTCACGCCGACGAGCGAATTCACCCTGCCGCCGACGATCCAGGTCGCCGACCGGGTGATCGAAGAGTCCCACCCCCGGGGCACCGAAACGATGAGCGTCGCCACGATCCTCGCCCACTCCTCGAACGTGGGCTCGGTCGAAATCGGACTGAAGGTCGGAGCCGAGAAATTCGACAGGTGGATCCGGCGCTTCGGCTTCGGCCGGCCGACCGGGATCCAGTTCCCGCACGAGGAGCAGGGGCTGATGCTCGACCTCGACGAATACTCCGGCTCGACGATGGGCAACCTGCCGATCGGCCAGGGTCTCTCGGTCACCCCGATCCAGATGGTCGCCGGCTACTCGGCGATCGCCAACGGCGGCTTGCTGAAGCGGCCGCAGCTGATCGAGCGGATCGGCGAGGAGCAGGTGCACGAGCCGAAGGGCAAGCGGGTGATCTCGCCGCAGGTCGCCGCCGAGGTCCGCGAAATGCTCGAGGGCGTGCTCGGCCCGGGCGGCACCGCCGCCGAGGTCAGCGTCCCCGGCTACACCCTGGCCGGCAAGACCGGAACCGCCGAGATCGCCGAAGACGGCGAATACTCCGACACCAATTACGTCGCCTCCTTCATCGGCTTCGCCCCGGCGCAGAACCCGCAGCTGCTGGCCGCGGTGATCGTCGACAAGCCGCAGGGGGAAATCTACGGCGGCTCGGTGGCGGCTCCGGCGTTCGGGGAAATCGCCGCGTTCGCCCTGCCTTATCTCGGCGTCCCGCAGGAATAAAGGGCGGGAGGCACCCGATGCCGGACCTAGAATCGCCGTGATGAGACTGGCGGAGCTGGCCGCGGAGTTCCCGGGCGCGCGAGTCATCGGCGACGAGTCCGTCGAGATCGCCGACCTCGTCTACGACAGCCGCAAGGTCGAGCCCGGCACGCTGTTCTTCTGCGTGCGCGGGCAGAAGGCCGACGGGCACGAGTTCGGGCCGCGGGCGGTCGAGGACGGGGCGGCGGCGCTGGTCGTCGAGCGCGAGCTGACCGACCTGGCGGTGCCGCAGCTGGTGGTGGCGGACTCGCGGGCGGCGATGGCGCCGCTGGCGGCGAGGTTCTGGGGCGACCCGACGGCGAAGCTGCGGATGGTCGGGGTGACGGGGACCAACGGCAAGACGACCACCGCCTTCCTCGTCCACGAGATCCTCAAGGCGGCCGACTTCCGCTGCGGCCTGCTGGGGACGGTGAAGCAGGTGGTCGGCGGGGTGGAGAAGGAAGTGGAGCGGACGACGCCGGAGGCGATCGAGCTGCAGCGGACCTTCCGGCAGATGCTCGAGGGCGGCGACGAAGCCTGCGCGATGGAGGTCTCCTCGCACGCGATGACGCTGCACCGGGCCGACGCGATCCACTTCGAGGTCGCCCTCTTCACCAACCTCACCCAGGACCACCTCGACTTCCACGCCGACATGGAGGACTACTTCCTCGCCAAGCGCAGGCTCTTCGAGATGAGCCCGGGGACGCGGATCGTCAACGTCGACGACCCCTACGGGCGCCGGCTGGCCGAGGAATTCGAGTGCGTCACCTTCTCCGCGGAGGGGGCGGAGGCCGACTACAGCGCCCGCGAGGTCGAGTTCGACGCCGGCGGCGCCAGCTTCAGCGTCGGCGGGATGCAGCTGCGGACGGGGCTGCCGGGGCACTTCAACGTCGCCAACGCACTCGGGGCGTTCGCGGTGGCGGAGGCGATGGGGGTGGGCTCGGAAATCGCCGTCGCCGGCCTGGCGCGAGCGGCGCGGGTGCCGGGACGGTTCGAGCCGATCGACGAGGGGCAGGGCTTCTCGGTCCTGGTCGACTACGCCCACACGCCGGACTCGCTGGAGAACGTGCTGCGGGCGGCGCGCCGCCTCACCGCCGGGCGGCTGATCGCGGTCTTCGGCGCCGGCGGCGACCGCGACCGCGACAAGCGCCCGAAGATGGGACGGGCGGGGGGAGAGCTCTCCGACCTGACCGTCGTCACCTCCGACAACCCCCGCTCCGAGGACCCCGAGGCGATCGTCGCCGAAGTCGCCGCCGGGGCGGAGGGGGCGGGAGGGCTGGAGATCGTCGTCGACCGCCGCGAGGCGATCGCGCTGGCGTTGGGCCAGGCCAAGCCCGGCGACACCGTGGTGATCGCCGGCAAGGGGCACGAGCAGGGCCAGGAGTTCGAGGGAGGTCGGAAGATCCCCTTCGACGACCGCGAGGTCGCCCGTGAGGAGCTCCGCAAGCTGGGCAGCCCGGCGTGAGGCTCTCCCCGGAGGAGATCGCCACCGCGCTCGGCGCCGAGGTGGTCGCCGAGGGCGAGCAGGGCTCACCAGGGCGCGCCGTGATCGACTCCTCCCAGGCAGCTCCAGGCGACCTCTTCTTCGGTCTCCGCGGCGAGCGCCGCGACGGCGGCGAGTTCGCCCCCGCCGCGATCGACGCCGGCGCCTGGGGAGTTGTCGTGGGCCCCGGGTACCGAACGCAGTTGTTCCCGCATACCGGGAACAAACACGTTCGGTCCTGGGTTCTTGCCGTCGAGGACCCGCTCGCTGCGATGCAGGCGCTGGCGCGCGCTTGGCGGCGCGCGTTGGGTGCTCGGGTCCTCGGCGTCACCGGGTCGGTCGGCAAGACCTCGGTCAAGGACATCGCCCGGGCGCTGCTTCCCGGCAGGGTTCACGCCAACGCCGAAAACTTCAACAACGAGATCGGGCTGCCGCTGACCGTGCTCCAGGCCCCCGACGAGGCCGAGACGCTGGTGCTGGAGATGGCGATGCGGGGGAAGGGACAGATCGCCGAGCTGGTGGCGATCGCCGAGCCCGAAGTGGCGGTGATCACCAACGTCGGCCCCGTCCACGTCGAGCTGCTGGGCTCGGTCGAGGCGATCGCGGCGGCGAAGGCGGAGATTCTCGACGACCTGCCGGCCGATGGCACCGCCGTGGCGCCGGTCGAGGCGGCCGAGCTGGAGCCGCACCTGGAGCGCGCGCCGAAGCTGCTGCGCTTCGGGCCCGGCGGCGACGTCGAGGCGACCGAGGTGAAGGTCGCCGACGGAGTTACCGAGGCGCTCGTCTCAACTCCGCTCGGCGCCCAGCGCTTCCACTTTCCCTTCACCGAGTCGCACAACCTCACCAACGCCCTGGCGGCGATAGCCGCCGGCGTCGCCTTCGGCGCCAACCTCGGCGCGATGGCCGACCGCGCTGCGAGCATAGGATTCTCCCGCTTCCGCGGGGAGCGTCTGGAGCTCCCCGGCGGGATCGTCCTCGTGAACGACTGCTACAACGCCAACCCGGTGTCGATGCGCGCGGCGCTCGACCATCTCGCCACCCTGGAGGCGCCGCGGACCGTCGCCGTCCTGGGCGAGATGGGGGAGCTCGGGCCCGGTTCGGCCGGCTACCACCGTGAAGTCGGCAAGCACGCCCGGGCGGCGGGCATCGATTTCCTGATCGGGGTCGGCCTGCCCGCCCGCGACTACGACCCCGACGAGCTGGTCGCCGATCCCGGCGAGGCGGCGGAGCTGCTGGCCGCCCAGCTCGAACCCGGCGACGCCGTCCTCGTCAAGGGCTCGCGCTCGGCCGGGCTGGAGGCGGTTGCGGAGCAGCTGCCGGACCTGGTGACGGCGGAGGACGGCTGATGGGCGAAGTCCTGATTGCCGGGATGGCGGCGATGCTGATCTGCATCTTCCTCGGTCCCAAATTCATCGAGTACCTGCGGGTCAAGGAGTTCGGGCAGCACATCCGCGAGGACGGGCCGCAGGAGCACCACACCAAGGCGGGGACGCCGACGATGGGCGGGCTGATCGTCTTCGCCTCGATCTGCGTGCCGTTCCTCGTTCTCTCCGACCGCGACGCGCAGAGCATGGCGGTCTTCGGCGTGGCGCTGGGCTGCGCCGCGCTCGGCTTCGCCGACGACTACATCAAGATCGTCAAGCGTCGCTCGCTCGGGCTCTCCGGCCGCTGGAAGCTGCTCGGCCAGCTGGGGATGGCGCTGGCACTGTGGTGGGTGGCGCGCCACGAGGTCGGCCTCGAGCCGACCCTCTACTTCCGGATCGGCGACGCCAGCCTCGACCTCGGCCCGGTCCTCTACTTCGTCCTCGTCTTTCTCGTCATCGCCGGCACCTCCAACGGCGTCAACCTCACCGATGGGCTCGACGGTCTCGCCGCCGGCTCCTGCGCGATCGTCCTCCTCGCCTATACGGCGATCACCTTCGTTGCCAACGAGCAGCAGAACCTGGCCCTGCTCTCCGCCTGTCTGGTCGGCGCCTGCGTGGGATTCCTCTGGTACAACGCCTTCCCGGCCTCGATCTTCATGGGGGACACCGGCTCGCTCGGCTTAGGCGGCGCGATCGGGGCGCTGGCGGTGATGACCCAGACCGAGGTCCTGCTGATCATCATCGGCGGCATCTTCGTGATCGAGGCACTCTCGGTCCTGCTCCAGGTCTTCGCCTTCAAAACCTTCCGCCGCCGCGTCCTCCTGATGGCCCCGCTGCACCACCACTTCGAGATGATGGCCTGGTCGGAGACGAAGATCATGCTCCGCTTCTGGATCATCGCCGCCGTCTGCTCGGGGATCGGCTTCACGCTGTACCAGCAGTCGATCGGCAGTTGAGGAGACTAGGCAGGCGGCTCCCGCACTTCGACGAGATCTGCGATGAGCCTGAAGTCCTTGTAGTTGTTGGTGAGGAGTACCGCTTCGTGGACGATGGCGGTTGCTGCGATCGCAAGATCTGCGGTGTGCCTGCGCGGATTTGCTCCACGCGCTGAGACGGTCGCCTGCAGTTGACCGAGCATCTGGCCAATCCTCTTGTCGAGCGGAAGCGCGTCAAAACCTGACTCGATGAAGACGAGCTGAGTGGCCCGGCGTGCGCGCTCTTTGGGGTGGGGGGCGGTGAATACACCGAAGTAGAGCTCAGCCAACGAAATCGTGCTGATCGCGGCTTTTGATCCCGCCGTAATGGTGGGGTCATCGATCAGAACAGAGGTATCGAGAATGACCTTCACCGCTCTGCCCACGGATCGCGCAATTCGATGTCGAACTCTTTTAGGTCACGGGCGAGACTCTCGCTGTCAACTGGCAGCTTTGCGAGTTCTTCGAGGACGCTGCTATCTACCCAGGCGCGTTTGCGCGCAGCGTCGAGCTTCGCCACGGGCTGACCCGAAACCGTGATCGTGAACTTCTCGCCTGCCTCGGCGCGGCGGAGAAACTCCTCGAAGTTTCCCCCCAACTCCTCGTGCGAGATCGTCGGCATCCGATCGACGGTAGGGGTATCGCCCTCTGCACCGGTGGAGGGGTGTCCGGGGGCATCGCGAAGCTGTGGCATGTGCCTTTAAGGGTTCCGACGAAGGAAGTCCGCCCCCCTCTGCCACGGGGTCCGTTCCTTATTGCGGGATTAGCGCGCTCCGGCCAGGCCGCGGCGCGGATGCTGGTGGCGCGGGGGGAGCGGGTGCGGGCGGTCGATGCGCGGCATCCCGAGGGCGCGGCAGGGTTGGAGGGGGTGGGCGTCGAAGTCTTTCTGGATACGGATGGATTGGCACAGCTGGAGGGCACGCGGACCGTCGTCAAGAGCCCGGGAGTTCCCCGGGGGGCGCCGGTGATCGCGACGGCGCTGGAGCGTGGAATCGAGGTGGTGGGGGAGATGGAGCTGGCCTGGCGGGCGCTGCCGAACCGCTTCGTCGCCGTCACCGGCACCAACGGCAAGACGACGACCGTGGAGCTGATCGGCCACCTCTACCGCGGCGGCGGCGAGCCGGTGGCGCTGGCCGGCAACGTCGGCACCGCGCTTTCGGAGCTGGTCGGCGAGGTCGAGCCGGAGACGACGGTCGTCTGCGAGGCCTCCAGCTTCCAGCTCGAGGACACCACGGCCTTCGCCCCCGAGTGCGCGGTCTTCCTCAACCTCGCCCCCGACCACCTCGACCGCCACCTCGACCTCGAGTCCTACCTGGCGGCGAAGCTGCGGATCTTCGCCAACCAGGGCAACGACGACGTCGCCGTCTACAACGCCGACGACCCCTTCGCCGCCAACACTGACCTCGGCGGCTGTGCCCGCCGCATCGCCTTCTGCCGCGGCGGCGCCCCCGAGTGCGAGGTCGCCGTCGCCGAGGGGACGATCTTCTACGACGGCGAGCCGCTGCTGCCGGTCGACGAGCTCGGCCTCTTCGGCGAGCACAGCGTCGCCAACGCGATGGCCGCCGCCGCGGCGGCGCTCTCGATGGGGATCGACCGCGAGGCGGTCGTCGAGGGCCTGCGCAGCTTCGCCGGCGTCCCCCATCGACTGGAGCCGGTGGGGGAGGTCGACGGCGTCCGCTTCGTCAACGACTCGAAGGCGACCAACGTCGCCTCGGCCTCGGTCGGAATCCGCGCCTTCGAGGGCGGCGTCCACGCGATCCTCGGCGGCAGCGAGAAGGACGAGCCCTTCGTGCCGTTGGTCGACCCGCTCCGCGAACGCGCTCGCGCCTGCTACCTGATCGGCGCCACGACCGAGCGGATGGCGCGGGAGCTGGCGCCGGTCGTCGAAGCCGGGGTCGAACTGCATCGCTGCACCGATCTCGAGGACGCCGTCCGCCGCGCCGCCGCGGCCGCTGCGCCGGGGGAGGTTGTGCTGCTCTCGCCCGCCTGCGCCAGCTTCGACGCCTTCGAGAACTTCGAGCGGCGGGGCGACCGCTTCCGCGAGATCGTCCGGGGGCTGAAGCGATGAGCGGCAAGCGCGCCAAGGCCAAGAGGCGCTCCCGCCCGCTGCCGGCCGAGTACAACCTGCTGCTGACCGCCACCCTCTGCCTGCTGGCGCTGGGCGCGGTGATGGTCTTCTCTGCCAGCTCGACCACCCGCGTCCTGCAGGACGGCGGCCTCTCCGACAGCGCCTTCTACCTGAAGCGGACGCTGCTGTTCGGTGCCGTCGGCCTGGTGATCATGCACCTGGTCGCGCGGCACGGGCTGAAGCTGGTCCGCGAAGCGACGCCGCTGATCCTCGGCGGCTCGATCTTCCTCCTGCTCGCCGTCCTCGCCGCCGGCACCGAAGTCAACGGCGCCACCCGCTGGCTCGGCGGCGGCTTCCTCCAGGTCCAGCCTTCGGAGCTGGCGAAGGTGGCGCTGATCCTCTACGGCGCCGACCTGCTGGCGCGCAAACCGAAGAAGGTGCAGTCGATCGAAGGGATGATGCCCTTCCTGCTGGTGGTTGCGGCCTCGGCCCTGCTGATCATGCTGCAGCCCGACATGGGGACGACGATGACGATCGTCTTCGCCGTCGCCGCGATGCTCCTCGCCGCCGGGGCCCGACCCGTCGACCTCGGCAAGATCGGCCTCGTGATCGGCGGCCTGGCGCTGCTGATGGCGGTGATCGAGCCCTACCGGATGGCGCGGCTTACCGCCTTCCTCAACCCGGGTGCCGACGCCAGCGGGGCCGGCTTCCAGGCGGCGCAGGCGAAAATCGCCCTTGGCTCCGGCGGCCTCTTCGGCGAGGGCATCGGCAACGGCGTCCAGAAGGCCTTCTATCTACCCGAGGCCCACACCGACATGATCTCCGCCGTGATCGGCGAGGAGCTGGGGCTGATCGGGATCCTCGGCGTCGTCGGCCTCTTCGGCCTGTTCGGCTACGCCGGCCTGAAAACCGCCCAGAAGGCGAAGGACCGCTACAGCAAGATCCTCGTCACCGGCCTCACCTCGCTGGTCCTCGTGCAGGCGGTCATCAACCTCTTCGCGGTGATGGGGATGGCACCCCTGACGGGGGTGCCGCTGCCCTTCGTCTCCTACGGCAACAGCAGCCTGATGGCGATGCTTTTCGCCACCGGCCTGATCCTCAACGTCGCCCGCGGCGGCACCGCGAGCGCCGCGCGCACCTCGACGGCCTCCGGCGCTGGCAAACTGCGCGTCGTCCAAGGCGGGCGTTCGCCCGCGCGCGAAAGGAGTCGAGCGAGCGGTGCCAGGAAAGCCAAAGGTAGTGGTGGCGGCGGGGGGAACCGCGGGGCACGTCGTGCCCGCCATGGCGGTCGCCGACGAGCTTCGGGCTAGCGGTGCCGAGGTCAGCTTCCTCGGCACGCGCGAGCGGATCGAGGCCGAGCTGGTCCCGGCCGCTGGTTTCGAAATCGACTTCTTCGAGGTGCGCGGGATCGACCGCCGCAACCCGCTGCGGGCGGCGCGGGCCGGCTTCGAGGCGCTGGGCGCGGTGGGGGCGGCTCGAAAAGTCCTGCGCCGGCGCGGCGCGGACGTGGTGATGGGCGGCGGCGGTTTCGTCGCCGGTCCCGCCGGGGTGGCGGCGACGCTGACCCGCACGCCCCTCGTCCTCACCGAGGCTGACAGCCACCTCGGCCTGGCGAACCGGTTGCTGGCGCGGCGGGCGCGGCGGGTCTGCCTCGCCTTCCCGATTGAGGGACGGCAGGGGGAGCCCTACCTGGTCACGGGGCGCCCGGTCCCGAAGGCGGTGCTGGAAAGCGACCGCGAGGCGGCGCGTCAGCGCTTCGGCGTCGCCGCGGACGACCGCTGCCTCCTCGTCTTCGGCGGCAGTCAGGGCGCCCGCTCGATCAACCTCGCCGCGGTCGAGGCCTTCGCCGAGCGACCGAACGCAGTTGTTCCCGGTATGCGGGAAGAAGTGCGTTCGCGCGACTTCCACGTCGTCCACATCACCGGCAAGCGGGATTTCGCGGAGGTCGAGCAGAGGCTCGCTGCCGCGCCCCACGCCGAGCGCTACACGCTGCTCCCCTACGAGCCGAACCTCGGCGACGGGCTCGCCGCGGCCGACCTCGTTCTCGCTCGCTCCGGCGGCTCGATCTTCGAGGTGATCGCGGTCGGGCGGCCGGCGATCCTCGTGCCGTTTCCCTTTGCCACCGCCGACCACCAGAGCGCGAACGCCGAGTGGATGCGAGCCGGCGGGGCCGCGACCGTGATCCCCGACGCGGAGCTGAGCGCGGAGCGGCTGGGAGCGGAGGTCTCGGCGGTGTTCTCAGACGCTGGGCGCCTGGAGGCGATGGCGGCGGCCGCTCGAACACTGGCCAAGCCCGACGCCGCCCGCCGGATCGCCGACCAGGTTCTGGAGGCGGCACGTTGAGCGACTGGAGCGGGCGGCGGCTGCACTTCATCGGCATCGGCGGCGCCGGGATGAGCGGGCTCGCCCTGGTCTGCGCCCACCTCGGCGCCGAGGTGACCGGCAGCGACCGGGCCGACTCCTCTTATATGGAGCGGCTGCGGCGGGCGGGCCTCGATCCGGCCGTCGGCCACGACGCGGCGAACCTGCCCGAGGAGGCGGAGGTCGTCGTCTCGACCGCGATCGGCGAGGAGAACCCGGAGCTCGCCCTCGCCCGCCAGCGCGGCATCGAGCCTATCCACCGCGGGGCGCTCCTGGCCGAGCTCTGCGCGGAGAAGCGGCTGATCGCGATCGCCGGCACCCACGGCAAGACGACGACGACCGCGATGGCGGTCTGGGCGCTGCGCGGCGTCGGCGCCGACCCCGCCTTCTTCGTCGGCGGCGAGGTGCCGGGCCTCGGCCCCGATGGCGCCGCCGCCAACGCGGGCTGGGGCGAGGGCGAGTGGGTGGTCGCCGAGGCCGACGAGAGCGACGCCAGCTTCCTGCGGCTGCGACCTGAGGTGGCGGTAATCACCAACGTCGAGATGGACCACCACTCGCGCTGGGGCTCGCTCAGCGAGCTGCACGAGGCTTTCGCGGCTTTCGCCGCCCCGGCACATGGCGTCGTGCGCCCGGCGGACGAAGAGATGCCGTGGCTGGAGCGGGCGGGGGACGAGGTGGTCCGCTTCGACGCCGCTGCGCCGGGGCCGGCGGAGCTGAACCTGGCGGCGCCGGGCGAGCACAACCGCCGCAACGCCCGCGCCGCCCTTGGCGCGCTGCAGCTCGCCGGGCTCGACGTCGCCGCGGCGGCGGGGGCGCTGGCCGGCTTCCGCGGGGTCCACCGCCGCCTCGAGCTGAAGGGCTCGCGCGGGCCGGTCCATATATATGACGACTACGCGCACCACCCGACCGAGGTTCGCGCCGCCCTCTCCGCCCTGCGGGAACTGCAGCCCTCGCGCCTGGTCGCCGTCTTCCAGCCGCACCTCTACTCGCGCACGAAGGCGCTCGCCGAGGAATTCGGCGCCGCGCTCACCCTCGCCGACGAGGCTGCGGTCCTCGACGTCTATCCCGCCCGCGAGGAGCCGGTGGGCGATCTCGCCGGCGTCAGCGGCCTCCAGGTCGCCCAGGCTGCGGCGGAGCGGAACGGCGGCAAGCCCGTCTGGTGGCTGCCCGACCGCGAGCAGGCGCGGCGGGCGTTGGTCGACCGCCTTGACCGCAACCAGGAGCTCTACGGGGAGGGGACGGTGCTGGTGACGATCGGCGCCGGCGACGTCTTCAGGCTGGGCGAGGAGCTGGTCACGGAGGGGCCGCGATGAGCTCGCCGCCGGAGGGGGTGCAGCAGGACTTTCCGCTGGCCCGGCTGACGACGGTCCGCACCGGCGGCGCCGCCGACTGGTTCGCGCGGCCGGGGGACGAGGAGAGCCTGGTCGCCGCCTTGCGCTGGGCGGAGGGTGAAGGGCGGCCGGTGGGGGTGGTCGGGTCGGGCTCGAACCTGCTCATCGCCGACGACGGCTTCCACGGCCTCGCCCTGAAGCTGAACGGCGCCCTCGCCGAGATCGAGCGCGACGGCGAGCGAGTCGTCTGCGGGGGCGGCTACCGCTTTCCCTCGGCGGCGGCGAAAACCGCGAACTGGGGGCTCTCGGGGCTGGAGTTCGGGGTAAACATCCCCGGCACCACCGGCGGCGCGGTGCGGATGAACGCCAACGCCTACGGCGGCCAGCTGGCCCGGGTGCTCGAGTGGGTCGACGTCTGCACCGCGACCGGCAGCGAGCGCCGCTCGCCCGACCAGCTCGGCTTCACCTACCGCCACTCGAACCTGCGGGAGGGGGAGGTGGTCGCCCGCGCTTCTTTCCATCTTCAACCTGCCGACCCAGACGAGATCAAGGCCACCCTGGCGAGCATGCGCGACCGTCGCCGCGAGGCGCAGCCCTCGGGGATCAAGACCTTCGGCTCCACCTTCAAGAACCCCGAGGACGAGCGGGCGGAGGGGAGGTCAGCCGGGCAGCTGCTGGAGGCGGCGGGTTGCCGCGGCCTCCGCCACGGCGGCGCCCGCTTCTCCGAGAAGCACGCCAACTTCGTCGAGAACTTCGATGACGCCACCACCGCCGAGGTGCTCGAGCTGATGGCCGAGGGGCGGCGACGGGTCCACGAGCGGTTCGGCGTCGTCCTCGAGCCGGAGGTGCAGGTCCTGGGTGAGGTCGAGTGGCCGGACGGTTGGGAGCTGTGAGGATCCGGGCCGCCGTGGTTGCCTTCGCCGTGCTGCTGGTGGCGCTGGCGGGCTACTGGTTCCTGATCCGCCAGGATAAGGCCGAGCCGCGGGTGCTGGTGCCGGTGCTGGCGGCGACGATCGGCGAAGGGGAAGAGGCGATCGCCGTCAGCGGCAACGGTGCGATGGTCCGCTGGCTGCCGCTGCCGGATGATCCGCCGCTGCCGCTGCTGCCGCTGGACGAGCCCCCGAAAGGCGGTCGCGTCCGCGGTCCGGCGCTGGAACAGGTGCGGATCCTCGCCGCCGTGCCCGATGCCCTGCGCCCCTTCGTCGCCAGCAGCTTCTTCGGCGAGGACGGGGTGGGGGTGAACCTGACCACGGGGATCGAACTGGTCTTCGGCGACGCCACCCAGGCCGGCCGCAAGTGGCGGGCGGTCGCCGCGGTTCTCGCCAATCCGGAAATCACCGCGCTCGATTATGTAAACGTGACCGCCCCCAACCGACCCACCTTCGAGGGCTCCGAATACGAACTGCCGCCGGCACCCTGAACCAGGGGTGAGGGACGGATAAAGGGCTTTGCAGAGCGGCGTCGAAAAGTCTCGACCTGAGGGTGAGACTAGCTCAACCCTCAACTAGGAGTAGAGCCTTTGTGGCTGCAGGATGCTTGTCGGCGGTTTGACAGAGCAGCGGGAATGCCCTACGTTGAGCGCAATTTCCGTCCTTCAGCGGGAGGCTCGAACCCTAGAGCATGGCTGAAGGGTCGGACGGAACAAAGGCTCAACTCACATGGAATCCACTTACCTAGCGGTGATCAAGGTCGTCGGTGCGGGCGGCGGCGGTACCAATGCGGTCAGCCGCATGATCGACGCCGGCATTCGCGGCGTCGAGTTCGTTGCGGTCAACACGGATGCGCAGGCGCTGCAGGCCTGCGACGCCGACATCAAGCTTTCAATCGGTCAGGAGCTGACCCGCGGCCTCGGCGCCGGCGGCAACCCGGAGGTCGGCGCCGGCGCGGCGGCCGAGAGCCGGGACGAGATCAAGGAGGCGCTGAAGGGTGCCGACATGGTCTTCGTCACCGCCGGCGAGGGTGGCGGCACCGGCACCGGCTCGGCGCCGGTGATCGCCGAGATCGCCAAGGAGGAGATCGGGGCGCTCACGGTCGGAGCGGTGACGAAACCGTTCGAGTTCGAGGGCAAACGACGGATGCAGCAGGCGCTCGAGGGGATCGAGAAACTGCGCAACAAAGTCGACACCCTGATCATCGTCCCGAACGAGAAACTGCTGCAGGCGGTCGAGCGCCGGACCAGCGTGCTCGAGGCCTTCCGCCAGGCGGACGACATCCTCCGCCAAGGCGTCCAGGGCATCACCGACCTGATCACGATCCCCGGCCTGATCAACCTCGACTTCGCCGACGTGCGGACGATCATGCGCGACGCCGGCTCAGCCCTGATGGGCGTCGGCTCGGCCTCAGGTGAGGCCCGCGCCCTCGATGCCGCCAAGGCGGCGATCACCTCGCCGCTGATCGAGGAGTCGATCAAAGGCGCGACCGGGATGCTGCTGAACATCACCGGGCCCGAAGACCTCGGCCTGTTCGAGGTCAACGAGGCCGCCCAACTCGTCCAGCAGGAGGCCGACGACAACGCCAACATCATCTTCGGCTCGGTCGTCGACCAGTCGATGAAGGACGAGGTTCGGGTGACGGTGATCGCCACCGGCTTCGAGGGCTTCGAGCTCCTCGCCCGCTCGCCGCAGCGCGTTCGCCGTCGCTACGAGAGCCGCCCGCGCGTCTCCGCCGAGGATCCGGAGGTCAGGAAACTTCGGGTTTCGGAGGACGACATCGACGTGCCTGGGTTCCTTAAAGAGTAGGTCTGCGAGGGGGCGCCGGTACCCCCTCCCAAAACGCGCTCGCTGCGCTCGCTTGGGGAGTGTTTTG